>Ga0075152_10000001_pt1 | contig 433792 bp, 378 predicted proteins | sample JI61114C2DNA_FD_70964 | JGI IMG/M metagenome (GOLD analysis project Ga0075152, IMG submission 70964) | Wastewater effluent complex algal communities from Wisconsin, to seasonally profile nutrient transformation and Carbon sequestration -... | ecosystem: Engineered > WWTP > Effluent > Algae...
TTTCCACCTGGTTAAATCAGCTGCTAAACCGGTCCAGTGGCAAATCGTAGAAGTTGGCCTGGGTGGTCGCTATGATGTCACCAACGTTTTTGACGCCAAAGCCGCTGCTGTGATTACGCCCATCAGCCTCGAGCATGCTGAAATATTAGGCAGCACACAGACCGAAATAGCGGCAAACAAGGCCGGAATTGTTGTACCTCATTGCCTCACTATTCTCGCCCCACAGAAAGATGCAGGGGCTCGCACAGCAGTAGGCCGCCGCTGCCATGAAGTTGACTCTGAGCTGATTGATGTAGGCAAGAAGTATAAAATCAAGCCAATTTCTCAAGACTTAGAAGGGCAGACTTTTTCAATGGAAGGCCTGGGATCAAACCTAGAGCTGCGCATAAAGATGCTTGGGGTGCACCAGATTAACAATGCCGCCACTGCTGTTGCTACCATTCTTGGTTTACGTCAACGGGGCGAGTTAGATATCAGCGACGAAGCGATTATCAAAGGTCTTTCCACAGCAGTTATCCGTGGTCGTCTAGAAATACTCTCTCATCCTGTTTCTGAGTCGCACAAGGGGCCAGTAATCATTGCTGATGGCGCCCATAACCACGAATCAGCGGCCTCCCTTGCCCTCGCCATCAAAAGTGTCTTCAACAAGAAGCACTGTATTTTTATCGTGGGGGTCAACACCGACAAGAATATTTCGGCCATCTGGAAAGAATTGGCGGCCATGAGCAAACTTGTGATTACCACTAAGAGCACTAATCCAAGATCTATGGACCCCAATCAAATTGCTGACTTACTCAATGTCTTTGAGATTGATAGACCAGAAGTAAGTGTGACGCAATCGGTAGCAGAGGCCATAGACAAAGCTTTAGCAGTAGCCGAACCTGATGATTTGATCTGCATAACAGGCTCACTATATGTGGTGGCTGAAGCTCGTGAACATGTACTCAACATCGAAAGCGCCAAAACATCGGCAGCCTCGTTCTACTAGACAACAAGCTAGCTTCAAAGTTCGCTCACCTCACGCTTGCGCTTGACAGCCCGCCGCTTAAAGGGTGCGCTAACCTTCGCCATGCACTAATCCCTCTTGGCATCCATTCTTGAGACAGCGCTCACCTGGCTTTTTCTTTTCGCTTAGACAGGCTTTTCTCAAAAAAAACTGTTTTTACCATCACTTGAAAACCCGGCCGTTATGAAAAATATGGCGCCGGGGCCACCTCAGCACCCATAACTTAAAGGTCATGATTAGTTATCAACTATGAGTCTAAGTTTATATACGGGTCCATTACTTTTTTAGACTGAACATCTCACCAGATCTTTGATTTCATTAATTTGAACTTCATGACTTCTAGTCACTAGGTTCAGTTGTTACCCAATTCTTTCTTTTTCAGTAAATCAAAAACAAACAAACAACTACCTCGCGCACCTGAAGAGCTTTTACTTGTCACCGACCCTCGGTCGAGTCGTCACGCTCTCCTAATGCCTCCACCACCTGGCCAAGTCAAACATTTGCCCAGCAGTGGTTCAGCAGATAAGTGGCTTCATCAGCCCTTTTTCTAACTAGTTCTTTAACCGGCCACAACCCTGGGCTCTCCAACCTGCCCTCTGCGGGCGCGTTCGAGCATCCATAGCGGCCACTTCTATCAACCTTGCCAACAGCGAGATTATTCGAAGAAATCGAGAAATGAAATGAACATCAAACCGCCCCTCGCCCCTGCGGCGAAAAAGGCTGGCACATTCGCACGCCTTTTTTCAGGAATCCTCCTCGGAGGCTTCAACCTCTTCCTCCTGCTTGTTGCACTGGCCATCTACATCGTGCCCATGCAAGAGCAGGTCACCCCTGTCGAACTGTATCACCGCACCTGGCAGACCGCTGCCGACCATGCCTACGACACCTCCAAGTTGAAAGACTGGGCGGCGTGGGAACACAAGTACGACAGCCAGATCAAAACCGACGAAGACGCCATCAAGTTCGCCAACGAGATGCTCGAATCGACCGGTGACCACTACGCTTCGCTGCTCCCCCCTGAAGCCGTCAAGGCCCAAGACGAGCGCTCCTCTGGCGAATTCGCCGGCATCGGTGTCGGTGTCGAAGCGAAAGTAGATCAAGACGGTAAGCCTGTGATGGCAGCTGACCCCAAGGAAGGCCCTCTCATGCTTACCGACGACAGCGGCTACCCGCTGATCAAAGAAGTGAAAATCGGCGGCCCAGCCATGCAAGCCGGTATGCGCGATGGCGACGCCATCGTCTCGATCAATGGCGTTTCCGCCAAAGATGCCACCATCAAGTCGATGGTGACGCAAATGCGCGGCAAGGTCGGCGAAGAGGTAACTGTGGTTGTCACCCGCGGTGGCAAAAACGTTACCTTGAAGATCGTGCGCGGTGTCGTCAAAACCGAGGTGGTCTCTTCGAAGATGCTGACGGCTGCCAACGGCAAGCAAGTCGGCTACATTCGCCTGGAGCACTTCCTCGAGCAAGACGCTGCTGCCGAAATGGCCGCGGCCATAGGCAAACTCGGTGCCTCCGACAAGCTCATCATCGACCTGCGTTTCAACCCCGGTGGTGACGTCAATGTCTGCTTGCAACTGGCCAGCCTGTTCATCAACGATGGCAAGTTGGTCTCGATTCGTGAGCGTGACGCTGGCGGCGGTCACAGGTTGAGCACCTTCTCGGTAGATCCGAAAGACATGGTGATCAGCGTCAAAGACGAGGCTAGCGGTCGCGTCACAGATCAGCATGTTCAGCGCCTGAAGGCTATCGCCGGCAACAAGCAGATCGTCATTCTCGTGAATGGACACTCGGCTTCGGCCTCGGAGATGTTCACGGGAGCCCTGAAAGACAACGGTCGCGCCACCGTGGTTGGTGAACGTACCTTTGGCAAGGGCATTGGCCAGTCTGTGCTGCGCATGCCCAATGGCACGAGCCTGCACATCACCAGCCTGCGTTACTTCACCCCCAGCGGCAAATGGCTCGGCGATGGAGGCAACTCCAGCGAGAGCTATGGCATCGAGCCCGACCACGAAGTCAAACTCGTGGAAACGCCGAAGACCCGCCTTGGTTCGCCCAACGACAACCAGCTTTCTTTCGCCCTCGAGCTCATCGCCAAGTAAGCGATTCGAGAACGATTCTCAACTCTAACAATCCAAACCCGCAGGCTGAGCCATTGGTGCAATCCACTCAACAAGAGGGAGTACCAGTGGCCAGTCAGCATTAGGAGAAAAATCATGAACACGAACAGCACTGTTGAAAGCCTCGGCTTCGAGAAGATCGAAGAAATCGATGGCATCGTCGAGTATCGCCACAAGGGCAACGGCCTCAAGGTTCTCTTGATCGAGAACCACGCCGCCCCGGTGGTGACGAGCATGGTGGTCTACAAGGTCGGATCGCGCAATGAAGCGGTCGGCTACACCGGCTCCACCCACTTCCTTGAGCACATGATGTTCAAGGGCACCCCCAACTACAATCTGGTGGAGAGCCTGAAGCCGCTTGGTGCGGACTTCAACGCCACCACCTCGTATGACCGCACCAACTACTTCGAGAAGGTGCCGAGCCGCTACCTGCGTGAGCTGATCACCATGGAAGCGGACCGCATGCGCAATCTCTCGCTGCGCCAGTCGGACCGCGACAGCGAGATGACCGTCGTGCGCAACGAATTCGAAATCTCCAAGAACGACCCGAACTCGCTGCTGCACGAGCACCTGATGGCTACGGCCTTCCAGGAGCACCCCTACCACCACCCCATCATCGGCTGGCTGGATGACGTGCAGAACGTGCCCCTCGAGCGCATGAAGCAGTTCTACGACACCTTCTACTGGCCCAACAACGCTACGCTCATGGTCACCGGTGACTTCGACACCATCGAGTGCCTGACCATCATCAGCGAGACCTACGGCCAGATCCCGCGCTCCGAGCACGAGATTCCCCAGGTCTACACAGCCGAGCCTCCGCAGTCCGGTGAGCGCCGCTTCAAGATCGTCAAGCCGAGCACCAAGCCGGCATCGGTCATGATCGGCTTCCATGTGCCGGAAGCAATGCACGAAGATTCGTACGCCCTGTCGGCCCTGGGCCGCGTGCTCGGCGGATCGCGTCAGCGTGCCAGCCGCCTCTACAAGGCGCTGATCGAAACCCGCCTGGCGGTGTCGTGCGGTGCCGGCTCGTCCGACATGCTCGACCCGGGCCTGTTCATCATGAACGCCACCTGCGCTCCGGGCGTCAAGCCTGAAGTGGTGGAAGCGATTCTGCTCAAGGTCATGGCCAGCATGGCCACCGATCTCGTCAGCGACGAAGAGCTGAACCGCGTCAAGCAGGCCAACCGCAAGGGCACTGCCCTCGGCTCCGACAACCAGATGGCCCTGCTCGGCCAGCTCTGCCACGCCGAAGTCGTCGGCACGTGGAAGGAGTACATCGACTACGACAACAAGTTCGACGCCGTCACACCGCAGATGGTGCGCGACGTTGCCGCTCGCTACTTCAGCGAGAACAACCGCACTGTCGGTACATTCATTCCCCAGGTCACCCCGGTGGCTGCTACCGCTCCTGCTGGCCAGGTGCACGACCTCACGGCCGTGCCTCAGGCTGACGGCGATGACGGTGCCAGCTACGAAGAGGCGGCCGCAACCAAGGAGGAAGCCGTGTCTTTCAAGTCCCAGACCAGTGAAAAGGTCTTCGCCAACGGTGTCGCCGTGCAGGTGATGCCGATGACTGGCGCCAAGACCGTGGCCGTCACCCTCAAGGTGCGCGCCGGCGACTGCTACTGCCCCGAGGGCAAGTCGCTCGTTGCCACGCTCGCCGCCATGCTGCTCAACAAGGGCAGCGCCAAGGCGAGCAAATCGCAGATTGCCGAGATGCTCGAAGAGATGAGCGCTCGCATGGAATTCGGCAGCGACACCTACAACTCGAACCTGAGCGGCAAGGTGGTGACCTCCGACTTCGGCGTCTACATCGCCCTGGTCGGTGACGCGCTGCGCAATCCGCTCTTCCCCGAAGCCGAGCTGGAGCAGGCCAAGCTGCAGCTGCAGTCGTACTTCGAAGAGGCCATGTCCGATACGGACGAGCTGGCTTCGCAGAAGCTCTCGGCCGCACTCTACCCAGAAGGCGCCGTGCATCACGCCAAGCCGCACGAGCAGATGCTCGCTGAGCTGGCAACGATCACCATGGACGACATCAAGGCCTTCCATGCCCAGTACTACAGCCCGAAGAGCACGATCATCACCATCGCTGGTGGCATCGCCGCTGACGAGGCATTCCGTCTGGTCGACCTGGCTTTCGGCAGCTGGGCTCCGGTCAACGCCCTCGAGCCGCAGGCCATCCCTGTGGTGGCGGCGGTGGCACCGGAAAAGGCCATCAAGCAGGTGGTGCATGTCCCTGACATGACCAGCGTCTCCATCCTCATCGGTCTGCCCAGCAAGGTGAAGTTCGGCACCCCCGAGTTCTACACCGCCAAGGTGGCCAACGCTGCCCTGGGTGAGTCGACGCTGTCTTCCCGCCTGGGCGACGTGCTGCGCAAGGAGCACGGCCTCACCTACGGCATCCGCTCGGGCTTCAACAACCCGATGTTCGGCGACGGCCACTTCGAGATCAGCATCACGGTCAACCCCGCCAACGTCGACAAGGCTCTCAAGCTCATCGACGAGGTGGTGGCCAAGTACGTGGCTGAAGGCATCAACGACCGCGAGTTCGACGAAGCGATCAAGGGTGCCGTCGGCGCCTTTGTCGTCCGCCTCGACTCGCCCAACGTCATCGCCAGCACGATCAGCACTTACACCTTCGCCGGTGTCGGTGTCGAGCTGATGGACAAACAGGCTGCCAACTACCAGGCGGTCACCAAGGAAGCGGTCAACGCTTTCATCCGCGCCAACTTCGACCTGTCGAAGGCGGTGACGGTGGTGGTCGGCACGGTCTAAGTCTGAATGTGCTGTCAGAGAAAGCCACTCGCCTGAGTAATTAGACGAGTGGCGACCCAATAGCCAAGGGCTACCCTCAGAAATGGGGGTAGCTCTTGCTCGGGCCGATTTCTATTGAGCGTGCTTTTCAGCACTTCCACCATTGCTACTGCTGCTTAATTTTGGCTTGGCACTTTGCACATTGTCAGAGTTCCGGAGATGAAACCTCATTACCAAGAGGTTCCTTTCTGATGCCAAGCAAACTAAAATTCAGTAAGGAGATTTCAAATGAACAAAACCCCCTACAGACTCACTGCCTCCCCGAGACCAGCTCTCGCCCCCGACTTCTTCGCCGGCCGGCGTAAGGAGTTTCTCAAGCGTCTTCCCGTGGGTTCAGTGGCGGTGATTGTCACCAACCCTGAGCGCACTCGCAGCAACGATACCGAGTACGCCTACCGGCCCTCCTCGGACATGCTCTATCTGAGCAACTTCCCCGAGCCGGAAGCTGTGCTCGTCTTCGTCAAGGCGAAGGGCAAGAGCCGCTTCATCATGTTCGTTCGCCCCAAGGATCGCACCCGCGAAATCTGGACCGGCGTTCGCTTCGGACCAGAAGGCGCGGTCAATCAGTTCGGCGCCGACGAGGCTCACACCATCGACGAGTTCGACAGTGTCATGCGTCCGCTGCTGGCTGAAGCCGACCAGGTCTACTACCGCTTCGACCGCAACGAGCACTTCGACCAACAGTTCCGCGCTCTCTGGGGCAAGTCCCAGAAGCCGCTGGTCAGCCCCGAAGAGATCATCCACGAGATGCGTCTCTTCAAGTCACCGGCCGAAATTGCCATCATGCGTCATGCTGGTGCAATCTCGGCGGCCGCCCATATCGAGGCCATGCGTCACACCCGCCCGGGCATGATGGAGTATCAGGTGCAAGCCTCGCTCGAAGCCGTCTTCAAGTGGAACGGCGCCAGCTACCCGGCCTACACCAGCATCGTCGGCGGTGGCAGCAACGCCACTTGCTTGCACTACATCGAGAACAAAGCCGCGCTCAACGACGGCGACCTGCTCTTGATCGACGCCGCTTGCGAATTCGACGGCTTCGCCTCCGACATCACCCGCACCTTCCCGGTCAACGGTAAGTTCAGCCCAGCTCAGCGCGACCTCTACGAGATCGTGCTTGCCGCTGAAAAGGCCGGCATCGCCATGGCTCGCCCAGGTGTTTGCCTGGCCGATGTGCACGAGACTGCCTGCAACACGCTGCGCGCTGGCCTGGTGCGCTTGGGCATCCTGCCCAAGACCCACCTCACCGCTGCCGGCGAGAAGAAGGTGGTCGATGCCTGGAGCAAGAAGAACGAGAAATCCAAGACCGCAGGCAAAGAATCCGACAAGAAGGCAAGCAAGAAGGCCAACGCCGACAAGCCGCTCACTCTGTTCGACTTCTTCATGCACGGCACCAGTCACTGGATTGGTCTCGATGTGCACGACGTCGGCACCTATGGCACTCGCAGCCAGGTGGGCAAGAAGCGTCCGCTGCAAGTGGGTATGGCCTTCACCGTCGAGCCTGGCATCTATGTCATGGCCGACGAGACCCGCGTGCCGGCGAAGTACCGCGGCATCGGCATCCGCATCGAAGACGATGTGGTGATCACGGCCAAGGGCAATGAAGTGCTCACGGCTGGCGTCGCCAAAGAAGTGGACGAAATCGAAGCGATCATGGCCGCCGGCCGTGCTCACAACGAAGCCGTCGATCAGCACTTCGCCCAGCACAATGCTGCCACCACGGCAAAACCCGCAGCCAAGGCCAAGTCCAGCAAACGGAAAGCCAAGTAAGCCAATCGCCAAGCGAGAGGCTCACAGGCAGCAAACGCTGCTTGTTGTAAATGACTAACGAAGGGGGTCTACACAGTAGATCCCCTTTCTAATATCAACCCAGAGGAGTGCGGTAACGCACTCCTCGCTTTGTTAATGGAAAAAGCTATGCCAGTTACAGCCCTGCTTCAAGACTTGCTAATAGTCTTCGGGCTGGGGGTAGCTATGGTGGTGATCTTTCACCGCTTCAACCTACCTTCAGTCTTAGGTTTTCTCATCACCGGTGTGGTCTTAGGACCGCACGCTTTCGCCCTTGTCCACGAAACCCATGCCATCGAAATATTGGCAGAAATCGGCTTGGTGCTACTTCTTTTTGAGGCTGGTATCGAGTTCTCGGTCAAGACATTCCTGCGCCTCAAGAAGTTTCTACTGATTGCAGGAACGGCCCAAATTGCCCTGACTGTTGCTGCCACAGCCGCACTGATAAACAGCATTGGCATGCCGCTCAACACCGCCATCTTCATCGGTATGCTGGTTTCACTGTCGAGCACGGCGCTCGTCATCCGCATTCTTGAGTATCGAGGCGAACTTGAGTCGACCCATGGCCGAGCAATAATGAGTATCCTGATTTTCCAGGACCTCTGTATCGTCCCCATGGTGCTGCTCACCCCCTACTTGGCGGGAAGCGGCGGCAGCCTGATAGACGTAGCTCTCACCACTGGCAAGGCCCTACTCTTTGTGGCCCTGGCTGGAACAGCGGCGCGCTTCCTCATTCCCTGGTTTCTCAACCATGTTGCTAGCATCAAAAAGCGTGAAGCCTTTGTCCTGAGCATCATTCTGCTCTGCCTGGGAACAGCATTCGCAACATCGCACTTCGGCCTCTCCATGGCCCTTGGTGCCTTCATCGCTGGCCTGGTCATCTCTGACTCGAAGTTCAGCCATCAAGCTCTGGCTGAGGTTTTGCCGATTCGTGAGATTCTCAACTGCCTGGTCTTCGTCTCCATCGGTATGCTCTTTGACTGGCGCGTGATAGTCGATCAGCCGCTCTTGGTCTTGGGCTTGGTAGTGGCGCTGATGTCAATCAAGACACTGGTTGCTTTCGCTGCCACCTTTGCCATGGGTCACTCCTGGCGGGTAGCGCTGCTTACTGGTGTGACATTGGCACAAGCCAGCGAGTTCTCCTTTGTGCTCTCCAAGCTCGGCTTCAGCGCCGGCATTCTCGACAGCCGCGTCAATCAACTGGTCTTAGCTGTGGCCATTCTCTCGATGTTCTTCACTCCGTCGACAATCGCCGTGGCCGAGAAATTGCAGAAAATGCTCGACCGCGTTATCCCGGCATCGTGGGGCGCAGGTCGCATGGGCAGTGGGGCTGGAAGCAAGAAGCTCGAAGACCATACCATCGTGGTCGGCTATGGCATGGCCGGTCGCAACCTGGTGCGAGCCTTGACCGCCCAAGGCATCGCCTTCATGGTTGTGGAATACGACCCACTGGTGGTGCGGCAAGAGAAGCGGGCCGGTTTGAACATCATGTACGGGGATGCTAGCAGACCTGAGGTGCTCAACCACGCTGGCCTATCGCTTGCCCGCAACATCGTCTTCACCCTCTCTGACCCAGAGGTTCTGTTGGCAGCAGTGGAAATGGCTCACCGCCTCAACCCCACGGTCAACATCATTGCCCGTGCCCGGCGCACCAGTCAGGTCGATGGCCTGAGAGAGCGCGGGGCACGTTTCATCATCACCGAAGAGATCTCCGGTAGCGTGGCAATTAGCTCTGAGGTCTTAACCCTATATTCGGTGCCCGATGCCGAAGTCGAAGCGACTGTCGGCAAAATTCACAACAGCAACTAAGGACCAAAGACATGAAATGCAAGAACTGCATCGGTGCAGTCGGCCTCCCGGCCGTCGGCAGCTCGGCCTCCTGAGGGCTGACGCTAGCAGAAGCCAAAGTTTAGGCGAGAACCGCTCAGTGTCCAAAAGACCTGGGCGGTTCTTTTTTCAAGTGCAGTAAGGCTGCTCAAATAAGGTCTAACCATGGTAAAAGCTATCAAAACTCGACTCGACCGCTATCTGGCCTGGCCAGCGAAGCGGTTTTTCATTGCCTATGCCACTGTCGCCATTGTCTTTGCCCTCTACTCTGGCCTACAACTGGCCTTGGCTCCGGCAACTGCGGCTCCTCAATTGAGCCTGGGCGCACGACTGGGAGAGGCTGGCCTGCTCTCAATCGTCACACTGTTCGCCGCGGCGATCCTCTACCTTGAGATAGCGTTCCTCTATCGCATCATCCTCGATGTGATCGCGGCGCTGAAGAAGTTCCGCGCCTGGCTACCCTCTGCCATCAACAGCAGCAAAGCCGCTTTGCGTAGCGCTGGACAAGCCACAGCGGCCGGTTTCAGATTCGTACGCACATTGCCAGCGGCCACAGCGCGACAAGCGCGTCGCCTGCGCCTTCCCACTGGCAGCGAAGTATTCTTCGCTTTCATGATGACCTCAGGCTTCGCCATTGCTGGAGCGATCGGCTATCTCTTCTGGCCCCTGGCAAGCAAATTCGCCCTGGGCATGCCGTCCTGGCTGCCTGGTTCAGCCAAAGATAGCAGCGACTTCTTCGAGATCCTTCTCGTCGACATGATGCTCTCATGCATCCCGTATGCCATCGCCCTGTCGCTCTGGTCAACGGTGATCATCGCTCTGGCACGGCGCTTCAAGAGCAAGAACAAGAGCTAGAGCACAGGCCAATCGCTTGGCTCTGCAACTGCAATTTTTCCACCTGTGAAAAGGAAACCAAATGAGAATCACTCTCGATCCCAAGAACCCGCCCAAACGCGAAACCCTCAGCCCAGGCGAATTGCGACAGCGCATTGCTGATCGCTTGATCGTCATGTCTGACGTCGAATTTCGCAACCTCTGCGACGACACCGGCATCACGGCTGCGGCGTTCTTCGACCGCAATCGCTGCGACGTCAAGCAGAACGCTGACGGCACCTACGAACTGACCACCTACCACGTGGCCGAAGCCGAGGCCGAAGCCGCGCAGTAAACAAGTTTTCTAATCTGCCACCGCAGCGTAAGCGTTGGCCGTCTTTTCAAACCCCAAGCAAAGGTATCGAAACATGGCTACTCTACAACCACTGATCGGAATCGCCGCCATTCTTGGCCTGGCCTATCTCCTCTCTAACAACCGCAAGGCTATCGTCTGGCGCTCCACTTTCGCCGGACTGGTCACCACTGTGGTGGTCTGCCTCCTCATTCTCAAAGTGCCGGGCACTCGCGATGCTTTCGCTCTGCTCGGCCAAGGCATCAACAAACTGCTCGACTACGCAGTTGACGGTGCCGCTTTCGTGGTCGGCGATGAACTTGCCCACGGCAAGTTTCTCTTCGTCATCCGCGTTGGCTCCAGCATCATCTTCATCTCCGCCCTCAGTTCGCTGCTCTTCTACTGGGGCGTCTTGCAGTTCGTCATCTCCAAACTGTCCAAGGTGCTGATGAAGACCATGGGCATCAGCAGCTGTGAAGCCCTCTCTAGCACAGCGGCTGTCTTCGTTGGCCAGGTCGAATCGCAAACTCTGATCAAGCCCTACATGAACAAGCTCTCCTCCTCCGAGCTGTTCACCTCTATGGCCGCGGCAATGGCAACAATTTCAGGCTCTGCCCTGGTGGCCTATACCTCAATGGGCATGCCCGCACCCTGGCTGCTTGCAGCGTCAATCATGTCGGCTCCGGCTGGCATTCTCATCGCCAAGATCATGTGGCCAGAAACGGACAAGCGTGTGCTTGCCGGCGAGGTCACTTTGAGCGAAGAAACCAAAGCTGCCAACGCTTTTGACGCCATCGCCAAAGGTGCAATGACCGGCTGGGAAATTGCCGTGCACGTCATGGTGATGGTGATGGTGGCCGTGGCCTTCGTCGCCTTGATCAACGGTGTGCTCGGTGCCACCCTCTCTTTCGGCGGTCATGCTCTGCAGATTCAAGACGTCTTCGGCTACCTCTTCATGCCGCTGGCATGGTTGCTCGGCGTGCCTTGGCATGAGTGTTTTCATGTCGGGCGCCTGGTGGCCACCGAAATTCTCGTCAACGAATTCGTCAGCTATGGCGAGCTGGCCAGTGTCATGAAAGGCACAGGCAACTATCAGCTGGCTCTTCACACCCAGCTGATTGCCACGGTCGCTCTTTGTGGCTTTGCCAACCTCAGCTCAATCGGCATCAACATCGGCGGTCTGGGCGCAATGGCACCAGAGCGTCGGGGAGAGATTGCTCGCATGGGGCTGCGCGCTCTGCTCGCCGCCAACATGGGCACCTGGCTGACTGCGGCAATCGCAGGCCTGATTGCCTAGGCCTAATCTTCATGGGCTACTAGCCCCAAAAAAATCCTCATAAAGGGAAAATAGTATGTCGCGATACATTGCGGCTAGCGAATACGCGACCCGAAGAGAACGGCTATTCGCCGCTCTTCCCGCGGGTTCGCTGGCCATCATCTGTTCTAACCCGGAGGTCTTGCGCAACGGCAGTGACAACACTTTCAGTTACCGGGCCTCTTCTGACATTCTTTACCTGACCGGCTTTACCGAGGCCAACTGCATGTTGGTCTTTGACAAAACCGGTCTTTCTGGCTCTGCTTCCAGCGACGAACATAGCGCTGGGAAGGGCCAGAATCGCTTCATCATGTTCGTCCAGCCCCACAGCCCTGCCGAAGAAATCTGGCATGGCAAGCGCGCTGGCGTTAGCGGTGCCGAAAGTGACTTTGGCGCTGACCGGGCCTACAAAATCGGCTCAGCCAAGATGGTGCTCTCCCGCTTGGCTAAGAAAGCCAAGGCCATCTACTTCAAGAGCGGCGTCAATGCCAAGCTCGATGCCATCGTCACAAGTGCACTGGCAGAAAACGGCGCGCACCAGCGTGACCCTCTCGCCATCGTGGCAGAGCAACGCCTGGTCAAGTCGGCGGCAGAGCTGGCGATCATGCGCCGCAGCGGCCAGGTCGGCAGCGTTGCCCACCGCGCCGCCATGAGCCATTGCCTGGCAGGCAGAAGTGAGTTTGCCCTCAAGGGCGTGCTCGAATTTGTCTTCGCCACCAATGGCGGTGTGGCATCCTACGACACCATCGTCGCAGCTGGAGTCAACGGCCTGTGCTTGCACTATCCGGCTGGCTTGAGCACACTCAACAACGGCGACATGGTTCTCATTGATGCCGGCAGCGAGATCGCAGGCTATGCCTCTGACATCAGTCGCACCTTCCCGGTCTCTGGGCGCTTCACTGTGGCTCAGAAAGAACTGTACGAAGTGGTTCTGGCCAGTCAATTGGCTGCCATTGCCGCCATCAAGCCCGGTGTAACCTGGGGCCAGCTCGAAAAGATCTGCGAAGATGTGCTCGTCAACGGTCTCAACTCCCTGGGCTTCCCCATGGGCAAAGGCGGCCTCAGTATGAGCGACGTCATGCCGCACGGGCTGGGCCATTGGCTTGGTCTGGATGTGCATGATGTCGGCAAGTATCGCCAGCGCAGTCTGGTCGAAGCCACCAAGAGTGGAAGAGCGGCAGGCAAGAAGCGCGGCAAAGATGTCGACAGGCCTTTCCTTGAAGGAATGGTGCTGACAATCGAGCCGGGTGTTTACCTGTCGCTCACCGATAAGCGCATTCCCGAGCCCTATCGCGGCATCTGCATTCGCATCGAAGACAACATCGAAGTCACCGCCAACGGTGCCTTCGTTCAAACCGATGCGCCGAAGTCGGTGCCGGAAATCGAAGAGTTCATGGACTACGCCCGCAACGTTCGCGCCGAATGTGGCGATGACGCCCTGGGCATTCACATCAAACTTGAAGACTAATTGAATTGCAGGCAGGGCAGCCATAGGCAACCAAGCTGACAAAGCTCTGGTTGTACTGGCTGCCCTGGCCTTCATCTTCCGCTGGTCTTCAGAAAGAGGTTTCAATGAAAATCTTACTAATTGAAGACAGCGTTTCGATGGGTAAAGCCATCAAAACGTTGCTCGAAACGCAAGGCCACGTGGTCCAATGGATCATCGGTCTGCGCAGCGTCTCAGCGGATTCTAGCAATGCCATCGGCATTGACGAAGCCGATCAAGACGACCAGGTGACGCCCCAATCAATCGACGTTGCCTTTGTTGATGGACAACTAGCGGGCCAGTTTACCGGCCCCCAAGTCGTCTCTTTCCTTGCGGCCAACTCTGTGCCTTGCCTCGGCATCAGCACCCAGTCTGACCTCAATCAAGAAATGGTTACCCTCGGCGCTAAGCTCGGCCTGAAAAAGCCGGTGGCTTTTGTCGCTCTGGTTGCCGGCCTGCTCACTCCCGAGCTTTTGCTCAACATCTTCGCTGGCAAACAGAAGTCACGCCGCAAGAAGGCCAATGCTCTCAAATTGCAGCAGTTGCTCGCAATGGAAACCAAGCTGCTCACCGCTGAGTTCGAAACAATAAGAAAGCAAGCCGATGCGTACTACCGACCCTTCCTCATGGAAGAGTTTAAGTAAGGACCTTGGCTGCACCAATAAACGGAGAGAATAAGCTTTGAGTGACGAGCCTTTCTTATAAACAAAATTGTGTTGGCCCTGGCCCATGCAATTTTGTTTTTCCTTTTTTCTACTACATTTTATAATGCGTAGTCGGATAGTAAGAACCATGGCATGACCATCAGCTTAACTAAAGGGATTACTAGAGTGATTACTAGCTGAATTACTACATAAATTACTACCTGGGGAACCGCCCAGGACAATTGAATGATTTGAAAGCCACAATATTGATTTGTAAATAGAGAATAGCGTTATCATAAAACTTTCTCGAGGTCAGCTGTGGCTAAAATTCTCATCGTTGAAGATGAAATCGATGTATCGTTTCTCCTGAAAATCGAGCTAGAGGCCGAAGGCTATGTAGTCGAACTGGCCGAGGATGGCAATTTGGCCTGGGATCTAATGAGCGCCTACGAGTACGATGTCATCATCCTTGATTGGCAGGTTCCTGGTTTTAGCGGTATCGAGCTATGCGCTAAGCTGCGGCAAAGTCAAAAGGGAGCAGCTACACCGGTATTGATGCTAACAGGCCGGGGCTCCATAGCCGACAAGACCTGCGGACTAGACACCGGGGCCGATGACTACCTGACAAAACCCTTTGACACGAGAGAAGTGGCTGCCCGAGTCAGAGCATTACTGAGACGATTCGGTGGCACTGGCACAAACCAAATAGTCTGCGGCGATCTAGTGTTCGATCTCAAATCCAAAACATTTTCTATTGCTGGAGAAGCAGTGAAGCTTTTACCAAAAGAACAGGCTCTAATTGAATTTCTCATGCGCAACCCCAATGAAGTCTTCAGCCCCGAGGCCCTGCTTGAACGCGTATGGCACTCCGATAGCCAGGTGGCCATTGGTACGGTCTATACAACCATGAAGACCCTGCGCAAAAAAATTGCCGAAATCAAAGATTCGTGCCCTATCGAGACGGTACACGGGCTTGGTTACAAGCTGGTCAATTGACTGAAAGCAGCAGTGACGACCGCACCTAGGCTGGGTCAAGAAAATCTCAAACAGTAGCCTGGCCAAGCACAAGCGGGTCCAGACTATATGGTCGCTGCCAAATTGAACTTGGCCTAGGCCTGCCTGCCAAAATTTTGAAATTTTTGAAACCGTTCTGAGATTTCAAGAGTTTTTCAGATTGCCCCTCTATTCTCATTGTTACGAAAGCGAAGGCGCCAGTGAATTAACGCCCAACTTTATCTCTCCACAGTCGCCCCCACGATTAACAAATTCCGAAATTGTCACTAGTAAGGAGTATTTACCATGGTTCAAGTTAACAACCTCGAAAACTGCCAAGTCTCCGAGAATACAAGCAAATCACTTCGTGACAATTGCAACATCGATTACAGAGACCTCATGAACGGCCAGTCTTTCAACAACTTCAGCAAATGCAACGATCGCAACGCTATGGTTGCCGGATGTTTACCTGCGATGGAAATAGTCGATAGCAGCCGCAGATATTCAAGCGACACTCAAGAAGCAGCGCGTTTGTCAAAGGTGCTCCACAGCGGTAGCTTACTGCAAGAGTTAGATAGTGCAAAAACAGGCAAACTTGACGGCAAAATTAGCAAGAATGATCTAGATATCTACTTGCGCATGCATCCTGAAAACACCGCCCAAACTAGAGCTGTACGAGAAATAAGAGAAGCCTGGGACAACCGCAACCACCCAAATCATGGCGCTGTCGAACTACTGAAAAAAGAATTAGCCCATGAGCGCAAAGATCACAATCACGACAAAACAAACTTCCAAAACAAGCCCGCCTATGAATTACCACAAGTTCGCCCTAGCATAGGACATCATCCTTCTGTTTTGCGTGACGCTGCGCCAATTGAGGGACACAGACCAGAAGGTCCAATTGGCAGAACTGCGAACGGCAGAGAGCAAACCCCTAGCAAAGCTGAAGCTCCGAAAGACATCAAAGAGGCCGGACAAGTAAGACCCGGTGAAGGCTACTACCAAGTAGCAATGCGCATGATTGAAACCACCGGCCACAAGCCTTCCCACAAAGAAACAATGGAACTAGTTCAAGCGCTACGCACAGCAAACGACAACAAAACTGTCCTTACTGTCCGCGACAATTTATCAACACTCTTAGACAAGCAACTTCCTGGAAATCAAGGCAAAGTGAAAGACCACATAAGAAAGAGCCACTAGGCAATAGCGCTTGATACAATAGACTACGCTTCAATCGTTGCAATCAAATGTTCAATAGAAACGCACTATCAGACAATAATTAAGAGGCTAGGAGTTCCTTGCTAGCGAAAAAATGCCTACTGGCATGCGATATTCTTGCAATACTGCTGCTTCTAGGCATTCTAGTTAGTGCAACATTGCCTAGTGAAAAAGCCTTGCTCTTTGGGATGACCAGCCCTTGGTTGGCCATTCCAGTTCTTTTGTTAATTTGCCTGCGCCTCTGCATAAGTAGAACAGCTAACTTAAGCAAGGCCGAAGATCCTCATAGACCATCGAACCTAGAGGTTGAACACCTACAGAAACGCATTGCCGAGCAGCAGCAAACAATAGAAGAAATTTCTGATCGCACTCGCCTTCTGCTAGAAAACATTGGCGTAGGCATACTTATAACCGATAGCCAGGGTGTCATTCGCTTTACTGGACTGCAAGCGTCAAGAATGACCGGCTACGGCCGTTCTGAACTAGCAGATCGAAACCTTGAAAGCATCTTTATGAATGCGACACCAACTTTTGCCGATCTTGTCAATCGTCATTTTCCGGCCAGACTACTCTGCCAGGGCAAAAATGGAGAACAATTTTGGGTTGACCTCTGGCTTTCACAAATCATGCTTGAGCGCAAAGTCAGCTATGTAATATCGCTCTGCGACGCCAGCGAAGCTGTCGAAGCCGTGCAAAGACGACAAGAACTAATCGCCCAAATCACTCACGAATTGCGCTCACCCCTAACGGCTATCTACGCCTCATTATCGATGCTGGCAAGAAAAGATAAGATCAAGCCCGAAGACGAGGTCTCTATTCTGGCAGTCTGCTCCCGCAATGCTCAATCGATGAAACTTACTATTGATGAGATTCTCGACTACTCCAAGTTGGAAGCAGGCAAGCTTACAGTGGAGCTGAGCCCTACCAATATCCAAGAAATTGTCTATCAAGCCAGCGAGAGCGTTCGTTCTTTAGCCGAAGCAAAGACCCTAACCATGGAACTCACCATGGAACCACTGGTGGTACTGGCCGACTCCCGCCGCATTGCCCAAGTTCTCACAAACCTACTCTCAAACGCCATAAAACACAGCCCGCGCAGCAAAACTCTAACTATTGCAGCGCTGTCAAAAGACGACTGGATAGAAATATCAGTAGCCGATCAAGGCGCTGGTGTGAGCGATGAGGACAAACAAAAACTATTTGCTAGTTTTGCCCAAGGAGCCGATGCTAAGGCGATTCCTGACAGCAGCAGCGGATTAGGCCTAGCGTTCTGCAAACAAATTATCAACATGCACAAAGGTAGCATCTGGGCGGCTGACGCCCCAGGCGGTGGCGCCATGTTTGTCTTCACCCTCCCTAAAGGCTAGTGAGACACTGGTGTAGCCTGGCATCTAAAAAATATTTGTTTCTCATAGAAACGCGTTTTATATTCTCGCAGCTTCGCGCCAGAGATACTCTCAGCAATAGGACCAACAAACAAATTGACTAAAGTGCGCTTTTGCAGAGCCTGATCTAAAAATTGCGAATCAATGATACATTCTGGTCCTAAAGCCAACTTTTGCAGACTCGGGATGGTGAGAAAGGTCAATGCAGCCCGAGGATTAACAGCACAATTATTGAGTTCCAAAGTAGTCAAATTTTTCATTGCCACTATTTGGGCAATACTTTCAGCACTCAGAGGTGAATCAACCAAAGTAAGACCGCGCAAGCGCTTCGCTTTAGCTAAGACATCGATCACCTCTGCAGTGGGCAGCAAAAAGTGAATATTCAAATGCTCAATCGTCTCCAGGCAACGCGCACGGGACAGTTCTTGACCCCAATTATTGCGAATGTCTTGGGCCAAAGAACACTCGCTGATAGAAAGAGTTTTGAGCGATGGTAAAGTGCCAATAGCAATAACAGCTGGTCTATCGATATTGACCGACCAAAGATCAAGCTGCTGCAAGTACTTGTTAGTAGCAAGCTTGTTAACGAAATCGGCCGTCAATGTTGCCTGATTATCGGCTGTATCACTAGCCACTCTCACGGCCAGCAGAGGAAGGCTCGCCAAACTATCAAGTAGCTGCGGATTAGCGAGAACACGCGACGAAGGGCTATAGGAGAAACCTTCACTATCTGGTAGCGCTATTGCCACGCGACCCTGTAGCTCGTAGCGACCGCCCTTTTTGTTAGTAAGCACCCCTAGAGAATAGCCTGAGGGAAAGCTCAAGGTTTCTATTTTGCTACCGGATGGAATAGCATTTTTCTGTTCAGGCTGAGCTAGTATGTCCGCAGCAGACGAGGGTTTTGCCGGCCCTTTCTTTAAGCTAGATAGCGGTGTGCCGTTTGAATTGTGCCAGAAGAAAGCCAAAATCGAAGCAGCCAGCACAAAACTAACAATCGCAACAAAAGCCACAGTTCGACTGACGTCTGCGCCAGCTGCAGGTGCACTCTGACGAAAGCGACTCAAATTAGTATCAGCACCTGAAGTTAACTTTGCCAGTATAGAATCAAGCGCCAGAACTACTTCCTGAGCACTGCGAGCACGTTCATCGGGCTGCTTAGCCAAAAGTTTCTTCAGGAGAAGATCGAGATCGTTTGGATAAACCTGATTGACTTTATTTTCAGTCAGACCAGGATAAGACGCGGTCAGGTGTTGCTCTTTGATCTCCTCAATGGTTTCACCTTGGTAGGGCACACTACCGGTCAAGACTTCATAGAGAGAGCAGGCAAAAGCATAGAGGTCAGTTCGAGGCGTAACTTCCTGGCCTCGCCACTCCTCTGGGCTCATATAGCTAGGCGAGCCAACAATTAGCTGAGATGAACTTTTGCTTGCTGGATCGTCGTCTCCGTATATATGAAACTGACTAATACCAAAATCAAGGATCTTCACAGCTGTTCTACCGCTATCCTCGCCATCGAGGCTAAGCTTGGCAAGCATAATATTGCCCGGTTTAAGATCTTTGTGCACCAGGCCCTTGAGATGAATGTACGAAAGCCCCTCAGCGACTTGCTTAAACACAAGCAAAGCTTCGTCTAAGGGAAGCGGTCCTAAGCGCACCAGCACATCAGCCAGTGTTTCTCCGCTAACCAATTCCATAGCGATAACTGGCCACTGCTCTTTATGCATGGCGAAGTCAAAAACAGCAGTCAAGGCAGGATGGTTCAGCGCAACTAGACGCTTGGCCTCAGCTCTAAAAAGCTCCACCTTATTGGTCATGGCAATATCAGCCTTCATAACCTTTAGCGCTACCATTTTGCGCAACCTGGTGTGCTCTGCTAAATAGACATAGCTCATGCCCCCTTCGCCCAGGCGATCTACCAGACGATAGGTACCCGCCAGTGTGCGGGCAGACTCAAGCTCTTCTTGCAGCCTGGCCTTACTCACTGCCGCTTCAGCAAGAGAAGCATGGGCTGTCACTTGAGTTGACGAAGCAAATAGATTTGTTCTCTTAACCACCACAGTTCGCCGGCAGCGGCAGTAGTCCCGATTCTGCAAAAATGCCGTCAAAGAAGAGCTAGACTCATCACTGATCTTTTTAGAACAGCGATAGCAATAGGAAATATCACGCTTGGCTTTAGCCAGCTTTGCTGGAACACTTTCACAAGCACAAAGAGGCTTGCCAAGGACAAACTGCGTCAGCGAACCAACAACAGTTTTTTCTACTTTTTTTCCACAATTAGGACAGGATACTTGAGGCATGGCTAAAGCAAGTATAGCACTGCAAATTGGAAGAACACTGGTCGGCGAAACTTAGCCAAAACTGACAGGAAGACTTTCAAGAATTTTTCAACTCTGACACCTAAAGTAACAAGCAACCAGACTTAAGCAGCGCAAAGCCAAAGCCAGTACACTTCAAATCGCGGAGAATCGCATATGACGACCGAAGTTCTAAACAAGAATCTAAATAGTGGCAGCGCTAATTTCGAAGTTTTAGATCCCGGCAGCGAAGCAGACCGTACAAAACAAGCAGATTATATAAAGCAAGCAGCCCGCTTAACCTCGTACAGCGAAATTGCCGACGATCTAAAGAAAGCAATCGAAAGTAACTACTACACTACCGGCAGCTTCCCTTCATCAAGAGCACTTGCTAGCCGCTATGGCGTTTCCAGAAGCACTATTCTTGCCGCTTTCGGCATTCTCGTCCGCCAGGGATTGATGACTGTTAGCCATGGTAAAACGCCGCAAATAATCTATACCAATTTTAGCCCCAGTCTTTCCCCAGGCAGCCAAACGAAACAAAGGATTGCACAAGACCCGGCTTCAGGCCTATCTTTTGCACCGAGTCCGCAAACTCATTCTGAAACTAATTCACAGGCTGAACAACTAACTCCAATACAACAAACTGAAGACACTCCCACCTACGAGAAGCTCTCTTCAAACGTTCCAGCACGCAAGTGGTTTGCCTTGATCTCAAATCAAGCAAGAAAAGCTCACAACCAAGGCAGCATGCCGAATCTTGACGCCATGCTAGAGCTAAAACTAGCCCTGAGAAACTACTTTGCCAGGCAAAGACAAATAAGAGCAAATCTCGATCAAATATTCGTTTTCGAAAACCCCGCGGCCGCTCTGCAGGCCCTAGCAAATATATTTGCCATCAATGCTGAAACTGAAATACTAATCGATGCTCCATGCCTGGCAAGTAGCGTCCGACAATTATCGCGCTTCAGCAACAAGATTGAAGCGATTGACCTGGAAAATCTCTTGCGCAGCCAAGCAATAAGCCAAAGGACATCTGCCGGTGGTCTTTTCTATACGACGCCATCGACTCGGCTGGGCTCTATTCGCGCACTAAACAAGGCATCTCGTCAAGCTCTAGTGCACTGGGCTCAAAGCAACAACAGGTATATTATCGAGCATGACAAAGGTCATGAATTTTGTTCAGGTCTGTCGACCAATCCTGCCATTTTTGCCGTAGACGAATCTAGCACTACAGTCTATCTCGCTGACTTCAACTCAAGCCTATCTCTATTGACCAATCTTTGTGTCGTGATAGTACCACCAGCTCTCGCCCACCTAATGCGCAGGAACCACAACTTCGAACAATCGAGCAGCACCATCTTTGAGTCAGTTGCCCTAACGACATTACTTAATTCGGGCTATCTTGAACGCCACGCCAGAAAAATCGGTCAACTCTGTCTGCAAAACCTCTCAGAATTAAAGCGTCGTTTAGAGAGCAACGAAAACAGCCGCTCGATTGCCTCTCTGCGGCTAGTCAAATCATCAAAGGAAGCGATTCTAGAAATTGCTCCTGGAGTTAACTGCGATTTTCTCACTCCAGCCATTGCCAATAAACTACTTACCCCAACCACAAAAATGTTTGGCTTTAGTCAGGGAGAAGCAAGCACATTTATTGTTGTAGCTGACTTCCTCAATCAGACGAACCATAACCTTCTTCATGCTTGTTTTGCTAACCGAAACAGCAACAAAGCGACCAATAGCCAATTTTACAGTGATTCGCTTGCAGCAGCGCTAGTTACCTAGAGAAAATCCAAACAGGGCAAAAGCTGACAAAACTAGCCTCAGACTTTCAAGTAAATTTCAAAATCACACAATAATATAGCTACATTGAAAGCCGACAGACCAAGGGCCCTTCAATGTAGCTACAAATGTATCTTTGATCATTGATTCAAGCTCGCTAGAAATTTTACTACCAACCTAAAGATTTTGAGGAGTTCACATGAAGAACGCTGAATTTGATGCAACCAATGATGGTAAAACAGCCTCTAACAGTGGCTCTACAAGCCTAAACTTCATTGAGGTAATGACTAACAACTCGGGCGAAAAATTCTCTGGCCTCAAATCTTCAAGCGATGCGATGGTTAGGAACATGCTCCAACCAATCGACTACTCCCTCCCCCTCGATGGCAGCAAAAGCAAGGCACTACCAGAATTTATAGCCCTCACGCCGCAGTCAAATAAGGGCGGGGTAGATGGTGTTCTTGAATCTGTAAAAGACACTTTATCTGGAATCTTTGGTGAACGCGATACCTTACACAGCCACGTTCGCATGCTAGCAAGAGCCGGCATGAGCGAATCCGAGCGCAAACAACTAGCAGCCGAAGAGCAAAAAGTAAAAGAATACAACCAGAACAGCGGCGAAGGTCTATGGAAAACCGGTTTTGCTGTTCCCCCCAAAACCCCTATGCTTGATGAACTAAATAGACGAACAATTGCTCTCGAACAAAACATCTCTGACACTGCCAAGAAAAGCATGACACCACTTCAAGTGGCACAACTTGAATCGGGCAATGCCAGTTCGGCCTTAAAAGCCCAATACGAAAACCAGCTAATTTCAATCGTCGGTCAATACGAGCGCAGCGGCGCCGTGCCAGCCGAGACCTACAAAAATGTCATGGCAGCTGCCAACAAACAGAGACTTGAAGATGAAAGCAATGAAGCAAAAGCAGCTAAGATCATTGACCTTCTGCCAAAGATCAAAATCGATTGGGGCATTGAACAGCCAGCTATAGATCCAAAAAAATGGATGATGATGGATGCAACTAAAACCATGCACTAGAGCTCTAGTCGCTCCTCCAGTCAGTTAGCAACAGATTCTTCCAGCCAGTGCAAGCTAGAGCAGCCATCCACCACTCGCGTACAAGCAAAGACAGCCAACCATCAGCGTTTGGCTGTCTTTGTCTTTTCCTCAACACTTAGTCAATTGCCAAAGAAGCCAGAATTCAGTGTTAATTCCTTTCAACGGCCTTGGTTTTAGCGACTCGTGCTGCTTAAGATGATGGTATCACTCGCTCACTCACCCCTCTTTCCGGAAGTTTATCCCTTCCCAAACCCAAGCAAAATAACCTAACAGCTAAATTTCCGCTTCAGTAGTACTGAAGCGGAGAACAACGCATGCACGTCTTAAGGAGACTACAAATGACGAATATGACCATCATCGAACAGACCATTAACGGCAAGAAGCAGATTTGCCAGGTTACAGCGTATGAACGCAACCTCATTGCTTCCGGTCAGCAAATCAACATTCCCACCTCCCGCCGTGTCACCAAGCGCCTCGGCATCCCCCGCTCGATGCAGCTCAGTGCCAAAGGAATGGCTTTGCAGCCGGTGATTTTCTAGGTAGCTAGACGAGCACTATCGAGAGAAAGAAGAGAATAGGAACTAATCATGGACCACTACGCCACCGTCATGAATAGCGGATCGACAATCAATATGACCGCGGGAGACACGCTCATGGTCGTACTGCCCTACAAAGAAACAGGGCCAGGGCAAACGTACTGGACTTTTGGTGACAACTTCGGCCACATCGCCAGTCTCAACATAACTAGAATCGCCGCCCTCGGCGGCATACGCATCATGGACTTTATCGCAACCAATCTGGGCGCCGTCGAAATTGCCTTGCAGCAGTATCATGTTCTGGCACTGCAGACACCATCCAATCGCACCGCCACTTTCAAGCTGACCGTGATTGTGCGTTAGAGAGTTAGCGGGCTTGATTGTGATGCCTTTCAGAGCTGTCAGATTTTTTGAAGAAAATCTGACAGCTCTGGAAGCAGCGAGAAGAAGTCCTGGGGCTGCTAAAAGAGGGTCACAAATTCTAAAAAACCAGCGCAAATATTACATTGATACCTGCCATTGGCTTTTTTTTCCGCATCTATTCATCCATATAGTTACAAAGTACGACTTTTGACGATCCGGGCCCGGGCTGGTTGTATGAAGGCACGGCAGTTGCAGTCAAGAGTCCGAAATGGCTAGAGATGGCTGAACAGCGATATTTCAAACCGAGCGGTTGCTAACCCCTAGAGAAGAAGTTTGCTGAAACCCAAGCTGTGTAATTGGTCAAAGGAATTTGCGCAATCAGGTGCTCAACCAAGCGGCGCAGAATTGGTCGCGCCAAACAAACTCGGAAGCTAGGTTCAGTCGTACCTTTTGAGCACGGGGCTCGGCTGAGCAAATTCATCGATTTACTTTTAGCGCTTACCCATAGACTTTTCGGTGTGATATGCGCAACTAGCATGAACGCTACCAAAACGAAATATTGATCCCCTAATTTTCCCAAAATCTAACACTACCGAACTCACAAAAGCTGCGTCCGTAGTTGGTTCTATGCGTACATTCGACCCTGAGAGTCGAAGTTCACGAATTTCCTTCTTCAGCAATCGTTTTGCGTCATCAATCGGACTTGGGATGCATGTATGAATATCGCCGAGTTGGTGAGAATAGGTGGCCAGCTTGTTTGAAAATTTGCACCGCCAACTTACCGGGATAAAGTAGTTCGCTAGTATGGCAAAGATCAACAGAAAAGCAATTTTGCCTTTCAAGGAAATTTCAAAACTGGTTGATATTATCTCTTCACAGGTGGCAAACAAAAGACTGAATTGTCATCCATTTCTGTAATTCTTCTTGGAGCTGTAACAATGAAAACCGCTGAAATCGAAGCACTCAATGAAGGCAAAACTAGCCTACAAAATGAGAGCAACGGCCTTAATCTCCTCGAGATATCGAACAACGATACGAGAAAAAGCACGTTCTTGAGCCGAGAAAATGAAGAGACTTTCAAAAATCGCCGTGACCAGGAAATAAACGTGTCGATTCCGCTAAATGACAGCAAGAGCGAAGCACTACCAGAATTCAAAGCCCTAACTCTAGAATCGCACAAAACAGGTATAGATGGAGTCTGGGCGTCAATCAAAGACACATTTTCAAGTCTATTCAGCGAACGCGACACCCTCCACAACCACACTCGCAACCTCGCTAGAGCCGGTATGACAGAACCAGAACGCAATCAGCTTGCGGTTGAGCAGCAGGAAGTTAGAAAGAACAACCAAAACTCCGGTGAAGGTATCTGGAAAGGCAGTTTTACACTTTTCTCCAAAACACCCATGCTTGATGAACTAGATAGACGAACGATAGCCCTTGAGAAAATCATTTCACAGTCGGCTAAGAACAATATGACACCACTAGAAGTGGCACAACTCGAATCTGACAACGCCAGCAGCACCATCAAAGCACAGTACGCAAAGCAATTGATTGCAATTGTCAGCAGGTACGAAAGCAATGGCTCTGTGCCAACAGATGTCTACCAAAATATCTTGATGCCTCCAGTTCAACTCAATCGAGAAGATAAAAGAAACACAACTAAGCCTACTTCACTCGGCCAGACGTTGCCAGATTTCCGCATCGATTTCGATAGCCTAGATCTTAAGAGGTAATGGAAGTTACAGCAAAAAAACTCCCAAAGCATTGTTGGAAGATGCAAAGTTTGACTTTTTTCACGGGGTGAGTGCTTCAGTCGAAACACTCAAGTCAGTTGATGCGCGCGAGAACAATCGGTGCTAATGATGGTTGTTCCGAAATGCGAATTAGTCAAGGTGGAACTAGAGTAATTTTGAGCTAACGCTGTGGCATGCAAGCCGCTCGCATGCAAGCTAAGCTTCGGCACCGCCACTTAGCATCAATCTTTCAGTACTTTCTCACTCAGAGACATTTTCCAACATCGGAGAGCGCCGTATAGCCCTCAGGCTTTACTACGGCAATGTGCTCTCGTTCCATTGCTTCCAAAACTCGAGTGCTTGAACTCGGTCAACCTTTCCACTCTTTACACCGAAAAGGATCATAGGTTGACGGCATTCATCGTAAGCTTGGTTGACGGCATAGGCGCCGCGCCTTGGTCAAGCAATGTCAAATGCCCGGTACGGCCCACAAAAGCATCGGCGGTAGTGAATTCCTCCACTGAGTAGAAGACAACCAAAGCCAGGTTGAGCCCAAGCCAGAGCGTCACTCACTGCGACCGAAATACACTAATAAAGAAAGCTGCAGCAAGAAAGGAACCTAGCGCCCATACCATCATTTTCATACTCGAGGAAAGAACTAGTGGCTTACCTCGCCGCCAATCCAGAGCTAAAAACTCTGGGTATCAACGAAGCACCAAATCCTATTTGCTTGCTAGTCATAACCGCCAGCCTAAAATACCTGTTCAAGAGACACTGTCCAGCTCTAGAGTTACTAACAATTTTGCCCCCAAATCTCTTCAGCCTGGATGTCATAAACTGTCCGAACCTGAAGAGACTGCCAGTGCTACCCAAGTGACTGAAACAACTCACAATTTCCAACCATCCCAAAGCGCGAAAAGTTTTTAACAATTTTCAGTAGACCGGTCTAATAATGCTCCTAAGAAAAAAAAGAAGAAGGAGCGGAGCATATTTTCAGGCTGTTAACCCTAGTCTATGCCCCGCCCCGAACTAAATTTCTTTTTCTATTCTAGCCCAGCCGATCAAGTTCACGACGCAGATTGACTCGTGCGCGACTATCGGCATAGACCCTTATTTTTGCAGTGCGGAACAAAATCGGTGTTACCAGTAACTTAGATAGAAAAGCCTGACGGCCCTTCCTGTAATCAGCTTCGCCGTAATTACGGTACTCGAAGCGAATCTGCCGACAGTAGGTATCATAGGCACGTGGTCGAGACGCCAGAATCAGCAGATCGCAGTCGAGAAACAAATCCAGTTCAGCTTCGGTGACCGCTGTAATGGCCGCAGTGCGGTTGATGTGCGAGGCCGTGGCGAGGATGAAGGCCTCGACCTGAAGCAGAAGTGATGCCGTGAGCACTTCATCGGGAATTGCCGATGAAATAAAAGCCTTGGCCAGAAGCCACGACTGATACTCGTTGTCGCTGCGGGCAGGATCGTAGACCGCATCGTGAAATAAGGCAGCTAGTCGCTGTGCCACACTGGGAGTACACCGGCCAGGCGTATGGGCGTACAGCCAATCCAAAAACTGTCCAATGTGCTTCAGGCGATGGTAGGCCCGGTGATCCTGCCGATATAACTTTTCCAGCTCATCCCAGTAAGGTAACCATGTAGACTTTGGCAGGCAAAGCTCTTCCATGAGAGCCAGCCAATAGCGCTTGGCTTTTGACATATCCTCTCCTTTAGCCACTATTGAAGCTAGATGTTACCGGTCATTCGGTGCCTTGCCTAGAGGCTAGGCAGCAGCTGCGGCCTGGGCCGGGACAGCAAGACCATCAGCAGAGTCAACGTCAACAGTCAACCCGTTCTCCAGTCCGTCCACCAGGGTGGTGCACAAGAAAGAAGCCAGTTCGGGTCCACTGCGCACATTGTTCTGGGTGGCTGAAACACCAACGACCAGATGTTCGACGCCGTGCACTTCCACCACCTGCGGTGCATAGAAATGCTCGCGCAGATTGGGAATGGCGGCAATCAAAGTGCAGGGGTCGTAGAGGTTGAACGTCTGCACGATGTCCCAGATCGAATCGGTGGCAGCACGGTCAGTGCCTTGACCGCCGCAGAAAGCCGAACAGAACCAGGCCTTGTCGCAACGAGCCGGCAGCCCCTGACGAGCAGCGGCATCGGCCGGCATGCAGGCACGGGCCCACAGCTCTTCGATGGCCATCTTCTGAGCAGCCAGCAGGCGCACGCCGACAGGGTGACCCGTGGCCGCCATGTCTTCGTAGATTGCTCGCGGCACCTTGCCAGCGACGGCAGCATGACGCGAAAGCACCGTGACTGGAATCTGCAGATCTTGCAGCTGGCGGTAGAGAAACTCGGTCGACTCCTTGTCGAACGAATGATTCTGAGCCGTCATGTCGGGCACCATGCGACCTTCGCTGTCGAGCACAGGCAAGTCGTCTTTGCTGACGACGCCACCCATGATCACCACCCGCCGCACTTTCGAGGTGAAGAGATGCATGTGATCCTTGAGCACGGCCGCCGCATCGGTCATGCCCGAAATCAGCAGCAGCACAATACCCTTGGGTTTGGCCGCTTTGAGAGTGCGCAGAATCAGCTCTTTGCCGTCCTGAATATCGCCAGCATCGGAGAGATAGCCGACGTTGAACTGGTATTCCAGACCGTCGTCATCAGGCTGCTTGCAGCTTGAGCCCTTGCCCACGGCAATGGCGGTCTGACCGAGCTGGTTGAGAGTGCCTTTGGCCAGGCGCGCTCGCTCGAGAGAGGGGGCAAGGTTGGCCACCACACCGAGCACGCTGAGGATTTCCAGGCGAATGAAGCGGTTGATACCGACCAGAACGTCCTCGTCGTCTTGATCCCGACCGGGGTCCATGATCACGAAGAGGTCGCTGAAGAGCGGCACGGGTAGTGGGAGTTTTTTACTCATATTGATTTTCTCGTTTCCGGAGTTGGAAGTTGCAGTTCAACTTAGACGATTGACAAAATCGCCTAAACTACAACGTTTTCGCTAAAGAGAGAGAGCGGCACCAGGCGTCAGCGCTGCTGGTACCGCTCTCGTTATCGCCAGGCTCAGTCAGCCAGATACTTCTGGTAGAGAGCGTAGGCGACGATGGTCTTGGCGTCGGCGACAGTGACCAGGTCGTCGAGGGGGACGATCTTGAGAGTGATTTGCTCACCCTCCGAGATCAGCCCGGTGCAGCGGCCGTTCATGCTCGCCATTTCCTCTTCGGTGACGTCGCGGGTGAAAGAGAAGAAGCGCATGGTCTCGTCGGAGGCACCGGGCGAAAGATAGATGCCCTGATTGCAACCGGCCAGACCACTGAGGTCAGTGAGATCCTTCTCGGCGATCTTGATGCCCAGCTCTTCTTCCAATTCCTTGGCGGCGACACCAGCGAAATTGCCCGAGCCATCCAGCATGCCAGCGGGGATTTCCAGGAAGTCGAAGCGGCCAGTGGGAACGCGCGGCTGCACGGTCATCACCGAGTACTTCTTGCCCTGGCAGTTGAGCACCGCGAGAATGCCGACTGAACCGCCGCGCATGAAAACGATGCCGGGGATGAACTTGCCAGCCTTGTCGACGACGTCAGCCTTGAACTTGATGAAGCCGACTTTGACAGAACCGAACATGTCGACCGACTGGAAGTGCACAGAGCGAATCTGGAACTTGTTGGTATCGACCTGAGCCAGCCAGTTCTGAAACTGCTTGGACTGCACCGCGGTATCGAGGGAGATGCCTCCTTCAGCCGTGAAAACCGGAGGAGCGACCGTCGCGGATGGCAAGGTGGCAGCGGCAGCAGCTGGGATCTGAGTTGATTGATTTTCGGACATTGTGATGTACCTGCTTTTTGGTTTGAGAATGAGAGAGGGGATGGTGGCACTTGCAACTGAGCAGATGCAGCACCACCCCCTCACGACTAGAGCCTATTTACTAGGCCGGACTCTACTTCTTGGTCTGATTCCAGGCCTTGTTGATGGCAGCCTTGGCGCTCTCCCAAGATTCGTCCCAGGTCTGCGACAGGCGCCGCCAAACCGGAACGAACGAGGCTTCAAGCCGCTTGTAGACCACCAGGAACTGTTTCCAGACCTTGGCGACAAAGCCAAACAAGAAGTCGTACACGCCACCCACCACCGGCAGCAACCAGCTCATGCCGCGCACAGCGTTGACCACCGCGCGGAAGAGCACATAGACCACCGGGAAGACGATGCCAGCGGTGAGACCAGCAGCCAGAGCGAAGGAGGGAATGGCATACCAGTAGTTCTGGCCGTGGTGCGCGAAAACCTCGACACCGACGAAAACACCAACCGCCAGGCCAACGATGCCACCAATGAGGTGGTTGCCGTAGCGCAGCAACAGCTTGCCGAGGAAGAGATAGGCGAACACCACCGTAGCAATCGGCATCACCAGAGCCGGCAGACCGCCGATGGCAAGGGTGTCGAGGAGCAGGTTGACAGCGAAGTAGCTAGCAACCGCAGCAGTGATGTTGACCAGGTGCACGAACAACGTCTCGAACCCGGTCCTGTCCGAGTATGTATTGCTGTTGGCACTGAAGAGTTCGCGCTGCAGCGAGCGGTGAACATTGGTCAGGGGCTCGGAAAGCCAGCTGGCCAGAAGCGGATTGGCCACAAACTTGACGACGCGGTAAGCCAGGGGAATGGCGACCAGGCCAGACAACAGAGCCGTGAGAACCGCCTGAATGCCGACCAGGAACCAGCCATCGAACAACTGCAACGGCGGCAGGAAAGCCACAGCAACACCTGCCAACAGCGAGGCGGCAACGCCGATGAACATGTTGCTCACCTGGCTGACGATCGAGCCGATGGCCAGATAGCCAAGCAAGGCAGCGATTGCGGTCAACGCCACAGCCGCAGGCAGGCCGAAGCTCGCCGCCCAACCATAGACGTAGGCACTGACACCATAGGTGATGGCAATGCCAGAGACCTGGTGCAAGAAGTTGAGATACTTGCTGTCGTGGTCGTTGTAGAAGCCGTCGAGGAAGCGACCGAAGGCATCGATGAAACCATCGATAAAGCGGTGGAAGAGCGGGCCGATGTACTTGCCCACGAAGTTCAAGCAACGGCTGATCAGCACGTGAGCCAGCGGGAAGACATAGCTGGCCACGACGAAAACGACCAGAGCCTGCAGGCCGTAGGTGAGGCCGTGGGGCAGCTCATACTGCTTGACCAGTTCCGCAATCGCACCGTCGTACCACCAGGCCAGAGCAGCACCACTCGCGATAGCCAGAGCGGGCATGCCCACCTGAGTGATGATGGTGATGACGACGAAGCCGGTGATCCAGGCAGCACCACCGCCGACAACCAGACTGATGGCGCCAGCCACCAATTTGCCGAGAAAACTGGTCCAAGCAAGCCAAGCGTAGAGCGAGGTGCCGGTCAGCCAGGCCTCGTAGAGGCAGCAGAGAACGGTGGCGGCAATGGCAGCGACGTTGAGCAACTGACTGAACCACACCGGATTGTTGGTGCGGGAACCAGAAGCGTCAGGAACGTTGCGCCAGAGGAAACGACTCGACTGGAAGGCCCAGCGGAAAATCGCCATGTACAGCGCCGGCCAGAGGTAGTAGTAGGTCGCCACCACAGCAGCCAGAGCGAGGGGTACCCAGGTGGTGATGGAAGCCTTGGCCAGCCAGAGCGGATAGCCCGTGGCGATGCCAGCTGCCATGGAGGCGAGAATGCCGAAGAACCAGGCCGGACCGCCCGTGGAAGGCTGGTCGTAGACATGGTGCTTGAGATACTGCGCCGGCTTGATGAAGATCATTGCCACGAAGGCAACGGCGAACATGACACCGGTCAGCAGCTTCTGGAGCAGTCCAGTGTTGCCATTGCCGGTAGGTGAATCAGAAGAACCGCCCGTGTTTTCGGGCTGATCGTTTTGCGGTGTATCGGATTTCATAGGAGCCTTTTTGTTGTCATAACTGACAAGGTTGACTGCGGTTGGAACCAGGGCTAAGTTTCGGCAAACTAACGAAGGCCAAACAAAACCCCATGAGTCCCGGCATATCTTCAACAGCGAGCGAAACAAGGCAAAGGCAAGAGCAAATAGAGCACGGTCGTACATACCAGCCTGGGTAACAGACTTGATAATTGGAGATGCTTATTTGCAGGCGCTTGCGGTGTTTTTTACTCGGGCGTAGAAGAAAAGGGGATAAAAGTACCCTAGGCGGAACAATATCTTCAGTTCAAAGGGTTGTTTACAAAGCTTCGTTCAGATTCCTCTTAGAAACCCCCAAAAGGCTCTAGGCATGAAGAGTGGCCCATTCGCGCAAGCTTCGCTACTGGACCACTTTTATTGCTTCGCATGAGCCTGTTGTAGCTAAAACTGCTGCCTCAGAACAGCCACCATCTGTGGGTAAACAATTGGACCAAACACAGAGAGCCAGAAACAAGCAAAGAAATTGACTTGATCTCGGGCATCCAGTGAGAGAAAGCGCCTTTGCTGACAAAAGATAGGGAAAGTAAGCAGATAGCAAAGCTGAAGATCCAGGAGATAGCTGCTACACAAAAGATGGCACTAACTAGCGGGTTCTGCGCCAAACCAAGCGATGAAATAATTGCGTCCATCTTCTACCAACCTCCCCAAGCCCCTAACCGCAAACTCTTGCAGCCCAACTCTTTGATCGTATCGAGAGCAGGCGAAACCGTAAATTGGCGAAAGCGCATACGCGAAAACGTGTATGGAGAAATACCCAGCACAATTATTAGCATGCGCTAATCTGCGCTAGTTGTTTATTACTTAAATCATGGTGATGCTACGAACAAAAAAGCTCTAAAAGTCTGTCAAAGAGCTTTCTAGTAGCTTAACTCATTGCTTTATACAAGCTGAGAAACTGATCATAAACGAGTTCTCTTTTTCTCTCTTCCAAAACAAAGGCTTTTCCTAACCAAACAAGCCAATAGCCACCATACCCCTGCTTTCCTCATAGATCTTTGATCTGCGTGGCTTGCCGGTGTGTGCGTGTATCTGTCTTCCCTGATTGGAACGAGAAGCAAGAAGACGAGAACAAGCCTGCCATCTGTATCAACCCTCAAATCTGGAAACGGAGATTACGATGCACAACCGCGATATCGCTTTCGACTGGCGCGCCACCATGGGCCTCTCCAGCAACGCCCAGAGCGAAGCTGCCGACGTCGTCGCCTACCTCGACCTGATCAGTGAACTCTGCCAGGACGACGGCTCCTATCTCTATCGCACCGCCAATCGCCACACCTGCGCCTGCGACGACCCCATCGTCATGCTGCACCACGTTCGCCTCAACCAGCTCTGCAGCACTCCGGCCGACCACCGCCTCTTCGACAAGGCTGTCAGCTTCGTGCGGGCCAACAAGCCGATGTACTTCAGCGATTCCGAGATCGAGCGCCGCATGAAGAACGCCGACGGCGACTGCCCCATGTGCGGTTTCCGCCCGAGCTTCAACGGCCCCGATCACGAAAATCGCCGCAGCATGATCACCCGTTGCAACCACATCATGAACTACACCGTCACCGGCGACACCGACGCCTTCCTGCGGCAGCCTCGTGCCTGGGAAGGGAAGAGCTGGCCCTACGCCTGGATGCAAGGTCACAAGATCACCGCCGGCGTCAATGGCGAGAAGATCTTGGAGCTGAACGGCAGCGCGCCCTGTCAGGGATGCCTGGAGCTGGAAGCCATGGAAACCATGGAACGGGCCATCTTCAAGCTGATCGAAACGGGCAACCAGCCGCAGTTCACCATGCCGGGCTGGAGTGCTCCCTGCAGCTACTACTGCGAAGGCAGCGCCGACCAGCAGCTCATGCGCGTGAAGAAGGCCGTGGCCGACGCCCACGACTACTTCAGCGGCTCCAAGGAGATTCGGCTCAACGGCGCCGGTCTCAAGCTCTTCATCACCCCGGTGAGGAGTGGCATGCGCATTCGCGAGGTCAACTTCGGTCTGCGCGTTGGCGGCGATCAAGTGCGGGATTACCCGGGCTTCCAGGAGTTTGCGCACAAGCTCTTCGAGGACATGGGGGTGCCGACTTCTAGCTGAACATTCAACCTGAACCGAGCTTCGCGCTCAAGGAGATCAACATGACAAAAGCCAAACTCAGTCTTGCTATCTTGAGCGCAAGCCAACTCTACGAACGCACCCGCACAGAGCGCTCCAATCGCGACCTGTTCAAGGTGCGTGTCGTGGACGGCAAGGAAGTGAAACGGCTGCACTACCTCGCTCCTGACCCGTGGCAGAAGGAGACCAGCGTCACCCTCTCCCTCGGTAGCCGCATCATCGCCATCGGCGGACTGCAAGTCAATCCGCACGACAACGAGATGTTCTGGGTCACCCATGTCTCGGTGGAAGACAAACACCGGGGCAAAGGCTACGCCCGCATGATTATCGAGGCCATCTACGCCTACGCCGTCGAGCAAGGCAAGGTGGTCTCGCCCAGTGCGTTCTCAAATCTGGGACAGCGCCTCAAGCCCATCTTCGCCCGCATGAACGAGCAGTTTCCCGCTGCCAATTCGGGCGAGGCTTTTCGCGACCATCTCTGCTGAGCAGCAGCCAGAGAACGAAATCAGAGAAGGAAGTAAGCATGCGATACAGACTCGACGCGCCATTCGACCAATGGGCGGGCAAGCCGGAGGTGCAAGCGCAAGCTCGCGCTTTCATCTGCTCGCACATTGACGATGGCGACAAACTCTTGGCCAACCTCGAAGTGAAATTCTTCGGCAGTCGCCTGATGAACTTCAGGGTGATTGCGGCCATGAACCAGCTCTTCTGGCAGCGTGAAGAAGAGCTGTTGCAAGCGGCTGTGTTCTCCAGGGGCGACTTCAATGCCCTGGCGATGCAGCCCGACCCCGAGTGGCGCAAGGTCGTGCCGATATTCGCCTTCGCTCTGGGCTTCCGCCCGGAAGAGGCGAACAGTCGAGCTCCGGCCGGCCAGCCACAACTCCTGCCCGATTGAGAGCCCCCTCTCTCGACGGCAACCAAGCAACCGACACAGGCCATAGGCCTAAACCAAGGAAAATCATGAACTTCAGTAACCTGCGTAAACTCGCTCTGCCCGCGCTGCTGCTCGGCACCCTCGTCCTCACCGGCTGCGCTGGCGCTCGCCTCGGACCAGGCACCACCACTGGTGCAGTGATCGGCGGTGCCGCCAGCATCCTCAACGGAGACGGTGGGCGCGCTGCTGCCATCGGTGTTGGCGTCGGCGCAGCAGTCGACATCCTCAACGGCGAGCCGCCGATCGAGGTCGAGACCTACCGTGACGGCCGCTACTACCGCGACGACCCCTACTATCGTGGGCCGGTCTATCGCGACCCGCCCCGCGTCTTCCGCCCGGCACCGCCGCCTCCCCCGCGCCGCCACCAGCCCCGTCGTTTCTATGACGAGCGCTGCGGCTGTTTCTACTACCGCTAAGGCCTAGTGTTGGTAGACGCCCTGACCTAGCCACCTAGTGGTCAGGCAACAACCCGCCCGGCAGAGAGGAACAGTGGCAACACTGCACTTCTCTGTCGGGACTATCTTGAGCTTGTTCTACAAGCAAGGAGGATTTCATGAGAACACTCTTGTCTCTGAGCCAGATAGGTGTTGTCGCCTACTGCGCCGATGAGTGTCGCCGTCAGAAAAGCGGTGAACTTTCGGTGTGGTGGATGCTCAACGCCTACCAACACCTGGCCAATTTCCGCACCGCCGATGCCACCAGGCCCAAGCTCACCGCCGCCCTGGTGGAAGAGCTCTACGGCGAGGTGGAACCGCGCGTCAACAAGGGCGGCTTCCGCCTCACCAATGTTGTCGTCGGCGGCAAGGTCATCGGCTGGCAGCACATTCGCCAGCAGATGGACAACCTCATCGCCGCCCAAGACGACCTCTCGCCGGTGGAGTTCTACCGCGAGTTCGAAGAGATTCACGCGGGCTCGGACGGCAACGGCCGGGTGGGCTCGCTGCTCTTCAACTATCTGCAAGGCACTCTGGCCGCGCCTGTTGCACCGCCGGATGTCTTCGGAGTAGGAAGTGAGTAGCGCCGCGGTTGCAGAACCAGACGGCACGCTGGTAGTGGTCGACATGCAGTGGTTCTTCGTCAAGAGCTGCGAAAATGCCGACCTGCTGGCCAACGTCATTGCCGAAATCAACGCGGCGATGGCGAAGGGCTGGGCCATCATCCTGCTGGAAGTGACTCCCTGGCGCCTCGACCACACCATGGAAGAAATCACCAAGGTGGTCAAAGGCTACCAGCGCTGCCTGCAGAAAACCAAGGCCAAGCCCGACGGCTCAAGCGAAGTGATCGATGTCTGCCTGGAAGAAGGCTTCTCGACCACCAACTTCAAAGTCGTCGGTGTTTGGATTGACGCTTGCGTCGAACAAACCGCCGTCTCGCTGGTGGAGCGGCTTTCCAACTGCGTCGTCAACGTGGTGAAGAAGGCTTGCTCGACCAACTGGGACGAGAAAGGAGCCTGGCAAGCATTTCGCCAACGTCGTCGTCTGCTGGTGGCCTAAACCGCATCAGCGCAAGAACTAACTGCAACATCAACCAAGGAAAATCACCATGACTGCTTCCATCACCATCGCCCTGCTCGCTTCCCTGGCTCTCGCTCTCGCCGCCCGCAAGCGCAAGAACCAGCCGCAGCTGCAGCCCATCCGCATCGTCGCTTCTTCCCGGGCGCGTCGCCGGCCGTTCTAGGCCCGCTTCACCAGGAAGAATTTTCTACACCAGTTACTTCAGACCTCGAAAGGAAATCCCATGAATTCCATCATGCTCGGTGCTGCCCTCGGCCTCCTCATCGGCCTGATCATCGCTTCATGCGGCAAGCGTAACAGCAGCAAGTACATCGTCAGCACCTTCATCGGCGCCATCGTCGGTATCTTCGCTGGCCTCACCGTCATCTGCTACATGGTGCCCATGAAGGACGTGGTCTACGGGCCGGCCAAGCTCGTGGCCATGCGCAGTTCGGACGGCATCTCCGGCACCTTCGTCTGGGGCTCCGGCAGCATTGGCAATCGCACCACCTACAACTTCCTGCAACGCATGGAAGACGGCAGCATGGTACCGGGCTCGGTGCCTGCCGATGGCCTGGTGCACCTGTTCGAAGACCAGGAGCTGAAGAATACCGGGTTCTGGAGCACCACCATTCGCGAGGCCGACAAGGACTCGCCGCTGTACCCTTGGGCCCTCGCCACCCGTGACCGGAGGCAAACCGTGCGCCAGGAATTCCGCGTGCCCGTCGGCACCGTGGTGCAGCAGTTCAACATCAAGTAAGCTGTCGACAACGGCAGAGTAAGTGCTAGATGACCCGGCTGGGAATGAAGGGAGGGGACACGGGTCTCTCTCCTTTCATCTCTCGGCCGGGTCATTTTTTTCTCAAAATCATTCTACTATATAGCTGACTAGAGCAAACAAAAAAACAAAAAAAATGAAGCTCTACCCGTCAGACATTCGCTCAAAAGCGATACTGTCTGACGGGAGAGCCACACTAATTAACTGCTCAGCTTCACTTGCTAGCAGGTGTCACCACGGTCGTCTTCTTGCCAGAACGGCGCCGCGGCTTGACCATATTGCCAACAACAGCCTGAGCAAAATCACTGGTAGACAACTTCGTCGACGTCTTCATGAAGCGAGCGAGGTCGCCAGTGACAGTGCGAGCCTTGATGGTTTTCTGCACAGCCTTGGTAGCAATCTCTGCCGCCTCGGTCCAACCCAGATACTCGAGCATCATCACGCCCGAGAGCAGAAGCGAACAAGGGTTGGCGATGCCCTTTCCGGCGATGTCCGGCGCTGTGCCGTGGGTGGCCTCAAAGAGGGCACAGTTGTCACCGATGTTGGCACCAGGAGCGATACCGAGTCCACCAACTTGAGCAGCAGCAGCATCCGAGATGTAATCACCGTTCAAGTTCATGGTGGCGATCACCGAGAACTTGTTGGCCCTGGTCAGAAGCTCAAAGAAGGTGGCATCAGCGATGCGGTGGTTGAGCAGAATCTTGCCCTCAGGCAAAACGCCGCCATGCTTGCTCCACAGGTCATCTTCTGACACCATGATTTCAGCAAACTCTTCGGCTGCCAATTCCAGACCCCACTTGAGGAATGCTCCCTCAGTGAACTTCTGAATATTGCCCTTGTGGACAATCGTCACCACCTTGCGCTGCTGGTCGATGGCAAACTGAATTGCCGCACGAACCAACCGCCGAGTTCCAGTGCGCGACATGATCTTGATGCCGACGCCGGTATCCTCGCGAATGTCATAGCCTTCTTCCGCAAGCAGGGCCAAAATCTTCTTGGCCAAAGGCGAGCCCATTTCGAACTCGATGCCGGCGTAGACATCTTCGGCGTTCTCGCGAAAGATGACGACGTCCAGATCTTGAGGCCGCTTCACCACGGAAGGAACGCCACTGAAGTAACGCACAGGCCGCACGCAACTGTAGAGGTCGAAGTGCTGGCGCATGGTGACATTGAGACTGCGCATGCCACCACCAGTGGGGGTATTGAGAGGCCCCTTGATCGAAACTCCGAAGTGCCGCAAAGCAGCCAGAGTATCATCGGGTAGGGGCTTGCCGAACTGCTGCCGAGCTTTATCGCCAGCGAAGACTTCAAACCAGTTGATGCGCCGAGCGCTGCCGTAAGCCAGGCTTACAGCAGCGTCGAGCACTAGACGGGTGGCGTCAGAGATTTCCGGGCCGATGCCATCCCCCTCGATGAAAGGGATGATCGGCTGAACCGGGGTAATCGGCTTGCCCTCCTTGAACTGGATAACTTCTCCAGCAGGAGGGCAGAGGCCATTGAAAAGCCTGGCTGTTTGAGCATTCGCCGGGCTGCCAGAAGCAGTATCAGAAACAGATGTATCGTTCATAAACGTAGTCCCTTGAGATTTTCTTGAAGTTGAACAGGAATAGCCGTTAGACAACCGTTCCTAAATGAGATCGAAAGTCTGACCGCGCGAGGGCACGACAACCGACCAACCAAGAGCAGCCTCGATGTGCTGCTGAAACTTCTCCAGCGAACCGCCGTCCCCGTGAACGAGGAAAGTTTGCTTCGGCTTGCTTTCAAATTGCTTCATCCAGGCAATGATTTCTTCGTAGTCGGCGTGACCCGAATAGTCAGACATGTATTCGATGGTCGCTCTCACCGGGAGAGTTTTGCCGTGAACACGAACCTGGGACGGCTTATTGTTGACCAAATCGAAGCCGAGCGCGCCCGAGCCCTGATAGCCAACAAAGAGAACAGTGCTGTTCTTCTGGGGCAGTCGCTTCTCCATGTGAGTGAGAATCTTGCCACCAGCAGCCATACCAGAAGAACCAACGACGATGATCGGCTCGCTTGCTTTCTCATACAAACGATTGGACATCTCCGGCTTGCTGCACTCCAGATAACGAGGCGGGCTGAAGGGATCTTCACCACGGGCGAAGATCTTGCGCGTCTCATCGTTGTAGAGGCTGGCCCACTTGCGGTGAACCTTGGTTGCCTCGATGGCCATCTTGCTGTCGAGGAAGACAGCAATATCCGGAATGCGCTTGGCCAACATCAAGGTGCGCAAGTCGAAAAGCACAGCCTGAACACGACCGACAGCGAAGGCCGGAATGAGAATGACACCGCTGCCGCTATCACGCTCTGATACTTTGGCGCGAGCATAGGCTTTGTTGACGATGTCAGCGAGCACGGCCAGACGGTCGCGCTTCTGGTGCAGCTTGTTGCCGTAGGTCGACTCCGAAATGACGTAGTCGGCGAACTTGACGGGTGCAAGTTCTTTCAGCAGCGGCGTATTGGGCCGACCGACGTTGCCAGTGAAGCAAACGGTGCGAGCATCCTCGCCAGTACCAATGGTCAGCGTCACAACAGCAGCGCCAAGAATATGGCTGGCTTCGGTGAAGCGCATGGCCACACCATCGGCGATGGTATAGAGCTGGTTGTAGTTGACCGATTTGATCAGGGGAAAACACTTGGCGGCGTCTTCAGCGCGATAGAGCGGCTCGACCAGAGGCAGAACCTTGGTGTTCTTTACCGTACTTTTAGCACCAGATTTGGTGCCAGCCTTGGGGACCGAAGCAAGGGCCTGCTGCTGCGCGGTGATACGCTTATTGCTGCGAGCTGCCGCCATTTCCTGCAAGCGACCAGAGTCAGCCAGCAAAAACTGCAGCAGGTCTTTCGTCGCCGGATGGGTGTAAACCGCACCAGCAAAGCCGTCCTTCACCAGAGCTGGCAACCAACCAGAGTGGTCGATGTGAGCGTGACTGATGATGACGAAGTTGATATCGGAAGCTGCCACACCCTTGGGCAGGCGCTTCTCGTGGTTGATGCTCTCATGCTCCTGATGCAGCCCACATTCCAGAAGGAAGCGGGTAATCTTCTTGGAGGCATCGGTGTATTCAAAGAGAAAAAGTGAGCCAGAAACGTCACCGGCCGATCCCAGGATATGCATTTTGAGGCGCTGGCTGGGAGCCGCACGCTTCTGCTTGTTGTGTTTCATCTTGAGTCCTTCAAGCCGCTCAACCAATGAGCTGCCAGCTTAGTCAGCGGCAACTCACAGAAGGCGGCTTAGTGTTGTTAGAAGAAGAGCCGAAGGGCCGGGAACAGCCCTTGTTCTTCTAATAGCGCAAGGCAAATAAATGAGGTGGCACGCAGAACGCGCGCAAAATAAGACCAGATCTATTTACACGACGGTGTTAACGCCTTGCACTTTTGTTTTCACAGGGTGAGGCTGAGTGCTGCGACCCTGAATCAGGGGAGCACCCAGCAAAAAAAGTAATTGCTCAGCCTACCTACTCGAAGCAGCTGGCAAAGCCTGGGCAGCGCGAGCGCCTATCCAGTCTTTGATCACCTGATCGTGCAGAGGAAAAGCGATTTCGCTCGGCAGCGCATCGAAGGGATAGACACCCACTTCCAGCGCGTCCGAACCAGCCTTGAGTTCGCCACCGACCACCTTGGCCTCGTAGAAAATCAAAAACTGATTGCCACCAGGCACCGGCAGTTCCGCCAGGGTGCGAACGATTTCGACAACCAGACCGGTTTCTTCCAGGCCTTCGCGAGTGCCGGCTTGACGCGGACCTTCGCCCTTGTTGATGAAGCCAGCGGGCAGGGCGAACTTGCCTGCACGGGGCGCCACCTTGCGCTTGACGAAAACGATGCCACCATCCATGGGGATGAGCAACACCGAGACACCCTTGGGGTTGTCGTAGTGGGTGAACTTCTTGCAGCCATGGCAGTGGGGGAAGGTCGTACCCTCCTCCACGATTTCACCAAGGGCTGTGCCGCAAAGCGGACAAAATTTGTAGTCTGAAGTCATGCATTGACTCTTTCTTGAAGGGAGAAGAGGACTGCGCACCAAAGACATGACAGCAAGTCATATCTTCAGGCGCAGCCCTCCCCGTTGGTGCGGTTACTCGCTGTCCTTGCTCTTGCCGAAGGGCAGCCAGTCATAGACCTGGTAGAGTCCGAGCCCGGCATAGAGCAGGTAGAGAGCCCAGACAACCATGCGCAGAGCAGGGCTGAAAGGCATGATCAGCGGCGCGGCCATGAGCATGACCGTGACGACGATGACGATGAAGGCACCTTTCTTGATGCCGGCTTCATGGTGGAACATCTTGCTCAGCAAGTGCACGACAAAGAGCCACACCTTGCGAGCGCCGAGGGCGATGATGGCCGCGAAAAGCAGACCGATAGGACCGAAGGTAAGCATGGTAGTTTCCTTTTCAGGTTGGACGAAAGAGAGAGCAGTATTGCTGTCTATTCACCGCACTGGTCTTAGAACCAGGCGGAGAACAGGGTGAGGAAGGCGACCTTGTTGAAGAGCACCCAGGCAAGACCAGAGGCGAGGCCGATGTGGGAAGCCAGGATCAGCAGCTTGGTGGTGAACGGCACAGCAAAGTAGCTGGGCATAACCGAGCGCTGAACGGCACGTTGACCAAGGGCCTCGTAGGCCTGTTGAGCGATCAAGAAGCCGATGATCAGGTTGAAGACGTTGGCACCGGCAACGAAAATCAGCACGTAGGCGAGCAAGGCGGCGCCAGGAATCCAGAACCACTTGCTGATGGCCTGAGTCATGCCGCCACCATCCATGGGGTCAAGCGGAATGAGGTTGAAGAGATTGAGGAAGACGCCGAAGACGCCAACCTGGATCATCATGCCATTGCCCAGGGCAGCGCCAGCCACCATGGTCGCCAAGCTAGCCAGGCCACCAAGGAAGGGGCCGGCGAACTTGATGTAAGCTTCGTCGCTGGCCGAGCGGCAACGTTCGGTTTGAACGTAGGCGCCGAAAGGCGTGAAAGTCGGCATGGTCACGCTCAAGCCCTTTTGCTTGGCGGCAATGACGTGGCCCATTTCGTGGACGAAAATCAGAGCGAAGAAACCCAGTGCCATCTGAATGGAACCGAGCAGCAGCCACCAGAGACCGAGGCTGAGTGCAAACATCACCAGCTGGTTGGTGGAAATTTTTGTGTTCATCATTGTTTTAAACTCCAGAATTGTTTCTGAAAGCAGAAAGCCGGTGGTGGCAACGCGCAACTCGAACTCTCTATGAGACCGAGCCGAGGTAAGCACCACCGGCAACTGCGCTTCACTAGTTAGAGGCCTTGCTTCTTGAGGCTGGCCTGCATCTGACCAAGGGCCATGACCACCATCGATTGGGTCCAAGCCAACGGTTCGTTGGCATCGATCACCCATTCACGGCTGTTGACGTCCACAATCCAGGCCTCCGGAATGAGACCGCTGGCCGGAATTGAGGCGATGGTACGGTTGAAGTGGAAGAGCTGCTTCTCGAAGTACTTCGAGTCGCCGGTGCGCTGGAACAACTCACCGTAGATGTAAGACATCTGCGGCGAACCGTGGCACCACTGCGCTTCCTCGTTGGGGCCGAGGTCATAGCGATTGATACGGCCATCCCACACGTCTTTGGTGTAGCGGCGAATGCCGAGAGGCCCCATCAGCTCATTCTCGATGTTCTCGAGAACAGCCACGGTGTTGGCATCGTCGAGCACCGGCCGTCCTGCCACCGCCGCCAGAAGCAGCGGGTTGATCTGGGCCAGGTCGGCGCTGCGCTGGTCGCCATTGTCCGAGCTGATGAACTCACGAATGCCGAGTTCACGCAGCTTGGCTTCGCACTTCTCGATCAACTCCTTGACGCCATGGTCGCGCACCCAATAGTCAACGCCGTCCTTGTGATGACGCATGGCACCATTGGGAAACAGCACATCGTACTGCTCACGCAGACTGACCAGGGCACAGGCGATCGACGACCAGTGCTGAGCCACCTTGTCTTCCCAGGCGCCCAGGTCCTGATCTTCCCAGACGTGGATGGTCCAGAAGTAAGCATGAAGCAACGCAGCAAACGCGGTTGCCTGGGTGCCCACTTCGTCATTCCACTGCACACGATTAGTCTTCAAACCGTGGAAGAGGAGGAAGTTGATGAACGACAGCGAGTCGTTCTGACCATGGCCCCAAGGGTCACCGACTTCATGAAGCGAAATCGGGTTGTAGCGAATGTGGGGCCGACGGAAGTAGTCCTTGGGAAAGCCGGAGGCCCGCCCCTGGATGATGTCGAGGAAGCGCCCTTCACCCTTACGATGGTGGGTGATACTGGCTGCCAGACCGCGCTTCCAATTGTTCTTGGGAACGTTGAGGCCGGCGTTGAGCGAGTCGTTCTCGGAGAGCATCAGCTCAGCGAGACACTGCATGATGTTGTCGCGATCCCACATGAAGATCAGCAGACCATCGATGCTGTTCTCCAGCGTGTCGGCGTTGAGAACGGTCACGGCCGAGTGGCCACCGCTCTTGTAGCGCCTCAGTTCAAGCGTGCGCAGCTTGACGAGAGCGGAACGGACGGATTCGAGATCAGCGCTGCTGTAGCTAGCACGGATCAGTTTGGCGAGATCGGCATTCTGCGGCTGGAGCTGGCCGATCTTCGTGTCAGAAACCTGAGTTTGCGTAGACATAAAAAAGCCTCCTGGACGCACAGCTGCCTTGCAAGCACAGCCAGCGTCCTGTTTTAGTGTTTGTTAATCGGAATCAAGACTGGGCGCTTCAGCGCCAGTCGACAGGGACAGAGGAAGGGCTGCAGGCAACAAGCGTGTAACCGCCTAAAGCCAACAGCTTGAGAACCCCATCCTCGACCTGTGAAAGGCGGTTGATGGTAGGATCTCGATGTAGAAAAAACGCCAACGAGGTAGCCCAGCAAGATGGATCCGAGTCACGAAGACCGCCCATGGGGCAGTTTCGACGTACTAGTCGACCAGAGCAATACCAAAGTCAAACGACTCTTGGTAAACCCTGGCCAGCGACTCAGCCTACAAAGCCACAAGTTGCGTGATGAACATTGGGTGATTGTGAAAGGCACTGCACACATTACTCTCGACGATGAAACCATCGAGAAAACCTATGGCCAACACGTCTTCATCAAACGTGGCACCAAGCATCGAATTGCTTGCAGCGGTTCCGAAGCGGTGGAAATCATCGAGGTGCAAGTAGGAGACGGCTTCCCTGAAGAAGATATCGTCCGTTACGCCGATGACTATCACCGCGTCGGCTAAGCCCTGCAGCTTATCAAGAGTGAGCCAAAAGAAGTGCGATCACAATCATGCTGTTATTGAGCACATGAGCGATGACCGGCACCACAAGGCTGCCTGAACGTCGATAGGCCTCAGCATAGACTGCGCCAAGAACCATGTAGAACGGCAAGGCCGGCAGGTTCATGTGCATGACGCCGAAGACAAAGGCGCTACCGAAGAGAGAAACCACGGTAGTGAAAGCAAGACCGAACTTGCGACTGAGAGAGCTTCTCAGCACATTGAACAGGAAGCCGCGGAAGATAATTTCTTCCATGACCGGTCCAATAATGGCCAGAGCAGCCATCAGAAACAAGGCACTTCCACCTAGAGTCTTGATGAAGTCAGCAGTCGGGTCAGAACTGGGCACGGTGTAAACAAGGCCCACCAGCTGCTCGGCTGCAAGACCGACAGCAAAAGTCAAGATGCCAAATCCAATAGCCTTGAGCCAAGAACCTTGCAAACTATCGAGGTTGAAGGAAATGACATCACGCATCTTCAGGCCTTCTTTGTGCAGAGCGCGCCGCACACAAGTGAGCTGCAAACCAAATCCACAAGCGAAGGTGGCCAGCGAAATGATGGTGAGCAGAAGCCCTTCGGCTCCTGGCGCCATGAGCAGCTTGCTCAAGAAACCATCGGTCGGCATCAAGCGCAAGGCGAGCAGGAAAATACCTACAGGCAAAGCGGAGCCGATGACGAAGAAGACCAGGCTGAGAGCGTAGAGTTTGAGCGAACGAGCTGGGCTGAAAGGGAAATCAACAGAGAGTCGAACAGTGGGGTTAACTAGGGTGTTCCATGCATTTTTGAAGGTAAAGAGAGACATAAGACCTCCCTCGGCGAGCCGAAGTGGAATGCCTGAATTAAATTCAGGTCGAAACGAGAGGCATGAGCGTTGCGCTCACGAAGAAAAGTTGAAAGCTATGATCAGGTTTGTTGGTCCAGTAAGCTTTTGAGAAAAATAAGAAGGAATGTAGACCTTTAGACCTACCTTACGCACCCGTATTAATGCAACCTTGTCAAGAAGCCGCTAGCCATGCCGCTTTGCAACCCAAGATGCTTACCTAGTAAGAGCTAAAAGCAGATGTCGAGATAGAAGAACATCGCGGCTTTACTTTTTTAGATTTTTACCATGTAAAAGCCCACGGGCACGTAACACTTAGCGCAAGACGCGACAAGTGCCGCAAAAAGCTTGCACAACTGCGCCAGATCAACCAGAAAGTGGCATAACTGGTCGGCCGCAGCCTGCGTCTAGGGGCATGAGCACAACCAGAATGCTGTATCTGAGGGATATGTAATCCCTAAAAGCTTGCCCTTGAAAGCCATTACTTACTAGGTTCAACAGGTCTTTCTGCAACCAATAACCACTCAACAAACTTTTCTTTTCTCAAAGCCAAAAGCTTTTCTCTAACAACAAGACTTTCCCAAGACACACCAGTGTTCCAGCTTCTGCGGAACGCTTCTCTGTCTTGTTCCGAAAACCAGGAAAGTCTAAAGGAGCCTCAAATGACAAACAGTAATCTCACAAGCTTTACCGGTCACAGTCACGAAAGCTCGGCTTGCTGCGGACACCTTCACTGGTGGCGGCACCTGAGCAATTCTTCAGCCACGGCAGCGCGCAAACCCTTTGCTCTGCCTGGCACCGCCAAGCAGTACGCCCCCGACCTCACCGCCCACGTGCACCACACCAAGCTCGTGATCGCAGTCGACCCGGTGGCCAAGACTCTCGTCGGCAACTGCCTGACCACCATCGAGCCGATTTACGAAAATCAGCCGATCTCGACCATTTTCTTCGAAGCCACCGACCTGCACATCGACAGTGTGCGTGTTCACGGTGAAAGCGAAACTCTCAAGTTCGACATCATGGACAAGGGCATCCTCGTGCACCTGGCCAAGGTCTTGAACAAGGGCGAACAGCTCGTCATCGACATCAAGTACAACACCCTGTCGCCCAAGCTTGGTATCTACTTCACCGGCCCCACCTCGCTCTACCCTTCCAAGCCCTATCAGGTCTGGACCCAGAGCCAGGATGACGACGCCCACCACTGGTTTCCGGTGGCCGAAGCCGACCACCCCAACCACCGCATGACCTCTGAAGTGGTGGCCACTGTTCCCAACGGCTTCACAGCTCTCTCCAACGGTCGTCTGGTGAGCGAGACGGTCAATACCGTTGCTGAAGATGCCACCGAACTTGCCACCAAGACTTTCCACTGGTTGCACGACAAGGCGCACGTCACTTACCTGATGGCGCTCGTGGTCGGTGAGTTCGTCAAGCTCGAAGAGAAGTACGACGACCTGCCGGTCGAAGCCTACGTTCACCCCAGCTTGCTGGAGCGTGCCCGCGAATACTTCAAAGGCACCGCCGAACTGGTGCGTCTCTACTCCGACCTCTACGGCGTCAAGTACCCGTGGCCCGGCAAGTACGCCCAGGTCTTCGTGCAAGACTTCATCTTTGGTGGCATGGAAAACACCACCATCACCGTCATGACCGACCGCATTCTCGCCGATGTGGGAACGCGCGAAGAGCAGCGTCTTCAGGAAGTGCGCTTGAACGCGCATGAACTGAACCACCATTGGAACGGTGACCTGGTCACCTGCCGTGACTGGTCGCACGCCTGGCTCAACGAAGGCGGAGCTACCTTTGGCGAAGTGGAAGCCGTGGAACACCTCTTTGGTGAAAAAGCGCGCGATTACTACGCCCTGGGCCTGAGCAAGGTCTACTTCGGTGAAGACCGTCGCTATCGCCGGCCGTTGGTCTGCAACACCTTCCGTGAGCCGATCGACCTGTTCGATCGTCACCTCTACCAGAAGGGCGGCTTGGTGCGTCATATGCTGCGCCATCTGCTCGGTCGCACAGCCTACTACGACTCGATCAAGACCTACTACGAAGACAACCGTTTCCAGCCGGTGGAAACGATCGACATGATCAAGGCCATCGAGAAGACCACCGGTCGCAACATGCGTCCGTTCTTCGACCAGTGGGTGTACGGCGCCGGCTACCCCGAGTTCAAGGTCGCGTATAACTATGACGACAAGCAGAAACTGGCCACGGTCAAGGTCAGCCAGGTGCAGAAGCTGGAAGAGCTCACCGGGCTCTTCTCGCTGCCCATCGACATCAGCTTCGGTTTCGCTGATGGCACGAGCAAAGACGTCACTATCAATGTCAGCGAAGCCGAGCACTCGTTCAGCTTCTCCCTCGACAAGAAGCCGTCGATGTTCCGCTTCGACCCGCACAACTTCATCTTGAAGAAGGTCGAGCTCAATGTGCCCAAGGGCATGCTGATCTATCAGCTGCGCAACGACCCGACGGTGATGGGTCGTATTTTCGCTGCCGAAACCTTGAGCAAGCTTGGCGGTGACGATGTTGTCGCCGAGCTCAGCGCCGCTGTGGAAGACTCGTTCTTCTATGGCGTCGGCATCGAAACCGCCACTCTCCTTGGTGGCATGAACACGGCGGCGGCGAAGGAAGCCCTGAAGCAGCTGATCACTGTCGAGCACCCCAAGGTGCGCCGTTCGGTGGTCAATGCCCTGGGCAGCCTGAAGGTTCCCGGTAGTGATGCTGGTGTGGCCAAAGTTCTGGCCAACTTGATCACGAGCGGCAAAGAAACCAGTCAGTTCGTTCTGGCTGATGCCTGCGTTGCTCTGGGCAAGACCAAGGACAAGAGCGCTCTCAAGGTGCTCACCAAGGCCAGCACGATGGATTCGTGGAACGAAATCATCCGCATCGGCGCCCTCAACGGCCTGGCCGAACTGGGTGATGCCAAAGGCGTGTCGGTGGCTCAGGCTCTGGCTGCTCCCGGTCAGCCCTTCGCCGCTCGTCCGGCAGCCCTCAGCTGCCTTGGTCAACTGGCCAAGCAGTCGAGCAAGGCCCGTGAAGCTCTGCACAAGCTGGCCGACATGGAAGACAGCGCTCAGTTCACCCTGCGCATGTCGCTCGTGCAGGCCATCGGTGCTGGCGGTCATAAGGACTCTCTGCCAGTTCTCAACCAGCTGGAAAAGAGCTCCTTCGACGGTCGCATCAAGCGGCTGATCAGCGAGACCTCCAGCAGCATCAACGAAGCCAAAGCAGCGGCGGCCAAGAAACCAGCTGAAGAAGCTTCGACTGGCACCGAAGTATCCGGCAAGCTGAGCAAGCTGGAGACCCAGGTGCAGGTGCTGACCGACGAACTGGCTCAGTTGCGCAAGCGTCGCACGAGCCGCACTGGGGCAGCGAAGAAGAGCACCACCAAGCGCAGCAGCAAGTAAGAAGTAGTTGCGATTCACCCCTGGCTCACGACGTGAGCCAGGGGGCAGTTTCTGTTTCAACAAACAAACGAACCAAGAAGAAGCGGTGCTAGCAAAGCGCCGCTTCTTCGGTTCAATTTAGGAAGTCACTATGTCAACAACAAACAAACCCGATTCGGCAGCCGCCGACCCCGGGCAAAGCGCCGACAACGGCGAGATTGGCGAACGCAGTTACACCATGATTGTGCGGGCAAAACTGCTGCGCAATGGTCGCGGTGCACTGGCATCCTTCACTGCTGCAGTATCGAACGCCGGCGGCGACACAGGCGACATCGATGTCGTACAGTCAACGGCAGGCTACATGCTGCGCGATTTCAACATCGGTGCCCGCGACGTCAAACACGGTGAAGCGATCATCGAAGCCCTGAAGAAAGTTGCTGATGTCGAAATCATGCAAGTTTCTGACGTGGTCTTTCTCAAGCACCTGGGCGGCAAGATTTCCATTCAGCCCACCAGCGAAGTGAAGAACCGCGTCGACCTCTGCCAGGTCTACACTCCCGAGGTTGCTCGCGTCTGCGAAGCAATCAAGAACGACCCCGAGAAGGCCTTCAACCTGACCATGAAGGGCAAGATGGTGGCTGTCATCTCCGACGGCTCCCGCGTGCTCTCTCTGGGCAACATCGGCCCTCTGGCAGCCCTTCCGGTGATGGAAGGCAAGGCCATGCTCTTCAAGCGCTTTGCCAACGTCGACGCCTTCCCGATTTGTCTGGCCACCCAGAACGTTGATGAGATTGTCGCCGCCGTCACCGCCATCGCGCCCAACTTCGGCGCCATCAACCTGGAAGACATTCAGTCGCCCCAGTGCTACGAAGTCGAACGTCGTCTGCGCGCCGCCCTCGACATTCCGGTCTTCCACGACGACCAACACGGCACGGCCATTGTTGTCGGCGCCGCTGCCATCAATGCTGCCCGCTTCATCAAGAAGCCGCTCAATAAGCTGAAAGTCGTGGCAGTCGGCACCGGTGCAGCCGGCATGGCCTGCATCAAAATGCTGATTGATCTTGGCGTGCAAGACATCATCGCCTTCAACAAGGACGGTGCTGTCTACAAAGGCGCCAAGGGCCTGACCGAAACCGAAGAGTGGCTGGCCGAGCGCACCAACCTCGATTGCTTCAAGGGCACCTACAAGGAAGCCCTTAAGAAGCGCGACATGTTCCTCGGTCTCTCCGTCGGCGGCTTGCTCAGCGGCGAAGATCTGAAAGTGATGAACAAGAAAGCGATCATCTTCGCCCTGGCCAACCCCAGGGCTGAAGTTGCTCCCGAAGAGGTGCCGGCCAACGTTGCTGTCATGGCGACGGGTAGCTCTAAGTACCCCAACCAGATCAACAACGCTCTGGCTTTCCCTGGTATCTTCCGCGGTGCCCTGGAAGCTCGCATCCCGCAAATCTCGGAAGAGATGTGCATCGCTGCCGCTCGCGCTCTGGCTGGCTTGATCAAGCCGAAAGAGCTCGACCCCGACTACATCATCCCGACGGTATTCGATTCGCGCGTGGCCAAGGCCGTCGCCGATGCCGTCAAGCAAATTGCTACGGAGAACGGCACGGCCAAACGCGCTCTGCGCTAGCAGAAATAGCGTAGGTCGGCAAAAAAAGAGAGGCCTCTATGGCAAAAGTTCTGGTAACAAAACAGAACGCCAGACGCCCGAGAAAGCACCCAAGACGTCACCCAGCCGGAACCACACTGATTCTCAGTGGCAAAGACTGGGTGAATAAATTTCCCACCAGCAAAAGTGTTGCTGACCTTGACCCTACTTTTGGTGCCAATGTCAGCAAGTTTCTGGCCGCTCTTGCAGCAGCCGGAGCCAGCGTTTCCATTAACGCCACTTACCGCCCCAGAGAGCGCGCTTACCTGATGCACTATGCTTTCCGCATAGCACGTCAGGGCCTTAGCCCGCTTGATGTGCCGGCTCTTGCTGGTGTGGAGATTGAATGGGCGCACAAAAGTGCCAGCGGCAAGCTCGACTTGACCGCATCGCGCAACGCTGCCGAAGAAATGGTCGATGCCTATGGCATTGCCTACAAACCGGCTCTGCGTTCGCAGCACACTCAACGCCTGGCAATCGACATGACTATTTCCTGGCAAGGCGATCTCAAAATCGCTGACGCCAGGGGAAAGGTTGTGACAATAGGCTCGCCACGCACGGGTCAGAACAGCGCACTGATAAACGTCGGTGCCACCTACAAGGTGATCAAGCTGATATCTGATCCGCCGCATTGGTCGGTCGACGGTCACTAACCGTAAACATTGAAAAAGGGCGCCCTCACCGGTGCCCTTTTTCTCTCAACCCCCCTACTCAGCCATGTAGTATTTAGACGGCGAATAATAGTTTTCTCGTTCATTCCGATCGTGGAACTCAGTAAGCAAGAGCGTTGATCCTAAAGGCGCTTCGTAAAACAAACTGCATCCAGTGCATGAGCGGCAAAGGCAGGTTCTCCTTAAAGGGGAAACAGCGGCCTAGAAAGATTTTCTAAGACCGCTGTCCACCGTTTTTGATACAGGTCAGTAGAACCTGTCCTTTCCTGTATCAGCCTTCTTGTATTAGCCCTCAAGTACCACAACACGGAGCGTGTAGGTCGCCATTTCACTGCCTTTACCCGGCAATTGCAGCACGGCACGCTGACACATGATGATATCGCAGACGCCGGTGCGCTGCGGAACAAATACAGTAGTGTGCACACCGTCATTAGCCTCGATGCTAGCCAGTGACAGATGAGATTGGTGCTTTGACTTGTCCGCGAAGGTCCAAGCCGTCGGCCGCTCAAGACGCCGGCCATAGGTGAGAATTACGGCCAGTGAGTCACTCATTGTGATATTGATCTGGCCGCCATTTAGGGCGTGATTAGCAAAGTATTGCATAAAAATAGTCGCTCTTTCCTTTTCTGTTCTGGATTAATTGATTGACTGCCATTGACCAGCAGCGACGCCGCGGGCAAAGAAAATCTGAACAATCGGACTGACCAGCGGGCACACGCTCTTCAAATTGGCGAAAAGCGTTGTCACCTCGGTCGCCTCTTTCTTGATGTTTAGCTGTAAGCGCAAGAGTTGGTTATTGGTCTGCGAGCTGACCATAAAATGCTTATCAAAAACACTGCCATTATTGTGTTCAAGATCGAAGACATGATCGATGAAAACGGTCCGGGGCAAGCGACCAGCTAGGTATTCCCGAAGCACAATGGCAATCTGCGACCAAGGCCTGCCGCCAAAACCGCGGATCCAACCATCACTGAGAAAGGCCTCTGCCGCTAAGCTCAGGAAATTCTCTTGATAGTCGAAACTGCGAGCAGTCAATTCGCGCGTCGAAGACAAATGATCGTAACCCCCGATCTCAGGCAGTATCTTGGTCGATCTCACTTGCTCGATTTGTTCAAGTTCACCAAGCCGAATTAACTCGCGCGCTGCAGAATGATTGCGCTTCGCTGCTGAAGGAAGGTGGTAAAGCTCGCTATACACTGCTATGGAAAGATAGCAAGCCATGACACTGGCTAACTGCGATTCAACGTTACTCAATTCGGCACGGAGTTCTTTGTGAAAATCTCGGTCTAACACATTAGCCAATTGAGGATTAGCTGTGCTGCCTGATCGCCTAGCAAGCACGGTTAACATCGAGTTAAGTAGATAGAAATCGTTGAGAAACTGATTCATGGACCAGGCTGTATTGGCAAGTTGAGAATCGATTCCGACAGGCGTGTCCAAGCACAAACTAGTTTGGCGATAATAACCACGCAACTTCTCAACGGCCTCGCTCTCGGCATTGCTCACAATGGGCAAAACGCCTGCTAGAAGCAGACCCTTTGAACCATCCAAAGAAACATAGTCGCCCTCGGCCAAGCTGAGAGAGCCATCAGCTGATCTCAACTGCCCAGCCTCAATAGTGAAGCTGCAGCCCACTATTGCTGGAACGTGAAGGCCACGTGCCACCACAGCAGCATGACTGGTAGCACCCCCGCATGCCGTGGCGACACCACGAGAGCAAAGCAGCCCGGGCAAGTCATCGGGAGAAGTATCAATCCTGGCCATGATCACATCTTCTCCCCGACCGGCTGCAGCAGTAGCTGCTTCCACGGTGAAGAAGAGTCGACCTGTGGCCACTCCAGGCGAAGCGGCTTGCCCGGTAAGGGCGCCCGCCGCTAGAGCCAAAGTGAGCGCCTCAGTGTCAAAACTAGCCTCGCCCACTTCGAACTGATCGATTTCTCCCACACTGGCAATAGCATCCTCAATTAGCCAGTCGCCGCTCTCAACCTGGTTAACGGCAAATGCCAATGTTGCCGGTTGCGAGCGCTTAGCCGAACGCACTTGCAGCAAGCACAGCATGCCATTATCAACCGTGAACTCAACATCTACCATGTCACGGTAGTGTCGAGCCAGGGTAGCGACGTGCTGCACCAACTGTTGATAAACAGAAGGCATCAACAACGCCAAACTTGAGATCGGCTGGGGGGTGCGCACACCAGCAACCACGTCTTCACCTTGAGCATTTGCAAGATATTCGCCGTAGAGGCCCGCTTCGCCAGTTAGCGGATTAGCCGAAAAAACTACTCCCGTCCCTGAACGAGCGCCCTTATTGCCGTAAACCATCATCTGAATGTTTACAGCGGTGCCAAGATCGTCGGCAATGGCCTGGTTCTGGCGATAAGCTATGGCCCGCGGCGACTGCCACGAGTCAAGTACAGCTACCACAGCAAGTGCTAGCTGTGCAAACGGATCTTCGGGAATGGAGCAACCACGCTGATGCAAAATCTCCTCAAATGATTGGCAGACAGCTTTCAGTTGCTCCGCCGAAAGCTCGGCGTCTGACTCTACATTTGCAGCACGCCGCGCTTCCGCAAGACGGTTCTCAAAGACAGCGCGATCTAAAGCAAAAACGGTGCTGCCAAACATTGAGAGAAATCGGCGATAGGTATCCCAAGCCACCTTTTCGCCAGCTCTAACAGCCAGAGCCGACACCACCTGACGATTGAGACCAACGTTAAGGATAGTGTCCATCATGCCCGGCATACTAACTGGAGCACCAGAACGCACAGAAACAAGCAAAGGATTCTTCGTGCAGCCGAAGCGAGAGGCACTTTTCTCTTCGAGACTGCGAATTGCTTGCAGCAATTCGTCAGCAAAAGACTTTGGCAATGCTCCATGCTCGGCATAGTAGCGCGAGACCTCAGTACCCACAGTTACAGCCGGAGGCACAGGTAAGCCGAGAGCATTCAACTGAGCTAAACCCAGGCCTTTGCCACCGCGAACATCGGCACTCATACTGCTGACCGGTCCGGAGTCAATGCCATAAATCAACGGTTCAGAAATTAGACGACGCCACAGTCGCTTGATTTGCCTGAGACAAGTCGTCGCAACTGAGACTTCACGGCGAGCAGATTTGATAGCAGCTGCAAGCAGCTGCCCATGGTTGTGCATAAGTCTCCTAATTAAAGTTACAGTTCAGAATCAATAAGCTCGTCAACTTCGCAGCGGTTGCGCTGCTAATTCTGGTCGTATCCGGCCACGAAGGCGATGCCGTCGGCCGCATGATAAGCCCTTTCAAACTGGCCGAAGAAACCCAACGGTGAACCAATCGCTTGAGGCAGTTGTTCGATAGCCGCTGCACTGCCACTACTGACGGTGAACTGGGCTGCCGTCGAACAAGTGTCGAATTGGTACACGTCAGGTCCGGCTAAGCGCGCTATCTTTCCTTCCAAACAAACCTTAGCGCGCTGCACTAAAGCGATTGCACTAGCACCGTTGCCGGGATCAGCCAAAGAAACATAAGTGGCTTTATACATTGTAAATCTCCCTTTATTTAGACAGTACTGCTCAGAGAAGCTTAGGCAAGCAGACCGCACTCTTCATTCGTAGAAAAATTGGAACTTGGTAAAGAAATGCATGATGGTAAATAGATCGGCTCGCCGAAGCGATCGTCTATCAAGATAATGGACAAGCCAGTGCGCAACCATTGCCTCAGTTTCTAGGGCAAAAACTATTCAAATCAGTGGTCGTCTGATGTTTCTTCGGGGGTTATCTGCTCAAGAAGCGGAGGCGGTTGTCAACACCAACTCTAGCGTCATGCAGTCGCATCTCCAAGACTTCAGGAGAGATTTTCAAAAGATCAATTGCAGCCACCTAGCACTGACATTCAACCAGGCAGTAAAACTGGTTGCCAGCAAAGAAAAATTATCAATTAATCCATTCTGCAACAAAGCATTTAGCTTCAGCCGCCGCTGGATATTTTTCAAGCTAGTGCAAAGGGGCAAACAGCATCTTTTCTTGTTTATCGACAGTCTTTTCAGCTTCAGTTAAGACTGCCACCCGCGGAAAAATTCGTCTCAATTGTACGAGATTCTCCTTCATCGCAGAAGGCAGAAAAAGCTGCCTGAACTCAATACCCTTAAGCTTCCTCACGCCAGCAATACTGACAGAGGTACCACGCAAATCAAGTCTCTTCAAATTTTTCAACGACTGAATATAATCCAAGCAGCTATCATTAAACCTGACATTTCCTTTTACCGACAAATCTTCTAACTGTCGACAATTGCCCAGATACCTAGCCCCAGCTGCATCTAAATGTGTCCAGTCAAGATTGAGTACCTGCAATTTGGGAAACTGTCCAAGGTATTTCAGATTCTCCGGCTTAAGCTGACAATAAGATGCCAATAAACCGCGCAAGGCCGGTAGTGTAGAAAGTTCCTTGAAACACCGACCGTCGATGGAAGACAAAAAACAACTAATGACCACAAGAGAGGGCACGTCTTTTAACTTGGCCAAACCTGTATCAGTAGCCTCAGAGCGATCAACATTAACCTCTGTCAAACCCTGAAAATGCACAACATGAGCTAGAGCAGCATCACACATATCATCTTCGCGATCGGCAAGCGAAATCATACCGAGCTTTAGACCGTCAATTCCTACTGGAGAAATCTGATCTAGATACTTTGGATTTTCGAAGACGCGGCGATTAGCCTCAAAAATCACCCGCTGCCCAGCCGGAACACTGACTGTCACATCACCCATAGCACCAGCCACGGCATGATTTTGCACAGGAGAGCCAAATAACATGGTTTCATTACCGAGGTTGATCACCCCTAGAGCTACGGCTTTAGGAAAATGCAGTGTTCTCTTAGAGGCTGCCTGGATCTTCGCATCATTAGCTTTCGAGTAAGCAGCGCTATGGCAACCGCTAAGAACAACTAAGAGCGACAAACAATACGATAAGTGCTGACAAACCAGACGTTTTTCCCTTAGTACTGACATCAAGGGCTCCAATGAGAAACAGGCCTAAATACTAGCAAGAATCAGGCAGCCAGAAGTTCAAGGTCTAGTAATGTTTCTCAATTCAAACCACTCGCTACATAGAATAGTAAAAGGCAAAGAAAAAGAAAAGCAAAAAAAGAAAGGAGAACCAAGAGAGCAAAAGCTCTGATGGTCCTCCTTTCCCAAAACTGCGGTTGCTGTTTAAAGACTAGCTTATCTTGCTAGTTTCTTGTTTATTGTCTCGTTCAAATCCTGTCTATTTCCAGCCAAGACCTGAGAGGATGCGGACAAGCCAAGCCTTCAGCCTCGCCAGGAAACCGGGGCCAGAGACTGCACCACGAGTGGAGGCGTCTTGCTGCCGATCATCAGAAACAGAAGTGGCAGCAGGCTCAACTGAGACTGCAGTGGTGTTGCCTTTTTCCGCCGCATCACTGGCCTTGGTGGCACAGCAGGTCGGCTCGGCCTCTTGCTCGTGCTTGGCCCGCACGAAGTTAAGGAACGAACCCTCAACAAACCAATTGATCTGGTCACGACCCATGCCATGGCTCAGCTCAACGGCCTCACTTGTGCCATCAGCGTGAGTGATGGTGGCAATGACGTTCTGCTCAGGAGCAAGATTTTTCAAGCCAGCCAAACTGAGGCGGTCACCAGCTTGAATCTTGTCGTAGTCATCTGGCTGCACAAAGGTGAGAGCAAGCATGCCCTGCTTCCACAGATTGCTTCTGTGAATGCGGGCAAAGCTACGAGCAATGACAGCGCGACCACCAAGATAGCGAGGGCTCATAGCGGCGTGTTCACGGCTGCTACCCTCACCATAGTTGCTGTCGCCAATCACCACCCAGCCCATACCACTGGCCTTGTAATCACGCGCCACCTGGCTCAGCGACTTGCTTTCACCCGTGATCAAGTTAACACCCGTGCCAATAGTGCCAGTGAAGCTATTGCTGACACGACTGAACATGTTGTCCGAAATGTTATCCAGGTGACCACGGAAGCGCAGCCACTCAACCCCAGCCGGAGAAATGTGATCAGTGGTGCACTTACCCTTGGCCTTGAGCAAGACCGGCAAATCGCTCAGATCATTGCCGTCCCACACAGGGAAAGGCGAGAGCAACTGCAAGCGGTGGCTCTTGGGTGACACTTGCACAGTCACCTGTCGACCAGCAGGAGCATCAACGATGGCCTCCGGGTCACCAACAAAACCATTGGGAGGAAGAGCGTCAGCCGTCGGCGCAGTCAACCTGAACTCACTGCCATCAGCTGCCTTGAGCGTGTCTTTGAGAGGGTTGAAAGCCAGGGTGCCAGCCAATGCAAACGCCGTGACAATTTCCGGACTGGCGATAAAAGCGTGGGTCGCCGGATTGTTGTCGTTGCGCCCCTTGAACGGCCGGTTGAACGAATTGATGATCGAATTGGCCTGACCATCCTTAACGTCAGAACGCTGCCACTGCCCAATGCAAGGGCCGCAGGCATTGGCCAAAACTTGGGCGCCGATGGCTTCGAAGTCTTGCAACTGGCCATCGCGCTCGATAGTGTTGAAAATCTGCGTCGACCCCGGAGTGACAAGAAAACCACACGCCACCTTGATACCGGCCTGGGCAGCTTGCCTGGCAATGTGAGCAGCCCGCCCCATATCCTCGTAACTGGAGTTGGTACAACTGCCAATCAGAGCGTAGCTCAAACTGAGAGGATAGCCCTTCTCTTTGGCTTCAGCAGCAAACTCCGAAAGCGGCCGCGCCAGATCTGGGGTGAAGGGGCCGACAATGTGCGGCTCGAGGGTGCTCAAATCGATTTCGATGACTCGGTCGAAGTACTTCTCCGGCTCCGCTTGCACTTCGTCATCGGCGTGCAGCAGGTGCTCGTACTTACCGGCAGCAGCGGCCCAGTCGGCGCGGTCGGTGGCAGCCAGATAGTCACCAGCAGCGGTGCTATAAGGGAAGACCGATGTGGTTGCACCGAGTTCAGCACCCATGTTGGCAATTGTTGCCTGACCAGTAGCACCAAGGCTAGCCGTGTCGCCAAAATACTCGATAATGGCCGAAGTACCACCAGCCGCACCGAGAATACCGGCGATCTTGAGGATGATGTCTTTCGGGGCCGTCCAGCCATTGAGCTTGCCAGTCAGCTTGACGCCAATCAGCAAGGGCCAGGTCAAACCCCAGGGTTCGCCGGCCATGACTTCAACTGCATCAGCACCGCCGACACCAATGGCGAGCATACCAAGGCCACCGGCATTGGGGGTGTGCGAATCAGTGCCGACCATCAGAGCACCGGGGAAAGCCAGGTTTTCCAAGATAACCTGGTGGATAATGCCCTTGCCCGGTGCACCAAAGGCAATACCATGGGCAGCGGCGGCAGTCTTGAGGAAGTCGTAGACTTCGTTGTTTTCGCCATAGGCGTCAACCAGGTCGAGCTTGGCGCCAGATTTGGCACGAATGAGGTGGTCGCAGTGGATGCTGGTAGGAACGGCCACTTGGCCCAGACCCGCCTGCATATACTGCAACATCGCCATCTGTGCCGTGGCATCCTGCATAGCCACACGGTCGGGCAGAAGGGCGACCTGAGTCTTACCCCGCACCGGCAGCGCAGACCATGACGCTAATTGGCCCTTGTCGAAAAGGTGAGCGACAAGAATCTTCTCAGTCAATGTCAGCGGCCGCTGAAAGCGCTTGCGAGCCTCAGCAATAGCGGCTTCCATGGCCTGATAAAAGTTATTGAGGGTGTTACCTGTTTGTGATTTCATGCGATTCTCCCGCTTAAGCGATGAGAAAGATGGCGCCCCGGAACTAATCGCAGTCAAAGACCAGCGAAAAATTCTTGAGGCGCCATCTCTAAGTGATTGGGAAAGGACTTTAGGCAAAACTACTGGTACTGCCAATAAGTCCGCAGTGTTATTACCGGTATTACTCGGCAGGCATCTCGCCAGTGTAGAGCGAGAGCGGGCGGAAGAGCTTGTTGTCAGCGATCTGCTCGGCGACGTGTTCACCCCAGCCGATGATGCGACTGGTACAGAAAGTGGAGCTGAACAGTTCGCGCGGAATGCCCACATGCTCAAGAACGACTGCCGTCCAGAACTCGACGTTGACGCGCAGCGGGCGAACAGCCTTGCCCTCGGCAGCAGCACGCAGGTTCTGCTTCTCAGTCAGAACAGCGAGAGCAGCCTGCTCGGTCACCTTGGCCAGCTCGATGCGCGGACCGTTCTGCCGCTCGGCCACACGCTTGAGGGTGATGGCACGAGGGTCGTCAGTGCGATAGATGCGATGACCAAAGCCCATCAAGCGAACGCCAGCAGCCAACTGTGCTCGCACCCAAGAGTCGGCCTTGTCGTTGCTGCCAATGGCGTCAAGCATGTCGAGCACCGGGCCGGGAGCACCACCATGCAACGGCCCCGACAGGGTACCGATACCACTGGTGATGGCAGCGCCAACATCAGCACCGGTCGAAGCAGTGACGCGAGAAGCGAAAGTGGAAGCGTTGAGGCCGTGATCCATGGTGAGAATCAGGTAGGTCTCCACCGCCCGAACATTCTCGACCGAAGGCTTGCTGCCAGTAACGCCCCAGAGATAGCGCTCAGCATAGCCGGCGTTGCCGTTCTTGAGACGAGGACGCCGACCAGTGTGCAAGACTTCAACGATGCTCGGCGCCAGAGCGCAGAGAGCGAGAATTTCTTCGACAGCTTCGTGCTTGGGCCGATTGAGCCAGGGCTGATAACCACGCTTGTTGGCAATGGCCGAGAGAGCAGTGCGGAAGGCCGACAGCGGCTCAATGCCGCGCAGCTTCTTGATCAGATTGACCTCATCGGCAGGCAGGCGACCGAGGTTTTCAATCTTGTCCTTGAAGGCAGCCAGTTCGCTTGCATCGGGCAGGTGCCCTTCATGCAAGAGGAACCAGACTTCTTCGATGGTGTTGTTCTCAGCCAGTACAACAGCGTTGTGACCAGCCAGAACGAGCTTACCAGCAGCACCATCGACATGGCTCAGTCTCGTACGGCAAGCAACGACCCCTTCGAGGCCGGCGGAAAATGTTTGAGTGTTCATAGGTCTTTTCTTTTTGATTCAGCAACGCTCCAAAGAACTTTAGATCGTTCTCAAGGGGCGGTGCGGCGGTGTTCTAGCAAGTTGTTCTGCCCCAATTGCAGCAAAGTGGCGCAAAAAGGGCTTGTGGCTTGCTAGGTTGCAAGAATTTGGATGGAAGAAACTTAAATTGGAAGAATTGTTTTGCTAGAAGAGAGTTTAGGAGAAAGAATACGCTCTTCTCACTAGCAGCTATATTGGCCTCTATTCCAATCTTGGCTACCTCATTGCATTTTTGCTTTTGCTAAACTTGGCAACTAAAACCGCGCCAACTGCTTAAAACAAGACACTTACAGCAAGTTGATTAACGCTCGCGTGAGTTCGCATCAGCTCAATGCTCCGCCGGACAAGCGGTTGGTAAGGGGATAGCCTCACCCGAGAAAGGCAGTGGCTGCATCAAACTCGGATCAATGTCACTTGGGTGTTTTGTCTCTCTCTCCGTCGGAGACCAATTACCTATATCGCCATACACGACGTTGCTCTTACCGGCTAGAAAGTCACGAACAGAGTCGCGCCGGAGCATTGAAGCAAGTGATGGCGATTTGTGCTCACCAGGGCGCATTGGCGTTATTCCAGGAAAACCAGCTATTGTTGGCGCACAAGCAGGCTCCGAAACTGGCACTGCCACAGGCGATGGACACCTACGCTCAGAAGCAAGCATGATGAAAAGCAAGCCAAAAAGTACACAACCGATAGAATTTTTCAGCCTTAGCAATGCGATTTTGCCTTCTGTGTGTAATCAGTCATAATCAATGAACTTCGGAACAGCCAGCAGAAAGCAAAGCTCATGCTCAAAGCTAGTTCAAAAAAATGGCGAAGTCAAGCAGCACTCAGCAACGACGAGAAACAAAAGAACCATGCTACCAACAGAGCCAGAACAGACCCAAGATCAGATTCTGGTGCTAAATCTAAAGAGAGATTTGCCAGAGGCATTCAAAATAGTATTTCAGACCATGGCTGCCACACCAATTATTTCAGCATTGTTTGTACTGCTAACACTATTTGATGATTTACTGCCACCTTTAACCCTCGACACACTCTGGGCACTAATCCTGCAACTAATAATCACGCGCAACATCATCAACAATACCTACAAAGCTGCCTTCCCCGAGTCAAAAACAGCGAGCCAACACTTCCAAACAAAATGCCTGGCTAGAATGTTCGGAATACAATTTATTTGGGGCTTAGGCACGCTGCTATGCGGCTTGCTATTGATAGCACCAGGCATATACTTTGCTTTAGCCCTATCCCTGTGCCTGCAGTTCGTTGTTCTAGAAAACGAAAGCGGTTTTGCAGCGATAAAGAGCAGCTGGAATCTGACCAAGGGCAAGAAATGGCAAATAATCAAATATGTCGCACTAGGGCCTCTTATTTTGACGTCATTAGCTCTTGCAGCCACATTTGGCGCTGGGTTTGTCGTAACACTTGTTGGCCTTAATCTCGATGCGGCCAACACCGAAAAAATAACCGACATCATTGCAGCAGTAGCTACTCTCATAGTCGAGTTGATAGTTCTATCGGCTCAGCCACTGGCAGTAAAAATCTGGATCGACCTCATGCACAAATCCGGCCGCTGCACTGCGATCGAAAGAAAAATTGCCGAGCAGCAAGTCGCTTAGCCAGCACCGCACCACGACATTTTCACATGACAGCACGCCGCCACTAGTGATACCATTGGGCAGGCATCCCTGGGCGAAATTTCTACATCAACCAAGGTAAGTAGGCACCATATATGAACCAATTACCATCCGGTATTTCTTCCAGTCCTGTCCCAGAGCTACACTTCATGAGTGACTGGACAAAGTCATTCAACATAGTAATTGAATCAGTAACAGCCGCACCCATCCCAGTCGCTTGTGTGCTTGGAACAGTCATGGCTCAATTGGCATTGCCGAAAGTTCCAGGATGGGGCCTACTACAGACAGTGATCACATTTTTTGTATTGTCAAAACTAATTCAAATTACCTACAAAAGCCTAGTTCCCGACTCGCGCCAGCGGCCAGAACTGTTCCCAGTCAATCCAGAAGCTAAAATGTTTGGTGCCGCAATAGTGATCAATATTGGCACCATGATCGGCATGTGTTTCTTCCTGGTACCGGGCATCTGGTTCGCCTTGGTTCACGCCTTAACCCAAGAAATTGTAGTACTGGAAGGCTGCGGTGTCTTTGAAGCAATGAGCAAAAGCAGACAACTAATGGCCGGAAACATATGGCGCATTGCCACCTATTGCTGCTTCTTGCCGATGGCCGTCGGCCTTGTGGCGCTCATCATCGTAGGCATCGGATGTGGAATTTTATATTTTGCAGGCGGAGTGATAATGCGCGGTGAAGCCGGCCACGAAATACTGAAAAACATGATAGTAGCCGTGTTCACTGTTGTTTTCATGGCTCTTGGTCTAACCTTCAAAACCCTGGCAGTGAGGGCCTACGTGCACTTAATGCATGCAAGCGGAAACCGCACCGGTATTGAACAACAACTAGGCAACAACATCGGCATGAGCTAACCCTGCATTTATGAGCAGCAACTAAGCACTTGACTGGGCACATTTGTTTTTGACCTCACGTCTAAAAACAAATGTTCCTTAGTCAGAGGTCGAGAAGTGCTGTCATCAACTTATAGGCAACCCAGCAAACACCTAGCACTACTCTCATGCTTGCTAACAAGCTTTACCCTGGCACCATACGGATACTGCATAGTTCCACCTAAAGGATCTAACGCACAAAGCTTGAGATCAACTCAGCGCCTCAGCAGTCGCCCCCAGGCAGAAGGAAGCGGCAGCCTTGAAGCCAGCGACCAGAGCGGCAAACAACTGGGTCTCTGCCCCCTCAAGCATACAGATGTACAAGCGGATATTTCAGGCTATGTCGCTCGGGTAAAAGTCGAGCAAGAGTTCACAAACCCTTTCTCAGAACCAATTGAAGCAGTCTATACCTTCCCCCTATCGCACACAGCGGCGGTAGATGAAATGACAATGCAGATTGGCAATCGCACAATCGTTGGCAAGATTCTCAAACGAGATGACGCCATGAAGGCCTATAAAGAAGCCAAACGAGAAGGTAAATCCGCGGCCAAGCTCGACGAAGAAAGACCTAATATATTCACTCAATCAGTGGCTAATATTCCGCCCCATAGCACAATCAAAATTCAAATTACCTACAGCGATCTGCTGGCCTACCATTCTGGAAAATATTCATTCGTATACCCTATGGTGGTTGGACCAAGATACATGCCTGGTTCGCCCATAGGCGCGCAGGGCAGCGGCACAGAACCAGATACAAGCAGAGTGCCAGACGCTTCACTTCTATCGCCGCCAGCTTCGCCGCAACATACCAGAGCTGGACACGACATCGCTCTCAAAGTAAATCTCGATGCCGGGGTAACTTTCACTGATGTCAAAAGCGACTTGCACAAAATCACAAACGATCAAATCGCGCCTAACAAGGCGATTATACAGCTACAACCAAGCGACCGCATTCCCAACCGCGACTTTGTTTTAAGCTGGGCAGTAGGCGGAGAACAGGTTAAATCTGGCTACCTGACACACAAAGACGGCTCCACTGGCTACTTCACAATGATGCTGGTACCACCGGCCAAACCTAGCCAACAGCAAATCAATCCACGCGAATTAGTCTTCATCGTTGATCGCTCTGGCTCCCAAAGCGGTCTCCCTCTGCAAAAAGCCCGAGAGACTATGCTCTATATCCTTGATCATCTCAATCCTCGTGATACGTTCCAAGTAATGAGCTTCAGCAACGGCATCGAACTACTTTTCGCAAAACCGCAACCAGTCAGCGCCGACACTATAGATGAAGCGAAAAAGTATGTCGCAAACTTGCAGGCCGACGGTGGCACCGAAATGATGCAAGCAGTCGAAATTGCCAATGAAATGCCCGCCGCAGATCACCGCCTGCGCGTCTTTGCCATCATGACCGACGGCTATATCGGCGACGACAAGCAAGTAATTGACTTTGTCAAAACTACTCGCGCTAAATCTCGTTGGTTCGCTTTCGGCACAGGCAACTCTGTCAATCGCTACTTAATAGATGGCATCGCCAATCATGGCGGCGGTGAAGCCGAGTATGTTCTACTCAATAGCTCATCAGAGAAAGTAGCTAAACACTTCCACGACAAACTTTCGAGCCCAGTACTCACTGATGTTGCTATTAAGTTCGAAGGCCTTGATGTAGCAGAGATCAATCCCAAAATCTTGAATGATGTTTGGGCAGAAAAGCCGCTATACATCACAGGAAAATACACAAAGCCAGGCAAAGGATTAGTAATACTGAAAGGAATCCGCGGCGGAGAGCCCTATGAACAAAAAATGGAAGTAGACCTTCCGGCTGCCAACGCCAGCAACCCATCTCTTCCTTCTGTTTGGGCACGCTCTGAAGTAAGCGAGCTGATGCACAGTTCAGAAGATCAGGCCGGGCAGGTACCGCCAGCTATTCAAAAACAAGTTGAAAATTTGGGCTTGCAATATCACCTCCTGACCAAATTCACTTCTTTCGTGGCTGTAGACAACAGCGAAAACAGAGTGACTCCAGCGTTACGCTCAACCCAGGTAACAGTAGAAACACCTGATGGAGTTTCTATGCGCGAAGCCCCAAATACTTTTAAGCCGGGCAATTTAATGCCACTCAACCTACCAGAAGAAGTCGGTCGCATTCAGGGCCCCAGAGACATGAACATGTTCCATGTTGAACCAACAGTCTTAGATGAGCGGCACTACTCTTCTGGTCGAGCAGAAAGGCATCAAAAAACTTCTCCAACACTGCCAAATGGCGCACCGGTTCCAGACGAAGCACAAGCACTCCCAACAGCCAGCACCGGGGCCGGAAAAGCGCCATACGCAGGAACAGCAGTTGGGGCCTTAGCAGGAGGCAACTCTCGCAAGCGATTCGATTCGCTTTATGGCTCACCAATTCCATTCAAAAGCCTGACTCTCAAAGGTGCGCCGCCACATTCAAGCACTGAATTTGCCAGCATAGCTGCTCCGAAAAAAGAACAAATCAAAGCTCTGAAACAATCGAAGCCAGACCGGTCACAGAGCACAACAGTTATGATGAAGGGACAGCCTGTCACAGTTATAAGTTCCATAAACAAACTGAGCGGCAGCAAAACCGACAGAGGAAGCGACGCACATCGAATTAAACGACTAGAAGAAGCTGCTGCCAACAAAAACAAAATCGACAAAGAATTACAGAAGACCATGGCGTCTTGGAGAAAAATCCAGGACGACTCAACCACACTAAAACTGAAGCTCACATTGAAGGAAGCCGACCCTTCAATAGTTGGGCTTCTCAAAAAGCTGCACATAGTGGTCATTTCGACTAGCGTTAACGCCCGCGAAATCGTTGCCACTGTGCCCGTACGCCGAATAATGGAATTGACTAAATTGACAGCGGTCGAGCGCTTGTCTATAGAGCCATAGACCATTTCGGCTGCTAGTAAATGAACAAGGGCTGCTACTCCCCCGGCGGCCCTTGTTCATTGTTACCCTAAAAACTGGGTATGAACTTAGCTAGGAAACATGGCATCCAACCCTAATTGAAGTAGGTGATTTATGTCATTGCCATTTTTCGGCAAAAAAAAGCAAATAGTTCAACAGATCAAAGAGCACATGGGTTGCGACCCGGCCAGCCTGCCCATTCTCTCGGAAGAATTTGAAATATGGAATCACCCCAACTTACACCTGGCCTTAGAAGATTTCACTACCCGCTCAGGACGCTCGGCCAAGCTAATAGGCATTCAAGGTGGAATTCTCAGTTTTGGCGGCATTAGTCTAGCTGAAATTGTCACACCCAAGACCATGGCTGGCTTTGCTGGCCTCGGCGGCGCCAAAGAAGGCCCTGTGCAATACAGCAATGTCGATTTAGCCGACGGCAAGAAGCTAGCCTGCGTGCAAGGAGCACTCTATCTGGTCAGTGGGGAGCCCAAAATCATCTTTCTCATGCGTCCTAACGGCCTAAAAATAGCCGGAGGCGGAGGTACTACCCTCGATGTTTTAGCGCCGGATAAAGCTGCGGCAGAGGCCGCTATGGCAGACATTCGCAAGGCTGTGAATGAACACAATATCTATCGCGGCAAAATACTGTCTATGACAAAACAAGAAACCGTTGGCGGCCCCACAACAGTCGGCGGTATCAAATTTCACTCGGTACCAACGATCGAGCGCAGCAAAATCATTTTGCCAGAAGGCTTACTTAAGCGCATTGAACGCCAAACGACCGATGTTGGGCAATACAGCGAAGCCCTGCGCAACGCTAAGCGCAAAATGAAACGCGGCATCTTGCTGCACGGCAAACCCGGTACAGGTAAAACACTAACGGCTATGTATCTTGCTTCAGCTATGAGCGATCGCACAGTGCTGTTAATGACCGGCAACGGCCTGGGCCTAATCGAAAGCTCTTGCTCTATCGCTCGCTGGCTGCAACCTTCGATGGTTGTTATCGAAGATGTAGACCTAATTGCAGAGGAACGCACCAACACCTCATCAAGCGGACACGCCCTAATGTTCGAATTGCTCAATCAGATGGACGGACTTAACGATGATTGCGATGTGCTCTTTTTGCTGACCACCAATCGACCAGAAGTTTTAGAACCGGCCCTGGCCTCGCGCCCCGGCCGCATCGATCAAGCTTACGAAGTGCCGCTGCCAGACAGCGACTGCAGGCGCCGTTTGTTTGAGCTGTACAGCGAAGGCATGACAGTTGAGCTTGAGCATCTCGATACTTATATAAAGAGAACAGCTGGCGCTAGTGGTGCCTTCATCAGCGAACTAATGCGCAAAGCCGCTCTATTTGCCGCGCCCGATGGAGTTCCCATAGTCGTCAAAGATAAGCATATGGATGAAGCAATGCATGAACTAGTAATAGTAGGCGGCTCCTTGACCAAGAACTTATTAGGCTTCAAAGACATAGGATTCTCACTGGGAGACAATTCCCACTAGATCGAGAAAAATCATCTTCACAATTAGTGAACAATTCGACAAGATTGGTTGACTTTGTTTTTCGCTCAGTCATAATAGTGCACATGTTTACACGTCACATGTGCCGCCACTGTTGTCATTCCGTCCACCAACGGAGGGTAATGCGCTAGCGCATTTGAGTAAGTAAACAAACTTGCTGCAGAGCACAAAGCTCCCCTCCACTCACCGGACGGGAGCATTTTTTTTGCAAATAAAATGGCTTGAAGAGCTGGTCTCTAAAAGCCTGACTGAATGCGCCTTGGCGCAAGCCGCAGTAAAAAAATGAAGATCAAAACTAGCTGCGACTCGAATCAAACAACTACGACAACAACACTACAAAATACTGGAGAACGAATAATGAGTACTACAACTGAAAAGACAAACGAAAACAAACAAACTATCAAAGCCGAATGGCAAGCCAACAAGCTACAAACTGAAGTTCTAAAATCAGTGGCAACCCTATACAACTCGCTAGAAACAATTCTTTCAGAGCAAAACGCCCAAGTAATTGCTGAAGTAAACAAAACTATTCTGATCAACAAAAACTATTACGCCAGCCTGCCAATTGAAAACCCAACCGACCTGGCCAAAGCAGTTGCCGAATACACCACAAACGTTCTAGGCATCAAGGTTAGCACTGTGACCACCCCGACCAAAGCCACTATTGTTTTTGAAGGTGGATCGCTTGCAAACAAACTAGCCACAATCAACAAACTGCAAGAAGAAGCAGTAGAAAAACTGATTATTGCTTACAAAAACGGACTGGCCGATCTCGGCGCAATCTACGGTTATGTCACTGAAGTAACCACTGCCCAACCTGATTTCATCGTCACTTTCAGCAAAGAAAAATAGACTAAAAACTAGACTGAAAACTAGATTCATCTATCAAATTACAAGAGCGGTAAGGTAACACTAGCGCTAGTAATGGTTAAGCCGAGATCTTCTAAGATCTTGGCTTTGCCGTTATATATCATCGCACCGTAATATGTTAGTCAATAAAAAACAGAAGCCTATTTAAGTCACAGCAGCTACAATTTCAGAGTCGCTAGTTCGTACCAAATTGGACGCTAATGCCTCGCTTTCAATGTTTTTCCAGCCCGCGATATTTTGCGCCATTGCCAGATAGGCACCCCTTCCCCATGAATAAATTCATTGACTCAGCCAAGCGCTTAGTCGATGAAGGCACATTATTAGCTGAAGAGATTATTGATCCCGGTCTAATTGCTGAAGAAGATCTTCTACGGGTGCATACAAACGATTATGTCCAGTCAATTGCAATTGGCAACTATTTCGGCATAACCAAACGAAAACTCGGCTTGCCCTGGAGTCCCGAGCTAAATATTCGCAGCCGCACTGCCGCTGCCGGAACAATACGGGCCACAGAAGCAGCGGCCCAACAGGGCATTAGTTGCAATCTTGCCGGTGGAACGCACCACGCTTTTCCTGATCACGGCGAAGGATATTGTGTTTTCAATGACATCGCCATTGCTGTGAAGAAGCTGCATTTTAGGGCCCCTTCCACAAAAGTTCTAATCGTTGATTTAGATGCCCATCAAGGCAACGGCACTCATTTCATTTTAGGTAAGGAAGAGCGGGTCTTTACTTTCTCTATGCATGTGGGAGTTAATTACCCCTCGCAAAAAATACCGGGCACAAAAGATATCGAGCTAGAGCGCTATGTTCAAGGTGACATCTACTTAGAAAAGCTGCAAGAAACCCTGCCCCACATACTGGCTCAATTCGAGCCAGAGCGCGTGTTTTATATTGCTGGAGTGGACGTACACAAAGATGATCGTTTTGGCCAGATGGGCCTAACTACAGAAGACATGGCTCTGAGAGATAGTTTCGTCATCTCTTCTGTGCGCAAACTGAAATTGCCTCTTGTGGTTGTTTATGGTGGCGGCTACAACAAGCATCCGCAAGTTACTACCGAATTGCACTGCCAGACTGTGCGGATTGCGAAGAGTTTCGCCGATTGACGAACTGAGCGGCTAAAGCTGATGGAAGAACGCTTGCAGCAAATAAGCTGACTCCGTCTAAGATGCTATGGACACTGTTCCAAAATTCCGCCGCCTATCAACTACTTAAAATAGTATACAGCTGACTAAAAAAAAGGGAATCGGAAAAAAAGGAAGGCCGACTAGCATCACTGTAGAAGTGAGTACTAGTCGGCCTCTGAAGAGTTAACGATAGAGCCGAGGACGAACCAGCGGCGAGAGTCAATCAGGCAATCTTGCGATCACCTGATTGCTCTCAATCTGATTGTCTGTCCAGCGCTTACTCGACGCGATACTTGATGGCGTAGACCACCTTGGTCTTGCCGCCCTTGGGCACGGTCACAGTGAAGGTACCGGAGCCCTGCGCTTCCACCAGACCCTTGACGCCTTCGATGGGCTTGGTGAACTCGAACTCGTAGGTCGGGAGCGAGTCGGTGATCTGCACCTCGACGTCCTTGTCCTTGAAGTTCTCGATCACCAGCTCACGCTCTTCGTTGCAATAGCGCGGCTTCTTCTCGGGCTTCTTGGCCGCGGCCGGAGCGACAGCAGCGGACATCACCGGACCAGCGGCAAGGGACGGCGCGGCAGTGGCAGCGACTTCCAGGCCAGCTTCGGGGCCGCCTTCTTCAGCAGCCGCAGGTACCACGACCGGGTCGATCTTCTGCTTGGTCAGCCGGCGAGTGGCCTTGATGTCCTTCGACGGCGTGCCCAGCTGCAGGGTGAAGGCCTCGCCAGCGGCGACATGGCTGCCCAGGTTGCTGGCGTCGGTGCGCTGCAGAGCGCCCGAGCTGTCGGGTTCGAAGATGTTGACGGCGCCGGAGGGCAGGGCGAAGCCGAGGTTGCTCGCCTTGTCGTTGGCCACCAGCAGGCGGATGTAGACAGGCAGCTTATTCTCCGGGGCATCGCGGCGACCAGGCGTCAGGTAGTAGCCGGTGTCTTGCAGGTAGTACTCCGGCTTGACAGGCACGCCTTCGGCCAGAACCAGCACGGTCTGCTTGGTCTCGCCGTTGTCGAGGGCGAGGGTGTCGGGCAGGGTGTAGAGCTTCTGCTCGCCCACGGTCTCGACTTCAGCGTTGTCGGCAGAGAAGGAAGCCGACTCGAGGCCGCCGCCACCGAAGTCAGCCGAAGCAGCCATGGCCATCATGCGAGCGCCACCCTTGGGGCTGCGACCGCGATTGACCTGCTGGTAGCCGTTGTTGACGCCAGCGATCAGCTTGAACTTGGTATCGCCGATGGGGGCGCCGCTGTTGTTGGTCAGGTCGACCCAGCAGGCGAAACGCAGCATCTTCTCGGCCTTGGCGTCGTAGAAGACTTCGAAGCGACGGGCCCAGGAGAGCCCTTCGGCAGCGTACATGATGCCGATGCCGTAACGACCTTCCTTCGACACCGTCGGCTCCATGACGAGGGAGGCCAGGTTGGTCAGACCCTTGAGGACGGAGGGGTCGACGCTGTAGCGATTGCCCAGGGGAACGATGACGACCTTGCCGCTGGAGGCTTCCTCGATAACGGCCTGGTTGTGGATGACGTGCACGAGCTTGCCCGTGGTGCTGCGCTCACCGAGGTGGTCGCGGTCGATCAGGGTGACGGTGGTGCCGACGGCCTTCTCGAGGATGGCAGCCACACTGAGGTTGGCCGGGCGATAGCTGAAAGGGCCCAGCTTGAAGGCACCGTCACCGGTGACATTGGTGATGGTCACCGAATTGGGAACGAGCTGCTCGGGCAAGCCGGCCAGCGAAACTTCACTCTTGCCCTCGGGCAAGGTCACGAGGCGGTTCTCACGGACCAAGGCGGGTCCGCCAAGGTAGACAGTCACTTCCGACGAATCGGGGGCGTCGGAGACAACGGGCTGCTTGTTTTGGGTGCTCATAATGATTAGCTTTTCCTTTGGTGCTCTACTGGAGAGCGGGATTTTGCGCTTTTGGCGCGGGGTGGTGGACTCGAACTACAAATGGCTCAGAGCGCTAGCTTTCAGACGATGTAGGCGCGAGCACCGGAGCAGAGGCTTTTGACCACTGAAACGGTGACTGGCACACTGCCTATCTTCTTGCCAGCAAACAGTTCGTTGCACTTCGCCAGGGGTAGTTCTGCAACTAAGGACGCAGACTGGAGTTCAGGGACCTCACGATGGAGAACAACGAAGATGGTTCTCGTCGTCGCACTGTAGTGAGGCATGTTGTTGTAGATGGCACTGGCCGGCCCGCGATAGAGTTCGCGACGCGAAGCTGCGCAGACGGCCCAGCCAATTGCGGCAGCGACAGCGAGCAAAGCGAGTAAACCGAACATTGTGTGTTTTCCTTCTTTCTCTTCGACTTCGCGAACGGCACGTCATTGTGCTTGCGATTCGAAATGTTGTGCCTCTTTCCCAAACGCTTCACCGGCAGACAATCAGACAACCAGACAATCAATCTCGCAAACAACAAGTGAGCATTGCTGCTCAAAGGTTGAATGGCGAAAGATTGCACTGGTCTATTTGGAGTTGGTTTTGACGAAAAGAAACTGCTGGTTGGAAGAATTGAAAGAGACACTCGAGCCTATGAAGAAAAGAGGTCCGAAATCCAGCAATTATGGGCTCTGTTAAGCAGTTTCAATTAAAGAAGAAGCTTAAATCGCTCTTCGCTTCGCTAGCGTGCGCTAGCTCCGTTATCTACTTAGTTCATGATAGAAGCCATAGGCTCAGTATCATTAGAAACCTATAGGCTTCGTCTAGGTAAGTATTATGGCTTTCTTGACATGGGCGAGCATATAGTCAATTTACATATCAAATTCTCTTCCAAAGACCCGAGGCATCTCCGACCCAACTTCCACCTAATTCCCCAGGTAACCCTCAGTCTCTTTGGCAGTCTGGTATGAGCCCGTTTTTCTAGTGCTTTGCAAACCAAGTTTGTAATGGCACGTTTTAACCCAAGTTTGCGGACCTGAGCAGCATGCGTTTTTGTGCTTGCGCTGGGTCTCGCGGACGTACTTGGAGAAATTCTCTATATGTTCCCACGAACTAATTTCGTTTCTTCTTAGAGAACGGCTCATCATCCAGATGGGACGTTCTCCTCCACCCGCAGGAGCCAGTTGCGGCTAAAGGAAAGTCCCATGAAAACCCAGATCACAAACAATCAGCAACTTCCCTGGTATGCACTGTGGTGCATTCAGGCCCACGGCAATCAGAAGTACGGCAAGAAGCCCTATCGCGTTCACCTCGAGGCTGTTGCCAAACTTGCAGTTCGCTACGGTTTCACCGACGAGCTGATCATCATGGTTTGCTGGCTCCACGATGTGCTCGAAGATTGCCCCAACGAATCAGTCGCTACGCTGCTTGCCGCTGGCTTCCCGCCCGAAGCTGTCGCTGCTGCCTATGCACTGAAAGACGAAGATGGCGCCACTCGCGACGAGAAGAAAGCGAAGACTTTGCCGAAGATTGCCGCCAACCGCGTGGCCCTCATCGTCAAGCTTTGCGACCGTCTCGCCAATGTCACCATGAGCCGTCGCAACAACCAGAAGAAGTACAGCCGGTACCAGCATGAGCACGTTGCCTTCAAGGCAGCTCTCTACCAGGCCGACGACCTCGAACTGCAGCCGATGTGGCAGCGTCTTGAGCAGCTCCTTGCTGCTTGAGATTTAGCCGCTAAGCAACCTTTCTCAGTTCTAAATTCTCGGCCTGCTCTCCCGCTCAGGCCGTCTACTCTGGGAGAATCCCATGGCAACACATTCTCAGAAGAGACCGGCTGTAGTGCTCACTCTTGGTGGAGGTGCCAATCGCGGTGCTTCCCACCTGGGTTTCCTGCAGTTCTTCGAAGAGCATGAGGTACCGATCAAAAGCATCACCGGCGTCTCAATAGGCAGCATCGTGGCAGCGATGTACCTGAACGGTGTGCCCCTCAATGACATCAAGCGCGCTTTCGTCGACGACATCAGCTTCCCGCCGCTGTCTACCGCCGTGCGCGCCATTCTGCCGTCGCTCAATCCGCTGCGAATACTCGGCTTGATCGACCTCGTCCCACTCATGAGCCACTTGGTGGAAAAGTACAACCTCAAGCCCCAGCCCGGACTGCGCATGACTGCGTATGACGTGCTCCGGCTCGAATCAGTTGTCTTCGAAGGTCTCGACTACGACCTCACCTTGGCACTGGCGGCATCTTGTGCGGTGCCTGGCCTGATGCGGCCCGTGTACGTCAACGAAGGCGGTAAGCGACGCTTGCTTGTCGACGGTGGCGTGCACCATCCGCATCCGGGTCAAAGCGACGGTACCGGCAAGGGCACCAAGACGATTGTGAGCAAGCTTATCGGCGGCTCTCTGGTCGACTCGGTGTACCCCAACGGACCTCATGAGCACGTCGTCAGCGTCAGCAATGACGTCGACGATTTCTTCGGCAGGCTCAGTGAAGAGGAAGTAGCCCGGCGTTCAAGCCACGGCTACAGCCAGACCAAAGCTGCGCTGACAGTTAGCCCCAAGGGAGCCGTGCGGCGGAGAAGCTGAAAAGCCTCTCTGCATCACGGCACTAACTACGTATTAACTGCCACACGCGTGGCCCTTTTCGAAAGGAATTACCATGACTATCGAGCACAAAACTGGCACCAGCCTCATTCCGGTGGGCAGCAGCGTCATCGTTCTTGATCCCTACACACCGAGCCCGTCTGAAGAAGCCTTCGTGCATCAGTTCGGTCGCAAGATCGTCGGTCAGCCCGCTGCCGAACAGATCGCGGCCATGGTGCACAACGCCTACTCCAACCCCTTCCGCGACAAGACCCGACCCATCGGCGTCTACTACCTGGTGGGCCCTTCGCGCACCGGTAAGTCGTACACAGGTGAAGTCCTGGCCGAGCTCATGCACGGCACCCAGGAGGCGCTCACCCGCCTGCAGTGCGGCGACTATGAAGAAGACCACCAGGTCGCTGACCTGCGCGGAGCCCCTCCGGGCTACATCGGCTTCAAAGACGTCGGCAAGCTCAAGCTCACCGCCGATGACGAGGACCCGACCACGCCGATTTCCAACCACAACTTGATGCGCTTACGCATGAAGTCTGGCAAGGAGATCGACATCGTTCTGCTGGAAGAATTTGAGAAGTCGAGCTACGACTTCTACAAGTTCTGGATGGGAGCTTTCGACAAGGGCAAGGTCAAGCTCTCCGACGGCCGCATCGTCGACTTCACCAACACCGTCTTCATCCTCACCAGCAACCTGGGCATGGAACGGCTCGAGGACCTGGCCAAGGGCAGCATCGGCTTCACCAACGGCGGCCCCAAGAAGGTCACCGAGGACGACGTCAAAGGTGTGGTCGACGAAGAGATGAAGCGCCGCTACAAGCCGGAGTTCCGCAACCGGCTTGACGCTGTCGTCATCTTCCGACCCTTCTCGGCTGAAGAGCTGAGCAAGATCGTCGTCACGGAGCTGACTCGCATCCAGGACCGCATCAGCAAGCAGGCTCCGGTCGGCAAGCGCTTCAAGCTGGTGTGCGACGAAGGCGCTCGCAAGCAGCTCCTGATTCAGACCGGCACCAACGTGGCGGAACTGAAGCGGGTGATGCAGAAAGAGCTGCTCACGCCGCTGGGCCGTCTCTTCAACCTGGGCAAACTGCCGCCGGCTTGCACGGTGACGGTCTCCTACAACGCCCACCTGGAGCGCTTCGACTTCGGCATGCTTCCCGGCACCGCCGCAGAAGTGAAGGCACAGGAAGAGGAAGCCGCGAAAGCAGCCAAGGCAGCGCAGCCGACTGACACCAATGACGGTGCCAAGCCGAAAGCGCCGCTCTTGCTGGAAGGACCGAAGGACGGCAAGACACCCAAGGACCCCAAGGGTGACCCGAAGAAAGCGGCGCTCTTCCAGCCGCTCTCCGAGAGCAGCCGGTCGCGCGGCCTGGATCGCTACTTGATTCAGACGCAGGCCAAATCGCTCAACGAAGTCGATGATCGCGGCGAGGAGATCATGAACTACGTTCTTGAAATTCTCGACCTCGATATCGAGTACGAAGCGACCACGCACCGTGCGCCCTACCGCTTCGACCTGATGGTCTGGGGCAGCGAGGAGCAGATGAAGATGCTGAAAAAGCTCATGCCCTTCATCACCTACAGCAAGCGCGGCGAATAAATGCATGCATAAAAGCGTGCATGAATAAGCGACCGGGGCTCTCCATATAACTCCTCAGGAGTCTGGAGAGCCTCGGCAGGCGTTGAGGTCAAGTTGACTTGATTGCCCCTTCGCTATCACATCTTTCTCACTTCCTAGCAACGCACTTTGTATCAACAACAAATCGGGAGTCGCCATGACCCAAGCCATGCAAAACCAGGCAATCGACAAGCGCCATCGCCAGCGCATTTATCAACAGATCGTTCATCCCAATACCAATCTGCTGCCGCTTCTGCGCCCGGCTGATTGGAGCAAAGACTTTCCCCAGGTGCTCGACATCGAAGGCGAAAGCTTCAACCATCCCTGGTCCGTCGACAAGTTCGTCGACTTCATCAGCCGGCCCAACACCAGCGCCACCATCGCCACGGTTGGCGGTCAGGTCGTCGGCTACATGCTGCTCGAACGCATCAGCGAAGTCGGCGGTGACCGCCTGCACATCGCCCACATCGCGGTCAGCCAAGCCCATCGCGGCAATGGCATCGGCAGCACGATGGTGAACAGCCTCGAAGGCAATACCGTCACGCTCAACATGCGCCGCTCCAACACCAAGGCTCAACGCCTTTACTACGAGCTGGGCTTCCGCATCGTTCGCACTTTGCCGCAGCACTACGCTGATGGCGAAGACGGCTTCTTCCTGAGCAGTGCCGTTGCCTGAAAGGGCAACAGCGCTCTCCACGAGCCAATCAAAAAAGCACCATCACCAGTGCCAGGACCAGGAGCTCATTGCTCTTATGTCAGACACAAGCTAAGAAACAATCAGTTTGGGAGTAACTCCCCATGCTGATTGTTTTCTTTTTTCGCCTACCTAGTATACTATATAGTATTACTCACTATCTTTCGCCTTTAGCAAGCGTGCGCTGGCTAAACAATTCAAGATCCAGTTCTTGTCTCATTTTCGCTCGAAATTTGAGACAAGAAACAAAACTCTATTGCAAACCGCTGACACTACTTCGCCGCAGAAGCAGGCTCAGCTTTTGGCAAAAGTGTGATTTCAAAACTATACTTACCTGCCACAGCTGGTGGCGCTGCTTCTTCTTTGCTTGCTTTGCCTGGATCAACAGATATTCCGCTTTTCAGTGATATCACAAAGGCTTTCTGACCATCACTTGATTTAAACAATTTGCCTTCGCTATCGTAGCCCCGAATCAAAAAACCACTCGGTGCCGGCCCCGGCTTACCGGTGATCTCTCCACCAGGAACAATAGACAAACACTCGATTTGGCCTGGTCGCACAGTAGTTGATTCATCCACTGCAAATATTGATTTGCTAGCGCGAAAATCTCTCAACTTACTGACAAAAAGCTCATCAAATTTATCAACTTCATAATTTTTCGCTTCTACAACCGGCGCATTAACCTGATCAGTGAGAGGATTTACCCAGTTAAAACTAGTGCTACCAGCGACATTATCTTTGGTGCTGGTGGGATAAACATGATCATGACTGGCATAATAGAAAGTAGCAAAATTAGAAGTAGCCTGGATTTTATTTAAAATCACGCGGTCTTTTGAAGTGTCAGTATAAAGACCAACCCCATCAGGGAAAACAAAGCCCGAGGCTGTTTCTGTCAGTGCTAATTTCTCAGAACCACTGTTAAAGAAACCACTCAAAGTCGAAGCCTCTGGTTCGCCATGAATATGGAAGACACTAGGGACGGTGGCACCACCAACAATGTACTCACAATCGGTAAGGGATGTAATTCGCAGCTTCTTCTGTCCATCGCTAGACGTATATTCCTTGCCAACAAGATCGGCTGCTGCACTTACGGAAGCCCGTACATCCGCATGTGATATAGCAGCTGTCTTAGTCCACTCGTGGGCAACATACATAGAACCAATCACACCTAAAACTGCGATCACGGCAGTTAGGGCTGGCAGTGGATTGAACGGACGTCTATCGGCTTTGACGCGCTGGGCTGCTTTGGCTAACCGCTCATTGCTAACCGGACCTTGGCGTACCGGCTCTTCTTCTATCAACGGGGCAGCTTCGGGCACTTCCAGGGCCGGTAAAGCTGCCTCAGATTGATCGCCCATACGCGGCTTGCGCTTAAACATATCAGTGGTCAAATGAACTTGTAAATGCTTTTCGCCCTCGTGAAAAGCGCCATCATCAAGGTCACCAAGATTGCCCAAAGCGCTTTGCGAATTGGTCGAATCGGCAGCGCGCATATTGCGAACTTGCCAACCGCTTACTTCACCGGTCGCTCTCTTCACCCGCAAATCGTGGGCCTTTTCACTTAGCTCTGGCTCTGTCCAGGCGCTTAATGCACTGAGTAACTCTTCAGACGTCTTAGACAAAACAACTGCACTTCCAGGTTGTTCCGTATAGCGCGCCACAATTTGACTATCGCTCATCTCATTCGGTAGAGCATCCCACTGGCCAGTTTTCGTCTCAGCAAAACCGAACTGTTCTCTTTTGATTTTCAATTCGTTTAAGCGCTCGGAACGATCTTGTGGTCGATCAACATGTTTTTCCACAAGCAGTTCATAAGAATCAAAAATCACGCCAAAGAGAGCATGACCATGGGGAATAGTAGTCTCTGCCAATTCAAGAATTAATTCAAACGAGTTAAGGGCATCGTTGATTTCATGCAGTTTCTCTTGGCATGAAGCTAACTTGAGAAGGGCAACCACCACTTGCGCGTCTGTGGCATCGGGATTCTTAAGACGAGCGACTGATAGGCGTTCATAAAAACCTTTTGCCTCAAAATAGCGCTTGAGGTGAAAGTAATTATCAGCCAGAACAGATAGACATGAATAATATTCTGGACTGTCAAGAACACCATGTAACTCAAAGGCATCGAGTGCTTTGAGAAGTAAAGGTTCGGCCAATTTATAATTGCCGTTGTCATAGGCGGACTGCCCTGTACGCATGACAGCGCCAGCCTCGCGCAAAGCCCTGTCATTGGCTGCTGCGGCATTACCTCTATTTTCGCTGTCCTTTTCGACCATTGCCCTCTTCAGCAAATGAATAGTAATAGCGGATACTACAAATACTTGCCACAAAAAAAGATGCGGCAATCTCATACAGACAAAAGTGTAGCGCATCCTCGCCGTGAAGGGTTGAGAAAGATTATTTTTGGGGTATAGTCTATACTCTATAGTAATTCAAAAGTCAAAAGAAAGAAAAAGATTTCCAAGGTGCACCAGCCTGTTCAAAGAACAGACTAGGCGCTCCTGAAATGCAATTTCAATTAGGGAGAAAGGGCCTGACGAATAACGGGAATCCACAACGCGTAACCCTTCTCGTTCATGTGCAAACGATCCGGGCCAAACAGTTCCTCTTTCAAGCGTCCGTCTTTTTCCCGCATAACTGGGGTGACGTCGATGAAATGAACACGAGGATTCTTCTGGCAGTAGGCTAAAACGCGCTGATTGCCATCACGAAATTCACTGGCATTCTGCAGTCTTATAGGCGCCACGCTCAGCGAAATAAAATAGACATCCGTATTCGGCAACTTACCATGAACGATGCCTACGAATTTCTCAAAGTCTTGGGCGACTTGTTGGCCAGAATGATTCAGTTCTCCAATATCGTTGGTACCGGCGTAAAAGACAATGCGCTTCGGTTTGTATTTGAGAACGATGCGATCACTATAGTGATTTACCTCGGGAATGGTGGAGCCACCAAAGCCGCGATTAATAGCACCAAGGTCTTTGAATTCGTGCTCAAGATTGGTCCAAAGAGCAAAGGTCGAACTGCCGACGAAGACAGTGGCTCCATGAGCCGGGGGCTGTTTTTGATCTTGCGCTTCAAAGGCACGAATGCTCGCTTCGAAACGATTAAGATCGATACCATGATTGGCATTGGCCGCAGCCGGTTTAGTGGGTTGAGGGTTGGCAGCAAATGCTTTGCCAATCGACACCCGCACTGCTGAAAATATCAGCAGCAATGCCCACATAAGTGGAGACAGGCGATTCATATTCTGCTCCTTCTTGTAGCCTCTACAAGATTGCTTATAGCCTCTAAAAGCCCGGTTTGAAAGATGGTTATACCAGAACTTAAAGGCAGAAAAAGTGAAAAAAAGGAGGGGGAGGAAGACCAAACATCCTGCGATGTTAGCTTCCTCCCCCAACCTTAACTAGTTACGGTGACTTACTTATTGACTTGCTGACTAGGTCGTCAGCCGGGTGCTAGCGACGCCCCTGAGGACGATAGCACTGCACCTTGAACTTCTTCTTGACACCACGGCCAGAGCTCTCGCCAGCGTCGGAGCTGTCGCTCTTGACCAGACGGCGGATCTCGCGGCTGTTGGCCTGACGCTTGTGACAAGCGTAGCGACCGGCCCCCCAGGCGCGATAGAACTCGTTGTCCCAGGAGTACTTGATGTCGCCAGCGAAAGCGGCGCGACCGAGGACAACGTCGAAAGGCCGCTCAGTCACCTCCTCACCGGGGATGGTGGCGAGGGTGACGAAGAACCAGAGGCCATCGACCTTGACGAGCTTCTGCTCGTTGTCGATGTCGACCGTCTCGAAGCGGGGCTTGTGCTTGTAGCGGCGCCGGGGGCGCGTGGCAGAGAGGGTGAGGATGCCGCTCTCGGGGTGAACGAAGAGCGTGTCCGCGCCGACGCCGTAGCCGCGCTCGGTGATCAACTCACCGTCTTCCGGGCGAACACGAACGTTCAGCTCCACCTCCCAATCGATGTAGTCGCTGAGACGTTCGCCGTTGCTGACGACATCCTGAAAAGTGTGGCAGACATCAGAGTAGACGTCGTTCCAGTTGCGACCCACCTGCGCGCGCAGATAGCGACGCAGCGGAGCGAGGTGAACGCGCTTTTCCTTGCGGTTGTGCCGCCAGGGAGCGTTCATCGACTGATGGGTGGCGGGGATGGAGCTCTGGCTGGAACCGTAGCCCGAGTGTTCGATGCCGTCGTCGGAGTCGACCAGGTCGACGCAATCGAGACGGATCGGGGTGACCTTGGGGTGGACACGGGAGCGGCCGTAGCGGGCACGTTCGACGATCACGCTGGTGAAGTCATTCCTCATTCAGTTTCCTTTTTTGAATTTTCGTTTTTGTTATTTACGCTTATTGCAGACCAGCTCTAGGACTGCCAGGTAACGAGCGTAACGATTGCCACAACCAGCGGCACGATGATGGCCGCCAGAGTAGAGTAGATAGCGCCGAACTTAGCACCGCGCAAGGCGTTGCCAGAGGAGCGCCGGCCGATGGCTGCACCAAGAGCGGTGGCAACCACGACTGTGCCAAGCATCAGCGGCCAGAACTGACCGACGATGGAAGCGAGAACCCCGCCGAGGAGATAGAGAAACACCGCGGCGTAGGCGAGAAATCCCAGCACCACGATGGCAACAATCAAACCCACAGACCACTTCATGGCCGGGGGCCAATTGGCAATTCGCAGGCTCGCCAAGCTAGGCATTGAGGGAAGTTTCATGGTCTTTCCTTATTCATGTTTTGCCACAACAAGAAGAGGGGCGACAATGTCACCCCCCTTCTATGAAACTAGTCGTGAACAACCGTTCACGAACCAATCGTTGTCGCTGGCTGAGAAGACCTTACTTGCTGGCAGGAGCCGGCAGCACCGCAGCGCTGTCGACCACACCAACCGAATTGGCGATCAGGTCGGCCCGAGCAGCCTCGACATCGCCAATGGCACGAGTGCCGTCGATGATGACGCGGACAGCGAAAGGCTTGCCCTTGTAGGTTTCGGCGGCGGCGTCCTTGGCCGAGAAGCCGACGCAGTAGTCGAGCGCCAGGCCGATGACATCCACAGCCACTTCATCGGCACCAGCCGCGGTGGCCTGGGCGATGATGTATTCGGCCAAGCCAGTGCTCTGGCCGAGGAAGGGATACTTGGCCTTGAGGTCAGCCGCGGCGCCCTTGCCGTTGTCGTAGAAGGCGCTGTAGGAGTCGACACCAGGGTGACGACCCTTCTGCACCGTCTTCTTCACCATCGAGCGATCGAGCTCGGGGTGGAAGTCGGCATCCTCCGTGCCTTCCTCGCAGTGGTCGGTCCACAACACCTGGAGCACGCCGTTGAGCATGACGGTGTCGACGAACGGCTTCTTGCCAGGATACTGCGAAGCGAAAGAGCCGTGGCCCTTGGGGTGGAAGTCCTGACTGTCGATCACCTCATCGTAGCCGCCTTCCAGGGAGAGACGATTGGCCAGAGCCACGATCAAGTGGCCACCAGCAACGGCGAGGTTACCGCCGGGGCAGAAGCCCTTCTGGATATCGACGCGCAGGAGCACGCGATAGATTTTCAGTTTCGCGGGAGCAGCAGTGCCGCTATTTGCGTTGGTCATGGGAGTCCTTGTTGTGCAGTCAGATTGACCGCTAAGGTTGCGGGTTGCGTTGGAGCTGGCGCCATCGCCTTTGGGCTCCGCTTGTGCTGTGCTGTCACTGAGACCCTTGGCCCATTCCAGCCAGAGAGTGGCCTCAGCGTCGCTGGGCATACGCCAGTCGCCGCGCGGTGACAAGCTGATCGAACCGACCTTGGGGCCGTCCGGCAAGCAAGAGCGCTTGAACTGAGCGTTGAAGAAGCGGCCGATGAAGAGCTTGAGCCACTTCTGCAGCTGAGCGTTGCTGTACTTCGTTTCGAAGCTAGCGTACTCAGCCAGGGCCAAAATCTTCTCAGGGCGCGCACCATTGCGCAGCATGTGATAGAGGAAGAAGTCGGTCAGCTCGTAAGGGCCGACGACGCTTTCGGTCTTCTGAACGATCTTGCCATCCTTGTCGGTGGGCAAGAGTTCCGGCGAGATCTCGGTATTGAAGATGTCGAGCAGAGTGGCACTCGCTTCACCTTCGAACTGATTGCCGGCGGCCCAGCGCACGAGCAGCTTGACCAGCGTCTTGGGAATGCTGCTGTTGACGCCGTACATGCTCATGTGGTCACCGTTGTAGGTGCACCAGCCGATGGCCAGTTCCGACAAGTCGCCGGTACCGATGGTGAAACCATTGTCCATCAGAATTTTGGTACGAGCACGAGCCTGCACGTTTTCGAAGTGCAAGTCTTTGAGCTCGGCACCATTGGCCTGAAGAGCAATCAACTTCTCGGTGAATTTCTTCACCGCCATCTCACTGGGGTCAGCAATGGCCGCACCGACAGCAGTGGCACGAACCAAAGCCAGATACTCGGCCTGCACTTCTTCGTTCAGCGCTGCAAGGTCGATACCGAACGGCTTGTGGCCTTCTGTACGCATTTGTGCCAGGCACATCTCACGGATGTCGACCTCTTGAGCAGTGATGCCCAACTCACGCATGAGCGAGTGAGCGTTGCCCTTGGTGCGGCTAGTGGTGCCGAAGCCAGGCAGTGTGTAGCCCTTGATCTTGCGCCGGTCGATGCCGAGCAAATCAAAAGCCTTGACGGTGACGAGCAGAGCCAGCGTCGAATCAAGGCCACCGGAAACACCGATGGTGACACCCGGCCAATTCGCACCAGCAGAGACACCACCGATCTTCTCGAGGCGCTTGGCCAGACCGGCAACCTGGATGTTGAAGATGTCTTCGCAACGAGCCTTCAGCTTCGAGCCGTCCTTAGGCACGAAGGGCTGACCATCGACATAAGCGCGCAGACCGACCTGATCGGCCGTCTTAGCCGTGCGCGAGAGACGGAACATGCGCTTGCGGTATGGGAAAGCGCGGGCGAACTTGCGCTGCGCCTCGGAGAAGCTGGTGTTGCCGATGCGAGCGATGCGCAGCCGCTCGATGTCGAGATCGGCCACGGTGAACACGGCTTCGCGAGCGAAGCGCGGGCTCTCTTGCAGGAGCGAACCATCCAGCGCGATCATGGCGTGTCCGCCGAAGACCACGTCGGTGGTCGACTCGTCGACACCGCTTGAAACATAGGCATAGCCAGCGATCAGGCGACCGGATTGACCGACCACCAGGTCACGACGGTATTCCGACTTACCGACCAATTCGTTGCTGGCCGACAGGTTGACGATCAGCGTGGCACCGTTCAGGGCAGCCAGGGAGCTGGGCGGAATCACGGCCCACAGATCTTCGCAGACGTCGACGGCGATGGAGAGGCCCTCCACGCTATCTGTATGGAAGAGCAGGTCGTTGCCGAACTGCACGGTGCGGCCGAGCACTTCGATCTCTTTGCTGTGAGCCACTTCAGCACAGGCGAACCAGCGCTGTTCGTAGAACTCTTTGTAGCTCGGCAGGTAGCTCTTGGGCACGACGCCGAGAACAATGCCGCTCTTGATGGCAACGGCACAGTTGTAGAGCTTGTCGTCGAGCACCAGCGGCAGGCCGACGAAGAGGATACCGTCGAATTGCTCCGAAGCATCGACGATAGCCTTGAGGCCTTCCTTGGCGCCTTCGATCAGCGTGGTCTGGTGGAAAAGGTCGGCACAGGTGTAACCGGTGATGGAAAGCTCTGGTGTCACCAGCACTTCCACATTATCAGCCTGTGCCCGTTGCATGGCGCTGATGATCTGGCCCACATTGAACTGGCAGTCTGCCACTTTCAAGCGGGGTGAAACAGTAGCCACCCGGACGAAACCCAGGGCCCTGTTTGAAATCTTTGCGAGCGCGGACTTGCCGACGCCCTTTGATTGGTTATTTGCAGTCATATTGATTCCTCGGGCTCTTCAAGAATATTCCCCGATTTGGCATCAGACAAGCTGACACCATCACTTGGCAACATTCTAAGCGAGCAAGTTGGCTATAGAGTTTACAACTAGAAACGGATTCTGCGTTGGTTTAGCAACGCAGAACACAGTGTCAGTCTGTTGAGAGTGTTAGCCTTCTATGGCCAACGACTGAACCACATGAGCCACAAGGATGGCCGCGATCGACCGGACCTTGAGGAAATCGCCAGCCAACGCCACAGCGTTGGGATGGCTGTCAGTGACAGTCACTTCAGAGAAAAGGGGCTGACCGGCATGGTCAATGGCCGCTTGCAGTCTTTGCAGAGCAGTGCCCGGAAGCACGCCATGCCCAGCCCAGAAACGGATTTTCTTGCAGCCGGAGCCCTCGGTGTTGGCAGTGCCAAGCCGATAGCCCTTACCAGCATCGATGGCAGTGGAACCACGACGGATCATGTCATCGAAGAGGTAGATGTCCAGCCCCGCCACATCGCCGAGCAAGCCCAGCAACTGGGTTTCAGAACCGGACTTGCGATCCTTGACAGCAATTGCCGCCTGCCAGAGCTGGTCGCGAGCGACACCCTTGGCGGTGAGCAGCTTGTTGATGTCCTTGACCAGAGATTCGGCCCACTTGGCCCGACCGGTGTCAGTGGTGCAGAGACGGCCGTTGAGGCTCGCTTCCACTTCCGCCAGAACGATCTCCTTGAGACAGTAGAGGTGGGTGGTGCGCACACCGTTGCCGAAGCTCTGGGAAACACCTTCGGCGTGCAGGTCACAGAGAACCACGCGGTTGCCCATGGGGCAGCGGGGAATGGAGCCGATCAGACGAGCGCGGTATGTTGCCTTGATGGCCTCGTGAAGGTCAGGCTTGCCCCGCTCCATGGTGGAATAGCCGAAGTAGGGGATGACCAGCGTGAGACTGAGCGCACCCGCCTCGTAAGCAGCGTTGGCCATGACATAGAGGTCGAGGGTTTCAGCATGGTCGATGGTACCGCCGACGATGACGACATCGCGACCCTGCACTGCCACGTTCAGACCTTTGACAATGCCGTCATCGTCGCGCAGGGCCTGGCCACGTTCGAAGTCAGCGAGACCATGGAATTGGTCTTGCATGTAGCCATAGCTCTTGGTGGAGAAGACCACAGCACGGCCGCGCGCCCCAAACAAATCAACTGCCGCGGCACCACCGAGACTGCGAGCGCGAGTGCGAGTGACGCCCAGCTTGTCGTAGAACGGGATGGACGGGCAGCTGGGCTCGACTTCCAACACGCGATTGCCCAGAGGCGTCGGCGGAATGGCAGAGAGCATGCGGTTTCGAACGCGCTTGAGGAAACGCGCCTGCTTGCCGGTACGCTTGTCTTGTGGCAAGAGGATGGTGAGCCCAAGAGCGCCTTCATCAGCCAGAAGACTGGCCACATCGAAGAGCTCGAAGGCACTGTCAGCAGTGGCGAAGTCGCCCACAACCACTGCTTCCCGGTTCCCCATGTCGGTGACCAGACGGTGGTAGATCTCTCCGTCAGGAAAGGCCTCCTTGAAGACCTCGCCCTTTACCAGACCGGAACCCAGCCTGGCAATCAGGCGGTCAGCCACTTGGTCTGATCCACCTTCGGTTACATAAAGCACTTTGCTCATAGTTTTTTTTCCTGTTCGAGGGCTCTTGGCCCTGTTAAGAGAGATTTCCTTAGCCCTGACGAGCTTCGGAGTGATTGGTGAAATAGGCCTCGCGCTCCTGAGCACGCATGCCGTTGTAGGTGTCGATGTGGCTCTGCAGCAGGGGCGACAACTCGAAGCGGGTGTACTTGCCCCAGGTTGCCTCGGCCCGCTTGCCCTGGTCGACGTACGATTCGTCATAGACAATGCGGCCGTTTTTGACGAGCTGCACGAACAGCGGCTCGCCGTCGACAACTTCGCTGACGTCAGCGATGTACATCACATCGCCCTTGCCGTAGACGCGCACGTTGCCGGGAATGGAAGCCTTGCCCGGCGAATTGCTGAACTTCATGTTGGGGTTACCGTCGGTCTCGCTGCGCTTGAAGACAGCGGCGACTGTGTCGCGGTGAACCCCCCGCCAGAAGTAACCGCCGGCACCGGGGAAGAGCTTGGTCGGCTCAGCACCAGTGGTCTCGAAGAAGATGCGATCGACTTCGACGCACTTTTCCGGATTGACTTCGTCTTCGTAGACGGTGAGCCGGGGGCTCTTGCCTTCACCAATCAGGCCTTCTTCCAGCATGCGCTGGTAGTACATGGCGCATTGCTTGGCGATGTCGCCCGAGTCGACCCGAGGACCAGCATCCGAGGCTTCGGGAACGGCCTTGAGGGCCTTGATGAAGTTCTCCAGACCAACGGTTTCGGCGTCAATCAGGTCGGTGAGCACGCGGGCGTTGGGAACGGCCTTGAGCGCAGCGATCATCATCTCCAACTCGCAATCGCTGAGATTGCGGTCGAGGCGCTGGTTGCTGCTCATGCCCTCGTGACCGAAGGTGCCAATGGCGTAGAACATCTCCGGCCACATCAGCTCGGCAGTGTCGTTCGAGGTGAGGATGCGCTTGCCACCAGCACCGACGAACAGTGCCAACAGCATCACCAGGTGATTGACTTCCAACGCCGTGCGCAGGCCGAATTCAGCGAAACGGCCCTTGGTAGCGATATCCATCAAACGACCCTTGGTCGCCTGAATCACCGGCTGGAAGTAGTTGCACATGCGCGGCTCCAGATACGAGAGCACGCCGCCGTACTGACCTTCGAAGGTCATCGAAGGCACACCAGCGAGGAAGGTCTGACCACCGGGGAAGCCCCAGACATCCACCGGCAGGTAGATGTTCTGGCTGCCCTTCTGGTCGGCCAAGAGCGCTTCCCACATCTCGGTGGGGAAGTAGGGCACCTTGGAGCTGCTGTGGGCGAAGTCGCGAGCGAGCAGAACGTCTGCACGCTTGAGCGGCTTGCGGAACCACTGCGCCAACATCGCTTCGTGACCAGCCTGGATCAACTGGTTGCCAGCACCGGGTTCACCAATGCCCTTGCGCATGGTCAGGTGATAGGCCGCCGGCTTCATGGCGAATTCACGGAAGGCGTGGCCCATGGTGCGTTTGTAGGTGTCGGTGGCCGTGATCATGCCGCCGAGCAGGAAGAGACGATCGAAGAACTCAGCGATCATCTTCTGCCGCTTGCTCTGCACTCGCGCTGCGAGACGCTTACTGGCGGCGGCGCTCAACTTTTTGGGTTGGGCGGTGACATTGGAATTGGACGTTTGATTACTCATAGTTTGTATCTCCGACTAGCGGTGATGCCAGGCCGCGGTATGCGGTCTGGCGGGTTAAAAGTAGAGAGGTGGCTTTTTAGTCCACAACCATTGCTCTTGCCAGCGATGGTTTAGCCGGGCAAGAACTGACTAGGCACTAGCTCGGGAACTAGACAGAAAAGCGATTGCGCAGACTGCGGAGCAGCCCAGCAACCAAGTTTCCGTATTTCTGACAGGTGGTGCAACGGCGCGGAGTCTTGTCACCACCGGCGGTGTAGAGTCCGCGTTTGCGAATGAGCTGCCAAACTTCAGGCAGAATCATGTACCAGACCGATTCACCACGACCGATGCGGTCACGGATCATGGTCGAGGAGACAGGGGGCGCCGGGCAGAACGCCAACACTTCAATGCGCGCTTCGGGAATGAGCTTGGCCCATTCTTCGATTTGCTCAGTGGTATGGCCCGGTCTGGCGAAGATGAGGAAGTGGGTGAGCCGGAACAACTCGGCCGAGTCATGCCACTTGCGCAGATGCCAGGAGTGAGTCGGCTCCAGGTATTCAGAGCTGAGCATCAGAAACAGTTCGGTGCCTGGGCCATATTGCTTGCTCAGTGCCCGAACAGTGTCGAGGGTGTAAGAGGGGCCGTCACGCTTGAGCTCAATGTCGCAGGCCTCGAAGAAGCAATTGCGAAACAGAGCAGCTTCAACCATCTCATGACGAACACGGGCATCGGAGACGCCGGTCTTCTTGTGAGGAGGGTTGGCACTGGTGACGAACAAGACCTTGTCGAGGTGGAAGGCTTCTCGAGTCATCTCGGCGCACATCAAGTGTCCCATGTGAGGAGGGTCAAACTTGCCGCCGTAGATGCCGACTCGTTGAGGTTGGCTGGTCTTCCACCAGTTCCAAAATTTGAGTTTGGCTAGGTTCATAGAGAGTGTCCTTATGCAGCAGCATCCCCCGAAGGTCAGATACTGATGTTTAGTGGCTGTGAAAAAGAAGAGCGTTGTGATCCCACCAGCGCTGCGTTGGTATAGATAAAAGAGGAACCTAAAGTGTGTTGAGGTTTTGGTGTCTTTGAATCAGGAACAAGAGGAGAATGTAAAAGCGATGATTTAATCTAAAAGTTATCAAGAGACCACACAAGCAAGTGTATCGGTTGATTACTTAGGACAAGCTAAGATCACCACCAAATCAGCTGAATACCGGACTCTGCTTGACATTTCTAAACTAAGCGTAATTTCTTTTTGCCCACAGCAAACCTAGCGTGGCTAGCGTCAACTAGCCTTCATGGCCAAAACCATAAGAAAAACCGCCTGAATTTCTTACGCTTTCGATAAGCGGAAACTAGCTAGTCGAAGAACAAAAAATTACAACTAACTGACTATTTGGTTCGTTTTGCAGCAGCAGCTGCTGCTGCTGCAGCGCGATCTTGTTGCAACTTCTGCTCCAAACGCTTTTCTTCTCTCTCAATTTCTTCCGGGGTCGGCGCACCAGGATGACTGGCAAAGCGCTGGGCCGGCCCCAGCGGATTTTGCGCCTGTTGAGCAATTTGAGAAAACTGGAATACTTGATAGCCGAGAGCAGCAACTGCCAACACTAAAAAGCCAATAAGAATGCGCGTCTTCATCTAAGCTCCAATGAGAAAATGCCCAGTAGCTGCTTGACTAAAAAGGCAAACGAAAGCAGTAGCAATTGGTCAATTTTATCAAATAGAAAGGTTATACTGCCGACTCGCTCAGCAATTTTTGCCACTGCCAGGTCAAGTGTAAAAAGCCAATGAACATCTTGTTTGCAGCAAACAGCAATTCGGTCGAACCGATTTTCATACAATTGGCCAATACAATAGCTGCTCAAATTGAAAGTGGAAAACTAAAGGCAAAGACAAGACTACCGTCAAGCAGAGAGCTGGCCAATAGCCTTGGTCTCTCCCGAGATACTGTAGTTAATGCCTATCGTGAATTGAACAGGCTGGCTTATATCAGCGGTGCCACGACCAAGGGCACTTTTGTATTACAAAGAGAAGAGCGTGAAAGCTTACTGGAGCAACTATCCAGCGACCTAAGCAGCACAAAGACCGGAATTAAAATGGACGAGTCTAAGCTGTCCAACTTAGGTAGACAGCTACTGACACAATCTTTTAAACATCCTTCTACACCAAGCTTTGCCGCGCTAAATTATGGTGCAATCCCGCGTAGCGCCCTCCCCATAAGGCGATGGCGCGAATTGATGCAGCAAATATGTGTACCAGAGACCTTTCGCAAACTAGAGTATGAGCCCAATGTCTTAGGTCGAGCAGAGCTGCGGAAGGCCATTGCAGCCTATCTTTTCCGCAGCAAAGGCATTGACTGCGATTGGCGCCAAGTAGCGATTTTTTCGCTCTCTGCTGGCATTATAAACATGCTCTTCAAGCTACTACTAGAGCCAGGTTCAGTGGTGGCAGTGGAAGACCCAGGCTATGGTGCGGTAAAAAATATCGCCAAAAGTCTTGGCATAAAACTGCTGCCTGTGCCAATTGACGATCAAGGATTGAGTGTTTCGGCCCTGAAGCAACACAAGGGGCCGGTTAAAATGGTCTACGTTACCCCTAGCCACCATGACCCCATGGGAATCATTATGTCGCCAGCTCGCAGAAAAGAGCTGCTGGCCTGGGCTGACGAAAACAATGTGTGGATTGTAGAAGACGACTACGACAGTACGTTCTACTACGGCACTGCGCCGCATCAAACTCTCTGGTCTATGAGACCAGATGCCAATGTTATCTATAGTTCCACATTTTGGCAAATCCTCTACCCTCTTGCCACCATCGGCTATACCGTAGTGCCGAAGAATTTAATCCCTTTGCTGTCGGCAGCAAAAGACCTACAGACTGAGGGAATAGCTGATTTTACTGTGCAATTGACTCTGACAAAAATGCTTGATGAAGGACACTTAGAAAAACACATACGTAAAATTCAAAAGTCTTTTGCCAAAAAACGCATAGCCCTGATCTTCGAATTAAAGCGGCAGCTGGGCTCACAAATTGATATTCGCAACGATAGCGCCGGTAACTATTTCGTTGTTTACTTGCAGCATTGGTCAAAGGCAACCATTGAATTAGCGGCACTGCAAGCCAATTTACCGCTGCTCTCCACAGCAACATACTATTTACAAGACGCCAAAGCTGACGAATATTTGATCAATTTTTCACTGCCAAACGAAGAAGAAATAAGCAATATAGTTTCTGCTTTTGTCAGCGCTCTCAATCAAGCTTGATGGCATACCAATAATTTATCTACAAAAGCATACCAATCTACGGAAAGCCATACCAATTTTCTAGAATCAACGCCATACCAATATCAATATAGCTAGCTCAATCTCAATAATAATAGCTAATACGTTACTTTCTAGCGAACAACTGTTTTGATCTGTTCATGCTCGTGTGGTGAGATTAGTTCATCCACCATAACTAACAAAGACAAAACAAACAAGGGAACAAGAGTCAACAACGAAAGAAAACCTCGCGCAAAATCCTTCCTACAAGACCGATAGTCTTGCGCCGAGTACTAATCTTTCGACTGCAACTGAGAATTAAAACTAGAAGCAAAAGCGAAAGGTCAAATACCATGTCCGCAGACAACGGCGTCTACATTCTCAAAACTCGTTCTCAATCCGGACACAGCCCTGAATATCGCATCGGCTATGCCTCAGCCATCGACAACATCACCCAGTTGGATCGCCGCGAAGCTGACAAATTTACCCGCGCAGTCTTCGGCCAGAGCATGGTGATGAACACCTACAAAGGCGCTCTGTCTGTGGCCAAAGGCATTCACTACGATTTGGTGAAAAGCGGGGTCTACATCGAGTACGGAGTAGTGCTGATCGAACTGAGCAAGCAATTTCCTCGGAGCCGCCGCTCCCGTCGCCGCCACAGGACAAACCCATGTAACTCGAACGAGAGGTGAGGCATCATGAACACAATCTCCATTTCAATCTTAGCTTCCTGCCTTGCCCTATATTTGTTCTGCATTTTCGGCTTAGCAGGCTCAAGCATCCTCGAGACACTGGTTCTCTGGGATCTTATCTTCGTGCCTTTTCTTCTGGCAGCAATCTTTGGCCTGGTGATTGGCTTCGCCATAGCCAAAATATTGGGCCATGCTATGCCATTTGTCACCGAAGTGACTGAAACTTTTCAGCTCTCCTTCACGCGGGGCGACAGCCTGACAGACGATTTCTATTGCGTCAAATCAGACCTGGCTAGCGGCAAAGAAGCTTTCCATGTCTACTCGGTCAACGATAACAATCTCAGGCTGGTGAAATCACTTTGGGAGAATGACACCACAGTTGTCGTGGAAGATGAGACGCTGAGCGACGCAGGCATCTGGAAGAAAACCAGAATGGTTCCAGACCAGTCCTCGCGCCTCTACCACTGGGCTCTGGCTAAACCGAAAGACTGGCGCAACGAACTGCACCTGCCACCAAATATGGTGGGGCAAAACCCATAACAAATCAACGTCTAGAGAAAGGGATATAGAAATGTTGATACTCGACTGGATCATTCCGAAGAAAATCACCATCGAAGGAACCGTCGTCAGATGGCGCCAACAGAAGAGCTCGTCTGCACTCGAAGAGAGCGAACGGGTCTTCCTCGTGGAAGACGCCGAAGGCGAGCTTATGGCGGTGGTCTGCGACTTGGATCTTTCGCCAGACGCAGCCATCGCCGACATTGGTGACAAAGTCACTTTCAGCAAATACAAGAAGGGCGACTACGCCTACAAGCTGAAAATTGTGGCAACAGCTGCTGTCAAATAGTTCACTACAGAGGGTTCAAGCGAGGGTTCATGCGAGGGCTCATGCAAGAACTCATGCGGATCATCTCTTCAGCCCTTTGCCTCTAGATTGCTTCCAGTGCCTACAAAGCTACTGGAAGCAATATCGGCGCGGACTCTATCAACCAAGCCTGGCCATTTTTTTGCACCCGCTTCTATTCATCCATATAGTTGAACGTGCTTGTTTTTTTGATGTTCCGAGACACCAAATACTTTGTGAGAAACAAAAAACAGCTCGTGGAAGGCCTGCGCCAGGCAGACAATCCACGAGCATGCTAACTCACTAACTATCAGTCTTATTTCTACTGCACAGCAAGACGCAGAAGCACCTCGATGACATCGCCCGAGCGATACTTCTTATTGGCCTTGTAGAGCGTCACCCGCTTGCCCCAAGTCGGCTCTTGAATGACCGGATGTTCGTGGTCATAAGCCAGCAAAGTGACATCTCTGGTCCCAGGAATTTCAGACAGGCCGTGGGGCACCAGGCCATCGCTCTTGTGCCCGTAATGCTTGTTGATCAGACGCGCCGCCTCAAAAGTGGTGCTTTCGCGCGGGCCGATGATCGAGCGCAGAGTGACAATCTTAGCCAGGTCGGCCGCAGTGAGCGGCGGCAAGGCGCGCTGGGCAACAGCACGATACTTGGTCGACAGCTCAAGCAAAGTGTCGTTGACATCGTTGCCGAGCACCAGCCGACTGACCGGGCCAACAATCTTGCGCAACAGATTGGAAGCCACCATGAAGTCTGCCACCGGCGAGCCGTTGACCGGGCTCTGCAGCAAAATGATATGGGCGATCTTGGCTTTCTCGGCCTCGCTCAACATTCTGTAGGCATCCAGATTCATGATACCGCCGCGACTATGGCCCAGCAAAATGCCTTCACCATCAGCCAGGCTAAGCATCTCCTCGCTGATCAACTGCAAATTGGCAGCAGTGGCCACATCGCTGTCTACAGCAACGCGCCGCACATTCAGGCCCATCTCTTTGATACGAGCCAGAAGATGAGTGGAGTGATTACCCATGTGCCGCGCCAGAAAACCGGGAGTGAACAAAACGGTTTTGTCTTTCAGTGCTTCTGGCGTGGGCAGCGCCTTGGCACCATCTCTCACCTGCTCGTGCAACAGCTGAAACTGCTCGGTGAGATCTGTGGCCGGAGCAAAGCTGGGTGCCACTGCCGCTTCCGCTCTGGTGATACCACTTTGCAGAAGCTCGGGCAGCACATGCTCCATCGAACGCTCGGCCAGAGCAGCAATGGTCAGAGCTGGATTGGCCCCCATGGTAGCCGGGATGATCGAGCCATCCAAAACTAGCAAATTGTCGTAACCGAAGACACGACCAAAATGATCCACCACACCGCTGTCAGCGCCATTGCCCATGGGCACGCCACCTAGGTTGTGAGGCACATCAATTTTGCTTTGCAGCTTCCAGTAGGGAAAGGGCAAGAAACGGGTTCCCATAGCCTTTGTGAAAGCACGCAGGTGCGCGTCGGCACGCTTATAGAAAGAAGCATTGTCTTGCGGATTGAGGTCAGTTTGAATCAGACCCTTTTTGTTGAGGCTGAAGCGACCCACAGCGCTGTCTCGACCAATCACCAGCAAGGGCAAAGTTGTTTTGGGTTCGACCAAACCAACTTTCTCAGCCAGGGCGAAGCCAGCGCTGACCAGCTTGATCATGAGCTTGTTCAGGCGAATCAAACGACCAGTGATGTAGAAGGTGTCATAGGTAAAGCCGCGGAAGCTACCGTCGAACATCAAGACCCCCTGGTTCTTGCCGTCCGGACCATTGAAATCGAGACCAGCAGTGATTTCAGGGCCACCAGAGGGATCTACATCGCTCTTGCTGCGAATGGCAAAGCCGATGTAAGTACCGTTGGTGGTGTACTGCTGACCGAGACGAGCAGACAGCCCGGGCAGGGTATTGTGCAACAACTTGTTGCGCAACAGTAGTTGGCTTGAGCCCACCGCACCGGCAGCTACCACGACCACCTTGGCCCGATATGTTCTTCGCTCGCCGCTCTTGCTGTCGATCGTCGTGACACGATAGCCAGCACCACTTGACCCTCCTAAACGTTCGATGATGTCAGCCTTTTGACCAGGCAGAATGACCGCACCAAACTGGTGTTGAGCACCATAGAGGTAGTTGAAATCAAGACTGTTCTTGGCCTGGTAGTTGCAGCCCGGCAGAGAACATTCACCACACTGGCGGCAACCTTGCTGGGCAGCGCCAAATTGATTGATCTTGACGGTACCAACTGCCTCATCGGCCTCACGATAGGTGATCGCCACCGGCGGCATGACCGTGGGAACACCGAGCTTCTGCCCTGCTTCGAGCATAACTTTGCTCTTGATGGTGCTGGCGTAAGGCGACGCTGCGAACAGAAGGGGATAGGTCTTGGCGCCAAGCATGGCTTCAGCCCGATCGTAGTAAGGATCAAGCGCCTGACGGGTGATTTTGCCAGGCCAGTTCTCGAAGTTGTCTTTGCGAATCATCACTGCCGCATTGACAATCGAGCCGCCACCAACGGCAGTACCAGTCCAGGCCGTAACAGTCTTGCTCAAGTGCGTAACTGTGTGCGGGCCGAACTGGCCTGCAGCCGGGTTCCACTGCGAGGCTTCGCCGCGCAGAATGTTGGGAGCCTTATGAGCGTAGCCGCTTTCAATGACAGCAACCCGAAGACCAGCTTTGGCCAATCGGTAGGCAGAAACAGAACCGCCGTAGCCGGATCCGATCACAATTGCGTCAAACGATGCTTCGCTTTCATGGGGAAATTTGTTTTTTGGTTCCATGATGAATGTGTAGGTATGAGTGAAAGGCCCAGGGCGCATGGAAAGCACTGGGGGTTTGTTATTGCGGCCTAGGTATGCCCGGGCCAAAGTACAAAGGACTAGCAGCAAGTAGCTGTAATTAAGCTTGGCTCGTTCCGCTCCTGGCAATTGCCGAGCAAAAGTATTCAGAAGTACAAGCGCAGTAGGCTTTGGGCTTTCCTTTTAAAAATCAGAACTAGGGTGGTTAGGATTAATAGCTAACAAATAAGCTCTATGAAATTGTCAGAAGCTAGCTAATAAGAATCTCCTTAACACTTCTTCGCAAGCGTCTTTAGGGCTCTACAGCGATTGTCTTGAGCGTTGCGGTACAGATTGGCAAAAAAAATGAGACAGGTGCTAGCGACGCTACAGGCAGTCAGAATGGAACAGGACAGCAAAGGCTAAGAGCGGCTTAAGGAGCCGCTAAGCAGGAAACGGAGCCAAACTCTGATTTATACTATCAAATAGCGTAGAGGCGATCAAAAAAACCTGAGAGATGGACGTACTGGCTGAGCCAGAAGATCCATCTTCCAAGTTATAAACTGCCCTCAAGCGCCAATCAGCAAGAAGCGCTGATAGAGGTTCGTTTTGACTGCTTACGGCCCAATCTTAGGCAGCGATTCTGGCGCCAAGACACCCATCGAAACCACCAGCTGCAAACCCTGATCGGGAGTCATGCCAGCGTCGTAGGTCTCGTCGGCAGGAACGATCTGGGTAAAGCCGCCGGTCGGATTCGGGCCCTGGGGCACGAAAACGAAAAGCATCTTGCGACCGGTTCCAGCCTCGGTCACTTCTTTGGTGACGAAGCCCAGAGTGTAATACGCCGATGGGAAGCGCAGGTAGACGCAGCGCTGAAAGCTTCCAGCACCACCATCGCCAAATGCCTCCACCATCTTGCGCGCAGCGCGGTAAACGGCGTTGACACCAGGTATGTGGATGAAGAGATGGTCCACGAGACGCAGACCTTCTTTGCCAACCCGGTACGATGCCACCTTGCCCAGAAAGACCATGGCGCCGCAGAGAACGAGCACGCTGGTAACAGAAACGACGAAGCCAAACCAACTGGCGGCTTCAAGAGAAGCGCTGGAATCGGGCAAGAGCAGCGATACCAGGGCGCGGAGGGCTGTGCCTAGCCAAGCATCGGCCAGGTTGAGGGTGAATCCCACAAGCCAGAGAGTGACAGCAATGGGAACGATGAAGAACAGCCCGCGCATGAAGTAAGCGCGTGTGGTCTCCCCGCCCTTGCCGTTAGGTGATGGGGTGCTCATGAGAAGAGTTCCTTCTTTTCTTTCGGAAAAAGTGAGAAAAAGTGAGAAAAGTAAAAAAGAAGCCGGACTGCTCGGGCGCCTAAGCGCTTACGAACAGTCCGGCCCTTTCTCACGTCACACTAGACCCGAGCGACGCTTACTTCGAGGCCGTGCAAAAGGCGTGGTCAGTGAAGCTGCGACCGATGGTCGGGTCACTGAAAAACGCATGCACCGCCAGATTGCCCAGCTTGGAGAAGTTGAGCACGACGTAACCGTCGAGACGGCTGCCGCCCGAGTGGGTGGCGCTGGTGTCCTTCGGGTTGAGCAGCACGTAGCCAGCCTTCAGCAGCGGGTCGAGGTCGTTGATGACCCCGGCCGCAGCCTTGTCCAGCAGCATGTTGAAGTCGCCGGTGATGAAGCCGGTGAAGTTGGCGCCGAGGGCCTTGACCATCAGCACGCACTGCTGATAGCGCACCTTGCCCGAAACCGCCGGACCGCCACGCATCGACTTCAAGTGCACCACGACCACCGAGAACTTCTCGCCGGTAGCAGTGTCTTCGAGGTTGAGCTGGAAGGCCGGACGCAGGTCAGGAACGCCCTGGACGTTGGCGACGGCGTCGTGGGAGATCGGGTCACCGATCACCTTCAGACGCTTGTGCACGAGGAAGCCGACGGCCTGGTTGCGGGTGTTGGCGACCGAGCAGTAACCGGTGTAGTCCGGCATGCTGTTGGCCACCTCATCGACGAAGTCGGGACCGACTTCGCTCAGGGCGACGACGTGGGCGTGGCTGAAGATCTCCTTGTAGGACGCGCTGAAGAAGCGGGCCTTGGAGCGGTCGCCGAATTCGGCGTTCAGTTCACCGAAGAGGAGCTGGCCAGTCATGCCCGCGACAGGCATGTTGCCGACCATGCTCTGCACGACGGAGAGAACGACGTTCGGGTTGGGCAGCTGCTTGCCACCGCCACCGCTACCGCCGCGCGAACCGCCCTTGCCCTTGTTCTTGTTCTTGACGCGACCGCCGCCGAACAGCGCCTTCAGGTCGTTGCTCTTCGGGTCGAAACCCTTGAAGCCGAGCACCTGGATGGCAGGCAGATCGAGCTGCTGGAAGTCGTCGGGGTCGGGATACTGGACGCGGTTGGCTTCGACGTCAGCGTTGTACGCCTTCGTCTTCTTGACCAACTGCGCGCGCTCGTAATCGGTGAGCAGCATGTTGCTGGGGATACCGTCGACATTGACCGGCGTGGAACCCTTGTTGGCACCCTTGTCGGTACCGGTGATGTTTTTCTTAGCCATGATGAGACTCCTTAATTGAGGCTTGCGCCTCGTGAATGTTGTTTTTCGATTGCAGGATCGAAAGGTGACGAAATCAGGTTCAGCACTGCTGTTCAGCCGAACCCTTGAGGGAAAGTAACAACAAAACACCGCAGCGAGCAGGTTTTGAAGTTCTCTCTCTTGGTAGAAATGTCATGCCGGCCCTTACTACAGAGAAAATCAAACTTTGACCACATGTAACACCACGACGCTCTACTGCCCGCAAGCGAGAAAGAGTGAAGAAGTGGTTAGTTGGTTAGGGTCTTTGTTTGAAGTATCTGAAGTTGGTTAAGGGAAGGAATCATGAGATCTCACCTTAATCAAGACCACTTAGCTAGCTCAAGACCTAAGCTGTGTTTATTCGGAGAGTTAATATGAGATCACACGCTTCTCGGCGGTTCCGAAGAGGCACACTTAGCACAGCCATTGAATATAGACATAGCGCACCCTCGCCATTGGCTAAAGTAGCTATTTTTGCGGATATTTTCGCCTCTTTACAAAGGCGCGCCTGGCTGCAAAGCGCCAGATTAAGCCCAGCACATCTGCCTTAGGCACGTTTTCCAAGAGCGTTCAACCTAAATTTGCTTAAGGGTAATTGGATTTGCTACCTATTAGATGGTCGGCGTTGGTTCTAGCCAATTAGTATTTAGTTACACCACTTTGCCTTGTTGAGTTCATCTCAGTTTTCTTCTTTAAAAGTGGTTTTGTCCTGTTATTACCAGCCCGCCAAACAATTGAATAATACTTGCTGGAAAGTTGGTGCTTGCGCCTTTTCCGTTTTGAACTACTTAGGCATATTTTGCCACCGCTGGCGATGTGCCTAAAGCAAGCCGGCAAAAACAAAAAAATAGAGAGCCTTTTACAGCTCTCTATTCTTAGTTCTAGGCTTTCGAAATGAAACTAAGCTTCAGCTCTAACAGCATCCAAGGTCGCTCGAGCACCCTTTTCGTGAAGCGATGCCAAAAGCTCAGTCAACTCTGTGACAAAGCGCTCATTCTGGCCAAGATCACCGAATATGTCAGTCATAGCTAACAGGGCCTTCAAATCTCTGGTTTTTGCCACAGCTACCAACCTGTCTGCCATCGGATCTTGAATAGGAATCTCGTTTCCTTGCTCATCTTTAGCTTCTAAGAAGCGAATCCAGCTAGCCACACAAAGGGTTAGCTTGCGAATGGGGCCTTTGCGTTCAAGCTGTTCAACAATCGAAGGGAAGATGAACTTTGGTAGTTTGGCAGAACCATCCATACAAATTCTCAAAGCCTGGTCCTTAATAGACTCATTAGCAAAACGCTCCATCAAGCTTTGCTTGTATTCAGCTAAGTTCACACCTGGCACATTGTCAATCAATGGGGTAACTTCATTGTCCATTAATGCTTTCAAGTAAGGAATGAATTCGGGTGCCTGGGCTATTTCATAGATGTAGCGATAACCGCAGAGGTAGCCCAGATAACCCATCGCTGAGTGGGTAGCATTGAGCAACCTTATTTTCATTTTTTCGTAGGGAGCAACATCTTTAGTGAATTGCACGCCAACTTTTTCGAGAGCCGGCCGTCCATTAATGAAGGAATCTTCCACAACCCACTGTTTGAAAGGCTCTGCTACTACAGGGAAAGCATCCTCTAAGTTGTAGTTAGAGCGCACAAATTCACGCTCGGCATCTGTTGTTGCCGGGGTGATGCGATCAACCATGCAATTAGGGAAGCTAACATTCTCCTTAATCCAGCCGACTAAATCTGGGTTCTTCACCTGACAGAAAGCCAATAATGTACGTTCTGCAACATGGCCATTGCCTTGAAGATTATCACAAGAAAGAATAGTGACTTTGCCAGCATTAGCTTTACGGCGGAGTTCTAGACCCTCAGCCAAATAACCAAAAATGGTTTGTGGATTCTTAGGGTTTTTAAGATCGTTCTGGATGCCTTTATTATCTAAATCAAGCTCGCCCGAACCCTGGTGGAAGCAGTATCCACCTTCTGTAGCGGTGAGAGTAATGATTTTGATGGCAGGATCAGCAATGCGCTGAAAAACTAGCTCAGCATTTTCAAATCCGAACAAATAGGTTTTAAGAGAACCAATAATGCGGGCAGTGCTCTTATTACCAATACGCTCAACTAAGGTATATAGGCAGTCTTGCGCTTGGAGCGCCTTGTTCATAGCAGCATCTTGAGGCATAATTCCTACGCCACAAATAGCCCAATCTAACTCACCATGCGACTGAAAGAGATCATCAAGATAAAGAGCCTGGTGTGATCGATGGAATCCGCCGACACCAATGTGCAAGATACCCTCTTTGATCTTAGCGCGATCATAAGTAGGCCCCTGTACGTTCTTCGGTAAATCCTTGAGGATGGCGCTTGAAACGGGTGTGGCTGTAGTGTTCGTCATTTTATTGTCACTCTTGAAGAAATAAATGAAGCTTGAACTGATATAGCCACAATAGTGGCTCTAGGCAACAGGATGCTGCCAAGTGCGGCTAGACCATCTGGGTGGCAAGCCGAAGAATGAGATTGTACCGCCTTAGTATGGCGAAAAACAGAAACTACAAATCAGGCAAAATAAATCAGTGCAATTTAGCACATGGCAGCTCCGTTATCCTTGCTCGCTCAATTGTAAACGTACCTAGAATTCCTTTAGAAACGCTAGCTCTTGAGCATTTGACGCTATGCGCTCGCACCCCTAGCACAATCACTAAGAACAGGTCGCTGAGCAAAGTTCATCACCTCCAATGGGTTGATTTCGATCACTATTTTACTAAAGCATACAGTATCTAAAATCAGCACTCGCGCAGCGCCACTAGATGTCAAGCGCCTGATTTCATCCCACTTTGGCTGTATCGCAAATCACTTTGGCCGCTAAAAAGCGCTACCAGAGCTGATCTCGGCGCCACAACCCAGAAACAGCTTGAAGCGACAGACTTCCAACGGGGTACCCCTATCTATTGCCTTGAGATACTCCTCAAACGTACATTCAGGTATCTATTTCTTTCTCTATTCAAGAACCCAAAAAGCAACCTAAAAACAAACCAGGCCTACAACACCATCGTTCACCACCACCCGCACAAGCGCGTTGATGAGCACTTTGTTCTCTGAACCGCTATCACTGTCCCTTGAAAAACCGTAATAACTCGCACTGAACTCAGACCAGCGCGCGTTGTTGCACGTCCCGTTTCACCCCTAACCAACCGAGAGTCGCTTGAAGTTCAGCTCTGAGGCTGAAGTTCAAGATGCCCGCGCACCAACAACAACTCGTAGTGCCTCCGGCAGAGACAGAGCTAACCCCATGCGTAAGCAGCGGATAGCACTGCCTCATCAATTCATCTGCAAAGGGCTTACGCCCAAGTTTAACCAGACCTTACGGTCGCAAACCAGAAAGAAGACATCTATGTCAAATTCGCAAGTCCAGTCAACCCTTGCTACTCCCGCCTTCGGGTTTAGCAATCTCCCTGCCCACGTCAAACCCGCCGGCTACAAGTTCGACGGCAACCACAAGGGCAGCATCGTGCACATCGGACCCGGTGGGTTCTTCATGGCGCACTTCGCAGCATTCGTTCACGACTACATGGCGAAATCCGGGGACCTCAACTGGGGTATCACCGTCGCTTCGCTGCGTTCGCCCGGCACCATCACTGGCCTGCGCAAGCAGGACAACCTGTATGTGCTCGTCGAACGCGAAGGAACCAGCCGCAAGGCTTCGGTTCTCGCCCCCATCGTCGACACCATCTTCGCGCCAGACTCGCCGTCCGTGCTGGTCGATGCCATCGCCAACGATTCCACCAAGATCGTGTCGATGACCATCACCAACAAGGGCTACTACCTGGCCGACTCCGCCGCGGTGCTCGACTACTCGCACCACGACATCATCGCCGACCTCGAGCTCGAAGTGGCCGCCACGGAAGGTGAGGGCAAGAAAACGCCCAAAACCGTCTACTGGTATCTGCTCAACGGCTTGCTCAAGCGCTTCGCCGAACGCGGTGTGCTCGAGCCCCTGACGGTGATGTCGCTGGACAACGTGCCTGAAAACAGCAAGTCGCTGAAGAAGGGCCTTCTGCAGTTCATCGAGGCCAGTGGCCAGTCGGAGTTCTCCACCAACGGCGTGCGCGAAAAGCTGCTGCTCGAAGTGGAGGCCAACGTCGACTTCCTCACGACCCTCGTGGACCGTATCACCCCCGAGGTGACGGCGGCCTTCCGCAAGGAAGCTGCTGAGCTGGTTCAGTTCAACAGCGACGTGGTGATTGGCACGGAAGTGTTCCGTCAACTCGTCGTCGAGAAGGGCCGTTTCGAATTGCCGGACTGGGAACAGGTCGGCGTCGAGATGGTCGATGACTGCAGCTCCTGGTGGGAGCTGAAGTTCCTCGGCCTGAACGCTGCTCACCAGGTGCCGGCCATCGTTGGTCAGCGTCTCGGTGACACCTACGTTCACGAGGCCATGGCCGACGACGGCATCGCTGCACTGACCGAGATGTTCCACAAGGACCTCGGCTTCATCCTCGGCGAGGAACGCATGGCGAAATACGGGGCGAAGATTCGCACCCGCTTCGCTGACAGCGCTCCCATGGACACGCTGCGCCGGGTTGGTGCACGTGGCACGAGCAAGGCGTCCGAACGGATTCTCTTCGCAGTCGAACGGGCCCACAAGCTCAGCGACGGCAAGCGGATCTTGAAGGCGCCGACGTTCGTGGCGGCCTGCTGGCTGCTCAACCTCGGCAACACCGACGAGTTCGGCCATCACTTCCAGCAGGACGACGTGGAGCTGCCCAAGCTCACCGAAGTCTACCAGGCGGTGTTGAACCTCACCCGTTCGGCGGAACCGCAAGCGCACGAACTGGCCCACATCCTCCGCAAAACCGGAGAATCGGTGCGGGACAACCGCTTCGTGCAGATGGCCGGTGTAGACGCGTTCGTCCAGGAACTGCTCTGGGCGCTCACGAACATCACCAAGTTCGGCACCTCGACTGCCATCGCCTTTCTGCTGGCTCGCGAAAGCGAGTCGGCAGCGGCCGCTGCTCAGCTGGCTCGCGAAAGCGAGTCGGCTGCAGTCGTTTCTAAGTAACTCAATCACCAAACCTGAAACAAGGAGCTTATAACTATGGCTAAGAAAATCACCCACGTGTTGTTCGACTACGACAACACCCTCGGCATGACCGAGCTGCCTGCCTTCACCGCCTGCTGCACTGTCGTCAACAAGCTCCTCGCGAGCAAGGGCGTCTCGATGCAGTTCACTGTCGAATCGCTGATGGCGCGCTTCGTCGGCTACAGCTTCCGCCGCATGGCGACGGAACTGGCGACCGAACACAATTTCACCTTTGCCGACGGCGAGCTCGACATGCTCGTTGCCGACGAAGTGGATGCCGTGGTCGCTCGTCTGGCTGTCGACATCCAGGCCACCCCCGGCGCCAACGCGCTGGTGGCAAGCCTGGTCGGTCGCTTCAACCTCTCGGTTGTCTCGTCCAGTGCTCTCCGTCGCGTCAAGGCCTGCCTCAAGGGCGCCGGTCAGGACGCGTTCTTCGGTGAGCAGGTCTTCAGCGCTGCCTGCTACAACAGCAGCAAGCCCGACCCCAAGGTCTACATCGAAGCGATGAAGGCGCTCGGCATCACTGTCGACGACTGCGTCGCCATCGAAGACTCGAAGACGGGCACGTTGGCTGCGGTCGGTGCTGGCATCACCACCATCGGCTACACCGGCGCCTATCCGGAGCACGAGCGCGAAGAGCTGGCCAAGGTCCTCCTGGCGGCTGGTTGCGTCTCCGTCTTCCACGATTGGAGCGAGTTCGAAGCGGCCCTCGCCGCGCTCTGACTCAGCGGTGGAGTGCCTTGCGAAAACAAACGGCAAACCACCAACGGACCACGGCAGTCCGGAGCCACAACATGCCATCCACGACCACGAGCGAGAGGCTGCCAAGCAGTGATTGCAAAATCACTTTGGCAGCCTCTCTCACTCTGGTATGTCTTTTTAACAGCAAACAGAAACCATCAAAACGAAAGGAATACCAGCCATGGCCAAGAACAAGACCCACGTTGTGCATCAACCGAAGGCGAAGGGCGGCAACCACAAGGTTGGCGTCATCACCGTCGAGCAGCAGCGCACCATGCAACGCGCCGCCAGCCGTCAAGCCCAAATCGATTCCGGTATCAAAGTCGGAAGCGGTGCGGGTGTGCACGGTGGCAACAAGGAACAGACCCGTCGTCGCGACCGTCGCGAAGGCAAGCGGGCTGTTCGCCAGGAAGTGTGACCCCCCTGAAAAATGTCGAAGAGCCCCCCAGCTCCTCGGCATTTTTCTTTTTGCCTTACTACTGCTTTATATAGTTAAACAGGTTTGCGATTAGCGAATGGCGAAATAAACTGCAACCAAATCTCAAGGATGTCTCTGGTTTTACAAGTTGTTCAGGGTACCGCTTCGCACCTTATTTTCCCCTGGCAATCCGATGACAAGATGAAATAGCTACGCTGTCTTTATCGTTTGCACGCGCAGTCAAAATGCCAGTAAATAAGACAGATACTAGCTAACGAGATTGAGAGTATACCTGGTTCACGGTTATGGTAAATGGCACTTTTTCTCTATCTGACAACAAATAACGGCTATAACTACTACTTTCATTCTCTGTTCACCACCCCTTCGGCCACCCCTCATCATCTGTGCATCATCTGTGCAACAAGTGCGCTGATGGTCTTATTATCACCAGCGACACAGTCGCTTCGATCAACACTATTTTCGAGAGTACAGCCATGCCTGAAACTCACAGCCTAACCAATCAGTCTAGTCCACTAATTGACTACAATATGTACAGCAGCGACAGCGTTCTCACCGACCTGATGGCGCGCTACGGTGCATCCTGGGCCACAGACCGACTTTCTGCCTTCGGCCAATTCGCTGGTAGCGCCCGCGCTATCGAACTGGCTATCCAAGCCAATAACAACGAACCAGTTCTGCACACCCACAGCCGCTTCGGTGAGCGCATTGACGCAGTGGAATTTCATCCTGCTTATCACGAGCTGATGAAAACATCCATTGCTCACGGCATCCACAGCCTGCCATGGTCGAGCGAGAGTGATGGTCGGCATGTCATGCGCGCGGCTTTGCTCTACATGTCTTTCCAAAACGAAGCTGGCCACTGCTGCCCGATTTCGATGACCTACGCTGCCGTTCCCACCCTGCGCAAGCAGCCCGAATTGGCCGCCATCTGGGAACCGCTGATCCGCTCCACCCAGTACGACAGTGGCTTCAAGCCGGCCTCCGAGAAAAGCGGCATTACCATCGGCATGGGCATGACTGAGAAGCAAGGTGGCTCTGACATCCGTGCCAACAGCACCCAGGCCCGCCCCGTGGCTCAGTCCGGTGGTGGCAATGCCTATCTTCTCACTGGTCACAAGTGGTTCTGTTCAGCCCCCATGTCAGATGCTTTTCTCATTTTGGCTCAGACAGCCAAAGGCGTGAGTTGCTTTCTTGTGCCGCGCTGGAAGCCGGATGGAAGCAAAAATACTCTGCGCATTCAGCGACTGAAAGACAAACTCGGCAACCGCTCGAACGCCTCAAGCGAACTGGAATTTACCGATGCCTTTGGCTGGCTTGTTGGTGAGGAAGGTCGCGGCGTACCGACTTTGATCGAAATGGTCAATCACACCCGCCTTGATTGCATGATCGGTGCTGCGGCTTTGATGCGCCAGGCCGTGCTACAAGCCATGCACCATGCTCGGCAGCGCTCAGCCTTTGGCAAGAAGCTAGTGGATCAGCCGCTCATGGCCAATGTTCTCGCTGACTTGGCCCTAGAATCAGAAGCGGCGACGCGCATGACCATGCGTGTCGCTCGCGCCTATGATCAAGCGGACAAATCAGCCCACGAAGCAGCGTTCCGTCGCATCGCCAGTGCCATCTCCAAGTATTGGATTTGCAAGCGCGCACCAATGCAGGTGGCAGAAGCACTCGAATGTTTCGGCGGCAATGGCTACGTAGAAGAAGGCCCCATGCCCCGTCTCTTCCGCGAAAGCCCACTGCTGGGCATCTGGGAAGGGTCAGGCAACGTCATTTGTCTTGATGTTCTACGAGCGGTGAGTAAAGAGCCCGAAAGTCTCGATGTTTTCATTAGCGAAGTGGAGCGTGGAAGAGGCCACAGCAAGCAGTTCGATGGCTTCATCAACAGCCTCAAGCGCGACATTGCTGCCCTGAAAAAGAGCGCAACAAGCAAAAATGCAGCGGTAGCAAGCGCTCGGGAACAAGGGGCTCGCCTCTTGGTCGAGAAGCTCGCTCTCGCTCTCCAGGCCAGTTTGATGGTAGAGCAGGCGCCAACAGAAGTGGCTGACGCTTTCATCGCTTCGCGCATCCTGAACCGCGGCGGCTTTGCTTTCGGCACCCTGCCTAAGTCTTTGAAAGCGAAAAACTTGGTCGAGCGCGCTTATCTCACTCAGGTGAAGTAAGTAGAAAAAGCACAATAAGTAAGTATGAGCAAGAGAGAAGAGGAATTGCTCCTCTTCTCTCTTCTTTTTCTACCTTCTTTTTCTTCACAGACACGCCGACATACTAAAGCCAGAGCCCCTAACTATTTCTTGATTTAACATATACTGCCTTATATAGTGTCCTACCCCATAAAAAATTATCAAAAGAAAAGGGACAGGGGGATTATGTCAACTCCAATTTGAGCTAAAGGGAAAGTGAAGGGGAAGACCATCGGTCCTCCCCTTCATTCAACGCTGAGCTATTTCTCTAACTTAGCGCTTACTTGCTGGCGCAACCGCAAGCTGTTTTCGCCGGCGCCGGAGCAGGCGCTGCAACGGCTGGCTTGACCTTGTCTGCGCGCTGCTTGGCATAGACTTCAATCTTTTCAAAGTAGCGGCGCCGAGCCTCCACAGTGGTGGCGAATTCAGCACGGGCAACGGCCAAGGCCGCTGGAATTTCAGCGAAGTGCCCTGCTTCACGCGCAGCAGCTTCATCTTTGCCAAGGGCCAGGCTGCGGGCCGTCTCGAGCTGCTTGTAGAGCGCTTCAAAGGCTGACAGTGCGGCGGTGAGTTCGGCGAAACGAGCAGCCTCTGCCACTACACGCTCCTGGTATGCATCGACGCTCTCGACCGAATAGTCTTCGGCCTTGAAGTTGAACATTTCAGCCTGTTCGTGAGCCTGCCGCCAGGAGCTGAATCCTTCAAAGTAGGCAAAGCCGCTATCAAGCAAGCTCTTCATGGCCTTGAACAGCGCTTCGCCGCCAAAACCAGTGGTTTTGATCTCGGTGCGCCAGTGCGAAACCATGTGCAGCAGCTCCTGCACAGTCAGGTACTGCGCGCCGATGCACTCGTTCAAATTCTTGCGAGTCCAGCAGATAGGGCAACCAGTGCCGGGATAGTCTTTGACTTTTGCAGTCATGGTGTTTACTCCAATTTCTATGTATTTGTTTGCAACTAGAAAGCGACAGCTTTTGCCGCTTGTCATAGTCAGTTCGGAAGAAAAGTACAGCTAGCAGAAACTAGTCTGGAGGCTGTAATTTCTGGATAAATACTCAGCTCTCATCAATCCGAACAGGCCTAGAACAACACCAGACGAAGAGTCTGTTGGTGTTTTTTGTTGTGCATTGGTCAGATTTGTTTTTGCGAGATCGGGCGGTAAAAAAGAGAGAGTTGAGATACGCAACCTAACCCATGGAGAAGCCCCAAAACAATTGCCACACAACAGATTCGATTAATGGTCAGTAATAAAAGAGCAGATAACGTAGCACAAGCGTATGACCCCAACCGGGGGATCAGCTGACGACTTTGCTCAAGACCGGCCCCTTGACTAGCGTTTAAAATAGTCATGTACTAGAATTTCTTGCTTTCAGCACTGCTGACAAGCAGTCGCTTAACTTGACAATAGAGTGTTCAGAAGATTGACAGTGAATGGCAAGAAAAGATTGAAGCTTACCAATTAGGTTGCTAGCATCTAGCAATGGATGCCACTCTAATAACTATTCTTCAGTGCCTCTGTGTTGCCTTTGTCGCCATGCTTTATGCTGCCGTTGGTCACGGCGGCGCCACTGGCTACATAGCCTTGCTTTCGCTCTTTGGTTTACAACACGAAGAGATTGCCACCACAGCACTAATCCTCAACACGGCAGTAGCCAGCATCTCGCTCACTAACTATTACCGCGCCGGGCGCTTCAATATAAAGCAGGCACTACCATACTTAATTCTATCTATTCCACTGGCCTACCTCGGCGCCCGTCTGCCGGTCGATAAACATACATTTGCCTATATTCTCGGCACAATGCTTGCCCTAGCAGCCCTGCGCTTTGCCGCACTGCCAGACACAAGTGTCAAAGACCAGAGTAAGAACGACACAAGCTCTTCTCTTGATTCATCTGCGCCAGAAGCAAGCGCTGATGACGAAACAATCCAACCGCCTTCAATAATTTTGGCTGCTGGCGCCGGCGGAATTCTCGGCCTACTCTCTGGCATTGTTGGTATTGGTGGAGGAGTATTTCTCAGCCCACTAATCATTTTCAAACACTGGGCGACAACAAAACAAACCTCAGCAATCTCCGCGCTCTTTATAGTGGTAAATTCAATTAGCGGCTTAATTGGCCGCTTTAGCGATGGCAAAGGAGAAATGATTCACCTCCTACCGTTTCTCTTAGTGGCCGTCCCTGCGGCAATTTTTGGCTCCACCTATGGTGCCTCAAAGCTAAGTTCTCGCAAGCTGCAGCGACTACTGGCCATAGTTCTGGCCCTTGCGGCATTCAAATTATTTCAAACCAACTAAAATTTCAGTCAAGTAAACTCTCAATCAAGTAAACTCTCAATCAAGTAATAAACGACGGCTGGCCATGATCTTTGCTGCACGAGCATCGGCTTTATCGGCCTCGCCATTTCTCTTCAATGCTCTTAAGGCCTGAGCATAGGGACGCAGTGTGTCTGGTAGAAGTATGACTTCGCCATCGGGCTTACTACTGCTGTCCATCAAAGCAATCGACTGTTCTAGCACAAGAGCCGCTTCGCCAAATTTGTGCTCGGCCAAAAGTGTTCTACCAAGCCAACTCTGGCAATTGGCCAAGGCATGCTTCTTCGCCGCCAGCTCACTTTCTTTCTCAGAATAAGCCGGTAGGTAAATGCCGTTTTCTGGTGGAGTGTTTTGCTTACCAGCCATAGATATCGCTAAACCTGCCTGTTTTAGAGCAATGGCCTCACGTAAATACTTCTCCGCTTCGCCTTGCTTATTTTGTTCGCTAAAATAGACAGCCAGAGTAAAGAGTACCTCACTTTCGGGATAATGATCAGCTTGCTTAAAGCCTTGAGCAGCAGCCAGAGCCGCCTGCAGCTTCTGCACTTTCAAATCGCCCTTGAGCCCATAGGCTTCTTGTTGCAGGTGATACCACTGCGGCATAATGGTTCGCATCGGCTGTGCTCCAGCTGGAGAGCAAAAATTGAGAATAACAAGACTTTGACAAACCGTAGTCAAAACTAATGTGCGCAACGCGTTTTTCAATCTAGCCATATTCATTTCTCCCGTGCTTAGCTTACAGCGCCGGGAAAACTTTTAGGGAGATATTTATCAACCACAAATAGATCAGTTGTTTTTCACTATGCTTTTAGCCTCTATCGGCTCGTTTCTTCACGGTTTGAATTTCAGGCCAACTAAAATTACCACTAACAGCGCTGGTTACTGTTAATCGTTTGATGGTCTTGCGTGCCCGCCATGCCACGAACTGATTCTCATCATCGGCTAACGCTGCCAAAATGTCACAATCGATATTATGATTTTCAGCCAAAGCAAAACGCACATCGCAGCAAGGGTCTTGTGCCAAAGCCCAGAGTATCTCAGCATCTGAACAATATTCAGTGAGGTCAATGCGAGCATCGATGTCGCCACCGCACACTTCTAAATTATGACCATTCAACTTGTCTCTTTCGTCGTTCATTTAAGCCTCATGGTCAGCAGCTAGATTGGCTAGGCCGGTCAATCTACTGACAGCGGTTTCTGACCAAAAACACGCTGCCTACAAAATTGATAAAAAACCACTTGGTTCCTCTCTTCCACTATGACAGTTATTGCCATTATGAGAGTAAGCAATAGCAGGTATTTACTTAGGGGTTGCCCATAATTAAACGGTTTACAAGCGAAAACAAATTCAACTCTTACTACATCATGTCGTTTTGAGGTGCAAAAAAAAGCAGTAATCAAGCCAGAACAGCATATTCAAACGTCAGCAAGAAACGTCAGCAATAGAAACAGTTTCAAAAAGAACCCAGGTGCGGAGGACCTATTTCCTCCGCACCCTTCAGATTCGATCATTGCTTACTCCGCAGAGCCAACCCTTTGTCAGATTCTGCCGACATATCCGAGTTGGGCTTCTCGGCAATGGGCCGCAACCAAGCGAAAGCAGCAGAGCGGTAGTGCGGCCGGCAATCAAGCAGACGCTCCACAGCAGCAGCGATGTCGCCCGGTTGAATACCAGAAAAGAAGTCCTTCATCCACTGCACGCCACCTCTTTCATTGCGACCACGTTCGGCGTCAGTCGCAGCAATGCGACTGCCGTAAGAAACGACGTTCCAATGAGTCGGCACCACCGCACGGAAGGCAATCAAGGCGCGCTTGATGTGAAACGGCGAAGTGACAACGTAGAGCTTGCGAGCAGCAACAGGAGCCTCATTCGCGAAGTAGCGAGCAGCAACCAAGACAGCATTGCCGATGGTGTCTTGCGACTGGTCTTCAAGAAAAATGCGATCAGCTGAAATTCCTTCGGCAAGGAGAATGCTTCTCATTGCTTCGGCTTCAGATGTGATGCCAACTTGCTTCCTTCCGTCGCCGGAGAGAATCAGCTTGACATTAGGATGAGCTTTTGCCAACCGAGCAGCAGCACGGACTCGCAAAACAGTGGTTCGTGCCGGTGTACCGTCGCTGGCAATGCCTGAGCCAAGCACAACGGCAACCTCCGAACCGAGATTGTAGTTATTCATTGTTTTGTCCTGTTCTCGAAAAGCAAAGCAATCTGCGAAAGCTCTGTCTCTCGTTCAAAATTTCAAAAACTAAAGTCTCGTTAGCTAGATCGATCCCAAACCGCAGAACCGCATATTAGGTTCGGCTGTGACGTGCGGTTATGTAGGGGGGAAAGGGGGATTGATGAGCGCTGGTGAAACCTAGACTAAAAAGAGAAAGAAGTAATTGATATTTAGAGCTTATTGATTTGAAAGCTCATGATTCAAGCTAAAAGTAGTTAGTAAATCTGCTGACGCAACTGAGCCAACTATGTAGAGGCGGTAAAATCAAGCTTTCCCGGCAAAGGCTCTCTTGACGACAGATGAAAATTGTAATAATGGGTACTGGTGGAGTGGGTGGATTATTTGGCGCCCGACTAGCTCAAGCCGGATTTGACGTCACTTTCATTGCTCGAGGGGCGCATCTAGAAGCCATCAAAGCCCATGGCTTACAAGTGGTTAGCGCCGATAGGGGAAATATTTTAATCAAAGACGCCCAAGCGGTTAGTGACCCTAAAAGTGTTGGCGTGGTCGACTATATATTCCTCACCGTAAAACTCTGGGATACAGATTCCGCTGTGCAATTAATCGAGCCAATGGTAGGGGAGCACACTACAGTAATATCCTTTCAAAATGGCATTTCCCGCGATGACGTCCTCAAGGCAAAACTAGGTGCACAACATGTTCTTGGCGGAATCAGCTATGTCGGTGCCACAATTCAAGCTCCGGGAGTAATAGAACAACGGGGCACTGTGCAAAAACTTGTCTTCGGCGAGTACGGCGGAGCCAAAACAGAACGGGTCTTGGCACTACAGAAAGCCTGCGAGAGTGCAGCCATCGAAGTAGTTGTTCCTGATGATATTGAAAAAGCATTGTGGGAGAAATTTATTGTCTTGGTGGCAATGAGCTCTATTACAGCCTCTTGCCGCTCCCCCATTGGACCAGTACGAGAAAATCCAGAAACTCGAGCCCTACTTGAAGCAGTAATGAATGAAGTAGCAGCAGTAGCAAAAGCACGAGGCGTAGCCATTTCAAACGATATCGTCAGACAGCAGATGGCCTATTTAGACAACCTCGGAAAAGACGTCACCGCCTCCATGGAACACGACCTGCGCCACGGCAACAAGCTAGAACTGCCCTGGCTAGCCGGCACAGTTGTTGCTTTAGGTCGAGAGCTAAACGTTGCTACACCAGTTTGCGCCTTTGTCTGTGCCATTTTGTCGCCCTATGTTGCAGGCTCCCGCAACCATTCGCGTGAGCCTGGCTAGGCTGTCCTCGGCAGTACTCCGTCAGGTCGAAAGAGATGAAATCAGCCCTTAGCAGCAGGTTAAGGCTGCAATCGCATTGCTTAGAGGCCACCCGAAGCCCTACTTTACAACTATATTCAATCTCACTAAAGCAATTTGGACTTAGCTCCAAAAAGAAATCAAAGAACAACAAAACCATCTAGACACTACTAATACTATGAAAACGAGCCTGTTAACTAAGCGCCCGGGCGCTGCCAATGTCACATCCCAGCAAACCCACGCCCAAACCCCAGCCCAAACCCAAACAGCAGCGAACAGCCGCCTCTTCAATGAAAATGACGAACCCCCAGTTCTCATCGTCGTTGATATGCAGCTTGAATTCAAAGCCAGCCGCGACCAGCAAACCCAAGATGCTGTAGCCAACGAAATCAAGGGAGCAATTGATCGCCAAGAAGCCATCATCTTTCTTCAATACGCAGACAGCAAATCTGCTACCTACCAGTCATTGCTTGCCCTTGTTGAAGGCTATCGGTTCTTCACCATCCGCGAAAAAGAAACCGATGGTGGCGCTGCCGAAGTCTTTGAAGCCTGCATGGATGAAGGTTATTGGCCTGAAAACTTTCGCATTTGCGGAGTCAATGCCGATGGCTGCATCTTCGAAACCGTAGTGGGCCTGAGGGCCAAACTGTGCAACTGTCGCATCGAAGTGCTGCGTGCGGCCTGCCATACCGATAGCGGTTATGCCAACTGGCCAAAGAAGTTCGCCAATCTGAAAAACGTTGCGGTGGTCTAACACTGCAAAAATTTGTCAGCAAAGCTTACTTCAAGTCAGCGCAGATATCTAACATCAGCTAGCCCAGAAAATTATCTTACTATTCTCTCGGCTTCGGCCAGGGGTAATGGTTTGATAATTTTTTGCAGCACAAATACTACAGCACACAGTAGCCCGGATAAAAAAAGCAAGGCCGTCCACTCCAATTTTACTTGAAGTGACGCTCTTGCTCAAAAAAATCAGCTGCCTCTAGGTTTTTGGTGTTCTGTAGAGGTTCCAGAAGCGATAAGCCAGACATGGTGCCAAACCAGCTAGCCAGCCCAAGTAGTAAGTGCTAGCCAACGGTTCACCCCAAATCAGGTAGCCGAGCGGCTGTGTGCCTATCAGGAAAAGCATCAGGGCGGGAAAAGCCCAAGCCGGATCGCGCCGAGCAGTGTATAGCAGCCCCCAAAAAGCAGCACTTGCTACAACTGCACCGCACAAAAAAATTAGGTGTATATGCACGCATTTCTCCTGGTAGAGAAAAAGGAGGAGACCTCGACGAAAGACGAAAATTCCGCCGAGGTCTCCGTTCTAGTTTGTTGCGGTTCGCTCAGCAGCAGCCTTTGCCCTGAAGCAAAAGCAGCTTAGCAGCCGCCTACTTTCCGCTGACGATCTTCTTGGTGACAGGATGCGCCAAGACAATGATGTTGACCAAAGTCAGCATCACGCCAAAACACAGCAACCAAACCAGCAGACTGGCCTGGTTCATCACCAGATTGAAGATCAGGTAAGGCACTGAGACGAGCGTCAGCGCCTTGAGCAAATCGAGCTCGTTAGCCGTGCCGCTGCGGCGCAGCAGAGGGACACGGTCAAGGGCGTCGTAGACGCCGTTGAAGAGCCCGAAGAAACGCCGCTTGGTGGCAATCGGCTTCAGTGGCGCCGAGGTGTTGAACAATTGCTTGTTCGACTGGTAGCGCAGCCAGAAAATGGCTGCAGTGAGAGCCAGGTTTGCCACGACGAGCAAACCGGCCAGAATTGTCAGAGTCATCTCTCTTTCCCAGGTTAAAGTTTCTGTCTCCAGCCACGCTTTTCCAGATTACGGAAATTGGCATGGTTGGCTATTGAGACCAGATATTGAGCCAGATAGAGCAGCTCGCAATCATCGACCTCACCATTGAACTCGGAGATGTAAACCACCGAGCCAAAGTTACGCTCACTCTTTTGCGGAGTGTCGTCTACGATCAGCATGCGCTCAGGGTTGAAGCCCTTCTTGCGCACTTTCTTCAGGTCTTTGATGAAGTACTCTTGGTGACTCTCGTGGTCAAACCGACGAGTGCACCGATCGGAACTCCAGACAAAGAGTGGCGCAGGAAAATCAGCGAAGATCAGCTCGACCGTTGGTTCAACGTAGAGAGAACCAGCCGATGACCAGACAGCCAGGTCGTAATACTGCCCGACTATGGTCAAGAACTGATCAAGGAAAGGTCGGCGATAAACCTGATGACGACAGCTTCCCACCACATAGTCAGGAGTTATCCCGACGGGCTGAGGCTTATCAATCTCAACGGTGTGCACCAGAGTCTCATCCAGGTCAAGGATGAGCAGGGGCTTCGCTGGCTGGGGGTCCTGCGGGGACGGAGACGGGGACGGCTTCTGAGGCGTCAACAACTGCTGGAGAAGCAGTTGCTGAGCCGCTGTCAGTGGCGGTTTCAGGGGCTTCTGTGGCAGCATAATACTTCTTCTCCTTGAGAATTACGCCAACGGTGTCGTGCACGAGATAGCGCACGTCCTTGCCTTCAGCTATCCAACGGCGAATCAAGGTGCTCGATACTTCGTTGGCCGGGCAATCGAGAATAACCAGGTCTGCCTCAGGCAACTCTTGCTGCCAATGGGCCAGCAGAGCGGCATCAGTCGTGGCCCGAGGGGAAACGACAAGACGGCAGAGCGAGAGAAACTCTTTGCGGCGATCGTAGTTTTTGAGCACGACGAGATTGTCCTCGCCGATGATGAAATTGAGACGAACAGCCGGACCGTGTATGGCAGCGAGCTGCTTGAGAGTGTCAATCGTCCAGGTAATACCCTCGCGATCAATCTCCAAACGAGACGCTTCAAAGAACGGATTGTCAGCGACTGCTGCGGCCACCATTTCGAAGCGCTGCTCTTTGTCGAGCATGCCAGCCTTCTTGTGCGGTGGTTGACCAGAGGGCACGAACAAAACCCGGTCAATTTCAAGCTGGTCGACGGCGCACTGAGCGACCATCAAGTGGCGAGAGTGAATCGGGTTGAAAGCACCTCCCATGATGCCTAGGTTTCTTATGGTTTTGTTTTCAGACATGACAACCTCCTGTTTGGTTAGGTCTTAAAGCCAAAAAAAAACCTCCGAGGCCATGCTTGATGCACGGTCTCGGAGGCGCAGAGCAGATGCTCTGACTTGCTATTGGCGTAACCCTTTCCTGCAGAGAGGAAGGCTTACTTCTTGGCGGCGACCGTCTCGGTGGAGCTGGTCACGCCGAGGGAAACCGCAGCGGTGACGCCGGCCTTCTCGGTGGTGTCGCCTTCGGTGGCGCTCACCGACAGGGTGGCTTCGGCGCTGACAGTGCGATTGTCGGCGTCGCCGAGTTCGCCCTGAGCAGTGCTGGTCGCGAGGTCGAGGACCTTGCCGAGGTTTGCTTCACGCGTGGCCTTCTTGGCGGCGGCGGTGGCGGCGTCGGTCTTGGCGGGTTTGCTGGTGTTGTTGGCGCTCATAATTGTTTTCCTTTGAGATTTGGTCTGGATAGACCATGCCTTTGGTAAGGCATTTGTGTATTTGGGTATTCGCAAGCAACCCAGGCACCACGAGGTGCCTGGGCATAACAAACAGCTGAGTTTTCACCCAGCCGAAGTAACCGTGTAACCGGTTACTTCTTGGTGTTTTCCAGCAGCTCCCACTTGCCGTCGCCCACGAGGGTGAGCGACTGGTGGTGGTAGCCGTCCAGGGAAGGACGGTGGCCGACGGAAACGTAGGTAGCGCCGATCGTCTGCAGAGTGCGGTAAAGCAGCTCTTCGTTGGCGATGTCGAGGGCGCTTGTGGCTTCGTCAAGGAAGACGAACTTGGGACGCGCGATCAGCAGGCGGGCAAAGGCCAAACGCTGCTGTTCGCCCGGCGACAGTTCATCGCTCCAGGGACGGAAGACGCCTTCCTGACCTTCGCCAGGGAAGCCGTCCAGACCACCAGGGTAACGAGTGGCAAGGAAGCCAACGTTAGCCTGTTCGAGAGCCGCAATCAGGTCCGCGTCCGAGAGGTCGGTGCGAACGTGCGGGTAGAGCAGCTGGTCGCGAAGCGAGCCGAGGCTCATGTAGGGCTTCTGCGACAGGAACATCAGCGAGGTCAGCTCAGGGCGAGTGATATTGCCCTCACCCGAACGCCACAGGCCTGCGATAGCACGCAGAAGCGAGCTCTTGCCGCTGCCGCTGGGGCCCTTGATGATGATGCCCGTGCCGAGCGGCACTTCGGTCGACACGTTCTTGACCAGCAGACGCTTGTAGTCTGGGGTCATGAGCGTGACGCCGTTGAGGGCAATCTTGTCACCAATGGTCGTGGTGATGGCAGTGTGGCCGCTGGTGTCAGCGAGGTCCTTGGCGTCGAGGGCGTTCTGCAGGCCGGTCAAACGGGTGACATAGGCGGCAAACGAGCTGATCGTGCCAATCTGCGAGACGAAGATGGCGAGCGCACCGAGCACCTGACCGAAGGCCATGTTGGCCTGGGTGAAGGCACCGATTTTGACATCACCATGCAGGTAGATCGGCAGGATGACAGCAAACGGCACGATGGCGACGAAGTAGTCGAACCAGGTGGTGAAGAAGCTGACGCGCCGCTGATAACCGATCAGCGACATGTTGTTTTTGATGGCGGCATGGAAACGCTGCAGCAGCTGCTTCCATTCGGCCTTTTCGCCCTGGTAGAAGGCGATGGGCTCGACGTTGTTGCGCAGGTTGATCAGGCCGTAGCGATAATCCGCTTCGAGGCGCTGCTGGTTGTACTTGAAGCGAATCAAGCGAACCGACAGCCAGGCCGAGATCAGGGTGCCGAAGGTCGAGTAAAGAATGGCCACGGCCGTGAGCGAATGCGACAGGCCGTAGAGAATCTGGGTGAAGAAGAACAGAGTGACGACCGCGTCGACCACCGACAGAACCAGAGTGAGCGCACCGCCGACGTATCCTTCCACGTCATTGGCAATACGTTCGTCAGGGTTATCGACCAGCGAACTGGCAGAAATGCGGTAGTAGTTGCGGTTGGTGAAGTACTGCTTGAGCATGAACTCAGTCAGCCACTTGCGCCACACGATCACCAGCAAGCCGCGCAACCAGGCGTAGAGAACCACGACCGGAACAGCGGCGATGAAGATGCCGGCGAGGAAATACAGGTTATTCCAGGCCACACCCGCCAGCGCTGCATCCTTGGCAGCGTCGGGGAGTGCGTTCTGGAAGTCGCCGTAGGCGCCGTTGATCATTGCGTTCATCTTGTTCACGCCGACCAGGAAGAGGAAGAGCAGAGCAACGAGGCCCCACGCTTTCACCCGGTCTTGAACGTTGAACTTGATGGGAAAGAACGGAATCGGAATAGTCATTTCTGACTTTTCCCGTGAAGTAAAGAAAGGTTTGGCCAGCGCGATGACGCTGCGCCAAAGTGACAAGCTGAAAATGCTTGTTTTAGTTTCCATGAGAGTAACTCCCAATGTTGACTAGAACCGAAGTGTCCTAGCGTCCACATGGACTTGTTTCATTGCTCCTCGAGTTCACATACCTTGCCGATCAAAATTAGTCTTAAGGGGTGCGCACTTTCACTTCCGCTGTGTCCATTCCGTGCTACACCCAGGCATCATGATTGAGCCAGGTATAAAGCTAAAATGTGGGCAAGGCGTGTCTTTTGTGATTGATTGCTTTGATCTGGAAGTGAAAAAGAAGGATATCTAGTCTTACTAGAGAGAGAGTACCGATGTCATGTGTTATTAGGGCTATTAGCTACAACTAAGCAGCCAAGTAGTTAAGACCTGGATAATTGCCCCAGCCAGCAGTGATAGGGAGCCCCGAAAACGCCCACCAGCGACTTGCCAAGAGGGGTAGCTGCGCGAGCCTTATACCGGAGCTAGCAAAATCAGTACAGCAAGGCATACCAATTAGGGACCGTTATTCATGATTCCCACAGCGCGGTCCATCAGCTCATAGCTCTCACTGGGTCGTTTTTGCGACCGCAAGAAGCGAGCATACTCCCGCAAAACATAGGCGAGCATACGGTTATTGTCTATAGAACTACCCGGCATGGCACCGCGATTTTTGTCGTCTTGCTCATGCTGAGCGATGGCCTTCTTGTAGTAAGTTTCAGCCTCACTAGATTTGCCTAATTTTTCTTGCAGCATGGCGTTATTGAATAGTAAGTACCATTCCACACTGCCTTCAATGTTGGGCATACCAATGCGTTTCAACCGCTCAGCAATAATGTCCTGCGCTTCAGCTAAGCGATTTTGCCGTATTGCACATTCAGCTAGGACATCAAGACAAAAACTGACCCTACCGTCATTAACCATCTTTCTAGTTGGGTCATGGTCAGCATTGCACGCAGCAATTGCTTCTTTTAAGTATTTCTCGGCTTCAGCATATGAACCGCTACGCATTGCCGAGTAGCCAATTTTACTAGCAAGCTCTGCAGGCCCAATGTCATAACCGGGCTTGTGAGGGACCGCCGGTTCAGCTTTACCAGCCAAATAAGCCGCCTTAGCTTCAACAAAGTGCGGTTCATCACGATAGTATGAGTCTGCCAAATAGAAGAGGAAATCGCGCTTATAAATTTCTGGCTTGGCGTTATTTTGTCCAAGCCGAATTTTGCTTACTTCACTACTCCAAATCGCCTGCTCAATTAAAAGCTCATTGCGCCAGTCTTTAGCTGAGCTGCCATAACCGATGCCGTAGCGAATATGCTTGTCTAAGGTTGGCTCAAAAGGCTGCATAAAGTCGGGTAGTTTTTTTTCAAAAATAACGCAGGTAATGGCAGTAACCACTCCTGCTCCAGCAAGACCAAGAAGTAGCAAAACGAAAGGGTTTCCGCGCTTTACCACCGACGCACCACTAGCTACCTTGGTCTCAGTCTTAGACTCTGGTATAGCCTGCGCTTCAGACTTATGCTCAGGCTCAGCCACCGGATCTGGTACCACATGCTGACTCTGCTCGTTGCTGTCTGGACTTGGTTCTGACACAAAAACACACTCTCAAAAAACCATGCTGACTATACCAAATTGGACAAGGGCTGGCACCCGTTCTCAAGCGATAGCGCACCCCCGCTAATAAGCCGAAAGCTACTGGCCAAGTTCAATCATTCCCACCTCGGTCAGAAGAAACACACTTAGCCAAAAGTTGCCAAGAAGATTTTACTTTCAATGATTTATCTGTATCAGTGGCTAAGCACTTGTAATCACAGTCATGAAGTTACTAGTTTAAGTGCGCAATTTACTTTCATTTCCAACAAAGACCATCCAAATTTAAAAAAGGCCCCAAACAAGCCACCACCATCACTTCTCTCCCCGCGCCCACGCTGACTGCGTGAGCGACCGTAACTTAGCAAGAGAAAGCGAGTACCTATGCCTGAACTAAACACCAGAGGAGACAACCTCAGTTACCTTGGCTTTGGCAATTTCGCCACCACGGTCAAACAACTTCGCAGTCGGCTCGCCCAGCCTGTCAGCGTCCCCAATCCCTTCGTCGCCGCCAATGCCGATGGCAGCGCCATTGATATTTTCAAATCTACCGCCCAAGATGGCCTCACCTTGCTGCCTTCCCGCTATCACGCAGCCTACGTCAACGTCCTCATCGGCGCCGTCGAACAGGCTGAACCAATTGTGAAAAACGGCAGCCTGCGGAACATCCTGAAACGCAAGCACGTTCTCGCTCAGCTCGAAGAAGCTTTCAAGGTCTTAGCCGCACCAATTGTGCAGCTGCGCTCCGGCAAGCACGAAAGCGAACTTAAGGCCTATCTGGCTCTTGCTAGCAACCTCTACCAACGGTTTATCAGCGACGACAAAATCCGCCAGTTGAACCAGAACTCAGGCAGCTGGCCAGAACTAGACCCTCTCGGTTTCTTCGTCGATGAACCGGGCAGCGGTCCTTACACCGTCGTGCCATCACGCGAGATGCCGCTGTCGCTGATTTGCAAGCCCGCCTCGCAGATGTTCTGCCTGCCGCTCTGGGTGCTCGACGGTCATGAAGTCGGCGGTCACGGCATTCACTCAATTCTCAATGGCTTTGCCGCTGAGATGGCTGATGCACTCGAAGCCTCCGTGGCTAAGGCCTTCAGCACAGGCAAGTTGAGCTTACCTGGCCCCAACAACAAAGTGAGCAAGCGGGTACACCACCTGGTTCAACCGTCGCCGCGCAAACGCGACCTCACCGCTGAAGAATTCACTCGCCATCTGGCCCGCACATTCTCCCTAGAATTTGCCGCTGATATGGCTGGCGTGCTCAACTTCGGACCGATGTTCGCCAACGGCCTGATGCTCTACTTCAGCGCTGATCACAAAGACAGCCTGCTCAGTTACAGCGGCACTCTCATTGGCAAAGGCTCGTATGATGCACACCCATCAGACGTGATCCGCGCCCTGGCAGCTATCGAAGCCGTCAAACAGTTGAAAATTGCCCACGGTGACCGCTATGTCAGCGACCTCACCAGTCGGTTGAACAAAGCTTCTTCACCGGGAAGCTCTTTTTCATTCACTACCCGCGATGGCAGCGAAGTAGTTTCACTGCCACATTCTCTCATTCAGGCGCTGGTTCCGGTGCTGGTCGATGCCGCTCTCAACACCAGCCTGCCTTGCCTGGCCGACCGCTCGCTGAAAGAAGTGTTGACCTGGACTGACAGCGACGAAAGCGCAGTGAAGAAACTGGTTGCCACCATCACCACCAGCAATTTCGACAGCGAAGATGCCGAAGCTCGTCACATCGTTGCCGCCGCCCTGCAAGCCCTTGAGCTGCATTCCACAAGCAGTGCAACGGGCAGCAACGACTTAGCAAAAATTGCAGCGAAGATTCAGGCCAATGGCATCAAGGAGCTCAAGGCTCTCTACAACGACCAATGCCTGCTCTGCGCTGTGCCCACCTATGCTCGCTCTCGTCGCACTGAAACTTCACTCAGCGATCTGATCCAACGCCTCCGTCTCAGCATCAAAGACACGCGTGGCGAGTGATTTCTTCTGGCCTAAAAGCCACCCACTAACCTGATTACCAGGAGATAAACTTATGAATTGCCAGACAAAATGTCCTGCCATTCGCGTCGTCATGTTCCCCAAAGATACCAATCCTTCCGGCAACATTTTCGGCGGCGTCATTCTTTCAAACATCGACATCGCCGCTGGCGTTGCCGCTCGCGCTGCCACCATGCACCGCACCGTTACGGTGTGCATGAAGGAAGTGATTTTCAAACGTCCGGTGAAAGTCGGCGACATCCTCACCTTCTGGGCCGACATCATCAAGACCGGCCGCACCTCCGTCACCATCCGCGTAAAAGTGGAAGCCGAGAGGCGTGGGGAGACCATTCCCGTCACCGAAGGCGAAGCCATTTTCGTTGCCGTTGATGAAAAAGATCGCCCCATTCCCCTCGACTCTCCCATCGGCACCCAGGGTGTCGATGACCCTGACACCGTTGCCAATCCCGGCAAAGACAAAGGCAATGGTTCAGTGGTAGTTGCTCCGGCGACACCCGCTGCGCCTGCAACCGACGAGGTGAAGGAGGAAGGCGGCAAGGACAAGAAGGACAAGAAGAAGAAGAAGAGCAAGGACAAGAAAAAGAAGAACAAAAAGAACAAGTAAAAACGCAGAACAGAACTTGGGGGGCAGATACAGCTTTGTATTTGCCCCCCAGTTTTTCTCATTGAAAATCAGAAAAACTCTACTAAGCACTGCTCGAAAGCAAACCTTCAAAAAATTTTCCTCTCCCAACTATTTGATATGGTAAAAAGATAAAAAGTTGAAAAGTGGCTGAAAAAGGTTCTGGAATTAAGTCCGACGATCAAATATTTCGGGCATATCCAAGAAGCCAAGCAGCGGCAAACTTGAAACAATTACCTGGAGTGAGATATCTTGAAAGAAGTTACAGTTGCTTTCTGCCAATATCTCCAACTCTTAAAAAGAGCGCTGCAATCAGAAATCTAATCAGCTAGGTGTCCATAGATATACATGTCGGCAACACCAAAACCGCAACCAGTCAATAAACTAGCAGGCACGTTACGCCATCGTCTGCTCCTTGCCATTGAGTCATTTAAGGTGCTCGACAAGGTAATGCTGGGCAAAGCTCTAACCCTAGCTGAAGAAACCCACGCTAAACAAACAAGGCGCCCCACCAAAGAGAATCCCACTCAAGCTGCGCCCTATATTGTTCATCCAATGCGGGTTGCTCTGATTATCACCGAAGAACTCGAACTGAAGGAGCCCATCGCCATTGCGGCAGCATTGCTGCATGACACCGTCGAAGCGTCGAACGGCAAAGTGACAATTGCCTATATCGAAGAACACTTTGGACGACCAATTGCGATGATGGTATCAATTCTAACCAAGCCAACATTCAAAGAAACAGCAACCAAAGAAGAGAAAGAACAAAAGCTGAGAATTTATCACGAGCGCATAAGCCAGGCCAGTGTTGAGACAAAGTTGGTTAAACTAGCTGACAGACTAGATAACGTGCGTGATGCAGCCGAACTTCTAGATAAAGGTTTTCAGTTGCGCTATCTCGAACAAACTCGGGCATTTTACCTACCAATTGCTGACGTTAGCGACTCTTATCTTTTCGACGAACTGAGCCTGGCCTGTGAACGTCTTGAGCACGAACTTAAGTACGGATAGTGCCTGGAGAATAGGCTAGAAAATACCGCGGTCAAAGCCATACATGAGCGCACCACGATACTGCTCGCGAGTAAAGCCTTGGCACTTGCGCGCAATTTCTTCAAGAAAAACTGTCTCGACAACTCCTTCTTCAATCTCAGCCCCCGGAGGGTTTTCATTGGCCCAACGAAAAGCTAATTTACAGGCTTGCTCATAAAGCAAATTAACACGGTTCCAAGCTGAAGCATACTGTCGTTCGCTCAAACCAGGCATCTGACTGGCCATTAAGCGTAGGCATTCTTTGCGGCTGGGTGTTACTGGAGAGCCATAGATATTAAACGCCACTTGCAAAATTTCCAGCCCGTCATCGCTGGCCAAACCTTGATTCTGCTCCTGCATTTCTTCCTCGACATCCTTTTCTGGAACAGCCTTTATCATACTTTCTTCTTGTGCCCAAAATACTAAAAAAGCTCACACTGCTACTCTATATAGTTGAACAAAATTGAGAAAAAAGGTCGCCGCTCCTCTGCTAATGCAGAATGAACGGCGACCAGTCTTCAGAGATTGCCGCAAGACAAGCTTTACAAACACGTGTCAGTAAGCTTTCTCACCTTGACGAGATAGAGCAGCGAGCCAAAAAGCATACCGCTTGCACTAATCAACAGGGCTGTAGAAACACCGAAATGTTCCGCCGTCCAACCAGCAATCAAGGCAGTGAACGGAGCCAAACCCAAGGTGAAAGTTGTGTACACTCCCATGAGTTTGCCTCGCGAAGACGGCTCAACACACTGTTGCATCAGCGAATTGCCACCACTCCAGTGCAACGACAGACAGCTGCCGGCTGCCAAAATCGCCACCACAGAGAGTATCACAAACTGCGAGAGCGCCAACAGTACCAGGGCCACCGAAAGGCCGAAACAAGCCCAGCCGATTCGCTTGCGCAGACCCTGACGATCACCCATGAAAGCGACGGTAAGGGCACCAGCCAAAGCTCCTACACCACCGGCAGCGGAGAGAAAGCCATAGGCTACCGATTGTCCATGCAAGAGCTTGTCGGCAATCACTGGCATCAGCACTGAATACTGCATACCAAATGTGCTGACAAAGGCGGCCAGAAACAGCAATGTGTAAACGCCAGGACGCTTCAACACGGCCATAAACTTGGCATTAGCGACGGCCTTTTCAGCAGCTTTCTCACCAGCATTGAGCACTGGTTTCACTTCTTTGGGCGGCAGGCGCACCATCCACAACCCGGTCAGGGCGGCGACGAAGCTGAGAGCGTTGATGGCAAAGCACATCTGCTCACCAACTCCCGCAATCAAAAGACCACCAAGAGCTGGTCCCAACATGCGCGAGACATGGAAAGTAGCAGAGGACAAGCCAATGGCATTCGAGATCGAGCTCTTGTCGCTAATGAGCAGAGGAACAAGCGATTGCCGCGTGGGCACTTCAAAGGCAGTGGTACAGCCGAGAATGGCAGCCAAAGCGATTATCCAGGTTATGCTGGCATGCCCGGTGAAAACCAAAACTGTAAGCACAACGGCTTGCAGCATGGCAATCGAGTTGGTAATCAAAAGAATTTTGCGTTTGTCAAAGCGGTCTGCAGTCATGCCACCAACGAAGGTGAGCAAGAGCAAAGGCAGATTGCTGGCAAACGTGACAAGACCAAGAGCAGCAGCAGAACCAGTCAGTCGATAAACCAACCAGCTCAGCGCCACGCCTTGCATCCAGGTGCCAACACTGGAGATAAACATGCCGGTGTTATAGACGCGAAAATTGCGCTCTTTGAGAGAGCGAAATGTTTCGTCGAAGCTCTTTCCTACGCGTCCCGGCAGAGACTGTAAGACTTCGATCAGATGTTCAAACATGGTGTTCTCCTAGCCCAGAGCGGTGAAAGCAAAAGGCAAAGCCACTGACACTCAAACAAGAGGGGCAGCGGGCATGGTTATGAAGCTAGAGATGGTTACGTGATTTGGGTGGCTTAAAGTACGTGAGAGTTTTTAGTTGCAAAGGTTTAGATCTACAACCTACAGAGTTAAGAGACTCAAAAACTTCTATACGTAGCTTTGATTAGCTTAAGACAGAGCTTAAAGACATAAAGACTGGCAGTACGGCTTGTTGCCAAGAGGTTCCGCTAATAAAAAGTGGGTAGCGCAACTGCGCGAGGCCCTACTACTGCTATTGCTGCATGCAGCGGTAACACATGTAGGCCACTAGCAAAGCCCTAAGGCTCCAGGCCACAGTTCTCAGCCAGTTCCAGGCAATCAAGGCCCGATAAGGACCAACTTGAAAGGACGAAGCCAGGGCGCCATGAAGACTATCGGCGATAAAGAGAGTAGAAAGCCAAATCACTGCCAGTAACACCAAACCCAGTATCACTTCGGCAGAGCCCACTGCCTTTGGTCGAGCCACCAGTAGCATCACCCCTGATAGCAGCTCGGCCACCATCATCGGTGCTACAACCAAAGTAGTAAGAGCGCAATGATCGCGCTCATAGACCTGAAACTGAGCCAGTCCGATGCGATCATAGAGAGGATAATGAACAACTTGAACGAACCAGATCAAACCGGTCATAAACCAGGTGGTTGAAGCCTGCAATAAAAGCAGTAAAATTTCCAAAATTAAACCTCGAAATAAAGACTGGTGTATGTTATCGCTGGTTTTAGACAGCAAAAAACTGCGCTTGGAAACCCTCTCGGCTCTGGACAGACCACTACTAGAGCACCATAATTGTGTGAACTGAAGAGGAACACCCCGATGCCAAACGCCGGCGAAATGCCCCAAACGCTAGCAGCACAAGAAGTTATAGATATGACGCCAAATATTAGCGCCAAAACCTACGACCGCCTTCTAGCCGCGCTCGATGGTGGCGCTGCCATTGCTGATGGTGCGGCTCAATATATTCCTCCCCATGAAAGATTTTTCTCCAAGCAAGAGCGCCAGACGCTAACCGACTCAAGTGTTGCTAAAATTCTTGAGCAACTGACATTTACCTCAGACCGCCTTACCGGCGCCATGCATCGCATCGGTTATTTGGAGAGCCAAGTAGACACTATGGAAGCGCAATTGAGTTTCTTGCCCGAATTTCGTGCTAAAGCAGCGCGGGCGATCGTTCTTGAACTTGAGAATTTTGACTACAAAGAGATCGTTGAACAGCGCAATATGCAGTTGGTAAAACGTGAACGCCTGCTGGAAGAAAAAAATCAGCAGATTGCCATACTTGAGAAAGTATTGGCTGCCCATCGCAAACACTTAAACATGGTTGAAAGTGATCTAGAAAAACTAGAATCGAACCCATGGGTGAGATTCTGGGCCTGGTTTTCTGGGATGCCCTTACCCAAGCGCTAAGCTCTCACAAGCTTGGTTAGATAACAAATCTATAAAGAGCACCCATACAGGTCGCTTGTAGCAGCAAGAAACAGCTCCAGGCTTGCCATGAGTGCTACTAGGACTTGTTTAACGACTGCTTGCTAGCCTAGGTTGAAGGCATGTCCTTTTCACCTTCAAACAATAAAAACAGCAAAACTCACAACAACAACAACAACAGCAACAGACAACCAGCACAGTCAAATAGCAGTTCGGCCAAACAGTCATCAGCCGAAAAGCCTGCTTCTACTGTGCGCCAAAATAAAAACAACAATATGCCAGTAAAGGAGCTTAAACCAAGAAGCGGCAAAGCTAGGCTTGAAAAACCAAGAATTGCCATCAACCTCGACGTCAGCCGCGGCAAGACTACTGTCTATCAGTTCAACCGCGCTTACATCAACGCTATCCTACTTGCTGGTGGTATCCCGGTCGTGGTTCCACCAACAAAACAACGTGACATGGTCTCGATTCTGGCAACTTGCGACGGGGTGATTCTGATCGGTGGGCGCGACTACAATCCCAGGCTCTACGGAGAGAAACCTTCGGCCACCATTACCCCGCTCGATCAAGAGCGCGAAGAATTTGACCTGCGCTTCGTCAAGTATCTGGTCAATCGCACCAGATTGCCCATCTTAGGAATTTGCGGTGGCTTGCAGCTACTCAATATTCACTTCGGTGGCAGCCTGATTCAAGACATCGAGAGCGATTATCCGGGCGTAGGTGAAAACCATCGCAGCGAGATCAAGCAGCCCCATGCGGACCATCCGGTAGCGCTTCGGGCTGGTAGCAAGCTGCGGAAAATCTATGGTCGCGGCCGCCTGCCTTCGGTAGTCAGCTCGCACCACCAGGCCATAAAAACCCTGGGGAAAGGTTTGCAATTAGAGTGCTCTGCCGAGGACGGCATTGCCGAAGGAATGAGCCATAGCAAACACCCATATCTTGTCGGCGTGCAATGGCATCCAGAACAAGACTATGAAGCTAACAAGCGACTGTTTCGCAGTTTGATCAAGGCCGCCAAAGAACGATAAGAGAAAAGCTGCTAAGTAGACCTGCCAATCAAAGGCATGGGCTAACCTTGGCAGTTTTTCTCTTCGGACTTTCTACTAATGGAAATAGTAAGTAACGTCACCAAAAAATGCGAATGGGCTTTGGGGCCTATACGCATTTCTGGCGGTTGGCTTTGAAGGTCATCCAGAGCAAGCTGTTTGGCAACAGTTTGACCCATGGATGACCTTCTAAGCAGCGAACCTGTTGGTGATGACCATGCCGAGCGGGGTATCTTCGCGGCGGTCGAAGCAAGCGATAGCTGTGACCAGAGCTCATTGCTGACCTCATCGATAGTACCCGCGAGTCTTGATCAAGTCGGCGACAGCACTGGGCACCATGTGGTCGATGGCCTGTCCTTCACGCAGAGCGTTCTTGACCATGCCGCTGGAGACCGGCATTGGAGGAACGTCGACGATTTTGACGTTGTCGAGGCAGAGCATTTTCGCCCATTGCGCAGCCAGTTCAGCAGTCATCCAACCACGAGGAGTGACAACCAGGTCAATCATCGTGATCAGCTCTTCTACGCCTTTCCAGGTGCGGAAGTTGCTGGGGTTTTCGGGGTTGAGGTATTCAGCACTGGTGATGAAGCTGATGCGGGTATTGCGGCCGCCATCAGGAAGGGTCCGACGCAATGCCTTGACGGCATCGATGGTGTACGAGACGCCATGATCCAATTCCAAACGACTGGCTTCAATGCCGGCATTGCCATGAACGGCAACCTCAACCATTTCGTGACGAAGCTCGGCATCGAGAACGTTGCGAAGTTTGTGAGGAGGGTTGCCGGCGGTAACAAGCAAGACCTTGTCGAGGCCAAGCATGCGACCAACTGTGCGGGCGATGTGCAAATGGCCCTCTGTCACAGGGTCAAAGGTACCGCCGAGGATTCCGATGTGTTCCATAGCTTTTGTCCTGTTAGTTTTTTTCTTGGTTGATTAAGAGAAAAATTGCGGTTAGCGGCAAGAAACGTCTTCTCAACAGGGAGAAGGGAAAACGCTTCGAGACAAAACCATTTGCCCTAGACGGGAAATCGTGCAGCTATATCTTGCGGATGCAAGGGAAAAGAGCCACAGAAAGATAGGGGGTGCTTATTTCTTAAGAGCTTTTGTTACATGTTTATAGAAGAGAGATGATAAGACGAGCCTAATCTCTTGAATCTAAGTAAGACAAGCTATTTACCTTGGAGTTAATAGTCAGAGGTAAGAGATCAGATAGCTAAATTAGCGCTAGCTCACAACTTTTAATATTTCAACTTAATGACATCCTCCTGCCTGACGAATGGCAGAGCTGACGCCGCTTTTAATCTTTCGTCCAAAGCTATGACAAATGGTCGTTTCCAGATTTATTAAAAGGCCCATCTCGACTATATCAATTAGTAAAAAAAAGAAAAAACAAAAAACTGATAGCAAGATAGCAAGCCAATAGAAAAATCCCCGAGAGGCGTCAAGCAGCAAAACATGCCGCTCTCAGCCACTCGGAGATTTCCCATTGAAGCAATTCAAGCAGCCGCCTCAAGACCCATGGCACTGCGCACAGCCCCGACAAAGGCGTCAAAGCGCTCAGTGGTAGGCAATTGAGTCACTCGACGACCGAAGGGCGGACCTTCCATGGCGAACATTGCAGCAATGACATTGCCAGAAAGTTCGATTTGCACGCCCCGCTCACTGGCAAGATTGACGATGTTGGCAGGATGAACGCCGCGGTAACGTGGCGAATCTCCATTAACAACAAAGCCAGAGAGGCTAAGTTGATCGCAGATGCGCTGTTTCAGCTCAAGGTTCAAACCGCCAATCCAAATCTCACCAGAGCCCTGCTCACCCATAGAGTGAATGGACAGAGCAACGCGAGTATGAAGCAGCAAGTCATTCAAGCGGCGATCGCGAAATCGCGTAGAAGTGACATGAAGCTCTTGTGCCCGACGTCGACGCAAACCCTGAAAATCATAGAGATTCAGTTGCGAACCAGCAACAGCACGGGCGATGTAAGAGCTGCCAGGTTCAATGAAACCGCCATGTGGTGCGATAACAGTGATGTCACTGCCCCGATCGACGACTTTAGTGCGATAGTGCTTGTCTTTGACAAGATCGCGCTTGAGGGCGGAGAGACTGGGATAAAAGTCTTTTGGATAAGCCATATGCACCTCCGTATGTTAATACCAGCCTTACCAAAATTGGTGAAAGCTAGTCAGAGAAAGGTTATAGAAGGGTTAGGTTAGAGAAGCTGGTGGGGAAGAGGAAACCTGTAGTAAGTGGAAATTTTGGAGAAGATTGACACAGTCAAACTACTCAATCGCCCTACTACAGCTCAAGAGCCAGTGAACCTTGATGAACCGGTGAAAGACCTATTACCAAGCTTTCTCTAAGTAATTAAGCAGCAATTTAGTAGCGCAGTTCACGCCACAATTGACAACCTGAGCGATTTGGTTATTTTCTCAGCATAATTCAGTTACTTGGTTGCCGCTTTCTGCTTAAGCAAAATACGCATGGCGTCTACCTTAGAGACCGAATCAAGAGAACTGTCTTTAAGAATACGACCCATCACTTCGATACGATCGGCCGGCATGGCCTCTACACTGTGCTGATCGTCGATAACACCCATGGCCTTAGCCCAATTTCGCGTATCCGCATTGTTTAGAGCATTGCCCACGTGGCCGTCGTACTTTTTCACCAGGTGATCAACAAAGCCATCCGCCAAAGGCGACCCTGCGGCAGCTGAGTTTGAAACCCCAGCCTGTGCAGCATTGATCATAGCGCCAGACGCTGAAGGCACATAGGGCTGAGCCAGAGAAGGCACCGCTGGCGATACCGCATTATCGTTTTTGCTAGCTTTAGCTGACTTAGACTTATTACGCCCGTGCTTAGGTGCTTTTGGCGGCATTGAATTAGGGTCAGAGAGCATCACCGGCTGGCCATTAGCATCGGTTTGCATCGGTTGCGCCGCCCCACCAGGCATGACTTGATTGGGAATGTAGGGGTTAGAAATACCCTGATTTGGCGCTAACTGCCCGGGAGCAGCTTGACTTGATTGAGGCACAGCACCAGGTTGAGGAGGCATTGCCGCTTGTGTAGGTTGACCATAAAGTGTTTGATACTGAGTCTGCGGTCCAGGCAAATAAAAATTAGGGGTCGCGGCGCCCTGAGCCGAACCGGCTTGAGCTGCCTGACTACGGGGATCATCAGGATCTAAGGTGCGACCGGTATTGGGGTCAACCATGCCATCACCAGGGTCCTGGGTCGGATATCCGGCTGGCAGTCCACCATTGCGATAGCCACTCAAACTATAACTCGAGGGATTGTACGGATAGATATATGGGAACTGCGAAGCGCGACCGGCAGCTCGTTTCAAGTAAGAATTGTAGGAGAAAAAGGGATTGGCGCTATATGGCCCCCCCAAGTAAGGCAAGCCAATGCCTCGAGTTAAGGGATAAAGCAGTGACTGGCCAATACCAAGATACCAATAAGGAAATTGCGCTTGGGCAGGTGCAGCAACGAGACTGGCCGAAAAAATACTCAAGGAGAAGCCGACTAAAAGTCGCTTACAAGCAGCCTTTGAATTTCTTTTGCTGTTAACATCGGCCTTCATACGAGCAATCCTACTGCAATTGTTTAGAATGATACTACGAGTTTGAGCATGATACTCCAAACTCTGCTTCTCGATTTATAACAGAAAAGCCGCAGCGTCACCAGGTTATGACTTTGCTTCTCGGCAGATTTCAACTCACCTCAAGGATCTGAAATTGCTCCACTTCATCTAGCAATTTATGCAATTCCACAGCCACAAGCACATTGTTTTCAACCACAACCACAACTTGCTGTACATCAGGAAAACAGTCACTCCAGGTGGAGCAGCGCAAATTGTCGCAGTTAAAATAACCGATCGAGCGAATGTTACCAGCTGGCGGTTTAACCTCGGGTCGGCAAACGGGACCATCCCATAAAAGCGTATCGCCAATTTTGTAGGAGTGGTTAGTTAAGGCACCGACACGAAACCCCACACCAGAACTGATGCTTTCTTGACAGAAAGGGCAGTTCAATGTGGGGTATATCGTGTTGAAACTAGGAGTGCTCAGAAAATGACCCTAAAATTTGACTCTAGAATATTGGCATAATTCTAGATGATTCTAGCGTCGATTATCTGGAAGTGCACGAAACCAGTTTGCTAGCAGCCTGAAGCTTTTTTACTTCCTCAATCTTTTGCTGAGCTAGTGTGTCAGCAGCTTGATGAGGAGGAATGCCTTGGCTGGCCGAGATTTCAAGGATGTTTTCAATGGTGTTGTAGACCTGTGCAACCTTGGCCACTACTTTCTCATGGTTGTAGCCATCGAGTTCAGCAGCAACGTTGATTAAGCCGCCCGAGTTGATGGCATAGTCAGGAGCGTAAACGATTTTGCGGCTAAAGAGATCGAAGCCGTCAGAATCAACTTCTAACTGATTGTTAGCAGAACCTGCCACTACTTTGCACTTCAACTGTGGAATTGTGCGGGCGTTCAAAGCAGCACCTAAGGCGCAAGGAGCGAAGATATCGCAATCTACGCCATAAATTTGATCAGGAGCAACCACTTCAGCACCAAACTCTTGGACAACTTTTTCAACTTGACCAGGATAGATATCGGTGATGATCAGCTTAGCGCCGGCTGCAGACAGGTAGCTGGCTAAGTGATAACCAACATTACCAACCCCTTGAATGGCAACTTTAACGCCTTCTAGACTTTCGCCCAAACCAGCAAACTTGTAAGCAGCTTTCATCCCTTGGAAGACACCAAAAGCAGTCATGCCAGATGGATCGCCACTTCCGCCTTCGTTAGAACCGCCAACAGCATACTTGGTGATACCACGCATAGTATCGATATCAGCTACGGTCATACCGACGTCTTCTGCTGTAATGTACTTCCCTTGAAGTGATTCAACAGCACGAGCAAAAGCTTTAAGCATTTCAGGAGTCTTTTCGGTGTGCGAATCAGCCATGATTACAGCCTTACCGCCACCCAACTTCAAGCCAGCTACAGCGGCCTTGAAAGTCATGCCACGGGACAATCTGAGCACGTCGCGAACAGCAGCTTGTTCGTCTGTATATTTCCACATTCTGCAACCGCCAAGAGCTGGCCCTAAAACGGTGCTATGTACGCCAATAATGGCTTTCAGACCACTTTCTTTATCATGAAAGAAGGTGACTTGTTCGTGACCATAAGTCTCTAAATCGTGGAACACTCCTAGCATACCTTCTCCTTGTTAAACTCTCATTTAAAGTGTGTATCGAGCTATCGATCGGACCGCTGAAAGACATGCGCTGAAACGAGCAAATTGAAGCGGGAAATCAATCGATTCATCTTCAGCAACAAATCTGTGTCAGTTTTACAACTTTTCTTTACGCCTCTCGACAATCGTTAGGTTATCGCAATTATCTCGAAGAACAAGACAGAGCTAGGAATACACAAGTTTTGAACAGAAAAATGGACAAACTCAAAGCTTGGACCATTCTCACAAAACTACTATCTCCTATATTCCGTAGTCAAACCGCAATCACTTGCTATTGCTTCGAAATCAGCATCTACGCCGGAAATATTAGAGGCTGCGCCAGCTAAAACAATCATTGCTTTTTTCTCATGCAATTTTCACCGACAGATAGACAGTCGCGAGTTAGTAGAGCGACCAATCCCTAACTACATAAGTAGTCCTCCCACTTATATAGAAAGACTCAACTAAAAATGGCTTGTGGGTCGCCAGCACACGGAGTGAAGCTTAACTACATCTTTCATCTCCATCCCCCTGGAACAACTTTCTCAAGCCTCTGAACCACTCCTATCTTCGACGCCTTTTTCAACGTCTCACGACGCTGGGTCGAATACAGAGTGCTTCAAGCTCGACTTAGTGCTACCGGTTGGGAGGATTTGCCAGATGCGTTTCTTGCACCAGGACACGCGCTTCTCTTCCGAACACGTTGTTCTCCCTCAATCAGCCTCCGGGCACCGTTAGGAGATCTTGCCATGACCACCACCACCACCGCCCCCGTTGCCGTCGCCTCGCCGATCAACGTCATCGTCAACCAGATCGTCACCGGCAAGGTGTCGCGCCGCAAGGACCGCAACGCCAAGGGCCTGCTCATCGAGATCGAAGGCAACCCCATGGCCTACCTGCCCGTCATCGCCCTGGCCGGCCGCAACCGTTCCGAGCGTGACGCCCGTTTCGCCAGCCTGGTCAACGCCGCCGGCAGCGAAATCGAAGTGGCCATCGTCAGCGCCGACATGGAAGAGATCAAGGGTGTCGCGGTGCCGCGCATCAAGCTGAGCGAGACCAAGGTCTTCGCCCTGCGCGATGAAGCCGCCCGCATCGAGCGCGAGAACGCCCTGATCGACGCCGTCAGTGCCATCACGGTCGGCGAAGTCGTCATCCTCACCGTCAGCGGCCCCGCCACCACCAAGAGCGACAAGAACGACGGCAGCATGCACTGCTTCGGTGTCTTCGTCGATGTCGCCGGCATCAAGGGCCTGCTGCACGTGAGCGAAGTGGCCGGCGACCACCCCAAGGCCCAGCGCACCCGCCTCGACAGCATGACCACCGGCAGCACCGTCGAAGTGGAGATCATCGAAGCGCGCGTCGAAGGTGGTCGTGCCTTCGTCCGTGTTTCAGAGAAGGCGGCGGCGGTGAAGAAGGCGATGGAACGCCTCCCCGTGGGCAGCAAGGTTTCGGCCACCGTGGTGGGCAGCGACGTGGTCGGCAACGAACACGGGCTGATCGTCAACATCGGCGGCATCAAGGCCTTCCTGTCTGAAGCCGACGCCAACGTCACCAACATCGAGTCGCTCACCAAGAGCCGTGGCCAGACCGTCAAGGTCACCGTCACCGCCGATTTCGTCGACGGCATGGTCAAGGTCACGCGCAAGGGCAAGTAAGCCCAAGTGGCCCTTTACGGCTGAACCAGCAGTATCAGCCCAGCAGTACCAGTGCAGCGGTAAGTGATGCCCAGCATCAACTGCCGCTGCACTGTCTTCCTCTTCGCCAGAAGCTCTGGCACCACATCGAACCTTTGCCAACACTGCCAAGCAGCCTAAGCAAGGTTCTCGCCCAACTCCTCACTTTTGGAGCTCTCATGAACATCACCAAAAACGAATTCTTCTTCCGCCTGATCGCCATGTCCATCATCGGCGCTGCTGCGGCCCTCATCGGCGTCACCTCCTCGTCCTGGTGGGCCGGCGGCCTCTTCGGCCTGCTCTTCGGCATGGTCTTCACCCTCTACGATCAGCGCATCCTCGCCCAGAAGGTCTTCGGCAAGGTCGGCAAGGAGCCCTTCTCCTGGTACTTCGCTCACGCGGTGCTGGGCGGCATCGGCTACGTCGCCATGGTCTACCTCTTCGGCTTCGCCTTCAGCATCACGGCCGCCGGCGGCTGGCTCTTCTACACCGCGGCCACCATCACCTACGCCGTCCTCTGCGAACGCAGCCTGCGACTGTTCCTCGGCCTGCTGCCCATCTGGCTGGCCACGCGGCGCTGAACCACCCACAAGAACGGCCTTCCCTAAGCCGTCTCTAACAAAGACTTCCTCCTGATTTTTCGGACGCTGCAAAACCGCGCTTTTACAGGCGTTTTGCGGCTCCATTGTTTTCTTTTTCAGTCATATCTATTAGCTTATATAGTTATCGCAGCGGCAAAAAAATTTTTGACAAGAAAAGTTGTGAGGAAGCAAGCGTAAGAAAAACAGGCAGTTTTTCTTACATAACATAAAGCGCAACAGCAGCGGAGTAGCGAGGGGCTCAACTTGAAGCAAAGTCCCACGCAAGATTTTTAAGGGCGATTAATCGGTCAGGTTATGAGCGAAGAATCGGCTGACGGCATTGGGGCGGAAATGCCAAATGCGAAACCTGCCATTCCGTCGGCGCGGAGCCAGAAGAAGGAGCCAGGTGAACGAAGTATTGTCCATCCTGATACTTCTGAAAGACAGCGGGAAGCCACTGACCATCGACTTTAGCCAGCACTTCATCGCCGCGCTTGAAGGCATGAGGTTCGGCCACTTCGGTGCTGTAGGTGGTGCCATCGGCAGTGCGGAAGATGTGACTCTTGCCATTGCCTTCGACATATTCGCCGAACTGCCAGCCGTTCTTCGTCCAACCACAGACGATATCTCCGGCCTTCAGCAGTGTCACAGCCAGTGCTCGCTGAAAGATGTTGGCCGCCCGAGCAGAGTCGGCAAAAATCCAACCTCTCTCCCAGCGGAAGGTGGCGACGAGTTCACCATCGACCCGGTGCACGCAGCTGGGGAAGCGCTCGTAAGGCCCCTGCAGATACATGATCAGTTCCGGCTTGGCGGCAGCAGCAGTAATGGAAGTCTTCTCTGTGCTCTTATTCGTCATTTTCTATCGTACACTCCGTTGTTTTTATACGGTTGCCTTTGAAGAAAGAAGCAGCAGGAGGCCCGAAGGTCACTCCTGCTGCTCTTCTCAGTTCTATCGTTTAGGCAGCGCTGTCTTCGTCCAGGTCATCGCCGAACCACCTGTCGTACATGGCACGCAGGAACGGTGCAGTGATTCCCAGGCTGGAGTCAGCCAGGACGCTGTCTATGCCACATTTGGGGCACACTGCATCCTTGCCGCCACAGACATACTCACGCACTTCGCTGGGCGCGTAGGTTGCTTCGCAGTAGAAGCATCCACACACCTTGCTGGCGTTGATGGCGTCGCGGTTGTTGCTGCAGTGCTTGTGGGCTTGGTTGAGCAGCTCTTTCGAGTAGGTCATTGTTGGTCTCGCTGTTGTTGAGGGCACCATTCACCATGAATGGCTGGCACATACCAAATATCAGTACTTGGCCATAGATGCGGCTTGAAGTCTAATATCGCCCTCCGAAAAAGCGAGGTTTAGCTCTGACTGAACATCAAAGATGTCCCTCCATGTTGATGTTGCGATTGTGCCACGACTTGCTGCAGCCCTAGCGCTTGCGCCGGCGCTTCTTCCCGCCAGTCGAAACCGGCATGTCTGGGAAGAGCGCCAGCTGTTGGCCAGGCACCACCGGCGACGCCACCGCAACAGAAGCCTTGGTCGGACCAGGCTCAGCCGTTTCCGGCTTGCTCTGTTCGACCACGACAGAGACGGTGACAGTGACGTCGACCTTAGTCGTGGTCACCGCTACCGGCACCACTTCCTTGGCCGCCACTGTTTCAGCAGCAGGCTTTTCCGCAGCAGGTTTCTCAGCAGCCGGTTTCTCAGCAGCCGGTTCTTCTGCAGCGGATTTTGCCACAACAGGCTTGGTCGCCGGTTGCGAAGTGGCCTGAGGCGTGGTGTGCGACAGCGGATGGCTGGAAGCGTTGTAGGTCACTTCGTAGCCATGGTCAGCCGCTACCCACACAGCTTGCAGCGCCGAGAGGCGACGCAAATCGATGACGCAGGTGCGGGCCTTGCTGCGCAGTTCGACGATGCCCATGTATGTGGCATCCATCGCCGCTTTCTTGCGCATGAGGAGGCGGCAAAAACGCTTGCCGTTCCAGATGCTGGCTGCAAAAAAGCCGCTGAACTCCACCGACTGGCCATAGCGCTGACGCTTGCCGGCCTTGGGCACGTTGTGCAGCTTGATGTCGCCCGCTCGAAGCGTGGCTGGCAGGTCGAATCCGCTCACTTCCTGGGAAAGGAAGCCAGCAAGGTAGACTCGACCCGACAAGATGATAGGCTCATTGAGAGCTGGTTTCTTTGTCATAAGGTCTCCTGGTTTTAGATTTCCATTTTGAAAAAAAACAAGAAAGGAACTGCCGCTCAGTCTTGTGGACTGGGCAGCAATTCCTCACTCGGACCAGTTTCTCGAGGTCAGTCGAGATTGCTGAATCTAGGCTGAATCGAGGCTGAACCGCGGCTAGTGCTTAGCCGTGGTTGCCGGTGCAGCGGTCGCTCAGCGCGCCCTGGTGGATGATCATGGTGGCATTGACGCGATGGGTCACGGTGATGCCGAGTTTGGCATCGAAAGCCTTGCGAAGCGCGAACATCTCGGTGTCGCCAGCTTCGGGGCTGAAGCACTTGTTCTCGGCGATGCACATGATGCTGCCATCTTCGAAGGCCATGGCGCGCGCGCTGCAGTGGGGGCATGCGACCTGCTGGTCGATGCGGTTCGGGTTGCCGAGGATCTCGGTTGCTTTGACTTCTTTCATTTTCGTACTCCTTGAGATTTGTGATCGTGGATAAAAATGCCGGCACCACCTCACTGAGGTCTGTGCCGGCTGATGAAATGCTCGCCACGATGGCGAGCATGGTTAGCAGATAACTGCCTCAGCCTGCGCTGAGGGTTACCACTGAGACTACGGCTTCAGCCCTTGAGGTAGGGCTTGTAGAAGCGCAGCAACTTGGCCTTGATGGCCGCCTTGACGGTGGGGCAGAACGACGAAGCTTCGAGCGCCGTCAGGTTGACGACGAGGAAGTCGCGCTCGGTCCAGCCGAAGGTCTCCGCCAGCTTGCGGTACTCGCCACTAAGGGTGACCTGAGTGAAGAGCGTGCCGTCGGTGTTGATGCAGATGCGCTTGCCCTGCCGGTAGAGCGTGTCGACCGGATGGTCGGCAATGCTTTCGTACTGACCGGTGACCACGTTGGAAGTGGGACACACCTCGATCACCCGATTGCCCTGCTTGTCACCGCGCACCCCGTGCCCGACACGTCCGATGCGGAGGCGGGTGAGAAGCTCGATGTCGAGGTCGGTGGGCTCCTGGGTTTCCCAGAGGTGGATGGTCAGCTTCAGGCCGGCGGCCTGGATGCGCTGAGCGGCGGGAACCCACCAGTCGAGCACACCCGGGAACATGGTCTCGCTGGCAGCCAGGTCGAAGGCGCCGACGTTGCGACGGTACTTGATGGCGATGTCGGCGAGCTTGAGAGCCGTTTCGCCATTTTCGTGCCGCAGAGCGCAGACGATCAGCTTGACCGGGATGGGCGAGCCCTTGAGGCCGGCGATGGTGGCCTTCATCACCTCGTCGAGGCTGTTTTCCGTGCCGGACTCACCGAGATGAAGCTGGGGCGCGAAGCGCAGCTCGATGGCGACGTGACCATCCTTGACGGCGTCCTCGATGCGTTCACGCACGATGCGCGTGAGGTTGTCGAGGTCGTGCATCAGGGGCAGTACGTGAAAGACGATGGCAGCCAGGTAGTTGTCCAAGCTCTCCTGAGCAAACGACGCCACCCAATTGTCATACGCCTTGACGGCGGCCTGGCGAGATTGACGAACATGCGCAGCGCGCTTGTTGGCCGAATCGGGATGAAGGACGGCTGCATCTTGCGCTTTCCAAAGCCGAACGATTTCGGCCGGGAAGGCGACACCAGCGGCTTTGCCGGCTTCGGCGATCTCGAAGTCGCGTTCAGCCCAGAGCTCGACACAGGTGCGCGGACGCAGGCTGCAGTCGATGTGCTCATGAATCTGAAGCTTGGGCATGCGCTTGAAATGAGACAGCGGTTTGGTTTTGGACTTTTTCATAGCTTTGATCATAGACGTGCCTTTCGGTTTATGTTGTTAGACTGCCGCAGAGCTGAATTGCGCTGCTGTGCACCTTCACGAAATTTCCCTTCTAAACCAACAGGCAGATAATCCCCTACGGTACCTCAAAGGTGCCTCCATCCCAAATCGCACACTACTGCAACCGGCCTCAACTGAATGCCATGGGGCACGAAGAAGAGACAGAAGAATAGCGACTGATGAGATGTTTGAGAAGTATTTGCCTAGATAAAATTGGAGAAGAAAAGAACACCCGACCATAGCTCTTCTCCCTTGACAATCTCAAGGGAATATTAAGCCCAATAAGGGTTTTCAGACAAAGCAATTAGCTAAGTACTAACTAGGTGCATGATTCAAGAACTAAGAAACACCTAGCGCATCTAGGCGAGCACGTCATAAATCCTCGCTCTTTTCAGCCTGCCCTCTGTAACAGTTGCTCGACAGAACTGAATCTTGGGGTTTTCCAGGTGGCGATTTAGCGAGCAAAAGCGCTAATATACTCTCGATCAGTTTTCGAGGACGGTTAGCGCTATGGCTATGGGCGGTAAAGCCGGTGAGGTTTTCACCGAAATCAACGTAACACCTCTCACCGACGTGTTTTTAGTGCTACTCGTCATCATGATTTTGATTGCACCACTGGTCAATCAAGCCGTGCTCAAGGTTGATCCGCCGCAAGTCGGCCAGAAGCAACCTGACCAGAAAAAAGATGATGACAAGATAACTGCCGACGTACTAAAAACTGGCGAAATCAAGATTAACGGTCAAGTGATGACCCCAGGCGACACCACCACAATCATGCGCGCCATCCAGGCAGAGCAAACAAAAACCGGCAAAAAAGACTTGCCACTTATTTTAAACTCTGACGAAGATGCCCTGCAGAAGCACGTTGTTGCTGTGATGGACGCTGCCGCTGGCTGCAACATCACCAAAATGTCGATCATGCCACCAAAGAAATAAGTCATAAGTGTTTATCAGCACTCTATAACTAATTAAGAAGTAAATATGGTTAAGAGCCTTCTGCCCGGGGAACGGAGGGAAGGTTACAGCCCATTTGCAGATCTAGCTATGCCTGCCGCCAAACCCAGCCTAAAAGCCAAAAACAGGGCTCATTCAGCCCCCAAACTTTTGGCTGTGGGATTTTTGGCAATATGCGCTTCAAGTTTTCACTTTTACACCCCAGTTTACTCAGCGGGAAAATCAGTACAACATCTTGCACCGGCTGAATACAACAAGGCCATGTTCGTCTACAACAAGCTCAACTCCATTGATGGTCTAATCAAGGCGGGCAAGAACGTGGAAGCGCGTCAGCTACTAGAGCGCCTGGCCACTTACGATCCCAACCCCTACTCTGGTGAAGTACACGGCCTGTTAGCGCAAAGCTGCTACGAACTGGGCAACGACCGCGAAGCAATTGAGCACTATCAAATCGCCATCAAGTACAACGGCAAAGATGCCTGTGCACCCTGGAACATTGCGCTTTCCTACATGCATTTAGGCGACTACGATTCTGCTATTCTCTGGGCAAAGAGGCTGATCAGTCAAAACCCTAGTGGCAATATGAAACAGCAGGCTGAGCGCTTTATTGAAGAAATGGCAGAAAAAAAGACAGAAGCCCAGAACGCAAAAGCAATTTCTGGTGCTTCGACAACTGATTATCTCGCCGAACTAATAGCCACTGACGACGCTCACAAGTGGCCATTAGAGCGTATGCCGCTCAAGGTCTATATTGCCGACGCTTCTCAGGTGCCCAATTACAGACCGCAGTTCTATCAAATTTTTCTCAATGGCCTGAACAGCTGGACTGCAGCAACACAAGGTCGCCTCACCTACACACTAATCGACAATGCGGCCAATGCTGATCTACTTGTCGAGTTTACATCAAGGCCAGAAGACATTGCCCAGAAGCCAGGCCAACCGCCAATTGAACAAGGCATCGCTCGCACCACTTTAATGCAAGACGATCATGGCAAAGTAGTAATTGACAAAGTAAAAATTCAAATTTTAGTGATTCGCCCCAATAGCGGGAAGCCTTGCACAGACGATGCCGTAAAAGAAACAAGTTTGCATGAACTTGGTCATGCGCTCGGTCTCAATGGTCACTCTCCCAACGCTAGCGACATCATGCACTTCGTCCAATCTTTTAGACAACTGCCAGCCCTGACTAAAAGAGACAAAAGCACAATCGCCAGGTTATACAGCGACTACCCTGGCACAAGCCAGACCGCAAGAAGCGAATTTGGCCAGCAAACCTATGACACCCTACCCCAGCCAGAGCTAGCTCCACCGCCAAATTATCAGAATTCAGCTCAATATCAGAATCAGTATCCTGAGCCGAACCAGTACCAGAATTCCAATCAATTTCCCGCTTCAACTCAATTCCCTAGTTCAAATCAGTATCCGGCTTCGAATCAATACCCGAACAGCAATCAGTTCCAAAACCCCAGTCAAATCCCTAGCCAAATTCCTAGCCAAAACCCGCAGCATTACCAGTATCCACCACCAGTCCCAGCGCCCTATAACAACAACAACTGAGCAGCAAGAAAGGAAAAATTCAATCAATGACGGCCGAAACCAGCAAAAAAACAGTAGCAATTGACAGAGAAAAACTAACGAAACTACTGGCTCAAGAAGACCAACGCTTTATCGAAGCCCACCCTAAATCAAAAGAATTGTTTGAGCGGGCGAAGAAGAGCTTGCTTAACGGTGTACCAATGAACTGGATGATCAAATGGGCTTCACCCTATCCAGTGTTTGTACAAGAAGGCTCTGGCGCTCACTTTACTGATGTTGACGGCCATAAATATCTAGACTTTTGCCTGGGCGATACCGGCGCCATGACCGGCCACGCGCCACCAGTGGCAGTGCAAGCCATAATCGATAGAATCAGCAAAGGCACAACCTTTATGCTGCCTTCAGAAGATGCTATCTACGTCGCCGAGCAGCTACAAAAGCGCTTCTCTCTGCCGTACTGGCAGACAGCCCTGACAGCCACAGATGCCAATCGTTTTGTCATCAGATTGTGCCGCCAAATCACAGGCAGGCAATATGTATTGGTGCACAATTGGTGCTACCACGGCTCAGTAGACGAAACTTTTGCCACCCTACACAAAGACGGCACAGTGGGACCGCGCAAAGGCAACATGGGGCCGCCAGTGAACCCCAATGTCACTACTAAGGTAGTAGAGTTTAACGACCTCAAAGGTCTCGAAGAAGCACTTAAAAACAGAGACGTTGCGTGTGTTTTAGCCGAGCCAGTGATGACCAATATCGGTATTATTCATCCCGATCCGGGCTACCACAAGGCCTTGCGCGAACTGACTCGCAAGTATGGCACCTATCTGATTATTGACGAAACCCACACAATCTGCACCGGCCCCGGTGGCTACACCAAAGAGCACAATTTAGAGCCTGACTTTATCACCATCGGCAAACCCATAGCCAGCGGCATTCCCGCCTCGGCCTATGGCTTCTCCGAAGCAGTAGCCGAACAAATCAAAGCCAATAGCACCCTAGACGAATGCGATACCGGTGGCATTGGCGGCACCCTGGCAGGCAATGCCCTATCGCTAGCGGCTATGCGGGTTACCCTGGAAAAAGTACTGACTGAAGATGCCTACAAGCAAACGATTCCTTTAGCCGAGCGCTTTGCCAAAGGTGTTGAAGCCGTAATTGCCGAGCAGCAATTGCCCTGGATTATCAAACAACTAGGCTGTCGGGTGGAATACTGGTTCAGACCAGAACCACCCAAGAACGGCTCAGAAGCGGCGGCTGCAGCCGACAGTGAACTAGATCGCTACATGCACCTGGCGGCACTTAATCGCGGCATATTAATGACACCATTTCACAACATGGCCTTAATTGCCCCAGGTACAAGTGACGCTGACGTAGATCATCACACCCAGGTCTTCAAAGAAAGCGTCGAACAACTGCTTCATTAATCGAACAACGGAAACAAGTATGCAGAGCCCACAAAACGAGCGAAAGTCATCCCTGCCAACTCTTTCGCGCGTAGCTAGCGAAAAAGAGTTGGTGGCGATGCTGCATCAATCACTGACCAAAAGGGGCGAGATGCTCGAACTGGCCATGGAAATTGGCCCCGAAGATGGCAGCGCTAGCGATGGCGAAGTGCGCCTGAGATTGCAGGCCGTGGTAGGCAGACGGGCCGGGGAAGAAGCGCCCACCTGGTACCTCTACTATGATGGGCCTACGGATTCAAAGCTTGAATGGATTCACCAGAGCGGTGATATGGCTCACATTCACCACTTGCTCAACAACGCCGCCCAGCAATTCGATCGCGACCCATCTTTGTTTGAATCTGGCAATAAGCCCAGTTTCACGCCCTACACCGGCGAACAAAATGCGGCAGGCAGTGGCAATCAAGGCCAGGCAGCAGGCAACTCTAATGGCACTAATTCGACAAGTTCAGCCAATAAAGTAAACGCAGTTCCGGTAGAAGAAGAACGCGGTGTGCTAGACGGAGATCTCACACGACTACCAGTGGAAGCACTTTTGCAGTCAATTACAGCCAGCAAAATGACAGGCAAACTAGAATGCAAAAGCACCGAAAAATCAATATCTGTTTTCTTCGAAAATGGCAATCCTAAAAACGCTTACACTGGCTCTGTCATAGGTGAAGAAGCCGTGATCGAGTTAATGACATGGAAAGAAGGGTTATTCAGCTTCTTCCCCAACCAAACCATTGAAGAACGCACAATCATCAAACCCATCACAGCTCTCTTACTAGAAGCAGCTACCCTCACTGACTTTAGCGTATTTCTAGACAAGGCTGGCCTCACAGGCGAATCAATTTTAGCTCGCAGTCAATCAACTTTGACCGAGGCCGAATTTGAAGACAAACTGGCTCGCGCTGTGCCAATCGACATGATCAAGCAGAAGAAATTCTATCAACTGGTCGACAATAAAACCTCATTAGCAGAACTAATTGAGCGCCACAAATACAGCCGCTCTACCTGGCTACCACTTGTCTACAACATGGTATCCAGTGGCATCCTCACTATTCTTAAACCGACAGCACCCAAAAGCAAAGCCACCACAGCCAGTGACCTAGAATTAAATCGCACCACCATAGACAGCTTCGCTCGCTCGCACATCTACTCAGATAGCGGCGTCATTAGCTATGTTGCTTTCCTCTACTTTATTGAACAAGAGTTCTACCGCTACGAGTGTTTTAGAAGTTCATTCTCTCTCGTACTCTTCCGGGCCAAGATGCGGCAGAAAAATGCTGAAACTAGCCAAGAAATAGAACTAGACCGCAGCAAGTTGCAAGAGCTGATGGGGAGAGTCAATCTCACTAAACGCAAAGCCGATTTACTAGCTCACTACCAGCAAGACAGCTACGCTCTGCTCTTGCCCCATACAAACCTGCAAGGCGTAACAGCCTTCGCCGGGCGTCTTGTCGGGGCGCTAATGACAGCACCTTTTGCTAACAGTGATGGTCAAAAACTAGTTCTTACTGTAGGCATCGCCAGTCTGCCAGAGAATTGCGCCGACTGGGTTAGCCTGGTCGCTTATATGCACAACAACCAGCGACGATTTGAATAGAAAAAGAAGATCTGAATAGCCAGAGAAGTTCTGACCGGAAGCTTTATTAGTAAATAAGTGCTGGAACAGCTAACCAAGCTAGCGCAAGCCTTGTCGCATACGAAAGGCCAGGACCCAAGCCAGTCGGACATTTCAAAAGATGTAAAGAGATAATAATTACACATTTCTCTATGTTCTCATAGAGCTCTTAATAGTTAGAACTGAATAGTCTCCCATCATTTCAATATTCAGAACCTAACTCTCTCAAGCAAAAGCCAATCGCACTAGCCCGCATAAAAACCTCTCTCCGCTGGAGCTGAGGCGACACGTTGCCGGCCAGTCCTTGCTCACGAGATGGAATTCCCGATTTCTTCAAACAACTTTTTCAGGAGGTGCATCATGGCTCATGATGAAACTGGTGCATTCCTGCGCCGGTATCTGACGTCTACTTTTGCTTCACTCAAGCATCGCAACTTCAAGCTCTATGCGCTCGGCGTGGTCTTTTCGCTAACCGGCTCGCTCTTGCAAGAAGTAGTTGTGGCTTGGATGGCATATCAGCTCACTGGTTCCAGTCTTGTGCTCGGCGGTGTTTTGTTTGCCTACCAGGTACCAATGATTCTCATGGGCGCCCTTGGTGGCATCGCTGCCGACCGCTTCGACCGACGCAAGATTCTGTTGCTCTCGCAAAGCCTGGCCTTTCTGCTCTCTCTGGTCTGGCTCACTCTGTCTGCAACCAACAGCCTGGCGGTCTGGCACATCTATTTGCTCTCCAGCCTGTTTGGTGTAATTGTGGCCTTCGAGATTCCCGCTCGTTTTGCCATGATTCCACAACTCGTCGACAAAGAAGACATGATCAATGCCTTCTCTCTCGATGGCTTGCTCTTCTATGGCGGAAGAGTGATTGGCCCAGCTGCCGGTGCACTGATTCTGGTGCTAGCAGGTCCGACTTTGTGCTTTGCTGCCAACAGCCTGACCTACCTGCTTGAGTTGGGCACCCTGCGAAAAATCAGACCGGCCCCAAGAGAGAAGAGTGACAGCGTGCCTTTGCTGGAAGCCATGGCAGTCATCGCTCGCAATAGCAAAACCAGAGCTCTTCTGCTTTTCGTTGCCGCTCTCACTTTCTTCGGCGTCTACATTCCGCTCATGCCAGTCTTCAGCCACAACCTTGGCGGAGGCTCGCAATTGAACGGTGCTCTGATTGCCATTTCTGAAATCGGTGCTATCCTCGGCTCGATTTTCCTGGCACACAAAACGGCGCGAGTAGCCCAGTCTGCACAAGAGCAAAAGCCAGCCAGCAACCTCAGGCGCATCATCGCCCTGGCTGGATTGGCTTTCGCCGTCCTCATCGTGCTGTTCAGCTTCTCCACCAACAAGTACATTGCTCTAGCACTGATTGCACCAATCGGCTTCTCCATGACCCTGGTCACCATTGGAGCCCACGCACTCTTGCAAGACGAAGTCGAAGATCGCTTGCGCGGCGTCGCCTCAACGATTTTCTGGATGTACTGCTACTTCGGCATGCTGGCTCTGGGTGGCCCATTCATGGGTTTTCTCCTAGAGCACCTCAGTATTAGCCAAAGCTTCGGCATTGCTGGCGCTATCTGCTTCGCCTGCTCTGCTGTCTTCTTATCAACAACTTCAACCAAAGGCCGAGCCTAGCTCCGCCGAAAGTTTAGAGGTGTACTATGAACACTACCATCTCAGCAATTGCCGCTGCCATTGGCACCGCCGATAGCACCACCGCTTCCAACAAGGGAAGTCCACGCACCCGCCTGGATCTGGTCACCCCCAGCGAAGACGACCGCGCTTTCCTCGAATTCGTAAACAACAATCTCTTCGGCCAGCCCGCGGCCAAGGAAATGCTGCTGCGCATTCACCGCGCCGCCAAGAACCCCTTCCGCGACCGCACCCGGCCGATCTACAAGGCCCTGATGCCTGGCGATTCGCACACAGGCAAAACCGAAACGGCCTGCGTGCTCGCCGACTACTACCACGGCAACCCCGAGGCCTTCATCCGCATCAACTGTGCCAACTACAAGAACAAGGGCGACATCTCGCGCTTGCTCGGCACCGGCCCCGGCTGGGTTGGCTATCAGAAGCCGCCTACCGACGAAGAGCTGGCGGCGAACAAAGACAAGTTCGATGCCTCGGCTCTGCTCTCGGCACAGAACCTGACAGCCTCGCGCAAGGGCTCGAAAACGCCCTACACCATTGTCTTGCTGGACGAGTTCGAGAAGGCCGGCGATGAGTTCGAGCAGTTCATCTTGGCCATCTACAGCGCCGCCAAAGAGCGCATGGGCAACAACCAGGAAGTCGACTTCAGCGACTGCATCTTCCTCATGCCTTGCAACCTGGGCATGTCCGAAATCGCCGAGAAGAAGAGAGGCAGCATCGGCTTCGTCACGGCCAAGGTCGACACCAGCACCGAGCTGGATGGCATCATCACCCGTCGCTATCCCATCGAAGTGATCAACCGCTTCGATGAAGTCTGCGTCTACGGCAAGCTCTCACGGGACGACATCAACAGCGTTCTCGGTCTGCACATCAAGAAAGTGCAAAAGCGTGTCGATGCAGCCTATGGGGGCTCTGCCTTCACCATCGTGGTAGAAGAGTCGGCGCGCCAGCGCTTGCTCGAACTCTGCCTCAATGATCGCGGCGACGTTGCTGACCTCAAGCGCGTGGTGCCCCGTCGCCTCACCGACCCTGTTTCGGTGGCGGTGGAGACCGGCGTGGTCGGCGCTGGAGACGAGCTGATTGTCTTCTGCGAGGACGGCAAAGAGATTTGCTTCGATCGCGCAGGCAATGGGCCGGTGCAGAAGCTGGATGGCAAAAAGCTGCCCAAAGAATCTGACAAGACGGCCGAACCCACGGCGCTGCAGAAAGAAGCAGCCGCGCCCAAGCGCAAGGTCAACCTCGAAGCAGTCAAACTGGTCATGGAAGCCGCTGGCTTGATTCAGAAAGGCGAAGAACGGCAAGCACAGCTGGTTCTGGAGAGAACCCTGATCGTCATGGAAAAAGGCCCCGACGATCTGTTGGCCGTCCGCGTCAACAACATGCTCGGCCTGCTGTTCTACAAGAATGGCGTCTACGCCCAGGCCACCAAATACTTCGCGGCTGCGGCTGACGCCCGCGCAGCGCTGGGAGAGTGCGACGAGAGCCTGCCCTTCGGCACTCTCTTCGGCAACTTGGCCTTGGCCTTGAGCCACGACGGTCGCAAGGAAAAGGCCAAAGAGATCTTGGCCGATGGCATGACCGCCATTCTCCTCAATCGCAAGACCGAAACCGACCACGGCCTCAAGCACTTCTTCAACACGTACATCGACATCGCTCCAGACATGGCCAAAAAGCTGATCGAGTTTTCGATTAAGCTGAGAGAGCCGCGCTAACAATGGCGACGCCGACCAGCACTTGCCTAGCAATAGGTCAGTGCTTGGTCGGCGACACCAGCCTCTCAATGTAGAAAGGGGCTCACACCCCTTTCTTTTTTTTACCCACCTACGATATAGCACAGTACGACTTATACTGCTAGAATAGCTTTTCTCCGCCCAGGAAACCAATGACCAAGAAGTTAAGCAAAGAAGTCTTCTTTACCAATTTTCGCGATGTTATTCACGATGGTCTATTGGAGCTGGGTTTTCAGTTGGTTACAGACGAACTACTGGAAAAAATAATTGCTAGCAATAGCCGATACAAGAATAGGCCTACACCAGAATTTACTTGCCCGCTAGGTAGCGCCCCTAGGTACATAAGAGCTTATGCCGATGAAGTTTTTGGCCATTTATACTTGGATTTCAGACCAAAACCGGACTTCAAAAAAGGTCTTTATATTTGCCTCTTGTCCCAAGGAATTGTTCATGTACCCACTCAATTCTTACTAGCCGAACTCCAGAACACAACTTTTCGCCCACTTGATCCCTTGGATACATGGGGCGTTGTGGGCAACGGCCGCTTGAATAACTTCCAAAACTACAACTCAAATCTTCCTCCTAATGAACTTCGCAAACTAGCAACCGAAATAATTGTTGCTGTAGAAAATGAAACAATTCCGTGGATGAGTTCAGAAGCAAACCTAGCTCACCTTGAGCAGTTCTTCGATCAAGTCCGGCATCCTTCCTTAGGCAAAGTCTGCTTTTATATTGCAATCAACAGAAACTTGAAGGCTAGAGCCGAAATGAATTGCGTAACCCAAGAATTTGCATTTCGCCTCAAACGGTCACTTAGTCGAGGTTTTACAGGCTACAGCGAAGAGGAAGAACAAAGTCGTAGGTGCCGCAATCTCTGGATAGACAATCAGGTCATCGAACAAGTAAATCAGCTTACATTCGATGAAGATAAATAACTAAAAAAGCCCAGTCGATATACAGACGGCATCCACAAGATCGCCAGCCAGTTCTTACTTTTATCCAATTCCAAAACTGTCATATTTTCTTGAGAAAATATGACAGTTTTGAAACCCAGCAATAGAGCCAACGGAGCCATTGAAATTAATGAATGAAACAATAGAAAATGCTTTCAGGCAGCGGGTAGGCCAATAGTGATATCATCGCCCAGTTGATCAACCCCCGAATTAAGCCTGCAATGCTATTTAACAGTTTCTCCTACCTAATATTTCTGCCGACAGTCTTTATTCTTTATTGGCTATCACCGGCGAAGTATCGCAAAATTTTGCTCCTTGTAGCGAGCTACTTTTTCTACATGAGCTGGAAAGCTGAGTACGGGCTGCTCATGTTCATGCTCACCTTAATCAATTTCGGCTTCGGCTGGCTCATTGATAAATACAAGAGTGAAGACAAAGCTGGCATCGCCAAAAACATTCTGATCTTTGGCATCGTTAGCAATCTGGTCTGTCTTTGCTTTTATAAATACGCAAATTTGCTACTTGAAACAGTCTTCTCTGCCTTGCATATTAGCGGCAAAATTTTGCATGTGTCTTCGATGGAAACCTGGTCATCACCAGCATTGAACATCATCCTGCCCCTAGGCATTTCCTTCTTCACTTTTGAATTCATTCACTACATTGTCGATATTCATCGTGGCAGCAAGCCAATTAAAAACTTCATTGATTTTGCTCTGTTTGCCTCCTTCTTCCCTTCGCAAATATCAGGCCCCATCAAGCGTTTTCAAGACTTCTACAAACAAATGTTTGACACGCCAAAATTTCAGCACGCCGAGTTTAGAGAAGGTATTTTTCTCATTCTTCAAGGCCTATTCAAAAAAGTTGTGCTCGGTGATCATCTCGGCATGCTCTGCAATCTAGGCTACAGCCAGGTTGGCGCGCTCAGTGTTTCAGACGCCTGGATCTCCATGAGCGCTTTTTACTTCCAAGTCTTCTTTGATTTCTCTGGTTACACTGACATTGGTCGAGGCTCGGCAATGTTACTGGGCTACAAAGTTCCAGAGAACTTCAACCTACCTTACCTCTCAGTCAGCCCCACTGAATTTTGGCGACGCTGGCACATATCGCTCTCAACATGGCTGCGTGATTATCTCTTCATTCCGCTAGGCGGATCACGCGGCGGTGAGTGGTTGCTCTGTCGCAACTTATTCATTACTATGGCCCTAGGAGGCCTCTGGCATGGCGCTGGCTGGCACTTCATGGTCTGGGGTGGCATACACGGCATTGGTCTGATAGTTGCCAGAAAATGGGCAGCTTTTTGTCAGAACAGCGCCACCTTGACGCTTTGGCGCCCGAGCGCAGTTTGGCACTGGAGCGGCATTATCTACACAATCTTATTTGTTTCACTTAGCCACGTTGTCTTTAGATCAACCAGCGTAGCTGAGGCTGGGTTGTTTTATCAGCGCCTATTTAACTTCTCTACCCTTAGCCAACCAGGGGCGGTAACCGCCGCCTATCTCACCTCTACTCTGTTCGTCACCCTTCCGCTGTACAGTCTATACAGCTTCATAAGACACAAGAGCATAAAGCTAAGCAAGAACCCAAGCGCCGCTCTATCTAAACCAGTGGTGGCGATACAAAGCTATTGGAACAGATCAATTGCTCTACGCCTAGTGACATGTGTCGCTACCGCCTGGATCATCGCTGGTTGTGCCCCTTCACAGTTAATACCCTTCTTCTATTTCCAATTTTAAAACAATCGCAATCTTCACTGATTTGTTAGGACCAGTTAAATGCCAGAAGCCCCAATCACAAAAACTGAAGATGTCGACAATAGCGCTGCTGCACTGCCAGCAGCAGCGAAGATTCAGCGTGGCCACTCTGCTCCCATTACCGCCTTAGAACTTCTTGTCTTGACACCACTCGCGGTGCTCATACTCGAAGGCTTCTTTACCATAGCTGGTGTCGGCGAACAAAATTTCATGAAGCCAGATCTAGAGCTAGGCTCGATTCATATCCCCGGAAAGCTAGTTACTTGGCGGCTTGAAGGCTACTCTCGCGAATCATTTTCAAAGGCGGGCTGGCGCGATGTTGAACGCACTGTGGAAAAACCTGCCAACACTTATCGCGTTGCGCTGATTGGCGACTCCGCCACAGAAAGCCTACAAGTACCGCTAGAGCAAGTCTGGGCAACGATTGCAGAAAAACAAATCAATCTAGATTTAGCCGCTATCAAAGATAAACAACCAACCAAAAACCCACCGCACGTAGAAGTGATCAATTTCGGAGTCTCAGGCTACTCTACATCGCAAGAGCTTTTGCTACTGCAAAAAGAAGTTGTTAAATACAAGCCAGACCTAATAGTCGTGCTCTATTCACGAGGAGATTCAGACGAAAGCTCAGTCGACCCAGCGAAATATGCCACAGCTGAGCCTCGGCCTTACTTTTACCTTGATCAAAACAATCAACTCAAACTTGATCGCACAGTCTTAATTGCCAATAAACAAAAGCTGCAAAGCAATCCCGTACTGGAATTTTTGCGGGCTCACAGCCGCATCTACGGTGTCTTCGATCAAACCAACTTCCAGCTAAATTTGACTGACAAGTTCTATGTGAAACTGCGGCGCATTTACACACAGATAACTGAGAAATTATCTGGAACCAATAAGCTTAGCCCAGCCGAAGAAGCGGAAAAGCCTCACTATCCAAAACAGGATAGCTTTAAGGTCACTCAAGCCCTAATGAGTGAGATTCAAAACACGGCCAAAGCCAATGGTTCGCGCTTCCTTCTGCTCACCTTCCCTGACATGGGCAACATTGACCCCGTGTTCACAGCACAATTACCAGCTTTAGCCAAACAAGGACAAAGCGAGGGCTTTGACGTACTAGAGCTAAGTCAACCATTCCGCGACTACAAAGGCAATGAACAGCTGTTTTATCAGGTACACTTCGCCTCAGGTGGCCACAAAGTGGCAGCCCAAGTTCTTTCTAAGTACGTGGAGAAGCTTATTTCAGAGCAGATACAGTCGACCGAGCCCAAGGCTGAGCTATCCAAATAATCTCTAACTGAAAATGCGGTGACTATGGACGAGCCGGAACAAAAAGTCTCAGAAGTAAAAGCTCCAGACGCCCACTCGCCTTCTGAAGACGAAATTACCGCCTTAGTTACCCATTACACCTGCACCCGCAATTGCAGCGGCCAAAAAGGCAACGCCGCAGGCTGCTGTACCATTGCCAGCCGCGACTTCATCATTGGTCCGATCACCGATCCCAAAGACTTTCTCAAACGACTAAGCGCAAGAGATGGTCGCACCTACAGCCATGCTGAAGTTTTCATCGACTACAAAGAAGGTCGCAAACTATTTCCCGATAAAACGGCCTGGCAAACCAAAGAATTCTATCCAGCCCTGCGAGTCCAAACCGACAAACCAGAGGTTTACCCCTGTCGCTTTCTCTCTGACGCTTTTGAATGCACTGTTTATGGCGACAGGCCCAGCATTTGCCGTACTTACCAGTGCGACCATTTAAAAACGACCCTCAAAAATCTTTGAGGGTCGTTCTGAAGTCTTTAAATTTGGCGGTAACTAAGCGGCTTTCTTGTTATTTACCCGATCATCAAACCATTGATCAGCCTTAGCTGCAGCACTGGCACTAACATAGAGACCATCGGTGTTATATTGAGCACCGTCTATTGCCTTTTCTCTGTCGCTCGTGGCCGCATCAGCTTGGCCCATCATAGAACCATTCTTTTGCGTCGCCTTAAGCGTTGTCCAGATGTCGGCAGCATTGCTAACTTCTTGGCCCTCATTTTTCTCTGCTTTATGAGCCTTGTCTGCGCCGACTGTATTGTTCCAGCCGTTCAAAGCAAGATCATAGTTAACGGTCTTACTAATATCTTCCATGACATGAGAAAACAGACCACCTTCTCGCTGCTCCTGTGGGGAGTTAGCGCCTTGGTCGCCGTTATCGTGTCTTTGTTGTGGTTTATCTAGTGACATAATTGTGAAACCTGCACTCGAAGGCGTGGGGCCATGAGGACACTACTACTAAGTGGACTCTCTAATTAGACCACGACAAAAGCGATTGTCAAGCATTTTTTATCTATCCGAAACAGAAAAATGAACAAAGCCCTAGGAACGGCCATTAGGGTTTTGCTAGGGTGAATCATCCCCATACTTCCTCCTTATATAGAACTCAAAAACCCCAAGTCTCGACCCAGGCCTAAACCCCTAAACCCTCGCAGCTCATATATGAGTGTGAAATGAGACCGGCCAATTGAATTTGAGGGGAAATCTTTTCGCAGGCATTCAATGCCAGTAAATCTCAAAGGAAACCATCATGGATATCACAGCTTCTGCGGTCGCGGTCTACGCCACCCTGGCCCTGCTAGTCGCCGCTTTCGGCTCTTTCTGCGTTGCGCTCTTTCACCACAGCCGCGTTCGCACCCAGGGCAAACCCGCCCTCGCGCGTTCACTGAACTGGAGCGGCGTCGGCTTCATGCTTTTCAGTAGCTGCGGCTTCGTTGCTGAACTCAATGCTTTCGGTCGTATCGCTACAGGCTACTACATTGTCATCACCGCCCTCTTCATTTTGGGCGTCTGGATGTTTCTCAAGGCCCGCGAGCTGAACGGCAAGTAAGCCAAAAGTGGTAAGTAGTGGAAAACAGCTGGCACTGGATTAGACTTCAAGTCTTCTCTAGCGTCAGCTGTTTTCCGATTTGCCCAGGCACTCAGCAACAGTTAATGGCAGTCATAACTGGTAAACCTACATCTCGCTTTATTTTTTGCCTTTCTCTATTAATTGATATAGTTAGCAGAAGGAAACACAAGCTGAGTTGACCTTGCCAGCGATTGCGCCACCCTAAGCTAGATAGGACAGTTAAGATTAACTACGATGAGTTGATCGCCCAGCCAATTTCTTACCCGCCACCGCTGCCGGTGCATTCAAATTATTATTGGTATTACCATAAACTGGCGCCGGCGCCACCACTCCAAAATAAGTTAAGGCGCTGTAGGCCTCATTTTCTACGCTAGGCACACCGTAAGTACGAGCAAGAGTCAGAGCATTTTTGTACTCATCAATAGCTCCGTTAATGTCGCCGTAGTGCTTCATGGTCTTGGCCAGAATCAAGTGAGCTCCAGCATCGAGTGGATTGTCTTTGAGATGTTCGTTAAGCAACTCAGCGCAACGAACTGTGTCACCAGAAGCTAGGTGTTGCCGAGCAACAGTAAGGCGATATTGATTAGCGACAGCATAGTCTTGAGTTGATGGAGCAGGCAGTGGCGGGCCATCATAGACAACAGCCATTTGCGTAACATCAAAACAATTAACTGGCTCAGTGAATGTGAGCAAGGCATTAGGTGACAATTGATAGCATTCAACCGGTTGGGCATTATTATCAAAATACTGACGAACTGGCTCACCTAGCTGTTTTTTAACATGCTTAAGCTGCATACCCGAATGAGGGAAAAGTGCGACAAATGTCTTGGAGGTAGCTAGTGGGTGAGCTACTGGAATGGTCTGTTTATTGGCAAAACTGGCACTACCATTTTGCAAAACAAAACTCGGCCCACCAAGTTGTTTAGCCCGCCAATTCAAACTACTCATACCAAAACCAGACGAACCCTTATTATCGGGAGCACCGAGAATCGTGCGCAGATACTTTGCTTCAATCAATTCTGGCCGCATAGCCATATGCACCATCATCGGAAGAACAGCATCACCGTGGCATTGCGGTCGCTTATTCTTAGGCTGGTAGCGATTAACCGAACCTTTCATCGGAACAATGGTGCCATTCGAGGCAACAGTGTGCAAACTAGAAAGCGGTAAATTAGTTGGCCGCATGGTAATGGCACCGGCAGGCGGAGCCACATTTACTGAGGTGCTCTGCCCATAAGATCCAATAGCGTGCGCTACAGGTGCACTGACAGTAGAACTAGCAGTCTGGGTTGAACCAGCCACAACAGCAGCATGCTCGGCGAATGGATCGAAATCAGGAGAGTGTTGCGAATAGACGGTGTCAGCAGAAACACTGCTGGCGAAAAACAGCTGACAAAACAGCGCAAAAGCCACAGAGCCTGTCATAGCTTTGCTAACCGGTTTTTCGCTTGAACTGCTGAAGAGCATTGGAACCCTGTATAGCTGCGACTTTCAGCCGGCAATTATATAACAAAGCCAGCCAATATCAAACAAATCTCATTTACAAGATTACCGAAATTAGAAAACAGTTGAAAGAAACAGGGTTGCCAAGGGGTTCGCAAGCTACGGCAGAGACAAAGATCTGTGTTGACAACCTAAAAGACCTCTCACATATAGCTCTCTGACTCAAGAACTACTTTCTTTGCCTATTACTAATCCATTAGGAAGAAGTGTAACTACCAATTCCCTTTCTTATAAACAACACCAACAAGCCGCTCGAAGACTCAAAGCAAATCATCACTTCCTCGTCACAAAGCCGGCCACAAGCCAGCTCAGGAAGTGCTGCTTTCCACCCAGCTTCATAGCGAAATCACATTTAACCGAAAACCAGCGCAGAAGCTCCTGATGACTTCCGCTGAACAACCTAGGAGGTATCTTTATGACCGCTAACTCAAGCTCCAACTGCATCATCGGTGAGCGCAACCTGTGCACTCCGAACGGCAAGATCGCTGCACTTCTGATCGACATGGACGGCACCACCGTCGTCTGTCAGCCCTACTTCGACGAAGCCGTCGAAGAATTCGCCACTTTCATGAGCTTCATCGGTGTCACCAAGGACGTCGCTCGTGAAACCCTGCGCAAGGTCTACAGTGGCAGCATGCCGCATCGTGGATTCGAGCGCGAACGCTTCCCCGAAGCCCTGATGGAAACCTACGAACTGCTGGCCGGCAATCACGCCGTCACTGTTCCGCCGGAAGACATCGAGAACGTTCGTTCGATTCTCAAGGGCATCGGCAGTGCGCCTTACTTCCGCAAGCCCAAGCTCTTCCCCCACTGCATGGAAGTGCTCAACCGCGCCCACGATCGCTTCATGCTCATCGCCGTCACCGTCGGTGACTACGAAGTGCAGGAATACAAGATCCGCCAGGCCGGCCTCGACAAGCTCTTCGACTACCGCATCATCACGCTGCAGGAAGCGAAGGACGAACTGGTGGAAGAGGCCATGCACGACCTCAACATCGACCCGCAGTACTCCGCTTTCATCGGCAATTCGGTTCGCTCGGACGGCATCTGCCTGAAGAAGACGAACCTGATCTACCTGCCCCTGGAAGCCTCGCTGCCCAAGGCCACTGACAAGTTTCCCGAGAACACCGGGTTCACGCACTTCAACGTGAACAACTGGCGGGAAGCCGAACAGCGCGCCATCAATCGCCTGATCCGCCAGCGCGACCAGGCGATTCGTTCCCTTCCTGCGGCTGCCGAATGCGCCCCGTGCAAGACCAAGCGCGGCGCTCGGACCAAGTAACCTAAGGAAAACCATCATGAACCAAATGTTCCAGATGTTCCTCATGCAGATGCAACATCTCTGGAAGATGTTCTTCTACTTCCTCGCCGCCGCTGCCGTCACCACCGTCTTCGGACTGGGTGTCAGCGCCGGCGACGTACTCCCCACGGCTCTGGCAGCGGTTCTTGTCTCGGCAGGAGCGCTGATTGGCGGCGTGGGTCTGACCATCGGCATGCGTGCCCTGTTCGGCCTGATGCAGGTCGGACGGCTTCTGCAGTACACGGCCTTCTGGCTGTCGGCTGCGCTCTCGCTCAAGATCATCGGCATCATCGGCGGCCTTCTTTTTGCCGCCAGCCTTACCGTCAACAGTGCGCTGCTTGCGGGCTTTACCGTCTTCGCAATAGCGTTCGCCGCTGCCACCATCACCGGTGAAGTGCCGACCAAGGGTCGCACCTGGCTGCCGATGAAGATGAAGTCCCCGCCGAAGAAGTAACCGCTTCTATAAGCATTTCTTCACGGGCCTAGAAACAGCAACTGAGAAAGGCGCCACAAAATGCGCATTGAAATCGACCCCAAGGAGCCCATGCGGATTCGCGTTCGCTACAACGGCAAGGAAGTCTTCGACCAGACCCTGCAGCCGGGACCGAACGACATCAACATCGAGCACCCCAAGACTTGCGGCAAGGCGGAAGCCTTCATCGTCGAAGACGACGGCAGCGAGTTTCCGCTGGGCCATGCCGACTACGGCACCTGCGAGTGCAGTCCGCCCTGCGCCTAGCGCCAGGCGGTCTTTCGGCCTGAGCTCTTAACGGCGCTCAGGCCAGTTAAGCAGAGACTTGCAAGCCTCTGCATTCGACCAAAATCTCAAAATCTCTTCGAGGTAAGTAACACATATGAGCACCACAACCGTTGACATGAGCAAGTCGGGACTCTTCTCCAAGGTCTCGCTTCTGCTCTCTCTGAGCTTCATCATCTCCGCTTTCGGCACCTACGCCGGCGCGGGCATCACCTCTCTGGGCGCCATGATCGGCCTGGGCATTCTCTTCCTCATCGGCGCTTTCGCAGTGCCGTTTGCAGCGAAGGCTTCCACCACCGCTGGTGTCAGCGCCCTGGCCGTCTGGACGTTCATTTCCGGCCTCTTCATCGGCCCGACCATCAACCACTACGCCCACGTTCTCGGCTGGGAAACGGTCTTCTTGGCCTATCTCGGCACCGGCGGCGTCATGGCAACTTGCGGCGCCATCGGCATTTTCAGCGGCTTCAACTTCAGCAGCCTCGGCCGCTGGTTGATGTTCGCCTTGCTCGGCCTGATCGTCGTCGGCATCGTCGGCATCTTCGTGCCCTTCAGCCAGGGCGTGAACATCGTTTACTCCTTGATCGGCATGGCGGTGTTTGCGGGCTTCTTCCTGTTCGACTTCTTCCGTGCCAAGGATGCGCCGAACACGTGGGAAAGCGCCATCTTCGTGACGATGCAGAGCTACCTCAACTTCATCAACTTCCTGCTCTACTTGCTGCGCTTCCTCGAAGCGATTTTCGGCAAGCGGCGCTGAGCTGAAGCGAAGTTGAGCTAAAGAAGCGCTGAGCTAACAGCCAACTAGTCTCGGGGAGCCACCTGGTGTGTAAAAACATCAGGTGGTCTCCTTTTTCTTTTTTTGCATTGTTCTCAATGCATTTTTTTGGTGAGCCTGGTACGACTTGGTGTAGTATAAAAGAAAACCACTCAAAAACAACAGCAGCAATCTCGATAGCCGAGTCTAAATTTGTCCGATTTTCGGCCGAAAATCGGACAAATTTGGCCAAGCAGAAAAGAAACAGCGCACCACAAAAAGGTTGCATCCTATAAACTAGTCGGTGGCATCATGGGGAATTCTTTCAACTGCGCCTCAAACCTCAACCCGAATAATTAACTTCACCCCCACAGGTGCTTCATGGAACTGCCATTTTCTCTTCCCGCCAACTCAAGAGTACTTGTAACCGGAGCCGGTGGGGGCTTTGACGTTTTCTGTGCTTTACCGGTAGCGCTTCAATTAAAAGAAAATGGACACGAAGTACATCTCGGCAATTACAGCTTTACCAACCTAGAAGCCGTTCACGGGGCACTTACCGAGAAAGAGAATTTGTATGGCATCACAGGTGATTCGACACTGGCAAAAGGCGACTACTTTCCGGAGCTGCAACTAAGCCGTTGGTGGGAAAGAACGTTTGCTGAAAAGAAGGCCATTTGGTGTTACAGCCGCATAGGGGTGCGGCCACTGTCGCAGATTTTTCAACACCTACAAACCACTCTAAACCTTGATGCCATTGTTGTTTTAGATGGCGGAATAGATGGACTGTTCAAAGGCAACGAGTTTGATTTGGCCACTCCATCGATGGATGCCATCTCAATCATCGCCGCATCTACAGTAACAAAATGCACCAAGATATACGCCTTCACTGCCTTTGGCACAGAGGGCGCAGAAAGCAAGGTTCGCCATGCCGACGCCTTGCTACGCATCTCTGAACTGACAGCCAGTGATGCTTTCTTTGGTGTTACAGCTCTAACTAAAAAATCTACCATCGGACGACAATTTATTGAAGCAGTAGACAATGCTCACAACCATCTCCCAGCTTCGCAAAACAGCGTCATTGCTAGCTCAATAGTTGAATCGCTCAAAGGGAAATTCGGCAACTGTCGCTTCAACGCCAAAACACAGGTAACACCAGTGTGGATTTCCGCTCTAACCTCGCTCTACTGGTTCTTTGACTTAGATGCCGTGGCCAAAGCTAAACCCTACCGCAACGAAGTGCTTGAAACAGACAACGTCACCGACGTGTCAGATGCAATTGAAAAAACGCGTGCGCGAATGGGTGTGCTACCAAGGGCTGATATTCCGATTTAAGACATCGCATGGGTTAGTTTTATTGAGCACTCTTGCAAGCAGATGGGTAGCCACTTTGAGCACGCCAGAAGTGTCAGATTTTTTGAAGAAAAACTGACACTTTTGGAAAACCAATTAACAGCCAGGTCGCTCACCTAATCAGGCGCGTTACAAACTAAGCACAGCGGGGAAAGGCCCCACCCAAAATAAAATTGCGTATGCGACAATGTCACACCTTTGGAGACGCTTGTGAAACCTTCAGCCCATAACTCTATTCACCTCGCTCTGTTTTCGCTGCTATCCATAGTATGCTCAAGCTGCACAGCGCCCAGTTCAGCAGACGCTACTAATAATTTGGCGTATAAAGAATATGTCGCCGGTCACCAGCTGAATTCAGCAGGAAAATTCAAAGAAGCAATCCCTCATCTCGACAAAGCCATAGCGGCCGACCCAACTCTAGCGGATGCCTATATCAGCCGCGGTTTCTCCTACGGCAAACTAGGCCCAAACAACAGCGAAATGCTTGAACACAGCTTATCGGACTACGCAAAGGCGATAGCCTTAACTCCAGAAGAGCCTCACGGATACAATAATCGCGGCTTCACCCTACTGAAACTGAATAAGATAGACCAAGCAATAGCTGACTTCGACTTTGCTCTTAAGCTTGAGCCAGATGCAGCCTATCTCTTCGGCAACCGAGGCGAGGCTTATCTACGCAAAGGCGAACTAGACAAAGCAATTAGCGATGCCACCCGCGCAATCGAGTTAAACCCAGAAGACGCCGATCCTTTTGCCACCAGAGGTGATGCCTGGCTCCTGCAGAAAAATTACACAAAAGCCATTAAGGACTATGACTCAGCAATCGAATTGAATCCAACACCTGCCGATTGTTTTCACGATATAGAGGCGATAAAGACCAAGAGAGAAGAAGCGAAAAAAGCCTTATAACAATGAATGCCGGAAGGTGAGCTACAATGAAGCATGCGCGTTTTCTCAAAGCTATCACCCAAAAGCCCCGACGATAGAAGAATCGCAATATGTGTATTGTTCATTGTGGTGGCTCAAGTCATAGTAATTTGGCTACAGACCCAAGTGCTATTTTCAGACGTTCGAGTCAACATTGTCTTTGACTTCTTTCAAATATTCGGCCTGACCTTGATCAGCCTGGCCTTCTTTCTTCATTCAAACCGCAAAGAACAGCTTGAAGCGCTTTGTGTCAGCCTCGTCTTATCTTCGCTAACCTTTTTGCTCTGCGACGGCAAAATCCATGCAAAAAGTTGGCGCTTTAAAAATCCAGGCAACTACAGCCCAGTGGTTCTAGAAGAGCTAACCGTAAAAGGAAAAACCATCAGAAAATACCTCATTCGAGACCAGAAATACCCGGCCATAATGATCGCCAAAGTCGAACCAATTAGTGAGCAAATCGCTCTCTACTGGCCTTTGGCGAAATTTGGTAGCAGCAACAATGCCAACCTAAGAGTAAACAGCGGTTCCATTGTTGTGACATGCCGCAGCAGCGGCCGTGTCGAGCTCAAGGTGATTCCACTGAGTTCAATTCAGTAGTTTTTCATACGTTGACCGGATCAAGTTTTTCCACCAAAACTGACAAAAGAGATAGTTTTTCCACCTTAATGCTTGATTTTCCACCAAGCTCATACGGGTATATCCAACACAGAAGAGCAAATCCGACGAAGCTAAACGGTTCTGTTAATCGATGAAGACCCCAAAATCCGCACCTACTGTTTTATGCCTGGCACTACTACTGGCGGTTCAAATTGGGACGGGGTCAGCTCTTCCGCTATGCGCCAAGAATATTGACGCAACCAGCTCTAATACAAAAGAGATTCAACTTCTCAGACTTATACCGACCCTCGACAAGCTGCCGGAGCGCCGCATGTTGAAAGGTTCGGTTGGTCATGATGAGGGTCCCGAAGGCATACCGGTAAACATTTTTGGTTTTTCCGAAGTAGCGTCCAAAGACGCCAAAGGCGGCGCACCAACAGTACAAATAGGCTATGTCAAACCGTACACGGCCGCTTGGCGCAGCGGCCTTACTGCTGGCGACAAAGTCTTGGCTACAAAAGTGCAGCTCCCGCAGGCTCTTTTGACCATTGAGCGCGGCGGTAAGCGTTATGGTTGCCTACTAGAAACTAAGCAGCAACTGCCAATTGGCCTAGCGGGCAAGGTAAACGAAAACAAGAGTGATGCTCAAATTCTCTCTGAATATGCCATTGTCATGCTTATCGACAGCTCCGCTTCGATGCAAACTGCCGATTGCCCTGGCAACATCAGCCGCTGGCAATGGTGCAAGGACCACATGAAAGACCTTTTTGTGGCCGACAATGCAGGCATCATGGGAAAACAAAGCAATGTCAGCATAATTACATTCGACTCTAACTATCGCAGCCATCGCAATTGCTCCACAGCACAGTTGCCGCAAATCTTCCAAGATACCGAGCCTTCCGGTGAAACCTTTATGGCACCAGCCCTGACAGAGGCTTTTGCCGTGGTGCGCAATCAGCTCAATTATGGCAAACCGACAATGATTACAGTGGTTTCGGATGGTCGCCTCAACGACGCCGACTCACTAAAAAAGACCATCATTGCTCAAGTGAACAGTCTCTCTAAGCCTGATTTGCTTTCCATTGTTTTTCTGGAAGTGGGCACTCCCGATAAAATGCTTAAGGAACTAGACAATGAGCTAGTTAAACAGGGAGCCAAGGCCGATATCATTACTGTGCTACCCTTCAGTCAGGCCACCAGCAAGGGTCTAGTGCATAGCCTGGCAGCCACCGTTCCTAAGCCCAAAGCCGCAGAGACAACTATCAAAGGCACGGTCAGTACATCAGAAAATAAGGCTAAAGCAGCCATATCAGCCCACATCATTTTTCCCGCCAAACCAACACCCCATCTGCCAGCTCCTCTAATTCAGCCCAAGACTATTGTGCAACCTCAGGGCAGGCCCAAGCCGCAGCCACCTATCAAAGCCCACCCAACAGGCACATCACTGGAAGCAAAGGCTAATGCCCTACCCCAAGAAATAGACGAAAAAGAGCAAGTGCTGAGACGCAATGCCAACAGGACTTATCCATGAGAACATTGACAGCCTGGCCTGAAGAATAATTCCGGAGAAACGCAAGTTGACAGCCGCAGCACAATTGGAGCAAAGCGAATTAGAGCTAGATCAAGAGCTCGTGCGCCGAGAGTTTCCTGATTCCGACAGCACTTATCTTAATACCGGCAGTTGCGGCCGCAAGCCAGCATCAGTGCTCGCTGCTATAAACGAGGGTTGGCAGAAGCTCAATATCAATCCGACCTATGCCACTTTTCTTGATGTTGAGCCAATGCAATCGGCTCGAGCTGCCTTTGCCAAATTGCTTGGTGTTGCACCCCAACAGCTGATTCTGACCCAGAATTCTACCCAAGGTTTGCAGTTGATCATGCACAGCCTCTTGCTCGAAGCCGGTGATGAACTAGTTACCACCAATACCGAACACGGCAGTGTCACATCAATTGCCAGACACCTTGGCGAAACAAGAGGAGTGGTAACAAAACGTGCGGATGCCGACCCTAAACTTGGCAGTGGGGCTCTTTGCGCGGGGCTACTCAATCTCGTCACCACAAAAACCCGGCTAATTGTCGTCAGTCAGATTAGCTCTTACACCGGGTGGCGGGCCGATCTTCAGCACTTAGAGCACGAGGCTAAAAAACTGGGAGTGCCAGTGTTAATTGATGGCGCTCATTCTATGGGGCAGCTGGCTGGCCCTAAGATTATCGGCGAGAGCAGCCTCTGGGTTGGTTCTGCCCACAAATGGCTGGGAGGCCCCAACGGCACCGGCGTGAGCTATGTAGCACCAGAAATGGTGCCACTCCTAAAACCAATATCGGTAGGAGATCACTATTTTGACGCTCTTGAAGCTGATGCTAGGGACATAAGCCGATTCGAAAGCGGCGGCACTGCTGACATAGTGCGCTGGTGCGGCGTGATCAAAGCTTGTGAGCTGCAAGATATTATTGGTGCTGACAAAATCCGGCGCAAACAATTTGCTCTGGCACAATATCTGCGCGAAGAGCTTGAAAGAGCCTATCATCCTATATTTCGCTTACCGAGCTTAGCCGAAGCACCGGCCGCTGAAGCGACAGCTCTGGTTTCTTGCTACTGGCCAGCCGAACGGGTCAGGGTGCCAGACTTACGAGAGGCAATCTGGAGCAAATTTAAAATCTGGATACAACCAGATTTCCTCAATGCCAAACCCGGCTGCGGCATACGAGTAGCCTGTCATTATGCCAATACTCGGGCCGAAGTAGATCGACTGCTCGAAGCCCTTGGAGAGTTCATTGTGCCTTAAGGCGACGAAGGCTCAAAGCCCTTACCGCTCTCGCACCACACAACCGGTGACTAAATCTGGCACTGTTTGTCTTTTCTTGGCTGAGCCCATCATGATGTGCAAAGCAGCGAAAGTGACTATACATCCAAAAGCGGTCATAGCCAACACCGAAGCAGTTGGGGCATCGAGGTGCATACCATGCCTAAAGTGAGTGTTATAGAAATAGCCGTAAACCGCGACAAGAGCCATTATAGGCAAAAGCGTAAGTACTGTTTTGCCAACCACTTGCTCGGCCCGCACATTTTCACCGTCAGTATTTGTCACATACAAATTGAGCCAGAACTTACCTAAGCTGGCCTGCACAGGCGAAGCTTCAAAAGCAGCCTGATAGCCAAGCACAGTCAGCACCGCAATGATCGGCATGCCAACATGGAAGAACTGCAGCATCAAATAAGCTGCACCTGGAATAGGCAAGAAGGCTTTGGCCAGGCCAAAGAAGCTCACTAATTCCAAACCGAGCGCTGAGGTAACAATAGCAACGTCAATGGTCTTCGCCAGCAAGCGCTTAAACATATAGTTGCGCAGAGCCTGTTTCTCCTGGTCGTGCACATTGCTAGAATCCAGTCTAGAGCTAAAACCGCCTGAAGTGATGGCCCCGATTTTAGCCAGCGGATCCCAAATATTTTTCTCGACACCAGTTTCAAAATATTGACCACAGCTAGCGCAAGTCAAACGACGCTCAATAGCTTTAGCGCCGCAAGCGCCACAGGTCAAATTAGTGATATTTTCCGCTTCAATCTTTTCTATAGCAGCGATGCGAGCAGCCAAGTCTGTCGCTCCACTTACAGAAGCTGCATTCATAGAAGGAATATCTTTGGTTGTCTTGCGTGACAAATCAATTGTGCCACCGGGAGCTTTTATCCTCTTGGGATTCTCTTCGGTAATGCGGCCAATAGTGTTCGCCAAAGAATGATTAACCGTAGTGCTTTCTTGTTTTGCCTTGCCGTTATAAGATTGGTTATATGAAGCGGAGCTGGCTGCCGCTTTCGTTTGATTTGTGTTGTTGTTAATTCCGTTATTCACTGTATTCACAGCCTACTTTCTGAATCTTTAAACCTTTCCGACCGCTAGTTTTTAAGCTAATTCCTTCCGTTCCTTCCGTACCTTTCTGTACTTAATTGAGTACTTATTGCTTCTAAATCTTGCTGTCTGGAATGCCAAGATATTAACGCCATCCCATAATTAGACCAGCTAAATTTAACATCCTTTAATCTTAGGATCAAATCCCACTTCCCATCAGCCTTTTAGACCGTATAATCCCAAAACTGCAATTTCCTGGAGCGCTTTTCAATATGGCTGACGTTCTTTGTCTTGGTGAAATTCTTGTCGATTGGGTCTGCACCACAGTAGGGGCCGAGCTGGACAAAGCTCAGCACTTTACCAAGGCAGCCGGCGGCGCCCCCGCTAATACGGCCGTAGGCCTGGCTAGGCAGGGAATTAGTACTGCCTTTATCGGACGCACGTCAGACGATGCCTTTGGCCGCTGGTTGCGATCGATTCTTGAAGATGAAGGCATAAACGTTGATGCTGCCATCCTTGACCCTGCTGCGCAGACGAGAATGGCCTATGTGGTCACCACTGCCACCGGCGACCGAAAGCTGGCCGAATTCTCCCGTATAGCTTGCGCTGACACCAAATTACAACCAAACGATCTAAAGCAGCACCTCTTTGCTCAAGCCAGCGTTCTGCACTTCGGCTCAATCTCACTGATTGAGAGTCCCGCCGCTGAAGCCACAAAAAAAGCAGTTGAGCTAGCCCGCGCTAGCAAGCTTCTTGTTTCTTATGATCCCAATGTACGCATCAGCCTGTGGCCTTCTAAAGAGACTTGCAAGCAGACCATTCTCAACACTCTTAACTGGGCTGACGTTGTCAAAATCAACGAAGATGAACTGGAATTCCTCACTGGCTCCCGCGAATTTGCCGCTGCAGACGCACTGCGCGCTGAGCACGACCTACCAATGTTGATTATTACCCTCGATTCCCGTGGCTGCTATTTCGCCACCAAAGAAGGCGGCAAGCAAGTACCGGGCTTCCAAGTAGAGCTTGTTGAAGCAACTGGAGCAGGGGATGGCTTCAATTCTGGAGTTATCGCTGGCCTACTGCCTTACATCAAGAGCGCTCCTGATCGTAGAGAAGCTTTGCTAGCTCTTGATCACGCCAAACTCTCCGAAATAGTTCGCTCAGCTAACGCCATCGGTGCGATTACTTGTACAAAGCCAGGAGCTATCCCAGCTTTGCCTCACACCGAAGAGATCGCCACCTTCTTGCAAAAAATGTCTGTCAAGAACTGAGCATAGTCCTAAGCCCACAAGACTAAGCACTAATTCTCAAGAAGCTGACGCTAACTCCAAAGAGCGTCAGCTTTTTTTTTGGCAACATTAACAAACAATCAATTGCGTCTGCCCCAGGGCAAGACGTAGGTTGTCATTATCTCCCAATCTTTCTCTCCCTCAGCAACCCATAAAGCCTTTAGAAAAACCCATCCAGTACTGCTCAATCAGCAATGAACTTTTGAAGTCTAGCTTCATCGACTGAGCCGGCTTTTGCCTACTCGGAATCGATAGACGCTCTGTCTGTTCATGAATGTTTGGTGCGCATTAACTTGATTTGTTTCCTTGTCGTGGCCCCCCCGGGATTGTCGTCATCTCTAGGTTTCCACTCCTTGGATTCAAGCATTTGTTTGCTCTCCTTAGTGTCACCCTCGGCGAGGGTTCCACTGCTTGGAGTCAAACATATCCTCCGTCACCAACTTGTCTCAGCATGGGTTCACGCCTGTGTCTCTCCCATCTGGGCTAGAGAGCGAGACAAGCCAACATAGCCCAAAAACAGTCATCAAAAGGAGCACTACCATGCGTATGGATCAGTACATCGGCCTCAACAAGTGGGCCCAAGAGAGAGTTTCGCAGTCAGAGGTTGTCCGTGAGGTCGGCGTTCGCATTCTTTCCAATGGAAAGGTCGAGCAGTTCGATCGTACCGGCCCTGTGGCCCTCGTCGTCAAAGAAGTGATTGGTCACATCCCCGGAGTCTGGAAGGACCACGTCGCCGACCTGCATCGTTACACGATGCCCAATGGGTCGGTGTTCGAGGAGTTCGTTCAGGCCGAACCGTGGAGTGGCGGACCGTGCTATCACATCGCCCTGAAGAACAAGAAGGGCGCGGTGGTGCGGCAGTCGCTTTGGACCGATGAGGAGTTGGGGAACGCCTAAGTAGGCGGGGGGAGGGAATTGGGAGCTTTGCTTCCTCTAATCCCTCCCCTTTTTTTTCGCATATACTCTTGCATATAGTAAAGGTACTATTGTATTCGCCGTCAAGAGCCTATAATGGCAGAGATGTGTCAGTAATCGGAGCAGAAATCTTGATGTCTAAAGTCAACTCGGCCAAAACCACCATGGCATTGGGCTTAGCCTTAGGTCTCATTGGCAGTGGGTCTATCGCTCTTGCTGAGACTGTCAATTATCCTCAGACCAGCAAAACTACTACATCTGGTTCATCCACTGTAGTCACTTCTAAAAGTAGTTCAACAACAGCTGGCACGACAACAAGCTCCAGCACGACAAGCAAGAGCACCGCAGCTAGTACTACAAGCAGCAGCGATCTCGTCGCTCTGCAAGGCCCAACGCAATTGGTTCACAATGGCGCAGGCTGGAAAGAAAATCCTTCCTACATCAATATCAAACAAGGCCAAGAAGTTCTCCCCCTAACTCTGACCGTCAGCAATGGCGTCAACGGCGCAACCAAAGTCACCGGCCTGCGTATTACGCTAAATGGCCGCAAATTGGCTAACGAAACCTATTTCAGAGGTAGCGACAAGTTCTCCATCGACATGTCTGGCCTCCTTTCAACTGGCGATACCCAGATGGTAATTCAAACCTTTGGTCCAAGCGGAGCTGCCATCAGCTGGGTTCTCACCACTGGCAAAATCAAAGTTTCTGATATCAAACCAGAAGCTGGCGGCGCTGGCGACAAGATGACTATCACTGGTAAGAATTTGCCAAAACAAGTTAGCGCTTACAAACTATTCGTTGGCAGCCAACCTGCCACAATCAAGTCAGTGACTGACAAGCAAATTGAATTCATCGTGCCTTCGGGCCTCACTGGCGACAAACAAACCGTCACTCTCTACATTGCCGGCGTTAAGTGCGATCCCCTTTACTTCAAGACGAAGTCTGCACCTGTAATTACAGGGGTAGACATGCTTGAAGCTCCTCCTTCTAGCCCGATCACAGTTTCTGGTAAAGGCTTCTCAGTCAAAGCTTCAGAAAACACAGTGCAAGTCGGCGGCGCTACATGCCAAATCACTTCTTGCTCAGCCACTCAGATTACAGCCATTATTCCTGAGTCTATTCAGTGTCCCCAAAGAGACATTCCAGTCACTGTGAAAACCAATGGCGTTGACGCTAAAGGTACAGTGACAATGTCTGTAACCATGCGCACAATCAGAGGTGGCGAAGGTTTCGGTTTCACCCAATAGACCTCGACCCTAAAAATCTGACGTTTATGAAATATCGGCCCTTAGCCTTCGAGCTAGGGGCCGATTTCAAATTCACCGGTCATTCTGGCAACAGCGATTTTATTGTGGGTGGCAGTCACCTTAGCTTTGCCAGCAGGCTTGCTGCCCACCTTGAGACCAGCATCGTTATTGGCTTTAGCAATCGTCGGTCTGGCCACATCAAAATAGCCAGGGGCCTCGTTGTCTAGGGCGACAGCTAGCACACGCTCCGCTAGCGTCATGCTATAGCCCAAGCCATGACCATTACAACCAACAGCGAAGTGCACAGAAGGCATATGAGGCAAAGCTCCAACTAAGGGCAAGCCATCATGGGTAAAGGCCATAGGTCCCGACCAGCGATATTCAATAGCAATTCCAGCTAGTTCAGGAAAATGGTCTTTTAGATAATGCTCTAAAGCAGTCTGCACCGGCTTAGTAACTAAATCGGCGTAGCCAGTTTCATCCTCCAGGAACGACTGTCGGCATCCACCTACTACCAGCCTGCGATCTGGCAATTGGCGAAAATATTCCCAACCATAATTGGCATAACAAAGGCTATGCAAAATTTTCTTCTTCAGCGGTGCAGTAGCCAGCATTTGCCCACGAGCGGGCTGAATCTTGTCAAGAAAGAAAGCATCAAACCCAGGTGAATAGGCGTTTGTCGCCACAATTACTTGATCACAATGCACGGTCTGCGTGCTTGCTGTAACAACAATTCCCGAGCCACTGCACTCAACTTGTCTGACGCTTTCTTGCTCTAGCACTTGCGCTTCACTTACAGCCAGGAGAGCACGCACAAACTTAACCGGATTAATACCAAAGTCACAGGGATTAAAAAGGGCGCCATAGAAGCCGCGATCAAGTGGATCATGGCCAATCAAATCGACCTTAAAGCCATCTTCTCGCATCAACTGACAGCTGCGCGACAACTCCTCTAGCTCTTCTAACGAGCAGGCAAGCAAGTGCGAGCCAGAAGGATCGTAATCAATATCAACATTATGCTTTTCTACGAAGTCCTGAATCAAAGACTGGTTGTGCTCACCCAGACCATAAACATAGCGCGAAATTTCTCGCCCATATTGAGCTACACAAGAGTTGTAGTGCGTATGGATGCCACGCAAAACAAAACCACCGTTGCGCCCAGAGGCTCCGCTTGCCACGGCTCCTGCTTCTAACACCACTACTTTCAAATGGCGCCGCGAGGCCAGGTAAGCACAAGCGGCCCCAACAACGCCACCACCGATGATGGCAACATCGGCCTTAATCACCGGCTTATTCAGATCTTCCGCCTGAGAGCGGTTATCAAGCCATACCGGTACTGTCATGATAGTTTCATTGTTTGAAGCTAGTGCTCATGAGAATTGAAAGCCAACTATAATAAAATGCCCAAAACCACAAAAGAAAAACCATGACCTTACCTGAACTCAAACGTGAAATTGAAGCAATCGAAGAGCGCCTGACGAAAGTCGGCGAGTATCTTTGACCTGGATGACTTAAGACAAGAGCTAAAGTCATTAGAAGAAGAAACCCTCCGACCAGACTTTTGGAACGATCAAAAGACATCGCAAAAAGTCTCTCAGCGCATGAGTCGGCTAAAGAGCCAAGTTGAGCAACAGGAAAACTGGCAGAGGCAGCTTTCTGATTTACAAGTGCTACTTGAGCTAGGTCAGGAAGAAGACGACGAATCTGTAGTCGACGAAATCTCCACCACCCTTTCAAAATTAGACAAAGAGCTAACCAGTTTCGAACTGACTCGACTATTGGGCGGCGAGTATGACGATAGCTCCGCTATTGTCACGATCAATGCAGGTGCTGGCGGAACCGACGCTCAAGACTGGACTGAAATGATGTTACGGATGTATTTGCGCTGGAGTGAGAAGCGCGATTTCAAAGTGGAGCTGCTCGATCAATCAGCCGGAGAAGAAGCCGGACTGAAGAGTGTCACCTTCAGAGCAGATGGTCCCTATGCCTATGGTTATTTCAGCTGCGAGAAGGGTGTGCACCGACTAGTGCGAAAGTCACCTTTCAAGCAGGGAAATGACTCGCGACAAACCTCTTTTGCGGCAGTGGAAGTTTCACCGCTTATGAATGACATCGATTCAGTAATCGAAATTCGCGACGAAGACATCGAAGTTGGCACTATGCGATCTGGTGGGGCTGGTGGGCAAAACGTCAACAAAGTTGAGTCAGCCGTGCGAATCGTTCACAAAGCCACCGGTATTGCTGTGAAGTGCCAGCAAGAGCGCAGTCAACTGCAAAACAAAGCCCTGGCCATGGAGCTTTTGCGCTCTAAATTATTGGCTATCAAGCAATCCGAAAGAGAAGAAGAATTGGCCCGAGTGAAAGGAGTAAACGTTCCAGCCACCTTCGGCAACGCCATTCGCTCATATGTGCTTGATGACCGTTTGGTAAAGGACCATCGCACTAAGTGCGAGACCCCCCAGGTTGAAGACGTTCTCAATGGCGACCTTGACCAATTTGTCGAATCATATTTGCGCTACAAGGCAGTGGAACGCAATTGATTGATGATGGAAGCCAACTAGGCGGCCCAAGCTTGTAATGAAAGCTTGGGCCGTTTTTTTAATATTTACCAGTCAAACAAATATCTTCCAGGCTCCTAACAACCCCCCTTTAGCCTTGTCTAGGCAGGGTCTGCGAGATTATTCAGAAAACCTTAACAGGGCATAATGTCAAGCATCAAATAACTCGGCAATGTGGGCCATCTTTGCGATCTTGACATACCCCTGCGCAACCCGCGCTAGTTATTTCAGGCACTCATTAACGAAACACAATCCCCAAAAACCTTGTTATGAGCTGGCTTTCAGGGATCATTTGGAGCCATTTGCCTACCCCAAAAATACAGAGACTATAGGGTTTCCCTTATACCTCTTGATAACCAACGTAATACCCAGTCAGTGGGCCACTTTAACACCTTGACAATGAGTCGCTTCAAGACGGCTTTTGCAGCGATTAACCTTTTCTTTAGAGTCTCCCGACAACCGCTATATGAGGCCCGGGTAATGTTTTGAGGCGCCGCTACCTTCTGATACGTTCAATATATTCATCGTCATTCCAAAACAAACCCAAGGACCCAATAACTCAACCCGCGAACCCCCAACATCGAACCCCCAGCATTCCAGGCAACCCATCCTCTCAAGGTCTCACCTGACACAGCCCTGGATATGACCTAGAAACAGCTCCCCGGCAACACTGGAGAACGTTATCTAGGTGCTCATCATTTGAATGACGATGACCGGGGTCTCGAATGTATATGGAATGCGTCAAGCACATCCTGGTTCCCTGTTGAGTGATTCCTTAGTAGTACCGTCGCCGACCTCGTTGAACCGCTCACCAGCAATTCAGCAAGGCGCTCTGACCAAGGCATCGAATTTGCAACGACATCCTTATAGGTGCCGCTGCTTTTCCGTTGCCCATTTCTGTAATTCCCGGCAGACCTCTTTATTGCGGATTGCTGGACACAACTTCTTAAGAAGGAGGCATCATGGCTAATCACGAGAAACTTCACGAGTTGCTCGGGCTTGCGCCGGTGGTGGTGGAAAAGATCACGTTCGGAGAGTTCCTCAGTCGCCTGAAGGACAATCCCCAGATCGCAGACACCGCCGCCGCCACACTCGTCCGTGCAATCGAGTCGAAGGGCGAAGTGGACATCAAGTCCGCGCCCCCGACACTGCGCCCCTACTTGACCATGCTCAAGAAGATGGGCGTACCGACATGGAAAGCGTTTAAGAAGGTTCGGGGTTCGCAGCGCACCGTCGCTCGCATCCTCAATCACCTTCGCGCTGCCGCCGCTAATGGTTACCAGTTGCGGCTGGCCCTCATCCTCAAAGGCGGTCCTGGTTCCGGCAAGAGCTATCTTGCTGACGCCATCAAGGAATGCCTGGAAGGTGAAATCGTCTACACCGTCAAGGACTGCCCGGTTCACGAGAATCCGGTCAACCTGCTCAATCTGCTCCCCCCGGAGCGCATTGACGAAATCGCTGAAATGCTGGAGCTGACCAAGGCCCACCGCGCCAAGCAGTGTGCCCCTGGCCAGAAACCCCTGCCGTCGCTGCATGACCTGATCGCCATTTCCGGCGAACCCTGCCAGGTCTGCTGGTCGAACGTCATGGAGAACCTGGCGGACGGCGCTGAACCCAACCTGCTCGACATCGAGATTCACGCCGCACGGCTCTCCAGCCGCAAGTTCGGTGTCTCGACCTGGTCGAAGGACTGCACCCTGGCCCAAGCCCTGCGCAAGGGTAGCCGCGGTGTCACCGACATGCCCGAGCTCTTCGGCTCGACGGCAGCCACCGGCCAGCAGTCGGAATCGGTCGAAGAGATCGACCTGCTGCTGGAGGCAACCAACGACCGCCGCATCCCCGCCGGCTGCAACGCCGACGAGGGCAAGGACTCCTGCGGCAAGACCCGCTCGCGCAACGGCTTCGAGCCGATCGACAGCGTGATGATCGGCCAGACCAACGATGGAGCGTTCGACCGCTTCCTCAAGGACCAGGCCGACCCCAACAAGTTCACGCGGCGCTTCGCCCCCATCAACGTGCCTTACATCACGTCGGTGTCGGAAGAAGAGGCGGCGTACTTGGCGCAGGTCAACAACATGCGGGACAAGCCGCACTTCGACCCGATGACGTTGAAAATCGCAGCCCTTCTGGCGGTCACAAGCCGCATGAAGAAGGAACACGATGTCGACATCGTCAGCCGCGCTCGCATGTACGATGGCGAGCAGCTGACCATCGAGATGAAGAACCCGACCGCGCCCCAGTCGCAGAACAGCGGCGGATTCGGTCGTCCTCTCAACACGGGCGGCACTCCCGACCCGAAGAAGGAAGTGGTTCTCTGGTCGGTTGGTCACTTCTGGGCAGAAGCCGGGGAAGACGAAGGCATGTACGGGCTCAACATGCCCACCATGCTCAAGCTCATCTCGGAAGCTGTCGAACTGGCGCTGCGAGGCCCCGGTGAAGACCACAAGTGCATCAGCACCTTCGAGATGCTGCAGTTCCTGCGTGCACGCATCGTGCAGATGCAGAAGACCCCGGGCTTGACCAAGAAGGAACAGGAAGTTCTCCAGAACTGCCAGGAATATCTCAAGCCCCCTACCTCTATGGACGGCAAGGCCGGCCTGATCGAGGAGGAATACCGCCGTGTGCTTCGCCGCCAGTTCCTGGAGGTGATGGCACCTGACTTCGACCGCCGTGCCACGGAAATCTTCGAACGCTACCGCATCCACGCTCGCGCCCTCTCGTCTGGTGACAAGAAGTGCTTCGAGATGGTTGATGTCGGTGGTCGCAAGGAGAAGCGTGAAAAGGATGTCGACGTCTCTTTCTTGAATGACATCGAGACGTGGATGAAGCTGCCCACCGGCAGTGAACGCGACGTCTATCGCCGATCTGTCGAAGGCCAGATCACGCCCTACCTCATTGCCGAAGCCGAAAGGCTCGAAGCTGAAAAGCTCGAAGGCAGCGAGGCTCCGGAAAAGGTCGAACTGACCTGGCGCAGTCTGCCGAAACTCGCCGCGGGCATCTCAGCCAAGCTGAACGATGAAACCGCCAAGAAGCTCGGCCGCCTTCTCAAGTCCGAGATCGAACTGAACGACGAAGAGAAGACTCAACGTCGCGAAGCTCTCGAACGCTTCTCCAAGCTCGGGTACTGTGAGCATTGCCGCAACGTGGCGCTCACGTACTTCAACGACTACCAGCTTTGGAAGCTCTAACGAGCTCCATTCCTTAACTCTTTCAAACTGAGGTACAAAATCATGGAAACGAACACCAACACTTCCTTCAAGGGTTCCTTCAAGGCCTGGCTGCACGCCAAGGGCAAGGATCCCCGTCAGACCGAATCGTCCAAGACCCGTCTGCTTCGCCTGATCAAGCAGGGTGGCGAGAACGAGGCCAACACGATCCGCACCCGTCGCATCTACGGCGATGACACCATCAGCGCCTACAACACCTTCTCGATGTTCTTCGGCGTCGAGCGCTCCATCTACCAGGTGGCCAGCTCCTACCTCACCCCCGCCACCATGGGCGGTGAGACTGACAAGCAGGCCGTCGTTCTGATTGGCCCTCCCGGCGCCGGCAAGTCCGACTTCGTGACGCGCATCAAGAACCTCTACCGCACCGCGGATCCGATCCCGTTCCTGAAGCACAGCCGCGTGCACGACAACCCGCTGAACCTGTTCTTCATGGTGCAGATGGTCGCCGAAAAGCAGGCCGATGCCGAGCAGGACAACGACCCGTCCATCGACTTCGCTGCTCGCGTTCTCGCCATCAAGGTCGAGATCCTCGAGTCGCTGGAGCTGAGCAAGCTGATCGAGTTCAACACCTCGGTCAAGGAAATCCTGTCCGCCAACGGTCAGGCCAACACCATCGCCGGCATCGCCGCCCTGGAGCCCACCGAACTGGTTTCGGCCATCGTCGCTGGCCTGGGTCTGCCGCGCAGCACGCGCAACGCCGTCGGTACCCCTGAGCCGATGGTTCAGGACCTGGTGATGGGCGTCTATCAGCGTCCGGGCAAGCCGGTCGCCATCGCCGACTACCCCATCGACTCGATGCGCTTCACCGACGACTTCTCTGGCTCCCAGGGCATCGTCGACGTCGCGGAAGTTCAGCCCCTGAACTTCGACATCGCCAAGTGGGTCGGTTCCGAGAACCTGGCCAACATGGGCCGCTTCGCCGACGGTGACCCGCGGCTGGTGAACCTGAACGGTGCCTTCAACAAGGGCAACCGTGGCCTGGTCATCCTGACCGAAGGTCTGAAGAACCCGCCGGAAGCGCACCGTGTGCTGCTCGAGGCACTGCAGGGCCGCCGCGTCCAGCTGCCGGCGCCGCTCGAAGGCTCGAACTTCTTCGACGGCCTCATCATCATTCACTCGAACGAAGGTGAGTACGACAAGTTCATGAAGGTGCGCGAAAACGAGCCGTACGCGGACCGTTTCTTCCGCATCTGGTTCCCCTACCCGCTCGAGATGAGCCAGGGCGAGAAGGTCATCCGCAAGTTCTGGAACTCGTCCGAGTTCGCCAAGAAGGACAGCCCCGAGTACGTGTCGGTTGACCCGGACGTGTTCAGCTGGCTGGCGCGCATGGAGGTGCTCACCCGCATCGACAAGGGCGGCCAGGTTCCGCTGAACATCAAGGTCGACGCCTACGACGGCCGCAACATGCGCGACAAGGGCATGGGGATGAAGATCTCCGTGTCCGACCTGCGCGCTCGCGCTTCGCAGCGTGAGGGTCTGGAAGGCCAGTCTCCCCGTGAGACCAACAAGGTGATGCAGCTGGTCGCCGCGCGCGTCCAGGGTCGCGGCAACACCGTGACCACCGCGTTGCTGCGTGAGGCCTTCCGCGACTGGTACAAGCAGACCGAGACCGACGAGAAGAAGCTCGAGTTCAAGATGGGCATCATCCGCAACGAGCTGGATGAAGTGCGTCGCAAGTACCTGCAGAAGCTGGTCCTGTCCTCGCTCGTCGAGGGCTTCCAGGACGAAGCGCAGCAGACCTGGGCGAAGTACCTGGACAACGTCCGTGCCTGGGCCTCCAACTCCAGCGTCAAGTCCTCGGCGGGTTACGCCAAGGGCGTCGTTGGCGGTGACGAGTCGTTCATGCGCGAAATCGAAAGCGATCCGGACTGGGGCGTGACCTCGGCCGAAGCGCCGAAGTTCCGTGCGGAAATCCAGGCTGCGGTGAACCAGTACATCGTCGAGAACGGTGCCAAGGACATCCCGTACACCTGCCACAGCGCGGTGCAGAAGTGCATCGAGCGTTTCGTTCTCAAGAACGTGCGCAACGCTGCTCGTCTGTTCGCCTCGTCGTCTGCCCGCAGCGACGAAGACCGCCGCAAGCTGTCGGCCGCCAAGCAGCGCCTGGTCTCCCTCGGTTTCACCGAGTGGTCGGCCGAGGAACTGCTGCGTGAAGCGGAAGAGAACGCGGACTTCCTGGTCGAGCGTTAAGCCCTGAGCTGAGCGCGTAGAGCCAGCAGCGAAGCCCCCTTAAAAGGGCCTAGCTGCTGGTTTCTTTGCACTGCAAGTAGAGCGGACAGTCAATCGTTAATAGGGAAGCAGGCAGGATGCCGTTTTGTGGAGGACTCAGCAATGGGTCTTGCATAAGGCGGCTCCTGCCTCGCTTCTTCTTTTTTTTCAAACCTTGACAAGCTCACGCTTGTAGGTCGTTCAAATTTCGGAGTTAACCTCCAGGAGGTATGTCATGACAAAGCGTAAAACCACAGACAATGAAGGTAAGGAGGCTCCTCGCAGCTCCTTCACCTTTGTCGCCCCAGGCGACGATTCTCTCGTACCCATTCTGGCTGCCGGTGGCAAGAACTCCATCACTCCGCCGAGCCGCGGTGGTGACAAGACCAGTCGCGACCGCGACCGGTACAAGGAGCGCCAGAAGGGCAAGCTCAAGGGCAAGATCGGTGACATCATCGGTGACAATCCGATCATCACTCGCCCCGGCAAGATCAACGTTCCCGTGCCGCCCGAAAGCGAGCCCATCTGGCGCCCTGGTCGCGACCAGTCGGGCAAGGGTGGCGGCGGCAAGAAGGCCGGTCAGGGCGCAGGCGACTACGTCGAGATGGACTTCGAGGAATTCCTCGAGATGTTCTTCGAGTCGATCGGCCTGCCGAACATGCTCAAGAAGATGTTTGCCCAGACCCTGGTCAAGACGCACAAGCGTCGCGGCCTGACCAACAACGGACCGATGTCGCGCATGGACAAGCGCGCCACCGCAGTCGCTCGCCTCAAGCGCGCTTCTGCTCTCAAGAACGCTCGCCCGGAAGACTACGTCGACGACTTCGCCGAGAAGTGCCAGTCGGCGTTCGAGACCTACGCGGTCTGGGCGTTCGGCAAGTCTGCCTCCGGCGTGTTGTTCCCCGAACCGCTCATGGTGCTGATGGACCACGAAGTGAGCGGTTACCTCACTGCCGTCGAAAACGGTGATGAAGCGGATCCGCTGCCTGCTGACCACGTCGACGACTTCCGCAAGGAAGTGCTGGAGGCGATTGTGCAGTACCTCGGCTCCCACACCGATATCACCGTCGCACCGTATACGGTGCATGCCGGTCTGCAGCGTCGCATCGAAGCCTACGTCTTCAATGCGGAGCGCAACGGCGACATCATTCCGTCGACGATGGAAGTGCCGTTCCACAAGACCGACCTGCGTTTCAATCGCATCGAGGAGAAGGATGACCCCGACTCCAAGGCGATGGTTGAGCTCATCCTCGACCGCTCCGGCTCGATGGACGGTGATCCCATGATCATCGCCAAGGCCTACTTCTTCATCTGCGTCATGTTCCTCAAGACGAAGTACAAGGAAGTGGCCATCATCATGATCTCTCATGATGGGCAGGAGTACCTCTGGAAGACAGAGGAAGAATTCTTCAAGATCGGCGCGTCCGGCGGTACTGTGGCTGTTCCCGCCTGGGAGCTGGCTTACAACATCGCCGAGTACGGAGCCAAGTCCAAGACCACTGGCAACTCTGCTGGTCCGTATCCCGCCGCTGTCTGGAACCGTTACATGTTCCACGCCACTGACGGTGACCTGTTCGACGGCGAAGACGCGATTCGTGGATGGTTTACCAAGATCATCATGGCGCCCTTCAACTATGTCGGCTACCTGGAGTGTGGAACTTCGTGGGGCGGACGTGGCGGCGGCTGGTCACTCGGTGGAGACGCCCTCAAGGGTCTCCCGCCGCAAGTCAAGGCGCACCTCGGCATGGCACGGGCCAATTCTCTGCAGGATGTTCCTGAGGCCTTCAAACAGATCCTGGATAAGGATCGTCAAAAAGGAGCCTAATGTATGTCTAACGATCACTTCGAATACGCCCGTGAGTTGGAGCTGTTGATGATGTGGGACAAGCGCATGACCGCCGCCGGTAAACGGCTCGGTCTTGCGCCGTACCCCATCTACTACCGCCTCACCACTGACGAAGGCGTCACGCAAACCCTGCCGTACGTTGGCATGCCCAACGACTACGTGCACTGGTCCAAGGGTAAGGAAGCAGAAGCCAATCGGCGCCAGGGTTACGGTGGGCACATCTATGAGATGGTGCTGAACACGAACCCCAGCATCTGCTACCTCTCAACCACCAACACGCTCCCCATGCAGCTGCACGTGATGGCGCACGCTGTCTGGGGGCACGTCGACTTCTTCGCGAACAACAAGACGTTCGCGGAGACCATGCCCGAGTCGATCATCGCGCGGCTGACCCAGTACCGCAACAAGATCAACGCTCTGGTCGACAGTCCTGACTGGGGCTGGGAAGGTGTCGAGCACTTCCTCGATGCCTGCCATGCCATCTCCAACCACGTCGGTTGGGGTGCGACCAACAAGGAAAAGCTGACTGACAAGGAGTTGCGCGAGCAGCTCCGTCAGGAAGTCTCCGATCTGCGCCGTCGCATCATCAACGAAGGCGAGATCTCGGTGTCGAAGAAGGTTCAGCTGGAACGCCAGGTGGCAGTGATCGAGTCGGCGCTTCGGCGTTACCCGATTCAGCCGGCCTACGACCTGCTGCACTTCTTGATGCAGGAAGAGAACACGCCGAACCTGCCCGAAGAAGCCCGCATGATGATGTCCATCGTGCACGACCGTTCGCGCTACTTCCAGCCGCAAGGCCGGACCAAGTTCATGAACGAAGGCTGGGCGTCGTACTGGCAGCGGGAGCTTCTCCTGCAGCCGGAAGTCGACCTGCCGATCGAGTACCGCTTCGACCTGGCGCAGTCGTGGCACATGCACTACCAGGTGGCGGTGAACAGCTACTTCGACCCCTATGCTCTCGGCCAGAACATCTGGCGCTTCATTGACGACAAGTTCGGCAGTGATGAGGGCATGGACAAGGTCAAGGTGAAGCGCATCGTCAAGAATGCCGACGGCGAGTATGTCGAAGGCAAGAAGACGCAGACGATGGAAGTCGTCCGCCGCAACCGCGACAAGATGATGGAAGTGCGTCGTCACTACGACGACAACCGCTTCGTCAACGAGTTCATGGGCGAAGAGCTCTTCGAGAAGATCAACCTCGAGAACCTCGAGTGGGTGCGTCGCATCATCAAGATCATCAACAAGACGCTGAAGAAGAACGGCTGGAACCGCAAGTTCGTCTTCGAGAACCCGGACCCGATGACGCTGGAAGACCTGTTCCAGGTCGTTCAGGTCTGGTCGCAGGTGCAGGAGACCTCGGAGTCGTACCACGAAGAACTGGGCCAGCCCCTGTTCCCGGTGCCGGCTCAGACCCTTGAGCACATGGGCACGGTCATCCAGATCGTCGCCGCGTTCGACCAGAACAAGCACAAGGCTCGCCGCATGATCGCCATGCGCACGGCCTACCACAGCCTGCCGAACATCACCATCCAGGACACTGGCAAACTCGGTGATGGCAGCTGGACGCTCAAGCACGAGTTCGACGAAACCTTCGGCCCGCTTCTGCAGTCGGAGTGCCGCGACACGCTGAAGTTCTTCCGTCGCCTCTGCGGTGCACCGGTGCGCCTCCTCACCATGGAGCAGCGTACCGACGCCCGCGGCAACCCCATCGGCAAGCCCACCCCGTTCGAGTATTTCACGGAAGACGGCGAGGTCGTGAAGGAGCGTTGGCTGTAAGCCCGCGCTTTTAGCGATTCGTCCGAGACCTTCTAGAGAGGGGGAGAGAGCAATCTCTCCTCCTCTTCTTTTTGAACTCAAATCTCTATAAGGAGTAACCATGAAAATCACAGACACCACAGGACGGACGGTGGACATCGCCCTCGTCGCCAAGCCGGCAGCCAATGCCCGCTTCGGTGCCGATGTCGAATGGCTTCGCCCGACGCTCCACCAAGTCACCGACAGCACCAAGCTGTTCGTGCGCATGCCGGAGGGCCCTTTCGCCATCCGCGTCATGTCCAAGCACGTCACGCAGATGCTGGTGCACGTCAGCGGCAAGCTCGTCTTGCGCACGGACGTCGCATCCGGTTTGCAGTACCTGAGGAAGGACGGCAGCGGCACCAATTTCGTGTTCGGAAACGATGCGAATGCCAGCGCGCCGTCTCTCACCGACGAAGAGCAGATCGCTGCCCTCTCGGCTCCCAAGGCCGATGTCAGCGCCAGCGATGAAGTTCAGCCCTCGCTGCTGGACGACATCACCGACAGTGGCGTTCAGCTGCCGCTCTTGGCCGATGCCACCCCTGACTCGGTGTTCATCGTCGTTCGCTTCGTCGACGACGAAGGCCCGGGCCTGAAGCCGCCGGCACAAGAATTCGAAGTCTGCTTCCAGATGAACAAGCCGGCCGAGCATGACGAGCTGGTTGCCACGCGCAACTTGCTGACCATGGTCCGGCCCGCACGTCTCATCGACGAGCAGAACGAGACCAGCTTCGAACCGCCCCAGAACCATCGCCCGACCTTCCACTGCACGTGCACTGGATGTACTCGCGGCGCCAACTAAGGAGGAGCCAGCTATGCCACTTTGCCAAACTTGCTCCACCAAGAGCACCCTGAACGTTCCTGGCGCCTGCCAGAAGTGCAGCGGTATCACCTCGCACTTCGCGCATGCCCTGTGCGATCCCTGCAGCACGCAGCTGGATGAATGCGAGTGGTGCCGTGCGCCTCTGCAGGCCGGCAGTTCCTCGCCCATCGCCAGCGCCGCCGGCGTCTTCTACACGACCTGTCGTGACAATGACAAAGGCAAGACCTTCAAGAACCTCAGCCGCGGCGAGCAGATCCATGTGATCCTGGCCGAAGATCAGTACGCCTGGAAGGAGTGGAACGTCAAGCGTCCGCTCAGCAACCAGTTCAAGCTGATCAGCCGCGGCCAGTTCACCCCCGACAACGGCAACCCGCAGTACGGTACTCGCGAGTTCGTCTTCGAGATCATCAACACGGGCCAGGCCTCCATCGAGTTCGAGGAGTGCCAGCGCACGTGGTCGTGGTGGGGAAATACCGGCAGTTCCATCGGGCAGCCGGTTCCTGGCGGTCAGACCTGGGACGCCAAGTTCGACGTCAAGTAAGCGTTCCAGCAACAAGAAACGCGCACAACGTCGGCCAAAGCGATGCGAGTGCAAGTAAGGTTCGCTCAGGCGGCCTTATTTGCCTCGTATTCGCTGCGGCATTCGGCATTCATTAACGAAGAAACCAGGGGGCTCACCCTCTCTGGTTTCTTTTTTCAATATTTATACTACGTCTTATAATACAACCACCAACAACAAAGGACTTGCACCTTAAAAATCGTCAGCGTTTGTCTATGAAACAACAGCACCTAACAGGCGCTTTTTTCCACAATTATTCTTGTCCGATTTTGGGCTGAAAATCGGACAATTGAACACCTCAATTATGCCAAGCAAAACCACCGTTAATTGCGCCCGATATAGCAAAAAACATGGCATCTTTGGCTGCTCAGATTACTTACAGCAGCCCAGTCCAGAAGCACAGAAAGTGGTAGCAAGATTGGTGGCAGTCGCAGAGCAATAGCAGCGACAAAATTAGTGTCGTTTTTAGTGTAGCTCTTGGTGTCATAATTAGTGGCATGTTTAGCGGCAGGCTCAGTGACTTCCTTAGGGCCTAAATTTAGCGGCTTATCGAGAAGCTAACTGAGGAGCTAACCGAGAAGCTAACTTAGAAGCTTACGAGCGGCATTTCTATCGATGCCTAAACGACAGAAAACAAAGCAGTCTAACTAGGTGGTCTAAATCCATTTGTAAAAAAGACGTGAAAACTCCCATCGTCTTTTTTAGGGCCAAAAAAAATTGATAGATAGAATCACTCATCTCCACTTTTTTGCAGGGCTTCCTGACCCTTTAAATACTCTGTCAAAACGGCCGAGTCTGCTCTTCTAAGCTAGTTCTCGAATCGACCATCACTGAAAGCAACTGAAAGAGTTGAGCGAACTCTGCCAATGTTTGCCAGGTAGCGAAAGATAACCGCAAAAGAACTCTCAAAGCCTAGTTAAGCGTTATGAAAAATCTTGCCCGAGAAGCTTAAGCACCGCTCACAATCAGCGGTTGCGGACGATCTAAGCGAGCCGCGCTAAGCATCAATTGCCGAAAAGACGAGCCCAGAAAGACTAAGCGGCTCTAATATTGTCACATTTGTTACGCCATTCGTGCCGCTCCAGGCATACCAATCCAAACATGTAAAGAAGCTGGAAGGCAGAAACGAAAGGCTTCTTGAAGATCGTTATCAAGTTGACTCAGCTATGGCATCGCACGCGCGAAGACAAGATCTAATAACGCGCGCAGGCGCAGAGAAACTCTTATTAAAGCTTTTATGGTTTCATCTGGATTCGTCGTTCTTATACTCTAAAGACCTAATAACTTCTCTCCACCCAAGAAAACGCGCAAGAACCAGAAACTCTACTCCAAAGCAAAAGACATCCCCCTGAAGCAATCGTTCCCCAACGTCGCACCAGGCCGCTCTGAGTCTTTTGTCTTGGCAGTATGAAAAACACAAGGGTTCGTGTCGACAAAAGCGTTAGCGTTGAGAGCAGTTTTTCTATAGAAACAAACACCTGAGGGAATGCGCATCACAGTGCTGGCGCATAACCTGAGACCTAGATCTAGGCCACTAAAGCAAGGTCGCTATCAGCTCTCTGAACTGGTGCCGCCTCGCCCTGGATCTAGATTTCTCCAGCACTCAGCATCCAACCCCATCAGTGGGAGGTTTAAACATGATGAATTTTGCAAATCCCTACCTACTCTTGCTCATCCCGCTGGCGCTCGCACTCCTCGTGCTCGCCATGCGACGCCGCAGAGCATTCGGTCACTCGCAGATCAACACCCAAAAAGATTTGCGCACTTTCTCTGTCACTGGTTACATTCCTTCTGTGCTGCTCGGCGCCTTCCTGGTGCTGCTCGGCATCGCCATCTCGCGCCCTGTCGTTCCGGAATACCACGACATCAGCGTCACCCAGACTCGAGACTTCTGCCTTGCGGTGGATATCTCTGGTTCGATGACCGGCGTAATCACTGACCCCGAACAGGCCGCCATCGCCCAAGCCGCGGCCGACGCAGCCAAAGCCAACGGTACCGCCGACACCACGGCCGACTCCAAGCCGACGCCCTTGACCCGTCTTATCGTCGCCCAGTCGGCGGTTGATACTTTCGTCAAGGCCCGCAACGGCGACCGCGTCTGCCTGATGTACTTCGACGATGACACTTACTATTCCTGGCCCCTCACCTCCGACCTCAACACCATTCTCAAGCGCAACAAGCGCACGAGTGGCTACAACGGCGGCGGCACAAACTTTGAAGGCCCGACCGAAAACGACCGCAAGAATGGTCCGATTCAGGCCGGTCTCAACCACTTCAAAGAATTCGGCCAGGCCAAGAGCAAGGTGATCATCATCGTCAGCGACGGTGAATCGAGCATCAGCGAGAAACGCTACAACGAGCTCTTCAACCAGCTCAAGAACGGCAACGTCAAACTCTATGTCCTCGGCATCGCCGAAGGCTGGGTGAACGGAAGCGATCAGACCAAAGACTTGCGTCGACTGGCTGAAGAGTCAGGTGGCGCCGTCATGGTCGTCGGCAACGCTGCCGATATGCGCAAGGGCATCGCCCAGATCGACGCCCTCGAGAAATCGCGGGTCGAGATCGAAAAGTCGGTGAGCTTCAAGGATGTCTACGACATCTTCTTGATGTTCGCTCTTCTTGCAGGACTGCTCTATCTTGTGGCCGCTAGCGTCGTCCGCGAGGACGTCTAGCCAACAACCTACGAAATGAGAAACAATATGGAAAAGAAAACTTCATTGCGGCAGCGTTTCATGGCTGGACTGACGATCCTCGCCGGCGCTGCTTCGCTTACCTACGGCCTCTACCTCTTCTCTTGGACCGATTCGCAGTACGAGCTCTACAACCAGGGCGTCGTTGCGTACCAGACCGGAGACGTACAGAAGGCGATCAAATACTTCGACCAGAGCCTTGGCGTCTACAAGGCCCGTCAGAACGAGACTTGGGTGGAACGCTTTGTTTACCCCAAGCCCAACAAAGAAGTGGCCGCCCAGGCCGCTTTCCACAAGGCCAAGGCGCTGATCCGCGCTAAGCAGGGCAAACCTGCTGTGGAGGCCTTCCAGGAGTCGTTGCAGCTCAACAGCGGCAACCTCTACCAGGGTCGCGGGCTCACCCCTCGCGAAGTGCAGGAAGCCGAAGAGAACGCCAAGGTCGTCAAATACGACCTGGAATTGCTCTTCAAGAACAACCCTTCTCTGGCTCAAGGTCAGGGCAAGGGCAAGCCCAAACCCGGCGACGGCAAGGGCGATCAACAAGTTCCTGGAGACCAGCCCGGCAAAATGCCTGGCAAGGGTAACAAGGACGCAATCTAAAGGAGAAACGCTATGAACACATTGCATTTCCTGCGTCCTGATTACATGCTCGCCCTTCTGCTGGTACTCCCGGCAGTGGCAGCATTGCTCTGGGCGTCGGCTCATCAGCGTCTCAAAGCGAGACGCGATTGGTCCGAGGAAAACAAACTCACCGAGCGCTTCTCTCGGCCTTTCAGCAAGTCGCTGGAAGTGTTCAAGGGAGCGCTTTGGCTCATCGCGGCGGCCGCCATCGTGGTTGCTGCTGCTGGCCCGGTCATGGAAGACGCACCACTGAAGGTGCGCGAAGGTAGCATGGAACTGGTCTCCGTCGTGGACGTATCCACGAGCATGGCGGCCGAGGACTATCGCACCGCCATGCCCGACAAGCCCATCTACGACGAAAGCGGCAAGAAAGTGATTGGTCACTTGCCGCAAGACCAGGTGCCTGGCGCCTACGGTTCACGTCTCGACATGACCAAACACGTGATCAAAACTCAGATCATGCCGACCCTTGAGCGCAACAAGCTCGGCCTCGTCAACTACTCGGGTGAAGGTTTCATCCAGGCTGACTTGACCGATGATTACGCAGCGCTGACCTGGGTGATGGACCATTGGATGCGCATCGGCCAGGCTCCTGGCGGTGGCTCCGATTATGCCATCGGCCTGGAAACAGCCTACAAGATGTTCAAGGAAGAGCCACCCACAGCGAAGCAGCGCATCATCCTGTTGTTCACCGACGGTGGATTCACAGGCGATCCTGCCAAGCTGCAAGAAGTCCTCGGCAAGATCCGAGAAGCCGGCATTCGCATCATCGTCGTCGGCCTCGGTTCAAGCACACCGGTAACCATCCCCCTTTACTCCAGTGAAGGACAGCTGACCGGCTACGTGCAAAAAGACAATGAGGTGGTCACCACCGCGATCGACGAGGCTGCTTGTCAGACCCTCGTTTCACTCACCGGTGGCGAGTACATCCGCCTCGACCCGGCAAATCCGCGCCTCTCTGTCAAATGGTCCGCCGCTCTCGGTGGCACCAAGTACGAGAAGCACGAAGATCAAGTCTTCCAGTATCCGCTGGGAGCTGCCCTGGCCATCGTGTTCGGGCTCCTCTTCGTCGGCATCCTCCGGCGCGAACGGACAGTTTGAAACCGAGCGCACATGTTTACGCAAGTGAAGAAGTGAGTTGAACCGCAAAGTACAAAAGGTACAGCTCACTTTTTCAGCTCGGTCAGAACTGACCTTATTTCTTTCAATCGTCCTCTGAGCAACGCTCGCACTTCTGCAGCGCTGCTCAACTCTCAACTGTGGTGACCAGCACTTCCGCTCGGTCACACCTCAATCCTGAAATGGAGTTTCCAAAATGAACGACATGCACAAAATCAAGCGGCCGCTGTACGCGGCTATGTCTGCAGAGATCGGCAAGGTGGTTATCGGTTACGACGAGATCATCGCCCTCTGCATCCGCGGTATGCTCGGCGACGGCCACATCCTGCTCACCTCGCTGCCCGGTCTGGCCAAGACCACCCTGGCCAACACCCTGGCTTCCTCGATCCACGGCGCCGTCTACGGCCGCTTCCAGATGCTGCCGGACAGCCAGGCTTCCGACATCACCGGCAAGATGGTCTTCAACCAGAAGAGCGGCGAGTACATCGCTGTTCCCGGCCCGATCGTCGGCAAGAACATCTTCCTCGTCGACGAGGCGAACCGTACTGGTCCCAAGACCAACGCCGCCGTTCTGCAGCCCATGCAGGAAAAGAAGGTCACCATCGACGGTGGCCCGACGTTCCCCTGCCCGGAGCTGTTCTTCGTCATCGCCACGCGCAACCCGATCGAGCAGGAAGGCACCTATGACCTTCCGGAAGCGATGATCGACCGCTTCATGGCCGAAGCGAACATGAGCTACGTCTCGGAAGAGAACGAAATGGCCATCGTCCGCAACACCGCTCTGCGCAAGGGCGACTCCAGCAAGATGGTCACCCCGGTGATCACCATGGAGCAGATCCTGGGCGACCGCATCAAGATCAACGAGATGGTTCAGGCCATGCCCGATGAACTGGTGCGCTACATCGTCCGCCTCGTTCGCGCCACTCGCCCGCAGCTGAAGGCTGACTTCGGCAAGGTGAAGAGCAAGAACAGCGGCGTCGACTTCTCGCAGCTGGTCTCCACCGGCGCCTCGGTTCGTGCGCAGCAGAACATCGCTGTGTGCGCCGCTGCCGTGGCCTTCCTCAACGACCGCACCAATGTCACCCCGGACGACGTCAAGTTTGTCGCTCGCGACATTCTGCGCGCTCGTATCGGCAAGTCGGAGAAGGGCTTCAACCGCTTCAACGCGGAAGAGTTCATCTCCGCCCTTCTTGACTCCGTCGAGATCGTCGGCAAGTAAGGTGTTTGGTACTCGACTTGCAAAGTGTGGGCGAGGCTGTTAACACAGCCTCGTCTCACTTGCACGAACGTGCCATCACTCTTACTACCGACTATCTTGCCTAACAAATGAAATGAGGTTTTCTATGAACCAATTATCAAGCAAGGAATCGAAAGTCGAAGAGCTGGTCGCCGCCGTTGAAGAACGAGCCATCACCTGCCCCATCCCTATCCGCTGGCGCGCCAATCAGTCAATGGTTGGTGGCGGCGAGCGCAATAGCCGAAGCAAAGGTCTCCATGGTACCGATTTCTACGGCCTCAAGCCGTACGAATTCGGCGACGACGTGAAAAAGATTGACTGGTCTGCCACTGCAAAGTCGGGCGGCCAAGATTACTTTGTCAAACAGTTCTACGAACCCCGCGACGTCAAGGTCTGGATTCTCATCGACAGCAAGCTGACGATGGATTTCGGCACCGTCCGCACCACCAAGCGCATGCTGGCCGCAGAGCTGGCATGCTCGATCATCAAATCGGTGAAGAAGACCAACGACTTGGTCGGCTTCATCACCTACGACGAACAGGGCATTCAGGCCATCACGCCCAAGGCCAAGCCGGCTGGCGCAGTAAAGCTGCAGTGCCTGCGCGCCATCATCGAGCCCGGCGTACGTCACCTCTTCCCCGGTGAAAAGTCGGACAATGTGGCGGTCAACATGGGCGACAGCACTGCCAGCGGACTGGCAACTGCCCTGGAGTACGTGCGCACCAAGCCTCGTGCTCTCGTCTTCGTCATCTCTGACTTCCTCGACCTGAACGACAACGACAAGGAAGAGATCGGTCTCACCGCCGGTCGTCATGCCACTGTCGCCATGTACGTGCAGGATCGCCGCGAACGCGAGCTGCCCAATACCTGGGGTATCATCCCGATGGAAGATATCCGCACCGGACAGCGCAAGTCTGTCTGGTTGCCGCCCAAGTGGTGGCCGTTCCAGGGCAAGGGCATGGGAGTGCGCGATCAGTATGCGCAGAACTTCCAGAACACTCGCACTGCAGCCATCGATTTCTTCAGAGACAACGGCATCCTTTGGGAGGAATTTTCCACCGAAGAGGGTGCAGCCGCTGAGCCCAAAATCCGGAAACTCCTTTCCGGCCACTAACGGTCAGCCTAACCTATAAGGAACCACTCCATGTATAAAAACTATATGCGGACTGCCCTCTTGGCGGTGGCGCTGACCATGGTGTCAGCCGCTTCCCTCAATGCACAGTCCATCACTCCGACTGCCCCTCCGGCAGCCGCGTCCAAGGCCCAGGTCATCCCTGACCCGGACCCGTGCAGCAAGATCACCGGTACCGTCGATGGTGCCGACCAGAGCTCGAACACGAGCTCTTACAACTACGGGGGCTACTACTCGCAGCCTCCGGCTGACCCCAAGCCGCAGAATCCGATTTCGGCCACCTGCGGCCAGGGTCGGCTCAACATCATCGTCGGCACCACCCCCAGTGACCAGGCGGGCTTCACCCAGTCGCACCGCCACTTCGGTCACTTCATCATGGACAAGATTCCCTTGACCGTGGTGCTCAATGTCGACGAGTCGGTGGAAATCGACTTCAACTCGCTGGTCAAGCAGAAAGTTCTGGGCTTCAACGGCTCCGACTTCATGCTGGCCAAGCAGGGTCCTGGCGAAACGCCGGCGATTCAGATTTCGGGACCGCAGCTGCGCGTGCGCGAAATCAAGGGCCCGGATGGCACCGTGGTCGGCAAGCAGACGCGCAAAATCTACGTGATCAACTTGATCGTGCAGAGCATGGTCTACAAGCCGGTCATCCCCTTCCAGCTCGACCTGCGCTACGCCTACGACGCCACTCCCGACGGCAAGCCCAACTGGAAGACACTGACCACGCCTGACTTCGTCGTCACTCGCCCGAACATCGGCGACAACGGTGAAGAGCTGCTCGAGGGCAACCTCGATGAGCAGGGCACGCGTATCTCCTTCATGACGGTGGCAGCGCTCGCGCTCGGCACCTTCCTGCTGCTGCTCATCCCGGGCACCGCCGTGGTCAAGTACATCAACCGTGTACGGCCGCGCAAGGTGATTCCGGCGAACCGCGCAGCCTGGAACGTCTTCGAAGGCCAGTACAAGGACGCCAAGGCCAACGGCGGATACAAGCGTAAGCACATCCGCGCCATCGTCCACGCTCTGCGGCGTTACCTCGGTACGCTGCCGCAGTACCCGCAGCTCGAAGCACTGACTGTGATGGAAATCGTCGCTCGCTTCTCTGAAGAAGAGAAGACCGAGATGGTTGCTTCTGTCATCACCATGTGCGAGGGCGACCTGTTCGACTCCGAGACCAACGATGACCAGACGACCGCAACCACTCTGACGGCCGAGCAGATCAAGAGTCTGTTCGAAGACCTGCAGGTTCTGGTGCCCCGTCCCTGGGACTCGAAGTAAACCTGGTCATCGGCAAGAAGCCAGTTAGGTATCCGCCAAGTAAAGGCCTACGGACGGCCACGCAGTCTATCGAAGGTGCCGCCACTGTTCACTCTAACCGGTGAACAACGGCACCCTAGGTAGCTGCGTGGCCCTGGGCTTCTCTTTCTACGCATCGGGAGATTTAGTGCTCTCAAATTTCACCAACAGAGAAGACGGTTGGAGAGGTTTCACCTCTGAACATTGAGCCTTAGAGCCAGTGTTCAGTGGTGAGGCCTCTCTGGCTGCCTGCTCAAGAAAACGTTTCTAAAGGAAACACAGCCATGAAGAAGAACTCGCTTTTCAGCGGCTTCCTCGGCTCGCTGCGCTCTTGCGCAACGGCCCTGATTGCCGCCACCGTCATCACCGTGGGTATGTCCGGCGCCTTCGCACAGAACGTGCCGGCTTCGAACACACCCTCTGTCACCACAAACACCACTGCCGCTGCGCCCGTCGCCGCGAAGTTCGACGGCGTCGCCATCTACAATGCCGCTTTCGAAGTCCTGCGTGACTACCACAAGGACCTGCAGGACCCGGCCGCTCGCGCCAAGTTCGTCAAGGAATGGCAGAACCGCCATGCCACCGACGGCGCGCTCACCACCGAAGCTGGCACCGACAAGGCTGTCTACGAGATGATGTGGAGCCTCGGCCAGCGCTTCGACTACTACAACCTGCCTGAAGCCAACAAGGCGGAGAAGGCTCGTACCGATGCCTCCATGGCCGGTATCGGCGCCACCCTCTATGAAAAGGGTTTGGTCTCGGCCATCCGCGCCCTGGGCAAGGATCCGAAGAAGGAAGACGTGCTGCCGCTCTTCAAGCTGAGCGACGAACGTCCGATCATCGTCGCCGAAGACCCCGACTCCGACACTCCGTCGGGCAAGGCCGGACTGAAGAAGGGCGACCGCATCACCGCTGTCGATGGTGCCAATGTCAACGGCAAGACCCTCGATGAAGTGGTCAACACCATTCGTGGCCCCGCTGGCAGCACGGTCAAGATCAGCATCATCCGCAAGACCGCTAGCGGTGACCAGAACATCGAGCTGGCCATCGTGCGCGCCAAGTTCATCATCCACGTGGTCAAGTCGGAAGACCTGGGCAACGGCATCACCCACGTCAAGCTCACTCACTTCGAGTCGCAGTACGGCACGCAGGAGATGTACGACGCCCTGACCAAAGCAGCGAAGGGCAAGGCCATCATCCTTGACCTGCGCGGCAACCCCGGTGGCGAACTGAGCCAGCCGATCAACATGGCCGCGATGTTCCTGGAAAAGGGCATTGTCGTTCAGTTGATCCAGCGCAGCGACGACGACAAGGTGACGATCACACACTCGTTCACCCCGACGGCCTACAACGGCCACATCGTCACCAGCACCGGTCAGGACATCACCAAGACGGGCAAGCGTCCGCCTCTGGTTGTTCCCAAGGACATGCCCGTCATCGTCCTGGTCGACGGTGGCTCTGCCTCCGCTTCGGAGATTCTCTCCGGCGCGCTGCAGTACAACCATCGCGCTCTGATCATCGGTCAGCCGACCGTCGGTAAGGGTGTGGGCCAGAACGTCATCGGCCTGCCTGGCGAACGCAACATGCACGTCACCTCCTTCGAGTTCCGTCCCGCCGCTCAGGTGTCGGATTGGATCGGCATCGTTCCCGATATCGAAGTGGTCATGCCTGAGGACGCAAACACTCAGGAAGACCCGAGCTCTGACGCTCAGCTCAACCGCGCCAAGGCCGAAGCAATCGCTGCCATCGCGGGCAAGCCCTCGGCTGCTCGCCCGGCTGCTGAAGTCACCGCCCGCAAGGCCGAGCTGAAGAAGAAGAACGAAGACAACTTCGCCAAGGAAGTCGAGGCCCGTCGCAAGGCCATCGCAGAAACCCCTGCCGACAAGCCGGCGGCCGACAGCACCACTGTCGCACCGAAGGCTGGCGACAAGAGCGACAAGTAACACCGCCTGTGGTGCGCGCCTTCTCCATCGCGGATTAGGCGCGCACCCATTTCTCTAGATTTCGAACTCAACCTGAATCTAAACCTGACTCTTTGTCTGGAAAGGATAATCGTATGTCAAACACTCTCAAACACTACATGCGTGGTGGTTTGGCGATGGTGGCGCTCTCGGCACTCCTGTCGGTCGCTTCGCTCTCGCCTGCCGCTTTCGCCCAAGACCCGACCAAGTCGGTCTCGGTCACCGGCACAGCTGATTCGCTGAGCCAGTCGGACCTTCGCGGCGCGCCGGTGAACACCAAGCCCGCCGAAGACAACGCCAAGCTCTATCGCAAGCTGCCCACCGGTGCTCCGGTGCAAGTGGCGCCGATGGATCTGACCCAGCCTGGCAAGCCGGCTGTCGACCCTAAGGCTACCCCGACCGTCGACCCCAAGGCTACCCCGACCGTCGACCCCAAGGCCACTCCGGCTGTCGACCCCAAGGCCACTCCGGCTGTCGACCCCAAGGCTCCTGCCACCGTTCCCGGTACCACGCAGACCCCTGCGCCCGGAGGTGGCACGAACACTGCCCCCGGTACCACGACAGTCTCGCCGACGGCCCCCTCTCCTGGTGTTCTCACCCCTGGTGGCATGCCCACCCAGGAAGACATCCAGAAGATGATCAAGATGCGCCAGGAGATGATGCGCGACCCGGCCAAGCAGCCGAGCCCCGAAGTCCTGGAAAAGATCTACCGCACCGTCTGGACTCAGATCGGCGCCAAGTACTACGACCAGGCCAAGTTGAAAGACTGGCATCTCTGGGCCGACAAGTACAAGGGCAAGCTCAAGACGGGCGAAGACCTGCAGAACGCCATCAAGGCCATGGTCGCCAGTGTCGGTGACCGTTGGACCAAGTTCACCACCGTGGACGAAATGTTCATCTCGATGGAACGCAGTGCCAATGGCATTGTCCATCTGGGCGTCGGACTGGCTCGCCAGACCGATGGCAGCTACAAGATCGAAATGATTCTCTACGGCACGCCGGCATGGGAAGGCAACCGCCTTCGCACTGGCGACGTGGTCAAATCGATCGTGATCAACAGCACCGGCAGTGATGGCAAGGCAACTTCCACCACCACCGACCTGGCCGGCCTGACGAAAGACAAGGCTGACGCTCTGACGTTCGCCAAGAAGGGCAGCGAGGCCGTGCTCACCATCGTTCACGATGGCATCGAAGAGCAGGTCAAGGTGGCCTTCGGTGAAGCACCGGAAGCCGAGATCGACGTCAGGATGCTGCCGGGTAACATCGGCTACATCCGCCTGCCCAGCTTCGGCTCCAGCCCTGAAGACATGGAGACCCTGAGCCAGGGTATGGTCGAAGCCCTCTTCGCTCTTGACCAGAATGCCAACGGTGGCATGCGTGGCCTGGTGCTGGACCTGCGCAACAACGGCGGCGGTATCGTCGACGTGGCGCAGAACATCGCCTCGCTCTTCATCCGCGAAGGCATCTTCCTCAAGACCCATGAAAGCAATGGGCGCTTCAGCGAAGACAAGACGACCTACATCAACCGCCCGCTGCCCTACAACTACGTCGGCATGCCGCCGGAAATTGCGGGTATCGTGGAGCGTCTGCTCGAAGTGCCGCTGACGGTTCTCGTCAACGGCAGCTCGGCTTCCAGCTCGGAAATCCTGACTGGTACGCTGAAGGACAACAAGCGCGCCGTCATCATCGGCACGCAGACCTTCGGCAAGGCCGTGGCTTACACCGACCAGCCGATCACGCCGCTCGGTGAGCTGCAGATCACGGTCATGCACTACCTCACCCCGAGCGGCTACGACCTGGCGAACAAGGGCATCGAGCCTGACCTCGTCATCGACCGCAGCCGTGGTGGTGCCATCGATGAGCAGTTGGCCGCTGCGGTAACTGTCATCAACCAGATCGCCAACGCGAAGTTCTCTGGTCCCGCCGGCACTCCGCAGGCACACAATGGCAGTGAAGATTTCGGAGGCATCTCGGTGCTGATGATCGGCATTGGCCTTGGTGCTGGACTGGTTGGTCTGTTCCTGGTGCGCTTGCACGGTCGCAAGCGTCGGGAGCGTGATCAGCTCGAGAAGGAAGACCGCAAGAACAATCGTCAGTAATTACACCCGAGAGCTGCTCACGCTGAGCAGCTCTCACCAACCTGAAAGGAGGATGCCATGACACGTACAAGGCTAAGCCGAATGTAGGTCCTGGTGGGCGCACTGACAATCGTGTTGGTGCAAGGCCAGTCTTATCGTTGAAACCTCGGCTCAATAGCGTCTTCGAAAAAAATTCTTGAAGTAATTTCTTGGAGTAAATCCAGGCAGTTACTTTCGCAAAGCGCTGTTGAGTACTATCGGCCTTGCCGAGTGTTGAGGTAAGACTGTCACCTCCGCTTGCACCAGGACCTCCATTCCTTGGAGGTGTCTATGGGCAAGTCTTATCGCGGTTGCAACAAGGCGACCGTCCGCTGCCACGGCAGTGACGCGGAAAACATTTTCGTCGCTCTCTCCGATATCTTCGTGTCGGAAGCTACCTGGGCTAAGCTCATCGCTCGCGATGGGCAGCAGATCGAACAGTATCGCCAGGCTTATGAGAACGGCGAAGAAATGGTCCGCGTTGTTCTGCGTCCTCGCTTCGACGGCGGTTACAACGTCGAAGACGGACGCCATCGTGTTATCGCGGCCAAGCTGGCTGGTGTCGGCTTCATCGAAGCTGCCATCGTCTAAGCAAAAGCAGCGATCGCACAAAACAACAAGCGAAAGAGGGAGGCGGAGCAATCCCCTCCCTCTTTTTCTTTCACTCTCACTCAATTTTTTTTGACCAAGAGGATATCAAGAAGCATGAAGAAATTCGTCAAATGGGGATTGCTTGGCCTGGCAGCTGCCTTGGCCCTGTCATTCCTGCTCTCAATCTTCAGCAGCGGAGGGCCAGCTCGTTCGCTGCCCGACAACTTTCAGGTCAAAGAGCGCTTGATCTTCAAGCTCAAGAGCGCTTTCGACGTGGAAGCCAACGGCAAAGACTATGGCGTCGTCAACGAACGTCTCGTCTCGCTCAAGCGCTCCTTTGTCTTCACCGACAACAGTGGCGCGACAGTGGCAACAGCCTACACCGCGCTGCTCAGCTGGGGCACTCAAATTGATATCGTGGATGGTGCTGGCAACAGCATCGGCACGATCAAGGAAGAGGTCTTCAGCTCAATGTTCAAGACCTGGACGACTTACAAGGTTCTCGATGCACGCGGCAATGTCGTGGCTTATTCGCATAAGTCCGAAATACTCGCCACCGACATCACCCTGGAAAGCACCAGCGGTAAGGTCGTGGCCGAATTGCACCGGGGCTATTTCAACTGGTTCGGCGACAGCTGGACAGTGACGGTCAAGGACCGCAGTGTTGTAGACCCGCGCATTCTGCCCTTCATCGCTGCCTACAAGACCCAGTCGGACAACGACAAGGACTCCAGCGGCGGTGGTTCTGGCAGTAGCGGCAGCAAGAAGAAGTAAGCCAGAAGCCCGCGCAAGCCGCAGACAAAACTAGCCGAACATGGCGATCTTGCATTACTAATGCTTGGTCGCCATGTTTTTTTGCTGCTATGTACGACAAGTATTAGTATTGCATTGGATAGTATCGCCAAGTCATAAAAATACAGGCCGAGGCATTGAGTTTTAGCACTTCCAAAACTGTCATTTTTTCTTCAAAAAATCTGACACTTTTGGCGAGGGCGAAGAGCAATCCATTAGCCAACCATTGAACTTTTTACTAGCGAACAACGTATTTGAAGAAACAGAGCACTTTAGAAATAGGGAGATCACTAATGAAAAGATGCAGCAGTGAAATCAAGAAGTTCATTGCTTCTCTACCACCTGGACAGCTGTTCACAACCACACAAATTCTGCTATCCAGTTCGAACTATAGTTCCCGAAACACAATTGACCAGGCCCTAGCTAGACTAGTAAAGCGCGGAACACTGGAGCGACTAACTTCAGGCATCTTTGTCGAATACCAAAACAGAAAGACGTTTTATTCGAACCTAGAGATCATAGATATGAAGTCCAAAAACAGAGACAAAACTATTGAGTTTCGATCTTACAAAGACGCTAACAGCCAACAAATTACCGCTCTAAATAGACAATCAACCAGAAATGATTTCTGCAACATCGGCAGCAGCACTAGATTTCGCTACGAGGAAGGATATATCACCACAAAAAGAATGAGTGCAAGGAAGCTGCAATTGGCTAGCAGTGATGTTGGAGCGCTGATTTTATACCCTTGGCAAAATGGTAGCGACAAAACTGATGTAACTGAAATTGCTAAGACCATGGCCAGTCTCAGTCGCATAGAGCTAGAAGAATTTATCGGATTCACACCTTGTATGCCAAATTGGCTTTTAACAAAAGCTAAAAAGGCCATTGGGCCGAAATGGCAGAAAATTGAATGGGAATTACAGAAACGAGGAACAGCCATAGAACACTAGGGGCGAGAGTGACTCAATCCATTAAAGAAGCGTATGATCTGTTCGCCTTCAGGGTCATTATCGTTGCCCAGAGCTTCATTAATTTCACGGTGATTTTTATTCTCTATTACGTGCACATCGAAAGGCACTCGTGCTCTGCGCAAAGCGCTAATCAATTTGGTATTCTGCTCGGTGCTCTGTATTGTCCATGGCAAATAGTAGATCAAAAAAGGCGGGATGTTTCTGCCTTCCTTCACATGGTAGATTGGCGATGCCTGGCGCCAAACTGCGGGATTACTTCCAAACGCTGGAGACTTGACAGGTCGGCGCTTATCAGTGAGCAAAGAAGCAGCAACGTCCAAAGCCCCGCCATCGAGAAGCACTACCCCTGATACCGTTTTCAAGCTTAGCCCATGCCAAAACAGATAGCGTTGGTCGGTAGATACCAGGGCAGCGAGCTGTGCTCCGGCTGAGTGACCTAGTAAAAATATTCTATTTGGATCTCCGCCATAGCGACCAATTGACCTATGAATCCAGGCAATTGCACTAGCCACATCTTGAACGTGAGCAGGGAAATGAACTGCTGGAGAGAGCCGATAGTCGATACTAACAAAGACAAAGCCATTGCGAGTAAAAACATGAGGCATTGTCGTTACGGAAGAAACCTTGTCACCCAAACAGAAGCTACCGCCGTGAATATATATAATCACAGGCAGTTTCTTCGCTAGCATTGTTTTCGGCTTTGTCGATAGCCCTGTCGATAGCTTTGTCGCTAGCGCTGTCGGGGCCTGAAGAGCTGGTTCAGTCCCTAATTTTGCCGGCGCATAAATGTCGAGCCTCTGTAGTGGATTGCGGCTACCTGGAACGTAAACTTGATCGGCTATCAAAGTGATTTGACTTCCAGCTAATCTCTCTTGCCGCGCACACACATTCGTTGGCTCGGCAGCCCAAGCCCTGGTAAATCCGAATATAAAGGCAAAGATAAAAGAGCCGATGAAAGCAGCAGAAATATTGGGATAAGTCTTATTTGTTAAGTAACTCAATGCACGGAGATAGCTTTAGGGTCTTAGTTATGGTGATTGTACGAGATTAGAGACCAAATCGCTTATTCAGGGCCACTAAAGAGCCACTTATGAGCTTGTAGATAGAACGAACTCACTCTAGATTGAAGGCTTAACTATTTCATCCACGCCATCCAAACAGGACAAAAAACCAAACCTAAACAGCTAGAACAAGCAAACAACCACAATTTAAAACAAATCAAAATGGAATCAAACCATGTAATTTTTGCCATTATCATTTTGGCATTGGCCTCTATCTGGTGGTTTCTCTACCACCGAATAGAAGCAGATTTAGCCAGCGCTAGAGCCGCTATCAAAGCTATTCTTGAGAAACAGCAAGCAGACGTAGATAGCTATCTAATTCGCACCGAGCTACATCTTTCTAAGCTAGAGCAAGCGCGCCAAGGCCATCGGCAAACCAACAACAGTCAACTACAACTCGAAGCCACCACAAATATGGTGCGGGCTTTTTATGAGTCGATTGTGTTTTTCCAACGCAAGTGGAATCAGCAAGTAGAGAAGTTAGTCAAAGACTATCCCATAGCCCTGACCAATCCAGACGAGACTTACTTGAATCAATTGCTAGCACTGCCTAAAGCACTGACCGATGCCGAATCCAAGCTCAAAGCCGGACTACGCCTTGCCTAGACCAAAGCGAGCAATCTACTTCTGCACCGGGCTCTTCTTTCCTTCTTTGATCTCAGCTTGACGACGCTGCTCTTCAATTTGCTCTTTAAGCCGCTCAATCTCACTGTCGATTCCACCTCGGCTTACAGCTTTGTTCTCCAGAACCAGCATGAAGACATCGAATAAACTCATCTGCTTCAACTGCGTAAAATCAACAGTTTGCACCACATCATATTGAGCACCATCATGAACCAAAAATTCGTCTAAATATTTGAGCAAACTCGCCCCGTGATAATCTTCGCCAACAGCAAGAAAAGTCACTTGTACTTCCCGAGCAGAGCGCATTCCTTTGGTGGCATTGATTAGAACTTGCTCGATTCTTGGCCCATTACTTGGAATTCCATCGGTAAAAACCGCAATCAAAAGGGGCCGCTGCCGACCAGAAGCAAGATGGGTTGTAAGCACTTCGGCCAAGGGTGAGGCAAAATCAGTACCACCGTTGGGGCTTGTAGTGGCAAATAGATTGTTGACTTGATCAGCAGAACAGCTGCGCATTATTGCGTAGCCACTGTTGAATGGAATTACGGTCAGGCCACGTCCGGCCAGCGCCCCCTTCGTACGCTCAGAAAAATTAGAAAGAAAACTGGCGCACCATTGCCACTTTGATTTATGCAAAGACGGAATAGGTTCAGCCATAGAGCCCGAGGTATCTATGAGAATGACAAGATCATGTTTGGCTAATTCCTTCAGTTTTTGTTCGTCGGTTAGGGGCGTACCTGGCAGCAATGGCAGATCTGCAACTTTATCTTTGACCAGCGGATTTTTAGCAGGAACATCTTTAACAGGAACGCCTTTAACAAATTTGCCAAAATCAGTAGGGCTTGTATGCACGCTCAGCGCAAAGCGCTTGCCTTTGCGCTCGAACAACAGATTTAGTTTATTCTCGGCGATAGCAGCGGAGAGAACTTTGTCTCCTTCGGCAAGCCCGCCGTAATATGCAGGGGAGCCCAATCGCACGTTACCAACTAGGGCTGGAAGCTTAACGTCATCGAGAGTTATTCCAGACGACTTAAGGGCAAAATCAACCCGGTCAATACCACCTTGCAGAGTGACCTTTTTATTTGAGGACGCAGTTGCCGTAGCATTCTTAGCAGCGTATGCAGACTGACAAAAAGAAAGCGCTGCTAGAGCAAAACAGCATATAGCCCTCAAACGATCTGGTGGGATCTTGATCTAGGCTTGTTCGTCCTCGTGGCAGCTTTAGCCTTTGTCGTTGTCGCTGGCTTGGTGTTTGTCAGCTCTCCCTGCCTCGCTTTCAAACTGACTGGATCGCTGCCATCGTAATTGACATAGTGCCGAACAAAGCCATTGCTGTGCTGCGGAGTGAGCTGTATCTGGCTCGTTCCAATCTTCTGCTGACTCTTCAAACCCGATGAAACTTGGTCGTATACGGCCGCCCTAGCCTTGCAGTCGGCTAATATTTCAGCTTCTCGGTGATTGAACTCAGCATTTAGATCTTCAATTTTGATTTTCAGTTCTCTTTGCGAACGCTCAAGCTCCCTGGAATACTCAGGATTTTCATACTGCTCCCAACGAATGATTTGGTAGTTAACCGTAATCGGTCGCCGAAAGAATTGCTCGATACCATTCATATGCTCGGCGGCTCTTTCTTTAGCTTTGCCAACTTCAATCAACATCTGCCTGCGCTTATGCTCGATGTTGGCAGAACCCTCGGTCATGATTTGCAACTTACGCGAAATCAATGCGGGATCACTTGTGGGCATTTCGGCCGCCGAGCTACTTGAACTGGAGGCATTCCCCGATGATCGAGAAACTCCTAAACCATTCTCAGGCGAAGAAACATTAGCCGCAGTAGAGGGAGATGAAGATAATGGAGACACACCTTCAGTAGGCATCGCAGCTAAGGCCTTCAAAGCGTCATAGCAATTAGCTTTCATTTTCAAATCGTTGGTTATTTTGTAGCACTCTGCAAATTGCGATTTGGCATCGGCCTTACAATTGAGCTTATAGAGAGTCTGAGCGTAGTAATAGCGGGCCAGTGAATTGCCCGGGTCTCTGCGCAGAACTTCATAGCCTGTTTGTGCTGCTTGCTGTAGATTGCCACTATTAAAGAGGGCAATTTGACTTTCCACTGTTTGCCTCACGGATTTTTGTTCCATCGGCTTGGTGTTCTTATAAGCAAGGTGTTGAGGAGCAGCTTGTTGAGGCGCAGCATCACAATGGCCCACAAGAGCTGTCAGCAAAATAGCATTGAAAAAACCTGTCCGGAAAATCACTTGACCCTCAAATGGCCACAACTATTAAAGCCATAATAAGCGCATTTAAGACAAAACTACATACCGCTGGCCATTGTATTACACCCAAATTGGATGGTTCAAAATGCTCGGCAGTGGCATACCAATCAAGGCTCTGCTATTAGTTGCAGCGCAAATACAGCAAGCTCACAACCCCAAAATGCTTACAGAGCCTTGTATTTGAGGCTCGCACAGCTTCACCAATATGCTTTTTATATTGCGATTTATCACTTGTTGCCAACGCTATTGTGTTCGGCCCTCATTCTCTTCATTCTAGAAGTATCTTTTCCTTCTCCCAATCCTCTGGCAAAAAACAACCAAAGCAGCAATACATCCCGCTATCTCTAAACTATTCTTGTGACTTTGTCTCAAGGATAGTGCTGCATTTGCTTTGCCGATGAAATTTACGATTGCTTGAAGCGAAAAGAGAAATCAACCGCGAACCATAGAGTTTGCTAGCTCGGAGAACAACTGAATGACCATGCAAATCCGCACCGTCGCCACCGCTGCCGTCGCTTCCGCCGCACACCTCTCCAACGTCAAGGCCGAAGAGCGCCTCGGTTCTCTGATTCGCCGCGATGACTACTTCCGCCCGACTTTCCGCCAGGCGAACTGCCCCGTGGTCGGCACCGTCGACAACAATCGCTGCGCTCTGGTGGTTCGTTTCGATGACGGCGACGGCATCGGCCAGGATTTCATCACCATCGACCAGGCCGCCGACGCTGCCACTGCCATCCTCAAGGTTGGTGACCAGGTGCTTGTCACGCTCGTCGACGATGTTCACATCGAAGACACTGTCCGCGCCGCGTTCTCCTACACCTCTCCCGAGGGCATCGACCAGGACACCATCAACAACAGCAAGATCCTGCGCCAGGGCGAATACGTCGACGGCAAGAATCGCCGCTGCCTCGTCACCCTCGCCCTGATCGGCAATGGCCCCACCACGCAGATGATCTGCGTCGAACAGTTCGCCGCCTAAGGCTTTCGGGATTCATAACTAGGTTCCACCTAGGCTGACCCCGTAACTGTTCCCTAAAGCAAGCGTAGGCCGAAGAAATTCCTGCTTTAGACGCAGCGAATATTGGCCTGCGCACTCCAGCTTTGTTGACTTTCCGTCAAGAGACCCAGCGGAAAGAACAATTCGAGAAGAAGAAGAAGAAGAAACAGTAGAAATAGGAAAGCGAAAATGACTGCAAGATCTGTCAAAACGACCAACAAACACGCCGGCGACGCCCAGCAAGATAGCCGTCGCGCGATCGAGGCTCTCATGGCCGTCAACGAAAGCCTGATTGCAGCGGCCTCCATCTGTCGCGCTCTGGTCCAGGATGGTCGTGCGCTTCAGAGCAAACCGTTCTCCGCCTCTGCCCGTCGCGTTCTGCGCATGGTGGATGGGATGAAAGACGGTCCGAACACGAAGCTGTGGGAAGACCTCTACAAGCTTGAAGCGCTCGCTCAGGCGGCCTACAAGCCCGAAGACTGACGAGCCTATAGCTCACACCAGATCGCTCTGGGAGACGGAAAGCTGCCAGCTTCCAGAGCGGTTGACCATAGGGTTTCACCCTGAAGAACTCCACTTCAGCGCTCATACCTCATTGATAGCTCGTGCATCCATTTTTTAAAAAATTTACTCTATTACCGCATATAATATTACAGTAATCATCACGGCAAATTAGGCAGCAGTAACTAATTGGTTAGCTCCAGCTGTATTCCAGACTCCTGTCATTTGTGCTAGATTGCAATTCAGAGCTTGTTCCAAAGAAGTTTTTTTTGACAGCAGTTCAGTCAATCCCTGTTCAGATGACCCCAGTTCAGACTATTAATGCCAGTACCTCCTCTAATTCTCGTTGCCGAAAATAATCGCAGTGATCAGCAAGTGTTTAGACACTTACTAGATAAATACGACTATTGTCCGCAAATAGTATCCTCCGGGAAAGCAGCCTTAGAAGTTGTGCGCAACACTAGATACGCTGTCATTTTGCTCAGCCTCAACCTGCCTGATATGGATGGCCACGAATGCGCCAAGGCTATTAAAGCTATTGACCTAGAGCTGACATCGCAAACTCCTATTGTCGGCGTCGCTGACAAAGAAGTAGATGAAGAAACAATCAAAGCTAGCGGTGTGAGCTTAAACGACTACCTGTTCAAGCCCATTTCACCAGAAGCCCTACGCAAAATTTTACTGCGACATGCCTACGAGCCAAGACGCCCCAATCTGAAGACGCTCATTCCGCTCTCGATCGAAGACGCCACCATACCGCCCTCTTTCGACGACTAAAATTGAACGCGGACAAAACTAGATTAGCGCTGATTTTGAGTCTAGCCCTAGCTAGCCAATATTTCGCCTTTCCAGGTCAATGCCGGCCGCTTTTCAAACTAAGCCCACGACCGACAGAGACAAACACAGATAGCAACTCACAAGCTGCCGGATGCATTGCCCACAGCGAAAGCGCTAAGAAGCGCTCCACAGGCAGCGAGACAGCCAATGAGATAGACCGCTGGCAGGTGCAAAAAATCTTTTAGAAAATCTGGGCGATATGAAGCCCGGGGAAATAGCCAAAGCTTTCGGTATTCCCGAAGGCATTAAACGCGCTACTTTCGGAATCGTCTACCTTGGGAAAGGGCAGCAACTAAGGTTTTCCCATCACCAGTTAGAATTCACGCTGACAAACAACCACACTGACTCAATTTTTTCCGGCGGAATGCACGGATCGACACGAGTAGGCGGTGGCCCACTTTCCTTTTACTCCGATCATATCTACACAGGCGCCAAGCCTGAAGAAACAGCAGAATACTGGACTATTATCAAAGCCAATTTGGACAAGTTCATCGGTATGAGCAAAGCCAACATCATCGCCTTAATGGGCCCAGAACGCTGCGCCTCACACGATGAAAGCACTATCGACTACAGAGTCGGTGAAGACCAATTCCGCCTCTATTTTACAGACGACCAAGTATCTGAGTTACAGCTATGCAAGGGCGTCTATGACCCACCAGGAACAACATCCGAAAACTAGAGTAGCAATTCAAACACCCAGGGCCTGTAAAAGCGCGTGGGCTTGCCGTTGCACTTCCAACTGTTCCAAGTACGGCAATCGCTTAAAATAGTCGGGAAGGTCTGTGGGCGGCTGCATGTAGCGCAGTTCGTCGGCTTCGAATACTTTCAGCAGTTTCAGATCTGGATCTAATCCCATAACCTTTTCGCCAGCATATTCAGAGCGTTTGAATAAATCAGGCAAGCCAGCAGGTTTTCCTTTTATGTACATGCCAGACATGTCCGCCGCGCTAGCATCAAAGGCAAAAAGCTTGCCTGTAGCTGGTGTTCCAGCATAGGTACTAGCATGTTTAAATGACGACATCACATCGGCCAAGCAAGAACTGGCATCCTCAGCTCTTTTCATTGGAGAAGCAACATAAAGCGGCATTTCATATTGCTTACCATGCAAATAAAAGTCTTCCACAATCTTGGCTCTCTCCGGTGGTCCGCCATGAAAAGCCAGACGAGGCATGCTTTCACCAGCCTGTTCCACCCTGGCCACAAGACCTTTGATATTGTGCTCTGCAGTAGCTTGTAATTCTTCCAAAGGACCATGAAACAGCCGCTCTTTGCTCAATTGCACGAAATCAGGTCTGGCCGCCTTCGCCTCAATAAACAAAGCCTTTTCTGTGCCAGTAGAAAGCGATTTGGCTTCACCGGCCCCTTCAAATAGCTGTCCCACATTTCTTGCGCGCCCGAAAACACCTCCCCGCAAAAGTAGCGTGGCCGACAATGCTAATGCCGCACCTCCGATCACATACTTACCAGTCTCCTGACTGCGCTCAAAGTCTCTAGCGGCTTGCGAAGCAGAGAGCACGAGGTTACCTTTGCCATCACTACTAAACAAAGGTTTTGCTGCTGTAAGACGCCGTTCAACGGCCTCTGAACCCAGTTCTGAATCAAGCACAGATGACCAGCGCCGCTCTAACCAGGAGTCACTTTTGCTGCTAGCACCGAAATTGTTCTTCAGTCCATCATAAAGCTGACCGAGAAAACCTTGCTGCTCCAGGCTGACTTTGAAGTTCTTTTCTGCGGTGGCAAGTGGTTTAGACAGACTAAGCAAATCGAGCTGTGGCTGCTCGGCAAGATTCTTGGCGTCATTGTCATGATCAATATCGCCAGCCATTCTCAAGCCCTATGAATTATTACTGTGCTTGTTGCTTCAAAGCCTTATCAACAAGTTGAATTTTAGCAGCCAGACTAGCTACTTCACTATACTGAGCGCGGCCATTGATGCGCTCCATCTGATCACCCAGGGCTTGTTTCTTCTTGATCAGTTTGTCAGTTTTGATCCAGTTCTTCAAAGAACGGGCTGCGGCGCGCTCTTCCCAACTACTCTCGGCGCTGTTAAAGAGTTTTTGCTTACCTTTTTCGCTTTCAGAGCGTGCTTGTTTCTGCTCTTTAGTAGCATCATTTGATTTTTTCAGACCAAATTTCAAATAACCTGTGTCCCCGCTATCACCAGGGTTTTGCTTGTTTTTATCAAGGCCCAGCAATTTAGCGCCTTCGGCTGTTAGTGCCTTAGGGCGTAAATCGGCTTGCTTCGCTTTGGTTTCTTCGATTGACTCGCCTTTAACAGCTCTTCTTAAACCGCCAGCTTGGCCGTTCACAGCATCTCCAGCATTAACACCATTGTCTTTCTGCAACTTGGCAGCACGGCTCGACTTAATGTCATCCATTACAGCGAAAGTGGCTCCCAGAGCCATCAAGAAAAATGGATTACACATAGCCAGACCCATAAATGACATTTTGTCACGGCTGCCGACTTCTTCAGAAAGCTTGTGCTGGCGCACTTGCTCTAGGGTCATCTTGCCATACTTGGCCGGATCGCTCTGCTTCAGCGCCTGCAATTCTTTGCTTGGGCCCATTACACTAAGAAAAGCCAATGCACCGACGGCACCCGGAGTCTTATCTGCAGCATCAGAATTTTTGGCACCAGCAAGGGTAGCTGGGTTCTTTTTAGCTTCAGCTCGACGCATAGCTTCGGCTCTTTCAGCTTCGGCTCGGCGCTGGGCCTCAGCCCGCATAGCGTCATTGCGCAAAGCTTCGGCACGGTTCATTTCGGCTCGACGTTGGGCCTCGGCTCTCATTGATTCATTGCGAGCCGACTGAGTGCGAATAGCATCGGCGCGGCGTTGGGCTTCTGTGCGAGCGGCCTCAGTGCGCATAGTCTCGGCGCGCATGGCTTCAGCTCGGCGCACAGCCTCAGCCCGATTAGCTTCAGCGCGGCTCTGTGCTTCTGCACGAGCGGCGGCAATTTGACGAGCAGCATCGCTTTGCCGTGCCGCTTCAGCCGACTGAGCCGCAACAACTGGACGAGCAACTTCAGTCTGCCGAGTAGTTTCTATGTTACGAGTAGCTTCAACTGGGCGAGCAGTGTTAGCAGGAAGAGTTGAATCAGATAGCCGAGTTGAATCTAATGACCGGGTTGAATCAGATGACCGGGTTCCAGCAACTGGTCGAACGGCCTCTAGACGTCTGGCCTCTGCGGTCATGTTAAACAAAGCAATCTCAGGAGCAGCAAAGGTATTGGTGGTCTTATCCAAAATTTTGTCGAAGTTTTTGTCAGCACCCTTATCTGATCCGCCATCGCGGGAAAAAGTCTGTTCAATAGAGCCTTCGGGTGACTTCAACGTGGATACCTGTCTTTTTGCTCGCCAGCCATAAACAGAGCCAAAAACAATCAGCCATTGCTCTGTGACCTCATTGAACAAAAATTAGAGCCCTTTGTCGATGGTGGAAACACCATAGCGGCAAAATCAGGCCCTAGTGCTTGTTCGCAGGCAAAAAGGAGACCAATTGATCGCTTGACAGGGCGTAGATATATCCGAGGGCTCCGGCCAGGGTGAAATAGGCCACACCAATCATCACTTTTTCAAGGGTTGTAGCCGGTTTAATCAAGTCCCGCTCGCTCACTTGTCCAGTAAAAGAGCGGTAAGCGCTGAAGGCAGAAAACAAGCCGAGGATGAAGAATAACGGCGATTGCAACAAATAGGCAGCTAGAAATACCATGGCAGCCCCTGGAATCAGCACCCATTTGGCGATGGCATTGACGACAAAGCCGCCATCAAAGGGCTTGGCTGGAATCAATTGCAACAAGTTAAAGAAACAGCCTGTAGAACCCGCTGCCATCATCAGTCCACTACCCTGCTGGGCGCCGAAGAAGAAGAGCATGACTGAGGTAACCCCACCCACCAATGGCCCGGCCAGCGAAACCCAGGCATCCACGGCCTGATCTGGGGGCAATTTATCCATAGCCACATAGGCTCCGAAAAATGGAATGAAGACTGGAAGTTTTGGGTCGAGACCAAAGAACTTCATGAAAATATAGTGACCGCCCTCATGAATTAAAATCAGCGCTACTACTATCAACGCATATATCGGGCCAAACAACATTGAGTAGAGGCCGATCATGATAAACATTGACAGGCCTTGCTTTAGCATCATAAATATAAAAACTTTGAACTTCACCAAAGCGATGCCAAGCACTGCCAAGCCGCCAAATATAGAGTTCTTAGTCTTTGGTTTCGGCTCTTGTTCCACGAATTTCCTCGTTCTTTTTACTGATAACTAGTAGAATCTATCAGTCGTGACAATCTATTTAGGCAGCCTTTTGTGAGAGAGCAAAATCTGTAATACAGATAAGTCTATCTTTACAGGTTAACAGGCAACAGGAAAGAAAGTGTTGCGACCGGCGACCACCGCCCATAATTTCCCATAAAATTGACCGAATGACAGCAAGCCAACCCAAAGAAAAGCGTTTCGTTAGCCCTCTGCAAATAGCCGAAGATCAAATGTTGATCGGATTAACTTTGCTCGGGCAAGTTGGCTATCTCTTTTGGCGCACTACTGGATATATGCTCAGGCTGCAGATTGACTGGGCCGAGAGTACACGCCAGGGCTATATGATTGGCGTCAAGTCATTGGTAGTAGTAGGAATCACAGCGCTTTTCACCGGCCTGGCAATGTCGCTACAAATATCGAGAGAACTTGTCACTTTTGGCGCCGACACTGCCATTGGCGGGGTGGTTTCTCTGGCACTTGTAAGAGAAATCGGACCGATCACAGCCGGCGTAATTGTGGCCGGTCGCGTTGGCTCTTCCATTGCAGCAGAGCTAACAACCATGATGATTACAGAGCAAATTGATGCTCTCAAGGTGATGCGGGTTGACCCCATCAAGTTCTTAGTTGTACCGCGCTATACCGCCGCATTAATTGTCATTCCCACCCTCTCAACTTACGCCATGTTCCTCGGTTTGATAGCGGGAATATTCATCGCTAAAACCGCAGCAAATGTGCCGCCAGAGGCATTTCTAGACTCTGTGCGTCAAACTATTTTAGACCGCGACTTTGCCGTCCACTATCTCAAATCAATCATCAATGCCACCGTCATCATTTTCTTCTCTTGCGCCATCGGCCTCAATACTCGCGGCGGCGCTGAAGACGTAGGTATAGCAACCACTCGCGCCATTGTCTGGACAATGATTTCAATTTTCATCCTCAACTTCGTCGTTACTTCCCTTACGTATGCTCCTCGCTAGACCTCGCTCGCCCCAAATAGAACAACAGAAATGACAGCTGAACCAGTTCTACAAGTAAAAAATATTCACAAGGCTTTTGGCGATCGTAAGATTTTGGAAGGCGTGAGCTTTGATGTATATGCAGGAGAGATGCTTGGCTTAATCGGCCCCTCAGGCTGTGGCAAATCGACTCTGTTAAAAATTATTTGTGGCTTACTGGCCCCTGACCAAGGCGAAGTAATTCGCCGCTCTGACGATATCGGTCTGGTTTTTCAAGGCTCAGCCTTGCTCAACTCACTCTCGGTGCGCAACAACTTGGCTTTAGCTCTTGATGGTCGCAATTTAACCAAAAAAGAAGAAGACAAGATAATCAGAGAAAAGCTTGAACTGGTCGAGCTCTCAGATTTTATGTACGCCTCGCCCACGAGACTGTCTGGTGGTCAGCAAAAACGCACCAGCTTCGCCCGTGCCATCGTTAACGATCCTAAGATCATTCTCTACGACGAGCCTACCACTGGCTTAGACCCTGTAATGTCAACAGTGATTGAAGATTATATGATTGTCTTATCACACCAACTCTCAGCCGCATCGATCGTGGTCACTCACCAGTTTTCAACTTGGACCCGCACCACCAACAGAGTTGTTCTGATGTTTGAAGGAAAAATTGTTTGGCAAGGCACCCCCGAAGAAGGCGTCAAATCAGATAATCCGTTCATGCAACAGTTTGCCACTGGCTCAAGGGAAGGGCCAATGCTGGCGGCGAAAATTTAAAGAGACACAGTCCACGAGCACAAACAGCAGGAAGAACGATGGAGCTATCACCCAAAATCTCAGCACAAGTAGGATTGTTCGTCATGACGGCGGCCTGTATGTTGCTGTTCGGCTGGAGCTGGCTCAAGGGCTTGTCAATCATGCATCCGCCCCAGCGCTTCATTGCTCAGTTTCATGACGTGGCTGGCTTGAACAACAATGCCCCTGTCAACATTAATGGTGTGCGGATTGGCCAAGTTGAACAGATTGATCTTAAAGGTAAGGGCCAAGTTTTAGTTCATCTAAAAATTAGCAGCGAAGACATAACCATTCCTAAAGGCTCTGCCATCACCATTCAAACCCAGGGCCTAGTGGGCGCAAAGTACATTGAAATTACTTTGCCTGAAACAAAGCAAGGTGAATCTCCTACCGCTATTGAGCCTGGCGCCATTGTTATGGGCCAAGACCCAGTGCGCTTAGAACTGATCGCCAACAAAATTGCTACCAAACTCAATCATTTAGTCACCGACGTTGGCGGTGATGACGTCGGCATCAGCCTGGCAGAAGCTTTGCGCCATTCGGGCGAAACTGTACACAACATCAACGAAGCTGCCAAGAAATTGAACAGCAACATGGACACTCTAAAAACGGCCTCCGAAAACTTCAGCACCACATCAACCAAAGTGGGTCAAGTGGCTGATTCTTATAGAAACGTATCGGCTGGAGCCAATACATTCTTCACCAAGAGTTCAAGAACTGCCGAGTCTATAAATGTACTTGCCGGCAATCTAACCACTACATCAAAGCGCCTTAACAAAGTGCTTGAGAACCCAGGCTTTAGTGGCGAGCTCAAAGAAACCGCTCAGCTAGCCAGACAAACAGCCGATAGCATTGGCACCACTATGCATGAACTGAGCGGCACCTTGAAAGACCAAGGCCTGAGAACAGACGTACTGAACATGTTGACAAAGGTAAACGACTCAACTGAGCGCATCGCTAAGTCAATCGATTCGGTCAAAACTATCAGCGAAGACAAAGAACTGCGCAGCGACGTCAAAGTAGCCATCACTAATTTAAAAGAAGCGATGACCAAGTTAGATGGTCTTGTTAGCGAGCCTGGCTTCAAAGACGATATTCGCTCTACCATTACCAAAGTGAGAAGCGCAGCCGATGAAGTTGATGTGGCAGCCGCTCACTTCAATGAAGTAATCGAAGGGCCACGTCCATTGTGGAAAATGATGTTCGGCCCAGGCTTGAAGAAACAATCAGCCAAAGACGCTGCTAAAGGCGAAAAAACCCACAAAAAAGGCCTAAAAATTCAAAAAGAAAAAGCCGAAGTTGGAGTAGCCGGAAACGACGCAGCTAATAGCATGGCGCACTAAATTTCCATTGACTCCAAATTTAGAGTCGGCAACAAAGAGGGAGAGATTATGACCTCACCAGCTTATCCAATCAGAAAACCTAGACGGTGGATCTGGTTACTTGGTGGTATTGTCGGATTTCTTGCCCTTAACGGCTGGATGCCATTTTTTCTGGATGGTTGGTGGTATGGCACCTTTAGGGATGCTTACGTAGGTAATCCAATTGAAAGTGTAGAAGCAGTTTTGTTCTGGCTTTTCCTTGGCCCAATTGAAGGCTTTCTAATCGGCTTTTTAGTAGTTCGCTGGCTAGACAAGCGATTCATCAAAGCTTCTGATTTTGGTGGTTGATAGATTCTTCACAGACTTGCTCTATACTCCACCTAACCAGCATTCCCTGCTAAGCTTTTGTATTGCCGAATGGAGTAAAACAATGACCTGGGAGCCAGTGATTGGGCTAGAAGTACATGCCCAACTAAAAACAAAAACCAAAATTTTCTGTGGCTGCCCCACCGAATTTGGCATGGGCCCCAATGAACAAATTTGCCCAGTCTGCATTGGCATGCCTGGCGTACTACCAGTGCTAAACAAGCAAGCCGTCGAATTCGGCATCCGCGCTGGTCTCGCTCTCAATTGCCACATTGCCGAGCAATGTCACTTTGATCGCAAAAACTATTTCTATCCTGATTTGCCCAAGGGCTATCAAATATCGCAATATGAGCACCCGATTTGCGAGAGCGGCCACCTCGAAATCAATGGCAAGAAAATTCGCATAACCCGCGCTCACTTAGAAGAAGACGCCGGAAAGCTTGTGCATTCAGGGGCCGATGGCCTGCACGGTTCTGATTACAGCTTGGCCGATTACAACCGCTCTAGTATGCCCTTGCTAGAAATAGTTAGCGAGCCAGATATTAGCAGCCCCGAAGAAGCCGCTAATTATCTCATCGAATTGCGTCGCATCTTGCGCTATGTCGAAGTCTGCGACGGCAACCTTGAAGAAGGCAGCTTCCGCTGCGATGCCAACGTATCACTGCGAAAACTCGGTACTACCGAACTTGGTACCAGAGCAGAAATCAAAAACATGAACAGTTTTCAAGCAGTAAAAAATGCCATTCAGTCTGAAATCGAGCGGCAATCAGCATTGCTTGACAAAGGTGAGCGCATTGTTCAAGAAACCAGATTGTGGAATGAAGGCGATCGCAAGACCCATCCGATGCGTTCAAAAGAACACGCCCACGACTATCGCTACTTCCCAGAGCCAGACTTAATGCCACTTGCCATCAGTCGTGAGTGGGTCAAAGAAGTAGAGAAGAATCTGCCAGAGCTACCAGAGCAAAGACGAAAACGCTATACCGAAAGCCTCGGCCTCTCTAACGAAGATGCTGGCATTCTCACTGAAGCAAAAGATCTCAGTGATTTCTTTGACCAGACAATCAAACTGGGCGCCCCGGCCTCGGACGCCTGCAACTGGCTCAAAGGGCCAACCATGGCCTATCTCAAAGAAGCGAAAATAGAATTCGCTGAAACAAAATTGACTCCAGAAAATCTCCACGCCCTTTGTGCTGCGGTGACCTCCGGAAAACTCGGTTCCACAGCGGCTAAACCATTGATCGTTGAATTACTCAAAGATGGCGGTGACGTCAACAAACTAATCGACTCTAAAGGTCTCGCTCAAGTTTCAGACGAGGGGCCAATTCGCGCTATGGTAGAAGAAGTAATGGCGCGCAGCACTCAACAGTTAGAAGATTACAAAAACGGCAAAGTCAAGCTGCGTCAGTATTTCTTTGGTGAAGTAATGAAAGCAGCCAAAGGCAAAGCTAACCCAACCGTGATAAACAAATTGCTCGATGAAATGCTCCCGGGAACCCTTAGTTAGCTAATTGGCTCATAAACCAGCATACATACATGCATACAGGTGCAAAATGCTTACCTGCAGAAATTTCCCCCTCGTTCGGTTGGCAATTATCTCGGCTGCCGCATTGCCGCTCACCTCTTCCATTGCGATAAATCAGTCAAATCAAGCTGTAGCCAGCCCAGCCTCTACGAATAAAAGCACTGCCAATAAAAGCACTACTAATAAAAGCACTCCCAATGCCACCCCTGCGGCCTTAGACGGCAAGAGTAGCTTTCGCCTCTTGCAGCACTCTCAGCCCTCTGGTGAAGACGAAGTTCTGGTCAGCCCCCTGGGCATCAAAATCACCAATTTGCGCAATAACTATGTTTCGCTGCTGCCGAAGCCATTCACTGAAGTGTACTCATACAACCTCAGAACAAAAAAGATTTTCCACGGCCCACTGAAAGACCACAAAAGCCCCTATGCCCACTCTATGGCCCTTCTTAAATCAGTAACTTTTGACGACATCAAGACTACTAAGTACAAAGATGACACATATAAAGGATGCTTAGCGGCCTACTCAAACATTCCCAAAGAAGTGATGGTGCAAAGGCAAAAAGAAAAATCAAATGGCGATCTTGTTGGCCGGGCACCACGGCTATTTGAAATGGTCACCAGCAGCAAGCTCAACGTGCCGCAAGATGCTGCCCGTTTTCTCTATCACTATTATGGCCTGCCAGAAAAGCCAGGGTTGCCGCTACAAGTTGAGTACACAACTTTCTCTAGACAAGTTCACCATTACCTGACAACTGACAAAATCGAGGCAAAATCATTCAAGCCCTCTGATTTTGCCGCACCAGGCAATTTAACAAAAGTGAAAAACACAGGCGAAGTCATGCTCGATGACGACTCAGCCGACTCTATGAAACTGATGATCATGGATCACTAAGACATCACAAGATGAAACCTCAGGCCCTCAGCCGAGTAAATCAGCCCTCATGGTGGTATTAATAATAGGTAGGTCAAAATATAGGTAGATTCAGGCAAGTCTAGCTGTGAATCTTATTCTGGGAAGGGATACATTTTTAGCCCGCTAGGAGTTAGCTCTTGCTGTCGTCGAAACTGAAATGTTTGACCGTGCTCGCCGCACTCATGACTTGCACCGCCGCATCAGCCTATAACTTCAAGGGCTACTATGCGCCAGCAGTATTAGTTTCGCCTATGCGCGACGATATTCAGTACACTCCGGTAGGGATGGGTGTAATCACATCTAAGGCCGGATACAGAGTGCACCCGGTCACGGGCCGTGGCGATTTTCATAGCGGCGTTGATCTTGGCGCTAAATTAAACGACCGTGTTTATTGCCTTTTAGACGGCATTGTTACCAGGGTGGGCTGGCGCGGCAACCTTGGGGTGGCAGTCGAGGTCTATCATCCCTATCCAAACTTGCGCACAATCACCGGCCACTTAAATGCTTATTCGGTTATGCCTGGCATGCGTGTGCAACGGGGCAGAGTGATTGGCTATGCCGGGTCAACCGGGCGCTCTACAGGTGTACACGTGCACTACACGGTTATGAATGAGAGCGGCGAGTATGTCGAGCCAATGCAATTCATTCGTCAGGTGCCGCAATATGTCATGGCTTTGCGTACCTTCCAGGGTCAGTTGGCAATGACACACAACATCAAGAAGATGCCTAAGATTGACACCAAGCTGATTGATTCTGAAAGCGAAGATTTACCACCGAGCAAAGGTGACTGCGGCGAAAAGAAAGGCGAAGAGAAACCTCCCTCCGCCAGTATTGAGCCTTAAATAAGTACTTGAGCTTTAGATCAATTGATCAAATAGAGATTGCCGTCCTGGCTACCAATGCACACCCCTGACTGCGATACAGATGGGCTGCTAACGATGGCACGTTGGGTTTTGAACTTCCATTTAATTGCACCATTGCGCAAATCAATGGCATAGACATAACCGTCAGTGCTACCGCAGTAGATCATATTGCCAGCAATTGCCGGGGATGATGAAAGCAATGGATTAGGCGAATTGAGTTGGGTCTTCCACAAAATTCTGCCAGATGCGGCATCGAGACAATACATTTTTAAATCATCGTTGCCAGCAAAAATGCGGCCGTTGGCGCCGGTGGCGGCAATACTGAAAGAGCCTGGGGCGCCAACTTTCCAGCGAATTCTACCAGTCGATATATCAATGGCGTAGAAAGCGTTATCCCAACTACCCAAATAGACAGTATTGTCCAGAATCATGGGCGAAGCCATTAAGCGTCCGCCGGTTTTGACTTGCCATTGCAAGCTGCCATCTTTAGTAGATAGGCAGTAGACGCTGCGATCTTGCGAAGTGACGATGACCGAATTAGGACTGACGCAAGGTGAAGAGGTGATGCGACCAATGCCGATAGCAGGTTTAGAATCGGTTGGTGCTCCGCCGCTCGTTGCTGGTGCAGCCGCAGCAGTCGGCGTAGAAGCCTTACCAGTGGCACCTTCTGGACTATCTGGAGCTTTTACTTCTGGTTGTACATTTAAAGATGCAGCAGCAGGATATTGCCATTTTACTTTTCCGCTATGAGTATCGATAGCGTAAACAATACCGGCGTGCCCACCAATATAGGCCGTAGACTCGAATACAGCCGGTGAGGATGAAACACGATCACCAGTATCGACTGACCAGATTACCTTTCCGTCCTTAGCATCCAATCCATATATCTTCTTGTCTTCGCAGCCTACAATCAGCATGCCATCGCCCACCGCTGGGGACGATTTAACCTTGTCACCAAGTTTGGAGCGCCAAACCATTCTTCCAGTTTGCTCGTCAATGGCGTAAACATGCCCATCATCAGAGCCCACATATATAACTCCTTTATATATAGCAGGAGATGAATCGATTGGACCTTCAGCCGGAAACGTCCAGCGCACCTTGCCTTGAGCGACAGGCGGCAATTCTACGGCACTGTTTCCGGTATGGCATGGGTTCTGCAAAAACATCTGCCAATGGCCTCGGAACTTGGATACGATAGCCTGGGTGCCCTTTGACTGATCTCCGAGGGACTCAACTTTGCCAGTTAGACCGGTCGGTTTTAAACCAGCCTCTGAATGAGTCACAATGCCCGTTTGCACAAGCGGGGCTTTCGTTTGCGGCGTAGCCGCAGTACTACCAGGAGTGGGGGCAGCCTTAGTTGCAACAGGCTTAGCAGCTGGCTTTGCGGCAGTCTGAGCAATTGAGTAAGGAGCCAACGCAAATGCTATAGATAAGGATAGGGTTAGCGAGAAAGTGGCTTGTCTTGCCGATTTGAGAACAGTTGTCATGATAAACACCAGGGAAGGATTATAGCCAAGAATTCCTGCAGAATTAATTGATCAGTCGTGGTCTTTTACTGAAGCTCTCGCTAGGGCCACTCCGACAGGGTTCCATTATAGTTGCTGGAAAAAATTTCGATCGAATTTTGATCTTTTCAAAATTTCTTTTCTTGTTTTTTTCTGACGCGGGCAACAGTCGAAAGTTCCAAAACAGCACTACAACCCGGTTCTACGCGATCTCTACAGGCTTAGATCGATCGCTAATCGATCAACACATCAAAGAAAAAATCTAAAACTTTCCAGTCAGAATCGCTTGTAGTATGAGTTACATGGTGTTATCATCCCTGGCTGTGGGTTGGGATAAGTATTTCCAATAAGGAGGAAATCAGAATGAACCGAGCTGAGCTCGTAGAAAATGTGGCCAAAGCTACAGGCCAAGCCAAGTCAGAAGTGACTCGCACATTGTCCGCTTTTATTCACACCGTAACTGGCGCTCTTGCAAAAGGCGACAAAGTCACTCTAGTTGGCTTCGGAACTTTTGAGCGTCGTATGCGCAAAGCCAGAACTGGCCGTAACCCTAGAACACTTGCTCCGTTGAAAATTGCGGCTGCTCGCGTTCCAGCTTTCCGCGCTGGTAAAGAACTCAAGGACATCGTTAATGGTCGCTCTAAGCAACCAACACTAGTTCTTGCTAAGGCCAAACCAGCTGCTAAACCAGCTAAGAAAGCCGCTGCTAAGCCAGCTAAAAAAGCTGCTGCTAAGCCAGTAAAAAAAGCCGTCAAAAAAGGCGCTAAAAAAAGATAGGTTCTAAGTTCGCTTCGGTACTAGTTACCGAGGCGAAACTTTTTTCGAGTCAATCAACGATTCGATAACGATTAGGATGAATTAGGTAAGAATTCTTCAAATCAACCCACTTCTCAGGGAGCGCGCAAGCGCTCCCTGTTTTTATTTTGTCTATAAGACTGCTCTAGCGATGCTTGAGACGATAGACCGAGTTGCCGACATAAGTGGCCAGGGCTGTCCAAATAAAGATAAAGGCCAACAGATGAGTGGTCGAAAATGGTTCCTTATACAAGAACACTGCCAGAGCAAATTGCATGGTAGGGGCAATGTACTGAAAGAAACCCAAAGTAGATAGCGGCAGATTACGAGCAGCATGAGCAAACCAGAGCAAGGGGAAGCTCGTGATAGGTCCAGCGCAGACAATCAACAGAGCCAATTGCCAGTCTTGACCAAAAACAAGTTGACCCTGACTGTACTGATAAATCAAATAACCCACAGCCAGAGGCAACAATAAAATTGATTCCACCGCCAGGCCAACCATAGGCTCAACTGGCGCCTGCTTGCGCATCAGCCCGTAGAGCCCAAAAGTCAAAGCCAGGGCAATGGAAAAATAGGGGAAACTATTCAACCCCACACCATAAATTGAAACCCCAACCGAAGCGAGCAGAAAAGCCAAGATTTGTAGCCGATTCAATCGCTCTTTGAGAATGACCGCACCAAGCACCACATTAACCAGAGGGTTAATGAAATAGCCTAAACTCACCTGTAAAAGCCATTTTTGCTGAACTGCATAAACAAAGAGCAACCAGTTCGAACTAAGAAATAAGGCACTGCCAAACATCCAGGCAATTTTTCGCGGCGACGTCAGTACAGCGATTAGCTCCTGCCTGCGCTCTTTGTTGATAAAGAAAAAGGAAACAGTAAGAAGAGACCAGACAATTCGGTGTGCCACCATTTGAGGTGCTGGCACCGCTCCGACGGCTTTCCAATACAGCGGTACGAATCCCCAGGAGCCATAGGCTAAAACAGCATAGAGCGGCCCCTTAGACGTCTTCAGAGCGCTTTTTTCAGGGGCCACCGTTTCTTCAAAACTATTTTTCAAGTTGTCAGCATACTTAAGTCTTCGGTAATACGAAACGAATATCAAGAGAACGCAGATAAGTATGCAGTCCAGCATCCTGCATCGGAATCAAGTGAGCCTTCTTGCCTGACTCATTGTGATGGGCGTGCCAATAGCCCGGTGGTGTGATAAAAGCAGAATATGGCTGCCAATCAACGCGCTTAGGGTCGATTATTTTGCCATCGCTGTCAATTTTACTGCCGACCAAAGAGTAACATCCTGGCTCGCAATCAAGAATTAGATCTAGTGCTACAGATTGATGGCGATGGGGCAATTGCACTGTTCCTTTTGGCAAAACCCCTAACATCGCCCACAAAGTATGAGTGACCGTAAGAGTTTGATCCATCTCTTTGTTTGCCAAAAGTATGCTCACCCGGCTGCGATTGACCGACTCACCGTCTTGCTCAACACGGGCCAGCTCTTTGAGCGAATCTTCACTAGAGTAAAGAGTTGGTTTGAAGCGCGGATATTTAGCTTCAGCACCGAGATAACGCAAAAGCGGCTCGTCATGCACCAAATAAAAAGCGGTATCGGCATCGGCCACATGGGTAGTTTCAGAACCAAGTGGCAAAACCAAGAAATCACCAGTGCGATAGGGAATACTATCGCCGCCAAACAAAGTTGTGCCCGAACCACGAATGACATAAATGAGCTGAGAAGTAGCATTGAAACTAGTGGTCAATTTCTCGTTCGGCAAAATATGAACAAAATTGGCGCACAGGGCAGGACTTGTAGCTGGTCCTTCGCAGCCTAGAGATTCACTAACATCTAAGGGAATTAGCTCAGTTTTGTCGCCCTGGTGTAGCGCCCCACTAAATTCAGCATAGGGTACCGACGAAATTACACCGGAGCCAACCGGGTCAGCAGCCTTGGTGTACTCATAGTAAAGGCCATCAGCCTTGAGCTTCTTTAGTGATTCGGCAGTCATAGCAATATGCATGGCAAATTTCTCAGCACTCTCTGATTGGTCTCGCTTCTGTGATTGTATAACTTGCCCTTACTGTCATTACTGTCATTTTTTCTTCAAAAAATCTGACAGTTTTGGAATCGCATTGAGTGATCTAAAAACACAAAATTGTTAGCTCAAGACGGCCAGCCAACATTAGCCACGACTAACATTCAACTCTAACAGAGGCAATTAAAGAGCTTTGCGCTAGCGGCGTTAACCTGGCAAATCTAGAAGAAAACCTAACTCTATATCACAGAAGTCAAGAATGTGGTTTAGAAACCTTAGTGGCGGCGGCGCTTACCATAGTTTTATCTCAAAGCAATAGCAATTGGATGTCATGTATATCCATCATCATGAGTATCCCACTCTCTTTCTTTTAAAGGCTCTTAAAAAGACCAAACCATCTTCTCCTAACCTCCAGCTAGTAACACAGTCATAAATGGTCTCAATTCCAGACCAGTGTTGCGAGCTCGGACGGCCCTCATTCACCTTTTTTTTCGAGAGGTCACTATGTCTAATACAAATCTACCTTCGAGTGCACCGCTGGGCACAGCCCTGCCGAGTCTCTCAAGCTTGGTGCCAGACTGGCTCAACAACTGGTTCGCCAACTTCGCTGTCAATCCTTCGCTGCTCAACACCAGTAACTATCTGCCGCCGCTCCTCGTCGCCATTCTCTTGGGCATGGCCCTCGGTTATGAACGTCGTCGTCGTGGCAAGGTCGCCGGTGTTCGCACCAACATGGTGGTCGCTGCCAGCGCCTGCCTGATTACCATGGTCGGTATCTTCGTCTTCGAAGCGACCAAACTGGGCGACCCCGCTCGTCTGCCTGGCCAAATCATCGCCGGTATCACCTTTCTCGGTGCTGGTGTGATCTGGAAGAACGGCTGGAAAACGCAGGGCATCACCACCGCGGCTGTCATTCTGTTCTCCACCGTCATCGGCATTCTCTGCGGCTTCGGCTACTTGATGTGGGCGATCACCGCCAGCCTCATCGTCGTCGCTGTCTTGCAGGTGAGCTATTACATCTTCCCGTCCGACGACTCGAACGATCGCACTCTCGCCATTGTCTGCCCGCTCGATAAATACGACGCCGTTCGCAACCTCTTTCCCAAGGGTTCGAACATCGAAAAATTCAGCCGCCGCGATGGCTCTGTGGTGGAAGTGCGCATCAGTGCACGACTGACCCGTGACGACCTGAACAAACTGATCTCGACCAACATCCACAACCCCGACCTGCTCTCCATCGACCTGGTGGACGAACAAAGCTCCTGATTGCTCAGGCCGAACGGACCACTCTCAAGTAACTACCACAACAGCCGCTCCAATCACTCGCCCTGACGGCGAGTGGCTCAAGCGCGCTCACAGGGACAAACTTATGACCGAATTTTTGAGAAAAGCAAAAATCGTCGCCGTCGTGCTCTTGCTCATGGCAATGGCCGGTGTCGGCGGTGGCTTCTACGGACACTCGCTGCCGAAAAGTGGCGTGGACCCACAGGACTACATGACCACCGTCTTCTCGCCTTACGAAGACGCCCAGGCCGAATATCTGAAGTTCCTCGACGGCACCAAGCGCAAACTGCGAGTCGGTGTCTACAGCTACACCAACGATGCCATCACCGACAAGATCATCGAGCTGCATCGGCGTGGTGTCAAAGACATCAAGGTGATCGTCGACAAGTCGCAGAGCGTCGCCCGCAGTGCCCAATATCAGCAAGAGCAGATCAACAAGCTGCGAGCTGAAGGCATCGAGGTGATCGTCGGCACTTCCGAGAAGAAGCACCAGATCATGCACCTCAAGTTCACGGTGCGTGACGACGAATGGGTCGAAGACGGCAGCTGGAATTACAGCGTGTCGGCCAACGACCAAAACAACAACCTGAACTTCGTGCAGTCGAAGAAGCGCGCCGCCCTGTTCACCGCGAACTGGGATCGCATGCGCACTTTCATGCTGACCCAAGATCAGACCCCATGGAACAAGGCTGACTAAGCCATTACCGCGCCATAAGCGCAAAGGACCAAGGTGAAACTATCACACAACCGTCTCGCTGTTATCTTCAATCCCATGGGCGGATCGGCCAAATCTGGCACGATCGACAAGCTGGAAGCAGCCTGCCGTGCCCAAGGCGTTGAACTCGTCAAACTGACAACCACGGCCGATTTCGGCTCAGCCAAAAGTCTCTCAGCAAAGGCCGTCGCTCGCCGCGACATCGATGCTGTGATTGCCTGCGGCGGTGACGGAACGGCCTGTCAAGCCGCAGAAGGGTTGTTCGGCTCGGGCATTCCCCTGGCCGTCTTCCCTGCCGGCACGGGCAATCTCTTCGCCCGGGCCTTCTACGCCAGCCCCGACCCGGTGCGCTTCATCGCCATGATCATCAACGGCCAGTCGCAGCCTGTGGACATGGTACGCCTGGTCAGCAGCGACAGCATCGGCATCAAGCAAGAACAGCTCTTCATGGTGGCCACCGGCTTCGGCAAGATCTCCGACGCCATTTCTTTCGCCAGCCCGCGCATGAAGCGCATCTTCGGCAAGCTCACCTACGGTGTGCGCATGCTCGCGGCGAGCTTCCGGCCCAACCCGGTGCAGTACAAGCTCACGCCCCTTCTGCCTGATGGTCAGACAGACCTTCAGGTCAAAGCCGTCAGCGTTAATGCCTCCGCGCTGTTCGCCCTGAGCGCAGTGCCGCCGTCAATGCTGGCTCTGAGCCGCGGCTGCAACGCCTCGGACGGACTGCTCGACGTCGTGGCCATCACCGCCACCGGCTTCGGCAGTTTGCTGCAGTTCTCAGCGCGCATGGCCAGCGGTCGTCCCGATAAGTCGGACAACTACTACCGCATGCGCGTCCCTGCGGTGCGCATCGAGACTTCCTCACCGGTGACGCCGAACATCGACGGAGACCCGGGTCGCCCTACCAGTTCGATGGAACTCTACGTGCTGCCGAAAGCAGTGCAAATCATCGTCAGCTGAAGGCTCTTCTTTAGCTTCTCAACCCTCTTTGGAGTCAAACATGACACTAGCTCTCTTTATCAAGTACGCGCTCTGGGCGGCACTCGCCTTTATCGTCTACCGCACCGGCTACTGGATCTGGCAAGGTCGCAAGCTGCAGGTCACCGGCTACGTGCCGCCGAAGTCGACCCTGTTTGCCCGTTGGTTCGCCAAGCGGGTCTACCAGACATTGTGCTTTCTGGGCGTCGGCCCGGTCAAAGTGATTGGCGCTGAAAACGCCAAGTTCAAGGGCCGAGCGATGGTTCTGCCCAACCACCAGTTTGCCCTCGACTTCGCCGTCGTCGGCCGGGCAGTGCCCTTCTCCTACCGACAGATGGCCAAGGCTGAGGAACTGCGCAGCATTCTTCGTGGCACTCTGGCGGCCTGGGCTGGCGTCGTCGGCATTCAGGTCGAAGGCGGCAAGGCGCAAGAAAGCGGTGGCGGCCAGACCGTGGTCGACACCGGCGTGAGCATGCTTTCGGTCAGCGAAGGCGCTCGCATGCTGGTCTTCCCCCAGGGCAAGTTGGTTTTCAACAACAAGCTCCGCAACGAAGACTTTCGCACCGGTTCCACCCGCGTGCTCAACGCCACGGCAGCGGCGGTCAGCGGCAACGATCTCTACGTGCTGCCGGTGGCGGTCTACTACAAACGTGACCCCAAGGACGCCACTGGCTTCCACCGCTTCATGAACGCCATCGGCTTCAAGAATTTCCGTCGTCGCAAAGACTTCGAGAAGGTCGTGGACGCCGCTGGCAACAAGGTCAAGGAAGACCGCACCTTCACCACCTACGGTGCCACGGTCGTGATCGGCAAGCCCATGGCCTACAACGATCTGCCCAAGGATCCGCGTGAGGCCATCAACGCCGTCGCGGCCGAAATCCAGAAGCTGCTGACCATCGCCGAAAAGGCGTAACCAGAACAAAAACAAAAAGGCCAACCAGAATAAATGGACCCAATCACACTACTACTTGCCATTGCCGGCTTCACACTGCTGGCTATCGGCCTTGACTCTCACGCCAAGAGCGAGTGGGCCAAGGCAAACAAGCTCGGGACAACCCTGCTTCACCTGGCCGCTATGGGCGCAGGCTTTGCCGTTCTGTATCACATGGGCCGCTTCTTCGATGCCTTCTATGTGTCGCTCTTCGGCCTGGCCATCGGCTATCGCATCAGCGCCGCCCTCACCGCCCGCGCCACCAGGCGCGCCCAGGTGAAAGAACTCAACGACAAGGTCGAAACGGCCTTGCTCGAACAGGTTGGTGCTGCAAAGGTCGACATCAAGATCGACGTCAGCACTTGCCCTCGCTACCTGCTGGATGAACGCATCGCTATTCTGGTCAAGGATGGCTACACCGTCTCAACCATGCAGCAGTACAACGACAACACCACGGTGCTATCCGTCAGCGGCAAAGCCTCGGCTGAGCCCAACAAAAAGTAACGCGTCGCACAAACAAAGCCAGGGCATTAATTTGCCTTGTCTTTGTTTGCCATTTCAATCTTGTTGAAGGATGACCTCATGTCCCACCACCAAGAACTTTCCAACGCAGCGCTTCTAAAGGCTGCTACCGCCGCCGCCAAAGCGGACCTCTACGCTATGGCAAGGCAGGGCCTGCTCGAATTCAGCAACCGGCGCTTCGAATACAGCACCAGCATTTTCGACAGCTACACGTCTTTCGGGGGCGAGTATCTCTACGATCTCATCCCCCGCAGCATGCTCAGCGCTCGGGAATGCACACCGGCTGCCGGTATCTTTCGAGGTTTGAGCATCGCCGAGATGTTCGAAATCTGCTTTAGCAAAGAGGCGCTCGAATTCCTTCTTCGTCATGCTTACAGCCCCTGGCGGTTCTGGAGCTACGTCGTGCAACTGATCTCGATTCCTGTCGCAAGCCCGACGGAGGAAGCATTTCCCCTCAGTCTCGACTTCGTTCAGCAGCGTATTCTGACGACGAACTCACCTCTCGGCCTGACGGGCTCGCCTTTCAATGAAGCTCACAGCGCCAAACTCAAGGCCTTGATCGAGGGCATGGGCGGCAGTCTCGACATCAGCAAGCTGGAGCCGAAAATGGCTTTCTTCCTGATGCAGCAAGGCCTGATCATGCACAAGACCAAGCCCGACGACTACCGCGAGATTGCCGAGCTGGTGGTCAACCCGCTCTGGGCCGATTGGCTTGCGGCCTTGACTGCAGTGCAAGCTGAAGCTTCACCTGCCGTACAAGCAGAAACCTCGTCTGAACAGAAAGCGGCTCCCACCGCTTAAAACCTCACTCTAACCGACGCTCAACGTCCAGGAGACCGTCTATGTTCGCGACCGACTTTTTGACCCTGCTTAGCAAGATCCCCTTCGGCTGGATCGCGCTTGGCCTGCTCGCTGTCTGGTTTGCCTTCTGGCAGATACAGGGCTGGCGTCTATCTCATCGCAGCGGGCACTATGCTCCGATGATCTCCAAGCTGCCGCGCCTGGTTCGCTGGGGTGCTGGCTGCATCGCCGCACGACTATTCGTCGGGCCGGTGACTGTTATCGGCTGGGAGAAGTTGCACAATTTCAACGGGCGGCTCGTGGTCACACCCAAACACGTGATCGAAACCGACGCCGCCCTCGTGGCAAAACTGGCTCGCACTCTCAAGGTGCGTTTCCTCATTGCCATTAACCAAACCCAGGGCCTGCGCGGCGCACCACTGGCCTGGATGGGAGCAATTTCTGTCGGCTACGACAAGAGCAATCCCGCCATGTCGGCAGCTAACGCCACCAAAAGAGCAATCCCGCCATGTCGGCAGCTAACGCCACCAAAAGCGCAGTCACGGTGATGACGCAAGAGCGCGACAGCATCTTGCTAATCTTCCCCGAAGGCAAGCTCGACAAGGGCAACGTCTTGGTGCGCGAGAACTTCCGAGCTGGCGCTGTGCGTATCGCCAAGGCCTGCCATGAAAGGCACCCTGAGCAGAACTGGCACATCTTGCCGGTGGATGTTCAGTACATCACCGACCCGGCCAAGGCCACTCCATTTCAGCGCCTGCTGAAGAAGTTGCGCATCCCCCGCGGCTTTCTCGGCAACACTGTATATGGTGCCACGGTCACCTTCAGCGACCCGATCAAGGTCAGCTCCATGCATGCCGAGGAGACAATGGCCACAGACCAACTGTTCGAGGCTTTTGTTAGCATTCGACAGAAGGCCTGAGCAGTGCCACCCACTAGCCAACCTCCACTATGAACTTCATCAAAACCCGGGCTGCCATCGCCGCCATCCAAGCTCTGCTGGCTTCACACGAGGGCAGCAAAGCGGTGGCAGCCTACGACTTGGCCCTGGCTCAATCGAACGCAAGTTCGAAAGAGAACACGGCTGGTGACCAGACTTCTGCTAGTTCGATGACGAGCACCAATCGCTCGAGCATCCCCGACTTCGTGCTACAGACCATGTTCATGCGCATGGACCGGGCCGCCGAAGCGCTGCACAAGGCACTGCAAGAAGAACAAGAATACGTCGACCAACTGATTCATGCGGCTGGCTTCTTCAGTCAGCTTAACTTCTGGTTTCGCCAAATCAGAAGCCTGAACGGTGGCGAGCTGGCGTCGGACGAACTCTACGCGCTCGAAGCCGAAACCAACGCCCTGGTGCTGAAGACCAACCAGCCCTGAGCTCAGGCCCTTAGAACACTATTGATGCAGAAGCGGCCACCATGCCGCTTTGCCCAATAGTGTTTCTTTTTAACTCACCCTACTAGGCGCAGTAGTTGCAAATCAAGCTTCCAAACCAAGTCAGCGAAGTCCGCAAAACTAGACGAGCCAAGCAATAGCGCCCTTCTTCCAGTACGAGCGGCAAGCGCTATCGCTTGTTACTATGGGAAGAGAATTCTCCTAGAAAGCTCTAGCAACAACATGACTTTGACTAAAACCACAACACCGCCAGCACTTAGAATAGCACCCAAATTCAAACCCAAACTTACACTACTCATAGCTCTCTGTTTGACAGCAATTTCACTCGCACTCTACGTCTTCTCTATTTTATGGCGAGTAAGCTTTGCCGAAAAACATCTATTTGGCTACAGCAGACTAATTCCACTTTCCTGGCACAAGCAGATACCAACAGAGCCGGGAAACGCCTCCACATTCAATGAACTTACAAGCCCATACAATCGCAACGGCAAGACAATCCACGTTTACAAACAGCTAGTTAATAGCTTTCAACACGCCTACGGCTCTGCCCTGGCAGCCTATGAACTAAGTGAAGTTCCGGCCGACCTATTATTCCGCGCCAACGAATACACTGAGGCTATCACTTCCAAAGTATCAGGAACACAAAATTGGTACTTAGACACCAAGAAAGATTTGCACAACAATGCTGTTGGCCGGCGTATTGGTCTGCAGGCAAGAACCCTTGGTCTCAACGGCCTAGACGCCGAGAAATTTATCATCGCCGAGACTCTGAAGGCCGCCGACGACGGCCGTGTCTATAACCACTTTTTAGACAATAGAACCCTGCAGTTACCGCCCCTAGAAGAATATGGCTGCCCAGGACTATTCGAGATTCTCAGCCTGCGCAGCACAACACCGCTAGTTAAGTGACTACTGTTCTTCAGCCAGCAATTCTTTCTTTGTAGTCTCAACAAAGCGAGCAAACATGCCCATGCTTAGCTCTTCAATAGTGTCGGGGGCAAACTGTGAATCGCGCAAACGCCACGACATACCTTGCTCATTCACTTTGATTTGCATAACTCCAACCGGTGCAAACTCGGTTTCGACCAAACTAAGTGCCATTACCTGTGATACTGGCACAATGTAAAATTCGATCTGACTGCCACTACCACGAATGACAAGACTATGCCGGCGATTAGCCAATCTGGCGCGGAAGAAAGTGGCAGTCTCCTCGGCTTCACGCTTTCTATTAACGCGAGTCACTTCAGTCACTTCGCCAAGAATCGATGATGAAATTTGCAAAGCAGTACCAGCGGCAACTTTGTTGTACTCAAAGGCAAACCAGCGCAAATCTTGGAAAATCTTGTCTACCAGATACGAAACAGCCGAGCGATAGAGACTAGCCTTCATCTCATCTTCATAGAGATCATCGCGCCGACCGTTGATGAAATCTTCAGACTCGGCTTTAAGCTCGTCCATCCAATTGAGCACTGTTGACGATCTTTCACCGCCAGCTCCGCTCAAAAACTGCTCCGACAGGTTAACGTGGGCCTGGTAAGCGCCACTGGTACTGGGCTCAGGTTTATCACTGACACCATGGCCAAACATTCCTCTGTCGATGTTCCGAGGCAGAGAAGCTTGAGCGGCAGGATGGATATCTACAAACTTGCGGGTTTCTTCGCGACTCATATGCTCACTAGCGACAGACTTACCGACCGAACGTGAATTATTACGTACCATCATTTGCTCTCCAATTTCCCGCAGGAACTCCCGAACCAATCCCAAAAGCCATTTTCAATAACCATCCACACTCTTATTGTGCTCCCGCCGCGCCAATACGTCATCGACGAAAGGGTATTAGCGAAAGTGTGTATATAAATATGCGAGAATTGGAACCATGTCAGAACAAGTACTTAATTTCCACGTTGTCACGCTCTTCCCAGAGCTAGTTAGTGGTTACTGCCAAACCAGTATTATCGGCAGAGGGGTCAAAGCTGGCCGTCTCACGGTTCAGGCTTACAACCCTAGAGATTTCGCCACCGACAGTTACCACAAGGTTGACGATACCCCCTATGGCGGTGGCGCCGGCATGGTGCTCAAACCGGAGCCCTTCTTCGCCTGTGTAGAGAGTATTGCCCGCCCCGCTGGCTCCCCTGTGATTTTAATGACACCTCAGGGACAGACCTTTAACCAGCGCATGGCTGAAGACCTGAGCAAAGAGACAGACATCACTTTTTTGTGCGGTCACTATGAAGGTTTCGATGAGCGCATTCGCAGCCTGGCTACTGCCGAAATATCAATCGGAGACTTTGTTTTGACGGGTGGTGAACTACCAGCCCTGACCATAATCGACGCTGTGGGCAGATTGATACCAGGGGTATTGGGGAAAAGTATTTCCCTCAGTCATGAATCTTTTAACGACGGCTTGCTAGAAGGGCCCCATTACACAAAACCAGCTGACTTTCGCGGCATGATGGTGCCTGATGTTTTGCTTTCGGGAAATCATGCCTTAATTGCCAAATTTAGACGGCAAGAACAGCTCAGAGTAACATTTTTGAATCGCCCGGACCTGCTTGAAAGAGCTGACTTGCAACTAGACAAAGAAGATAAAAAGTTCTTGAGAAAACTGCAAGAAGAGTTATAATATTGCCTTAGCCTTTGATAGGTTAGCTCCATATCTGGTGCACCAATGTCTCAAGCAAAGCAAGTCACAGAGCCAATTGCGGAACAAAAGAGACCGTTGCACAATGTCTTTGAAGAGAAAATTACTGTTCACCCTCTGGTACCACTGGCAAGGGCAGCCTCAATTCTCCGCACCGATCCAATTTTGCTTAAAGAGCGCCTGGCAAGCGGTCAAATCAAAGGCGAACAGCGACCAGATAGCGACCCAAGCAGCCAAAAGAATAGCTGGTTTATATACGCCAGTGAGTTTAATCGCCTACTAAACGATCAGCTCGCCCGCTATGAAAACAGAATAAGCACCGAGGGTCTCGACCAGTTTTTTGAAGCCAAAACTGTAACAAGCAAAAATGCGAGTCAGACAAAAGCTGAGCACAAAGTAGCCGATCAACTATTTTCTCAATCAAAAGAAACTGAACCACAGAGCCATAATTCTAATTCTTCAGACAGCATAAGCGAACAGCATGACCTCGAACAAGAGAGCGATCGCGAAGTGGTGGCAGATGCAGACGTTCAAGTAAACTTTTCGGTGAACGAATCCGACGACGTCATTCATATCGAAATTAATGACCCCAGACAGCGCAATCAAGATGCAGAACTGGGCCACGAATCGGCCATGCAACTAATTAGCGAACTGGCTAGCAAACTTGAGGCTTCAACTTACAAGAATGGCTACCTAGAAGCGCTTCTTGAGGCTCAGGCAGAGCAAATCAAACTGCTTCCCGACCTACAGGCACAAGCTAGCAAAACGGCCCTGCTAGAAGCAGAACTACAGCTACTGCGGCAACAAGCTGGCGCCAAGAAAAGCTGGCTTAGCTCCTTCGCCAGTTGGTTCAGCGGCAAAGCTTAAAAAACAAAGCCACATCGGCGAGCCAGAGAGTGACTTAGCAGAGGAAGCTTAAGAGCAAATATTTTCTTGACACATGGTAGACGACTGGTCTATTATTTGCGCACTAAGAAGTTAGGAGCCCGGAAATGAAAGTCTTGATTGTGCACGCCCATCATGAACCTAATAGTTTTTGTTCCGCACTAAGCCAGCATGCAAAAGCCGAGCTAGAGAAGAATGGCCACACAGTTCTTTTTTCTGACTTACATGCGCTCAAATTTGATCCCGTTTCGGACCGTCGCAACTTCACGACTACTAAAGACTCCAACTACTTGAAACAGCAACAAGAAGAGATGAACGCCACCGCAAACAACGGATTTGCACCGGAACTAGAAAGTGAAATTCAAAAGCTAGAGGAGTGCGATGCCGTGCTCTTCTCTTTCCCTCTCTGGTGGTTCGGCATGCCAGCCATCCTAAAAGGCTGGTGCGACCGCGTTCTAGCCATGGGAAGAGTCTATGGTGGTGGCAAACTATACGAGAACGGTATTGGCCAGAGCAAAAAGCGGGCAATGATAATTCTGACCACCGGCGGCGGGCCAGCTGCATACGATGGTTGGGGCATGAATCCAGCGATGCAAAATCTGTTGCAGCCAATTCAACACGGAGTTTTTTGGTTCAATGGCATTCTGCCTTTAGAACCATTCATTGCCTGGTCACCAGCACGCATATCTGCCGAAGAGCGCGAAAAATTCCTCGCACAGCTGACTGTGCGAATTAACTCTCTTTTCGAAGAACAACCAATTAACCTACCGCCACTGTCTGATTTTCCAAATTTCGGCAGTGACAGCAAAAATCGCTATCAAGTTGTAATCAGCCGCAAAAACCCAGTCGACGAAAAATATAAATCACTAATACCTGCCGAATCTCAAGTAATGAAAGAACTAAAGCGAGAGGGCTTGCTCCTCGACTTTGACCTGAGCGACAGCGACGATCCAGAATGGCGCGCATTCTTAAAAATGCGAGCTAGTGACGATACGGAGTTGAAAAAGCAACTTGATCGCCTACCATTAGCACCATATTTTCACTTCGACATAACCAAAATAAAGCCAGTTGCAGCGGTGTAACTAAAACAAGCTCTAATTTTGACCTTCGCACAAAATTGAAGAATTGCCAGAACTCACTCTACTTGACGCTGCGCTGTGTAGCCGAAGTAATGCAATGACTCCAAATCGGAGCGCAAGACCGACCCATCGCCACTAAGCCGGCCATAAACGCAGGCAGCACGGCATACTCAGCCACCAATGAAATTACAAGGGCAGGCAGCAAAGCAAATCCTATATGCATGGCGCAAAAAACAAAGCCGCAATACCACATGGTCGTAAACCAGAAATAGACTCGCCAATTGCTCAAATGCAGCTTGTCTTGCAAGAGTGCATTGGCGGCATAAATGCCAAAAGTAGCTAGACTGGCCAAAACTAAAAGAACCATCAACACCCAATCACTGCTACTGCGCAGACGACTAATCTGAGTACGCACATTACCAGCCTCAAGCTTGCGATCGTTGCGCTCTAAACAATCAGCATAAACAACAAGAGCTGAAGCCAAACGAAAATCATCTTTAATAGTGGCCTTGCTCAGCATCTGACACTCTTGGGCCAGAGTCTCCACAGCACTGTCTTTATATCCGGCCCGTTCATAAGCCGTGGCCAATCCTTCTAAGGCAGCGATGTGCCTGGGGGCACCAGCCCAGAGTCGCGAGGATTCAGCGCTAGCTGCTTGATTGAAATAGCGAATGGCTTGCTGCGGATTTGTACTCAAAAGCTTACGGCCTTCTTCGCTATAACCCTCAGCTGTCACCCTCTCTGTCGCGGCTGTGGCAGCCACTATCACTAAACCCAGCGCTACTCCAATCAGGATAGTTTTACCAGACGGACAATGCCACCAGTCTTTCAAAGTCGGCAGCTGCAGGGCCTCGACCTTCCACTTCTCAGGCATTAGTTTGTCCCAAGAAAAATCAGTGGGCAAGCGCTGCTCTTGTTGCTTCACGAAACCAACCGCATTATTGTCAGTCTCGACGGCGCGAACAAAATCAGTTGAAGTGCTGTAGGTAAAAGTTTTTGCCGTTTTACCAGTTTTACTAACAAGACTATTTGAAGTATTTGCAGAACTGGCCGATTTAGAAGTATCCACAGGAACGCGCAGGGCAGGCTTTGCCTCACGCTCGCGACCAATGGTCATCTTCTTCCTAGGCGAATACATGCTTGCCTATGCCTCTATTTGCGCTTCGTAGCTAAATCACCGAAATCGCCGAAATAACCGATTTCAAGCCATGGCCAGGGCCTCCTCTTGGCATATACCCCAAACGCTCTTAATTAAGTCAAATAAGTGGAACCAACGTCAATCGCGACAGTCTAAGTCAGCTCGAAGATTGTGCTTTAGATGCACTAGGAGAATCAATGGCTACCCTTGCCCAGACTATACAAATTGCCCAAGATGCTAGAAACATTCAGCATGTTCAAAAATCGGCACAAGCTCACTCTGGTGCACCACACAACGTTCGCCATCTGCATATAGCTCCCGCCGCCAGCAACAATTCAAAAGCTCAGGCTCCAGCTCAGGTATCTAGCAACATTGGCTTGATTGAACTAGATGTAGCCTTATATGGTGAAAATGGGTAAGAATTCCAGCCATAGTCGTATGTGAAGCACTAACAGGCCAAGGCAAACTTTCCAACAGAGCCTGTGCCGTGGATTGTGATTCTCTCGCCTAATTTATCGTTCGTCAAAAATTGAAGTAGCGCGTAAGCCGGGTTCTGTGTTCGACTGTCATCTATCTGGGAGTGCAGTCTCCTACACCCTCTAGCGGCATCAGCAACTTGAGATGGCGGGCCACCATAACCTCAAGTTATACCTTCGCCTTGCACCTTCAGCGGGGTTTACCTAGCCAAGGCCTCTCGACCTTGCTGGTGACGCTCTTACCGCACCGTTGCACCCTTACCGCATTGCTGCGGCGGTTTTCATTTCTGTGGCACTATCCTCACGCTCACGCGCACTGGGAATTACCCAGCAACCAGCCCTATGGTGCCCGGACTTTCCTCACCGGCCTTTCGAGCCGACGCGACAGTCTGCGCTACTTCATCGCCGATTATACGATGCGACAAACATTAAATGCGCGTTAGCTGCGCTAGATGTTATTAGCGTAAGCTCACGAAAGCGACTATAGACAGTTGCCAAGAACAGTGTTACACCATACATAGCAATTTACGTATGGAATCCATTTTGCTTCACCAGTTCATATTCTGATTCAGAAAAGAGGCATGGAATGCACATTACACTAGACATGATATTTTTCGGGAGCTTTGCTGTACTAGCATTTGGCTCAACGGTTTTACACCGAATGCACTCAATACAACAGCTTCACCACAAAGGCGATGTCACAGCCAGTTATTGGGGAGCTTATGCCAGACCCGGCGAAGAACCGAAGAAAGCTGAGAAGAAAAAATCACACTATCCCAAGATGACCGACAAAGGCACTTTAACTTTGCCAGCGACTTCCAATCAAAATACCTCCTGCATAGTAGGAAAAGTGACCAGTCGTGGAAAGTAATAATTGATGGCACAAAGTTCGCTGAAGCGTCATCATATTAGAATGGCTGCCTGGGGAAAGCTTGGATATGAAAGACGCGAACGAACAGATAGACGCGCAAACTGAACCGCAGTTTGCTGAAAGTCAGTTCGACGCCGTTTATGCCAAAGCTCGCGAAAGCGGCACCTACGGAGATTTTGCTACAGCCGCGAACGAATATGCCCAAGCTTTATTTGTCGCTCGTTCCTTTGGTGAAAGCGATGCCAGACTTTCGGACACATTAAGTCGCTTGGCCTATTGCCGCTATCGCCTCGGTGACCTCTCCAAAGCAGAAGAGTCTTATCTTGAAGCCCTGCGTTTACTAGAAACATTCCACGCCCACACCCACCCTGAGCGCCTGGCATCAGTGTTGTGGTCTCTGGCAGTGCTGCTGTCAGATCTTCTGCGCTACGACGAATCAGAGAAATATTTCCGCCGCTCCATGGACGTATCGGAAAGCTGGGCCGGGCCCAAAGATCGCTTTGTCGCTGACTGCCTCTGGGGCCTGTCCAAATGTCTCACCAACAACGGCAAGTTTCTTGAGGCTGAAGGCGCCATTAAACGCGCTATTGCCATCTACGAAACACTGCCTGAAAACTGCGATGAATATCTCTGCACAAATTATGCCAACCTCGGCGCTCTGCACCTACAGAGAGGAAGTTTCGAAAGCGCCTGCCAACATCTCACTAAAGCGGTCACTATGCGCCGCTCTTTGGCCGGTGACATGGATGCTGGGCTAATCAGCCTGACAAGCAAATTAGCGCTGGCTCTGATGCAGCTCAAGCGCCTTAAAGAAGCCGAAAAATATCTGCGCATGTCTCTCAAAATTTCGCTGGCCATATACGGCGAGAAAGATTTAGAGACAGCACGCAAATACATTGCCTTAGGCAATTGCTTAAACGGTCTGGCTAAATATCCACAGGCAGAGAAAGCACTGAGCAAAGCCATCGTTGTGGTGCGGGCCCAAAGCACCGACCCGGCCCTGACAGCCGCTTGCCTCTACGAACTGACCACAAGCTATCAAAAGCTCAACGAAAAAGCGAAAATGAAAAAGGTGCTAGAAGAGCTAGCTGAGCTTTATTCACAACCACACACCAAGCTACCCAAACACACACTGTACGCCGATGCCCAACTAAAACTAGGGGCTATCTACGAAGAAGCTTGTTTGTTCAAGAAGGCCCGAGTTTGCTATCAAGGCGCTCTCACAGCCCGCGAATCGGTTTTCGGCCAAGAGCACAAACTGGTAGCAGAATGCTTAATGCGCCTAGGTGGCTGCCTCACTAAAATGTCGCAGCATGGTGAAGCGCAAGAGCTTTATCGCAAGGCTGAGACCATGCTGGCTGATTTGAAGAAAAGAGCCTAGTGGTTTTCACCAAATATCTTAAGCGCTCCGCACCTACTACTCTAAATCGTACTTGCGCAAAAAAAGAAATTTTGGGAGAGCGGAAACAACCGCTTCAACTCTCCCAAAAAGTTTTCCAACACGGCCTGAGTTAATGTATTAACCCAAGACCGAAGCCTTAGCCGCACGCCATTCGTCTTTGAGCATCGTTTCTTTCTCCACAAGAAGCAGAGCCAGCGCCTTCATGGCCTGGGCATTCTGAAGCACGATTTGCCGCGCGACTTCAGCACAATTCTCAATCATCAGGCGCGCTTCGGCATCTATTTCATCTCCGAATTCGCGTCCTAGCAGACCGGAGCCATCCTGATTGTCCGAAGCAAGAGCCGCAGCTGGTCCTAGCTTCGACATTCCAAACTTGGTGACGAACTGCCTGACCAGACCTGCCGCCTGCCTAAAGTCATCTTGTGCCCCAGTGTCAACGACACCGAGAATTTCAACTTGAGCAATACGCCCTGCCAAAAGCACAGAGATACGCGCCCGAATCTGCTGCGCCGTCATACCCTGCTCATCGCTTTCAGGAACTGCAGCCATGTGACCAAGGGAACCACCACGCGATAGAACAGTGATGCGACTAACAGGAAAGCCACCATCAACCGCCTCAGAAACCCAGCCATGACCAACTTCATGCACCGCAGTGTTCAGCAGCTGCTCTTTAGTCATTACTTTGTTTCGACTACTAGAAGCAACGCCAACCTGAACGCGGAGCAAACCTTCGTCGAAGTCTGATGGCAAAATTTCTTTTACCACCGGTGTCTCAGGGGCATCGACACCCTGTTTGAGAATACGCCGAGCCGCTACGGTAGCAGCTTCATTGCAGACAGCCTCGATATCAGCACCGCTAGCACCAGGCGTAAGTCGGGCAATGTCAGCCGCTTTAACACTTGAGGCCAGGGGCTTGTTTCGTGCGTGCACAGCAAAAATGGCCTCACGTCCAGAACGATCTGGCAGGTCGACATTGATATGGCGATCAAACCGACCAGGTCGAATCAAGGCAGGGTCAAGAACGTCGACCCGATTAGTGGCCGCAATGACAACAATGCCAGTCACTTCGGCAAAGCCATCAAGCTCCACCAACATCTGATTGAGCGTGTTCTCGCGCTCGTCATTGCTAGCTGGTCCACTACTGCGCCGCTTGCCCGCAGCATCAATTTCATCAATGAAAATGATGCAGGGCGTGTTCTTGCGTGCCTGTTCGAAGAGATCTCGAACTCGAGCAGCTCCCACGCCTACAAACATCTCGACGAAGCTAGGCCCTGAAATTGACATAAATGTTGCCTTACACTCGCCGGCTACAGCCTTGGCCAACAGTGTCTTCCCTGTTCCCGGCGGACCGACGAGCAAAACTCCCTTAGGAATTTTGGCCCCCATTTCTTGAAAGATGCCCGGCTCGAGCAAATACTGCACAATTTCTTGCAGCTCTTCTTTCGCTTCATTACAGCCAGCAACGTCACTGAAACGTGTCTTGCACTCTCCTGCAGCAAGCACCAGTGCACCGGATTTGCTCATCTGCGAGTTCGGGTTGGCACTGTTGTTGCCGGCTTTCTGTGGAGAAGTCTTGTAAGAGGCTGCACCTGGCGGAGAACCGTTCTGGCTGGCTTTACGACTATAGAAAGCGAGGGCAATAAAGAGGGCAGCCATGCCCAAAACCATTGGACCAATCACAAATACTGGTATGAGCCAGGTGTTGTCCTGCATTTTTCGTCTCCTACTGAAAAGGCTCCGCTTCTGAGGGCGCCTTGTTTCTAACTACATATCGCTATGCAAGAAAGGCCTAAGCCGCCGAAAGTCTTCCGCGCGGTTGTCATTCGGAACTCCGGTGGCATGGCTAGAAAATGACTCAGCTCTTACTAATCGACGCAGATACCACACACTGCTAGACAATAAATCTAGTGAACTAGCCGTTGTGAGCAGCGGGGATGGGTGGATCGAAAAAAGGTGCCTGAGAAAAATAGGGAGCTGAGATAGTCGCAACTTAGCCTTGTCGGAAGACCCAGAACAAGCACTAGCAGCCAGAAATGAGCAATAGTGAATGAAAACAACAAAATTGGCGTTGGCGTAAGTATGTGACCCCAACCCGGGGTTGCTGTTTAAATTTCAACAAGACAAAACCTGACAAGAGGATAAGTTAGCTATGCTCAATTAGCCGCTTATCAGTCAAGCCCCAACCATTGCCACAAGCTCTATTGATTGCCGTGCTTATGGCTGTGACCGCATCCACAAGCGAGCAAGCGCTTATTTAGCCAGGTAGCCCGCAACAGCAGCGCGCTTGTCAAGACAGTCAAGGTCGTATGCAGCGCTAAATCGATATTCTCACCCAAAATGTTAGTAAAGAACATCAAGCAGGCCGCCATAGAAAACATGACAAGAACTCTCTTGTCTCGATGCTTCATCACACCAGGAAGCAAAACAGGCAAGCAAATTGCCAACACCATAATGCTAATTAGTTGATCGTTCAAACCATGAATGACGTTCTGCAAACCCAAGAACGGAAGTAACGCACTCAGTACAGGAAGAACAACGCAGTCAAACAGACAAAGGATTGGAGCAGCAACGGCGAGAAAATCTGCTGCCGTCTTTAAGTACTGCCGAAATAAATCAACTGAAAACATCTAAAACTCAATTCTAACAATTACTAATGCTGACCACACTAACACCAAATGTACTACGGAGCGCATCCACTTGCCATAGAATCCACTAGAAAAAGTACCTACAATTCCAAGCCAAAATTTTGGGAAATCGAAGTGTCGAAGCAAAGCTTGCATAGCCGCGATAGGTTAGAAAGGCACCCTATCGATAATGAATTATCAGTAAGCTTTCAGGGCAAGACTTTGTCTAGCTTTTGGGACACGAAGGAGACGAAATGGAAACGATTGTCATTTTTACACAAAAGAAAGGGTCTCCAGCGATCGGGGTACCCCAAAAACATGAGAAGACTAGCCCTGTAAGGAATGCCTAGCAGAAGAAAAGGGAATTCCTGATATCGTTGCGAAGCAGCTCTAAACTATCTAAGCTCAATGCATTACTTAAAAACCTAATTCCCGGCAAGAACCCACCAAATCAAACCAACCTAAATCGTTTTAACAACTCCTGCGACTCAAATGAGTCAATAATCGAAGCCAATTCATCAGAAAGCCAGCAATCTATGAAATCAAACCAAGAAGTTGCGGCGACCTGTTTGCCGGCAAATTTACCGATAATGTCGAAAAAAACTTTCCTCACTTACGTTGTCTTGGCCTACATCACCCAAGGTCTAGCTCAACACTTCTGCCTGATCGCCCAACCACTTGAGTACTACATGCTCAAGACTTTGTCGATGAACGCCGCTCAAGTGGCAGCTCTGCTTTCAGTCTTGATGATTCCCTGGATGATCAAGCCTGTATTTGGCATCCTCAGTGACTCGTTGCCCTTGCTAGGCTACCGAAGGAAGTCGTATTTAAGCCTTTTCTACGGCTTGGCAGGATTGTGTTATCTATGCGCTGCGGCCGCCCAATCGATAGAGCTATTGATGGCAGCGCTATTCCTCACAGCGATGGGGATGGCAGCCGGTACAGCAATCATCTGTGGCCTCACCCTTGAGGTCGGGCGCCCGGACGCTGAAACACGGAGGTTTCAGGCCGTACAAGCAGTCAGCTACTACAGTGCCAACATCGGTTCCTTCCTTCTTGGGGGCTACCTCTGTGGTCACTTATCGCCGAGCACCGCCGTGTCTGTCGCCGCAGCAATCGCAGCCATTCCTTGCTTGATCACAGCTTGCGCATCTTGGCTGTTGGTGAAAGAAGAGCGGACTACACTGAAACCACCATCAGTAAAAGCGTTACGAGAAAAACTAGCACCGGCAAAATTCAGACGGCTGCTCTCTGTCGCTCTCTTTATGTGCTGCTGGAGCTTTAGCCCCGGTTTTGGCACGCCTCTCTACTTCCACCAAACCAAAGACCTAGGTTTTGATCAGATATTCATAGGTCAACTGGGAGCCTTGTTTTCTGTCGGTATGATTGCTGGTGCCTTGTTTTTCAGGAAGTTCTTGGACAAAAAGTGCACTCCGCATAAGCAAGCGAAAATTGCAGTCATCGTCGGCACCACTAGTACCCTGGGCTACCTGCTTTTAGGCTCACAAGCTTCGGCCATTTGCTTGGAGCTTTTTCGCGGGTTCGCCGAGATGCTAGCAATCCTTCTGGTCTACGGTCTAGCAGCCGATGTTAGCCCTAAAAAGTTCGAAAGTACTACCATCGCCCTACTGGTAGCTGCTTACAACATTGCTGAACAAATCTCAATCAACGTTGGTGCTTCGCTCTACACCTTCGTTTTCAAAGATGGCTTTGCACCGCTTATTGTGGTCAGCGCTATCACCACCCTCGCTTGTTGGTTGCTAATTCCGCTTCTTCCTGAAGCAGACCAGCATTTAGAGCCAGCGAAACCATAAGCGAAAGTAGTCGCTTTTTCTTTTTCTCTAAAACCAAATCAGCCAGACCTGGAGCCAACAAAAGCCCCAAGAAGCTGTTCGAGCTGATTTCAACAAACCAAGGAACTATCCAATGGAAAACCTCGCAATCGCCTTGCTTGCGGCACTGGCCGTGAGCGCTGTCTCATTCATCGGTGTGGCAACATTCTCGCTCACCGGAGACAGACTCAAGAAAGTCATCAATCTGCTTCTCAGCCTGGCGGCTGGTGCGATGCTCGGCAACGCTCTCTTGCACCTCTTGCCTCACTCACTCGAGAACGCCAAGCACAATCCGCCCGCCATTGTTCAGGTGGTGCAACCAAAGCCGACTGACACTGCCGTGAAAGTCGAAGCACCAGAGCACGTTGATCACGCAGATCACGACCATGACCACGACGCTGCCGCCCACAAGGACGAGCACGATCACGCCGAGCACGACCACGATGCTGCCGCCCACAAGGACGAGCACGATCACGATGCTGCCCCCGTAAAGAACGAGCACGACCACGCCGAGCACGACCACGATGCTCCCGCCGCAAAGGACGCTCCCAAAGACGCCCACGCTGGCCACAACCATGATGCGCACGCCGGCCACGATCACTCGTCGCTGTCCATCTTCGCGCTGTTGCTGGCAGGTTTCCTCGCTCTTTTCGGCCTGGATCTTGCCCTGCTGACGCGGACCCACAAAGACGATGAATGCGTCAAGCCTCTCGGCTATCTGGTTATGCTCAGCGATGGGCTGGAGAACTTCCTCGACGGCCTCGTCATCGGTGCGGCCTTCCTCGTCAGCATCCCTGCAGGCATTGCCACCACCATTGCTATCTTCTTGCACGAAGTGCCGATGGAACTGGGTGACTATGCAGTTATGAGGCACGCTGGCTTCTCGAGAAAGAAAGCCTTGTTGCTCAACTTCGCCTCCGCCATGGTCAACGTCGTCGGTGTCGCGCTTGCATTCACTCTGGGCAGCGCTCTGCCTGGTTTCTCGTCGATTGCTACTCCGTTTGCAGCTGGTGCAATTCTCTATCTTGCAGCGACTGGGCTTCTGCCGCAGATTCGCATGCAGGGCACCAGCAAACAGAAAGCTGCCTATTTCACCATGACCCTTCTTGGTGTGGCACTGATGGCGCTGATCTTGCTGATCGAATAGTGCCCTCAGCCTAGCATCAAGCCAGGGCAAGCGCTAGCTCACTTCCGTTCACAACTTACAGCAAAAGGAAAACTATGATCACTCAAACCACTCGTATCCCGGTGACTATCGTCACTGGCTTCCTCGGCTCGGGCAAAACTACCCTGCTCAATCACGTGCTCAACGGTGCCCACGGAAAACGTGTAGCAATCATCGAGAACGAATTCGGTGAAGTCAGCATCGACGATGCTCTGTTGGTCGAAAGCAATCAGACCATTTTCAAAATGAGCAACGGCTGCCTGTGCTGCACCATCAACGGAGACCTGGTGCGCACACTGACGGAACTGATTGCCCGTCGCAGTGAATTCGACTACGTTATCATCGAGACCACTGGCGTTGCCAACCCCGCACCGGTTGTTCAGACCTTCATGGTCAATGAAGACATCGCCGAAGCATTCGCTCTCGATGCTGTAGTCACGACCATCGACGCCAAGCACATCGGTGAACACATCGAGAACATCGAATGCAAAGAGCAAGTGGCTTTTGCCGACATCCTCATTCTCAACAAGCTTGACCTTGTCACCACCGATGAAGCCGAAGCGGTTGTCACCAAGCTGCGCAGCTTGAACGGCCTTGCTGTCATTCACAGAACCGAGCGTAGCAATATTGCACTCGCTGCAATTCTCGATCAGCACGCCTTCTCGAGCGAAGCAGTCGGCGAAGACCATGACGAGCACGGCCGCGACCATGAAGGCTGCGGACATGACCACAATGGCGAGACCTGCGATCACGATCACTGGCATCAGCATGACAATCACGATCATGCACACGACCACGACCACGGGCATCTGCACTCGCATCATCACGACGACGATGTGCAATCAGTTGGCTGCGTCCTGAGCGGTGACATCGACAAAGCCCGCTTCAACACCTGGTTCGGCCAGCTGATTCAGAACAACGGCGACCGGCTCTATCGCTGCAAGGGCATTCTCAGCATCGCCGGCGAGACCAATAAAACGATCCTTCAGACCGTTCATCGCGTGGTGGAAGTCACCAGCGGCAGTGCCTGGAAAGAAGGCGAACGCCTGAGCAAGATTGTCTTCATCGGCAAAGACCTCAAGCGCGACGAGCTTCTGGCTGGGTTCAAGGGCTGCGCCGTCTAAACGCGCATTACCACAAAATGTAATTAGCAAAGAGCCACAGTTGATTTCCTGTGGCTCTTTAACTAGGAGGATACACCATGTTCAACTTTATCCCTAAAGCCTTTGCCGGAGAAGAAGACACCTGTCCGGTTTGCATCGCCAGAGTGCAGCTCGAAGCAGTTCTAGAAGGCATTAAGCTTGCTTTTGTGGCGGCGCAGCCCAGTGAAGGCAAAGAAAAAATTGCTGCCTACTGTCGGCTGACAAAGCTCTTTGCTCAAATGCAGTGCGACTATCGCCTGGCGTTTGCCATAAACCTTTCAATCTGGTTTTCGGCTGAACGCTATGGCCGAGCGAAAAAAGTACCAGATCTACTGATGGCCTACGACGAATATCGTGAACGTTTAGTTAATTCGTTTCAGGCCTATCAAAAGGCTTTCGCCGAACTTTCTGCCGCAATTGGCTTGAGCGAATTCAACGATGCCCACGCCAAGCTCGGAGACAGCATCACGGCCTTCTTCACCGAAGTTGATAAATGGACAGTGAAGCGACGCGAGGATGCCTTTAGCGTGCTCTGAAAAGTCTTGAGAGGTTGGGCGGATTAACCTCCACCCAACCTCTCATTCTTCTCTCAGAATCTTTTTTTCGCGGCACCTACTACCTCAATGCGTAGATAAAGAACATGGCAACACCGTGCGGTCGCTCCTATGCAACAGACCGTAAATTCAAGAGGGCTGAAATTCTTATCAAATATTGGGTTTGCGCAACTTCGACCTAAGAATTTCCACAACTTCACCATCTACAGGAAATCTACCAAGCTTTAGCTTCGAAAAAATTCGGTCCTCACCAAAATCTACTTCAAACAAACCACCAGTAGTTTGATAAAGCTCGCTTCTGATGCCAAACTCCCGGCCAATCTCAGCAACTAAGGTTGTGGCACGCGGCTCGTAACCACAACCGCTACAGTAAGTGATAACTGCATATTTTTGCTCGCGCTCAGACACAGCGCTAAGCTCGCTCTGCACGAGATCTTTTAAATCTTGCCACGATTTATCTTGCGAATCACTCATCTCAGGTCCAAGCCAGGCTGTTATCCAAAAACTTTCGTGGGAACAACGGTGCGCTTCCTACTCCCGCACGGCGTCAATCGTATCGTGAGCATTAGAGGCACCGATATAGCGAATCTTGATCAACGGGCGGCCAACATGATCTGCGCCTACATAGCTGACGCTCTTTAGCGTAAAACCATCAGGCATTCCCGCCAAACCGTGGCTTAGATTCATATTCCCAGCACCGTCGACGTTAAACGAATAAGAAGCGGAACCTTTGTTAAGGCCTCTGTAAGTTCCGCCCCGGATCTCCAAGGTACCAATGTGAATATACATTCCACCTGAAATCATATTGCACTGATACAAACCATCTGGCGGTGATCCTTTGCCTTTAGTTTGATTAGCTGGTGCCTGATTTTTGGCAGTATCTTGACCACCTGCATTTTGACCGACTTGAGCTGGCACCGCCGTTGGTGTACCAGCACCAGCTTTAATCCACTCTTGTTTGACCACAAGAGTAAGGCCGTTATGATCAAAATGCACAGCGTACAAGCCCGGAGAGATCATTCTGGAAATCGTGCCATTGTGCCAGTGCGCCTCACCAGGTGTATGAATACTGTTAGCACGCACTCTCGTACCAACGGCAAAATCACCCGCCTTTTGCTCTCCATTGCCCGCTGTCGTCACTGCCGCGTTAAAATCTCCACCGCCAAGATTTCTCGTCTGACTATCAGCAGTTGCAGCCTCTTCTGCTTTTGCCGGAGCTGTAGCCGCTCGGACCCATTTTTTTGGCACAAAATATTCTTCATTGGGTGCATACCCTTCTCGTTGATCAAGCCTGACAGTGCAGTTACCAGCAGCATCAACTTTAATTACAGTTCCTGGCCACCAGCTGGTTGGCATTGAAGTAGGAGAGCATTCGACATGACTTCCAACCGCTTGAGCTAGTGCAACAGTGCCTGTACTAGCAAAAATCAAACCTGAAAGCAAAACGCAACGCGAAATCAGCCGGGTAGTGTCGAACATCAATGGTTTCCTAAAATGAGGGCGCAATTATATCAGAGAAAACCTGCCTCCGTTGCAAGGTTCGTCTCATCAATCACGCCAGCGATCGGGCGGCAACAAAGGGGCTAAAGCAGTTCCGCAAAGCGGAGCTATCAGCCAGTACGGCGACTTCTATAGTAATAGTAGGACAATTCTCTCGGACGATACGGCCGGGGAATGTCAGCGCTAATAATCCGCTCACTCGCCATCCGCGCACCGATAATGTTGCGAGAGGCCGGGCCGATAACTAATTCGGCTAATGCTCCGGTAACAAAGAGCCCATCAGACCAACGCAAATATTTATCCAAGACGGGAAAACCACAGGGTGCGCATGCTAAGTTCAACTCAGCTATTGCTTGCTGAACCATGGTGCCACCAGGCAAACAGCGCTCAAAACCAGTTGCCAAAACCACCAGGTCGGCCTCAATTAAACTTTGATCCTCAAGAGTAAGGCGAACGGAGCTGCTGTCTCCACTTGCAGAAACCACCGAATTCTCAACAAATGAAACGGCTTTGCTTATCATTGCTCCATGAGCCTGGCGACGAACATCTTCTGGAAACGAACCCCAATGGCGAGCACTATCTACTCTTCTGCGGCGCTCAACAAAGTTAGCTTCACGAGCAAGAAGATTCAAACACTTCGGTCCTAGCCAACAGGGGTCTGCGTCAAACTGCTTGATCTTGAACTCGCGAGAATGCAACAGTGTAACTTGACCGGGCCGCTTCTTTGACAGTGACAGAGCTACTTGCATCGCGCTAATCCCGCCACCGACAACGACTACCTTTGACCATTCCCTCGCGGCAGCGGCTGCGAAGTCTGTCGAAAACACATGAACAATTGGTGATACCGCGTGCAGCTCTTTAGCCCATGCCGGAATACTAAGGCAATCAGCCATGCCAATACCAAGGATGACACGCTTAGACTCGAATTCACCTTCTGTAGTAGTGACAATATAAGATTCACCTTTCCTACTCAGAGAGAGAGCACTGGCGTTGTGACGCATAGAGGAGAGATTGCCAGAATCAACTACATGATCACAATGAGCATTGAACAATCGCAGCGATGGTCGCTTGTACTTCGAATAAAACTCCGCCGCACCGCTCGCTCGTTCTCTAGCAAAGCGCTTTAGCGCGCCTGAACCAGCATCAAGGTTATGCTCAGCCGGCGAGCGCAAAAACTCCATTCCCGTATTTTCAGTACAACGCTTCCAAACAGCAAGAGGCCGATCATGAGGATCTATCACTAAAACCTTCTCGGGGTTAGCTCTTCCAGCCTTTAAGATCTGGTTGCTTGCATAAGTACCATGTATGCCACCACCGACAATCACCCAATCAAGCATTTTTCTTCTCCCGCCTTACTGCCAACCTGACGCAATAGCGCTCAAGCAGTCTGCCTATGCCATCAATCGGTACGTTTCCCTCTCGATAAATCACGAGAGAAAACGCGGATCTAAAAACATCCACTAAAAAGCCAGCCTTTTCGAACGAAGCACGACTGAAAACCAGATACGGCAAAAGCTCAGAGGTGTATCATCATAGATGATAATCTATTATCATTAAGAAGGCAAGCGAGGAGAAACAATTCCAAATGGCCATAGACTTGCTTTGCTTCACGGCACTCGGGCTGGGCTTAAGGCACGGCCTAGATTTTGATCACATAGCTGCGATTGCAGACTTAGTTGGCTCAAACGCAGGCGATGCTAGCTCTAATCAAAAGCCGAAAGACAAAAACCATTCTGTTGCAAAGATTCAGTCATGTCTGATTGCTATTTCCTACGCTTCTGGCCACGCTGCAGTTGTAGCAATCCTAGGGCTTTGCGCACTGCTATTCTCGGCAATACTACCAAGTTGGATAGACCCACTGATAGAAAAACTAGTTGGTGCATCCCTTATTTTTCTTGGCTGCTGGATGCTTTATTGCCTCTTTAGAAAAGCTCAAACCAACAATAGCTTAGCCATTCCAAGCAGAGGCAGATTGCTACTAGATCTAATTCTGGCAGGCAAAGAAAGGCTTGAGCGAACACTTCTGGTCCACCGACAAAATTCTCACCCACATAAGCCCACTCAACTATGTAATTGGCAGTGCGCGCTAGCGATTGGTGCTCTCCACGGAATTGGAGCAGAAACAGGTACGCAAGTGATTCTGCTTACGTCCGTAGCCGGCAGCAACAATTTAGCAGCCAGTTTAATGATGTTGAGCAGCTTCATAACAGGCATGCTGGCTTCGAGCATCATACTCGCAACTATAGCCAGCGAGGGCTACTATCGCGCGGCTTCATCTAGAATTTGGCTCAAAGCAATAGGTTCACTGGTGGCCGTCCTAAGCATTCTCGTAGGCACCTTACTGATCATCAACAAAGCAGAGGTAATACCAAGCCTTGATTCGCTTTTCCAGAGATAAGGAAGAACAATTTCTTTACTTCTGCTCTAAAAGACTAATGCTCATCACATTCGTCTACTTCCGTGCCGCCAAAGGCATCACTGAGCATTTGCCTCTGCAACTTTTCAGCAAGAACCTTAGCCTGCTCTTCAGTAATCTCTTCAATAGCCAAATGCACTTTTTGCTGACAACTTACAGCATTAGGACCAAGCAAAGCCACCACCGTCTCAAGAGGCGGGCAACCAGGCTCTGTGCACTTTAGCTCAGTCACCAAAATACTAAATTCATCTGGCACCAGAGCAAACTCACGAATCCAGTCTTTTACAATTCGCGTCTTCTTTGAACTACCAGTGCCACTCAATCGATCAAACACACCACACCTCATCGCCAATCAATACTAGTGGCGCAAATCAGCTACACCCTGCGCCACACTGCGCCAAGCCGCAGGCATACCCGAAAGCAGGCACAACTCACGCTCCGGCATCTCTTGCAAACAACTTACACGATATTCCTTGCCTAGCGAAGATTCAACACTAGCCTCATAAGCCGCAATCCAACTAGCCAAATCATGCAAAAGGCCTAACGAACTTTGCCAAGAACGCTCTCCCTTTTGCTTTATAGGGCGAAGTTGATCAGGTGCCCATATCCCTTCTTTCAACGAGGGCAACCTAATAGCAACAGGGTAAAACCGATAGCGGTTAATATAAACTCCAACATTGGCGCCTCGCCCTCTACCGTCTAGAGAAGCAATAGCAGCTCCAAAACCCCATAACAGAACAGACTTACCACTTTCTAAATCAGAAAAATAACAAGAACTTCCGCGCACACCACTAGGGGGCTGAACCCGTTTGAAATTTCGCTCTAGCAACAAATTACCTTGTTCTCGCCTAATATCACAGCCCCAACACCAGCACTGAATATGCATTAAACAAGTGGCAAAGCTCTGGTCTGAATCCGACAGATAGCTAGTGCTCAATTGAGCCACCAGAAAGCTCTTTGTCTTCTCGATTGAGTTCAGCAATATAGCGACTAAAGTCTTTGTAAGCCAAATCTGGCTGCCCTAGCTCCATATAGATAACAGCCCGTTCTTGCAAAAACTCAGGGTCACCCTCGCAATCTATTGCCTTAGTTATACAAGCTAGTGCCTGAGGCAGGCTACCACACGACTTCAAAACGCGGGCTTTTTCGACCCAAGCTTCTACCATAGACGGATCTGACTCAAGACATTTATTGAAATCGGCCAAAGCAAAAGCTCCTTCACCTAAGCGCTTAAACAACATACCTCTTGCACACAAAGCATCAGCATGAGCAGGATCAACCTGAATTGCTTGATCATAGTCACGAATAGCTTCGCCGAACTGCTCGAATTCTTCAAAAATGAGCGCTCTGCTGTACCAAGCATCAGCAAAACCAGGCTCTATTTCAATAGCCTCATTGTAATCATCAACAGCTCCATTGAAATCCATTAGAGCAGCTCGCAGCTGACCACGAGCATAATAGGCAATGACAAAGTCTTCGTCTTCATCAAGAGCATTAGTGTAGTCACACAAAGCCTCAAAATGATCATTCAACTCTTCGTAGCAAAGACCACGGAAATACATAGCTAGCGCACAATTTGGCTGTTTCAAAAGACGAATAGTAAACTCATCTATCGCCAATTGATATTCTTTCTTGAGAAAATATATCCAGCCACGATAATAGTTAGTTTCAGAAAGCTCTGGCCAAGACTCTCGTATCTGAGCAAAACCAGCCAGCGCCTGATCAAATTCATCGGCAAGCATTAACTGGCGAGCAGAATCAAACGCCGCAAGAGCCTTTGCGTCTTCAATCTTTGGCGCATCAAGAGTCTGTTTACTCACAACTATGTACCCGTGCCAGCAAACGGAAGGAAACCAATCTCGCGGGCTCGCTTAATTGCTTTTGTCACCATACGCTGATTTTTGCGACTACAACCAGTAATACGAGCTGGCAAAATTTTGCCATTTTCCGACAAAAACTTACGCAACAAATTGACGTCTTTATAGTCAACCCGCTCAATCTTGTTCGAAGCAATAGGATCAACTTTTGCCCGCTTCGGCATAAGCCCACGCGGCTCAGCTCTCTGTACCTTTCCAGCCATATTCACCTCTATTTATTTTGCTGCCGCTAAATGACTTATAGCCATATTCTCTTGCGCCACATCACTCAAAAATTTGATATTCCAATCAGGGAACGAGTCGGGCAGATTCTTCCAAGCATCAACACCGGCAATCATTTCCTCATTCGTGAGCAAACAAGCATCCAGTTCTCTAGTTAGCCATTGCTGATCCATACCAATACCAATAAGAACCAACTGCTGGCGACGATCACCAAAGGGCTCTTCCCAGCTATCGTGAATATCGCGTAAAAGCAATGAATCTTGCGGCCAACGTTCCTTATCCATAGCAGCAAAGAACATTGCCCCAGGCTCAATACGACAGGCACCACCAGCTTGCGACCACTCTATTGAATAGTCCATACGAGTAGCCACCCAAAGAAATCCTTTTGAGCGGATAACACCATCCCAGTCAGCGTCGAGAAATGCACGCAAGCGCTCCGGATGCATAGGACGGCGAGCAGTGTAAACAAAATTAGTGATACCGTATTCAACAGTCTCAGGAGTATGGCTACCACGCAATTCTTTGAGCCAGCCAGGAGCCTCGGCCGCACGATCAAACTGGAAGAGACCAGTATTTAGGATTTTACTCAGATCTACCAGACCAAATTTCGAACGCACAATGCGAGCCTCAGGATTGAGGTGCTGCAAAATTTTGGTCAATCTATTTAGATCATTCTTCGAAATCAGATCCGTTTTATTGACAATAATCACATTAGCAAATTCAACCTGGCTAATCAGCAAATCGCTTATGGTCCGAGGATCTCCCTCATTCAACTCTAGACCACGCGATACTAAGGCAGCGCTCTCCATGTAATCATCAAGAAAATTCATAGCATCTACTACTGTAACCATTGTATCGAGGTGAGCCACTTCTGAAAGCGAAACACCGTTAGCATCAGTAAAGACAAAGGTTTCAGCAACCGGCATCGGCTCTGATATTCCGGTAGACTCAACCAACAAATAATCAAAGCGACCTTCACTAGCTAAGCGATTGATCTCGACGAGCAGATCTTCTCGCAAAGTGCAGCAGATACAGCCATTCGACATCTCAACCAATTTCTCGTCAACACGACTAAGGCTTGCACCTTGCTTAACTAGCTGCGCGTCGATATTGACCTCACTCATGTCATTCACTATCACAGCGACCTTGAGCCCATCTCTATTAGAGAGAATATGGTTGAGCAAAGTCGTTTTGCCTGCACCAAGAAAGCCAGACAATACAGTCACCGGTAACTTTTTCATGGAACCCCACGCATGCAAACTAAGCCCAAGCAAAGCTACAAGAGTCAAGGATGACAACCGAGAGCCTGGTGCCATCCTCACCGGACAAAGATCAGAGCCAGATCAATTTCCAAGTTTCTCTTGCAGCGTTCATAGCTTTACTGATAATAGATTATCATTATCATTAAGTCAATATTTTTGTTAGCGCGAACAAGAATCACAAAATCCGTACAGCAGAACTTCATGTCGTTTTAGGGTAAATCCATTAGGCACTAGGTTCTTTACGTTGAGACCGCAGCCGTCTACATCAAAAACTTTCTGACAACCACTACAAGAGAAGTGGTGATGATGGTGACCGCCTGGTAATTCATATAAAGCAACGCCGCCTGGCATATCAACAACTATAAGTTTTTTGTCGCCCACCAGCGCCTTCAGATTTCTATAGATCGTAGCAACGCCTAAGCCCGGGCAATCACCCTGAGCCAGGTCAAGAATCTCTTGCACCGCTAAGGGGCGCTCAGCAATCTCAAATGCTTTAAGGATGGCCTGCCGTTGCTGTGTATTGCGCTCCATAACCACCTGTTTGCTTACTTAGCAAGATTACAACATCCAGATAATTGTTCAAGCTCAAAGAGGGTTGACTTCCTCTTAATGATAATCTATTATCACTGGCCTTGCCAAAACTTTAGCCTTGAAGACCCTCTATCTACACAGGGTCCTTATCTTGCTGCAAAGGATAAATACTTAGAAATATGAAAAAGTCAGACCGAATAATAATTAAGATGGCCTGCGGCCTGATGGAATGCAACCACTTCTACGTGACAACAAAGAACAAGCGCAACAATCCCGAACGGCTCGTACTGAACAAGTATTGCCCCGGCTGCCGTTGCCACTCAGAATTTAAAGAAACAAAAAAATAGGTTCAATCAAATGAAAACACTGCCAGTAACAGTCTTATCTGGTTTTCTCGGCGCCGGCAAAACTACTTTGCTCAACCATGTACTCAACAACCGCGAAGGTTTGCGTGTAGCGGTCATCGTCAACGATATGAGCGAAGTAAATATTGACGCTCAGCTAATTAAGCATGGCGGTGCCAGCCTCAATCGCGTCGAAGAAAAACTAGTAGAGATGTCGAATGGGTGCATTTGCTGTACTTTGCGCGAAGATCTCTTAATAGAAATCTCCAAACTCGCTAAGCAAGGCAAATTTGAATACCTATTAGTCGAATCAACCGGCATCTCAGAGCCTCTCCCTGTGGCTGAGACCTTCTCTTTTGAAGATGAAACTGGTGAGAGCCTGGGCAAGGTTGCCACATTAGACACAATGGTTACTGTGGTTGATGGCTTCAACTTCTTACGCGACTATGAAGAAGGCGTCGAGTTAAAAGACCGCAACCTCGGCATTAATGAAGAGGACGACCGCAGCATATCCGATCTGCTTGTTGATCAAATTGAATTTGCCAATGTCATCGTTCTCAACAAAACAGATCTGCTTGAGCCAGAGAAGCTGCAGGAGCTTCATAAAATCATTGCCCATCTCAATCCAGAAGCAAAGATAATTGAAAGTGAATTTGGAAAAATAAAGTCAAGTGACATTCTAAACACCAAGTTGTTCAATTTTGAAAAAGCTTCAGAAGCTCCGGGCTGGATGAAAGAAATGCGCGGCGAACACATTCCCGAAACTGAAGAATACGGCATCTCTAGCTTTGTCTATAAAGCACGCCGCCCTATACACCCAGAGCGCTTCAGAGCATTCTTGGACAAAGAATGGGATGGTGTCATTCGCTCAAAAGGTTTCTTTTGGTTGGCCAGCCGCATGGATTTCGCCTTAGATTGGTCGCACGCTGGAGGCTCATGCCGCCTGCAACCAGCTCATCAGTGGTGGGCTTGCATCGATAAAGCGGAGTGGCCAGAAGAAGAAGATTTTCGCGCTGAAATCGAAGAGGAGTGCCAAGGAGAGTACGGTGACAGACGCCAGGAGTGCGTATTCATAGGCATTCACATGGATAAAGAATGGATCGAAAACGAACTTAATCAGTGCCTACTCACTGACAAAGAAATGAAACTCGGACCTAAATCGTGGGCTAAGTACAAGGATATGCTGCCCAGCGAATGGACTGTTGCTAACTAGCGGAGAGCTGAGCAACAGTGGTTTTGGCGCAAAAATCTAGAACATGTGCATCTAACTGCTCAAGCTTTTTGCAGAGCGAGCCGAAGTTTTCACTCAACCCCCTTCGCTCAACATGCTCATCTTGAGCATTACCAACAATATTGAGAATGTCCAAAATAGTGATAAGTTTGCTTGATCTTTTCAAGGCATAGCCACCATTAACACCGCGATTGCTAGTGATAAAACCAGCCGCTATAAGCGGTTTTATTACCTTAGGAATGTAAGCTATCGATATCTTGGTCTGCTCAGAAATCTCCGAAGCAACAAGCCTCCTTCCCTTATTTCTGGAAAGCAGCACAACAACTCGCAAAGAATACTCTGCACCTTTAGAGATCAAGACAACTCCTCCAGCTTATCAGCACAGATTAGCGCTGCTTAGCAGTGATTAGCAATGATTAGCGCGAATAATACTCAACCACTAAATTCTCTCTGAAACTCTGATCTAGCTGATCTCTTTCAGGAACTTGCAACAATTTTATAGACAGTTCGTTTTTCAGCACTTCAACCCAATCTGGCTTAACTTGCTTGTTTTCGAGCGTGACTGTTTGAATGAACTTTTTACTCTTCTCGCGGAAAGTAATCACATCACCGGGGCTTAGCCTGGCTGAGGCTACATCAAGCTTTTTTCCATTTACCAAAACATGACCATGATTGACTATTTGCCTAGCTAAATCTCGACTAGCAAAAAGACCAGAGCGAAAAACTATGTTGTCTAAACGCCTCTCAAGCAATTGCAAGAGAACAGTGCCAGTGGCAGCTTTAGCTCTTGTAGCTTCCTCGTAAAGAGCCACGAATTGCTTCTCTGACAATCCATACGACCAGCGAATCTTCTGCTTCTCTAAGAGCTGTGTACCATAGTCAGAGACTTTCTTCTTCTTTTGACCATGTTGACCTGGTGGATAAGGTCTCAAGTCATCAAACTTAGTGTTACCAAACAAATTAACACCGACAGCTCGACAGCGTTTTGCCTTAGAGTCTGTATATCTCATCTAGTTTTCCTCACGACGAACTGTAAAGCAAATTCAGCTGCTCTACTAAGAAATTCAATCAATCAGTTTAGTTAAGGACAGCCAATACAGCCGCCCCAATCAGTGATAATACATTATCATTAACGACGGTGAATTTCAAACGTTTTTTAAGTCAAGCAAAATCAATTTACCTGATGCACAACCAATGGCTATGCTAGCCGCCTGCGGCTGCCACGCTATCGAACTGATTTCGCTATCACCAGTAAAGAGAGCAAGTGGTTCGCTCTTACTCTTGCCTGCAATATTCCAAATAATCAAATTACCATCGAGGCCCGAACTAGCCAAGCGTATATCATTTGGGGCAAAGGCCAAGTTAGAAATAAAGGCCTGATGACCTTCTAGCATCAAGGGCTTACTACCACTAGGGCCTTTCCCGCTAAAATCCCAGATTACCACCACTTCACTGCCACCGGTGGCTAAATAGCGCGAAGTGCTATCCCAAGCGAGCTCTCGCACCTTTGTCGCATAACCATTCATAAAAAGGTCATCACCACTCGGCAGCAACCAAATATGAGCGGCGCCGTCCTGGCAGCCTCCAGCAACAGTTTTGCCGTTTGGACTATAAGCAATATCGAGAACAGAACCCTTCCATTCAAAGAAACGCTTGGGCTTAACCTCAGAATCTGCCCACAGCCTCAGCCCACCATAACTACTGGTGGCAAATAGATTTGCCATAGCCGGATTCCAGGCGATACCAGCAATGGTGCTACTATGCCGGGCAAACTCTTTTTCGACATTGCCTACAGCATCCCACAGACGCAGATCCTTTCCTGCGGCAGTCAGCAAAACATCACGCTTAGCATTCCAAGCAAGATGCTCCACCCAACTAGAGCCATGATCCATTTCAGCCACTTGCTCAAAGGTACGATTGGCAGTCTCATAGATGCGAGCCTTACAGTCTTGACCAGCACTAGCTAAATACTTACCACTAGCCGACCAACCAACTTTGAGCGTACCAAGACTATGGGCCATCCACTGCGAAACTACTTTTCCACTAGTATCAACGACCGTAACCTTACCTTCAGCGTCGCCACAGGCAAGCAGAGAACCATCTTTAGACCAACTTAAATTAGAGATATAGTCACCGCAATCAAGCAGCCAAGCTAAATCTAGATCTTTTACTTTCTGAGCAGTTGACTCTTTACCAGACATGAATAGAAACCCTCCGTTAGCTCTGCGCGGTTGAGATTACGACCAATGAAAACAAGTTGGTTGTTGCGCGGCTCATCTCCCCACTCTTTGTCTGGCCGACCATCAAAAAGCATGTGCACGCCCTGAAATACAAAACGCTGAGACTGCTTGGCTATGCTAAGAATGCCTTTCATCCTGAAGATATCTGTGCCTTTCTCACGCAAGAGCTCCCCTAGCCATTCATTAAACTTCTTCTCGTCAAGATCACCGTCACTGGTTATGCCAACCGAACTGACTTCGCTGTCATGAGTATGCCCAGCGTCATACACTTGAGCACAAATAGGCACCAAAGGCTGATCTTCAAAAGACAGCGACATGGCAAACTCTTCAGGCTTATGCTGAGTGAAGAGCGCATAGCAACCAGCTGGAACCACAACTTGAAAGAGCTTGCTACCTTCACTATCAAGATTCAATTGATACGACTTAGCGACCGTATCGATGATAGCTCCAGCACCCACCTCAAGTTTATCCTGAGAAAATTTGACCACAGCGACCTCTAGCAGCGATTCGATCACCATCAAATCAGGCTTACTAATATGCTCGTTAGCCACTGGCAACAAGAGCATATTCATAGAAGGATCTGGGCCTTCTTCTAGGTAGAGAGTCGATGGCCCCTTAAGGTCATATAGACCAACCCACTCAAAGGGATACTCTGGATTTAAAAATGTGGGCTTAACAGCAAGAGCTCGCTCAAGATCAAAACCACGCACACTAAGAATCTTATCCATATCTAGCTCAGCGTTCTGTGTGCGATAAATTTTGGCCATGGCGTTCATTGAACGCATTTTCTCCTCTAACTGATTCAACTCTTCTTCACTAACTAAATCAGTCTTGTTGAGAAGAATGACATCAGCAAAAGCAATCTGCTCTTTGCACTCGGTACTCGAATCAATATGCATAGCAACATGCTTTGCATCAATCAAAGTAATAATGCCATCAAGCTCTAGTGACTCTTGAATCTCATCGTCAACAAAAAAAGTTTGAGCTACAGGTGCAGGATCAGCCAAACCAGTTGTTTCTACTAAAATATAGTCAAATTTATCTCGCCGGCGCATGAGATTACCAAGTATGCGAATTAGGTCACCACGCACGGTGCAACAAATACAACCGTTGTTCATCTCAAAAATTTCTTCGTCAGCTTGAACAACCAGGGCATCATCGATACCGATTTCGCCAAACTCGTTTTCGATTACGGCAATGCGCTTTCCATGGTTCTCAGTCAATATTCTATTTAAGAGCGTGGTCTTCCCTGAGCCGAGGAAACCAGTCAAAACTGTCACTGGCACTCTATTTAACTTATCTACGTTAACCATCTGTTTTCACCCTGTCCGAATAAACTAACCAGCCAAACAATTTGCCCGGTCGAACAAACGAAAATGATAACCGTTTATCAATAACTCCGTCTAGTACTCGAAAAAACTACAGTTTTCCCCGAAAGCTAGCGCCTGTCGAAATTTGATATACTGTACCCCAGTATAGTATTTATTAGAGTTCTCTCATGCACACTAAGAATGACAAGAAAAAGTTGCTTAACCGAGTCAGTCGCATTCGCGGTCAGCTCGACGCCATCGAGAGAGGGCTTGAAAAAGACGATGACTGCTCAAAAGTACTGCAGACAATTGCAGCCTGTAGAGGAGCCATGAACGGTCTAATGTCAGAGGTCTTAGAGGGCCATATCTTGTCACACTTAGTTGATGTCGACGACCCCAGCCAGCCGGAAAGAGTCGAAGCTGCTTACGATTTGGTAGATATCGTACGGAGCTATCTAAAGTGAGCACCACTTCCGTGCAGCAAGAATCGACAGGTTCATCAGAACATCCCATCGATACTAAAGAGAACTGTGAAAACCTTACCCCTGAACAACTGACTTTGTGGGCTAGAGTAGAGCGTGAAGATCTAGCGCGCATAACAATAGTTGCCGCACTGATAGCAAGCTCTTTTGCCATGAACTCTCTTGGTGATTTAGCAATTGCTATCGGCTCCTTCCACAGCTTAGCAAGTAATCTAATTTTGCTGGCCGCAGGCATAATTGGCAGCAAGCCAATTCTCAGCGAAGCGAAAGAAGCTCTGCTAGAAAAGCGCATGAACATGGAGCTTTCTATGGCCATCGCTCTGACTGCAGCGCTGGCAATTGGCGAATTTCTCACTGTTGCTTTGATCATTCTATTTGTTTTGATTGCCGAAGAGATAGAAAAGCTGACCATAGAAAGAGGTCGGCGATCAATCAAGAGCCTGCTCGGCAACCTACCTCAAGAAATATTCGTAGAAGACGAGGCAGGCGAAATCAAAACTATCAACATCTCTGCGGCCCAACCCGGACAAATTGCTGTAATCAAACCAGGAAGCCACATTGCTATTGATGGCCTAGTTATTTCAGGAAACTCTACAGTTGAACAATCAAGCATAACTGGTGAAATGCTACCAGTAAGCAAAGAAGTTGGCTCCATCGTATACGCAGGCACAATCAATCAATCTGGTGCACTAAGAGTAAGAATAGAAACAACCGGAGTCGAGACAGCTTACGGAAAGCTATTAAAGACAATTGAAGCAGCAGAAAATTCACCCGCTCCGATAGAAAACATTGCCGACAGATTATCTGGCTATCTTGTCTATCTAGCTTTAGCATGGGCTGTAATCACTTACCTCTGCACAAAAGACTTACCATCGACGATATCAGTAATTGTTGTGGCCGGTGCCTGTGGAGTAGCCGCCGGCACACCACTGGCGATACTAGGAGCAATTGGTCAAGCGGCTCGCTCCGGAGTCATCTTAAAGGCTGGCCAGCACATAGAAACTCTGGCAAAAGTGAAAACCGTAATTTTTGACAAGACAGGCACACTAACGATGGGCCAACCGCTGGTCACACACCTATTGCCCACGCCAAAATTCACAGAACTGACGCTACTTTCGGCTGCCGCAACCTGCGAACTATTCTCAGAGCATCCACTAGCTCATGCTATCAAAGCCAAGGCCCAAGAAAAGAACATCTCCCCTAAGGCTCCAGACCAATTCAAATATATGCCCGGTCAAGGCGTTGTTTGCCAGCTACAAGGTCGCCAAATCATTGCCGGAACAGCTTCTCTCTTAGCCGAGCATGACATCAATATCAGCGCTCTCGAGGGGTTAACAATGCCTGTCGAGATGAGCGAAACAAGTGTGTTTGTTGCTATCGAAAAAGAATTAGCAGGAGTGATATTGACTGCAGACAAAATTCGCCCCGAAGCCTGTGACGTTATCAAAAAGCTAGATGCTTTTGGCATCTGCTCAGTTCTCCTAAGCGGAGACAGTGGTGAATCAGTAAAAGCCATTGCCAGACAGACGGGCATTGCCAAATACCAGGCAGGCATGCTGCCCACAGAGAAATCAGACTACATCAGAGCAGAGCAAAGCCGTGGGCGAAAAATAGCTATGATCGGTGACGGCATTAACGATGCACCGGCTTTAGTCACAGCCAACATTGGCATAGCCATAGGCTCTGGTACCGATATAGCGCTGCAGTCGGCCGACGCTATGCTGGTAAAAAATAATCTCCTCAGCCTAGTTGATACTATAGTCATTGCTCGTCGCTGCTATGGCATCATTTGGTTTAATTTCGTTGGCACCATCGTTGTCGACGTGATAGGAATGGCACTAGCGTCTAGCGGACATCTAAATCCACTAGCCGCTGCTCTTGTGCATGTTGGCTCCGAACTTCTTTTTATCTTCAATTCGGCTAGGCTATTGGTCAACAACGAATGACCGCCAAGTCTTGACCGATGACGCTATCAAACAAACTGATAGAGAAGACGCGCTCTTCGCCCAAGTCAACTTCAAACACTCCCAAATAGTGAAACTTCTCGATTGTGTGCTATCAATGCTGAGTAATCTACTTAGCACAGCTACTGAGCACTTTCTCTTGAAAACAAAGTCGCCGGTCGAAGCCTCACAAAATAAAGTGAGCCTAAAACTGTCAGCTAGGCAAGTCGCTTTGATAGCCTTTCCGCTGTTCTGGTTAGTGATTTATTTCTTCTTGACGCCAAACCCGATGCTATTGCTAGCAGGGCGCTATGCAGCTAACAGCCCAGCCAATGTCGTTGACCTTACCCATAGCTGCCCTATTTCTCACCGCCATAGGAATGGCAGCGGGCACAGCCATACTGTGTGGACTCACCCTTGAATATGGCCGGCCTCAAGCCGAAACGCGCAAGTTTCAAGCAATGCAGGCTGTGAGCTATTACAGCGCCAATATTGGCTCATTTCTGCTGGGGGGGCTATCTCTGCGGCCACCTAGTACCAAGCCAGGCCTTAGCGGTCGCCTCAGCCATAGCGGCCATTCCCTGCGCTGTAACAGCAGCCTCGTCTTGGCTATTACCGAAAGAAGAGAAAACAAATGCCAAACCATCGCTACAGACTCTGCGAGCGAAGCTGGCTCCAACTCAGTTTAGAAGGCTACTCTATGTCGCACTATTTATGTGCTACTGGAGCTTCAGCCCTGGCTTTGGCACACCTCTATACTTCCACCAAACTAAAGACCTGGCCTTCAGTCAAATCTTCATCGGTCAGCTTGGCGCCACCAGCACCCTGGCCTACTTGCTACTGGGCTCGCCCACTTCAGCAGTGTGCTTAGAATTGCTACGGGGATTTGCTGAGATGCTCGCCATCCTTCTTGTTTACGGACTAGCAGCTGATGTCAGCCCAAGAGATTTCGAGAGCACAACCATTGCCATACTAGTAGCAGCCTACAACATTGCTGAGCAGATCTCGATTAACATCGGTGCCTTGCTCTATACCTAGGTTTTCAAAGAAAGCTTTGCCCCGGGCATTGTCGTCAGCGCCATAGCAACTCTGGCCTGCTGGCTGCTCATTCCGCTACTTCCTGAAGCTGACCAATACAAAAAAGAGGCAGACCTTAAAAGCGGCAGTACAGAGAGGGCCTTGAATTAACTATGCAAACATAGGGACAGCGAAACGGTAATTGTCATGCTTTATTTTTGCCGGTTTTCTGTGGGTAGATGATTCCGAGACAGCAGAAAGGGCATTTTCGTACATCGCATTCTACCCCTGACAAAAGCCAGGACTTAAATCCGTCATTGCAAGTTTCACAAAGTCTATAGGTATAGGCTGTTACACCTGGTTTAAGGCTCTGCTCAATCTGATAGTTCAGAAGTCTCAGCAGTTTCGTTGCATCCGCATCGGGAAATAATCGGTCGTGCCGATAATCAAGAATCATGTTGCCGAGATTCGCGATCTCCTCCAGCTCTGAGTTTCGCATTTTCTCCACGACACAACACAGCTCGTACATGTGCTCGATTCGCTTGAGCTCATTTGTGCGATATTGATCCAGGGAAATCAGGCCTTCAAATCGTGAAAACGAATACGGCAAGTTAGATGGTAAGTACAAGTGAGAAACAAGACGTTGAACTAGTGCATAACCAAAGAACTGTCGCTTTGTCGAGTTTCGATTACTGGCAAATTCAAGCAGTTTCAGATCATCGCAGGCGCTAAGAAGATCATGCTCAAAGCCTTCGTAATCGTCGTCAAATAGTTGGGCAAAACGTTCATCAAGTTCGCTAGTGCTTGCCCATAACGTTATCTCAGCCAAAGTTGTTTGCATACAGACAGGCTCAAAGGGCTAACGATTCAAATTCTACCAAACTCCCAGTGATAGAGTCGTGATAGACCAGCGATGAATAAGATTAGATTTGAAGCGTGAGAATGGCAAAGATTCGTGAATTGCGGCTAAGTTAATTTGACGCAACTAAGCACAATTAGCTCTTGTCAGCAGCGAAGCTTGGCTTTGAGAATATTCACCACTTCCCCCTCTTCGGGAAAGCGGCCCAGTAAAATTTTTGAGAAAATTCGCTGTTCACCCACGTCAACCTCAAACACACCGCCAGTGGTGCGATAAAGTTCAGTTCTAATACCAATTTCTCTACCAATTTCGGCAGCCAATGCAGATGCCCGTTCTTCGTAACCACAGCCACCGCAGTAAGTAATAATGGCATGATTACTTTCACGAGCAACCACTGCGCTGATTTCAGTGTTGACCTGCTCTTTCAACTCCTGCCATGATCTATTTGTAGAATCTTCAGCCATGCAATTAATTCTGCTCGCTACTAGAAGGTTAAAACTCAGTCGACAGCAATTTCAACTACTCAATATTCGCCTCAAGTCTAATGCTATCATCCAGAGAAAAAACTCCCAAATAGTAAAACTTCTCGATTGTGTGCTATCAATGCTGAGTAATCTACTTAGCACAGCTACTGAGCACTTTCCCTTGAAAACAAACTCGCCGGTCGAAGCCTCACAAAATAAAGTGAGCCTAAAACTGTCAGCTAGGCAAGTCGCTTTGATAGCCTTTCCGCTGTTCTGGTTAGTGATCTATTTCTTCTTGACGCCAAACCCGATGCTAGTGCTAGCAGGGCGCTGGCCACTTATTCTCACCGGCTTTTTCGGTGCACTAATGGGCAACCTCAGTGCCATCGGTGGCGGCTTTGTCTTCATTCCAGTGACGATCTTCGTCTTCCACATAGCTCCGCTAATCGCTTTAAAAATAGCACTAGCAAGTCAAGCTTTCGGAATGACTACAGGGGCCATTGGCTGGCTAAGCAAAACGCCAATATGCAAAAGAACATTTCTCTATGCACTACCTGGGCTATTTGCTGGTGCCACCACTAGCTCGTTGCTGCTTCACCCGAGCCCACAAACGGTAAAGGGATTATTTGGAGTAGTTTCAATAATTCTCGGAATACTAGTGGTTGTCTCTGTTCTGACAAAGAGGCAAGCACAGAAAGACACAATCGACCAAAACTTAGGCCCAATAGTTTCATTAGTTGCCTTTATCGGTGGCCTGATCTCTGGCTGGGTAGCCATAGGCGAGGGTGAAGTCGTGGCGGCCTTTCTTATTCTAGTTGGTGGCGTTAAGAGCAGAACCAGCATAGCAACTGGTGTGTTGCTGCTGGCCATTACTTCGATCTACTTGACCTTACTACACCAGTTTTTTCTTGGCGGCATACCCTGGGATTATGCCTGCTTCACGATTCTTGGTTGCGTCTTCGGTGCTAGCCTTGCGCCGATAATCGGTCGCATGGCGGCCGAGCACAGACTGAAAGTAATCTTTGCCTCTGTAGCAGTACTAGACGGCTGTTTGTTTATCTATCAATGGCTTACGTCCTAAAAACAAAGCCAAGCACCAAGCAAGCTAATTTGCGACAACTGCAATTGAGCACAGTGTCAGACAGCAGGCCTTGTCACACAGCGAGTATGAATGAATACGTCTCCATCAAAGCGACCATTCGAATTGAGCAAAAGCTTAGCTGTGCTGCCATCTTTACAGAGCAAGCCAACGGGATAATCCTGCAGAGTATCGCCGCCAGAAAGCCTTTGCAACGCTTCTTGCAAGTTTTTCTTGTCAGGATGAAACTCGCCAATATTGTGGCCAACAAACTCGTCTTCTGTGTATCCGAGCATTGCCAATTTGTATTTATTTGCTTTGAGAATGGTACCGTCCGCGGCAATCCAAAGCATGCCAATTGGTGCGTTGTCAAAGAAATCAACTAGCTCTACGCTCTCATCCAATTGGACACCAGACTTAAGTACTAAAGACATATATTTACTCCCTCGCAGCGTCGAACCAATCTTATCATGAGCACTAGCTGCCCACCAAACCGTGCCTCAGACTCATGCCTCAAGCAATATCTGTGCTAAACGAATAAAGGGAAACGCACCAATTTAACCAATAGATTTTCCAGCAATATTGAAATTCCACATGAAAGGCTGTCTGTTAGTGCCATCTTTCCGCTGGTAGCCCTCATACTTCAAGTGTTTATCCTCGAAACTACCGATAACAGATGAAGCTGCAGCAAGACCGAAAGCAGCCATGCCGATGTACTTAGCTTGTGGTACCTGGCGCAAAATGCCAATACTGAGGGCCAGACCACCGGCACCAAAACCAATGTCTTCAGCAGCAAGACGACCGTGCTGCGACTTAAAATCACCAGCGCTGGCGGAGCTGTAATTGCTCAAATCGGAGGGTAAATCAGTCAAACGCTTCAAGCCATATAGTGCCGGAGCAACACGATTGACATAAGGCAGCATACTGCCACCAATCATGGCATCAACACCAAGGGTCTTAACCGGATTGATATCAAAATCGCTTTTCTTGGAATAGTTAAAAGCAAACTTGCCATTGTTGTTGAGCAACTCCGCAACTTTGTCGACTGGAGTAGCCAAAGAATGAGAGTCGCCAGCAGTGTCTGTTACCACGCCAACCAAGCGACCGTTTCTATCAACCTGCATACTACCTGACTGGCCGGGCAGAATGCCCTGGGTACTAGTCAAACGCTGGCCCAAAACATAACTAGTGGCGTCTTGCTGCAGCTCTTTAATGCCTGTATCAAAAGCTCCCTGCAAGCCAGCAAATGAACTAGAACTTCCCATTTTGAGAATGTTCTCGAACTTGGTTTGGCCCAACACCGTTCCTGCCGACATAACCTTCTCTTGGTTCTTCAGCCCTGGGGTACCCAAGGTGAAAATCGTCTCGCCGGTCAAATCTCTGCCGGAGCGATCTAACTCAATTGCCCGATTAGGATCTGGTGCCAAGCCTTCAACTTTTAGCAAAGCTAAGTCATTAATATCGTCGTAATTGATAATTCGTGCAGGGAGTAGCTCGCCGGTAGGCATTTCAACTTTTACTGAAGTTGAATTCTTAACCACATGGCCCGCTGTAACAATCTCATCGCCGTTGCGCACAAAAAAGCCACTGCCAGCATCGGGGCCCGTGCCTCTTTCAGTCTGAATTTTGACCGATTTGCCTAGAAGATCTTTGTAGGCATCAAGAACCAGCCCTCGGCCACAATATTCATTGTGCTCAACGCCGCCACCAGGCTTAATCTCGGGCACAACTTTACAAGAATCACTATCACCGACCATGACGCACCTGGCTATGTTCTTAGTTCATACCCAAATCATAGACAATCGCCACCCCGCGGTCTTTGGGGAAATTACGGTCAAAACTAAGCACCTGGCAGCAACAGCAAGAATTAAGCTGTCAAAAACTGCCGCTGTCTACCAAAAGGTTAAAGTGGCCGCAGGCGATAACCCACTCTTGAGATGTTTTCGATGACAGACTTGGAAAGGTCGTCGCTTTCATCAACTACCTTACGAATACGCCTGATAGCCACTCTCAGACCTTCTGGGGTAGCATCTGAATCGTACTGCCAAACCCGTGACAAGAGACTATCAACACTAAAAATCTCATTGGGGTGACGCATTAGAAATTCAAGTAAAGCAAAATCGCGGGGAAGCAAGCGCAGCTCACTCTCGCCACGGGTAATGCGGAATTTAGTCGGGTCAAGGGTCAAGTTGCCATGCTTGAGAACATTTGACTGAGAAAGCGGTGGACGCCTCAAAAGCGAGCGAATGCGAGCGGCCAACTCTTTAAGATTAAACGGCTTAGTGACATAGTCATCGGCTCCGGAATCAAGCCCCTGCTCTTTTTCGGCAATCTCGCCTTTGCCAGTGAGCATGATTACAGGTGTGTTTCCTCCAGCCGCCCGAAAATTCTTGAGAATATCGATGCCGGCCATTCCAGGCAAATCCCAGTCGAGCACAATTACGTCGTATTCAGTCATTTTCAAAGTGTCATGACCATCGAGGCCATCGTTGAAGGTCTCAACAGTGTGCCGCTCAGCGGTGAGGCCATCACCAATAGTCATAGCCAGGTCTACATCATCTTCGACTAACAGTATCTTTGCCAAGGTGGAGCCTATCTTTGAAGCAACAATTTGATGCGCAAATTAGCAGTAACTTTCACTGTGACAATATATCGTCTTGAAAGCCGTTTTGAATAGGGCTTAATCGACTCAATCTGTTTTAGGCAGTGCAGCAATGGGGATAAAAGTCACATGCGCTTGCATCTTTCGCTAACATCCAAGGTTCTCATCTTTGTCTCTGTGCCTCTCTTGATTCAACTGGGCTTAATCACCTCACTTGCATCCCTTCAGAGCCAGGCCGAACAAGCCCTGAGAGTCTCGACCCACAGCGGAAAAATATCAGACGCAATCAACAAAATCTCCAACGATGTTTTCGAAATTTTCTCTATCTACGGCAATGAAAAATCATTGGAAGAGATTAGTTTTGACACTCGTACTGCCCAGCAAATGATGGAGCGCATCCATGCAGACTACGACGTTCTGCGTCAATTAACCCAGGACCAAGCAGAAATCACAAAAGCGATAACGACCTCCGAAGAAGCCTCAAATCGCTGCATGCTAGTGCTCAAAGACATCAAAACTTCGTTTCTTAAAACCGGGGGCGAGGGCCGAGACGAACGCAAAGCAATGTGGCACAAGCTGCGCGATGAAATGAAGGGTATTCTCTACAACGAGCTGCTCAGTATCGGTGATGAACAAAAACGCCTTTCTCAAAAAGCCCCAGAAGTGCAAGCAGAATATCGCGAGAAAGCACAGTCAATCATGATTGTTATTGGTTTATTCGACTTAGGGCTGGGTCTGGCTTTAGCTCTATTTTTGACAAAGGGAATTACTACAAGACTGCAGCGGGTTAGCGAAAACACCTACAGGCTGGCCAGCGGTATGCCATTGCACAGGGTAATGCGCGGCAGTGATGAAATCGCCAGACTTGACCAGGTCTTTCATAAAATGGCTAATGAAATCAAAGAGGCATCTCGCAAAGAACGAGCAATTGTCGAAAATGCCCGCGACTTAATTTGTACCATCGATACCCAGGGTCGCTTTCTCGCTGCCAATCAAGCGGCTGAAGCATTTTTTGGCATCGAGCCCCAAGACTTGCTTGGTAAACACTTCATTGATCTTGTGGTCGGTTCAGACACCAATAAAGCCCTAGACTACCTAGAAAAGCTCAAACAGAGCGACAACCACAACGCCGCCCCTCTCGAAATCGAAATGCGCAGCAGTTCAGGCGCTACAGTAGAGACCCTGTGGTCAGCCCACTGGGCAGAAGAAGAAAACTCATTCTTCTGTGTCATCCACGATATGACCGATCGGCGCAAAGCAGAAAAACTCAAACAAGAAGTAATGGCAATGATCACCCATGATCTGCGCACGCCACTTTCTACTATCAATAATGTTCTCGATTTTTTTGAAAACGGCACCTATGGAACATTTGACGCCAAAGGTCGCAACTATGTCTTGATGGCAAAACGCAATGCCGATCGCATGGTTGCCCTCATCAATGACTTGCTCGACATAGAAAAGATCAAATCAGGCATGATGCAGCTAGAAATTGATGCGGTGTCACTCAATCGTTGCTTCAGCAACTGCCAGGCAGCAAGCCTGGGCCTGGCAGAAGAAATGTCAGTAAAGCTAGATTTTGAGCCAACAGATATAACAGTAGCCGCAGATGAGCAAAGACTAGACCGCGTGCTTTCCAATCTTGTAGCCAACGCTCTTAAATACTCTCCGAAAGGAGGAACGGTAAAAGTTACGGCTATACAACAGAGAAACTCTGTTGCCGTAAGAGTAGAAGATCAAGGCCCAGGTATCCCCCCAGACATGCTAGAAGCTGTCTTCGAGCGCTTTCAGCAAGTGGGAGGCAGCTCCAAATCAAAAGGTGGCTCAGGCCTCGGCCTTACTATATGTAAGGCCATTGTAGAAATGCACGGCGGCAAAATCTGGGTAGAAAGCCGCGGGCAGGGCAGCTCATTCATTTTTACTCTGCCAAACCAGTTATAAAGCTAAGCCAGCTATAGAGCAGAAACAGTTATAAAGCCGGACCAGTTATAAAGCCGAAACATTCTAATCACAGTTCAGTAATAAGTTTCTTCTAGATTTGTTCTCGTAGCGCAGGCCACACCGACCGCAAGAAACCCCCAAGTCGATGAACCTGCCGAAAAACAAATTACTAGAGGTATTGAATCATGGACAACGTAAAAAACTTAGCTAAAAGCGAATCTGTCGACAACGTTGCCGCTAATAGCGCAGAAAGACAAGCAGAAAAATTCGGTAATATCGCTGTCGATTCATGGAGTCAGATAGGACAAAATTCCAAAGATGCAGCTGGCAAATCGAACTTAGGTAACAGCAAAGATGGTCTAACCAAAGATGGTACAGCACTGACCTTTAGCGATCCCTTCAAGAAAAATCTGATGGAAAATCCATCAGAGGCAGCAGGCAAAAAGCTGACGGGTGAAGAGGCTATTGCAGCAATGGTTCGGGAGAAGAAAGAGTTAGCCGGTGACGACGCCATCAGAAACAAGAAAGAAAAGGCACTTGAAGAAGCTAACGCGATTCAGAAAAAGAAAGAGTTGGCCGATAGTGGAAAACCTGGTGCCACAGTAGAAGGCTCTCTCGACTTTTCTCCAGCGAAACCAAAAATTCCAGCTGATGGTGGCTTGAAAGATAAGGAAGTTCAAGGCAGCGAAATAATCAAAAAATTCCCAGGCAAGGGTGGCCCTAAGGACACTGAATCTACTGGAAAGGTACCTATGGATGGTGGCTTGAAAGACCCTGCCTTTGACCAAGACTATTACATCCAAAAACTCTAGTTCAAATACGCCACTGGCAATCAACTGACTAGAGCAAACCAAAAAGAAGACTTCGCCCGCCAGCGAGGTCTTCTCTTTTTTAGATCAGACTATTCTAAATCAGGCCAATCTAAATCGGACTATTCTCAACTAGGCTCTTCTAGCTCTCTTCAAAATCGCTTTTTAGCTGGTCTACTAAGTCACGAATGCCCTTCCAATTAGGGTCGCTAGCATCGATAGCTGTGACACGCTGCAAACACTCTTCCGCCGCACTGAAATTTTCTTGGATAGCGTAAACACGCGACAGGTGCAACCAACCATTGATGTAGTATGGGTTAATTTGAACAGCTTTGATTAAAAGCTCCTGCGCCTCTTCTAACCGTCCACGCTTAATTAAAAGCGAGCCGAGATTGCCGTAAGGCCATTCAAAATCAGGATAGTCTTTAACGAGATTCTCAAACATTCGCTGAGCCTCATTCTCGTTAACAAACATCTGATTGTAGCCCTGAATATTTAGCTGTTCTGCCATTAGTGGAACAGGATAGCGCGGAATTTTAGAACGCAAAAACGATCGCGCCTTAATGCCAACCGGACCGTCTCCGTCTAGTTCAATGGCTGTTGTGAGGGCATCGCGAGCCTGTTCCGTCCAACCTACCTGTTTGTAGCGCACGGCCAACTGCCAATATTCTTCTGCGCTCAAATCTTCCGGCAACTCTCTCGGTGGCGGCTCCGCTTGCGTCATATCAGCTAAGGCTTGCCGCAATTTCTGCACGTATTCTTGAGCCTCAGCCTCTGACAGACCAATTGAAAGCAACTGTTCTTTCATGGCCGTAAGTGGCTCATCACTATCAGAATCTGCATCGCCATTTGAACCAGAGCTTTGATCTAAATCTTGACCAGAACCGGCAATAGAGTCTTGTCCTGAGTCTCTCTTTGAACTCTTACCACTGCCAGACCTAGAATCTCCAACAGTGCCGAGTTTGTCGTTTTTATCAACGGCCTCAATAGTCAGTTGCTGCAAAAGCTTAAGCAATGCCTGAGCGAAGTTAGCGCCAGCTTGGTGACCCAATACATACTGGTCATGGGGACCCACCACAAGTTTTCGTTCGTCGGAACCATCAGAAGTTTCATTGGCCTCCGAACCTGGTTTCAGCTCAGACGCTGATGCGCTGTCAGGGCTCTGTAAACCAGCCGAACCACCCTCTTCTGAATTCTCCGGTTCATCTTTCAGCACCGACTCTCTAAGACCGGCCGCCTGCAACTTTTGGTCGTTTTCAGATAAGCGCGAAAAAGCCTTAGCAGCATGATTATGGCGTCCCATCAGAGTATATAGCGCAATTAAGCGTTGATACTCCCGAGCGCTAAGCCCTTCAGGTACTTCTTCAGGGGGCTGACTCATGCAAAAGAATCCTTTTAGGACCGACTTAGGACCGACATAGACCTATTTAAAGCCAAGATAGGCCATTTCTAACCTAGAACCAAATTGATGGCTAATGGCGACCTAGTCTCAAACCTTGAATAGAACTTGCAGATCGAGGCGCCACTTGCCCACTATTAGCATTTACCCGATCTATCAAAGACCAATACAAGGGCTCGCCGGATCTTTGCGGTTGAGCAGCATCGGTTCGCTTCACATGATTCAATACTGGATCGCCCTTGAACAAATCGGAGCCAACTTCATAGAGCACCCGAGCGCCCACCAAACCATATCCAACCATTCTTGCCTTAGGCACTAAGCTAAGCACGCCCCCAGTAACACCTGCCGCATCTATTGCTGCATTGCGAACATAGTCACTGCGGTTACCGTAAAGATTGCTACTCGTTGCCAACTTCAAGTCGTTGTAGAGATCAATCGAATAAGCTGCGCCTAGCAAGGGCGCTGCCACTGGCCTGAACTTATAACCCAGACCCAATAGAGCAACATCTTTGCCAGCTGTAAGCACCGGGTTGCGGTCGAAATTAGTTTCTTTCTCGTAGTTGAAAGCAAAGCGATTATTGGGGTTATTGAGCAGAGAAACGACATTTTCAGAGGGCACAAGAAAAGCCTGGCCCGGTCTCTGGGGTGAAATATTAGTGGCAACACCGATAGTCTCGCCTTTAGCATTCTGCACCAATCCACCAGAATTTCCATGGTCTATGTGAAGGGTAGCGGCCACTCTAGAGGTGGCCAAATATTTCTCAGCATCAGGAATGTAAGCTTGACCAAAAGCATCTTTGCCGTAAAGAACAGGCACACCGTTGCGCCACTGATCAGCTTCGTACTTTGGTATCACCTCACCATAAGTGCTCATGGCTCGAAAAGTGCCTTGCGATACCTCAGCTCTGTCTACCCCATTTGGATGACCGACAGCGAACAGCTTTGAATAGCCAGAAAGATCAGCCGTCGAGCCAAACTTAACAGCCCGCGAACTATCAGCGCTCATTCCGTCAACTTTAAGCAAAGCCAGGTCACTAAACTCGTCAACCTTGGTCACCCGGGCAGCAAAATGCTCTCCACTTGGGGTAGCAATATCGATAGAGCGAGCATTGCCGATGACATGCAAATTGGTAATTATTTCATTGCCAGAACCAACGATAAACCCGCTACCGTAACCACGCGGCCCATCGACACTGCTAGTAGTGATTTTTACCGTAGATTGCTTAGCTTTATCGACCGTAGCATCAGAAATAACTTCATCAACTAGCTTCTGACCACTCAACTTGGCCGCCTGGTCACGGAAGTGGCTTGTCACCTCTCCCAGGTTCAGATTTAGGCGGTCATCTGGCATCAGTCACCCTTGCATAGAAACTCTTGCTACCAAGCTTTAATCTTCACGCGCGAAGTCATGGTAGTTGCAAACAAAATCCAAGTCAGTGGGGAAAATACGAAAAAATTTAAACTATCACGAGTTTTTCACCCTCTCTTTCATAAAGTAATTTCAGCAGCCACCCCTGCGCCACTACTCTGGAACGGAGAAACCGAATGTCAATCAGCCCACCACTAGAAAGCCCTGTTCTATCCTATGCTCCGGCTGTTAGCGCACCTCCACTCAGCACCAACGAAAGCTGGAACAATTTCAAATTACCCCAAGAATTTCTCTCCAACCTGCGCACCTTTGCCAATCCTGGTGAGACCCAAGAATTTAACCTGAGCCCATCCCGCGCGGTAGAGCCAAGCACCGCCTTAAACGTCGAAGCTAAATCCTCTGGCAAACAAGGCGATCACTTACTAATTCGCGGCAACGATCAACTTGACGCCATCAACAAACATCTTGATGCAGTGCCACTGAATAGAGTAATCAGCGGTGATTTAGTTGTACTAACTGGTCGCCCTGGCCGTCGCGAACAATGGGGTATTGTCACAGCCGGGAAAGATGGTCAACTTTATGTTCACCACACCGATAGCCGCTACTGGTCAAAAACCTCGTTGACCGAGTTAGCAGAAGGTTCACGCCTACTGGAAGCCTATCGCCCTCAGTCGAAATAAGAAGTAAGCCAAAATAGAAATGAGGTAGGATAGTAGATAGCTAATTTGAGGCTGTCACTATGCAGACCAGGCAACTCACAATTGCAATCTGGCTTGCTACGTGCGGCCTCTCTCTCTTTGAACCATCAGTGTGCGCGAAAAGCGCACCTACAAAGGCATATGTACTGACTCAGAATATCAAAAACTTCGGCCGCCAAACGATTTACATCAGCGATCAAGCCATCAAAGTCGAACAGCCAGGTGGCCTGCGGACAACCCTAGTAAAAGCACCAGATTGGCGAGCGCTAGTCATCAACCACGATTCTCACACCTATTTTCAAACTGACTCAAAAGCCAGCGCCCTTGTCATGCAGCGCATGATGCATATAGCAACCAGCGATCTTGACAAAGTAAAATGGACACCCGTAGAAGAATCAACAATTGCCGGAATAAAAGCATGCCGTTACGTTGATTCAAGACTAGCGAAAAACTGGCGACTAACCAGGCACGGCTTCGAAGAAATGGACGACTCCATGCGCATCAATGGCTTCTGGGCTGCAAAAGATGCAATTGTTTCAAGCGCAGCAGCTAATCAACTGGCCGGCATGCACGGTATGCCTCAAATTGGTCGAGTACCATTGAGGTTCATTCACGTTACCCTCAGTTTGCTGACAAAAGTGGTGATTGTTGACACTATAAGTTGCAAACAAATTAGCACAAAGCTGGCAGAGTTAAATTTACCTGCGAATTACAAACGCAGCCGTGGTGAATTCGACGCTCAACTCAAAGACTCAGGCCTGCTCGATGAGCTAATTCCACAATCGGCAAAACGAGACAAGCTATGAAAAATCTAGTTTCCAAAATATTTATTATAGGCTTTTGGAGCGGGACATTGATCTGCAGCAATATCAGTCAAGCCAGCGCAGAGAGCCAAAAACAACAAAGTAGCACCACAAAATCTCAATCACAAGATCGAGTACTAGACTTCCCTGAAAAATATTCGATCGGTCGACTCTACTTTTTTAAGAAGCTCGACCTATCTACAAACATGATTGAAACCAGCAACGCCACCGTGCGCAAGCTTGCCCAAGGGCGTGTGACCATCCCGCAAAAAGGCTATTCATTTCTGGTAGGGAACTACGCCTTAGGGGAAAATCTTCAACCACTGCAAAATCTGAAAGGCACGGACTTGCAAGCGCTCAAATTGAACAAACTAACCTTCAAAGAAGACGAACTTAAGTACTTAACTGGCATGACTGGCCTTAAGCGAATTGAACTAGACTCGACTGATGTTGGCGATCAGGGCCTAAAAACCTTAGCGAAATTACCTAACTTGGTCTACATAACATTAGCCCGGTCACTAGTAACAGGCAAAACTCTTGCCGACCTGGCACCGCTAAAGAAACTGACTGATTTGCAACTTGGACACAATGCCATTAGCGACGGCAACCTCGATGGAGTGGCCGCTATTCAAAGTCTAAAAGCCTTTCGAGTACAGTCTTGCCAAATCAAAGACAAAGATTTAGAACCGATCAGCCGCTTAAAAAACCTAGAATCTTTGACCCTGCATGAAAACAAAAAGATTACAGACAAAGGTCTAAAGTACTTAGCCAAGATGACTAAATTAGAGTATCTAGACTTGGGCCAAACTAGCATTACTCTCAACGGCCTAAAGGTCTTAAAAAACTGCCCGCTAACCAGCTTGCACTTTGCTTTTGGACAATTTAAGAAAGAAGAACTAGCTCAAATCAAAACTATTTTTCCCAAAGCCGCGATCACAGAAGAGAGCAGCGGCAGCCACATGGATCCTACTTTGTTTGCCCCTCTGCACTAGCTAGACCAGATCTTCTATCTTGGCGCAACTTAAGGCGCGCTGCCCACAGCCTCAACATACCATTTACCATTTTGCACCCGTAGTGTATAAAGCCAGTCAGAGTTGTAGCCAGCCAACCTGAGCATCTTCACTCTAACTTTAACCAAATCACCCTGCCGAGCACCCACAGAAAAGTCGCTGTCGGGCGGTGAGGTACTAAGCCAGTGATGGCGCGAAACCGAAGTAATGTAAGCAGACTTATTATTATTGAACTTAGCCTTGTATGCTGGTGCCAGATCATCCCAGGCTATTTCAAATTCTTTGAAGGCAATAGCACGAAAATGGTACTTTAAAAATTCACTAGCAGTGGTATCGCGCACTGACCTAATTCTATCCATTGCGGAATTGGACGAACCAAACGAACTAGACGAACTCGATGAATTAAATGAATTAGCTGAATCGGCAAAACGAGGGCTGTTCACTGGTGCTGACACCGGAGCTGAAACTGCCACAGGTTTTGAAGCCGGAGTGCTAAGTGCTACTACTTCCTGACGCTTGGTTGCTTCAGGCGTAACTTCAGGCTTACTGACCAACTTTTGACTACTCAAAACAGCATCATAATCAGGCAGACCCGGACGAGGTCGCACTGGCTGGCAGGCAATAACCAGATCTTTGCCTGTCCATTTGCTCGACTCTAGAACAGGAGTCTGCAACACACCGCGCTCTTGCACAACTTCTTGCTGCACTTTATCCTTGACGAAATTGAATACATCAGACACATCACTGGAGCTGCCCTGCTTTTGCAGACCCTCAATTAAACTTCTTGTAAATACAGAATTGGGATATTGCTTAGACTCCCACGAGGTCTGATTCTTATCGCTAGAGCAAATTACCAGCTGACCCGAGCCCTGGGCGATAGTGGCGGCATCAGCATTAGCCTGCCGTACTATGCCTTTACTTTCACTGGCGCCTCCAGCATGGCAAGTGTCTAAAACCACCAAAACTCTGTCACTGTGCACTCTTTCGCGAATGGTATCAGCCAGGTGCTGCATCGGTATGCCGGTGGTAAAAAGCTTAGTTGGATTGGTATTGTGAGCCACCACATAATTGATGCCGCGAATATCAGCATCAGAAGAACTGCCATGACTAGAGATGAAGATTACCACCAGATCGTCAGGCAAAGCCGCTCGTGGTAACCAGCTATCACCGAGCTGATCGAGAATGTTTTCTTTGGTCGCCTTTTCATTAAGCAAGAGGCGAACATGGTCTTTAGCAAAGTTGCCCTTGGTGATCAAATAATTGTAGAAATCTTGGGCATCTTTGGCGGGATAACGCAAGTTCAACGATGGGTCAGAAAACTTGCTGATGCCAACTACCAGGGCCCACTTATCAGTCACTGGTCGATTGGCAACGTTACTTTCAGCCCCTCCAGGCTCTTCACGACCGGCCGCCCACGCCGCAGATTGCCAGGTAACAGTGGCCCCAGAAACAGCCAACAAGACCGCAAGCTTCAGGGTAAAAACAGCACCTGTGACCTTTTTGAGATTTGCCAACGAGAAACCTAGCCGTGCCAATTTAGTTGTGCACCCTCCGATAAGCTGCTATATAGAATTCCACGACTCGACAAAGGTGAAACCGTCAATCAATGTCACTATCCGCACCGCTGATTAAAACTGAAAGATTGCTACTGCGCCGCTGGCGCGAAGCTGACTTACATCCCTTCGCCGAGCTCAACCAAGATGATTTGGTGATGGAGCACTTTCCCAAAAAACTAAGTCACGAAGAAAGCAATGCCATGGTCGAGCGCATCGAAAGAGCCTTTGAAGAAAATGGTTTTGGTCTCTACGCAGTTGAATTAAACGCCAACGAAGAATTCATCGGTTTCGTCGGCCTGTCAGCGCCTCGCTTTGAAGCAGCTTTTACTCCATGTGTGGAAATCGGCTGGAGGCTGGCCTACAAACACTGGGGCTATGGCTACGCTCCAGAGGCAGCGCAAGCAGTTCTGGCTGATGGCTTTGAACGCGTCGGCCTCAAAGAAATAGTTTCATTCACTGCCACCTGCAACAAAAACTCGATGCGTGTAATGGAAAAAATCGGCATGACTCACCGGCCAGAAGATGATTTTTTACATCCAGCACTAGCTGATGGAGACCCACTCAAGCCGCATGTGCTCTATCGCAAGAGTAGAGGCTAAATTAGTGAGCAGTCGATAGAAGAAATCCTCGTTGATTGAGCCCAAAGATCTTTTCAATGAAGGCATTTCCTCAGGTCTTGATCCGCTCGTAATCTCCCCATTGAACAATGGTTCAGCAGAAATAAAATGGACGAACGCATTAACCGGAGAGACGTCATGGCTCAGCCTCAAGAATTGGAAGCCGCCCATCGAGAAATTGCTGGCAAGCCAGCCGCTGCCCACGACGCTACGCTCAAGCTCTATGACGAATCACAAAAACTACTGATGGAGTCTTCACTGGTGGGCAAGGTTACCACCTCGATTTCGGAGGCACCAGACAAAAGCCAGACTCTTTCTCTTCAGTGGTTTGATCGCGAGCAGAGATACAATCAAGCGTTCATTGAGCCAGGGAAAACTTATGAAATTACAGCCCCTATGGCTGGATGCAAGGGAGATCCACGTTATCTAGCAATATATGACAGCCAAGGGAAACAAATACTTGATGCCAAATCAATCGGCAATATAACTACAGTCGACAAGTCACCAATCACGAACTCAGATTTGAGCAACGGTCAATTGCGATACACGGACAACTTCCGATCATTGTGGTGGTGTGACGATAATGGTAAGTTTACCCAGCGCTCGCTGGCTCCTAATCATGCCTTCATAGCCAGCGATAAACCATTTTCAAAGTAAGCGCAAACTAGCAGCAATGCAATTTAGCCAAGCACATGCATTACTATTTCAGCTTTCCACCATAGCGGTTAGAGCGCATCGAAAAATTTGCGCATGGCTTTCAAATACATAGGAGTATCAGTGACAGCCACATAGCAATGGGCTGAATCTGGCATGAACAGCGATGTTGCCGGGGCAGAAGCAATCTTACTTAAGGTTACACCTTGCTGCGGTGAACAAGTAATATCTTGTCCTTTAGTGAGAATCAGCAGTGGTGGATGCTTCCCTTTTACAAAAGTCGAATTATCGTAGCGCGGCTCAGAAAACATCTGGGTAGGATAAACATTTAAAAGCGGCACCCACTCTTTCAGTGTCACCTCAGGCGACACGAATGGTGAATCCAAAATCACACCATCCACAGGCACTCGGGCTGCCACATATGACGAAACTCCTGTGCCCATAGACATGCCGTAAAGCACTATGGGCGTGGCCAACGACTGCCGCACAAATTCATAGGCCGACAGGCCATCGTTACCCAACTTCTTATAGCTAGCTTCGCCCTCGCTATGGCCAAAGCCCTCATAATCGTACAAGAAGACGTTATAACCCATCTCCAAAATTGTTAGGGCTGGCATGCAGTTTATGTAATTTGCAAGATTATAGGAATTACTCGGATTAATAATCACAGTACCCTTAGCAGTGCCTCGCTTAGTCTTAAAGTAGACACCATGTAGATAGACTGGCGGGCCAGGCCTGTTCAAAACAGGAAAGAACATGTTCTCACCCACACAGTTGCCCATGATCAGTGGCGGATAGCGATCCGAGAAATCTTTGAACGGATGCACAGCCATGAACTCATAAAGTGGCTCGTTCAAGGCCGGACAAAAACCGGCGTAGACGACCGCTACAAAAATAAGCAAAAAGAGCCACTGCTTTCGGGCGTCAGCAGCTTTCTTTATCGATTTTGGCCGGCGAAAAGTTGTTGCCATTGCTGCACCTAGCTCAAATTCTAGCCTAGGTTTTGCCAGCTCTATGAAACGCTACAACCAATCACTTAATGAAGTGTTGGTTGTGCCTGTGAAAACTCAATAATCGAACCTGATGCGTTTGGCCTGCTGGTCGACCGTGTAGCCACGATTAAAAACTTTCGGCCCGATTAGCGGGTGGCTCAATCCATTGGCGTAATCAACCGGCAAGCCCATTTTAATCATGTGGCCAACCTCTACACGATCAGCCACTCCACGACGATAGCCGCGACTAGTCACACCCAGAGGCCCTTGCATGGAGGGATGAATAACAAGTCCTTCCGTACCACAACCAGTATCAAAACAGGCCTTGATTGGATGACCATTGACAAAAATCTCGACCATCATGCTGTTTCCTTGTTTTTCAAAAGGAAGGGAGAATTTGTCATTTCTGTCAGGCTTTGCCATAACCGAAACACTACCAGCGGTGGCAGTCCTCTCATCCCCCTCAAATGGCGCCTTGGTCAGTCGTAAATAATAGTCATCTACCTGATACGAATACTCTTTGAAGAAATTTTGACCAATAACGCTGCAATTGGGTTCAGATATGAAAATGGTATCAATCTTACGAGTAATATCCTGAATAGAGATTTCTGTTTCAACCATTCGTCCAGAGATAAGACCATAGACACGGTGGACACCAACAACTTTTCCTTGCATCAGTTGATCTCTTGAAACTAGATCAGGAAAATCAGCAACGCTAAGAGTGCAAACCTCTGCACCAGTGTCAAATACGACCCGACAATACTTACCGTTAATCTTTGCCCGCACCCATAAATGTCCGTTAGCACGCTCAAGCGGAATGCGGGTCTTCTCTGGCAACTTCAGCCATTCAGCCCTAGTCAGAGGTTTTCGAAACTTCGATAGATTCTCCAAAATTTTCGCGGCAAGAGCCGAACTAGCTTTGTCTCTCTCAGCATCTTCAGGCTTCAACAACTGGTTCTTGGACGCTGTTGCTGCACCTCCATCCAAATAATTAGAAGCAAGCTTTGCCTCAGCAGAATTAGGCCAGATCTGCACTAAGCGCTCAAAAATAACCTTGGCATGTGATGTATGCCCAAGCTGAATGTAGCAAAGACCCAGATAATAATGCGCCGTTGCCCCCTGCTTTGAGTCAGCCAGGTCTCTAAATGCCAGAGAGGCAGATTGATAGTCCTTCTTCTGAAACAGAGCAATAGCCTTAGTCATGGCATCTTGGGCGAAAGCAGTGCCTGCAGACAGAAATAGTGAAAGAAGCAGCGACAATGCCAACACGCAACCGCAAGATGCAGCCGGAAGCTGCCTTGCGACGTTTACACGGCCTAGCCTTTTACTTAAAACTTTGAAGAAACCAAGAGAAATAGTCAAAGCTGCCGCCGCCAAAATTGAGTTATCTTTCTAATGCAAATTGACTACTATTGTACGGGAAACCTTAGAATCTGTCGGAATAAGTAATTTGATAAAACAGCAATACAGCGTAGCCTTCTTACTGAGCTTGTTAGAGCTTCTTTCGCTTGCAGCCGGCGACAGAGCGGCATTGGCGCAACCGACTAACTACGCCCAAGCCTATCGACAGCAGCAACAAGCTTTTGAGGGCGATGACGAAGAATCAGACTACAGCGACGAGGGCGAATATCAAAGCTCTGCTGGCATAAATCGCCGCCCACAAGCTATAGGTACAAGCAACAGCCAAAGCTCCAGCTTCGCCGAGATTGACCAGCTTTTTGCCAATTCACTAGGACGTTTTGGCGTTCCCGGTGCTTCATTTAGCGTCGGCTATCGCGGTCAAATTATTTACGCCAAAGGATATGGCCTGGCCGACGTCAGCCAGGGTCGACCCTTTACCCCCGATACTCCTTTCTGCATAGCTAGCTGCTCTAAGGCGGTTGATGCTATGGCCATTTTGCACCTTGTCGACCAGGGCAAATTGTCGCTAGACGACCGCCTTTACGATATTCTTGGTCGCCCCAATTTAAGAGCAAATGCCGACCCAGCCGTGCGTCAAATTACAGTAAGACAACTACTGCACCACTCTGGCGGATGGGATCGCAACGTTCCCTACGATACCAAAATGATGAATGCCATGGCCCACAGGGGAACAATTCCCTTTGAAGAACTACTGCTCAATGCCATGAACTTCCCTCTAGATTATCCACCAGGAACCAAAGCAATCTACTCTAACTTTCAATTCACGGTAGTACGAGTGGTCATCGCCAAAGCCTCTGGTATGGGCTATCAGCGCTATGTAGAAGAACAAATATTGGCGCCACTGGGAATTGTCGACATGCACCTGGAAGAAACCAAAGGCAATTATCGCCCCAGCGAAGCGCGGCGATACAATCCACAGGGAAAGGAACTGCCGGGCGGCCGTCCAGCCTATCCCCTAACCGGCCCCATGGGCTCTTGGGTCTGCTCGACAAACGACATGGTCAAACTGTTCATGGCTCTAGATGGTTCCGATGGGCGCCAGCTATTCAGCCAGTCTGCCAGACAGGCCCTGGTGGCGCCAGTGCCACCACCAGTACCACCACGACCAAACGGCTTTCACTTTGGCCTTGGTCTTGATCGGGTTTATCAAAATGAGAATGGCACTGGCTATATGAAAAACGGTGGCGTTGCCGGAGTGCACGCTCAAGTAGAGCACCTACCTGGCGACATAGATTTCTGCGTCTTTTTCAATGGCGCGGGTCATCCAGATCAAGGCAAGAAAGTAATTGGCTTTGTCTGCGACAACATTAGAAAGATACTGGCCGATACAAAGTTCCAGGCGAGGGCGGAGCACTAGGCCCCTCTTCAAACTGAATTTTGCGCAGATAGTCGCCGTAATTTTCTTCCACCGAGCGTGGAGCAAGGCGATGGCCGCGCACTGCCACTTTAGCCTTCAGACCGACATTAACTTCATCTTTAGGGTGCAGCACTAAATCATTGATGGCATCAACCACGATGTCGGGTTCATACATCACTCCCGGATTGATTTTGTGACCAGTATAGTTGGCTCCATTAGTCCAAAACTGAGTATTGGTCGGCAATGGATTGACTGTACAAACATGAATATCTTTGAGCTTATCGGCCTTTAACTCGGCACGCAAAGCATCATCGAAACCGACAATACCAAATTTGGTGGCACTGTAAGTGGCGTAATAGGCAATAGGGATTTTACCAGCCATAGATGCCACATTTATCAAAGTGCCATGGCCTTGCTTTTTAAACTGATTAACGGCGAAGTGACTACCGTTCACCACTCCAGTCAAGTTTATATCGATCATGCGAGCCTGATCGGCTAAGGGAATGTCAGTGAAGCGGCCGAAGGCGCCTACTCCAGCATTGTTGATCCAAACATCAATTTGCTTAAACTTGGTCAAAGCCGCCTCAGACAAGGCCTTCACTTGCTCGGCCTTGCTAACATCGGTGGCCACAGCAAGGGCATTAGGGCCACACTGTGAGGCAATCTGCTCAAGCACTTCACCCCGGCGAGCGGCCAAGACCACATTAGCTCCCCTGGCAGCAAACCGCCGCGCTACGCCCTCACCAAAGCCACTAGAAGCCCCTGTAATAACGATTGTTTTGCCGACCAGGTCTGCTTTCTTGTTGGCTTTGTCTCTGCCCTTGGCTTTAGTACTATCTTGGGCTTCATCTTTGGCAATGTCATTGGCACTACTAGCGGCAACGGCAGACGAAAACAAGGCGATAACTACACAAACCGAAGTGAAAGCAAATCTCTTCAATAAATCTCCTAGAGCAAACCAGGCTGCAATTTAGGCTGCTGAGCGACAAGCCTATAATAACCGTTTTGCCCCAACAGTTAGCAAACTGTTTGCCGCTCTCGGAGATGAAACTGGCAGCCACTAGGATCGGAACTAGTGACTGGAAATATTAGCCAGCAGAAAACATCACGCAAAAAGGCAGGCGAATGACGAAATCAAAGAAGATTTTTGTTTGCTTCTCGGTGACATTGATAGCTTCAGCCTTACTAGGCACGCCCTTGGTCGCGCTCTATTTGGCACTCTCACCAAAAGAGCTTGCACCATACCTGCTCTTCCCCAAAAAGATAACAAATGCCTACAAGAATATCTTCCTCAAACCATACGGTGTAGCTGGCGAGCAAGTAAACGTGCCCTTAGCAAACGGTGGTCACCTCAGCGCTTTCTACTTCCCCAGACCCCACGCACCGTATACAGTGTTAATTAGCCACGGCCAAGGTCAAATGGAACAACAAATTGGCCTAGCGCACGCAGCTCTAGCCAGCAATCTCAACGTACTCATTTATGACTACGAGGGTTACGGCGAAAGCACAGGAAAGGCCAGCACAAGCAACCTGTTGAGCGATGGCATTGCGGCCTATGATTATCTGATAGAGAAGAAAAAAGCCAAAGCCAAGCAAATAATTGCCATGGGTAGCTCCATGGGCACAGGCATTGCCGCGAACACGGCCTTAAAAAGAGATTGCGCCGCCTTGCTATTGGTTGCACCATACAACAGCCTGGCGCAGGCTGCTTGCGACAACATCAACTACTTCAAACTCTATCCATCCTTTCTCTTCCCCCAACCTGATATAAGCTGCATGCCTTTCATGGTCAAAGATAAGCAAAAATCAAACCCATCAGAGGCCAATGCAGCAGGACAAACAGCAAGCTGTTCAGCGGCTCAGCCTGTGGTTATAATCCACGGCGCTCTAGACCAAAGAATTCCAGTCACCCACAGCAGACAACTGATAGCGGCCTACAAAGAAACTCATCAAACAAAAGTACAATCAAGTGCACAAAGCAAAGACGACTCAAATCTCCGCTATGTAGAGCTTCCCAACTGCCATCATGGCGATTTTTCACTCAACATAATCACTGACGAACTCAATGGAATAGTGGCTCGCTTGGAAGCATCGAAGAAAAGTCTGCTATCGAAAAAATAGGCGAACTATACGCCAAGCTTTTCAGCGTGCAGGTCAAAGCGTTTTTGCGCTTCTCTCACTTTATCGGTTTCACCAAGCTCCATCAGCTTCTTCAAATACCAACGCAAGGCTCTGACAACATTTGGATGCTTTTGACCGAGCTGGTATTGCATGGCATAAATGCCATCCTCGCCCTGAGAGAGCAGATCTTCCACTCCCTCTTGCCGACAAACACTATAGATCATGCTGGCACGCATGTATTCAGCACTGCCAGAGCCGAGTGTAAGCTCTAACAGCTCCATGCAAGAGAACAACAAATCTCGTGCATCCGAGAGGTTGCCATCAACGACATACATAACGGCCAAATCGCTCATAACATAAGCTAGCTGCACCGCGCCGTCTTCATTGAGGTCTTCCAAAATGAGCATGGCCTGGCGCAACTCTCTTTCAGCAGAAGCATGGTCGTCACGTTCCAGATAAATCTGAGAATGAAAGCGTAGAGCAACAGCATAAAGCTCTCGCAATGCAGGCTCGCTAGCTCCCGACAAGGCGTGCATCGCTTGATCTAGATGCTTTTCTGCATCTTTCCACTTCTGTGTGGCAATGTACATTGCCCCAAGACCAACATGGCAAGCATTTACGGCAAAGTCACGGTCTTTTAGCTGCTTAGCCTGCTCGATAGCTCTGAATAAAAGTGTTTCGCACTGGCGAAACTCACCTTGCTGATAAGCACCTTTAGCAGCGCTGATGCGAGATTTCCACATCTTAGTGTCGTGATCTTTTGACTCGATGGCGTCGGTGAGATGTTTTTGAGACATAACTTGAACCTTTAATCGGCTGAGAGCCAAGACTTGCGAAGTAGTAAAGATACCAGAAGAACTCGCTGAAATTCATTACAACGAGCTAAGTGTGAGGATTAGTGATCATTTGGCAGGCCAAACGCCCTCTCTTCACCTTCAAGGACAGGAACAGAACCAGACAGCAATTTTCCTGTCCGCGCACCGTAAATCGCCACTGGCGCGTAGCCAAAAGCCTCACACTTGCTCAAAAGCGACGGTCTGTCAATTGATTGCATAACACCTTCAGGATCAAGCATAAAATCGCTGAAGATCTTTCGCCCACGGGAAATCAAGCCAGTTAGTAAGTTTTGAAGATCCTCATCACTCCAACCCTGATTTAAAACGAAAGGAGCTTGCGGCAGATTACTGGCCAAAGCACGCTGAATAACTTGCGAATGCATCTGGGCGAATCCAGCAAGCTCTTTATCTGGCAAAGCTTCTAAGGCATTCCAATAGCTCAGATAGTGATCTTCAAGAAAGAATGGCGAAGCTTCATCAATCAGCGCCGAATCAACAATTTTCCAAAATTCATCTTCAGTCATTGAGCACTTAATTAATTGGTGGGCCAATTGGATCGATTAGTTAAGCCTTAACCTTTTCTTTCCCAAAATAGGACTATAACGTAATTACGAACGTTGGAGTCCTAAAATGAGTATTGTAATTACCCGCCTAACAGAAGTTGAAGTTGCCTCAGCAGATTCAACAGAAGTGCGGTGGTTGTCGGAATCTGAGATTGAGCTTTTAAGCAATCGACTAGTTGAAATTGTCTACGAAGAAATGGCGAAAAAAGAAAGCAATCTTCTCACCAAATTAAATTATCCAGCTCGCTAAATCAAATTCTTCAGCTCGGGTATATAAGCCCAGTAAAGCACCAATATAGTGGCGCAGTAAGGGCTGAAGGAGATAGATGGGCAAGAATATTGGCAACAAAGCTAATAGCAAAATTGGTCGGGATAAAATCGCCCGGCAGCTAACCAAATTGATTTTGCTGACTGTAGTTCTCGCCACTCCTTCAGCAGTATTCGCTGCAAAAATAGACGCCGCCTCACTAACAGCAGATTTCGCCGCCCGCGATGCCATGCCAGAAACGCGGGTGCCACAATCAAAATGGTACGAACGAGGTCGCTTTGACTCTTGGGGACCACGCGCTTTAGAATATCCCGCTCCTAACATTCCCAGCGGCTCTGACCCAATTCAATGGCAAAGGGCGCGAGTTATTGCTGTGGCTGAAAAATACATTGGCCTTCCTTACAAACATCACCACATACCCGCCTGGTCACCGGATGAAGGGCCTGGCCTAGACTGTTCCAATTTCACCTCCTGGGTCTATAACTACGGCCTGGGAATGAAACTCAACAGCGACGTGCACAAGCAAGCCGAAGGCCCACAGGCCCAAGGTAGGCGGCTAAACCCCGGCGAACCTTTCGTTGCCGGAGACCTACTCTACATTCTCAAAAATGACCGCTCCGAAGTCTCCCATGTGGTGATTTACATTGACGAAGGCCATGTTATCGACTCACACGATGGCAGTGTGCAAATACGCGAGTTCAAGGGTTGGTATCGCTCGCACTTATCCCACGCTCGCAGACTAATTGAATAATTTCGGCTCCAATAATTACAGCTTCAGTTAGCGCTCTGAGTATTTCCATCTACTACTGCTGTGTGGAACCACCGGTGGCGCTGGCAGCTCCAATACAACTCATTTTGGAAGAAGCATTCGGCCCCAGGCCTGTGCCAACTGGCAACCACACTTTCACGCGGCAAGCTGAAGGCAAATTGTCGCCAACAACGCTGTCGTAGTTGGCGTTTAAGATTATCCGTGCCGGCGCCACAGTCTTCATAACCGGGGCAGAAAGAGCTGCGATCTTGAAAGTTAGGTCGCCATCGGCATCGGGCAGCTTAGCGTCTATATCGTGCTTGTAGAGCTTCATTCCAGCGCTAGAGGCATAGCTTTGCTCTTGGTCATGGGCCTCAAGCTCGGCAATGTTCTTCAATACTTCAACATTTGACTCGGTATTAACCACGCGACCGCACTGCCAGCCAGCAAGCAGCGGCTCCTCAACTTTCATCCAGGGCAGATACATAGCGTAGGTCTTGTTGATTTCTTCAAACTTCTTTTCCATTGCTTGCTTGGCTTCTTTTTTCGCCACTATAGAGAGTTGCTTGCGCTGCAATTCAAGAGTCTTGGCTGAATCACGCGACTCGTCTAAAAGCTCTTCTGCTAACGAGGCTAAGCCCGGATACTTCTCTTTGCACTCGTCGAACTGTTGCCGACCAGCAAATACTAATTGGCGATTGCGAGCAATCATATTGTTCATTTGGCCAATGCGATCTTTGTCATTCAACTTACGAGCCGCAGCCAGAGCCATTTCGTTTGCCGATGCCTGGAGGCGATTATGCTCAAAGAAAAGACCACCATAAGAGTAACCAATCAGCAAAGACACAGCCAACAAACCAATGACGATCATGGCTAAAACCAGTACAGAGCCATTGCGGGACCGCATCTGGGCAGAAGACTTTCTATTCTGCCTCAAGCCTTTGCTTCCGAGCTTATTAGTACTTGAGCTCATCTCCATTCCTCTTTATCAACTATTCGTTGACGAAATACTGAGAAGTAACAGGATTCCTACTGAAGTTTTCCCAAGGAGAAGAAGTATGCAAATGCAGAGTAATCGGACTAGTAAAACCTGGCAAACCCGCAGCCGAACTAAAAAGCGGAGCAATAGAGCAATCAGCCGAAAGCTCCATGCTGTACAGACTTGGCTCAAAACTTCCATCAGGCAACCACTCAGATGGAATCGAAACACCGTTGGGCACTGATATTTGACTAGAGCCGTTCTTGGAAATTATTGTCAACTTCAATTTTGGATTGGCGATGGTCACGGAACACTTTTCCGAAATCGAAGTAAACCATGGGTCTTTAGTAAACATATCGTAGGCCTCAGTGCGCTTTTCGCAAAGAACTACACGGTGAGCCATTTCGGTCATAGCACCTTCAACGATCAAATAACGAATAGGAATAATGGCAATATTGAAAAGTGGCGCAAAAACAAAGGCTATGAGCACAATCAAACCAACAGCAAACTCGGTAAGGCCATGACCACTGGCTTTTCTGCGCCTGCTATGAAAACTTAGTTTTGGGTTTCCGCTGGTTCGAGTGCCATTCATGGTAAACACCTATTTGCCGGTAAAAGCAATACGGCCACTCTGAGGTATTTAGGACGGATATAGGGTATTTTCACAAATGCCTCTAAAAATTGACATCCATCTGTTATAGCTAAAGCACTTAACAAGCAAGTGCAGTCAATCAGTTAAGAAAAGCAGGTCAAGAACGGCATGACAAGCAACAATCTGGCAGAAACAGAAGAGCGGACAAACTGCAAACCAATTGCCAACAAACTGACAGCCCGCAGTAAAAACGGCCAGGGCATCGTCGAGCTTGTCACCGCCCTGGTTTGCTTGGTTCCTGTTGGCCTAGTGCTAATCGACTTAGGAGTTGTAGCAATCGGCGCTGGAATAAACGACGCCGCCTGTCGTGATGCCGCCCGAGCAGCCGCTTCGGGACCGCCTTCTGAGTTAACCCTGGCTGATAATCGCACTATCGGACCAGACAAATCGCCTTACCAGCGGGCTCAATCGGTAATCAAAAAAATCTATGCCACCAATGTTCCAGCCAAGATCCGTCAAAACATTGAAGCAATTGAAACTATTAAAGACGTTCCAGCCATAGAAGCTGGCGGCGCTGTCGACGGCGAAGTTAGCGTTAAAACTACAATTGATGTTTATCCACCATTCATTGTCGGCAAAGTCGTAGGAGATGGCGGCATCGCTCTTTCTGCCAAGCACATCGTGCCCATTACTTATGTCATGCCGGCCACTGCCCCCTAGGCTGAACACTAATAACATTCGAATTGAGAACGCAAAAGGAAAGAGGTAGATAATGTTCTACCTCTTTCCTTTTGCGTCTGCCACTTAGCGATATAGCACAGTCTTCATGCCGTCTTGCTCAGAGTAAATATTGAGAATTAGATCAGCAGTAAAGCCACCATCAAAGTCGTTACCGTCTGATGGAGCTACTTGAAAGCCGCGACTAGTTATCTCGTTGACGATATCGGTATAAGATTCATTGGGCAGGCGCACTTGAACAATTGGATTTTTATTGACAAAGGTATCTAAAGCTAAGCGCAAAACGGCATTAGCAGCAGCTTTTCGCTCTTCACTAGAAGAGCTAACCCCTTTGTGTTTGACCTTCAGGCAAACACCCTCGCCCTGGGGTAAATCAAACTTGCGCTGCTTTTCCATGCCATAAGCTTTTCCGTTGTTGAACCAAAGATACTCATAAGCAACCTTTTCGTCTTCTTTATTCGGCGCATAGTAAGCCACTTGCACCTTCTCAATTTTCTTTAGCGAAGAACCTTCATACTGAAATTGTCTTTCCAAAGGCTTGGTCTCTAGCTCCACCACCCAGTCATAAGGGTTAGAAACCATGCCGTCAGCCATTACTTGCTGGGCGGCCGAGAACGCTAAAACGAGGGCTAATGCTAGTGAAGGGATGCCGGTGAGATGGCTTCTGCGCCATTTTCTCAAATTCATGGATCAATCCTCAACTCTGCCACAATCTAATTAACTCGGATGCCGCGCCTGGACTTTCTTAGTATCTTCAAATAGTCATTTAGTAATTTCTGCAAGAAGAGGACCCTTGGGGGGATCCTCTTCTTCACCTTGAACCAGAACTAAAGCCCAGCAGTCGCTAAATCTACAGCTTTCTTAGCGTCTGGCATACCCCAACCGAAGTAGGGATTCCAACCAGGAACTGAATTAACACAGCTTGCTTTAAGAATCTGCTCAACAGCAATGTTAGGTAGTGCTGGATTTCTCGTGATGATAAGAGAAGCTACAGCAGCCACAATCGGAGAAGAGAACGACGTACCATCGACAGCCCCTTGTGTGCCATCGATATTGGTGACGACAATTCCCTTACCTGGTGCGGTGAAATCTACTGAAGTACCCCAGTTGGAAAAGTCAGCGAGACTGCCGCTAGAGTCAATTGCAGAAACAAAGTTGATATAGGGGCAATTGGGTGTGCCGTCGAAAATTCCATCATTGCCTGCAGAAAGGAAGATTAGACCCTGGCGTGCATAATAGAATTCAGAAAATATTTTGTGCAAAGGGGCATGTATTGCTGCATTATGGAAACCATAGTAGGGTCCGCCATAGCTAATATTGACGATTCTGGCACCAGAAGTGAAGACTTTAAACATGGCACAAGCGATAGAGAGATCGTCAGTCATAGCTGATGTACCAGGTGCGCCATCGGCAATGCGAATGGGATAAATACTTCCTTTCGGTGCAATTCCTGCACTGACTTGCGAATTATTCATAGTACCAACAGCACAGGAAGCCACCCAGGTGCCGTGTCCGTGTTGATCAGTGTTGGCGCCAGATGATGCTTCTGCTGCGATTACGCCTGCAAGATCTGTTACGCCTGGTAAACTACCGCCTGCCATTAAAATGCCACCGAGGGCCTTGGCAGCAGCGGTGTTAGCATCAAAGCCTTTCTCCACCTTGCCGCTCAAATCAGCGACTCCGGCCTGACAGCCAGAATCTAACACAGCAATTTTGGCACCGCCTTGCCCCTTATCCCAAGCCTTGGGGCAATTCATTGCTGACAAATGCCATGAAGTTGAAAAATTCGGATCGTTAGGCACCACATTAGCGCTATAGCGATAGTTGCGACCAACAGCGGCGAAATGCTTTTTATCGCCTGTCAATTTCTTTTCGGCTTCGGCGAAGTGACCCTTCTCAGTGCGCACCACAAGCATCTTCATGCGTCCGTCACCGAGAGTAGCAACAACAGTTCCATGAACGCCTTCTAGCGCTTCTTTAATATCATCGTTATCTGCTTTCATGTCAGGGCAAATGAGCAGAGTGTCTGGCTCCCAGGTGACATTAGGTCTAACCTGTTTTTTCACAGATCTATTAGTAGGAGTTTTCAATTTCATTTCTGAACTGAGAGCAGGCAATTGCATTGCTCCCAAGATCATTGAACACGACAGAGCTGTGGCAAACAGCCGTTGACTTTGCCTGGACACCAATCCGGAAACTTTGCGTATCATCTCTTTGCGCTCCATTGGTAAGTAAGGACTCCCCTCCGTACGAGAGCCTCAACAGGGCGCACAAAATAATTAGGCCGGTTCGTAAAATACTGGCCACATTATTGAGAACTACTTAATTACCGATGTGATTGCCGTTGTTGTGGAAACCATTAGCAGCATTGGGGTCAATACCATTTGGATAGGCAGCATTCTGGCCCGTAAGATTGTTTTGATTTAGGTTTTGGTTCAGGTTTCGATGCCTGCGCCCACCGCGCCCGCGCCGACCACCCAGTAGGCCACGAGAAAGCCCTCTAGTCATGCGACCAGCGCCCCGCATCACACTGCGGCCCCCAACCCTACCACCAATGCCACGATGACCGCCCCGTCTGGCTTCTGCTGGCTCAATTGCAATCATTCCTAACAGCAATGTCAAAGCCACAAACAGCGCCAAGTATCTAATAGAAAAAGCCTTTGTAGACGGGGCCCTGCTTGCCAAGGTTGCCTTCCCCAGACCAGTACTTGCATTCACCTTGTTCACCAACGTATTACCTCCACAGAGCGTCCTCGATCAGAAAAGACCCATAATAGGTAATACGTCATGAGCTGGGAAAAAGTTCAATTGAAAAAAATTTCCCCAAAATCGCCCTTGCTATCACCATAGCAACGCAACCCTCCAGGTAACTGGCCCCTAGCACCCCCCTTTACAAGGCCAATTCAAGATTGTACAGTGTTTTATGTACAACCTTGGTGATTCAATGACAGATATCGCGCACAAAAAAAACCTTAAGAAGCTCGGCAAGACGCAGGCACGTGAGCAGTTTGCTCCACTCGTTGAGTCACTCTCCAAAATTGGTGGTGTTGTTGAAGTAACAGACTACGGAAAAGTAGCTGCGGTCATGCTTGGTTACAAAGACTATCTCTGGCTTCTAGCCCAATCAAATCAACCCTTCAAGCCGAAGCGTCAGCTAGCGGGCTCCGCCGTGCTTGTCGGTGATTTAGAAGAAGCAAGCAATAAAATTACTCAATCTGTTCTTGATTCAATTGCTAGGTCCACGAAAGAACTATGACTGCGCCATTACTTGTTACCGACACGCACCCACTGGTGTATTACATAACAGCGCAATTTCGCAAGTTGCCAAACAAAGTCAAGAAAGCATTTGACAGCGCCGTGTCCGGACGCTCCGCAATTTTCATTCCGGCAGTGGTGCTCTGGGAACTCTCACTACTCATAAAAGCTGGGACGGTTAAAACGGCAATTCCACTTGAAGAATACGTTCAAGAGCAATTCTTTGCAAAAGCAATATCAATTGTCGATATTGAAACCGAGGATATAATCCGCTCTCACAACCTGCTATTCAGCAAAGACCCATTTGACGTATTGATAGTGGCTATGGCTCTTCGAATCGACTGCCCACTAATTACAGGGGACAGACTAATTCACGAAACCAGTCCATGCGCAGTCTTCTGGGACTAAACCCATCACCAAAGCCCGAACTCTTGCTGAAATCCAGAAACGGCCAAAACCAAACCTCAAAACTAGTCGAGACTTTCTGCCACCGCCTTCACCTTAGCCGTACCGGTGCTGCCGTGAGAAGTCTTGGCGTTAACCGATACAACCGGATCAAACAGCGCTAGAGCGTCGCTATCGTACTCTGTACTGAAGCTCTGCATCTCCACCAATGTCAAAGTCGAAAGAGCGACATTTTTCTCGCGGGCGAAAGCCACGAGAGCCGACACTTCTTCGTGGGCTTTACGAAAAGGCACCGATTTATTGACTAGATACTCAACCAGATCAGTTGTGATCATGTCGGGATCAGAAGCGGCCTTGAGTGTCGTCGCAGTGTTAACAGTCATGCTATTGACGGCCACGGCCATGACGTTCAAGCATCCGCTTAGTTCTTTGCTAACCTTAATTGCTGGCGGTTTTGTCTCCTGCAAATCACGGTTATAGCCTAAAGGTAAACCTTTCAGAGTGGAGAGAACATTGATCAACTCACCCATCATCCCACCAGCTTTACCACGCACAATCTCGACTGGGTCAGGATTCTTCTTCTGTGGCATCAGACTTGACGCAGTGGTTACCGCATCGCTGAAAGTAACAAAGCCAAATTCTCTAGTGGCCCAAATAACGAAAGTCTCAGCCATCTGACTCAAGTGCACAGAGCACATCGATGCTGCAAATAAATACTCAGCAACGAAATCGCGATCACTTACAGCATCAATCGAATTATTGAAGCAAGTCGGCAGCCCCAGCAGCTTAGCACTCAAATGTGGATCAATAGGCAAACCAGTGCCAGCCTGTGCTCCAGCCCCAAGAGGCGAGACAGCCGTGCGCTTTTCTAGATCGCAAAAGCGACCAAAATCGCGCTCAAGCATTTCCATAAAAGCGTGCATAGCGTGAGCGAAAAGCACTGGCTGCGCTCTTTGCAAATGGGTATAGCCAGGCATTACGGCCTCAATGTTAGCAAGGGCGCATTTAGCTATTGCCGACTTCAGCACAGTAATTTGAGTCTTATGCAAAGCAATTTGACCAAGCACAAAGAGCCTGAGATCAAGAGCCACTTGATCATTTCTACTGCGGGCCGTGTGCAACCGCAGAGCATCTTGACCAATGAGCTGCTCAAGGCGTTTCTCGACATTCATATGAACGTCTTCAAAAACAGGATTGAGCGTAAACTTGCCCTCTTGATACTCGGTCAAAATCGCCTTCAACCCAGCAACGATGCTTGTGCCCTGGGTCTCCGTGAGGAGACCCTGCTGGCACAACATAGTGGCGTGGGCGATACTGCCTTGAATATCAACTTCAACCAAAGCCTCATCGGCATCAACTGAATTGACAAAAGCAGTAACCGATTGATCAAGCTGTTGCGTGAACGCTTTTCTTAATACTTGCATTTTTCTGGCTCCAGGCAGAGAGTCTAAGACCGTTGATATTGATGAAACCGCCAGAATCAGCGGGGTTGAAGCTCGACATATTCTCGAAGCTTGTCATCTTTTCGCTGTAGAGAGATTGTTCCGACTTTCTTGCCACAACCATTGAGTTACCCTTGTAGAGCTTGATTTTGGCAACACCAGTAACGCAGGTTTGTGATTCTTTGATGAAGTTATGCAGAAGTTGAGCCTCTGGAGCAAACCAGAAACCGTTGTAGGTTAGCTCAGCAATTTTGCTCACCAACGACTGCTTCAAGTGTGCCACTTCTTTATCGAGAGTGAGCGATTCAACGGCCTGGTGAGCTTGCAAGAGAATAGTTACACCAGGGGTTTCATACACGCCTCTCGACTTAATACCAATGAAGCGATTCTCGACTAAATCAATACGGCCGACGCCGTGAGCTGCAGCAATCTCATTGGCCTTCTCAACAAGTTCAACTGGCCCTAATTTCTCACCATCAATAGCCACTGGCACACCCTGCTCAAATTCAATTTCAACAAACTGAGGCTTATCTGGAGCTTCTTCAGGGTTCTTAGTCCAGAGATAAATGTTTTCAGGAGCCTCTTGCCATGGGTCTTCTAGAATGCCACCCTCATAGCTAATGTGCATCAAATTGGCATCCATGGAATAAGGTTTTTCTTTGGTGATTGGCAGAGGAATGCCATGCTTCTCAGCGTAGGCAAACAAATCTGTACGGCTTTGATACTCCCACTCACGCCAGGGGGCAATCACACCCAACTGCGGAGCCAACGACTTCACCGCTAGCTCAAAACGCACTTGATCATTACCTTTACCAGTGGCGCCGTGGGCAATGTAATCGCATCCTTCACGCAATGCAGCTTCAACCATGCCTTTAGCAATACATGGACGAGCAAGGGATGTGCCCAACAAGTAAACTGCCTCATAGACAGCGTTGGCTTGAATAGATGGGAAGATAAAGTCTTTGACAAACTCAGCCTTGAGGTCATCAATAATGCACTTTTCTGCGCCGGTCTTCAGAGCTTTTTCGTGCACGGCATCGAAGTCTTCTTCCTGACCAACGTTAGCGCAGTAGGCCACCACCGGCACATTGTACTTCTCTTTGAGCCAGGTCAAAATGCAGGAAGTGTCTAGTCCGCCGGAATAAGCTAGCAAAATTTTCTTCATTGGGTTCTCCCGAGTATCTGTAGGTTAGTGTGAATTTGAGTTTGACTTTAGGTTTGGCTGAATGTGGATTTTGAATCTCTGATTGTTTCTAAAGAACCAGAGCCAAAATCGCTTTCTGAGCGTGCAATCTGTTTTCGGCCTGGTCAAAAACTACTGAGTTTGGACCATCAATAACTTCATCGGTAATCTCTAAACCGCGATGGGCAGGCAGGCAATGCATGACAATGGCATCGGGCTTGGCGTGCTTCATCAGCTCGGCATTAAGCTGATAAGGGGCAAATATCTTTTCACGCTCTTTGGCCTCAGCCTCTTGGCCCATTGATGTCCACACATCTGTATAGACAGCATCAGCATTGGCGACTGCTTCACAAGGATCATTTGAAAGAGTTATCTCAGCGCCAGAAATTTTGGCTAACTCCAATGCTTTCATCCAAATTGAGGCCTGTGGCTCATATTTGTGAGGACAACCCATGGAGAAATCAACACCAAGAGTAGCTGCTAAGAGCAAAAGAGAGTTAGAAACATTGTTGGAATCACCGACATAGGACAGTTTTATATCTTTGAGACCTTTGATACCTTTGATACCTTTGTGCTCGATCAGTGTTTGGAAATCAGCCAGGGCCTGGCAAGGATGCTCTTTATCAGACAAGCCATTGATGACCGGAACATTAGCATTGGCTGCCAGAGCCACAACGGTGGAATGCTCAAAGGTGCGTGCCATAACACCGTCAACCCAGCGCTCAAGGTTCTTGCCCACATCGGCAATTGTCTCGCGCTCACCAAGCTTGGTTTCAATATTGATGGCATGACCACCTAACTGGGTCATTCCAGCCTCAAATGTCACTCTCGTGCGCAATGAAGGCTTCTCGAACAGCATGGTCAAAGTTTGACCTTTAGCAAAAAGGGTCTGGGTGGCGTCAAACTTATTTGCCTTGAGCTTGGCTGCCACATCAAGAATCAACAGTAATTCCGTAGCACTGAGTTGCTCAATACCAATAATGTCTTTGCCGCGCATGCTGTGCTCATCGAGGACAAAAGCCAGAGGAGAAACGCCCTCGGGATTAGCCATACGCTGAGGCTTACCAGATTTAGCAGTTACTTTTGCTGTGTTGATTGCTGCGCCTTTCTTCATTGTTTCGGTCTCGTTTTGAGCAGTTAGGGTCATTTGTCTTTCCTTTAACAGTGGGTTGAGCGGTTGGCTATGGTCAAACTATTGTGGGTAGGGAACCGTAAGCCAGATGGTCGGAAGGTTGTTAGGTTGTTAGTCGGTAGGTCTGAGCTGAACTTGATGGGCTAAAGCAAAAAAAACCCCGGGTGATTAACCCAGGGATGACAGTCTTGTTGCGCTTATTAGCTTATTAGCTATGCAAGTCGATGCCCCGGGTTCGGTGAGAACTCGCGGCGGCGTCGGTCAGCGGCGTTAGCTATAAGAGTAGTAGAAGCAAGTAAAAGCATTTCTGCGGTTGCATTCCAAAGCGGTAACTTGTTGAAGGTTAACGGCGAGCTTCTACTTTGTCAACGATCTTTTTCTTCAATCGCCATTTTTGTTGCGAAATAAATAGTGACTGGTGATTCGAGCTAGCTAGAGCGCATTCAAATCAGAGTCAGCCACCCAATTGCCGTGAAAGCCGAAAGGCACTCGCACAGGCAGATGAATTGTGGCAACAGGTGCGGCTTCGAAATCTTGCGCGTCTAAAATAACGACATCAGTTCTATTGGTATTCTGATCGTAAACATAAGACAAAAGCCAGCCTTCGTCTTCGGCGACAGCGTTTGCCTTAGCCACAAAAACCGGCTCCATCGTCGCTCTACCTGAACCAAAGTCATGAGTCAAAGTTTCGCCACTGATCAAATCATGCTTGCAGGCAGAGCCAAACTGCAAGTCAGCAGAGAACTGTGCTGTATAACCAAAGCGATAGCTTAGACCAACTCTACTATCGTTCAAGCGCGGAAACTCCACTGCCTGGTCAGCTAACTGTGTTTCAGAGAGCTTGCCTGTGTGCAAATCGAGCACCCAACGCACCAAAGCTGGAGGAGTTATACCGCGCTTAATCACATCAGCATCAAAATAGGTGGAATTTTTGACTACGTCCACAACAACCTTACCGCCGTCTTCGTAGGCATTCATGATGTGATAGACATAACACTGTGGTGCTTCAAACCAAATCATCGCATTAACATCCCCGCTGCGCGGTAACAAGCCAATACGCGCTTGCTGCTTGCGATTCCACAGATAGGGAAACTTACCGCTGACCGCAGCTACCAGATCAAATGTCATAGGCAAATCAAGCACAACTACAAACGAAGGTGTGATCGCAGTGTCGTGAATCATGGGCTGATGCGGGGCAGAAACCTGGGCAGCAGTGCGCGATCGCCCGGCCTTATCTACTACCAAATAATCAATATGCTTTTTCCCCGGCTCATAGGCCAACACATGCAATTCACCAGTAACTGGATCGCGGCGCGGATGGGCACTGAAAGCGCCTTTCAATGTTCCATCGAAATCGCTATAAGCGGTTGTCTGCAAATTGCCATCTAGCTTCATCGGCAGAGCGCCGGCCTCAACCAGGGCATAAAGTTCGCCACCGATGTTGAGCACATTAGTGTTGACACTTCCGCCGTGGGTCTTGCGCGGATAGGGCAATTGCTGACGCTTCAAATCGCGGGCAGCATTGTCGGTCAAGACATAATTGTTTCTGTACCACTCAGCCTTGCCGCCCTTCAAGCGTAGGCCGTGCACCATGCCCGTACCCAAGAACCAGTGATATTTTTTAGGGTTAGGTTTGGCTGATGGATTGGGACCAATGCGCAAAAAGCGACCTTCTAGCTCTTCTGGAATGGTGCCGGTAACAACCAAGTCAGAAATAACATTTTCATCGGTTACTGGGGCGAAATTAGCCACGAGAAAGGGATTTGCGGCCGGTTTGTCTGTCAATTTCTGGGTGGACTTTTCAGTAGTCTTCTCGGCGGCTCTATCCACTGCCTTCTCCTTAGTTGCCATACTCATTACCCCCTAGCGGAACTAGCCGCTTACTAAAACTCTTCAAAAACTTGCTATCAGAATCTGCCACTGAAAGACTCTCAGACTCCATTGATATAAGACTACTCCTATATCAGAAAAGTACAATAGTGGGCACGTCTAATATTACGACGGTTTAACAATGCCATGAAAGCTATTGAGCAAAATCTATTGAGCGAAATCTATCGAGCGGAAGTAACAAACGGAACGAATGGTCTAGCATTAACGCTTAGCGGCGCGCTTAGACTTCTTCTCCATAGCTTTGATGGCTTCGATAGCCTCGTCCAACCACTCTATATATGCTTGCTTTGATTTAAATCCGAGTTCAAGGGTTAGGCGACCAGCCAACTGCTCATAGTCAGAACACTTTGACACAGCCGGAATATCAATGGCTTTTAGTGCAGCCAAACATTCTTCATGCTTGACCTTGGCGCTCATGAGCACAGCAATCATAGTCTCACGATCAATGAAATCGCTAAAGAATAGCTGCACTAGCAGCGGATCTCGGTACATTGGCGGCTCAATAGCCTCACTCAACCAACGCTCCAGCTCAACTTTTCCTTGCTTGGTAATCGTATAAACTTTGCGATTGGGGCGATCAGACTGAAATTCAATTTCGCTAGTAGCAAAGCCCTGCTCAACTAGCTTGTCGAGGGTCTTGTAGATCTGTGTTTGGTCCGCTGGCCAGAAATAGGCAACACTTTTGTCGAAGTGCTCGTTCTTAAGAGTGTATCCAGTTTGCGGTTGTTGGCGCAGAAAGCCAAGAATCGCGTGCGACAGTGACATTGAAGATCTCCCCAAACTCAGACACTAATAGGATACCTCCTATATAGGTGAATGCGGAAATAGCAGCAATAAAATGGCTTAGAAGAAATCGTGGACGATTGAATGACGGGCTCATTACCTAAAAGAACTTAGAGTCGGTATCTTTCCAGAAAAACAGCCCTAGACAAATACCCATTGGTACAAGAAGAAGTCGTCCCCATTGCAAGTCTTCAGTCATCAAAGTGGCAAGCGATCCGCCAAACATCATGAACGGAAAAACCTTCACTAAAATTGGCGGAAACTCAAAATCCGGAATCTGGCTAGGTGCCAACAACTTGACTCCCTGCTGCGATTCAATCAATCGCATAACACACCAGCCTTTCACCACAAAGAAAAGGAACACTGGAAAAACAATCAATTGACTAAGTTGTGGCAAAAACTGACACGACCAAACCATCACATCAGTTGCAAGGAAAACAAAAACATACGGCCCAAACTTGGGCAACCCTTGTGGCTGAAGAGCATAAAGCCTGCGCCCGAATCGCTCAACTCCGGTTGAAACAATTTTAGTTAGCTCGTTAGCTTTTTTCTGCACTAAACAGCCTCATATACTGAGCTAACCGTCTACATTATCGGCCTATTTGCTTACCAAAATACCAAGCTCCCAAAAGTACAAGTGGAACACTCAGTACCCGAATTGGTTGGGGCATCATGGAGTAGACCGCAGAAAGAGCCAAGACCGCAATTCCAATTGAAAATGCCAACGCAAATTTGCGCTTAAGAACCTCTGGTTCATACTCTTCTAATTGCTCATAAAGCTCGCGTGTTTGGCACATTGCCTGCTGATCCAACTGACCAGGATGACTCGGCTGACTAAGTCGCTTCTCGGCCTCCGCCTTTGCTAGAGCTATTTCAATTGCCCTCATCTGCCAAAATCCAATTAAAACAAAAATCAGATAGGTCGGAAAAAGAATAGCGAAGGTCAGGGGTGAAATGAAAAGGCTCAACAAAGTAAGAAAATTAATTGAAATCAGAAAGAAAGTTGCAGCGCCAAGGCGAATCCAAAACCTTAGCTTGGGTGGCTTCGGAGGCTTTGGTGGCTTAGAGCCAGGCGACATGTGGCCAACACCGACGGTGAAATTGTGCAAGGTGCGTTCGCTTCCTAAGTTCACAACCTACCTCATGCGCAGCTACTACACTTAGCTTATCCTTCGCTTACCTTAGCAAACAACAAATTCAGACTTTCCGCCATAGTCGGATGCGAAAACATCACGTTAGCTAAGTCGGTATAAGGCATTTTCGCCAGCATCGCTACTTGAATCACAGAGACTATCTCGCCGCCTGCTGCCGACAAAATTGAAGCGCCAAGTATCTGCTTGGTCTCAGCATCTATAACAGCCTTAAGCAGACCCTTTGTCTCTCGCTCGGTCTGCGCGCGCGGAATGGTCTTAGCTTCAATCTTAGCCACAAGTATCTTGTGCCCAGCTTGCTTGGCTTCGGCCTCTGTCATTCCCACACGACCTAACTCAGGGTCGGTGAAAAGAGTATAGGGAACGATTCGGCCTTCTGTTGTGCGACCAGCCCCAGACAAAGCATTGTCACGCAAGATACGATAATCGTCCCACGACAAATGGGTGAAGAACGGCCCACCCTTGCAATCGCCAATGGCAAAGATGCCAGTTACGTTAGTTTCTAAACGACTATCAACTTTGACAAAGTTGCGTGAATCAAGGGCCACACCAGCAATTTCTAAGCCAAGATTTTCAGTATTAGGAAGACGACCGGTAGCAACCAACAAGTGGCTGACAGAAAGAATTCCCTTTTCGCCGAGATCAATGTCAGTGTTTTCGCCATTCTTCTTCAGTGACTTAATCGGCGAATCAAAAAGAATTTCAATGCCTTCGTCAAGCATTATCTGTTTGACGCAATTACCAATTTCAGCATCTTCTCTGGGCAAAAAGTGATTGCCGCGCTCGACAATGGTAACTCTGCTGCCTAAGCGTCTGAATATCTGAGCAAACTCAAGGGCAATATAGCCACCACCGACGATGCCCAAATGTTCAGGCAACTTCTCCAGCTCCATGATAGAAGTGCTGGTCAAATAACCGCATTCGTCCAGGCCTTCATACGAAGGAATCAGCGGCCGACTGCCAGTATTGATATATATTTTGTCGCCAGTAACTACCTGCCTGGCACCACTGTTCAATTCAATTTCGATTGACTTAGCAGAGACAAACTTACCTCTGCCATAGAAGAAATCTAAGTTATCGGTATAGTCAAAGAGCTTCCAATGGGCGTTGACCATTCCCTCAACCACCGCTCTTTTGCGGGCGAGGGCAGCTTTTAGATTGGAATCTTTAACATCAGCGCCATCTGGACCTTCCCCAGCAGCCTCACCAGAAAAGCTAAAGCCTTCTTCTGCTGCCAACCTTGCGGCATTAACGAGCTTGCTAGAAGCAACCAAAGTCTTAGTAGGAATGCAGGCAACATTGATGCAAGAGCCACCAATCATCTTCTCTTCAATCAGCGCGACTCTAACACCTTTCGCCGCCAGGGCCAGAGCTAAAGACTTCCCCCCTTTGCCACCACCAAGTACAACAGTGTCGTAGTGCTTTGCGTCGCTATCTATTTGCATGTCTTTGCTACTTGTGTCCTTGATATCTTTTTCGGTAGAACCATTTTCGTCTTTTTGGGGCGCAGCCATTTCTCGCTCTTTTTCTGGGGCTTAAACAAGCAGGTATTGTAATACTTTAACTTCTTATATCAGAGAGCAAATTACTGGGTAAAAGAAAAATGGCCATATAAATCACTGCTTCAAAGTTTTGACGCCAAAGCACCAAAGCCAAAGGCCCGATTTCGGAATTCAAATATCAGAGGAAACCATGACTTTTGCCTACCGTCGCCAATTATCCGCCTTTATCTTAGCTACCTCTCTCACCGTAGGACCAGCACTGGCGCTGGCCGAAGATATCGACGAAGTACGTCCTCACGGTTTCACGCCCAGCGAACAAAGTGGCTCAATGCACTTTCCTCGCCCTAATCGGCGCGAGATGCAAGCCTCTTCACCAGAAGAAGCCCAGAAGATGGCCGATACAATGAAAACCAGCTTGGATGCCCAGCATCAGAAATACAGCTACAAGCAAGATGGATTCACACACACGATTGTGGTCGAATCAACAAAAAAGACTGTTGTTTTCAGAGCAGCCAACCCCAATGCCGCCAAACAAGAGTTACGCAAAACACAAATCATATCTGAACTATTCCCCAAGAATGGACAAATAGCCTCACTATTGAGCCGCCTGTACGAAGAGGATAAAAATTGGTCCAAAGCCTCAGAATACTTCCGAAAAGCCAACACGCTCTGCAATAACGACACCTTAGACAACACGGTAAACAATTTAGAAATAAAACAAGCAGCGCGAGAAGCTCGGCTGCAGTCGCACTACGCCTACTTTGAATTGATGATGAAGCACTATGAAACCGCCATCAAAATGCTTACCAAATCAATCGAACTGAAGCCAGACTACACGACGAGCTATTTCAATCGAGCCAAAGCCTACAGGGCATTGCACAAAAACGATTTAGCAGAAAAAGACGAAAAGAAGCTAAAAGAACTAACCCAGAAAGAAAATCGCAATTCGCAATCGGTACGGCCACCAGCTGATGGCGTCTGGGCCTTGTTAATGGTCGAAATCTATGCACTAGAAGAAGCACTACGCATCGCCGATACAACACTTTTGAAAGAGCCAAATTCAGCCTCGGCAATTCTAGCTCAAGCCAGAGCCAATCTGCGCCTAGGAAGGTACGCCAAGGCCTTAGCCTCGTACAAAAAGCTTGAACCACTCGTGAAAGATTCCGCAGATTTAAAAGCAGAAATGGCTCCGCTAGCTACTCTCACAAAACAAGGACCGCCACCGTATGGCGATTTATCAGCGATAGCGGCTATGCCTCAGACAGCAACTTTCACCCCCCATGGAAGGGAGCGACAGGGCCGCGGGCACGATCAAAGCATCAGGCCATTGGCAGCCCCTCTATCAGCGAGCAAACTTGCCGCCGACCACAAAGGCGACTACCGTGTCTATGCGGCCATCTGTGCAGGGTTGAAGCAAAAATCGCAATTGAAAGAACTGGACAGCGAGTTAAACAAAATGCTGTCAATCATTCCCGACGACACCAAAGTTATAGAGCAAAAAATAGAGACAGCAGAAGCCATGCGCGATTGGTCAAGCACAGAAAAATATTGCAATATCTATTTTGCTCAACTGGCGCAGGGTAAAAATGGCCCGATGAAAACAGAGTTTGTACCATACGCCTATAGCGCACGAGCTTTGGCTAGGCGAGCCCAGAAGAACTTTGCCGGAGCAATTGAAGATGACACCTTAGTGATAAAGCTGGCTCCAGAATCGGCCTTAGCCTACCGCGACCGCGGAGATGCCTACAGGCAGAGCGGCAAATACGATCTGGCAGTGGCTGACTACACCAAAGCGATTCAGTTAGACAGTGCTCAAGGCAGCAGCAACTATTGGCGGCGAGCAAAGGTCTACGAAAAATTAAACCAGGCCGCACTGGCCAAGCAAGACAGCGAAACAGCCAAGAAACTAGACCAGGCCCAATCTAAGATTTAAGTATAATTTTGGTAACAAACAAACAGTCAGTAACTAAAGTCGCCAAAGCCAAGCAAATTGCCAATCTGGACTTTTGCACACACTTTTTGGACGAACGAGCATGGTTAGGCAGCCTTTTGATTGACTATACTGCACAAATATCCGCCTTTTAGAAAACCCAAACGCCCCCGTATTTCCAATCAGAGAGTCCAAATGAAAACAAAAATCAGCAATACGCTAGTAGTTCTTGGCCTTCTAACTGGCCTTAACAGTTGCTTCAGTCAATCAGCGCAAGCGGCTGAGCCTGTTTGGAAAATCAATCCAGAAACATCAAGCATGAACTTCAAGCTGAAAAACATGGGTCAGCCCGTAGATGGAAAGTTTGGCAAGCTCTCAGGCGACGTTACTTATGACGGTAAGAACTTGGCACAAGCCGCTGTCAAAGCCAAAGTAGACACAGCAAGTATCGATACTAAAAACGAAAAACGCGACGAACACCTGAGAACCAAAGACTTCTTCGATGTACCGACATTCCCGGTTGCTGAGTTTAATTCTTCAAAAATCGAAGTGGACAAAAGCGGAAGCTTCAAAATCGCAGGCACGCTGAACCTTCATGGTATCTCCCAACCAGTGACATTGGCGGCTGGCCCACTGAAAGAAAGCGTTGACGGCGCTGGCAAAAAGCATCTGCTCGCCAATGCCACCACAGAGGTAGAACGCAAGACATACAAAATTGGTGGACTGGGAGCTGCCACAATTAGCAATGAAGTGGCAATAAATCTGGTAATTGATCTGGTTCAGCAATAGCAAAATCCAGTTCAGCAGTATAGGCTTGGTTCAGCAATAGCAAAATTCGCCACTAGTGCGAATTGCACTGCTTGGGCCTATCTAGCTTGCCATGGAGCGGCTCATATCTTCGCGTCTTTTGCGACCAGCTTCAGAGTTCTCATAGGCACGCCAAGCGCTATCAGTATCTTTAGACAAGCTGAGAGCCGGTACTTGCCGGTCACTAGAACTGGAAGAATTGAAAATGCTGTTCCAAAGCTTTAGTTCTTCATCGAACTCTCTCTTGCTCACAGGCATGGCAGGAATTGTAGCCATTAGCTCTTCGCCAAGGCGCTCGCGAACTGACTCAAACGGGGATTTTTCAGAGCTTTGGTTTGCCATTTTAGACTCCACTAGTAATGTTGTCGCCATAAGTAACTTCGATGCCCTGTTCTATCCGCGCCCTGAAATTTCTCGACATGTAAATTTGCGAGAAAGATTAAATCGATGGGTGCGGAGGGATTGATTAATGGATAGATGTATGGAAACACAGCCATGCTGCAAACATAACTTGCAATCACCTTTTTCAAGGTTATATTCAATAGGAAGGCAGAGTGAAATAGGAGCCGAAGATGAAATGGCAACGCGCTAAGACATTGGCTATGCTTACAATATTTGCTTTGGCTGGCTTCTCTACGTCAACTGCGGCACGAGCAGAAGGAAGTTTGGTTGTTCAGATACCGCAGCCAGCCAATGCAAATGCTGCACAGATCATTGTCAAAAGTTGTCGCTTTGAGGGCTCAGGTGAGTTCAGCTTTGGCAACGAATTCACCGAACAGCAAGCACGAATGGCCGCCGACCGTGGTAATGCCAAAGCAGCTGCTCACAACTACATAGGGGCTATTAATGAATTTACTGGGGCAATCAATTTAAATCCAACGTTTGCCAGACCAAATGCACCAAAAGAAGACTACTTCTTTAGCAATTGTAATATCAACAAACTAGCAACCGAATACGATCAAGTTATAGAAAACCAGCCAAACAACCCTTACGCACTGGCTCTGCGTGGCGAGCTGAAGTTCATGAAATACGATGATGTCGGTGCCAAAGCTGATCTCGACAGAGCCATCGCCAACAAACCAGATTTATTCTTTGCGCTCGTGCGCAGAGCAGATCTGGTTAACAGAACAGACACCGGCTCTCTCGCAGACTGCAACGAAGCTCTGAAATACTATCCAAACTGCGCTCGCTTACACCACGATAAAGGAATAGCCTATAGCGATAGACATGAACCTGAACGTGCTATTGAAGAATTCAATAAAGCATCGGCGATACTGCCGCAGTGGTCTAGACCATACTTTATGCTTGCACAAGAGCACGGAAACATGGGAAACAGCTCCAAAGCTCTAGTTTGTTTTGAAGAATGCTTACGGTATGAGAAAACCTGGATTGAGCCGTACCGTCGACAAGCTGAAATCTGGCTATACATACACAACTATCAAAGGGCCATTAGCAACTACAATCAAGCAATAGCACTCAGCGGAACAGAAGACTCCTGGCTTTACCAGCATCGAGCAAAAGCTAAGTTAGCTTCTGGAGATGTTCTAGGAGCAATAGCGGACTTTACCTTTTATGCAGTGCACCAACCAAGCCTGCTTGTGAGATTCTCTGCTTATCTTTTAACTCTATGCCTCATCGTTCAACTAGCGGCCATGGACATAGGGAGAAGCATTCTTAAGCGAAAACTATTGATGTTTGAGTAGGAAATAATGCGTTTTCCATACAGCAGCACTTTCTGGAAAGAGGAGAAGACTCGCACTCTATCGCGTGCTGAGATTTGTCGCCAAATATTGGATGGACAAACCTGCGAAGACCTAGAGCTGCTCCCACTAGAAGAGATTGCACAGGAAGCCTCACGCACATTCAAGAATACCAGGCAGAGGTCCGCTACCGTGTCCGGGCTTTCGTTAGGTGCTACACAAATCCGGATAAGGTGACGGCTCAGTCATGGATTATTTTCAGCTGGCACTTGACACTATGTAGACAGGTCTGTATATTTAAAACATGAACAAAGCACGAGCAAGCAAATCCGAAGCACGTCAGCGAATCGTGGAAACCGCCGAACGGCTGTTTTACGCCGAGGGAGTGCGGGCTGTCGGCATCGACCGGATCATTGCCGATGCGGAAGTGGCGAAGATGTCCCTGTACAACCACTTTCCATCAAAGGACTACCTAATCCTTGCGGTGCTTCAATATCGGGAGGAGAAGTTTGACAGCATGTTCGAGAATTGGATTAGTCACCACGTTTCCAAAGGAACAGACCGCCTGGAAGCGTTCTTCGCGGCCCTAAAGGATTGGTTCGAGAGTCCCGGTTTCCGAGGTTGCATGTTCATCAACGCCCGTGTGGAACTGGCGGACGCAAAGCACCCGGCCTCGAAGTTCTCGGCGCAGCACAAAGAGCGATTTCACCAGATGCTCCAAACAATCATCGAGGAATCGGTGGGAATGAAGTCGGCTAAAACCGCAGCCCCGGCGATTTCTTTGCTGGTTGAAGGAGCGATTGTTACCGCAGTGATGGCACAGTCGTCTCAGCCCGCTGATGTGGCGAGAGAGGCAGCGTTAGCATTGGTGACCAAGGCCAAGAGGAAGTAATCGAGTCCACTCTTTTTTTTAATAGAATAAACAGACCTGTCTATATAGTCCATCAAGAAAAACCTAATCAAGGAGAATGAATCATGACCACGCTGAGGAACACCGCAATTGCACCGCCGATCACGCAGGTCTTGCACCGTACAGTGAAGATCGACGGCCTCGACATTTTCTACCGAGAGGCCGGTCCCCAAGACGCCCCCACCGTGTTGCTTCTGCACGGTTTCCCGACTTCCTCTCACATGTTTCGAAATTTGGTCCCTGCTTTGGCCGACAAGTATCACGTCGTGGCTCCGGATTACCCCGGCTTCGGCAACAGTTCGGCCCCATCCATCAAGGAGTTCGACTATACCTTCGACAACTTTGCGAACGTAATCGACAAGTTCACCGAAGAGGTTGGATTAAAGAACTATTCGATCTACCTGATGGACTACGGTGCGCCGGTGGGTTTCCGACTCGCATTGAAGCACCCTGAGCGGGTCCAATCGTTGATCGTGCAGAACGGCAACGCGTACGATGAAGGCATCGACAACGAATTCTGGAAGCCGATCAAGGAGTACTGGAAAGATCGGAACACGGACAAGGGCGACGGACTACGTTCGCTGCTGACTCTCGATGCAACCAAGTGGCAGTACACTGCTGGCGTTCGCAATGTGGAAGCGATCAGCCCTGACACATGGGGACACGTTCAACCGCTTTTGGATCGTCCCGGCAACCAAGATATTCAACTGGCGTTGTTCTTCAGCTATGGCAGCAACCCGCCCCTGTATCCGCAGTGGCAAGAATACTTCCGCAAGCACCAACCGCCGACGCTGATTGTCTGGGGCAAGAACGACCCAATCTTTCCTGCTGCTGGGGCGTTCCCCTACAAGCGTGACCTAAAGAACTTGGAATTCCACCTGCTCGATACGGGCCATTTTGCCCTCGAAGAAGACGGAGTGGTAATCACCAATTTGATCCAAGAGTTCCTCGGCAAGCAACCGATCAAGTAGTTGGCGCACCCAAGTGTTCCGGTGAAACGTTAGAGAAGACCATGCTACGACTCAATTCCGTCAATCCGCAAATCGCTCAACACCAAGGAAATGGTCCGCTGAGCGAACCGCGATCTGTTTACGCGACACCTGCAAGTTCGGAGGACTCCTGCCATGCGATCGTTTTCCAGCGACGTGGCCTTCACTCCCACGGTGAAGGACATTCAAACGAAGAAAGGCTCTCGGTCAAGCTATGCCCGAATGGAATCTGGCGGGAGTTGGGAGACGACCGTCACCCAGGAATTGGAAGCGTTCCTCGCTGAACTGGATATGTTCTATCTCGGAACAGCAAATGCCGAGGGGCAACCCTACATTCAATATCGGGGGGGGTCGCCGGGCTTCCTAAAGGTGGTGGATGAGAAAACCCTTGGCTTTGCCGACTTCGGCGGCAATCGTCAATACATCACACTGGGCAATCTGTCTGACAACCCGAAGGCGTTCATCTTCCTGATGGACTACGCCCTCAGCCGCCGCATAAAGCTGTGGGGTAGAGCCAGTGTGGTGGAAGACGACCCGGCGCTGCTCGACCGACTGCACGATCCTTCGTATCCCGGCAAGGTTGAACGGGCCATCTTGTTTGAGATCGAAGCATGGGATGTGAACTGCCCGCAACACATTCACACACGGTTCTCGCAAAAGCAGGTCGCTCCCGTAATTGAGCAGTTGCAGGGCCGCATTGCGGAACTCGAAGCCAAACTCAAGGCTCTCGAAACGAAAGAAAAAAAATGACAGAGCCATTGCCACCAATCAAATTACCCCTGCTCGGCGTTGAACTCGACTCCGGCGACGTCAACATATTTCCCACAGTCGCTGATGCGCAAAGTTACATCGAATCTTACGACCTAGCGACCTGGCAAGTTTTCGACGCCAATGGCCTATTGATGTCTGTGACCAGCAATGGCGAGGCAAAGCCAGTAACAGTAAGACCCACCGGCGAGCGCGACAAGAACAGCCTGCGAAAATTCATCGAACAGAACCTAGAGGTTCTCGGCAACAAAGCCGCTACTGAGCGGGCAAAGCTAGAATCGATTCTAAAAGGACTTAGTTAGTAACAGTTTCCAAAGTTGTCTCATTTTCCTAGTAAAAATGAGACAACTACGGAACAGCAGAAAAGAGATCGCAGCGGCAAACTTAACCTGCAGCCTGAGCAATTCTGGGTACATTCAATAAACAGCCCCAGGAGCAAAAGATGAAACTGCAACGCGCTACCACCTTGTCACTGCTCACATTGCTGACCCTTACTACCGTCACCACTATCTCCCAAGCTATAGCCTGCCCAGGTAACGGCCTACACATAGAACCACACTTCTCTCTAGCCCCCAGCAAGCCTTGCAAAATGCACCAAAACTGCACCTTTGGCTACAACGAAACACACGACACACAAGCCAAAATCATGCCGCATGCAGCAAGATTCTACGCCCAGAGCGGAGACGCCAAGGTTCTTGCCCATAACTTCGTCGGCGCCATCGACGATTACACTCGCGCCACAGAACTAAATCCTTCTTTCGATAGAGTTTACTCTCCAGCTACCGACTATTTCATGGCAAACAGCAACATGCACGAACAGCTTGCCGACTACAATCACGTGCTGCAGGCAGATCCAACCAACCCTTACGCTCTAGCTCTACGCGGCGAAATAAAATACGCTCTTGAAGACACCGACGGCGCACAAGCTGACTTCAGAAAATCACTTCAATACAAAAGTGATCTTTACTTCGCCCATCTGAGACTAACAGAAATCAGTGTCTTCTCTGAATCTGGCAGTTTATCGACTGCCGATTTCGAGCGAGCGCTAGAGCTGTTTCCAGAGAGCGCTAGAATGCATCACAACATGGGCTTGGCCCTAGATCACCTTGGATTTACCAAAATGGCTGTAGCTGAGTATAACGAAGCTAGCAGACTCAGCCCAGAGTGGTCGCGACCATATTACATGATGGCCTTTGCCAATCTAGAAAGAGGCGACCGCGACGCCGCCATGATCGATCTCGACAAATGCGTCAAGTACGAGCCCACATGGTCTTGGGCCTACGTTATGAGAGCCATGCAGGAGTCAAAAGTCCACGACTATAAAGCAGCGATAAAAGACTTAGACCAAGCCATAGCAATTGAGCCCGATAGCAAATGGCTAGAGGCCTGCCGCGCACGACTGAAATTGTCATCTGGAGACACCCTGGGAGGTCTTAGCGACTTCATCGGTATCGCTAGCAAGAGAAGTGAGTTTCACATACTCTTGGCTATGTGGTTCATACTCGCACAAATGAAGCTGGTTACCCTCGGCCGTGAGTCAATCAGACGCAGACTGATTGTTAACGAGTAGATATCTTCAAACAATCTACCCACGGTAATTTCAAGAATTTATTTTCTTCTGCGAAAAAACTGTTGCGAACAATAAAAACATCTGCTACAAATTAAGTATCGATGTCACCACTGTTCATTGTGTTCAATGTACTGTTCTGGTCCAAGTTCGATGTTCTGTTCAAGTCCGAATTCAACGTACTGTTAATGTTCGTGTCCAACGTTCTGTTAATGTTCGATGTACTTTTCGAGTTCGAAGTACTGTCCTTGTAATTGTTCAGTTCATTTTGATGTTCATGTCCTCCTTCATGTACGTGTTCGTTTTCGAGCTCGAAGTTCACTGTCCGTGTACTTAGTTCGTGTTCGTGTTCGTGTTCGTGTTCAATGTATTTAGATCGTGTACTTAGTTTGTGTACTTAGTTCGTGTACTTAGTTCGATGTTCAAGTCCATGTACATAGTTTGATGTTCTGTTCGATGTGGTGACATCGATACATAAACTGTCTAGACAACTGTTCTGTTTTGTCCAATGTTTTAGTTCAAACCGTTCGATGTTTTATTCACGTTCAATGTTCAATGTCCGATGTACGAAGTCCAATGTACGAAGTCCGACGTTCCACTCCAGAAGGCACCCCGGCTACGGCCTGGGTGCCTTCTTCTTACAACTATTTTTCTTACAATTCAAAACACCCAAAAGCCAAGCTGCTTAGACCTTTCCGGCAACAAGATCTGTTGACAAGCATCTGATAATAACGCACAGCCTTGTATTTGTAAGGCATAAGAAATATAGTGATAATATCTTACGGCTTGTCAACGGCTTAAGGAGCCAGGTTAGTGCGTCTACGAACCTTTTTACTAGTGGCATCAGTCATCCCACTCTCAATTGCAACTATCGCACTGGTTCCGTCAGTGCGCACAAAGGTGTTCACGACCCAACTCTGGCCATGGCCACTGCCCTTTGACACAAACGACGACGAACTCAACATGCTGCAAGACTTAGTTGAGCCCGGCGACATAATCGTTGAAGCCAACCTGCACAGCTGGCAGTGGATAGCACTTTGCACTTCCACCCTGGGCTCGTCATGGGTGCATACAGCCCTTGTCGACGACGAGAAGAAGCTCTTGACCATGGATGGCGTAGCAGTCCAAACCGATTTTGGCATCTTCAAAAAATGGTCCAGCACCCGCCTGGCGATTATCAGACCACCTTACAGAGACAAGAAGCAAAGACACACTGTCATCGCTTCGGTGAAGAAACACCTGGGCAGCGCCTACGATCACACATTTGTTAATCCAAATGGCTACTGCAACGGCCTGGTTGGTGCCGCCTTGAATGCCGTTGGCATTCCTGTCAAAACCGTGCGCACATGGGGCAAAGACGTCTACTCAGCTCACAATTTCTTCAAAATTCCAAACGCCACTGTTGTTTGGAATAGTGACCACCATAGACCAAAGCCGAAGAAATTAAGGTCCAAAACACGCAAACTTAACTGGCTTGGGGCATAACCTAAAATAGCGCTGGCAATGGAATCACTCTAAAATTTCTGGAGATTCTTATGCAAAACGGCCGCGCAACCAAACAAGCACCGGCTTCCGCAGGATTGCGGCTAGGCGAGCTGATTGGGGGCCTTGGCTTACTAGGTAAACGTGAATTGGCTGATGCTCTCAAGGTCAGCCACGAGACAGGCCTGCCTCTTGGTCGTGTGCTCGTTATGTCCGGTTATCTCAAAGACGACATGCTGGCAGCAGTTGTAGACGCCCAATCGATGATACGAGAAGGGCTAATCGACATTGGCATGGCCAAAAAAGTGCTGGCCGTAGTAAAGCAGAAGCAGTGCACCCTCAACCAAGCACTGGTTGAAAGTGGAGTAGACAGCGAAATTAAGCGCAGCAACTTGCTTGGCGATCTACTAATGGAAGCCGGTTATATCGACGAGAAGCGACTCAAACTTGCTCTTGAGCAGAGCACAGCTACCGGGCTACCTCTAGGGCGCACCCTGGTGCTCTCAGGCTTGATTCCTGAAGAGCTTCTATCGATTGCTATCAATGCCCAAGTTCTATTGCGCGATTCGCGAGTGTCACGCGCTCAGGCTACACAAAGTCTGCGCTCCGCCTTCAGCAGGCATGTGCCGATTGAAGTACCATTGGCCGAAAAAGGCTATTACGCCCTGCCAACCCGGCAATCAATTCGCCTCGGCGAGATACTACTGGCCGCCGGCGTTCTGTCAGAGCAAGAGTTGATGACAGCACTAGAATTTGGCCTGGCCAATAACAAACCAGTTGGGGAAGTACTAACTGACTTGCGCTTTATCGAAGAAGCAACAATCAGTGCCGCTTTGGCCTTGCAAAAAATGGTGGCCGAACAAAGCCTCAAACTCGAAGACGCGACCCTCGCGCTCTCAGCCATATATCGCGACGGCATTACTCTTGAAGAAGCGCTGAACAATAGCGGTCCAAAAGATTCACAGAAGTCTAAGTCGAAAAATACGGCAACGCAAACTTTCCCAGAATTCCTGCAACTGACAAAAAACGTCACTACAGATGAGCTAAGAAAGGCTTTTGAAGCGGTTTTACTTAACCCTCAGATGGTTGCAAAAATTCTAGACGTCGCCGGGGTTATTGATAAAAACGTCTTACAAGAGGCGCTGAAAAGCTATCAACTTTTCAAACAAGGCCGACTTTCTATTGAGCACGCCTGCGTAGTTTTAGAGTTCTGTCGCAAGAATCAAGTATCAGTTGATGATGCTCTAAAAGCCCTTAACTGGCAGCAGTTAGACCAGATGCAAAAGCCTATTTCTACACGAGAATATGACTTAGCAAAATGGGCAGAAGCCTGCCGAACAGCTTACGCAATCTACGAGCTTGGCGACCTTGATCAAGCAGAGCAGATGTGGGCCGAAATTCTCGATCGCGCCGAAGAAATCGAAATCAATGACGTCCGTCATCCCCGCGCTAAAGAAGTACTGGCGAAGATCTACGAAATCCAAAACCGACACAATGAGGCTCTCGATCTCTTCCTTGAAAGCCTAAAATCAAAACGAGCGTTGTTCGAGGAAAATCACTTTGAAATTGCAGCCACGCTAAACAATGTTGCCAGCCTGGCCTATCGCATCAACGACTTGAAGTTATCTGAGTTTTATAGCCGTCAATATCTGGTTATGCTCGAAGTTCTCTCTGGTCCGACACATCCAAACGTGGCATCAGCACTAGATAATCTAGGCCTGACATGCCATTTGCAAAAACGCTACGAAGAAGCCGCTGCGCTGTACCAGCGTGCTTTAGATATTTGCACAAACACCTTAGGCTCAGAACACCCATCTACTGTAAGGGTGATGCGCAAGTATGCCGCCACACTTAAAGCACTAGACAAAAACGAAGAGCTCTCACGCCTCAACGGCGTGGTCGCAGGAACAATCTCAGGCAGCTGGAAAACCCTCCAATTGCCAACAGAAGACAGTTTATTTAGCGACGCTTCAGTCAACTAAAAACTAACCGCTAGAAGCATTTTAGACCGTCACGTTCTTTTCACGTGTTTGCAACTATTGTCATAGCACAGATGTCCCGAAGACAAAAGTTGACGCGACAAATGTTTTTTTAATAGATTACAAACCAGTAAACCAGCGCGTTTACACAACTTACACTGGAGTTCAATATGTCACATTTCGAACAGCATGAAGCAGTAAAAGCAGGCGAAGGCAGCGCAGCAGCGATCTCTTCAAAACTCTTTGAAGACAGCTATCAAAAGGCTGGAGGCGGCGGTCACGCTGGCAAAGCCGATGCAGCAAGTTCTGACAGCAAAGCGGCAGGAAGCGAACCCAGAGGTGGAAGCAGCAAAAGTGGTGGCAGCGATACTTGCATTGAAATCAAACCGCTCAAGCAAGGTAACTAAAGGCTGCGAACCTGCATTTCACCCCAGTTAAACTACTTTGCAGCAGTAATTTTTCCCTCAAGAAATCTAACTGCGTCCGACAATTGATTGTCGTTAGCAGCACCGTAATCAAGATTCTCTGCTGATTTAACTTCAATATCAGGCGCAATACCGCGATCTACAACATTTAAATCTGACTTGTGATCAGGGTTAGGTTTAACATCCTCAGCAGTAGCTTCAACAGGCTCGCGCCCGTCACCTAGCCACTTTCCATCAGGAGTGTAATATCGACCTGCTGTCAGCGACAAGCAGGTCGATAGTGGCATGTCGTAATAAATTTGAGCTACACCTTTGCCATAACTTCTGACACCAATTAAAGTGGCACGTTTGTTATCGTGAAGGGCAGCTGCTAACATCTCTGAAGCGCTAGCCGAGTTATCATCAATCAGCACTACGATTGGCTTATTCTGCCAAACGTTGAGCTGCCGCGGCCGAATTTCTTCCTTTACTTCTTTACCTGGTTCTTCATTCAGAACTTTCATCATGTTCGGCTCTAAGTGATAACGTACAGTCTGGTAATCGGTAGACCCAGCAGTGCCAGTGTCACGCGAGCCCGCGCCTGTGCCAGAGCGACTTTTCATAGCTACCAAGTCACCAGTATCAAGCATCATACTGACTATAGCCAAGCAGCTATCAACGCTTCCTCCGCCATTGCCGCGTACATCAAACACTAGAGCCTGAGCGTTCTTTACTTTTTCAAACTCTTTCTGCACCAGGGCAACAATGTCGCTATGAACAAAATTCTCCAAGCGCACATAGGCAATGGTGTTCTTATTTTTCTCGCTAGTCACTACCCGCGATCTAACAGACTGCACATTCATCTTGCCGGGTATCATGGCAAATTCAAGTTCTTTGCCCTGGCGACGAACAGTAAATTTGATTAGCTGACCCATGTGCTTGCGCGTGTATTCGCCAATTTCAGTTGCTGGCACTTTGAGACAATCCAAAGAATCTAGCTTCAGAATCTGATCGCCACGCTTTATACCCGCCCTATCAGCCGGACCACCAGCAATCAACATCCGCACTACAACTGGCTTCTTCTTTCCGTTCATGATCATGCCGACACCAGAATAAAGGCCGTTCTGCGAGTCCTGCTTCTTGGCTACCTGCTTAGAGTCAAGAAATTTAGTGAAGGGATCATCAAGAGTCTTGAGAATCTCATTGGCATACTTGACTGCATCAGCTTCGTTTTTGATCTTATCGTCATATTTATGCTCAAAGCTCAACCAATCTTTCATGGCAGCTTGGTCAAAAAGATTGTCGTGGGTGGTCTTCCAAACTCGATGATAAAGGTCGTGAGGGGTGCACCAGATTCGTTGAAAGAACCAAAATTGCACGACATAAACGGCTGCAATCATCAGCATGGCCGATTTCAGCCGGGCGTGTTTTCCCAGAAAACTTTTCTCTTCCTTGCGAAGTTTTGGCTCTTTAATTGGCGGATCAACCATATCTCACGAAATGTCGACGTACTATGTATAAACATTAGCTGATTGTGCACTGAAATGTTAGAGACTGCATTAGAATTGACTGCAACAATTGACAATTTACTTGTGTTACTGAGTTCAGCTCAGTAACACTTAAGGGGGTCCAATGGAAGCAGAGAATAACGCAGGACGCGTAATTCGTGTTTCTATTCAACCAAGTTCAAATTCTTCCAGCAATTCTTCTTCACAGGCTAGCGCAGCTCCAAGTCTATTTGAAGATCCCATTTGCCATATGCTGGTCGAGCGAGAAACAGCCGCAGATGCAATAGTTTTTCAAGGCAATACTTACTACTTTTGCAATCTAAATTGTTCAGCCAAGTTTTCACGAGCCCCCTTGCGCTATAGCGGCAGCGCCGCAGAAACTCCAGACGAACAAACACAAGCAGGGCAAACACAAGACGGCCAAATGCAAACAGGGCAAGCCTCAATGGCAGCCTCTGACGCCGGCAAGCAAAACCAGTTTACTTGCCCAATGCATCCTGAAATTATTACTACAAAGCCCGGCCCTTGCCCACTCTGCGGCATGGCCCTAGAAAGCCTTGATGCCAGCCAAACAATCGAAGACGATAGCGAATTAATCGACATGACCAGGCGCTTCAAATTAGCTTTGGCTTTTACCATTCCCTTGTTTGCCTTGAACTTGCCCGACATGCTCGGCCAGCCCAAACTCTTCGGACCTCTACTCGCCAATCTGCAATTGACTAACTGGCTACAGTTCGCCCTGGCAACACCAGTTGTTGCCTGGTTAGCTAAACCATTCTTTGAACGAGCGTTAGACTCAATCAAAAACAAAAGTTGGAACATGTTCACTTTGATTGGCAGCGGTGTTGGCGTGTCTTATCTTTACAGCGCTGCCGCCACAATAGCACCAAACTTAGTGCCAAATACAATTCAAAAAGCAGCCGCCATGCATGGCAATATGGTTGGCAACTACACCTATTTCGAGCCCGCCGCTGTTATCACTACTTTGGCCCTGCTTGGCCAAATACTAGAACTCAAAGCCCGAAAACAAACTGGCGCCGCCATCCGTGAACTGATGGCCCTGACCCCGCAAGTGGCTCACTTCATCAAAATAGATGAAAGAGAAATCGACATAGCCGTAACAAAACTAGAGCGTGGCGATAGACTGAGAGTGCGCCCTGGCGAAAGCATACCCACTGACGGAATAGTTATCAGTGGCCAATCTACCGTAGACGAGGCTATGCTTACTGGTGAAGCTTTAGCTGCCAGCAAAAAAGTTGGCGATACTGTCATTGGTGGCACTATCAATCAAACCGGCACAATGATTATCAAAGCAACCAAAGTCGGCAATGAAACGATTATAGCCGGCATCATCAAGCTTGTAGCCCAGGCCCAGCGAAGCCGAGCCCCAGTGCAAAAGAAAGTAGACCAGATTGCTAGCTACTTCGTACCGATTGTTGTTGCCATTGCTGCTGCAACGTTTATTGGTTGGATGCTATTTGGTCCACAACCAGCCTTTGCCTATGCATTTCTCAATGCCGTAGCTGTACTAATTATTGCTTGCCCCTGCGCCCTTGGCCTGGCTACGCCAATGTCAATTACAGTAGCCATCGGTAGAGGTGCTAAAGCAGGAGTACTCGTCAAAGATGCTCAATCTTTAGAAGAGTTACGCTTGGTCGATGTCTTAGTAATCGATAAAACTGGCACACTCACTGAAGGAAAGCCAACCGTTACGGCTATTGAGGCCTTAGAGCCAAAGGCAAACAATGCTGTTACGAGAGATAGTAGCTCGATTGAAATAGAAAAAGGCAGCTCTGAAGAAATCTTGCCATTGCTACAGCTAGCAGCTTCTGCCGAAGCCAGCAGCGAACACCCATTAGCCCGGGCGATTGTTGCCGCCGCCCAAGAGAACGGCTTAGAACTACTTCCCGCTAAAGAATTTCGAGCCATTCCAGGCGAGGGCATCAGCGCCCTTGTTGCTGGAAAGAAAATTGTTGTTGGTCACTTCCGCCAGAGAAATCAAAAGGAACAGACAAGCCAGACTAATCAGAACGCGCAGACCGAACAGACGAGCCCGATACGTCCGATACCTCAAACAAGCAGCTGGCACGAGCGTATCAACTATTTCAGCGAACAAGGAGCAACGGCTGTCTTGCTTGAAATAGACGGCGTTATCAGCGCCCTTATTGCTATCAGCGACCCCATTAAAAACAATGCCATAGAGTCAATTAGCGCTCTACAAAAACAGGGCATAGATGTGCACATGCTCACTGGCGATAACGAGAGAACCGCTCGCTCTGTGGGCGAAAAGCTAGGCCTGAAAACAATCTCCGCCGAGGTAACTCCGGGCGGAAAACACGACTACATAGCCAAACTAGTTGATTCCGGAAAAAGAGTAGCTATGGCAGGCGACGGCATAAACGACGCTGCGGCACTTTCCCGCGCAAATGTTGGCATAGCTATGGGCAACGGCACCAGTGTTGCTATTGAGGCCGCAGGCATAGTACTAGTCAAAGGCGACTTGCAAGGTATAGTCCGCGCCATCAAACTGAGCCAGGCTATGAGCAGCAATATCAACCAAAACCTGCTTCTGGCTTTTGGCTACAACGCAGCAGCAGTGCCGATTGCTGCTGGTTTACTCTATCCCATCTTTGGTCTTTTGCTCAACCCGATGGTAGCTAGTATGGCCATGTCACTGAGTTCTGTTTCAGTCATAGCCAACGCTCTGCGCTTGCGCCAAATAAAACTTTAGCCAGCAATACCCAAGAACAGCTAGCTGCAAGCAAAGCAATCACTGTCTAGCCAAGCTAAGCTTTAGCCAACAGCCAGCGGCGCCAGGGCATTCATCATCTGTACGCCTGTAGCTCCCAGCTCTTTCAATCTTTCTTTGACCTTGTCGCTATTGAGACCTTGCTCGTTAAAAGCGCTGCCTTCAGAGTAAACAAAGCGCGGAATAACAACGCAGCGGAAATCGAGCATCAAGGAGTTAGCGATACTCATCACAGACATGTAGCTTGAGTGGCCTCCAGCGGCGCATACAAAGCCCACGACTTTGCCTTCCCAAGCTTTACCAGTCAGTTCAATCAAATTCTTCAAAGCAGCTGAGCAAGAGTAGTTGTAGACAGGAAAAGCAACAAGAATGCAGGCGGCTTCTTTCACTTTGGTCTGCACCTTAGCAACTAGCGGATTGGCGTAGCAAGCGCCAGCATCGCAAATTGGCAAATCATAGTCGCGCAGGTCAAGAAACTCTTTATCGGCGCTAGCTGGTAGTTGAGCAAATACCTCACTGGCCATAATGCGGCTGCGGCTAGCGGGGTTGAGGCTGGCGCTAATGACTAGAATCTTGTTTGACATATGCTTCTCCTTGTGGCCGGTCAATTATAACGCCAATCGCCCACCCACCAGTTAACCAGAATGCTTAGATCGTTACGCGAGGCAATTTACAGCTCTTGAAGCGCTCATAAGGAATCTTGCCATTCAACAAAACGCCGCCATAAGAAGTACTTGCTGCACTCTTAGAACCGGCGCAAACAGCTTCTTTTGAACGAATGAGAATAGAACCTCTTTGCGATACTAAAAATTCACCATAGTAGCTATCGTCTAGCTCAATTAAGAGTCGATCACACATCTCTTTATTGTGTACAACTTTTCCAATCAAACGAGCCTGGCTAAAGGGTTCAAGCACTGGTGCCACAGAGGGGGCCTTAAGGGAAGACTTGATTAAGGCGGCTGGCCCATGATGACCAATTTTAGAAAGACCGATTTTGAAAGCCTCACTAGACTTAGCCTCAGCTAAAGTCTCAACACTCTTCTTGCCGCCATTTATAAGCCCGCTCAGTTTCTCCAACCAACTTATACGGCTGTCGCAGAAGCCAGCAGAATTGCCATCACTAGCTGTTTCATACCATTCACAGCGAAAGAAATCAGGTTGCTCAAAGTATGTATAGAAGCGAATAATTCTGGCCGCTTCGCCCGGTTCGCCTACTTTTTCGCGCATTCTGACTACACCAAAATCTTGGTATGTTTTCAGATTGGCGTAGCGCTCGCAAACGCCGATTATTATTTCGCGACCAGTTTTGGCCATGAAGACTCCCGCAATACCTTACCCATAATACCAAGCGGTAAGGATTAGCCAGTCAAGACTAGCCGGTTTAATCTAAACCGCACGGTTTAAATAGCAGCAGATTCTTCTCTAGCCATGGTTTTAAAAAACTCTGCCAGCACAGGGGCGACCTCCGCTGCATCACTGTAACGATTCACCTGCACTAAGTTACAACCAGCAATCATGGCCGATAAGCGCCTCTCCGGCAGCGGCCGATAAAGACATAGCACTGGAATCTTAGCCTGGGTAGCCAGTCCAATCTCATAACCGACACCAAGGCTGGGATTGGTCACCTCAGCCACAACGCAATCTGATGCCAACAACCAGGCGACATCGCGATCGTGAATGGCTTTATCGCTGATGGTCTCGCCACCTGCTAACAGATTCGGGCTGCCAATTAGCTCTGTGCTTATAGTGCCGTACTTTCGCAGCTCATCTATGATCTGCTCATAAATTGGCTGATCGCCACGCCCTGCGGTGATTGAGCCAGCAAAGTAGATTTTTAGCACTGACCTGCACTCTTAAAAACGACTTGAGAAAGTATAAGCCTTGAGCGCTAAGGCCGATGGTTTGGATAAATACTTGAGTACTCAAGTATTTTTTTTAGAGCAGAGGTGTAAGCCAGCTAAAAGTCGGGACGGGATGTCAAGTTTTCAAGCAAAAAAAATAGTTCAGGTAAAAGACCGACAAAAGGAACTGCCAGGAGCAAGAAAAGTCCAAAAAAGTACAAAAAAAACCAAAAGAAATCAGAAGGGTCCCAAAAGTCCAAAAAAAGAAAAGCAGGAAGAAGCTATTGCTAGCTTCTTCCTGCCTAAACTTATGACTGAGGTTCTAGTTAGCGGAAGGACAGGCTGTTAAACCGTCACAACCACCCGTGCTGGCAGAGTCTTGATGCTCACCATGCCGTCTTGTATTTCTGCCGCTTCGCCGTTGACGGTAACTTTTACGGAGGCGTTAACAGTGACATTGCTAGTGCCTTTTCCCGCAACGCGACTGAGGGTGCCTACGGCCAGTTCGATTGCACACGAAACTGAACCGTCGATCTGATAGACCACGTCTGCATTTTCACGACGAGCAGTGAAAGACAACTTACCGAAGTAAGTAGGCAGATTGGTGACTGAAACCCCTTTATCAAGCCAGTCTGGCTTGATGCCAGCCGCCAGCACAAGCGCCTTGTCGCGCTCATAGACAAAGAGGTTGCGCACACTGCGGAGAAAGTCTGAACCCACCCAACCATGAGGAGCGTCGCCAATGAAGCGCGGAGTCAAAGGATCGCGATAAATCACCTCGGCCCAATGGTTCCAGTGCCTCGGACGACGATGGCCCATGAAATAATCGATTGCCGCATGAGCCTTTTCAAGCTCACCAAGGCGCACGAAAGTGCCCACCGAACGCCATTCATAGGGTGTGTAGTCAACCCAGTCAATCTCCCCATCTCGGCGCCGCTGAAAGAACTTCCAGTAACGAGCGAAGGTCTGCTCAAGCTCTTGCGGCAAGGCAGAAAACACTTCGCAAGGGTCAAGGCCAATGGTGGTTGAGGTCGGGTCGAGATCACCGAGATCAGCGGCCCCAGGGATGTAATCGATACCATGAAAGCGCATCGAATTCGTCACCGAGGCAAGCAAGTCACGACGAAAGGCATCGCGGATGGTGCCGAGCTTGTGCACCTGATCATTTACGCCCAGCTCAAGAGCAGCCGATACAGCGTCATCCAAACCCTTCATAGCGAAGAGGTTATCCCAGTTTGAATGGGCCGGATGTGCCGAATAACCTTCGTGGCTAATCGACGGTGGCAGAATGCCGTGCAAGTGCAGATGCGAGCGCTCATGAGCCGGACCTTGACCCAGCTGTTCGAGGCGGGGAGCACGTGCAGCCAGGGCCTGCATGTTCTGCTGGCGCAGCACATCGATGTATTCCACGGCCTTAAGAATGCGTGGGAAGATACCAGCCAAGAACTCCTTATCGCCAGTGTAGCGATAGTATTCCATCACCAGGTAGATGAACTCACCATGGCTGTCATGCTCAGGAGTTGGGTCAGAGCCGCGCTTATCCACGCAGCAAGGCACCTTGCCATTGGGGTACTGATAGGGAGCAAACCAGTCGATGAACTCGCGCACCTCAGCCACAAATCCGTGCTGTAGCAAGGCTGCCGAAGTGAGCGAACCGTCACGAATCCAGGTGCGACGGTAGCAACGCGAACCGGGCTGAATGGCCGGGCCATCGCGATTGATGAGGATGTAAGCGAGCTGACTTTTGATCGTGGCGTTGAGCTCGGCAGCGGCCGGAATATCAATACCGACTTTCTCGAGCTTGCCGCGCCACTCACGCTTGCTTGCCGCCAGAGCATCATCTACTTCGTGCAGCGCTGAGTAACGCGTATAGGGCACAGCAATGTCGAAAGTCACTTCTTCGTGAGCATCCAACTCATAGCTGTACATCAGAGCACCTGAACCAAAGCCACGGGTGTCGGCCAGACCACCGTACTCGGGCAGGAGCCCATAGTTGAGGTGTTCGACAATGTCACCAGTGGCCAGAGTGGTAGCACCAAAAGCATCGGCCCGACTGAGCGTGCGCACCTTCAGACTGTCGCCCACATAGACCGTGTCACCAGCATGGGAGAAGGTGTGGATGGGCGTGTGACCACCGGGGGTGTTGAGGAACTGCCAGGGCGGATTGACCTGGAACTGCCGGATGGCCAAGAACAGCTTGCCAGCCTGCTTAATGCCGGTACGATTAATGACCTTGTAGCGAGCATAGAGGGTGGCATCTTCTCTCGGACCCAGGGCGAAAGCCTTGATCTCAAGGGCGAGCTTCTCGTGTACACGCTTGACCACGGCAATAGGAAGATAGCCGTCTTCCAGGTGCTGTTCATGACGGCCGTGCTTCCAGGTCAGCAGTTCGCTGCCATCATGTATGAAAGGCTCGATTGAAGCAGTCTGGCGACCGAGTTCAAGCAGGCCCTCTTCGTTGATAATTGCCTCGTGCCGACCGCCACTGACACCGACCACAGTCCAGAAAGACTGCTCTTTATCAAAGTAGCGAGGGAAGAAGCCAGCGGGATGATCGCGAGCGATGCGGCGCCAGAACTCATTGGCATTGGGGGCATAGTCGAGGCCCATGAAACGCACTGAGCGAACACTGTAGCCCTTGCCGCCACTCGATTTGCGCAAGACAAGGCGCAAGGCCTTGATGTCACAATCAGGCAAGCGCAAGTACTGACGACCGCCACCGGCACCAATTATGGTGTCAATGTTACGCCAGGCACCGCGTTCACCCTTGATCTGCACCTGATAGTTGCGAGCATGATGGTCGCCCCAATCAATCAGTACAGCACTCAGTTCTCGCACCTCTGGGAAAGTGAAGACCAGACCCTGACGCTCGCTCAAGCCGCTCTGCCAGAGCGAATAGTCATCGCCATCAAGAACGTTGACGGCATCTTTGCGCGACGAGCTAGCCCAGACTTTCGGCTTGCCCATAGCCTTCGTGGCACTGGGGCGCTCCTCAAAGGAGAGATCGCTGAAGTAAATGGTGCCCTTCCCTCCAGAGCTCGCAGTGAGAGTTAGGTCGATGTAAGCCACTTCGGCCAGTGGTTCTTTGCTCGGCCCCCAGGCGTATGAGAAATGCCGAGCTTTGTTAACGAGCACCTGTTTTGTGCCACTGAAAGCGAAGTCTGGCCGATTCACCCACCAGACATTGTCGGTAGATTGGTCGAGCAACTTAATTTCCAGGGTGTTGACAGGGCTTTGTCCGGCAACGGCGAACTGAAAGACATAATTGTCCGGCAGCTTGATTGCAACAGGCACACGCACGATGGCATGACCGGCACCGTTGAACTCGAAATCTAGACGCACAGCACGATCGGGCTTGTGCTGACTGAGCGTGGCTTTGACGCCATCGCTCAGCACCAGTTTGCAAGTATTGGTCTTGAGTTGAATTTGCATTGTGTGCTCCGGTTGGCACCACCAACTCGCCCTAGCTCTTGAAGCTAGCAGGCGAGCTGATGGTGTTTAGCCTCACTATACGTTTATAGGTTAGCGGCGATTAGCCTTGATCATGGCCCGATACCAAAGACCGCTGTCTTTGACAGTGCGCACCAGAGTCTGACGGTCCACATGGACCATACCAAAGGTCTTGGAATAGCCGAGGGACCACTCCAGATTGTCCATCAAGCTCCAGGCAAAGTAGCCCCGCATGTCGACACCGCCGGCGATGGCGAGTTCGATGGCGCTGAGGTGCTCGTGGATGTAGAGCATGCGACGGTTATCGTGCACGCCCGTGGCCGTATTGGTGTCAGACAGCGCCGCACCGTTCTCGGTGATGTAGATAGGCGGCAGGGTGTATTCCTGGTTCATGGCCAAGAGCATGCGCGTCAGAGCAGCCGGGCAGATTTCCCACCCCATCAGCGTCTCTTCGGCAGCAGGCACCTTGATCACGCGACCACGGGCATTGACCACCAGGCGCAGATACCAGTTGATGCCTAGGTAATCGATGGGCTGAGCAATCAGCTCCATGTCTTCGGCAGTGATGGAAACACCGGTCTCGGCCGCTTCCTCCAGGACAGTATCTGAATACTTGCCCTTGAGGATGCCATCGAGGTAGATGGCATAGTTGCGCTGCCACATCTTGCGAGCAGCCTTAGCAGCCGCTTTGGTGGCGGGTTCCACTGGCACCAGATTGACGACGATGCCGACATCGAGGTCGCTGTTGATCGAGCGAATGCGCTTGGTGGCAAGGCCATGAGCAATCATCAGCGTATGCGCCACGGTGACGCGCAGCTTGGGATTGCTCAAACCAGGAGCCAGACCGTCACCGATGTAGCCGGCGACAATCACTTCCGGTTCGTTGAAGGTGCACCACTTCTTGACGCGATCGCCCAGGCGACGCACCACCACTTCGGCGAAATCGGCGAAGTGCTCAGCCACAGCCCGGCTAGTCCATCCGCCGATGTCTTGCATGGCCCGGGGCAGGTCCCAGTGATAGAGCGTCAGGTAGGGTTCGATGCCCTGGGCCAGAAGCTCGTCGACAAGGTCTGAGTAGAACTGCAAGCCCTGCTCGTTGATGGCGCCAGTTCCGTTGGGAATAATGCGCGGCCAGGAGACCGAGAAACGATAGACCTTGTGGCCCATTTTCTTGATCATGGCCACGTCTTCTTTCATGCGATTGTAGTGATCGCACGCCACTGCACCGTTGTCGAGCAACGGACGAGCAGTGAAGTAGTCTTCCCAGATCGAAGGGCCGCGGCCGTATTTGGCCTGGTCCACAGCACCTTCAATCTGATAGGCCGAGGTGGAAGCGCCAAAGACGAAGCCCTTGGGGAGGTTGTAGCGACGCACAGGCACGGGGCTGTGGGCGGCGCTGAATTGAGGAAACACATAGCCCATACGGCTAGCCTTTTTGCCTTTTGCGACGGTCGCAGTTCTAGCGACGGCACCAGAAGCGGTGCGTGAGTTTTTGCTCGTGTTCATGATAATACCTCGTTGAGTGGTTAGAGAGTTGGTAAATCTATTGCGCGAGCCAGCCGCCCTGAAAGTCTGCCTTGCGCAGAGCTCTCACGAGGACCGGGTCACGACGCATGGTGTTCCAGACCAAGCCGGAGCGGTAGTTCTCGATCATGAGCACTATCGGCCCCTGGTCGATGGCAATGCGTTCAGCGTCGACCCAACCAGAGCGCAGACTGGCGCCAAAGGTAGGATTGAAAGCATCAGCAAAGCCGTGCATAGAGAAAAGTTCGGGCCGATTCTTCAACCAACCGCGAATGGTGCTGAGCACAAGCATCGGTGCGAAGGGCAACGAGCTGATGGCAGCAGTAGGGGCAATGGTGCCATCGTCATGACCTGACGGGCAGCCACGTTCTCTGTACCAAGAGAAGGTGCGTTCCTTGCCGTCCACGATTTTGGTGACATCGCCGGGTCCATCACAAGCTGTCAGGCCCCAGTTCAGGCGGTCGTAGCCACGAAAACCCTGGGGGTTCTCGACAGCGTACTGATGCTGAGCCAGGGTCGCCCGCTTGCTGTTTTCGAAATAATCGATACCAAGCTTGCGGTTGAGCTTGTCTCTGATACCGCGAAAGTCGATGAAACTCTGCGGAAACTGGTAGCAAAAGAGCGGCTGCCCCGGCATGCTGACATAGGTTTTGCCATCCTGCTGAGCAAACTCTGGCTTGGCAAAGAGAGCATCCCACGAAGCGGCCGGAACCGGGTAGGTCGGCGAACCGATGGCCAGAAGATAGAGCAAAGGCGCTTCGCTATAGCCAGCGTAGACGCTGGGAATCAAGCCACCCTCCGGCGTCCAACCGTGGCCAATCAGACCGCTCTCGCGCACGAGCCAATTCCACTCCACACGGTTGTAGAGCTTGTCAGCCAGGTCACGAATCTCGACTTCCTCAGGAGACTTGCCACGGTAGAAATAGCGGGCGAAACGAACGCCTGCCATCAGCAATGCCGTGTCGATGCTCGACAGTTCAGAATTCCAGAACTGAGGCGCTGTGGCCCGAGTACCGGTAGCCGGGTTGAGGAAGTGATAGAAGAACCCGCGATAGCCGTTGACGCCCTCAGTCTGCTCACCCTGGGGAACGTTCCAGAGAGTGCGCAGTACACGCAGGGTGTAGGCCACGGCTTCAGTTCGACTGACCCAGAGACGCTTGCTGGCGGCGCCATAGGCGCTAAGAGCGAAACCTACACCAGCAATGGTGGCAGGCCCGTCCAGGCGAGTGCGGTCGAGAATGAGACCGGTGGTCTTATCCTGGTAGTCGAGGAAGTATTGAAAGTGTGCGCGCTGCACCCTCTCGAGCATCATGTCATTGCTGGCACTGATGTTACGGCCGATCACAACAGACCCACGCCGCGTCTTAGATGCGGTGTTGGCCTTCTTGCTGGCGCGCTTCTTGCCCTCTTCTCCAATCGGGGCTGACCCGATGCGCGAGAGAAGCGGGGCATGTATTTGTAATTTATGGCGTCCCATGGTGTTCTCCACTTCTTGTGAATGTGGTTTTTGAGATTAGAAATATGGCCAGCCCTGAGGTCAGGGCCGGCCTATAGAAGCTTTGTGGAAGCCTCGTGCTAAAAGCTCTACGCGGAAGCTCCAGACGAGAAGCGACAGCTTATTTAGATGCGCGCAACTCCCACTCGCCACCGCCCTTGAGCTCAAGAACGGTGTCGTGGTGTTCCAGCAAACTGCTGCGGTGACCGACACTGATGACTGTGCTCCCTACACTGCTGAGCAGGGTATAGAGCAGTCTTTCGTTGGCGTCATCCAGGGCAGAACTGGCCTCGTCGAGAAAGGCGTAAGCAGGCTTGGCAAGAATCACTCGAGCAAAGCTCAAGCGCTGCTGCTCACCAAGGGAAAGCTTGTCGCGCCAGTCGTGTTCGACATCAAGGCCACCAGACTGCATGGCGAGGTCTGGCAGATTGACGAGCTTGAGCAGAGCCAACAGCTGTGTGTCGCTCTGCCTCGTGTTCGTCATGGGGTAACACAGCGCCTTGCGCAAGGTCGACTTGGGAACGAAGGGCCGCTGAGGAAGAAACATCAGCTTCGCCCGCCCCGGTAGCTCGATGCGTCCGCTGCCAGCTTGCCAGAGTCCGGCAATGGCGCGCAGAAGCGATGATTTTCCGCTGCCGCTCGGCCCAGTGATGAGCAAAGATGAGCCAGCTGGCACCGACACCGTCAATGACGAAATCAGTGTGCGCGTAGCGTCTGGGCTTAGCACCGAAACGTTAGTGAGGGCGAGACGATCTGACTCAATCAGTTCGATTTCTTTGCAAGGCAGCGAGCACTTGTCGGCCAGGGCGTCCATTGACTCAAGAAACGAGCCAAGTCGATTGACGTTGGCAGTGAAAGCGCTGATGCCGATGAACTGACCGATGATCAAGGTCATGCCACCGAAGACCTGGGCAAAGGCCATACCAGCTCTGGTGATGTCACCAAACTGCATGTCGCCGGCAAAGTAGAGCGGGGCAATCACTGCAGCAGGAATGAGCACCACAAGGGCATTGTAGTTGGTGGTAAAGAAGCCCAGATTGCGATTCAGAATCATCATCAGCTCGAGGTTGCCGATGGCGTCTTTGACAGCGCGAAAAACTTGCAACTTGGCACGCCGCTCACCGCCGTAAAAGGCAATAGACTCAACATCGCGTCGCACATCGGTCATGACGTAGCGCAAATCAGCTTCGAGCTTGGTGTGCTGAAACTGCAAGTCAACCAGTCGGCGGCCAATGTAGAGCGTGAGAAAGCAGCCAAACAGCGAGTAGACAATGACCACGAAGGTGAGCATTGCCGAGATGGTGTAGAGCACACCAACGAAGCTCACTACAGTGATAACGGCGTCGAGCACAGCAATGGACAGGCCCACAGCAGAATTGCAAAACGTCTCCACGTCTTGGGTCAACCGCTCATCGGGATTGTCCATGTTGGGGTCAGAGCTGATCTTGTAGTAAGCGCGATTGGCGAAGTAGCGACTGATCAGGTGTTGTGACAGCCAGCGACGCCAAACCAAGGAGAGTTTCGTACGCAGAAACTGGTAGTAGATGATGATGGGAGTAGCCACCAGCAACGCTGCTGCGTACGTGAATAAGAAGACATAATACTGGCCAACATCACGCAACTGCAGTGCAGTAGCGAACTTGCCAGCGATGTAGTTGATGTAGACGTTGACCGCAGAGACACCCGAGAGCAACAGCAAAACAGCCACCAAAAGGGCGATTCCTCGACCTTTCTGTGACGAAACCCAGAAGGGTTTGGCAATTGCATAGAGGCGTTTCCAGGTCAGCGAGTTGGTCATATCGTTCATGACGTTTCTCTCTTTCTGGGTTAGACATTAGAAAGGCAGATGGGTTGCCGCTCTTGACTCAAGCCTTCAACAGTTCACACGGGGTGAAAGAGAATTTGAGCGATAAGAGTCGGGGGTAGGTTCTATCTGCGTGACGGTAAATTAAAAGAGAATTTGTATAGAACTCATGAATATCACCTTTAACTTCCTATTCTCAAGATGACGACAGGCGCGTCACGTACTAAGCCAATTATCAAAACGGCTACAACTAAAACTCTTCAGCGCCGCACTGGTAACGACTCTTGGCTTTTGACAACCAAGAAGACGAAAAGCCGCATGACATCAAAAGTGCTTAAAGTTTAGATGTCAGGAAAATTGAGAGAAACTGAGCGGGAATTTTCACGCAGCGATTACATTTAGGCAAAGTTTTATGGCACGCGCTTAAGCTCACCAGCAGAACAACTAGCAGCGATAGCGTCAACATTAGCTCGCGGTAGCAGAGATAGGTTCATTACAAACGGCAGCCGACGCGGGGCAAACCGTGACTAGTAGCCAACAGAGCTACTTTCCAAGTGACTTTGCTTAGTTGAACCATTGAGCGAAACACCGACAATAAGTGGTAAATTTGCTGCATGAATGATTCTCTAGCTTTCAACATTTATTGTGACGAGTCTTGTCACTTACCACACGATGGAATTAAGCCGATGCTTCTCGGTTGCGTTTGGACAAAACAATCAGAGGCACGCTCCCTTGGCCAGAAACTGCAAGGCATAAAAGTAGCAAATGGATTGAGCCCCTCAGCTGAGTTGAAATGGTCCAAGGTATCGAGCGGAAATCTAGCGTTTTACCTAGCTTTAATCGACTGGTTTTTTAAGGAGCCAAGACTTAAATTTCGCGTTCTTGTGATTCCAAATAAGCTGATTCTAGATCATGCCACTTTCAATAATGGCTCTGCCGATGAGTTCTATTACAAGATGTACTTTTGGCTCTTGAACAAGATAGTAAGTCCAGACGCAACTTATAAAATTTATCTCGATGTAAAAGACACCAGAAGCAGAGGGAAAATCAAAAAGCTGCGCGAGACGCTGTGTTTTGATAAATACGATTTTGCAGGAAAGATGATTGAAGATATTCGCTGCATTCGCTCACACGAAGCGCAACTAATACAACTTGCAGATTTTTTAATTGGCGCCGTCGCTTACAAGAATCGTGGACTAGAAAATAACAAAGCCAAACTCGAAGTAATTAAAGAAATCGAGTCTCAAATTAAACAACCACTAAATACAGGCACCAAATTATTCGAAAATAAGTTCAATATCTTCATTTGGACACCACGAGGTAAAAATCGTGACTGACGAAGGCTTCCCTCCGCCAGTAAAGCCATTTGAGTGGGCAAAATACAATCAACTCATCGACGAACAATATGATGTATTCTGCCAAGATTTTATTTTCGGCACAGTAAAATTCGCTGGCAAACCTATAACAATCAAACCACAACCAACCACCGACAATAAAGAAGACTGCTTTTGGCATGTCGTTACTCGAGAATTTAATTCTGGTGCAGGAAGAGAGGCGGATGGACAGAGAGCAGCGAGAGTTCATTGGCTCCGACCAATAATTGAGAATTTTGAGAATTCAATAGTAACTTACTTTGTTTCTCCCTCGGCAAAAGACAGGCTAAGGCACTATTTCTGGCTAAAAGAAGATACTTATCTTCTAATCATAGAAGAAGCTCCCAAGCGATTTTACATAGTTACAGCCTATATGGTGGACAAAAAGTACATGAAAGAAGACCTAGAAAAAAAGTTCAATTCATACCGTAGCAGCCAAAAATAGTTGTCAATATTGTTAATATTCCGCGTATAATCGCATTCGCGGTGGTATAACATAAAGTACTCATCCACCATGTGTGGAAGGAGCTCTTAAGCCGTCGGCCCATGGTCGGCGCCTTTTGCTTTTTAGTTGAACCACAAAGCAAATCCAGGAAAATGATTGCCAAATTCGCCGCGCAAATCTCTCCAGGTTTGGCCACGGCTCAGTTTGCCTTCTTCTAGATAGGGCGCTGCAGCCGAGCCTTGCACCCAGAGCACAAGGTCAAATCGTTGCGGCTGCAAAAATACTTTGCGCAAATTGATACCACGATGGTCATTGTCGCTACCGCGCCAAAACGGAATCAACAATTCTCCTGACAAGATCTTCTCGCTCTCAGTCATAATTCCAGACCAGGCTAAAACCATTTGCTCAGTCACACGCGCGTTCGGAATCACACCTGTTTGTCGGGGATTGGGCAACCATTCATGATCATCATCTTCTTCTGCCATGATCCACTTCCAGGTCTCGCGACTCTGATCAATCACAGCCTGAAGATGATCTAGTGCTGAAGCCATTCTCTTTGGCTCAGTCACATCACACCTGATCAGATGTATAAAGGCAACTAAATCCAAGATTTCCACATCGCTGGCGCCAATAGTGCGAATACGCTTAGACTTACTCAAAAACTGATAGGGAGTATCTACCTTGTTGAAAAACAGATGAGCTGTGCGCTCAAAGAGATCTTTGCTATCGTGCGCTAAATAAATATCGCAAACACTCGAGAGCAAGTGGCAATAACCCCTGAGCCAATGCACGTCTCCACGATCAAACTTGATGAAAAACTGTTCTGCTTTTTCAATTGGAACATTAGAGTTATTGGTGAGCTTGGCATAGACTTTCCACAAACTTCTATTATCGTCACTGCCCTGAACATTGGTTGATTGCTCACTAGCCTTCTGATTGTACTTCTCCGCCTGATTGGTTTGACCATGCTGACCGGTACCATTCAAGTCTAATTTGATCATGCCGAAATGCAGCGGCAATTTGACGTCAGCATCGCTAATCGGTGCCAGTGTAGATTCGGCCTGCATCAATTGCTTTTGAAAAGTCTCGACGATCTCGCGCAGCTTGAAGTAGCTAATGGTCTTGGAATTTTCATTGGTCGCCGCCGGCAGGCGCAAGAATGGCAAAATAAATCCGTGATTTTTATAAGTGCGAACACCATAACGAGTAAAGGACTGCCCCAGACTCTCTACCGCCCGCAGAAACTGCAATACGCCCAGGCCAAAGCGCGCTTGATCATCACGGCCATGCTCTTTCAAATGAGCCACCAGTGCCACTTCACCTTCTTTTAGTCGACCATCTAAGAGATATTTTTCGACCAGAGGTGTGTCTTTAACTGTAGTAGACACTTCTATCACTTCCTTCTTAACGGCCTCTACACTTGATTCTGGTAAGGCGGCAAAGGCAACGGCAGTGTAATTAACACTCAAGAGCGTCGCCAGTAAACCTGCGCTCACCGCTCGCTTTAATCTGTTCATGCCATTTCCTTTGTTATTGCTGCTTATTTTGCACTCGTTCAATTGCTTAGGCCTGATCTGAATCTCTTTGTTCATTTCATCTGTTTTGACTGCCAACTTCTAATCAGTCTAGGCAACACAAGCAAATATTAGGCGGGGAAAAGAACAGTTGTCGAATTGATCACTCTATCTACGATGAACGATCAGCAATCAACGATCAATTTGTCTGGCAGATCTCTTACCCTAGAATGGCAATTTTTTGTCTACGATCGGCATCATTTTTTAAGACGTGAAAGTACTGTGACACCTAGTCTCCATGAGATCTCTCACGAGTTTTTCACGAACGCCGGGTGACTATGAATGAGTTGGCAGCGGCACCAAGCTACAAATTTAGACCGCAAACTTACTAAGCAAAATTTGGCTATAGAAAAGGAGCTCGTTCATGAACGACAACGTCAATCACTCACATCAAGTTGAAAATGTCCGTGATAGCGGTGCGGAGAAAGCAGCAAGTTCATCGGCCGCTGAGGCCTACAGTCAAAACGAGCGACCAGAAATGCCAAAGGGCTCAGATACTGCCGCTGAAAATTTGCCCAAAGCTAACGTAGACGACAAAGGCATTTCTTTCGGGCCCACAGACAATGGCGCCAAAGGCAGCATGCAAGGCAGTACACAGAACAGCGACGGCACAAGCGTTCAATCAAGCACCTCCAGTGATGGCACAAGAGAAAGTTCGAGATTTGACGAAAACGGCTTTAAGACAAATTCTGAGACCAAGCGACCAGACGGCAGCTCTATTAATACTAGCTACGAAAAAGATGGCAGCAAAAACACCAATGTATTTGACGCTGATGGCAATCGCACACAATCTGAAAGCAAGAAGGCTGACGGTTCATCAGACAATTCAACCTACAGCCAAGATGGCACCAGAAATACTAGCCACTTTGACAAAGATGGCAATATCACCAACTCTGAAACAGCGCGCCCTGATGGTAGTTCTATCAACACAAAATATGAGAGCGATGGCAGCAAAAATACCAATGTATTTGATGCCAATGGGGTTGTTACTAATTCTGAAACGAAGAGACCTGACGGCTCAAGCACCAACACCAGCTTTGATAAGAATGGCAATGTCATGATTCGCGACTTCAGCCCCAATGGTGACTTGGTGCATGGTGGATAAAAGCCGAAGTTCAAAAGTTGACAGAGAGAAGAACACCGACTAATTGGTGCGATCACGCTTCTCGGAGATGACTTACTGTTCTAGTATTGAGCTATGAAAGACAGAGTTCTAGCTTTGATATTTGTGGGCATTGGCTTTGCCGTGGTGAACTCCGGCTACCGCGAAGACATAGACGGAATTGCTCACCTGTTCTCTAACTGCGAATGTATAAGCGACGAAATTGTGGGAATGGCTACTATCGATCAATTCAACCCACTTGGACGGTCAGACGTTGAGCTAAAAGAGCAATTGGGAAATCCGCGGGTTACGGAGTTCGAAGACTACGAGAAATTTGATGAAACCTGGAGCTACCATAAATACCGTCTTGCGCTCCGCATGAAACATCATCGCTGCATCGCTGCTTACCCGTGTTCAAGTGTCTTTCACTAGGCTAAAGAATAGCCTGAGCAGTAACTCTAAACCCTGAAACCTTGATTCTTCGTGGCATATTTTTTCTGTTTTAGCCCGAAAATCCATTGACTCTTATTTTTTCTACTACATTCTATAGTCTCACAAGGGTCAAAAAAATTGGTTTTTAGGGAAAAAAAGCGGAGCGAACAGCCAATGCCATTCGCTCCGCCTCCAAAAACTGCTTTTTGAAACTAAGTCCAGAACTAGTCCCAACCGCCCACAGCGAGGCTACAGATTGCTCCGTAGCCTGCTGTGGGCTGAGTTAAAGACCTAGTTCCGAGAGACTTAGCTACAGACTGTCTTAGCCGTAGAAAGCCTCGCCGCGCTTCGCCTTGTCGACGATGAGCTGAGCGGGCTTGTAGTTGTCACCAGCCACCTGCGAGAGGTACTGCAGCTTCTGCTGGATGGTACGCATGCCGACCTGGTCAGCGTAACCGAGCACACCACCCAGGAACGGAGCAAAGCCCGTTCCGAAGATCATGGCCAGGTCGAGCTGCGACGGGTCGGTGATGATGCCTTCCTGCAAGCACAGCGCCGCTTCGTTGACCATGGGCAGGAAGAGGCGATCCTGGATCGCTCCCACCGTCATGACCTTGGGCGCAGCCGTGATGGCAGCAGCGATGTCCGGGTTGATACCAGCGCGACGACCGGTCTTGGGGTCGTACAGGTAGAGGCCCTTGCCGCCCTTCTTGCCGAGCAGCTTGGTGCTCTTGATCATGGCGATCATGGCCGGCGGCGCCAGACGCTCGCCCAGGGCGGCGTGCATGACGTCGATGACGTGGGCGACGATGTCGAGGCCGACTTCGTCCATCAGGGCAATCGGGCCCATGGGCATGCCGAACTTGGTGGCAGCCTTGTCGATGTCGTCAGCGGAGACGCCTTCCAACAGAAGCGTGAACGCTTCCTTCATGTAGGGCGAGAGAACGCGGTTGACGACGAAGCCCGGGCCATCATTGGTGACGACCGTGGTCTTGCCCAGACGCATGCCGAAGGCCTTGGCCAGAGCGACGGTTTCAGCAGAGCTGTCTTCCGCCTTGACCACTTCCACCAGCTTCATCTTATGCACCGGGTTGAAGAAGTGCAGACCAACCACGTTGGCGGGAGTGCGAGCAGCCTTGGCCATCTCGTCCATCGACAACGAAGAGGTGTTGGAAGCGAAGACGAAGGGCTTGGTGATCACCTTCTCCAGCTCGGCCAGAACCGCCTTCTTCACCGCCATTTTCTCGACCACAGCCTCGATGACGAGGTCGCAGTCAGCCATGTCGGCGTAGTTGACGGTGGCCTTGATGGCGCCGTACTTCATGTCGGCTTCCACCTGCGACATCTTGCGCTTGGCCACCAGACCATCGAAGAGAGCCTTGATGCCGGCCATGCCCTTGTCGAGCGCAGCCTGGTCGATGTCCTTAAGCACGACTGCGTAACCAGCGTAGGCAGCCGCCTGAGCAATGCCTGCACCCATGACGCCAGCGCCGAGCACACCAACGGTCTTGACGCTGATGGCAGGCTTGACGCCTTCGGGCATGCGCTTGCTTTCGGTTTCGGCGAAGAGAATGCCGACCAGAGCCCGCGACACCGACGAAACCGCCAGGCGCGAGAAGATCAGCGATTCCATCTCGAAGGCCTTTTCCTGCGGCATGTTCCAGGTCTTGAGGATGAGCTTGAGAGCTTCCAGCGGAGCCGGGTACTTGCCCTTGGTCTGCGCCAGCACCATCTTGGTCGCCATGTTGGAGAAGACGGCGCGGCCGGCGCTGGTCTCGATGCCAGCGTCGATCATGCGCTGCTTGAAGGGCTTCTGGAAACGCTTGGGCTTGGCACCCGAAGCGAGTTCCACCGCACGCTTGATCAGGTCGGTCGGCACGGCCGTTTCATCGACGAGACCAAGGCGCCAGGCCTTGAGACCATCGACACGGGAGCCCGTGGAGATCATCTGGAAGCCCTGCTGCAAGCCGATCAGCTTGGGCAGACGGATGGAGCCACCCCAGCCAGGCAGGAAGCCCAGCTGAGTCTCCGGCAGACCGAGAGAGGTCTTGGGAGAAGTGGAGGCGATGCGAATCTTGCAGCCGAGGGACAGCTCCAAACCACCACCCAGGCAGGTGCCATTGATGGCAGCCACGGTCGGGTAGGGCAGAGCAGCGATGCGGTTGAAGACACCACGACCATGCATGGTGGCATCATAGATCTGCTTCGAAGGCTGCGACTGGAGGAAACGGATTTCCTTGACGTCGGCGCCAGCGAAGAAGTTGTCGTCCTTGCCGGACGAAATCACCAGACCACGCACATCGGTGCGGGTCTCGAGTTCGGTGAGGACAGCAGTGAACTCGCTGAAGAAAGCCTGCGAGAGCACGTTGAGTTTGCTGTCGGGGGTGTCGATCACGACGTGCGCGATGCCCCCGGCCAGCATGTTGAGAGTGACGATCTTGTTAGTCATATTACTTTCCCTCGAATTCGGGGTTGCGAATGAGAGTGGCAATACCCATGCCACCGCCGATACAAAGAGCAGCAATGCCGAGCTTCTTCTTGCGAAGCTTGAGCTCGTGAGCCATGGTGAGAATGAGGCGAGCACCGGAAACGCCGATGGGGTGACCCAGGGCGATGGCGCCGCCGTTGACGTTGACCTTGCTGCGGTCGAGGCCGAGCAGCTTTTCGCAGGCCAGATACTGGGTGGCGAAAGCTTCGTTCAGCTCGATCAGATCGATGTCAGCAAGGGTGAGGCCGTTGCGCTCGAGCAGCTTCTGGATTGCGGCCACAGGGCCGATACCCATCTGCTCGGGGTCAACGCCAGCGGTGCAGCTGTCGACCAGTTCAGCCAGAGGCGTGGCCCCCAGCTCCTTGGTCTTCGCTTCCGAAGCGATGACGAGGGCGCAAGCACCATCGTTGATACCAGAAGCGTTGCCGGCGGTGATCACCTTGGTACCGAGCACCGGCTTCAGTCCGGCAAGGGCTTCCTTGCTGGTCTTGCGCGCATGCTCGTCGCGGGTGAAGAAACCGCGGCCGGGAACTTCGATGGGGTCGATTTCGATGTCGAAACGACCGCTCTTGATGGCCTCGTTGGCCAGGGTCTGCGAACGCAGAGCGTACTCGTCGGCCTCTTCACGGGTGACGTTGTAGGCGTCAGCCAAACGCTGGGCAGTGCCGGCCATGTAGACCGTCTTCATGTCCTTGAGCAGCTTGGTGGGCGCCAGGCCATTGTCAGCCAGGGCGAAAGGCGTGGGGCGAGGGCCCATCTTGGCGAACTTGACGTACTTGGCGATCAAACCCGTCCAGCGCAGCGAACCGGGCAGGAGGTAGGGAATGGTGGACATCGACTCAGCGCCGCCGGCGAGGACCAGGTCGGCATCGCCAAGGGCGATCAGGCGCATGCCGTCGTTGACGGCCTGCATGCCAGAACCGCACTGACGCTGAACGGTGTAAGCGGGAATTGATGGAGGCAGCCCCGACTCAAGCTGCGCGAAACGCGCCGTATTCGGCGTGTAGGAACTCTGGTAACCATGACCAAGAATGATTTGGTCGATGGCATCGGCGACGATGTTGGCACGGCGGATGGCGTTCACCATCGCATGACCGGCCAACTTGTCGACAGTAACCGACTTGAGGCTACGGCCGAAGGAACCGATTGGGGTACGACTGCCAGAGAGAAGATAGACTTTTGATCCGGATTTCATGGGATTCTCCGTAGATTATGGCTTTATTGTCGAGCACCCCCAGACGAATAGCAACTTCTTGCCAAACCCTGAAAGTGACTCGCCTGCCAAGCGGCAGGTATTTTGTTGCAGAGTCAGAGAGGGGGTAACAGCAAATGGTTGTTCACCGTTTGCCGTTTACCCTCCCCGAAGAAAAAATTCAGCGTGGGCTCCAGAGGCCGTTCTCTTGCAAGAGAGCCTCGGTGCGACGAGTGAGGACACCAACGGGCGCCTTGGTCTTGACGCAGTCAGCGACGATGGCATTGAAGTCAGCTGTCACCTGCTTGGCCTGCTCGAGAGCAGCACCAGTGAGCAGACCAGCCTTTTCCAGTGCCGGAACAGAACCCATGTAGCCAGACATCACCGCCTGCCATTTCTGGTCGCGGGTGAGGGTGAACTGCAGGGAACTGAAGTTGGTGATCGTCGGCAGGATGAGGATGTAGCCCTTGTCGGTGTCGAGAGGCTCCGGTTCGAATCCGGGCACGCAGAGCTTGCCGCAGACCCAACGCCAGAGAGCCATCTTGCGATTCTCGCGCCGACGCGACTTCTCATCGTGTGCACCGTCACCGACGTCACAGACGATGATGTTCTGAGGCTGTGCACCGTAGAACTTCTCGGGAATGCTGACCGGGGTGCGGCCTTCCTCCGAGAGAGCACCGTCGTGCAGCCAGAAGTTCTCACCAGCGACCTCGATCGGCACAGCATCGATGATGCCAGGCACCGCGCAACTGCCACGAATGGAAGCCCCGAGAGGTCCCGATTCGGTGTTGAGCAAGCGGTAGCCGCCGTTCTTGCGAATATGGTGAACACCGGTGGAGTTGAAGACCAGCTGGTCATCGCCGACATTGGCCATCGTCCAGTACTTGGTCGGCCAAATGGGTGAACCCATCTGCTCGCCAACGACCTTTTCGATGAACTCGCCCACTTTTTCAGAACTGAGAACGCCGAAGCGGGGACGGCTGGTCTCATAACGACTTTGCATCATGTATGCAAAGAGAATTTTCAGCATACTGCCGCGTCGAGTCAGAAGACTGGAAAAGTCGACGTCGAGAGCAGTGGTTACCGTGGTTTTAGCATCCATGCCGGAGGCCATCATGACAGTGGGCAAAGACCCACCGCTGATGCCACCAACAGATTTCCAGTTTTTGATGCCAGCGTGATCGCAAGCGAGGATTACACCAGCACCTGCAAGGATGGCCCGGGAACCGCCGCTGGATACAAGCAAATGCATTTGAGGTGGAGTGTCCGGATTGGACGGAACCACCGTTTTCTTAGTATTGGCACTCATTGTTTGCTCCATGAGCTTTAGGGCCGCAAAAAAATTGCAGCGAACAAGCCTTCAGCCCGAGCGAAAACCACAGACACCAGTCTGGGAGTCTGTGCAGGGCGTAAGGCAAAAGGGAAGAGAAAAAGGGGGGTTAGAAAGACCTGTTTGTTTTTGGTTGTAGAAGAAAGACCTTCAGATACTAGTAACTCCGCGTTACCAAACTCAACGGGAAACAGGACACTATTGGCTTTTAGTTCATGACATTAGGTTAAAAGCATATCTAAATTAGATCTACAACATGCTTCTTAGGCGCAACAGTTTGCAAGCCTGCGCCAAGGTGACTAGTTACGCTAGCGGTGTTACACGAAACACCCTTGTCAAGCGGCTTTTCGTGCGGTTTCTCTGGCAATAAATTGAGATTCAAAGAAAAGCTTTAGATAGTAAATTCAAGATGTTCTTGAGAAAGAGCGATGAGATCGCATAGGCTTCGGCCGTCATTCTTCTTTCAACTCAAATAAAAAACAAACAGCTAACACCCACACAGCACGTCTCTTCTATCTCATCAGCCACGCTCTTCAGGCGCCCGTCGGAAACCAGCCGGTCATCGGCATCCGACAGCAAACGCTCAGTCAATGCCCCATGACCAGATCTGCCAACAGGTCTCTCGAAACAAGGCAAAGCAGAATAAGTAGTCAAGCGCTATGTAGTCAAGAGCAAGTCTAGCAACCATTTCTCTAACAGCGAAAAAAGCGATCAGGATATCGCCGGTTTTCGCTTGGCAACCACGTCGACGGAGTCTCATATGATGACCAATCAAACCATGCTTGTTGGCCGCTTCTGGCAACATGTATTCACCATGCAGGACGCAACAGCAGTTCTGCTCAAGAATCCCAACCCCAAGACCGAATTCATCACTACCATGGTTGGCCCCATGGGCGGTGGCGGTGTTGTTGTTGTAAAACCTCGTCCCTATGTTGACCTGCCCTGGAAACAGGTCGGCGAAATCGTGGCCGAGATGATCGTTACCCTCCAGCAGGCCGGTGTGAAGCGCGGTGACCGCGTCGCCATCCTCTCCTGGAACTGCCCCGAATGGGTCTGGACTGACCTCGCCATCCAAACACTTGGTGCAGTCGCCGTTCCCATCTATCCCAACAGTGCCTCGGAAGCCGTCAACTACATCGTCAACGACTGTGGCGCCACGCTTCTGATCGGCGACGACGGCAACCAGACCAAGAAGGTCGATGCCAATGGTCCGGTCAAGACCCTGCTCTTCTCTGATCTCGCCGGCAAGTCCGAGACCTATCAGCGTCGCGTCAAAGGCATCGAGCCCAAACCGACCGACAAGGCCTCCGCCGAATTCGCACCCATCAAGGTCAGCGCAGCAGCCAAGGCCGTCCTCGACTTCCTCCACATCGGCGTTACCGCTGGATCGATGTCGAACGACAAGAGCGTCGCCTTCAACGAAGTCGTCGCCCCTGGCCAGAAGCCGCACGGCATCCGCCTGAGCGACATCTGCACCATGATCTACACCTCTGGCTCCACCGGTCAGCCCAAGGGCGTCGCCCTCACCAATGCCAACATCACGGCATCCTGCCAGGGCGTCCACGACCACGGCTTCGACTTCAACGAGTCGGATGTCTACCTTAGCTACCTGCCTCTGGCGCACTGCTACGAGCGCATCAATGGCCAGTACATCTGCCTCTGGAACGCCGTTCCCACCGCCTTCTGCAAGGTGGAAGAAGTGGGCAAGGTGGTGAAGATCGTCCGTCCGACGATTCTGCTGGGCGTGCCTCAGGTCTGACGCAAGATCAAGGAAAAGATCGAAGGCGAAATCGCCAGCGCCAAGGGCTTCAAGGCCAAGCTGATCAAGTGGGCCTTCAAGCAAGAGTCGGGCTTCTCGCACTGGGTCGCTGACAAGCTGGTGTTCCGCACCATCCGCGCTGGTCTCGGCGGCCGTCTGCGCATCATGGGCTCTGGTGGCGCCGCCATCTCGGCAGAGGTGATCACCTTCTACAAGAGCATCGGCCTCAACATCGTCCAGGGCTATGGCCTGACCGAGACCTGTGGCGCCATCGCCGCCAACAGTCCGTCTTCCAACAAGGTCGGCACTGTGGGCAAGATGATTCCCGGCGTCGAAATCAAGTTCGTGCCGCTGCCCGGAGCCGCTTCTGACGCCAAGGGCGGCATCATCTACCTCAAGGGCGGCCCGGTCTGCACTGGCTACTGGAACCTGCCCGAAGACAGCGCCAAGTCGTTCGACGCCGATGGCTGGTTCAACACCGGCGACATTGGTCACCTCGACGAAGACGACTGCCTGGTGATCACCGGCCGCGCCAAGCGCCTCTTCAAGACCGAGGGCGGCAAGTACGTCGCTCCCGAGAAGGTCGAGAAGGCTTTTGATGGCGCCGCCATCATTCAGGCCATCGTGCCGGTTGGCAACGACCGTCCCTTTATCAGTGCGCTGATTTTCGTCAACGCGCTGGCGGCCAAAGAACTGCTCACCGCAAAGGGTGTGGCTTGTCCTGCCGGTTCTGCCGAAAGCGTGCAGACATTCCTGGCTGGCCACGACCTTGTCAAAGAGGCAATCAAGGCGGCGATCGCCGAAGGCAACACCCGCCTGGAGCACTGGGAAACCGTGAAGAAGGTGGAAATCATCGCCGATGAAGCAACCGTGGCCAACGGCTTGCTCACCGCCACTCTCAAGATTCGCACCGAAGAAGCGATGAAGCGCTACGCTGATCGCGTCGAGGCAATCTACGCCAAGCCGGGCAAGTAAGCCTGGCTAAATAACAAGGCCCGTAAAAAGGTCAAAGCCGCTCGCAGGGGGGCAGTCGCAAGACTGCTCCCTTGCCTTTTTATGCTGCCAAATGCAGCTAGCACGTTAAGGAATTTACTGTGAACAAGAATAACAACATGACTGCAATCGCTTCCGCGATCACAAGCGCCAACATCCAGGTCGAAAGACTTGGAGTCGTCGCCTCTCCCCACGGCCGCTTCCAGGAGGAAGGCGTCCTCAACCCCGCAGTTTTTCAAGATCGTGACGGCAATCTCGTCATGATCATGCGCTCTGTTGCCGTCGGCAATCAGTCGCGCCTTGAGACCCTTCGTCAGATCTGGAAAGATGGCAAACCTGCTGTCGATGCCAGTGGCAACGAAGTTGGCTTCGAGCGCGTCGGCTTCGCCCTCGTTCCGCAGGCCAAGTATGAGCGTCGTCGTCGCGCCACCACCAGCGGTTCGTTCGAACTGGTTGGCGGAGAAGGCTGCGAAGACCCGCGTGTCACTTTCATCCCCGAGCTCGACTGCTACGTCATGTGCTACACCGCCTTCGGCTTCGATGGTCCGCGCATCGCGCTGGCTACGTCGCAAGATGGCTATAAGTGGAAGCGCCTCGGTTTGGTCAACATCCCTTCGATCTTCGGCCTGGCCAAAGACGACAAGGATGCGGCCTTCTTCCCCGAACCCGTCTTCTCACCCAGTGGTGAAGTCTGCCTCGCCATGTACCATCGGCCCATGGTCAATGTTCCGGTCTCCGGCACTCTTGACCAGATTCAGTCGACCTTCAAGGCCGACCCGACCGAGCGTCAGTGCGTGCGCATCGCCTACATTCCGATGGCCCCCGTCAAAGACAACTTGATCAATTTGCTCAACGTCACCGAATCTGACCTCGTGCTCGCTCCTGGTGCAAACTGGGGCTGCTTCAAGGTTGGCGCTGGCACTGTGCCGATTCGCATCAAGGAAGGCTGGTTGGAAATCTTCCACGGCGTCGACCAAGTTATTGACGAGCGTACCGGCCGCTACCACAGCTGCTACAGCGCTGGTCTCTTGCTGCACGACGGCGACGAACCGCACCGCCTGCTCTACGTCTCGCCCACCACCATCCTCAAGCCCGAAACCCCTGAAGAGTTGTCCGGCATCGTCAACAACGTCGTCTTCCCCACTGGAATGGTCGCAAGGCCTGACCTGTCGAAGGATGGCAACGAAGTTTTCGACATCTTCTATGGCATGGCTGATCGCTTGATCGGCAAGTGCCGTCTCACCGTATCGTTCAACGAAGCCTAATTGGTTCTAACTGTTCTCCTATCCGATAGTTTTTCTGCAAAGCACTTGCAGAGAGGTTATCGGATAGGCGGGACTTTATTTACTAGTTGCTTTCTTGTCAGAACTAGAGCTTTCATTCCTACAAATTTTTCAAAAACCAGAGCATTACTATATCCTATAATGTATAAGCCGTCTTTTTTTTGAAACTCATGAAAAAGCCCATAAGCTGTGGTTAGTTGTGATTGCTAAGTTTCCAAAACTGTCATTTTTTCTTCAAAAAATCTGACAGTTTTGGAAACAGAAAAAGCAATCGATATCGAATCATCTAGCTGAAAACAGGCTAGCCGATTTGAAATCCTAACAGCAGAAATGTCTAGGTGCGGCCCTGCAAGAAGATGCGCACAATCGCTCCATCTCGCACCTAGTCATGGGAATTTTGATTTTGTTTGCTCGGCCCATAGCTGGCCCGAACGACTAATAGAGAACGATTTTCTGAGGTGGAACAGCAATTATTTCCATGGTCAAATCAGCTTTCTCCGGGGCAGCAAGATAGATACAACCAGCCTGGGCAATTGTCCACAAACGAGCGCCGGCAGCGCTTTCATTTGTGCCAATCATCCAACCCTTGTTGGCAAGAAACTGCTGCGTATCACTGCTAATAGTCAATCGCAAGAGAGCAAATGGCTCAGGAGGCAGCTTGGCGAGGGTTTCGCCGATGGCATCCTGGCGGTTTTGATAACCGCTAAGAATTTTACCGGCGGCATTGAGTACTCCGTTTTTGAAGGCTGCTTCACGGTTGCAGAAAACCCACGAAGCACTGGAGCTAATCGTGGGCACAAAGATTACTGTGTTCATAAAAATGATTTTGTTGTTTGGTTGATGAATTACCAGCACAGAGCCTACTGCGCAGCAGGAATATGCCAAAGTAAAAAGACTCGTAAAAGCTATCTGAGTAGTTGTTTTGGCTTTAGTTTGATTCTTGAATGGTGAATAAATTGGTGAGTGAATATAACAACAAGCTATCCAAATAGAGCACCGTTAACAAGCTTATTGCGCGCCCTGGTCAGCCTTGTGTGTCGATTCTAATAGAGCAGCTGAGTTACTTTACAAACGGCCGTGGATTACTTTCCCTTACCACTGTTCTTATCCAACTTAGTGGTGAAGCCAACATTGTCTAGCATGTCACCGAGTTGATCTTTTTTATCAGCCGAGAAAGTCACTTGAATGATGTCTGAAACACGCTTGAAATTCTTTGGTGGCGCAAAATCTACGGGATTATAAGGCAACGACTTCCAAGACACAGTGCGCAAAAACTGCACTTCGCCCTTGCGCAAGTCGATAGCACAATCGTAGTCATTTTTTCTTAGGTTACCTTTATCCACAAGCAGAGAGCCCCCGGCTCTTCTATCAGAGCAAAAAACCGGAACTTTAGTAATCAAAGGCATACCATGAAGCCTGCTCAAAAACTCAGCACCCTTTGGCGCAAGTGGAATATCATCAGCAGTGCACATCAGGCTGGTTCTATAAAAACCACAACTATACTTAGAATACTTAAGACCATGATAATCACCACTGCCGACAAACTTCGCCGGCGCAGGCCGAGGTGCCTTCGGAAGAGCATAAGGATTACCCATCACTATGCCCGAAAACAGGGATAAATCGCCAATCCATTCCAACGACTCTTGCGGTTGATAACAGTGTACTTTCCAGTCAGGTGCTCTACAGAGCAAATTACAGCCAAGTTTCTCTGTCGTCACTTTTATAGCATCGTCAGTGACGTAAATAGTTGTGGCACCGCCCATATCAGAAACTTGATGCAGAATCCACTCTTTTCTCCCTGCTTTTGCATCAGCGCTCTCGGCACCTAAAACCAGGCTGCCAAAAGCTATTACACCAGTCAAAAAAACCAAGAGAAATGCAGCAGCTGCAGATGCTAACCACTTTGAGGTTGAGTTTTTTTTGCTGTTAAGTCTTCCGAACATTGCGCCAGTATACTTCATGGTCGGCAGCTTCGAAGTGCCAGGCTGCTACAATTAAAGGCCACAAGAAGGGCACTAGCAAGCGCTCGCCTCAGGAGTTCGGCATTGGAAGAAATAAAAGACATAGAACAGACTGAACAACCAGATCAAAAAGTCGGGTCAACAGAAGTTTTGATACCTCAGTTTGTGGTTCCACTGGGCACGACGCTGGCTGCGCTTGAGGCGACCAAGCAACGACTGCTTACTAATGACGAAATCATCGAGTGCCGAGATAAAGAACCATGCGTCATGATGAAGGCAGAAGACATTGAAAAGCTCACTGCTGTGCGCGAATTCGTCGACATTCATCCAGAAAACGTCTTGGTAGATTGGCACCGCCGCCGCATTGAGTTTTGCGAAAGCTACTGGCCATCGCTGGTTTTCTATGTTCCAACAAAAGGCCAAGTAACTCAAGATTGCCGCGAGTTGCTCGATGCCCGCGAAGTCAAATACGAGATAAAACCGCACAGCAAAACCATGCACAAGCACTTTGAAGAGCAAGCTTCGTGGTACACACCGATAGCTTCTGCTGCGGAAATTGCCAGTATCTCCGAACATACTGACTTTTTTGTTCTTCGCACAAAGTCTTTCAAAAGCAGTGAGGCCCTGGAAATTTCCGCATCATTTCTACCATTGATTGGTGAACTTTTCGACTTGGGTGCTCTGGGTGTTTCGCTTGAAACCGCTAATCTAGTTCATTCCAAAGAAGCGTGGATGAGGTTTGTGCGCAGATTCAGAGAACAGCCGCTTGAGACTTGTGTCTTTTCCCTGGCGCAAATGCCGGTGACAACGCCTGATTCAATAATTTCTATCGGCATGCACTGCCTTGGCCAACCAGACTACAGCATCGAAAAAGAGACGCTCCTGAGCATGGGTTTCACCCCCGAAAACATGGGCGAAGCAGCCTGCAATCTGTTTCAATCACTAGCAACCTATCTCATTGGCACCTGCCCGCCAAACACTTTCATTTCAGGAAATACTTTTAGCATCACACCTGATGCGCCTCGATTGAAAGCAGAAATCCAAAATTGCAATCTCTTCAAAGATGCCGACATTCGCTTCAACCCCTTTGGCGTGTGGCATTTGAGCCGGGAATAAAAAGGGCAAGGTCGTGCGAAAACTAATATTGCTGAACCGCGAATATATTGACATATGGATAGATCCAAGGCTGTCGAATGGCGATAGCCCATTCGAAGACTTGCCGACACTGGAAGGTTTTCCAGGAATTATCAAAGCTAAAGCATCAGTGAATATCGATATCTCAGATTTCTCTGAGCTTCTATATCGAAGATCAATGTCAGACAAGCCAAAATATCTCTTCGCCCTTTACCGGATACCGCTGCCCCTTAATCAAAACGAAGTGAGCGGCAGCATCTGGCAGGCGCCAACAGTACATCCGGCGAGACCGGTTCAGTCAAATGAATAAAAAACTCATTGCCGATTTTGCTCTATATGCGCAAGAGAATGACCCCGACGGCACTGGTGCCAGAATAGCAAAGGCTTTTCTCGCCCTTTTAAAATTCGAATACCTGTATAGGCTAGCTCACTATGACTACGTGCGCATATTGCCAAGTAATGGACCTCCTGGAGAACTCAGGATATCAGGCCTTAGCCCAATATCTAAAAGCATTTTCTTTGTAGAAATGGGCCTATTCAAAGACTTGACCGAGCCTTTGTCTTTCGACTACTGGCTCGACCTGCTTTCAAATCTACTGAAGACGTTAGCTCAACAAGAAAATTCTGAAATTGAACCAATTGAAGAAGCACGATTGAGAATCAGTGCCGATAAAAATTGCACGACGGTCAAAATGACCAGGCTTGTAAAACAAACGCGTAAATACTTGATCGAACCAGAGTTGAAACTCAAAGCTAATTACTTCGGCCTCCTTCTCTATGTGCGGCTCACAGAGTTAGCTACTGGCTTGGTTGCCTATCGGTTCGTAGCACAAGCTCATTTTTTAGACATCATCGGCATGTGTGATCACTTCTCAATAACTGATGATCAGCTAGTCCTGCACCACAAACCACAATGGTCGGGTTTGGCTCAACACCGAGATCACGGCTTCGTTGCGCCTCTCAAGATTCCACTAGAAAAGTTTCAGTTCTCAAACCAAACTATTCAAAACAGCCAATAACGCATCACCAAAAGGCAAGCCTGAGTTCCACTCGACTTTTTCACTTTTGGCATCAGAAAGTACTTCAATGCCAAAACAGGTACCGTCGATTGCGATCGGTAAGCGCGCAACATCGCGGACATGCTGTAAGACCAGATTGGCCTCACTGAGAACACGTTCAAACATTTCCACACTGATCTGTCGATCACTAAACGACAGTGTCGGAATCGGCTTGAACTTATCTACATGCTTTATTGCGATATCCGGCGAAGAAATACGCCGAGCGTCTTCCTGCCTCTGCCAAACAGTCTTCAGCAACAATATTGGATGATACCCAGAAGTCATTTGCGGCTTGTAGAAATTCCAACTTGTTGCATCTGCAAACGACTCAAAGGTCCAAAAGCGCAAGCCTAGCTCATAACCAATTGGTAGCGGCAAGCCCCCAAATAGCTCTGGTCTCTCAAGGGCAGACAGCGCTTTTGACTCAAGCTCTGCCCAGGTTTCTTCATAGCCTTTCATCCGATCAACTGCTCATCCGATAAATTGTCCATTCTGCCCACAACAACCAGCCTAACGAGAATACACCACCAGCCAAGCCACAGTCCCACTAAAGAAATGTAGCAATTGACAATCCGCACCATCCAGCAGCGACAGTCTTTAGGCATAATATAGCTCTTCAGGAGCACAGGTAAACCATGGCCAATCCAGTTCACGGTCGGCGCAAAGAACTAACAACCTTCCCCCAGGGCGGCATAGCAGTCAACTGCAAGGCGATTCTAAGCGACTTAGACGGCACCCTGGTAGATTCTACAATCTGCGTTGATTACGCCGTTGCAGCCTGGGCAGAAGAGCACAATTTGCACCTGGGCGACTTGGTCGAGAAAGCTCACGGCCGACGCACCATCGATATCGTCCAAATGTTCACACCTGATGCCGATATTGACGCTGAAGTGAAACACCTAGAAGATCTCGAAACTAGCTGCACAAAAGGGCTTGTTCCCATCGACGGCGCAGTTGAATTACTCTCACGCCTATCACCACATCATTTTGCCGTTGTTACTTCAGGCAGTCACAGACTGGCAACCCACAGATTGACGCATACAAAGCTACCGATACCTCGTGTTTTTATCACCGCCGATGATGTCACATTAGGCAAACCAAATCCTGAACCATACATTCTTGCAGCTAATCGACTAGGTCTAGAACCAAAAGATTGTGTGGTTTTTGAAGATTCCCCCAATGGCATAAAAGCAGCCAAGCAAGCGGGAATGCGCGTCATTGCCATAGCCGTTCGTTCCGCCGACCACAACATTACTGAAGCCGATTATGTCGTGCACGATCTTACCTGGATAACACTACGCGTCAAACCAGATAGCTCACTAGAGTTAACTCTGCAAAGCGCAGAAGAAGTCTAGACTAATTCAACTCGCCCAGAGTGTAAGCCTTAATCACCTTGGTGTTTTCAGGCCTAAATAGATGATCTGTCTTGATCAATTCCATAGTCTCAAACGACAGCGCGCCCAGGCTCTCGTTGCCGTGCTCTATAACGTAATCCAAAAACTCACGGGGCTGATTCGGCCCAAGCCGAGCTGCTGTAAGCCAGAAAATTTCTGTGTGCAAACCAATCATCTTGGTGATGTCCACGCCATCACCGTAGAGTTCTTCTGTCAACTCAATTACAGCGCTCTTGTTGAACTGCAACAAATTACCAATTGGGTCAAATGCCTTAAAAACTAGAGTATTGCCCACAATCGACAGCCCGCCAAGAGGCAGCGTTACCGGCTTGACTGCACACACATGCGACGAGAGATAGCGGTCAAAGTGGCGATGAACCAAAGGGCTGCTGTCAAGATTAGGCAAGCCAAATACGGTCAAATGCAGATTTTTCTCGCCATAATAGATATTATCTGGAAAGCGCTCAGCCACTGACCGCAAACGCTCAGCCAAGAGCTCACGGCTTTCTTCGCTGGGGCGCATTATTAACGTAAAGCACTGTTTGTCCAACTGCGAAGTTGTATAGGCTAAAGGTGGCCAATTAGCCTGAGCTTCTTGCAGAAGCTTTTCAAAGTACTGGGCCTGAAGAGTGACGCAAGATTCTATAATGTGCATTCTGATAATGGTAGCAAGGCCAATCAAATTAAAGTAAGGCCGTTTATTGAGGTTGTTATAAGTGAAATCAGTGGCCATATTTTGCGGAGCCAGTATGGGCAATAATCCCGCCCACCGCGAAATCGCTGTACAGACCGCCGAGTTAATTGCTGAACGCGGTATGACTTTAGTATACGGCGGAGGCAACGTAGGCCTCATGGGTGTAATCGCTGACGCTGCCATGGCCAAAGGTGGCAATGTCATCGGCGTCATCCCCCACTTCCTCCACAGAAAGGAAGTTGCTCACCAGGGCCTGACCCAGATTCACTATGTCGAAACAATGCACGAGCGCAAGGCCTTAATGGCAGACCTCTCAGACGCGTTTTTAGCTCTCCCTGGCGGCTATGGAACCCTTGATGAGTTCTGCGAAATTCTCACCTGGGGCCAACTGGGTCTGCACAAGAAGCCCATGGGCATTCTCAATGCCTACGGCTACTACGACTCGCTCTTATCGTTCTTCGACGATGCCGTCGCAGCAGGCTTCATCTCGGCCAGCCTGCGAGCCACTATTCTGGAAGCTTCTACTCCCGAAAACATTATTGAACTGTTGGCCATGCACGAAAAAACACGCATCGTCTAGACAAACCAGTCTGCGCCTATTTGACAGCATCTTCGTATTTGAGCTTACCGCCAGATTTAACTATCTTGTCCAAGACCCCAATTTTCGCCGACCACTGGGCCTTCTCTGGCGATAGGGCCGAAGCAACAACATAGTTGTCTAAGGCCGCTTTATAGTTCTTTGATTTCTCTGCAATAGAGCCACGCATAGCCCAAGCCACAGCCTGGCTGGGGCTAGAGTCGGTACAGCGTTTAAGGTACTCTTCAGCCTTTTTACAATCACCAACAGCATCGTAAAGCAAACCGTAGCCAATCAAGACTCGTGGACTTTCTGGCCGCAGTTTATTGGCCTTATCGAATGCCTCCAGAGCCATTGGCACATTCAGCAAACGAGTCTGAAACAGCCCTTTATTGACAAGCAAATCGTAGTCGTCTGGCTTTTGACGCAAGAAATACTCGTTGATAGAATCGGCTACAAATGCCGCATTCGGCTCAGTTGGAGAACTTACAAGAGTCTGCACTCTCGGCATAAAATCGTCCTTGTCAAGCCGGTGCAACACAGGAAGAAGGTTATCCCATGAGGCTTTGTGCGCTGGATCGATTGCCAGTGCCATCAAATAGAAGCGCAGTGCTTCATCATCATGAAGGCCCACGCGAGTATCAACGTAGCCAATTGATTCGAGATTTCCCATCTCAAAAACATCAAGTAGATGCGACCGCATAAAAGCAGTGCGAGCATCCTCCATCTTGTCGGAGAACTGATAGACAGTCCCCAAGCTATTCCAGTAGCCCCTTTTGTTGGGATTTAGTTCGCAGGCCTTTGTATAACAATAAATGCTCTGCGGCCATTCTTGCCTAGATTGGTATTCAAAGCCAAGCTGGGCCCACGCCTCAGGGTCTTTGACTTTGTTTGGCGGAGTAACCGGATTCTTTTTCAAATCTGCTGCATCAGTGGAGAAGACTCTCGATTCTGAAAAACTATGCTTGTCAGACTCACAGCCAGTCAAGCCAATAGCCAATGTGACACAGAGCAAAAGCTCTGGCCGTGACTTAAAAAACAAGAGTTTCAAATTTGATTCCCGCATTGAATTTTCAAACACTCATCAAAATCTAGTTGTAATCGAAAATCGCTAGAGATGCGTCAGCCGAACGGTCTATTCTTCAGAAAAGGGAGCAGCCTGAGCTGCTCCCTTTTAATTCCACAGTCATTGAAATGACAAACGTTGAAACGACATTTTGACCTGCCGACTCAAACTATTCGACTGTCTCTTTCTCAGACGACTTCTCGCTGTCTTTAGACTTAGAGGCTTTCTCTGGCTTGTCTGATTTCTCAGTCTTGCTAGCTTTGGCTTCTTCTTTGTCTTTATCTTTGTCGGCTTTCTCTACCGGTTTAGATACCTTTCCAGGCACCTTAACGAAGACAACTTTACCTTCTTCAACCATGGTTTCGATTACATCGCCTTCTTTGAACGTTCCTTGCAGAACTTGTTCAGAGATGGCATCTTCAAGCATGCGTTGAATTGCTCTACGCAACGGTCTGGCACCATAAGCAGGGTTGTAACCTTCTTTGGCGATGAGGTCTTTGCTCTCGGTAGAGATGACCAATTCCATTCCATTTTGCTTGATGCGCTTCTGTAGATCGGAAGACATGATGTCGACGATGAAGCGAATTTCTTCTTTGGTCAACTGTTGGAAGACGATGATTTCGTCTACGCGGTTGAGGAACTCTGGTCTGAAGGTCTTCTTCATCGAATCCATAACAAGATCTTTGATCTTCTTATAACGCTCAGAGTGCTCAGCATTCTCAGCTTGAACTTGGAAGCCCAGAGTGAGTGAGGTCTTGTCGATGAATTGAGCACCGACGTTGGAGGTCATAATGATGATCGTGTTCTTGAAGTCTACGGTGCGTCCCTTACTGTCTGACAAGCGGCCATCATCCAAGATTTGGAGAAGGACGTTGAAGACATCTGGGTGAGCTTTTTCGATTTCATCGAAGAGCACTACAGAGTAGGGTTTGCGACGAACAGCTTCAGTCAGCTGACCACCTTCTTGGTAGCCAACATAACCAGGAGGTGAACCAATCAACTTAGAAGTTGTGTGGTGCTCCATGAATTCAGACATGTCGATTCTGATCAAGTTATCTTCAGAACCGAAGAAGTAACCAGCCAAAGCCTTAGCCAATTCGGTTTTACCAACACCGGTCGGTCCGGAGAAGATAAAGCTGCCGATTGGTCTATCTGGATTCTTCAAGCCAACTCTTGCGCGGCGAATAGCTTTGCAAACAGCTTCAACAGCGTCGTTCTGACCAATTACTCGTTGGTGCAGTACATCAGCCATGTGCAGCAATCTTTCCGATTCGCCTTCGGTTAGCTTGAGCAGCGGAATGCCTGTCCATGCGCTAACTACGTGGGCTACTTCTTCAGGAGTGACTGTTGGTTTTTCTGATTCTTGCTTGGCTTTCCAAACAGCTTGAATTTCGCGAATCTTCTCAGAAAGCTTGGTCTCTTGCTCTCTCAAAGAAGCTGCTTTTTCGAACTCTTGGTTGCGAATTGCCATTTCTTTATCGCGGCGAACAGCACGCAATTCTTTCTCAACTTCTTTGCCTTCTGGTGGCAAGCTAGATGCTCTCAAACGCACTCTAGATGAAGCTTCGTCGATGATGTCGATAGCTTTATCTGGAAGGAACCGGTCAGAGATGTAGCGGTCAGAAAGTTTGCAAGCAGTGTCGATAGATTCATCAGAAATGATCAATCTGTGGTGCTCTTCGTACTTAGGACGAAGACCACGCAAGATTTCAATTGTTTCTTCAACAGATGGTGGATCAACAATAACTGGCTGGAATCTACGTTCTAGAGCAGCATCGCGCTCGATGTGTTTGCGATACTCATCCATTGTGGTGGCGCCGATGCATTGTAGCTCGCCCCGGGCAAGAGCTGGTTTGAGAATGTTAGCAGCGTCGATAGCACCTTCAGCAGCACCAGCACCAATCAAGGTGTGAAGCTCGTCGATAACCAACATGACGTTACCGGCAGAGCGGATTTCGTCCATGATTTTCTTCAGGCGTTCTTCGAATTCGCCTCTATATTTGGTACCAGCAACTAGCAGACCGATATCAAGCATGACAATTTTCTTGTCGAGCAAGATTTCAGGAACGTCTGAGTTAGAAATGCGGATGGCCAAACCTTCTGCAATAGCGGTTTTACCAACGCCTGGTTCACCAATCAATACTGGGTTGTTCTTGGTACGACGACCGAGAATCTGAATAACCCGTTCAATTTCTTTTTCACGACCAACCACTGGGTCAAGTCTGTTTTCTTGAGCGGCTTGGGTCATGTTGACGCCAAACTCGTCAAGGGTAGGGGTCTTAGAGCGACCGGTAGAGGTCGAGCTGCCAGAACCAGAACCAGTAGTAGCAGCGCCACTTTCGCCAAGTAAGCGAATGACATGGCTTCTAACTTTAGTCAGGTCAACACCAAGATTCTCTAAGACGCGGGCAGCAACGCCTTCGCCTTCACGAATCAGACCAAGCAGCAAGTGCTCTGTACCAATATAGTTGTGACCTAATTGGCGAGCCTCATCCCACGACAACTCGAGCACTCTCTTGGCTCTAGGTGTAAATGGAATTTCTACAGCGACGAAGCCGGAGCCACGACCGATGATTTTTTCTACTTCGACACGTGCATCTTTAAGGTTGACGCCCATAGACTTGAGAGTCTTGGCGGCTATACCGGTGCCTTCACCGATCAAACCTAGAAGAATTTGCTCTGTGCCCACAAAATTGTGACCAAGCCTGCGCGCTTCTTCTTGAGCGAGCATGATTACTTTGATCGCTTTTTCCGTGAACCTTTCAAACATGGCGTTTAGCCCCCGAACAGTTAGTTATCCCTAATCGTGATTACATTCTAACATCATGCTATCTACATATTGCCAGCGGTGACGGCACAGTTACGGCAAGATGTGCCAACTTGAGAATGGCCACAGTTGGAAGAAATCATGAAGAAATGGAGTTTTGAACATGTCAGTTGCTAGTGGTGACTTTCGCAACTAGGCCGTAAAACTAAGCCCTGATGCGAACTTTGACAAAACACACTATAATTTCAACTTCGCTTGACAGCCGCTTCCGGCAAATTTAGCCAAGGTTAAATCGTAGAAGCACACAGCTTAATCTTGTTAGCAACGTTGAAAACACAGGCTATTCGGTTATTGCCAAGTGTATATTTCTTGACAATCAGTACACCACAGTGGCAAGACACGTCGAGTTGGGAAAACTAATATATGAAGAGTTTGTCCCCAACCTTCCTCACGCAAAATGCTGCGTCCTTGCAGTGGTCTTTTGCTTTGCTCGTCCTAGACCTGATAGTCGGTAGCTTCTTTGCCAATCAGGGTTATTGGGACATTGAAAGTAGAGCAGCTGGAGCTTTTTTCAACTTTCTGTCTGCTTACCTTTACTTTTGTGTTCTCTATCGCTTAGCCAAACCCAAGGGCGCTGAACACGCACAAGTAATGATGTTCCTTCTCTTGATACCCAAAACCGATATTGCATTGAATTTTTTGCTTCAGCAAATTCTCGTAGCCATGATTGTCTTGCAACCTTTTCTAAACCGCTTTCAAATCTGCTCGCTGATACTTGTAGCATTTACAATTCTGCCAGCAGCGAAAATGCTTGCAGACAGGCATCCTCCGGTGCTGGAGACAAGCTCCATACTTTACACCCCACCGGCAACGACAAAAAACGGTTATCACATTTCAACCACCGACCGGCTCTACAAGCTTTATCGCTTTGACGACGACTGGGATAAAACTCCAACCTACCGCCTACTTCGAGTGCTTCCCGTCTTCCCAGGCCTTAGCCTAGTTAAAGAAGTAACTAAGATCAGCTCATCCGGTGATGTTCAAGTAACGCGCTCGGAAACAGGGAAATACAGTATCGAGGAGGTCAACACTATCATCAGTATCGAGAAAGAGAAGAAGAAACCTTGATTAGAACCAAAGACACCACCTGTAGTACCAATGTCGTCAAATATACGAACTAGACTAGCTACATTCTTCACGTCTCAAGCCAAACCGCTGACTTGGGCTATGGCTCTAATCGTAGTCTATCTCCTAATCGATGGCTTTTATGAGCAACAAGGTCATGTGGAATTTGATAGCAAGACTATCTCCAATATCTCAAACTACCTATGTGGATTTCTCTACCTGTTTATTATTTTTCGTCTTGGGAAACCAAACGGTGTCCAAGACATTCAAGCCCTGATGTTAATTTTTATCCTGCCCAACATGGACTTCCCATTAATGTACCTGGGCAAGCAGCTCCTCTTTCTCATAGTTATCACCTTAAGATGGGCAAACCTTAGTCGTAAGATAGGCCTAGGAATTGTAGCTCTAGCTTTGTTCAACGCTCCTGTACTGTTAATCGGAATATGCAGCATTCCATGCGGCTACCCATACACACCCAAAACTGGTGAGTTCTGTAGTAAAACCGATGAGGTTTATGATTTATACAAATATCACTACGCGACGACTCCCACTCCGAAATATGGACTTTTTCGGCAAGTACCGATCCTTCCAGGAGTTCGCCTCGTTAAACCAATTGACAATCTTTCCAGCCGCAGAGAAGTTTGCGTCAGCCGCACACCAGAAGGCAATTACACAATAGTCGATGGCCCACCAGAAGTGTACAAATAGAACCATAAACAGAACCTCACAACTCGTCAATTGGGCGGAGCAACAACATCGCGACGAACGTAGATACGATGATCTTCCACAACACCAGCGAACTGATACTGCGCAAAAACCGGGTCTTGCATAAACTTAGAATCTTCCAGAATGTCCCACATGCGGGTGCTTTGAATCAGTATCAGCTTGGGCCTATTGCGGCGAATATCTTCTTTGTAATCCGCTAACACCTTGGCTCTAAAGCCATCCATTTTCTCCTTAACTGCTTCTGAACGGGCCTTATCACTGGCGTAAATCAGTGTGGGCAAGAGCATACCGTGCAGGTAGCGAGAAGCTGGCTCGCGCTTGGTCTGCAACAATAGAGGATAGCCTGGAGCGATGCTTCTCGTCATAAACAAAACCGGGTCGCCAATTTTTGTATAGCGCAGAATTACAGCACATAGCGACTCTCTGTCACCTTTGGCCACCTCACCCTTATAGCCGACAAGGGCAAGGTCTATTTTGTCAGCCTCAGCCGCTCGCTGCCTTTGCTCTGCAATGGCTTGAGCTGCAATCTGCCCCTGCCAGATTAGAAGCGCACTCATCCAGACAATATCAATCCAGCCACTGGGGCGCTTGAAAAGCATGAGCGCATACTGCCGCAGCACACAGACAGCAATCCCCACCTCAACACCTACCAGCATGTACGAGCCGGCCACAAAGGGCAGAGCATGATTGAGCCAGGGCTGCCCCTGCAGCAGATACGAAGCAAGACCGAGCAAACTAAAAGCGATCAAAGGCATAATCAAAGTGGAGTAGCGCATCATCGCCATACCGATAGCACAGGCGATGATCAGCAGATAGATGCGGTCATTCCACATCTGGGCCCAACCGACAAACTGAAACATAATTGAAGTGCCATACTCGCTATAGCCAGCAGCGAAGATCGGCACCATAAAGGAGAAATAGCCATCCTTCATGTCTTGCGGCATAGCCAAAATACAACAGGCATACAGCACGCCCAAAACCGCACAAACAAGGGTTTCTGGAGCCACAAGATTACGCCAGCGCGGCTTTTCCATAAACCAGAGTAGCTCCAGTATTACCGCTGCAGCTAGATAATATTGTTTGAAAAACAAGCCGATAGCTGCCAAACTTCCAGCAACAATCGCCGCTATAGGGCTTGTAGCGTTGCCATTCCAACGCAGCCACCTGACTATAAAGAAAGGAAAGAAGAGCAGCAAGAATATGTGCTCTCTCTGACCAAACTCATCCATCTGAGAAAGCCAAAGAGTAAGAGAAGAAAATGACACTATGAGTGGCACAAAAAGAAAGGCCTCTTTGTGCTTTGATTGCCGCCACAACAGCCACAAACTAAATCCCACACTATAAAGCCAGCATGCAATTATGGAGAAGCCAAAAGCCTGAGGGGCGGGAATGGCAAAAAGCCTCGACACTACCGCCGGTACCATGTGAATATAGAAAGCCAAAGGTGGATTAACATCAAACACATCAACATAGAGCCGCTTGCCCTGCAGCAAAAGCTCACCAATGGCGACGAACATAGATTGATCCGGTGATATTTGCAGCGGAAACAGCAGCGGACCGGTCAGCAAACAAGCTAAGACCAGCAGCAACAAGAAACCACTCAATAAGAACATAGCGTATTTAGTTGGAGTATCCATCGTCAAAGACAAAGGCATAGGCATAGACTTAAACGATTTCAGTGTGGTCACAAAGACCTGGAATTTTTCACTTAGTTTTGTCATGGTTGCGGCCTTCGGGGCAAGAAGACACCAATGTTGTAGTTAAAACCAGTGTGCTCTAGCGGTTCTTCGTTAGCAGCCTTCAAGCGGGCATGACCTTTCAGTTCATAATGCTTGAGCAAAGTCGCCGCTACTTTGTGCTTCTTCAACAAGTCACCAATGGTCACATCTTGAACGAAGATCATTTTCGCGCGCTGACTGGCAATATCGCCATCAAGGCGAGTGTAGAGCTTCTCGGCATACGCCTCAAGCATCTTAGGCTGTAGGCTTTCACGCTCGCAGGCCTCCAGCTCGACCAGGCAATCAGACTGCAACAAGTAGCCAGTGGGCTTGCGCTTCATCTGCAACATCAGCGGATAGCCCGGCACTATGCTATCGGTGAGAAACATGACCTCATCACTCTCACGAGAATACTTTGCCAGCCAAGCAGCGCAGCTGGCAGGTTCAGAGGTTTCCGCAGAGCTTTGTCCGGCTAACGAGCTTGGGGCCAGTTCAGACTTCTGTCTTGCGATCTCCCCAGGAATCACTTCAGCGACCAAGGGCAATGCGCGACCAATCTTGCTTTCTTGCTGCTTCAAGAAGGTTCCAACAAGCACTAGAATGCTGACTGCATAGGCGAACAGTCCCAAATTACTAACCAGCGGATTCCGCCACGATGCGCCATTGCCAGCCGAAGCTCGCATACGGCGGCGATAAACTTTGCGACTAATTCGTCGAACAATAGCACCGGCAATACTCAAATTAACCGAGAGCAAAAGAGTAGTAGCAAAAATCATCGAAATGGCACTCTGACTCAAGCCCTTCAATTGACTTAAGTACAAAGCAAAACCAACCAAGAAGATTACAACAAGCGGCGCAGCCAAACTTGTTCGCCGCCGGAAAGGCAAAACAAAAAGAATGGCGGCAATAGCTGTGTAGAAAACATCGCGCCGCTCAGGCACACTGTTAATGCCATAAATAGACCAATCATGACACTGATAGCCCAAAGACAGCAGGGGAAAGACCAGCGAAATATATTCGCTTCTAGCAGCCTCTGGCAGAGCCAATGCCGCAAGCAAAAGAATAGACACTGTGCAAATACAAGCGCGAACTTCTAAGGCGAGCAGTGGCCGAAACCGCCGTAGAGACAAGAGCCAAAAGACTTCCAGGCTGGCAGCAATGATTAAAAAGCCATGCCAGAGGCAGACAGCAAAAGCAGCAAAGATTCCCGAGACTATAGCCTCTCTTCTAGAAACTGTCTGGCCATTCCAGCGCAACCACCTGACTAAAAAATAGGGAGTGAGTGCCAGCATAACGAGATGCTCACCCTGGCCAATCTGAAAAAGCATCAGAACATTTGCCAGAGCATAGGCCACTATAAACGAAGGAAAATGATGCCACTCTCTATGGTGCCGTCGCGGCAACAATATAGCAGCACACGACAGCACAGAGACAAGGGCAAGAGACCAGACCATTAGATTAGAAGCCAAGCTTGGAGGAAGACCAAGAGCTTGCCCAAACGACAATGGCACAACACTGGCGTACAGAAGCAGGGGCGACGACAAGCAGAAGAAATCGAAGTATGGAACCTTGCCCAGCAATATCAGCTTGGCGGCCTCAAGATTGAGAGCCACTCCTGGAGCGACCATCAATGGATTGCTGCAGATAACTGCAAACACCAGTGCGAACAAAATCACTACCAGAGCCAGACTAACTAGCGAGTATTTTGCCTTATTGTCTAGCGGCATTTTTGCTGCTGCCTGGTCTGCAGTCATACGTAGCTGCCCTGTCGGTGATATTTGTCCGCAAAATCTATAAAGCTGCATTCAAAGCCACATTGAGCCTTACAAAAGCCACAATAATGGTTGTTAAATGGTCGAAAGTCTCGACTAGTATAGAGTTCTTGACCACAACTTGCCAATCAGACTGATATTGATATCGGAGATGACTTATACTTCCCGTTCGGAACAATGTACCCTGCCCCGGAGAACTATCAATGTCGTTAGTGTCGCTAATATCGCTGCGTAAAATAGTCTCGACGGCCTCTCTCTTTGCGCTGCTCGCGTGCAGCACGAGCTTCAACCTGGCTCGCGGGACAGAACAACAACAGCCTTATCTGGTCATAAGACAAGCCAGCAAAATTTCTCCTATGCTAGGCGCAACAACATCAGAGAAAGACTTAATTGCCTACTTCGGCGCAAAAAACGTCAAGCGCCAGACAGTCAACCTAGCGGAAGGCGAAACTAGCAACGGTACGGTCATTTTCCCTAACGACCCTAAAAAACGAGTGACATTTATTTGGAAAGACGTCAAAAAGCGCGATCTGCCAGAAGTTATTCGCATTGAGGACCAGCCCAGTCTGTGGCGTTTGCCCAATGAAATAACAACTGGAACTTCGCTAATCGAACTTGAAAAATTGAATGGCAAGGTCTTCAAAATGTCAGGCTTTGACTGGGACTACGGCGGAAATGTATTGTCCTGGAATAGTGGCAAACTAGAATCATTGCTCAAGTCTAAGTCTGGGAAAGTCAGTGCCACTGCTAGTCTCGCACCAGCCAAAGGCAAGAACAGCCCAGAGGATCTATCCGGCGACAAAGAGATTCTTTCTAGCAACGCCAGCATGCACAAGCTGAACCCAGTGGTGGTGACACTCTCGATCCTGGCCCCTTAGCCAGCCACTTGACATACGCCCGGGCACAACCTATAGTGGGTACCAGATGTCGTACACTACTTCAAACTACACTCTTGCGTGTAGTTTGAAAGAATAAAAAACCAACTAAAATGGGCAAATATGTAAGATTCAATTTGGCATTTATGAGAGTGATTCGCGGCAAACTAACCCAGCGCGATGTAGCTCTTGGAACCGGCCTGAGTCAAAAAACCTTAAGCGCACTCGAGACTGGCGCCAGTCAAGGTGTCGAATTTGGCACCATTGCAAAACTATGTGACTATCTAAAATGCACACCCAATGACCTTTTCGTCCTAGAGTCAGAAACCGCATACGCAACTCCTTCTTCCAACTCTCTCAAGAAAGCTGACGAAATCATTGCGCGCGGTCTTAAGAGAGCTATGCAAGAACCAGAGCAGACTCCAGAAGAGATCTGGAGTGAGTTTGACGCCCTGCGCGAGAGAATGCGAACCCAAGCACAAGAGGCAGAGCAACGCGCACAGCGCAACCAGCCAAATGCTTAAGGTCGTTATAGATACAAACATTTTTGTCGCTAGCTTTCTTGGAAAAAATGACCAAAGCTACCCGGCACAGATTATTTCAATGTGGCACGCACGTGCCTTTACGCTTGTTATGTCACCACAGATTCTACGCGAGCTAGTTGCAAAATTACTCGAAAAGGGCATTGACGAGGACGTCGTAGAGGATTTTGTGATGCTAATTGGCAAAATCGCCTTACACATTCCAGGCGCATACGAGTCAACAAAACTTGATCAGGTAGATCCTGACGACAATATCTTTCTCGCCGCCAGCTTCGAAAGTAAAGCTGATTATATCGTCTCCTACGATGCCAAAAGTCTGCTCCCGCTTAAGTATTTTCATGGTGCCCAAATAGTTTTGCCCTCTCTTTTTATGAGAGTTCTGATTGGCAATACAGCTAAAGACAAAACTCAAACCGCAGACGCAGATAAAGTAGATAAGCAGGAAGAACCTTGATCTCCGAACAATTTACCGCTCAAACTCTCCGCTGCCACTGCTTTTTCTCTCCATGTCCTCAAGCAGCAGAATTTCAGTCTCCTCGATTAGCGTATCGAGATTGAGCCCTAGTTCGGTGAGCACCCGAGCTGCTACTCCATGGCCCTCCCGCAGAATACCAAGGAGAATATGACCTGTACCTATTTCTTCGTGCTTGAGTCGCTGCGCTTCATTCAAAGCTAAGTCGAGCATTCTTCTGGTTCTCGGAGTATACGGCAGGTCCTCAGTCATAGCGCCAGCGCCCAAGCCGATAATTGCTTTTACGCGGTGTCGCACCTCCAGCAAAATAAGCCCTTGCCGTAAGAGAACCTGACCGCCGACACTATTACCAGCAGCAATCAAACCAAGCATGACTTGCTCTGTGCCAACGAAATTGTGACCCATTAGCTTAGCCTCGTTGGCGGCTAACTTCATTGCTCGCTCAGCTGTAGCAGTAACACCGAGCGCGGTTTGATTTAGGGCTGTCTGCGACAAATCAGGCGCAGCTACTGACTCTCCAGAGTGGGCTGGTTTCTGCTGCGAAACGCTAACTTGCCAATCGGGGCGCAGGCCGATGGCGGCCATAAAGGGTACAAACTTTTCATCGTCACTCTCAATCAATGCCAACAGTAAATGCTTAGTTTGCACCCAGCCAACGCCTTCAAAGGCAGACAGCTGGAAAGCCCGCAAGAGAACTTGATTTGCTAAAGCACTAAAACCAACAAAGGCTGATGCTGATCGTGGTTCTGTTATGTGGAGTATCTCGCCTAGCCTATCGCGCAGATCGAATCTATCTAAATTGAGGGATTTTAAGTGGTTAGCGCAAGAGTTCGAACTCAAGTTTAAGAGAGCAAACAAAAGCTGCGGCGCATCAACAACACCTTTGTTGCGGTTGCAAGAATCAGTTTTTGCTAAGTCTATTGCCGTGCGAAGATTGGCCGTGAAACGCTCCTTAAGAGCAGCCCAATCATCTTCTTGCCTTTCACTCGTATTCTCTTCTGTCGACCCTTGAAGCATCTCGTGGACAGCTTGTAAGCCCTGCTCGTAACCTGGTAATTTGGTTGGATTGCTGAACTCTGCCAAAGCTGCTTTGTAATCAACAACTGGCAAAAATTTAGAGACATCTTCACCACGGCTCTTAGCTGCAGCGGTCTTTTCTAATGACTCATTTTCGACCAACTCAGACAGAGCCGTCTGTTCATCAGCCATTATCTCTTGAAGCTTTGCCACATCAACACCGGCCCGTCCAAGAATTATGCTGGCAAGATACCTCTGATTGGTAATTATGGCCAATAGCAAATGCTCAGTGCCTACTTTTCCTTCGACAAAATAGGCACCACGACGAGCGAGATGAAATACAGCGATGGCTTCAGAAGTATAGGGCTCATCGCTATGTGAAATACCTGGTCCGGTCTGAACAAACCTATCGATTTCAGCCCGCACTTTCTCAGCTGTCACCCCCAAGGTCTTCAAAATAGCCCCAGCTTTTCCTTCTGCATCAAGCACCAGAGCTAAGAGAATTTGCTCAGGACCAACCAAACTAAGACGATTCTCGCGGGCCTCTTCATGAGCGACTATGACGACCTTAAGGGAATCTGCAGCAAAATTGTCAAAGCGCTTTATTGCTATGTCAGAGTATGTCAATCTCTTTGATTGAGGCAAAGCTTGGGCTTCCACGGCTCTTATATCAAGATCACGAGGCGCCTTGAGTTTATTTATGACGAGTTGTCGCAAAGAGCCAAGATCAACGCCTAAACTGCGCAGAATAACTACACCAGAGCAGTCTTCTCGACTAAGCGAACCGCGATCAATAATCTTCTGAAGACTAAGAATACCAATGAGTAGTTGATCGGTGCCTATGGTATCAAATCCAAAAGTCTTCGCAGCTTCAAAAGACTTCTCAAAGGATAGTATGGCGCTCTTACTAAAAGGCAAGTCTTCTGTAGATGATGAGCTACCAACTCCAAATTCTTTTTCAATGGCAGCCCGTAGTGAACCACGGGTAATACCAATTGCTTCTAAGGCTGTGGCGGCCACACTATCTTGCCCAGACAGAATTCCCACCAAAAGGTGGTCAGTACCCACCTGGGCTCGGCCCAAGCGCCTAGCTTCATTGACAGCAAGGCGAATGGCATTCTGAGCAGTAGAGCTAAAGACCCGCATAGCGAGATGCTCAGAACTACCGGCAGCTCGATTGAAGAGCTGATCAATATCATTGTCAGTCAGCTTTACAGATGGTGGTGCAGCCGAGCCTTCGAGAGCCGTTTCTTCTCTGGCAAACAAGTTCGGCTTATCAGCCTTTAATAGCTCTAGAGCAGTATCATAGAACTTCTTGTAGTCCTGGTTGGCATCGTTGAAAATTTTGACACAAGAGCTATCTTTGAGTATCGCAAAGAACAGGTGATCTGGTTCAATCAAATCACTCTTGCACAGTTCAGCCAAAACACGAGCATTAGCCAAGGCCGAACGAGTATGTATTGACAGTGAAACCTCTGCTGGACTTAAGATAATTTTCCCAAGCAGACGCTGAACACCGAGGCGCAGTTGGTTGACCTCTAACCCTACAAGTTCGGCTGTTTTAACCGCTAGGCCAGTAGACTCGCCTAATACTCCTAAAAGAATATGGCAGGGTTCCAACAATTCTTGAGAGAGAGCCTTGGCCTCTAGCTGGCCGCGTAGTATCGAGTTAAAAGCTCCTTGACTAAGTAAGTCACAAATAGATGCATCACTTGATTCAAAAAGCATTCGAACTTGGTCTCTGCCCGAGGCAGTGACCGGATCTTTTCCATCATTTCTAAGCCTGAGAGCCGTACTCGCTCGCAATCGATCGATGCTGACCTTGAATTGTTGCAACAGGGCGAAGGCCGGCCCATTTTCTTCGAGAATAATGCCGACGAATAAATGCTCAGGTCTAATTACTTCAATGCCAGCGGCAATCACTGTAACAAAAGACCAACGAATAGCTTGCAGGGCATGCTCACCAAAAGAAAAGCCACTGCCACAATCGCCATCGCCGTACCCGGTGAGGTGTTCAACTTCAAAGCGAAGATCGTCTAGTGAAATCCCAATTTTTCTAAGTCGATCAGCACCCTTGTTTAGTCGCTCATCGCAAATACCAAGCAATAAAAACTGCGAATCAATTCGTGAATGGCCCAGTCTAAAAGCCTCTTCTTTAGCGAACATCAATGCTTTTATTGCTTCATCAGAAAAGCGCTCAAAGCCTCTCTGTTTTGCAAGAGGCACTAAAGATGAATACTTGGCGTCAATCCGCGGAGGCAAATTAGCATTTTGAAGCATCTTCTTTAGCCGCGCTGTGTCAATCGACAAATTGCGCAATACCTTCAGACCAGCGCTATCTTCGTCGGCCAACAAAGCAAGCAAGACATGGTCAGTGCCGACATAGCTTAGTTTGGCCTCTAGTGCCAGCTTACGCGCTGCCAAAATCAGTTCATTTACTTTAGAACCACACCTAGATTCACACGGAGTCTCGACCTTTTCGCGTCCTGGCATGTTCTCAGATTCTTGCCGCAGTTCTTTAGTTTTCACATCCCAAACATGCAAAGCTAGAGAGGCCAAGCCATCGGCTTCTGTAATCAAACCAAGCAAAAGATGATCAGTATCGACTTCAGCATGACCGAGCCGGTGAGCCTCTTCTGTAGCTAAAACAATGGCGTGTTCGACCATCTCGGTAAGAGCGAGGGAGGATTGGGATAAGTCAGATAGCTTGCTACTTGTAGCAACATCCGCTTTTTGTTTTCTCACATCCTCAACAGCTAGCCTCGCGGCTTCGGCCGCTTCAGGTTCTTTGATTGCCTCGGCTGCTTTAGCTGCTTTAGCTTCTTTAGCCGCTTCGGCAGCTTGCGCTTCTGCTATAGACAAGACCTTAATTACTTTTCGCAACTCCTCAGCAAAGAGCTCGATGTTCACCTCAAGCTTCTGTAAGCCTTTTACCGCGCGACTTTCCTCATAGCTTATTAAGGCAAACAGCAAAAATTCAGGAGTAATCAATGGAATGCCAGAAGTACGAGCCGCAACTGAAGCCATTTCCACTGAGAAGATGACTTGCTTAGACAGTTCAAAATCTTGCGAAGAAGATTCGGAAGGTGCTACTTCCTCCTCTGGCATTGTGGCCAATCGCAACTCTTGAAGTTTTATAGACTGAGCCGCGAGAAGTTTAGCGGCCTCGCTGCTACCTTCTGCCAAAATCCCCAACAACAAATGCTGCAGCTCAAGCTTGCTACTGCCGACCAGGCGAGCTTCTTCCTGAGCCAATTGCATCGACTTAAGGGCGCTTTCAGAAAAGAGGTCAGTGACGTTAGACTTCGCGACTTGCTCTTTAGTTGACGGGGATGCAACTGGGCCTTTAGCTGAGCGAACGAGGGCCTGAGATTGAACTGGTGTATGAGGCTGGGGCAGTGCCTGAGATTGTGCTGGAGCACTTGCCGGACCAGGAGCTGGGTTAGCACTCGCCAGTTGCTGTTGCTTATTGGCCATCTGCACAAAATCAAGAACATCGATCTTCACCTTCACAAGGTCAACTTTATGTTTATCCAAAACCTGCTTAGCTACTCCACCGTCAACAGCAAGCAATCCAAGCAGCACATGCTCAGTACCAACATAGTTATGTCCCAGATCCCGTGCAGCATTCCAGGCAGCTTCCAGCAATTTCTTTGCCCTTGGAGTAAATGGAATTTCAACTGAAACAGATCCGCTACCTCTGCCAATAATTACAAGCACAGTCGCTCTTAGGTCTTTCAATTTGACATTGTGAGCGCGTAAAACTTTGGCTGCTATGCCAGTACCTTCGCCGCTCAAGCCAAGCAAGATCTGCTCTGTGCCAACAAAGTTATGACCCATCCTGCGCGACTCTTCTTGAGCAAGCATGATGACCTTGATAGCTTTTTCACTAAAGCGTTCGAACACTAACATTCCTCGTAGACAGAACTAATTTTCTAGCGCAAAATCCTCTCAACTTGCTTCTCAATCTGCCGATCGACTTACCCCTCAACAGACCACTCAATCTACCTCTCGCTTTCCCGTTTGTTGGTCCAACAATTCAGTCAGTCCCTTTTTCATCGACCACATATCAGCATGCAGAAGACCAAGAATCTCCCGGGCCAGGGAATTTTCTGACTCTAATATAGCTAATAAAAGGTGAGCAGTACGAATATGCGACTCTCCACGCTTCAGTGCAATAGCCTTAGCTGCTTCAACTAGGTTACATCCATCGTTGTCTAATAAAATGTCTTCAGGCATACCATCGCAAGGTACATGCTTGCGGGAGGCAAGAACACGCACTTCCGCCAGCCTCAACTTACCTAAGCGCAGCACCAGGGCGGCGATTCCCGTACCCTCCACCATCAGACCCAACATTATTTCTGCACTGCCAAAATACCTCTGCTGCAATTTGCGCGCCTCTTCCTCAGCACAAACGATCGCTCGCATGGCTTTGAATGAGTATCGCCACGCTCCAAAATCCATTGCTTGTTTTTCTGCATCGTGCATAACTTTAACGGCCATTTCGGCCAACACTAAACAACCCCATCGGGGGGATTAATTTCATCCTGCACCCACTGTTGCAAGCGCGCCAAATCAACTTTGAGATTGCGCAGAGTCTTACAGGCAACGCCATCACCCACCCGCAAAAGTCCAAGAATCAAATGCTCAGTACCAATGTGGTCGTTGCGAAAACGACGAGCCGAGTCCCAAGAAAGCTCAAGAACCCTCTTTGCCCTTGAGTCAAAAGGCATTTCATCAGTGGCTTTTTCACTACCACGACCAATCTCTTTCTCCACAGCAGACCGCAAATCGTCCAAAGTAACACCTTCTTCAGTCAATGCCTGAGCAGCAATGCCTTCTTCTTGTGCCATCAAACCCAACAATATTGCTTCCGTGCCAACGCGGTTGTGACCCAATGCTGCGGCTTCTTCCTGTGCCAGCCTAATAGTCTCAATAGCGCCCTCGTTAAAACGCTCAAACATCAACAGAACCTCACAAAATAATGCTCCGTTCCCTTTATGCCCACCACACCCCTACCCAGATCACCCCACCCCAACTTCTTGACAATACCCGGTATTGCCCCTAACATGGCCAGGAAGACAATTTAATCCCCCGCGCCCAAATCACAGCTAACAAATTAATGCCCTTCAGAGAAAATCAATCTGCAGTCGGACATTCTGATTCTGCATCCGGGCATTCCACATCGTCCGATAGCTCAGACTCGGGGGAATCCAACGCTGAACGCCTCAGCCGCGAAGGTAACTTGGTGGTCGAAATCGGCCGCGGAGTGATAAACCGTGTCGACGAGCTCACCGACCATCCAGGTCAGGTAGCCGCTGAATTGGGCGGTTCGATGCTAATTGGCGCTGGCTTAGCTTTGGCCCAGGGAAAAGCTGGGGTAGCTCGCGAAGTAGCCCAAATCGTTGGCGCTTCAATGACGGCATCATTTGTCCTCACCTCAGCCAGGCAGTTCGAGGTCGCCCGCGACGCCGTGGCCGATACCTGGACCAACAAATCTGGCGAAAACAGAGAGGCGCGAAGCAGCGCCAATGCTCTCGGAGCATTTATTGCCGATAGCGCCATTTTTAGCGCTGGCGGAATTGTCGGGGTCAAAGTGGCCCGCAATTCAAGCGTTTATATGGGTGTGCATCACAGCATTGATAAAGCCTTAGGTATCCGCACCCAAGAGCAACACGCCCAACTGCGCCAGCAAATGCTGGGCTATCATCCACTGACAGCCCACCACCAAGACCGAGTTGGAGATATGAGCCGAATCATTGCTGAAGGCATGCGTCTCCCTCCGGCCTCAGTAGAGAAAGCATATCTGGCAGGAAGAATGCATGACATTGGCAAACTCAAAACACCAAAAGAGATTCTTGATTCTCCAGGAAAACTAGATGGTCATGAGCGGGCAGTAATCAATCACCACGCCACCGACACTGGTATCATCCTCAGAGAGAAAGTCGATTACCCCAAGCGCCTTGCCGATCTGCCCACAGTGGCGCAGAATCACCATGAGCGACTCGATGGTCGCGGTAGCCCCAGTCAACTAAGTGCTGAACAAATTGCCGTTGAAACTAGAGTCAATACTGTTGCTGATGTCTTTGACGTGCTTTCTCACGGTCGCTCCTACAAGACTCCTACTCCGGTTTCAAAACTGATTGACGTGTTTGACCGAGGTCGGGGTACTCAATTTGATGGCAAGGTCTTAGATGCTTTTCTGCAACAACCAGCCTCAAAAGTTCTACCGCTTATGCTTTCAGAGGGCGGCAGCATCTCTAGAGTGGCCCCCACTTTTAGAAAAGTTGAAATTGGTGATCTCTTGCGCTCAGTAAAAGACCATAAACCTGTACCAGGCAGTTCAGTCACCACTGAGCAAATCGATCTTTTCAATACGCTCTACATGCGCCCGCAAGGCTAACCTTCGAGACTACCAAATTGCGGGTCTGCCAAAATCTTATTGCGTAGCGCACCCTTATCTACGGCAAAATCTTCCAATATGCGGCCAGCCACTCCTTCGTGCTCGCGCAACAAGACCAGGAGCACATGCTCCAAGCCTGTAAAACTATGATGCCACTCTAAAGCTTCATGGGCGGCTAAATTCAATAATTTCTGGCAAGACGCACTCAAGGCCATAGAAGAATCTGACGGCACACCAGAGCCGGGGCCGAGGATGTTAGACAGTTCTTCATCAACTTGATAGCGCTCAACGCCACACTGAGCCATAACTCTAAGGGGAAGCCCCTTATGCATCGACAGAGCGGCAAGAAGCAAATGTCCACTGCCGACGACATCATGACCATGGGTAGCAGCAGCTTCTTGGGCCTGTTTGAATAGCTCAAGGGCATAAGGCGAATAAGGCAGATCGGTAAATGAGGCACCGCTGTGCAGGCCATCTTCTAACAATTTCTCTGCAGTCGTCAACATCGCAAGATCGCCCGGGTGTGCGAAGTCCTGTGAATCTGTCAGGCTCCCCTGGCCAGCAAGTTCACCCGCCGCAAGTTGCACGTTTACTCTCTGACGCCGCGCCCGCTCAAAGCGAATCTCAAGAAGCTCCTCTTGATTGACCTCTAAGCTCGAAAGCACGGCCGAGCGCAACTGACTAAAATCATCCAGCCCCAGACGCTCCAAAATGCGACAGGCCACCCCTTCATCTTGGCGCAAAAGAGCAAGCAGCAAATGCTCAGGCTCGACCTTTTCAGTGCCAGGACGCGTACAGAGGTTTAAGGCCTCTTCGTAGGCAAGCAGTAGGAGAAGTTCCGCCCCTGGGGTGAAACTGTAGGCAGAAGCCCTCTCACCTGCCCCTGAGCCGGTAATTCTTTTGACTTCGGCCCGCACTTTTGCAGCAGTCAGATTAAAAGCAGAGAAATTCATGCGAAATTTCTCTGCTTTCTCAGATTTACTATCAATTGCTTCCGCCAAGGCATTGTCTGCCCCGCCTGAAGTCTCAGCCCAAACCAGCAAACCCACCAGTATTTCACCAGTGCCTACACGGTCGTGCTTCAATGCAGCGGCCTCGCGGTCAGCCAAGGCCATTACTTTCATTGATTGTTCGCTAAAGTGCTCAAACATGCCGATCAGGTTTCCAGGCAACTTTTCCAGTTAGCTTCAAGACGCTAGCCCAAAAGTTTATCCTATCTACTCTTAAGCGTGTCTATCCTTAAGCGTGCACTTCCAAACCAGTAATCAATTCAGCGAAGTCGCACTCTTTAGACGAACAAGCTACCTGGTCGCCACGCTTGAGGGTCTTGTAGATAAGAACGCTCGAGCATTTTGGACAGAGATTGTCGCCCTTTGGACCACCTGAAATCACCGGTGGGTACCAATAAGCCGATGTGCACTGATTGAGTGAATAGTTGGAACAACCGAAGAAGATTTTTCCGTGTCTCGATTTCTTCTCAACAATGGCGCCACCACAAGTTTCACGAGGGCAGGTAACACCAGTGTATTTAAGAATTGGTCGTTGTTCGGTACATTCTTCAGCTGAGCAAGCGAGATAATCGCCATAGCGACCATAGCGAATCAGCATGTCAGATCCGCAGGTTTTACACTTCTCTTCTGATGGTCTATCTTCAGGAACTGGCTTGCCATCTTTAGTTAGCGAGATTTTGGTCTTGCACTCAGGATAGCCGACACAGCCCAAGAATTGGCCGTAGCGCGAAGAACGAATAGCCATAGGCTGTCCGCAAAGTTCGCAGAATTGGTCAGAGAGAATGAGCACCTTGTTCATGTTCTCTTCGGCTTCTTTCAATGTTTTATTGAAAGGCTCGTAGAAAGCTTTGAGCATGACGCGCCAGTCAGACTTGTCTTCTTCGACTTTGTCTAGCTGAGTTTCCATTCCAGCGGTGAAGCCAACCTCTACGATGTTACCGAAGTGCTCAACGAGAAGAGCATTAACGGCTTTACCAAGAGTGGTTGGTACCAATGCTTTTTGCACGCGCTCTACATATTTACGATCGACAATTGTGCTCACGGTCGCAGAATAAGTAGATGGTCGACCAATACCCAGTTCTTCTAAGGTTTTGATCAAACTTGCTTCTGTAAAGCGGGGTGGAGGCTGGGTGAAGTGTTGGCCAGGCTTCATTTCTTTGAGTTTGAGCTTTTCGTTTTTCTCTAACTCAGGAAGATTTGGCGCGGCTTCTTCTTCATCAACTTCATCTGTTACCGCATCTGAATCGCTTGTGGCCATGTCTTTAGCAAGACGGTCATAAACAATGGTGAAACCAGGGAATTTCTTCTCTGAAGCAGATGCTCTAAACATGGCATCGCCAGCGGTGATTTCAACAGTTCTGGTGAGAATCTCAGCTGATGCCATTTGACTAGCCATGAAGCGTTCCCAGATCAGTTTGTACACTTTCAACTGATCGCTGCTCAAGTATTGCTTGATCGATTCAGGTGAACTTTCAGGATGGGATGGACGAATAGCTTCGTGGGCGTCCTGCATCGACTTAGCTTTGCGGACATAAACGCGAGGCTTTTCTGGATAATACTGTTTGCCATAACGAGCAACAATGAAGTTCTTCGCTTCATCAACAGCCGTTTGCGACACACGGGTCGAGTCAGTTCTCATGTAGGTGATTAAACCAACTGGGCCCTGTGAGCCAAGTTCGATACCTTCATAGAGTTCTTGAGCAACTTTCATTGTCTTCTTAACAGCGAAGCCTAAGAATGTTGCCGCTTCTCGTTGCAGAGTTGAAGTGATGAACGGAGCCTGCGGTTGACGCTGACTGGTTTTCTCAACCACTGAAGCAACGGTGAAATCTTCTTTTTCGATTTTCTTGACGATATCGTCAGCCATCTTTTTAGTATCGATGGTAGTCGATTGCGCTGTCGCTTTTTCAGAAGCAGCAATTACTCGCTTGCCTTTCCATTTAGCTAGTGGCGCAGTGAAGAATTGCTTTGAACGGGCGCGAGATAGCTCGGCCTTAATGGTCCAGTACTCTTGGGGAGTGAAGCCTTCTACTTCTGCTTCGCGCTCACAGATGATGCGAACAGCAACTGATTGAACACGGCCAGCCGAACGGCCATTTACCTTACGCCAGAGCAATGGGCTGATTTTGTAACCAACCAAACGGTCAAGCACGCGGCGGGCCTGCTGGGCATCAACTAAACTCTGATCGATTTGCCGTGGCGCCTTGATGGCCGCCAGAACTGCTTCTTTCGTAATTTCGTTAAATTCGATGCGGTGCAGCTTCTTCTTAGGCAATTCCAAAATTTCTGACAAGTGCCAGGCAATTGCTTCCCCTTCGCGGTCAGGGTCGGGCGCCAGGTAAACTTTATCGACACCCGCTGCTGCTTCTTTTAAATCAGCAACTGTGGGTTCTTTATCCTTTAATACTTCATAGAGGGGTTCGAAGTTCTTGCGAACATTGACACCCAATTTATTTTTGGGGAGATCCCTCACGTGGCCATAGCTGGCCTTAACCGTGAAGTCCTTGCCAAGGATCTTTGAGATCGTTTTGGCTTTGGCTGGAGATTCAACAATAACTAACGATTTGACCATTTTTCTCTGTAACGCTGTGGTGGAGCTACTCGCGGCCTGTCAAGATACGCCGACGTCGATGGAGTATAACACGATGACAAATCTCGGCCTCGGCTTACAAATATATAACCATATCAGGAAGAGCGCTCTGAAGTCTTCCGATAACTTGCGAAGATTCCGGGCCATGTCCGACCAGATTGGCGATTCTGGCCTCACCCACCCCATCCTTTATAGGGTTTTCAGCCTCATATGTTTCTTGTAACACTTTTTCCACAGCCCCCTCTTGAGAGCCCCCTACACTACATAGGAGGTCACCTTGCTTGACAAGGTCGAGGGAAATTTCCAAATAGTCTTTGTCAGATAAGTAAGATTCGCCTTCAACTAAGAAGTATTGGGGCCATTCAATCATTACTAGCGCAGGCGGGTTACTCAGGCCAGCAGATACACCGGCAGGTAGACCGCGAGATAGGCCGCCTATCGTCGCATCATGCACCTCATCGAGAACCTCATCAAGCTCTAGGGCCAGCATCGACAAGTCGATGGTCTCGCCAGTCTCGCCAGCGCGATATAAATCGAGGTGAAAGAGCGACAGACGGCCAGAGTGATACTCATTGAGCATGGTGAAGGTCGGCGAACTGATTACTTCAGTGACGCCCAGACCGCTGCCAACAGCCTTTACCAGAGTAGTTTTGCCAGCCCCCAAGGTGCCACTCAGAGCAATAATGGCGCCATTGCCCACAGCATGCGCCAGTTCAAGACCAAAGCGCTTGGTCTGAGGTAAGCCACCTAAGTGAAATTGTATTGTCATCTGTTTAAAAAGGGTCTCAGTCCAGAACAGGTGCGCGTTTTGTACCCGGGATATACTCCAGGGGGGGAACCTCCTAACTTCTGTCCGTTTCCTTTTCCGGCTCCAGGGGCTTGCGAGAAGCGTAAAGCTGGTTCAAAGGTATACGTGGAAGCGTCGAGCGGGATCCCCGTATGTTCAAACTTGTAGGACAAAACTTTTGAGCTCTGCCCCAGACCGAGACTAAAGAAATCATATCAAGCGGTTGGCCTCTGTCAATCAAGATTTTAACGTAAAGGGTTAATTCGTCTTTTTACTAGTATTTCTGGGCTGGCACTGACAGCGCAAGTTAATATAAACAGATGCCGCAGATGCTGAAGATATCGATGAATATAGCCGTGAAGCAGCCTTCCTTCTTATTGATAAGTCTATTTATCTCTGTATTTCCTTTTATGGAAAGCGCACAGAGTCAAACCGCACCGCTAATCAAAGGACGTTCGGCTTTTGCACCTTATCAACCTGAACCAAAGTTTGCCCCAACTATAGGCGGGCGCTCCTCTAATCAAACTTCGGGCCAAAGTTCGGATCAAAGTTCTGACCAAACATCGGGACAATTTTCTCAACAACCTGCTAACCAATTTTCTGACCAGGGTTCGGATCAAACTAGCGACCAGACCACAGGTAAAGGGGGGCAGCCAGAGACCACTTCAGAACCATTTACAGTTACACCCGATGGCACTCCCGCACTAAATATAGTACCAACGGTTGATCGCCCACCCATTCCACCACCACCGAATGCTGCCCCGTTAAGACCGAGCGGAAACGGTGTGGCGCGACCAGCTCAAGCCTGGCGCGTCAAGGCCTTTCAACTATTTAAACAAAAGCTAGACCCGAACACCACCATAGCCCTAGTGTTGAACGCCAACTACAACAATGCCTTACAAGCCTTACGACAAGCCTTCGAAGACGAGGGTCTGACCGTATCTGGGCTAAGTGCCAACTCTGGCCACATGCTCATTACATTAACTTACAACGGCAATTCTAGCCTTGACTCTAATGGTGGTGATACCACAAGCCGCAGCGAAAAGGCAATTGTCGCCCTGCGACCGGCACTAGCAGAAGCAAAGGCCGGAGCGACTAGTGTTCCAAAATCCGCGGCAAAAACTGAGGCTAGTACAGAGCCCAAAACAGAACTAAGAGTATTGTGCGAAAGCCGCAATAAAAGGCTTACCTGCATGCGTATGAAAGAAATTTTGAACAAAGTACAAAGCAAATTTGGCGATATAAAGACTGATGCAGAAACGCTCTAACCCTAATGGACCAATTGTTTTAGGCATTACCGGCACAATAGCGTCGGGCAAATCAACCGTGGGCAGGCTGCTAGCCGAAAAAAATATTCCGGTTATTGATACCGACCAGCTAACTCACGACGTTCTAGCTCATGATGTCAGTGTCAAAAAGGCTATCGTCGAACAATTCGGACCTGGCGTTTTACAAGCTCCGACCACAGAAACTACAAATAGTGCTGCTGCCAGCAGCGAAGCTGCAAATGCCGAAATTAGCCCTCTGGACACGCCCATCGATCGCAAGAACTTAGCCAAAATCGTCTTTAGAAATGCCGATTCACGGCGCAAATTGGAACAAATAGTGCATCCCAGTGTTGTTCTGAGCTGTCGGCGCCGCATAAAAGAGCTGAACCAAGAAAAAATAGTAGCGGTATTGGTTCCCCTTCTTTTCGAAGCTAATATGGCAGATGAATATGATGAAATCTGGACAGTATTTACCTCTGAAGAGGTATTGAAACAGCGTCTTGGGGAACGAGATAAATTAGACGCTATAGAAATTCAAAGGCGTTTAGAAGCCCAATTGCCACAGAGCGAAAAATGCAATCGCGCCGATCAAGTAATAGACAATTCTCATAGCGAAGCCGAAACTGCCAGGCAGGTAAACCTTTTACTAGAAAAATTGCTCTAGCTCTACCTATCTACCTATCTCTCTATATATCTATCTCTATCTATATCTCCAGCAGCACGCAAATTATTGAGTACAATCGTCAGTCAGTTTATTGAGTAAGGAAGAATGCAGTTATCGAAACGAATCCCATTTGCTCTGAGCCTGCTTATCTGCTTCACTTTAAATGCTGCAAAAGCCCAAGCCGATGATGGCTATTACAGCTATCAAACCAGCTCAACCATGGGCGATCAAGATACCTATGTTACTAATTCGGCAGTAAAGATTGCTGATAGAAGTCACGGTACGGTGGTTGTGGCAAGCGCTCCCCAATGGAAAGTATTTGCTTTTAACAACCGCACCAAGCGCATCTGTTCATTCACTTCACCGCGCACATTCACAGGCATAGGCAATAAACTTGCCACTGTTACTGGTGGCGTAACTTTATACAACATTCCTCTAAAACCAACATCAAAAACCGTGCTGCACGGCATCAACGCAGTAGAGTTGCAGACACCAAAAAGTTTCGTCGACAAACAAATAAAAGACAAAGAACACGAATCAGCCGATCCTAGATTTGTGCAATCAGCCCAAATGTTAGTAGCTGAAAAGGTCACCTTACCTGTTGAAGCAGCCACAGTACTCTCTCGGTTTTATGGCGTACCGCTGCAAAGATCAATGCCGCTGCAGTTTAAATACATTAGCTGCCGAGGCGACTTGAACACCATTTTGCTCACTTCTGAAATGAAACCAGTCAAACTAACGGCGGCTGATTTCGAGATTCCTAAAGGTTATAAGACAGTAACTGATTTCACTAAACTTGAAGATCGGCCGATAATCAAAGGCCCGCCTTCTCGCAAAATTATCGAAACTATCAAAAAGATCTAGCGATGCAGTGAACAAGGCTCTTTAGCACACTTTACGGCCTTGCTAATGGCTGTTTTGTTTTCGATCAGCTTGTTCACCACTGGTCTTAAATGTTCCGCAGTCTTTATCGACCGCAACAGGTCGTCGACCAATACCCAGGCTATAACTCCAGGAATGACTACATCGAATAATGGTATTTGAGTCATGGCTAAATCTCCTCTTTGCCCCGGCTGTCGTTTGGGCATATTGCAATATTAGACCGGTCGTCTACAAACTGTCAACCCCCTAATTAAAAACAGTGAGAAGTTAGTGACCATAGCCCCGGTATAGACACTGTTAATTAGCTTGAAGAGATAGCCTTAGCCCCTGTGACATTCGTACAATAGGCAAATAGAAAGCAATATGAATAGCCTGAAATTTGACCAAAGCAAGGTGCCATTGACCAGCGAACCTAACTCTCAAGCGCAAGCACTGACTGAAACCAAACCAGGTTTTCGAACCAAACAGCTAGCCCTGGCAATCGCTAAGTCGCTTATTTTCTTGTTTGTGGCCATTTACTGCGGCCAGCCTCTAATCGTAGCCGTCTCTCAAATGCTGCCTTCTATTTATACTCAGTTTACGGCTTACCTGCTCTGGGGCCTACTCTTGCTCTGGCTCGTTGGCCGCTTCATAGAAAAGCGCACTCTAAGCGACTACGGTCTTGGAGCAAAAAGCTTCTGGGCCGGCCTCACTGAGTTCTATGACGGTAGTCTGATCGGAAGCTTGATGGTCACCACCGTCACTATCATTCTGGCCGCCCTGGGCTGCTACCAAGCCTTAGGCATAAATACTCACTGCCATTTGCTTGAACTTGTTCCAGGCCTTATTGCTGCTGCTATTTATGAAGAGATTCTCTTTCGCGGTTATGTGCTGCAAACAATCGAGCGGGCAAGCAATACCAAGATTGCTGTGATCGCAAGCTCTCTATTGTTTGGTGCTGCCCACATGACCAACTTTCATGAACAGAGCGTGCCGCTGTTCAATCAAATAGCCTCTTGTACTGCCCTCGGCCTTGATGCCGGTTTGCTCTTTTGTGCAGCTTACTTATACACAAGGCGACTCTGGCTAGCGGCTGGTTTACATGCCTTTTGGAATATTTTTGAAGGGCCGGTGTTTGGCACCCCGGTTTCAGGCATGCATATGGGCGAACCCCTAATTTTTAGCGTTCTCAGCGGTCCACCATGGCTCACTGGAGGGGTCTTCGGCCCAGAAGCAAGCATAATTGAACTAGTTGTTTGCCTAATATTAGCGTGGACAATCTGGCAGCGAAAGATTGGTGCTGATCGTGTTAGTTGATTGATTCGCCGACATAGGTAACACGATAAGAAACCGGCTGTACCGATATTGCCGCAGCCTGTATTTCTTTCATGTGGGCTTGAATCTCTAGATTTTTAGAGACTACCCGATAATGAATCTCGCTTTCCCACTGCACGTAGCTCGCCACATGCTTGCCGTCAAAACTCTGATGAACACTAGCAGAGACAAAACCTGGCTGATGCTTAGTCACTTTCTCTGTGACCTCCTCGAGCATATTGGCCAAAATTTGCTGCTTGGTTGGCTCAACTTCGAAGGTATTGATCAAAGTGAAGATGCTGCGCTCTGTTTCTATTGTGGCCATGAATTTCCTAAGGACAGGTATCTAAAGATATTACCGAATATGATTTTCTGATCAATAAGCGATGAGGCCAATCGCCCACCATCACCGCTATCTCTGATGATGGTAGACGATAACGCCCCCAGACTCAAGCATCTTGAACTCTAGCTAATCAAGAAATAAATGCTGTAAAATGCTGCAAATAGTGCTGCAATTACGGTTACAAGCATATATTGAGGTCAGCGGTAGTTCTTTGGCAATTATCTTTTCAATGAATCTTTCAACAAAAACACGACAGCAACGAATATTGGCACCCACCTCGCCCATACGCACCGCTCTAATCGCTTCAATGCTCTTTTTCACCGCGCTCTTTTGCAGCCCTAACAGCGCACAAGCAGCTGGCCGAGAGCAAATTACCACCACCAGTCATGTTGACGGCAAACCAATCAATGCCTATTTCATTCCACCAACACAGCCCAATGTGACCGGTCCAAGCACGCTAGTGGTCTACTATCACGGTATGACTTCCAACATCGACGAACCATTCGTATTGCCGGTAGGCGCTCCCACTGGGCCGATCATGACCAGTGTCTATCCGATGTATGGCTTCCTCTCGGTCGGCCAACCTAATACATGGGCTAATCCAGCCGCTCTCCAAGACGTCAGCGATGCCATTGCCAAAGTGCAAGACAAATACAAATTTGATCGCATTATCTACATGGGCGCATCAATGGGTGGCTGCAACTTGCTTTCATTCATTGAGCAAGCACCACCCGAAATCAAAAACAAATCAGAATGTATCATGGTTCTATTGAGCTGCGGCGACCTGGCTAATCTCTACAAACTAACTGGCGAAAAGCTCGTGCAAGAATCGCTGGTAAAAGCCATGGGCGGCACTCCTGCTGAGGCAAAGAAAGAGTACAAAGCACGCAGCTTTATACCAAACATCAAACAATTTCCGAAAACAGTAAAAGTAGTGGTGATATCTCACATGCAAGATACAACCATGCCGCCAAAATTACAGAATCAACTTTATCGCGCCCTGGTGGCCAACGGCAACCCGACTAAATTTATAGAAAGAAAGGGTACTCACGGTACCTGGCCAACACCAACTCAATTCCAGTTTTATATCGACCACATCGTTCACAAACGATTGATGTGAGCAAAAAAATCATTACCTCTGGCAATCACCGCGTATTCGTAGACTGCGACCGTACGCTGGTTAACACTGAGATTTATCCTATGCCTTCCAGGCATATATTTGATCGCCGCCCGAAGTTTTTCTTTCGCTGGAATACTGTGCTAACTGAGGCCAGGCCAAGCGCCAAAGCGTTTTTGCAAGAGCTAGGCAGCAAGTACGAAGTAGCTATGCTCACTCTCGGGCACTCAAAATTTCAAGCTAAAGTTTTAAAAGAACTAGGACTGGCAGACCTTGTTGGCGAAATTTATGGACCAGACAATTGTGACATGGTACCGCCTACCAATGGCTTTGTTCTAGTTGATGATATGGAACCTCACTCTCTAGCGATTGCTTACAAAATGCGCTGGTTAGGTCATCAAAAGGGTCTGGAGAATCTGCATAATTGGCCAGACAAACTGGCAAGGCACATAGTGCAATGCCGCCCCTTTATGGGCGGCATTGAAGATAGTGAACCACTTACTGATTTACTTCCCTCGGTTCATGAGCGCATGGCCCAGATGATGGCAGAAAACCAGGAACCGGAAAAAGAAGCAAAAAGAGAACCAGAACAAGACTAAGCGCTAAAACACTAGACTTTAGCAGCAGTCAATTTATCTAGAGCAGCCTGATAGCGAGCGGCATGGAAAGCCTCAACCCGCTTGAGAGCGCCAAAGCGCTTTGCTGCCTTTTGAAAAATGCCAGCATGCTCTAGCGATTCTTTCGCTTGTTCTTGAAACTCAGCTACAGCCGCTTCATTGCCCTCTTCTACAGCTTCACGCTCAAAATTGGGATACATGGTGACACTTTCATACATCTCACCTTCAGCTGCCAGAGCCAATATCTTCTCAACAGTCATTTCAGATGATGGATAAATCAACTCAAGATGAGCAAAAGCATGGGCTGTTTCATGATTCGCAGTTTCTTCAAAAAGCTTTGCTACTTCTTCATTACCAAGCTTGCGGGCGATTTTGGCGAAATATAGATACTTGCGATTAGCCATCGATTCTCCACCAAAAGCAGCCATCAAGTTTGCTGCTGTTTTAGTGCCATCTGGCGCTGCGCCCGATTTAGCCGTGGCATCGGCGCTGGTTAACTCAGCCAAAGTAGCTTCTGAATCGGTTAAGTGGGGTGCTTTGTTCTCTGACATTATAATTTCTCCTGGAAATAGTCTACTCTTAGATTTAATCTAATTTGATGGCAAAAAAACCTAGTGCTGCTCTAGCTCTCCATAGAACAGAACCTGAAAACCATGAACCTTATACTGATCTCCCAATAGTTCACCGATAGCCTCAACCTTATCGGCGGGAATGTCGACAATCTTGCCAGTTTTCACATCAACAAAGTGATGATGATGGGAAATATTGGCGTCATATCTGACACGACCAGGCTCGGTCAATACTTCTTTGATAACACCAGCATCTTTCAGTGTATTGAGAGTGTTGTACACAGTCGCTCGTGAAAGAGCTACAGGGAGGGCCTCAGAAACCGCTGAGAGCACCTCATCTGCTGTAGGGTGACTGTCGGTCTGCAACAAATAATCGGCTATAACAACGCGCTGAGGAGTGGGTTTAACGCCACGCGATAAGAGCAGCTGTTCAGCGGTGACTATTTTGTTGCTAGTGTTATGGGCGGTCATGTACTTAGAATAAGTCTAAGTTGAGACTTAGTCAACCCCATCTACCTTAAAATTGCAACAACGGTATGCCCACTGCTGTTAACTGCGGGCCCGAGGCATGAACCTGTCACTGTAAGCGACGCAGTATACTGGCTATAAGATTAGTTAGTAAGTGAATTAGATGATCACAAGCCCTAGCTTGGCTAGACAACCACTAACAAGCAGACGGGGCTATTGCCTAGTAACTTTAGTAGTGGTTGCACTTATCTTTTTTGCTGTTGCCATAGTTCTTCTCAGTCACCCTTCTATGATCGCGCCAGAGGCTGCCCTAAGTTTAGAGGCGGCCAAACTCATAGCAGCAGGGAAAGCGCCATATATAGACTTCTTTTGTTTGGTCTCACCACTTCTTCTATACGGCAGCCTGGTACCACTCTTAATAGCCCAAGTTCTCAATATTGCACCGAGCTTGGTTGTGAACCTGCTGGCCTGGCTTCTCGCAGCAGCCTCTACACTGGCCTGCGCTAAAATTCTTCTACCACGAAGGCACCACCGAGAGTGGCATATATTTCCGCCATTTATTATTGCCCTAACATTAGCCAACGTGCTAATGCTGTTTCAGCTTGGCGAGAGCGAACATCTCTTTATGCTGCTTCTCATGCCCTATCTGCTAGTTAGGTGGCTGCGCTGGAACGGCTACGCTATCTCAAAAAGTGAAGCCATTTACAGCGGCATATTCGCGGGCATCGGTTTTTCACTCTGTCAACTCTACATTGTTTTTCTAGTATTCCTGGAGGCTCTTTGGCTCTGCACAAAGATAAAAATTGACCCCTTCGTTGCGCCAGAAGCGCGCGCTTGCCTAATTACAATGCTCTCTTACGGCTTATTCTTGATCATGGCGCCAGTACCATTCACAGCAGCATACCTCAGCACATTCGCACCAATTCCTGCCGCTATTCCTGACTATTTCGACATGTATCTATACGGCGCAGGCAATGCCCCAGAGAGGCGCGATATCTTTTACGCTGGAATTGCCGCCATTCTCTTTGCCATTCCCCAAAACAGTCGCTCTAGTTTGTCACTAGTACTGATGCTTCTATTTTGTACCGGTTTCTGGTTCTATCTCAACCAACCAACAGGCTTAACTCATACAGCAATTCCCATGATTTTTGCTGCTACCCTGTTATGGGGAAACAACATCGGCGTGCTATCTGCGGCCATTCACCGAATCAAACTGTTAAAGGGCAAAAGACCAGTACTAGCAAAATTCAATTTTGGCCTCTTGTGCGCACTTAGCACCGCCTTAATAATCCTTACGGGGACATTTCTCCAAAATCAATCGAGCCTGTTTACCGAGGCACTGCCTACAATTACAGACAAAACGCCTGGAGAAAATGAAATACCAGCCGATTGCGCTTCATGGGTCGCCAAATATTCTGAGAAAGGCGACGAACTGATGTTTTTAACCGACGATATACTGCCAGCCTATCCTTTAATTTTGCAGATGGGAAGAAAGCCAAGCGGCTTTCTCATTGAATCTACATTTTTGCCATATATCGCCCACGCTCAACATCCAGGCGAATACGAACAAAAATACAATCGGCTCTCAGAGCAATTTTACAATCGACTTAAGCAAGATATAAGTGAGCAAAAAGCCAAAATGATCATAGTGCAAGACGGCACCATCCGTAGTTTGCTCGACAAAAACGAAGTAATGCCCAGTCTAAACAAATACTATGTTTGGAAGGGCGGTGCGCGCCTCAAGAAAATAAATGGAGACAATAAAGAACCCCTAGAATATCACGGCGCTCAATATCATCTCTCGGTCTTTGTGCCTCGAAAGAAGGCCCCATGAAAACGCCAGATCAAGGCAAAATAGCCTCAGTACTATCGGCACTACGTTCTTCAAAATCTGATTCTTTGTCTGTTTCTATGACAATGGATCTCTGGACTAGCAGAGTCATGCTCATTGCCGGTATTTTCTTGCTGTTGATCACGGCCTGGCGACTGCTTACCATTCCCGCCATTCACCCGCTTACTATTGCACCAGATCAATCTATGTTTGTCGCCATCGGCGAGCTTATTCTCCAGGGCAAAAGACCCTATGTAGACTTCTTTGATGTTAATCCACCGTTAGCTTTCTACGCTCATATAGCACCAAATTTAGTATCGCACTATTTCGGTACTACACAGCCACAAGCCTTCTGGTACACCACGATAGCCCTCTGGATTTACAGCATAGCCTTTAGCTTTTGGCTGTTGTGGCGACAGCCCAAGAACAAAGAATCGTTTGTCTTCATGCCCCTAATACTGTCATTCTCATGCTTAACTCTATTTCTGTCGGGTGAAGACGAGTTCGGCCAAAGAGAACACATCTTCGTACTACTTTTTCTCCCTTTATTTATAGTGCGTTGGCTACGCTGGCAAAACGCTTCTTTGCCAGCAGTGGCAGCAATTGTCGCGGCAATACTCGCCTCAATTGGTCTCTATATGAAACCAAGTTATTTGCTGGCAGCAATTGTGCTTGAGGCGCTCTGGCTCAGAGAAAATCGACAATGGCGCTGCCTTATTGCCCCCGAAACAATTATTTGCGCACTATTCGGCTTAGCTTACGCTGGCTTTCTTTTGGCCATGCCCCAAGACATGAAGAACGGCTACTTTGGCATGATGGTGCCAGTATTTACTCTGGGCTACGGTGAGTATGGCACTTCATTAATGTTCCAACTGATGGGCTGGGGCCCCTACTGGAAAAACTACTTCTTACTGCTCACATACACTTCTATACTGGGCCTCATTCTCAGCCGCTACTCCACTTTAATCATGCCTCTGCTGGCCTTCAGCCTCTTCGGGTTGGCCTCTTATTTAATGCAAGGTCAGCCCTGGCTAAATCACGCCATACCTTTTCTGGCAGGCGCCTACATGCTAGCTGGCGTCGAGGCAGCAATATTGCTGTTTATACTGCGCCAATTTGTTCTTAAGTTCGTGAAAGTATTCGATGCTATGTGGCTCAGCGCTATCTGCCTGTGGCAATTTCAAGTCAACCACGAGCAGATAACAACACAGAAACGAGAAGCAGCAGAAACCCCGAAACTAGCAATGATGGGCATTGGCTATATCGGAGATGTTCCTAAAAGAGACCTCAATGATCTTGCCCTTGTCATTCTCAAATACACAGAAGCGGGAGAGCCAGTGCTGTTTTTGACTCGCAGCATCACCCCTGGCTATCCCTTGCTACTGCAAACCAAACGCCAACCAGCTTCGCGCTACCTACACGCCATGCTCCTTCCCACCACTATATTTGCCAGAGATGTCTCAAAATCTCCAGCTATCAAAGCCAAAATGAATGGGTTTAAAACAAAAATTTTGGCAGAATACAAAGAAGACATTGCCAACAACAAACCAAAACTTATTTTCGTTCAAGCAACGCGTATCTACGACATTCTCAAAGACGCCGATTTTCTAAAGACGGCTGTGCAAGAAGACTACCAATATTGCGGCACAATAGACGACCACCGCATTTACGTGCGCAAAGACCTGCCAGATTGCCCAGCGGCTCCGGCCATCGAGTAGCCACTGGCAATTTTGTACATTTGCATAGTAAGCTTAAGCTCCCTTGTTCGAGCTTCTGACCTAAACTTGGAGCTATTAAATTGCGCTGCCTGGCCCCCTTTCTCGCCCTATCTTTGGCATTCATCGTCCCGCTGCAAGCAGGCTCAGTCAGCGACCGTCTCTATGGGGCTGTGGCAACAAGCGAAGCCAAAGTCTATACAGTACGCACCCAGACCGACGTAACCATTCCTACAAAGGGTCCTAGCTGCCACCAGGTGAGAGTTTGGCACGCCATCGCCGCTTACAAGCCCTGGTCAAATACTAGCTCACCGCTTGGCGCCAACGACCTGCGCAGTGCTCCCACTGGCAAAATCGAAGCAGAAGATGATAAGCGATCGGCTCATTTTTACTTTGAAGAGAACCGTCGATTTGTGCCCGGTACACAGCTTCGCTATGTCAGTTCATACAAGGCAGTATCGGTTAAAAGATCCTTCAATCCAAGTTCATTCCGCTGTAGCTGGGCCGATTGCCAACAGTTTATGAGCAAAGATCAAATCACTTCACCAAACAAGCTTGCCAATGACCCTGAAGTAGTGGCTCTAGCAGTCAAACTCAAGCAAAATCATGACCCGGCCAACACAGTCATAGAGTTTTGTCGCTGGTTAAAAACCAATATTGACTACGACGAAGCAGTTCCACATAGAACCGATGATCTAGCGACAACGCTAAAGAAACGTCGCGGTCACTGCGGTCACGCCGCTCAACTGTTGCATGGCCTTTGTCGCAGTGTAGGTCTTAAGAGTCGAGACGTGGTCGGCGTCAACCTCACTGAGCCAAATGGTAAGAAGACTAGCAGGCCAGACGATTGGGGCAACACGCATAACTGGGCCGAAGTCTATTTTCCCAACATTGGTTGGATAGAAATTGAACCAACAAATGGAGAAAAGTGTTTCACCATTCCCTCATCGTTCATTCAAAACAATACTTCTTTTCAAAATTCTGCTGTCTGGGTGTCTGAACCAAACGCCAATAAACAAGCCACCTGGAGCTACAAAGACGGGCGCTATCAGTGCGACTACAATGTCATAACTCGCATAACTTTTAGCGAGAGCAAATTGTAGCGGCATTTTTGCTCAGCTCTAACAATAGATGCGGTAGTTTTAGGACAGTGCATCACAAAAGGGACCTCATTTAAGTTTTATCGGTACTACTACCAATACTTTAGAAACAACCCAGGCATTTTCTGTCTCACTATTTCCTCAATAGACTGCTGCTCTCGAATACCCGTCTTAATCAGTGCTAAATTTTCTGCAGGTGAGGCAACAGAGATCCCATAATTCCAGCCCATGTCTTGGTCAAGTTGTTGAAATGCAATATTGATACCGTCGTACATCTGCAGCTCTTGCGGACATTCCATTGATAGCAACGTCGACTCAGGTCGCTCTAAACAGCTAAGATAGAACTCTCTACCGTGCATTATTACGCCGGTTAAGAATACATCCACCGTTTCGTCATCCATTTGACCATGCGAGAAAATGAAAGCCGCTTGTGTTAATGGTGAGGTGCGCACTTGCTCTCTGAGACGATAAAAAATAGAATGAAACTCTTTAAGCTCAGATTGAGATAGATTGCCACAGGCAGCAGAGATTTGGTTGTAATGTTCTACCACACTGCTAGAACTCACACCATGATCCTTTTTTACACACGATTCGATTAAGCTCCAAAATTTCTCTTCATCCATTCATTTGTTATTCCTTGATAACATCTCCACTACTAACTACATCTGGCAAGGACTGGCGCTTCTGGCTTCTGGCGTGATAACGATGAGCGCACGCAGGTCTCGCAAGAATTGGCGACAGCGGCTCAGTGGGTGGTCAGGAAAGTCGACGTCATAGCACTCATCATCTGAACGATTACGCTGTGCTGCCGCGGGGTTCGACGATCTGTCGTGGAAAGCAGCATCAAACTCCTCCATGCTTTCATACTTCGCGAGAAACTTGTCGGCCACAATTGCATCGCGAAATCCGGTCACACCACGCTCCGGCGAATGAAAGGCAATATTGAATGAAAAATCGCGCCACATCAGGGTTGCAGAGGCAGCATAAGCCATACCGTGGGGTCCCATTCTGGTCTTAGAAATCATCTCCATACACGAGATGCCGCTGTAGGAAACGATGTCGAGTTCAATCATAGCTGCACCCTGCTGCGCCACCATTTCCTTGTACTGTTCGCGTACTCCATTGGTATCGCTCAAGGGGACCGGGTTTCGAATTGGTTCTGGGATAAAACGCAAGAAGACAATGTCTCCTTCGTCGGTTTGCCACCTGGCCCATGTAGCATCTTTTTCCACAAGATTGAGCCCTGGCATGGCTGAAAAGTGCACAGAATCTATGGAAATCCCCTGCTGTTCAAGCTCAATTGACACCATCTTTTCAGCAACGCTGAAATCCTCCCTAGCAAACTTCGAGGGAGGGGCAGTGGTGACTCGCTGACGTTTTACTACTTTAGGAAAAGCGATGAAAGAGGCAACGGCAGTGCCAATTGCAGCCACAAGAACAAGAAATGGATTCAAATCGGGAATCAGCTTCTTGCTCAACACAAGCCCCGCCACCATCACTATCACAAGCAGTGCCAGCGACAGACCGACTCGCCCCATCATCAGCAACTGGTCAATGAGATCATCTCTTTCCACGAATACTCCCACCCAAAATGAACGGTCACCGAAACGCCGCAGGTGGCGAGAAGATCTATAGAAAATGCAGTCTGCACCACTCCCTACTCTTCATCGGGTGCTGGCGCTGCTAACTCTTTGATGCTTCCGGCATCAACAATATCTTCTTCAATTTTTATATGTGGGTTAGTTTTTTGCATAGCCTCTTTGAACGTGGCGAATTGCTGTGACGTCCACAGATTGCGACGCACGCTAACTTCCTTCAAAGCCTTACATTGACTCAGTGTTTTGACGCAAGCCGGAGTAATCTTGCAGCCATCCAACTCAAGATTGTCTAGCTTAGGCAGCTTAACTAGTGGTTCTAAATCACTATCACTCAAAGCATTGTCAGATAGTTTTAGCCGGGTTAGCTGCTTCATGGTGCTAATATTTTGCATGTCTTTGGGGCTGACATTGCAAAACGAAATGAAGAGCTTGCGCAGCTTCGCTGAATTTTCTAAGGCAGCAAGAGCAACACTAATCTTAGTGCAATGATCAGCATGGAGCACCTGCAAGTTAGGCAGCAACCCAGACTGAGCGAGCTGCTCACCATCAATATCTGTCGCTCCTACTTTGAGATCCGTGAGCTTAGGGAAGCGAGATAAAGTTACTAGCGATTCACCTGTAACTGCACTCTGTCCCAATTCGATAACCTTCAAACTCTTAATTTGAGTGATACACTTTAGCGTCTCATTGTTGACTATATCGCTACGATGCAATCGTCTAGGGTCTTCTGCTGCTAGTTTCGGCGCCTCCGTCTCAGCGGTAGTTGGTGCCACAACTCTAGGCAATTCACTGTCATCGGCTGTCAGTGCAATAGCCTGCAAGGTACCGTCATCAAATCGCCTCAGTATGTGCGGGTTTTTCAGACAAAGAGTATTGGGTGTGAACAGCAAACTGTAACGAGTGGGGATAAAAACTTCTCCCTTTGCGTCCTGAGGCTTTTCTTCTTCGTCGCTGCGCAAAGTGAGAGTGCCCAGTGAAATTTCATCAGGAAACTTGTAATGTGAAACTTGATGACCATCTTTATTGGTAGTACCTAAGAAAAATGGTTCTTTTTTCTCTGCTTCGGCCTTGAAAGCAGCTTCAGTTTTTAGCTGTTCACTCTCTTCAACTTTTTTCGCTTCAATTTTCTCTTCTGCGGCACTGCGATTAGTCATTTTCTGACTGACGAAGTAATAAACACCACCACCCAAAAGGCCTAGCGCCAGCACAGCAGCCACTCCAGCCACAATCAAAGAATTCCTTTTGGCACCAGACTGGGTATCACTATCGCTCTCGGCCTCCTCAGTTTTGCGCTTAGCCAAAGGCTTGCGCACTCCAGATGGACCATGACTGCGCTTTTCATTGTTCTCTTCATTAGCAAGAGAACGTTCAATCAAAAGCAATTCAGCAGCCACATCAGAGGCCGACTGGGGGCGATCCTCAGGGTCTTTTGCCAAGAGAGAATCCATTAGCTCTTGAATTTTTTCAGGAAAATCTGCGCCCTCAGAGGCATCAAACAAAGTAGGTGGAGTGTCAGTCTGGTGCATCTGCACCGTAGTCATGGCGTCGCTGCCGCGAAAAGGAACTGTGCCTGTCAATGTCTCAAACAGTGAGGCACCAAGCGAGTACAAATCGGTGCGGTAGTCAACGGCAACACCAGCACACTGCTCTGGGCTCATATATTGAGGGCTACCGAATACTTCACCAGGTCTTGTCAGACCCTGCTTATCACCATCTCCAAGACCAGTTAATTTAGCAATGCCAAAATCTACTAACTTGGCTGACACTACACCTGGTTCTAATTCCTGCAAAACTATATTGGCGGGCTTTACATCTCTATGAATAATCTGATGCTCATGGGCATAGGCCAAACCGGCACAAACCTGGCGGAAAATCCCAATCGCTTCACTGAGTGGCAAGACATGCTTTTTCTTTAGTTTTTGAGCAAGCGACTGGCCATTTAACAGCTCCATTGCATAATATGGCGTCACTCCATCAACCATACCCATATCAAAGATGCGCACGATATTTGGATGAGTCAGCCTGGCTATGGCCTGAGCTTCAATCTGAAAGCGCCGCCAGGAAACCTCAGAAACTTGCTCTGTAGGCAAAACTTTAAGGGCCATTTCTTTTGACAAGAAGAGATGGCGCACTCGATATACCGAACCCATGCCGCCATGGCCGATGATGCCAATTACTTCATAAGCTTTGTTGATTTGAAAACCAGGTGCGTAGTCGCTGGTATTACCCTTCATTACTTGCTCAACCTGCTTTCTAGGTGTGCTTTATTGCTTATTCCACGCTGGAGATGGCCTTGAAACGAGCCATACTTGATTTGGCTGTGCTACAGTGCAAATAGAGCTATCGCATTATAATTGAAAGCGACCAAAGTGAGCTAAATCATGGCCCTTATCGACCTAATTGAAAAAACAGCCCGCCTTCTCGCTGAAAAGCAGCAGGCGCTAACCACTTTGCGACTGACTTCAAGCAGCGATCCCGATTTTCAGCTAATGCGCGGCGATTTTCTCATTCGAGAAACTGACCTGAACGAAGCTACAGCCGAGATGATCGAAGAACTCGAAGACCTTGACCCGCTTGATCGCGAGGACATGATTGACACCCTTAAGCCTGAGCTAAAGACAGCTCTATCAACGGTGCTCAATTTATCCGGCCATCATCACCTCATGGCAGCCGAAGAATTAGGTCTTGAACCGCTCTTAATAGCTTGGCGTCAGGCTCGCTTAATGATGTTGTTCTATCAATTTTTGCAAGATGTACCGCTTGAAGATCTGAATACAGAGGATTCTTTCCAAGAGCATCCTATTGCCGAACGCTCACGAGAGCACTGGGCCACCGCTGTTGCTACTTTCAAGAAAGAAGCCGCCGTATGCTCTCCCGAAGACCGAATATGTCATCTTGGCGTCACCCATGATCTACTGGAACAGGTGCGCAGACGCTATCACCGTCTCACGGTGAGAGTACAAAATTGCCTCAAAGAAATTACTGCCGATGGCAAAGATCCCTGGCCAGTTATAAGACTATTGCCACCCGATTTGACCCAATGCGCCTGGGACGCCCTGAAACTAGTGCCTCTTAGAGAAGCTGAGATAGCCAAGGTGCAGGTTCAGCGTCAAGTTGGCGATCGCTTCTAGTCTAGAATTTTCTTGAGCTTGGTCACCCAAGCCTGCTGAGTTGGCTTCTGCCCACTCAGGTAGCTTTCATATTGACGAGCTTCTTCGGTCATAGCTGCTGCTGCTGGGGCTTGAGACGCTCCAAATTGAGCTGGCTCAACTTGCCCTGGAGCATTGCCCTGAGCACTGGCTTCCGGAGCGGCTTTAGAGCCACACTCACCACAGAACTTAGCACCAGGCTCTTGCGGTGCACCGCATAAATGACAAGCTGAAATTCTTGCTTCTAGGCGATAGCCGCATTCACCACAAAAGCGCGAACCAGGCTCAAGATACTCAGAACAACCAGGACATGCTGTGCCAGCAGGAACCCGAGCTGGGGCCGCCTGCGGCTGTGGGAAGTAAGCAGGGATAGGGGCAGAAACACCCTGGGGCACACCACCACCTGCAACCTGGCGCGGGTCACTCTTAATAGCACTGTTAACAGTGTTCCAGAAGGCCTGACGCGCATCGGCAGCTGGCACGGCATCACTGGCCACTGGTTGAGGTGGAAGGGCAGAAATAACAGGGGCTTCTGAATTACGCTGGCCATAAGCCTGGGGTTGATAATCAGGAATTAGATCAGCCAGCACGTCGTATTCCTCAGGCGGTGCAGGCTGTTGTGGTGGCAACGGTTGCGGTGTTTGTTGCGGTATAGATTGCGGTATAGGCTGGACTGCAGGTTGCGCTTGAGGCTGCATAGCAGGCTGCTCTTGCGCCACCGATTGAGCCTGTGTCGAAGGTAACACTGGTTGAACTGGTATCGCGGGTTGCGCAGGTTGAGCCGATGGGGCTGGTTGAGCTGATTCAGTAGGCTGCACAAAAGCCTGGGGATGGGCTGGCCCCGTCGGTATTACCGGTTTGAATGTCGGCGAAGGAATGGGCACACTTGGCGCCTGGTAGGGCGATTCTAGTGCGGCAGCCTGACCTGGCGTTGACCCAGCTTGCTCTTGGGGCTGCGGTTGATAGACCGCTTGACCAGTCTGAGGTGCCGACGCGGGATCAAAGAAATCTAGACTATAAGCTGGTTGCGTTGCTGCCGGTTCAGCAAAAGGAGCGCTCAATTGCTCTGCTGCAGCTGGCGGTTGTGTCGAAAAATCTGGAGAAGTCGGTGGCAAACCAACTGTTTCTTCTGCTCTTGGCGCTGAAGTTGGCATCGAATTTGGTGGCACATTTATATCAACAGCAAGGCTCGCTGCTGCAATTTCCTCAGTCTGGCCCTTACCTTTCTTCTTGCCTTTACCCTTACCCTTGGCTGGCGCTACTACTGGGGCTTCAGCCACTATTGCAGGCTCTGGCGTTACCGGCCCTGGCACTATTGGTTCTAGAATCGCCGCTTCTGGTGGCTGATTGAAGCTAGGTTGACCAAAACTAGATTGACTGGCTATTGGCTGCTCATGTACTTGAGCATGCATCTGTTCTTGCGCTTGTGCCTGGGCTTGGGCTTGGGCTTGGGCAGCCGCCTCAGCTTCCGCCAGGGCCACAGCTTCCATGGCAGCGTGAGCCGAAGCCTGCACCGCCGCCTGGGCAGCTGCTTGAGCAGCGGCTTGAGCGGCTGCCTGAGCTGCTTCTTCCTCTTGAGCAAACTGAGCAATTTGCGCTGCTTCTAGCACCACTTGCTTTTGCAAATCAAATAGATCAAGTGGATCAACTGGCGCAGCTTGACCGGGTTGAATGGCTTGACCAGGTTGACCGGCTTGAGATGATTGCGCTTGATTAGCGCGCAGGCGTTCTTCCTGCTGCTGTTTCTGAGCTGCCTCAAGTCTGGCTCTTACTTGCGCTTCATGCTGTGAACGCAAATCAATTTCTTGCTGAGCTTGTCTTTGCGCTTGCTCTTGAGAGCGCAGTTGTGCCTCTTGCTGCTGACGCATGCGTTCATCTTGTTGACTGCGCAAACTCATTTGCTGTTGCAAATGCAATTGCTGTTCTTGTTGCGCTTTAATTTCAGCCTGTTGCTTAGCTAATTGCTGCTGCTGTTGTTCTTGCTGCAGCCTCAAATGCTGCTCTTTCTGAGCGCGTAGCTGTTGCTCTTGCTCAGCCTTAAGACCGGCCTCGTGTTGAGCACGAAGCAATTGCTCTTGTTGCATTCTCTGAGCTTCTTGGGCCTTTTGCTCAGCTTGAATTTTCTCATTGGCAGCCTGCTGAGCCCGCACCGCTGCTTCATGCTGGGCACGCAACTGCTGTTCTTGCAACTCTTGCTGAGCCTTCATGGCAGCAGCTTGCTGTGCCCTTTGTTGAGCCGCAAGGGCCTCTTGCTGCGCCTTCAAAGCAGCTGCTTGTTGTGCCCTTTGAGCTTGTTCTTGCTGCAGACGCTGTGCTTCTTGCTGGGCCTTAAGCGCAGCCTGTTGAGCTTTCAATTCTGCTTCTTTAGCTTCTTGCTGAGCCTGCAATGCTGCTTGGGCAGCAGCTGAACTAGCAGTCGGCAGTGGCGCCGGCGAACTAGCCTGCATGATCTCCATTCCTTCACCCACTAGGGCAGCATCAAAGAGATAGCGCGATGGCTCAAGAGCAATGTTATTAAACTGATTCGGATAGGACAGATAGAGCACTTCACGGGCCCGAGTAAAGCCGAGATAGCAGAGCCTACGCTCTTCTTCAGGGTCATTAGCAGTTTCTGAAGGGAACAAACCTTCAGCCATACCCGTAAGGAAAACAATTGGATATTCTTTGCCTTTGGCTTCATGCAAGCTCAATATATAGACGAGAGGCTCGCTATCGGGCCCATCATTAGCCTTAAGCAAATTCTGCTGCGAGCGCACAAACTCGGTTACTGTCTTAAACTTACGAGCTTCTTCTTCTAAGGCAGCCAGTTTGCGCATTGGTTCATAGTTAACACCAGGCGGCACTTTCACTGATTTGTAATACTCAGTCAGGCGCTGGGTGCGCTTTAGCAAGGCAATAGTTTCTGCAGGCGGCAAGTTCTCATGGTTCATAGTGCGAATGATGCGCACTAATTGACTGAGATCCATACAAGACTGATCAGCAACAGCTTCTGAATAAATCTCTACTGCTTTCAAGAAAGAAAGGTTATTAGCTTCGGCAAAACTAGCAATGGTGCCAAAGAGCTTTGGATCAACCTCTTTAGAGCGCAGCTGGCAGACACGCTCAAAAGACTCTCTCGCTTTTGGGCCGTCAGGGTCCATTACCAGGCGCAGGAAGGCCATTACATCTGCCACCTCATCCGGTACCATGGTGGAATCAGGATTAGTAGTAAGACACTTAATGCCTTTGCGGAACAGAGCCTCTTCAACCATTGATGCATAGCGGTTATAACGATAAAGAATAGCAATCTCTTGCGGATTTCTTCCGATATCCAAAAGCTGTTGCACCTGACTCGCAACCCACTCCGCCTCGTCAGCTTCGCTCTCTGCTAAAAATGGCCCAACAATTGCTTGAGACTCAGTCTCATCCCAACCTGGCACCATGTCTTTGTTGATCTTGCGACGATGCAGACCGCCGAGGAGTAAACGAGCATGATTGACAATTGAAGGATGGCAGCGCCAATTGCGCTCGAGTACATAACAGCGAGCATTGGGCAGACGTACTGAAACCTCTGAAAGAATCCTCGGTAAAGCCCCTTTACTCTCAAAAATAGATTCGTCTTCATCGCCAGCTATATAAAGATTATCCTGAGGCAAAGCAAGAATACGTGCAAGCAAATCAGCTGCAGCAGTGGCATCTTGAAATTCATCGACTAAAACAAACTCATATTGATATTGATAGCGCGCACGTATATCGGCATTGTCAGCCAAAAGTTGCGCAGCCAAACTAACCATGTCATCACGGTCAATCTTATTGCTCTTTTGCAATTGCTCTTCGTAACCCTGATAGACCCGGGCAACTAATTCGTCGACATTACCTTTAGCTCGCTCTTTAACGTGCTTAGGCGTGACTAAATTAGCCTTGTATAGAGAAATTAGAGAGGCAATGGTGAACTCTTCCAATTCTTCCGATAGCTCAAGAGTGAGCTGGTCAAGGTCTTTTTTGAATTTAGTGAGCAAACGTTGAATGATCCGCTGCGGATTAGCCTCAACTTTTAGTGGTGGCTTACGCTTGATTGCTGCTGTATTTTCTTTTAGAAGCTTCAGACCAAGCTCATTCCAACTAAAGAACGCTACTTTCTGTGCTTGTTGGCGATCAATTAGTTTCTCAACATCAGCCTTTAAGCTGCGCACACTTTCAGTCGAATGCGAGACAACCAGAATGCGCTCAGCGTTTACGCCTTGGGTAAGCAAATGCACAACTCGACGAGTGATACAGCTGCTCTTGCCAGTACCTGCACCACCAGTAATGGCAACCGGGCCAGCACCATTAGTAATGGCTAAACGCTGCACATCATCTTCGACAGGCAAATCAAGAACAGTAGCCGGCTGATGCCCAGATACCAAGCGACCATAAGGTGAGCGTTTGTATCCATGCACCCAAGCTTCTTCAAGGGCTTCAACACAACCACCCAAGTTGGCAAGCAGTTCTACGGCGGTGAAGCGCAGCAGCTTCCATCCGTCACTGAGTAATACCAGGGTGCGCTTAGCATCTGCAGAGCCAGCACTAGGCTGATCAAGGCTGGCCAAAACATCACATTCAATGGCCAGTTTATTGCCTTTGCGCTCCATCAAGGCAAAGTCGAGACTATAGTCTCCCAGTACATGTTGGGGGCTAAGAGTAAGCCCTCGGCTAGCTACAGCCTTATAAAGATAGTATTCGACTTTAAGCATCGGCGGCAGGTTTTCAGAACGCACTTGCCTGAAGTGATGCAGGTCAATCATGATGCTATCGAGTAACCAGGCTACTTTTTCCCAGGTCACCTTACGACCAGCATATTCAAGGTCTTCACACATAGTGCCATAGCCAAGAAATTCTTCGTAGCCAAGCTGGGTGCTAATAAGCAACGTGCGCTGCGACAGAGCCCGAGGGTAGAGCAAATGGTGATAGAGATACCAAAGCTGCTGTGGCGTTTCCGGTGCATTCAAGTCTTTGACAATAAGGACATCAGCATCAAGCATGTCCAATTCCATCTTACTGAGCAAAGGCCGGCCAAATGGACTTTGGGCCACAGCGTGAGCAAAAAGGTAGTCGGCCTGCTTGTAGAGCATTTCTCCAGTGATAACTAGAGTGGTAACTCCACGACTCTTGAAATTAATGACGGCCGATTCAAGCAGCGCTTCCTGGTCTTCAGAATAGTCTGATAAAAACAGACCGCGAACTGAACCCTGATATAGACCAACCGAATCCACAAACCAATGCACAGCATCCCGGCATTCTCCCGGCTGCAGCGGCACTCTATTTGGGACGTGGTCTACGCGTTGAGTCTTTGGCACCTTTGACGTGCTTTGCTTTCTAGATGGCCCATAAGGCCGGGGAACTTCATTTTAAAGTAGTTCCACAATTAGTATCAGAATATGCACCATATGTCGTGTCATTAAGAGTGTAGATAACAATTAGTTGTCATGGTCTGATAATTGATGACAAAGATTAATTTTGAAAATTCCTTAAACCACGGCGCCTGCTGTATTTTTGGCTTTTTACTGTTTACATTTGAATGCTTGACATATTTTCAGTTGGTGCGGGAATAGTACAATCAACTTTGGCCACCTCATTTTTTTAAATGATTGTCCGTATGCTCTCGTAATCGAACCTTAAAACCTAGGTTACGCGATGCAAAGTCCAGAAAGGAGAACACGTTCGATGAGATCAGCACTTCTAGTACTTGCACTTCTGTCAGGCCTTTCAGTCCAGGCAGCTAATGCACAGGTATGTGGAGACGAAGGTAGATATTTCCACCTCCGCCCACCATCCTACTCACTTCCTAGCGCAAGAAGACATGCAATCCACCGTTGGGCCAAAGCCCTTCGTTGGTACAGAGAACATTTGGGCGATAAGCCACTCTGCACCAAGTAAAAACCAGTTGAACCTTAACCGGTCCAGCTTCCCAGCCTAATCAGTTGGGTGGATTGTCCCCTAGAAACAGTGCTCCGGGCTTGCCCGGGGTATGTTCTTGGGGCTTGGCGTCAGAAGACCTTCTATGGGACTCTGGCATGCGTTGGAATCAAAAATGCAATTAACGCCGCCATTCGGCTGCGTTAAACACTGGATTGTCCCAGGGAAGGCCAACAGTACTCTGTTGGCCTTTTTGCTGCGATAAAACAGTACTCTGTTGGCCTTTTTGCTTGTCTAGCTCAGTAATTTCAACATTTTCAATATCGCCCTTGTAGGCAATTAATAGCTGCGGCTGAGCCAAGAAAACCCAGGGCAATTGACTAGCAAGATAACTTTGCAAGCGCCGGTAAGGCTCTTTGCGTTCAGACTTGTTGGCAGCCAGGCGAGCACTGTTAATCAGAGCATCTACCTCTTTACTTCGCAGTCGGCAAAAATTGAGAGGCCCTTTACTACTCCAGACAATCGAGCATTCCGGATCTGGACCAAAAGAGCGACTCCAAAGCACCGCATCAAAGCGTCCTTTTTGCAAAAACGAACGGCGCACGGTGGAATATTCCATAGTCTCAACTTCACAGATAACACCAACGGCAGTGAGATAATCAGCCACCGCCTGCGCCACCTCCTCTTGATCTTTAATGGTGTGAATTTTAAGAGCCAAAGGCTTGGCATTTCCTGGCTGCAGCCAAAATTTTCCCTGACGGCGATAACCGGCTTGCTCTATCAACTGCCGCGACAGATGCGGGTCATAGTTGACGTGTTTTGTATCTTTGCTAAAAGCCCAATTAGTTACAGGAAAATCGCTATCAGGAATGACAGCGTAGCCACCATAAAAAACATCAGCGATGGCCTTTCTATCAATGGCGCAAGCAAATGCCTGTCTGATCAAAAGCTCTTTCCATGGCTCTCTTTCAAGATTGAAGCCGAGATAAACAGTGCGGTTTCCGTTAAAGACTGCCACCTTCAATGGTGCTTTATTCTTGCTCGCTTGTGGCAATTTAGCAGTGGCGAGAAAGGTCTTCCATATACGACCGTCGACTGGTGCAACATCAACTTCGCCACGGGCCAGTGCCACGGCCAAGACATTGCGATCTGGTACTACCCGCCATATCAAGCGATCGCTTTGAGCAGGGACTCCCCAATAGTAAGGATTTCGCTCGAAAACTAATTCCAGACCGCTTTCCCAACTCACCAACCGAAATGGTCCGGTACCTATGGGATGACGACTGATAATCTGATTGCCGTGATCAGAACTATTGAGCAAACTCGCTGGCAAAATTCTCAACTCGGCCAGCCGTGAAATCAAAGGCTGACAGCGACGAGCAAGCTTCACCAAAATGTCGCGATCGCTCTCAATTTCTATAGTTTTGATGTCGGCATAATCACTTTTAAAAGGTGACAAGTCTGAAGCTCCCAATAGAAGCGACGCTTTGACATCACTGGCAGTGAGCGGCTCACCGTTAGAAAAACGCAAATTAGGACGCAGCCTAAAACGATAGGTCAAACCGTCATCAGAAATAGCATAAGACTCAGCCAGTGCGGGCTTGAGCGTCATAGTTCGGTCATATTTGACCAATCCGTCATAGACAAGCGATGCCGCTGTATAAGAGCCAGAATCTATGCCACGCACTGGATTAAAAGAAACCGGCTCCCAAACCATGCCAAGCACAATTTGCTTGAGCGAATTTTTGAGAACAGGGCTTTGGGCCCTAACGGTTGAAAAGCCTGCCAATGCAGCAAGGCAAAGGGCAATGGCAATGTTATTGCCTAGCCTATTTTGGCCTAGCTTATTCTTGCCTAGCTTCAGATACCCGATGGTCCACCTTGAGAAACAAAGTAGAAACAGGCAAGCATGACCAGCATGGCGCTAGTAACACCGAGCCAGAAGCCAGCCACCAGAATCTGCCAGACAATCAGAGCCTGACGAGCTGTCAAGCTGATCATAATGCCAAGGCGATTGATGATGTAGAAGACTACCGAACCAACCGTGAAGAGCAGTGGTAGTAGCTTTAGAACCGGCGAAACCGGCACAGAAACGGCCATTACCAGGCTCAAAATACACATAATCACAAGTATGATGGTGACGTAGTCAGAAAAACGTTGCTTAACGTTTTCAGCCACCGAAGCATCGTTGATATGCTTAATTGCCAAGTACAAATTAGCAAGGCCAGCCCTACGGGGGAAGTTTCCAGCTTCTTGGGGCATTGGTGGTTCAAAAGCTGGCTTGGCAGCAGCGTCGGAGCCCTGGGCATCTCCCGCTGATTCTGGCTTTGTTGAGTCGGCTTCAGCCACAGAGACCTCGCAAGTACTTGGGAAGAGAAAAACTAAATCATTGCCTTACCGGCAAGTAAAACATTTGACTAACTAATATTATCATTCAACCCGCAACTCTTAACCCGCAGCGCAAAGACTAAGACAGATAACAAGTGACCAATTCAGCAAACAAACCAAATTCGACAGAGCCAAGCGTTACCGTGCTGGTTTTGCACTGGCGCGGAATGGAAAAAACTAGGCGGTGCCTCACTTCACTCAGGGCAACAAGCTATCAAAACAGTCACGTGCTTTTGGTCGCAAACGGCTCTCCTGATGGTGACAGCGCTCAATTAGCGACAGAATTTCCTGAGGTTGAGATGCTCACCTTAGATCGTAACTACGGTTTTGCTGGCGGCTGCAATCGCGGCATGGAGAAAGCCCTGGCCGACCAGGCCGACTTTATATGGCTGCTCAATAACGATGCTATAGCTAAACCAGAAAGCATTGAGCATCTGGTCAAAGCAGCCATTGCTAACCCCGAAGCTGGCGCCCTCGGAGCCATTGTCTTAGAAGGCCACAGCAGCACAGCAGAAGAAGCGGGCCTGGGAGAGATTAACTTCAAGAAAGCCAAAACTTATCTGCGCAAAACTGGCCAAGATAAAAGCAATAGTCAAAACAGCACACAACAAGAAAAAGGGGGATATTCCTGCTCCTGGCTATCCGGTTCTAATTTGCTTCTACGCAGTAGTGCGCTTAGCAAAGTTGGCCTCTTCGACGAACGTTACTATCTTTACTTTGAAGATGTAGAGTTGTGTAAACGTCTTACTGATGCTGGCTTCAAATGTCTCCTGGTACCGGGTTCAACCATCGAGCATGAGGGAAATGCCTCCACCCAGGGCGGTCTCAGCCTCTGGCGCTCTTATTATCACAGCCGCAATCGCCTGCTTTTCTTCATGCAGTATTGTTCGCCAAGCCAGCGTCCAATAGCTCTTTTGTCAATTTGGGGGCATTTCATTAAACACTGCTTTACTCTGCCACTAAGGGGAAAGGCAGGCAGAGCAAGGCTAAAGGCCGAATGGTTAGGACTGAACGACTACTACTCAAAACGACTAGGTCCAGCTACCTGTCTAGACTGGTGCGAAAGCGTAAAATTATAGATACTTGCTATTGCCCCATCGAGATTGGGAATAATGGCCATAAGTAGAGAAAAATTATAGTTGTTCTACAGGACAACTATGGAAACCCCGGAGATGCAGTGGATTTAAGACTGGGAACCATTTTAAGCCACTTCGGCTTACTACAAGAGCATGAATTCGACCGCGCCCTTAAAGTCGCTAACGAGACACGGCTTCCCGTTGGCAAAGTTCTAGTCATGTTCGAACAAATCACCGATAACACCCTAAAAGCAGTAATAGACGCCCAATGGATGCTCAAGGACGGCTTGATCTCAATTGGTCAGGCACAGCACGCCGTAGACCTAGTGCGTCGCAAAAACTGGGCCTTCAACGATGCTTTAGTAACTATGGGCATTGATGCTTACGCTACCCGTGGCGCTCGCCTGGGCGAACTCATGGTTGGCTCTGGACAGCTCAGTGAAGACGAGATTACTAAGTTTCTCAAAGTGAGCAACTACTCAGGACTGCCCCTCGGTCGCATTTTGCTCTTACTCGACCGGGTTAGCGAAAATGCCTTAGGTTCGACCCTAAGACTGCAGCACGATATTAGAGTTGGCGGCCTAGAAGTAGATACGGGCCTAGCCTTGATTCGCGAAAGTGTAAAACGTGAACCAATGACTCGCACAGATAATTTATTGCTTGGTGAATTGCTATCCCACGCTGGTATTTTGAAAGACTCTGAAGTAGCCGTGGCACTCGATATAGCTGCCGCTAACAGCAAAATGGTGGGAGAGGTTTTAACAGAGCATGGTTGGATTTCAGATACAGTTTTAGACAAGGCTTTGAGCTTGCAAAAAAGAGCCCGCTCGAAAGAAATTTCGCTTGATGATGCCATCTCAACTCTCAAGGGCCAGGCCGAAACTGGCGCATTCGCTCCTCTATCAGCCTTTGATTTTACTGGCCCAACTAACTTTGAACGCAACATTAGCCTCTATGAGTATCTCCGTTTAACTGGCTATATCACACCAGAAAAACTTTCTGACGTAGTCACTCGCGCCGCTAGAGAACCAGCCATAATTGCCGATCTCCAAGAGAGCCCACAGGCCTCTCTAAAAGAAACACTAAAAGTTGCAGTTACAGACTCAAATCGATTTCTCCGGCTGCTCTCAAGCGTCTTACCTGACGATAAAGACATCATCGACACCGGCTATGCTTTTCAACAACAAGTACGCAAAGGCACCATAAAACTTGATCGCTCCATTCTAGAATTTACTTTGATGCGCACAAAGAAAGACATGGCTTTCTCACTCTAAAGAAAATAGTTGAGTACTCAACAATCGGTATCTTTGGAACGATCATTGCCTGAACAGATCGCCCTCCACAGCTTTGCTAGCAGATCCTGCAGCACGTTCATCCATTTCAGCTAATTTCACCTGCCCCAGTTGACGATAGGCCTTTGCCCTCAAGCTATAAGCCAAACTATGCAGACGGGGATCTACCAAGGCGGCAGTATAGTCTTCAATTGCTGTCACCGTTGCACCAGCCTCCTGACGGAAAGCCCCTCTCACACAATAGTAAGAATAATTCTTAGGCGAGAGGGCAATGGCATCGGTCATATCAGCCTCTGCTTTCTTATAGTCATGCATTCTGGAATAACACTCGGCACGATAATTAAGTAGTGTCGACGAAAGTGGCTTGAGCTTTAAGGCTCTTGAAAAACACTCAATCGCCTTGCCATAGTCTTTAAGACCCTTGCGGCACAAGGCCTCATTAGAAAGAGTTTCGGCCTTAGCACCACTGTCATTGACTAAAACATAATCACGCACTGCCTCAGCATATTTTCCCACGCGAAAATAACACTCGCCTCGCTTTGCCAGCGCATCTTTGTCTTTTATCACTCTGGCATTGGCGCGAATGAGGTCAGCTAAAGCTAAATCATAATGTCGATTGAGCATATAAGAATCGGCTCGCCATAAATACAATTGCAAGTCGTGTGGTTTGTCTTTGATCATCGCTCGAAGTTGAGCGGCCGCCTTGTCGGTTTCTTTTTCCGCCATCAAAATAATGTAGCGCTGCCGATCTAAGCGATCGCCACAGCCTTTGAACGATTGGTCACAAGCCTGTAAAGCCTCCGCATAAAGCTTGAGCTCAAAGAGAGCATTAGCCTTGGTTGAATAGCAAACAGGTTTGGCTATGCCTGCTTTGATAAAGCCATCACAAAGAAAAACTTGCTCTGAATATTTCTTCCTCTTTGCCAATTCAGAAAGAATAGTATCCTGCACTGTCAGGTCTTTGGTTAGCCGCATATACGTCAAAATATCGGCTAAACCTTCTTTCGGCAAATCCAATTTAAACTCTAAGAAACCTTTATTAGAGTAAGCTCTATAAAATTTCAATTCTATTGCACGATCAAACTCGGCCAGAGCATCCTTGTCGCGTCCAAACAACTCTAAAGCTGAACCAAGCATTAGTGCCGTTTCTCCATCTCCAGGAGTGAGTTTGTTAGCTAAAGTCAAATCTGCTAATGCCTTCTTTTTATCGCCATTTTTTAAATAAGCATTGGCTCTAACTTTGCAAATCTGCGCCACAACTGGCTCTTTATTCAAATCAAAATATTTGTTGGCATCAGCAATAGTGGCATCGGTATTACCAAGGGCATTGTGTACTTCAGCCCGACATCCATACAATCGAGCAGCTTTTGGATGACTAAGCAAATAACTATCAAGTCGCTTTAGTCTGATTTTTAAATCAGGTATAGCGGCCACTTCAGTATACTCGCGCTTATCTTCAGCGTTCAAAGCCAGGCAACACAACTGACAACTACTGACTATTTGCCAACAAAAAAGCAAAACAATAATTGAAAATCTACTCATTGCTTGAACAGATCGCCCTCCACAGCTTTGCTGGCAGAGCCTGAAGCGCGAAGGTCTTGAGCTGCCAAATCATGTTTGCCAAGTTTAGTGTAGGCCTTTGCCCGAGCGGCATAGGCAACACTATGCAAATTATGATCCGCAAGACAAACAGTAAGATCTTTGACAGCCCCCTCAGCATTGCCAGCGGCAAGTCGACAGGAGCCCCTAGCCAGATAGAAAGAAGGGTTTTTGCTATCTAGAGTAATGGCATCACTCAAATCATGCTCACAAAGAGCATAGTCTTTCATACGAAAATAGCAATCGGCACGAAAAGCAAACAAATTATTCGACAGCGGCGCAAGCTTCAAAGCACGGGTAAAACACTGCTCTGCCTCACGATACTTCTTCAGTGCTTTAAAATTCAGTCCGGCAAAAGTCAATGATTTAACAGAAGCATCTGCACTATTTATCTTAGCTAAATCTACCTCGGCTTTCTTATATTGACCCAGGCGAAAACGGCACTCTGCTTTCTTCAACAGAGCATTTTTATCTTTGGCCACGAGAACATCAGCACGCTCTAAATCTGCCAATGCTAAATCATAGTTTTGTTGACTCAAATAAGCGTCTGCTCGAAGCAAATAAAGACTGAGTTGATTTGGTGATTTAGCAATTAGACTATTTACATAAGCCAATGCTTTATCGATCTGTCCTAACTTAATGTAACTATTGAAGCGCAAATCATCAAATCGCCTACCAGAGGCCAATGCTGCCTTTTTGCCAAATTTTTCCTCACAATAATCTAGCTCATGCAAAACTTTTTCGAACCTGCCTAGCAGATAGAGAGAGTCAACTCGATTGAAATAAACAAATGGTTTAGCTAATTTTGCTTCAATGAGACCATCATAAAGAGCCAATAAATTCTTGCTTCCGCTTTTGCTTACTTCGCCAACAAGACGTTCTTGAGCGTCTGTTGCTTTGCTGGTACGAATATAAGCAACGCCATCAGCCGTAGCAGCGGCTCTATCATTGATTTTGTATTCAAGGCAAGCCTTATGAAAATAAGCCTCGTTATACTTCAGTTCGATAGCTTTTGAATACTGCACTACAGCCTCTTTTGCACAGCCCAATCGATCTAAATTAAGAGCGATCATAAAGACTGTGGCGCCATCTTTTACATCTAATTTATTTGCGGCTTCAAGATCATGCAAAGCTTTCGCGTATTCACCCAATTTATAATAAGAGTGCGCCCGAACTTTGTATATTACTGGCAGCGCTGGTTCTCTATTTAATTCAAAATAGCGCGTAGCATCTCGAATAGTTTCTTTGCTTTGGCCAAGATAGTTATAGACTTCGGCCCGAAAACCCACGACTCTAGCCGAATTAGGATGGGTCAATAAATAAGTATTGAGATGCTTGATTGTCGCTTGCTTATCAGGAAGCGCATTGGCTTCGCTTATCTCTCGCTTCTCCTCTGGCGTTTCTGCGACGCACTGAAGCAATGAACTAGCAGTTAACTCAAAGAGTAAAATTACAGCAAGCTGCAAGCAACTAGACATTAACTGACCCCGGTAAATCTGGCGGCGAAAAATTAAAGAACCGAGAGACCGACCTATTCAACCAATCATGCCCGGCAAAAGTTGAAAGCAAACCAGAGGGAAGGTGGCATTAATGACCGGTCGGAGTGTAAACTCTCATACTGAACACCGGCACTAAAGCAATCCTTCCTGTACAGAAATCCCAATACAGATAACCAATGGCCAAAATCCTTGTAGTAGAAGATGATCGACTCGTAGCAGAACTGCTACGTGACCGGCTCAAGCTCGATCAGCACAAGGTGGAGCTAGCTCACAACGGCCAGGACGCCCTTGATTTGGCTTTGTCATTTCACTTTGAACTTTTGATTCTCGACTTGGGTTTGCCGGGCCTGAACGGAATTGAGGTCTTAAAGGGCTACCGCAGCAAAGGTCAAACCTCGCCAGTACTAATTCTTACTGGCAAAAATCAAGCGGCCGAGATAGAACTGGGCCTCGATGCCGGTGCCGATGACTACATGACCAAACCCTATGACATCCGCGAACTCTGCGCCAGAGTCAGGGCTCTTTTGCGACGAGCGGCTAACAGCACTAGTAATGTTCTTACCTGTGGCGAAATAACCATGGATACAGCCCGAGCTGAAGTAAGAGTGGGCGACAACCTGGTTAAAATGCTGCAAACTGAGTATCAGCTATTAGAATTTTTCCTCAGGCATAAGGGTCGAGTATTCAGCGCTGAGGAGCTATTGAGCAGTTGTTGGGACTCAGAAACAGAAGCTACTGAAGGTGCGGTGAGAACTTACATCACTCGAATCAGAAAAAAAATTGACGTAGAAGGCAAAAAGTCGATGCTGCAAAGCATCTATGGCCTCGGTTATAAGCTTGACGACGCTGAATAAAAAATATAGTACGCGAAACGCGCGTAATCTCGCAAAAGAAGAGAATCGTATTTCTCTGCGGAGCCTATCTACTCTGTTGTTTTGCACATGCATTCTATTGTCGAGCTTCTTTGGTAAGGATGCTCTAGCTGACTTGCCCCTCGCCTCCTTTCAAAAAGATACAAACAAAGCCATGCAGCAAAGAGACTATGACAAAGCCTTTGCTGCTGTAAAACAGGGGCTGAATAGATTTCCGCACGATACCTGGTTACTGTGCCACGCCAGTCTGCTGGCAATGTATCTCGATAAAGAAGACGAGGCTATAAGCTATAGAGAGCGGGCACTGAAAGAACCAAATATAAAACTAGAGAACTATTTTCATATCATTAGAGTTAGCCGCGAATTAGAAGATTTCCAAAGAGCGCTTGATATTACGCAAATAGCAATGAACAAGTTTCCAGACAGCGAAGCTTTGTGGGTCTGCCACGCGGAAAGTCTTCGCCGTGTCGGTAAGTTTAAAGAGAGTAGAAGTCTATTTGAACGTTATCTAACAAAGAAGCCAGGAAATCTGGGTGTTTGGCTTAATGTCATGGATAACTCGCGTGATTTATCTGATTGGCAAGCTATTGTTAAAGCAGGAGACAAGATGGAAACCGCTGTTGCTTTCAACAAACCAGCTCGTCAGTCAATTATATACGCCCGGTGTCTTGCAGCTAAAGGTAATGCTCACATGCACTTGAAAGAGTTTAAGCAGGCTCGAATATGTTTTGAAAAAGCCTTGCTAAATATGCCGATGGATAGACCAATCCTAAACTCTCACATGAATGCTTGTAGAGAGTTACACGACCTCCAGGCTGTACGCCGAGACCAAGCAAAGCTGGCGGACTTCGATAAAGGAATCTAGCCCGCAGCATTCTTTACTTACCTGATTTTGGCGAAACCTTAGAGATAAGATTACGAGCATGTTGCCGGGTTCTGTCACTGCCACCCTCACGAGCCATATAGCCAAGCACATCATAAGCCTCCACAGCATTCATTTGTACAAGCTTATCCATGGCCGCTCTCTGGAAGTCACCATTGTCTTCTTTCTCATTGTGGCTCTTTAGAAGAGATCTCACCACCACGGCCAAAGCGGTGGGACGAGGATGTCCATCTAGATACTTGTTCTGAGTATCTTTAGCCATGTGCTCTATACCAGCCAACAATTCTATTCTTGCAGACACTGGAACCTTAGGATTATTCAAGCCATCTATAATCAGCCTGGTAGCCAACTCGTGCTCCACTCCTGGTGTCTTAATAACGTCAACCAGAGCCTTAGCAGCTTGCTTCTGCCACTCTTCACGATCGGTTTTAAGAGCACCGCCACCATGCCCAACTCTATATTCATTCTCCGTGCCAAAATTAAAACCATCGATGTGCTTGCCAGTCATAAACTCATAAAGCAAATACTGCTTAGCCTTATGATTGGGATCAGTAGGATTGGCGGCCTGGAAACGCAAGTCTTGCCACTGCTTAGCACGTTTCTCAACCAGTGCATCTTCATCAGCCCGGCGACCACTTCCAGTCCAGTAAGTACCAAGATTATTTAGCTTTTCTCGAATATCACCATCGGCTAAGAGATTCATATCTTCCTGCTGGCGCAGCCATTTTGCCTTTTCTGGTGTAGCGGTTGGATGATCATCTTTCACAGTCGCTACAGCACCGTTCAATCTTCTATCTACAACCTCCGAAAAATTATTGAAAGCAGCCCGCGTCTGTTTGAGCTGATCTTCTTCTTTGGGTTTAGCGTCTGGCTTCAATATATCAATACCCTGAGGACCATTAGGCGCTGCTGGAGGCTTGCCATCTCTTGGCTCTGGCTTCGGCGCTGCTGGAGGCTTGCCATCTTTTGGCTCTGGCTTCGGCGCTGCTGGAGGCTTGCCATCTTTTGGCTCTGGCTTCGGCGCTACTTCTCTTGGCATTGGCAATGTTTCTTGCGGTTTTTTAGCATCTCTAGGGTTTTGTGCATTGCCTCTTTCTTGGTTTCTGCGAACCATCTCCAGTTCTGCCGCTAACTCTTTAATTTCCTTTTGCTTTTCTTCCAGCTCTTTGAGCTTCATCTCGAAACGCTCTTCCAGCGTCAAATTTCTCTCTTTAGGTGCAGCCGCTCTCTCTGCACTAGCTTCCGGCACATTAATAGGGCGGCTATAAGCCTTAGCACTATGAATATCAGCGGCAAGCTGAGCGCCAGAAAAATCACTACGGTCATTATTGAGAGCCGTAGGTACAGCCTTTACTTTGCCATCAGAGCCCATTTCTGCGTTATAGACAATAGTTCTTGCTCTGTCACCACTTATGCCTTTTTGATTCATGAGGTCGCGCAATTCAGGATTATTAGCTGCTCGATCACTATCAACATAAACAAAGACCGCATTGCCCTTAACCGGCCAGCCCTCTCTACCTACGCTACTGTTCTGAGCCGTTTTGACACTTTCGCCAGCATTCATGGCCCCAGGAGTGCGATCTGAAGCAAAAACTACTACTAAGGGTTTGCCTTCTCTAGCAGCCTTAGCTAAGGCTTTAGAGTAATCTTTATCGGTAAAATCAAAATTGTTTCTTATGTTGCTCTCGTGTTGACTCTTATCGAAAGGCTGCAGGAATGAGACTCTTGCTTCAGTTGGCTGACAAACTCCCCCATCGCACGAGCGACCATAAGGGGCTGGTGGCATATCCAAAGTTCGTGTAGGCATGCGATCTAAACTACGAGGTGAGCAACTACCACCCGAACACGGCGAGGCCATGGGTATTTCATGCTGCCAAACCTGTGTTTGAGGAATAACTTGCCGGTCAGAACACCTACCTGATCTACAATCACTCATTTCACTTCCTCCTAAACTGCAACGCCATCGCTGCCTTGCTAAGCATCATATGGAGCAAATGTTTCAACTTCTTGACAATCTTAAAGCGATTTCATTGTTGGTTATTTGTGCTAAAAATTTCTATGCAGACTTGATTTACTAAAAAGAGCTGCCTGTAGAGGAAGAACACAGTGCAAATCCCCAAACTTGTAGCCAAAGGTTTGGTGATTATTGCTATTCCTGCACTGTTCCAACTTGTCTTTGGCATCAGCTTAGCAGTGATGGAAAGTCGTGCTGAAAGAGCACAGCAAGAGGAAAGACACTCAAAAGAAGTGCTGCTTGTTCTAAGCAAAATCGAATCATCTTGTTATGACATCTCACTCAATATTGTTAGGCTCACAGTCGAGAAAAGCGTTCGCATCATAAAGCTGCTCAATATCTCTGAAAACAGGCTACAAGAAGAACAGAACGAACTAATTAAACTGGTTAGCCATGACAGTGAACAAACTATCCATGCCAACAAACTAAAAGACAAGCTCAGCAAGTTCTTAGAGGGCATAGAGGGGGTCACCAATGCCATTAAAGCAGACGATCAAACAGCTCTAACATTAGCGGGCCTACAAATGCGCCACAGCGCCTTAAAGAACGGCGCTGGTGATGCCGAGTTAACAGCCATGAGAGAACTAGAAGAACGCCGATTGGCTGCCAATCCCCTCAATGCTGAGCGTACGCAAGTTGTATTGCAAATACTGATGATTGGCTTAGTTTGCAGTACTCTTGTGGCCATTGCTTCAGCCGCCTACTTTCTGCGCGACATTGTCTTCAGGCTCTACCGCATTTCTAAGAATGCTGAGTTAGTTAGCCTCGGCCAAGAAATGAAGCCGGCCATGGCTGGCGAAGACGAAATCGCTAGACTCGACCAAGTGCTACACAATATGGCTAGAAATATTCAAGAAGCATCAAAAAGAGAAAGAGCTCTTGTATCTAACGCCGCCGACGTTATTTTATGTCTCGACAAATCATTGATGATTAGCTCTATCAACAAAGCAGCAGAGACACACTGGAACTACAGTAACGAAGAACTACTAAACAAGCGTCTTATGCAACTAGTGCCAGCAGAATTTCAAGGAGATGCCCATAGTTTTCTCTCAAATGTTCGTGGCACAAGTCAATCTGAATCAGCAGACATTCCTATTATTTGCAAAACGGGCCAAGTTAGAACCTTTAGTTGGAACGTCATTTGGTCGGCCGATGAAGAGCTTCTGTTCTGCGTAGCTCACGATGTCTCTGAACTGCGGCGGGTTGAAAATGCCAAGCGTGACTTCGTTAACATGGTAAGTCACGACATTAGAACTCCCCTTAGCGGCATGACAATTTTTCTAGATATGCTTGATCAGGGCGCCTATGGCGAGCTCAACGATTCTGGTAAATCACGCGCTGGTTCTATCGGCGGCGCCTTAAATCGCATAGTAGCTATGGTCAACGACTTACTTGATATTGAAAAAATGCAATCAGGTCAATTTCAAATTTTCAAAACTGATGTAAATACAAACAGCATTCTCCAGGCCAGTCTAGAAATGGTACAGGGGCTGGCAGAGCAACAACTAGTCAAAATAGAAGTCAAAATTGAAGGTACAAACTCTAGCAAAGTTGGAGTAGTGCACTGTGACGAAGCCAGAATTATTCAAGTTCTGCAAAACTTGCTGTCCAACGCTATCAAGTTTTCACCAGCAAATTCCACTATTATTCTCGCCGTAGAAGAAACCGACAATTCAACTAAATTTGCAGTCAAAGACCATGGCAATGGTATTAGCAAGAACGACATTCCCACCCTATTTGAGAAATTCACACAGGCTCGAAATGAAGAGCCCAACAAACCATCTGGCTTTGGCTTAGGTCTAGCAATATGCAAAGACATCATAGAGCGTCACGGTGGCACCATTGGTGTCATTAGCGAAATCGGCCAAGGCAGTACTTTCTGGTTCACTCTACCAAATCAGTCTAGCGCGGCTTACCATCCGGTCCTAAAACAGCAATAGGTGCCACGATTGTCTCAGTAACAGGAACTTTGCTTTTGCTGTCAAAAAGATGCGCGGTCTGGCGAACTAAACGGGGGATAGGGTTTGTCACTTCAACATTGACGGTAAAATCACCACTGCCCTCATTTCTAGTCATAAATATCCGTTTGATTTTAACTTCGTTATCAATTTGCAGACCCTTGTTGAGTTCGGGGGGCACATCAAGTTTGACCTTCAAACCCTCTATATTGGTCAACTCTGGGTACTTACCGTTTCCAATTTGAAAACGCAAATTATCAATTTCAATTCCTCTTATAGAAACTCCAGCACCAATATCTCGTTTTTCAGGCAATAGAATCTCGCGCTTTGTATCTCTCTCAATGACAAACTGATTGGCCCCTTCTTTAGAGATAGACTTAATGCCCCCTGCTATTTTCTCCAACATTTCTTTGCTCTGAGCAGTCATCTCTACGCCCGAAACAGTCAATCCATATTTGATCAGATCAGCGGCATTAGGAGTTTTGATCTCAACAGGAGGCAATTGTTTGAGGGCTTCTGTCGCTTTCACCACCGGAGACTCGAGGGCTATCTGCGCCCAGCGTGCTTCAAACTGATCTTCTACTCGTGGTTTGTAAAAGCTTTCAGCGGCGCCCTTGACCTGTTCTCTCAGCAGGAATTCAGTGCGAATACGTGACTGCTCTTGTTGATCAGAATAAGATGGCTCAGGTCGCGCATGGCATTGAATAGTTGAGATAGACCGTCGAGATAAGTTCTGATATCTAGCAATGTCGCTAACCTCTGGCTCCATAGTCATCAAGCCATTTCTAATTTTCTCAGTCAATTCACGGGTTCCCGGTACCAGACCTTCTATCTGCTGAACAAATTTAGCTTTGTCTTCGGGAGTTTTTGCCAAAGTATAATCGCGCCGCGCCCGGCGCAAGTCATCTTTCTGCTCAGTACTTAAGCCACGCTCGGCCGCTGCTCTTTGTTTTACCAAATCGGTAATCTGTTCAACCTGAACAGCCGTTTTTGACTTTTCTTCTTTGCTTGCAAAAGGATCGTCAAAACGCAAAAAGCCATCTTTAAGGCCCATTTTTGAGGCAAGAGAGTCACCTTTGTCCGCAACCAAGCTACGGCCCTTGCGTTCGCCGTCCATGTCTAATAAAAAGCGCCTGAGAGCTTCGGTATTGTCTGCCTTATCTAATTGTGGGCCACCTAATCTGCCATCACCCATTTCTGCACCTACTAAGAAAACTCTGCCAGAAAGCTTCAGTGAAAGTATCTATCCGCAACTACTAAAAGCTAGACACGTTCACTTTCGACCCTGCTTGCAGTCTGATGGCAAATTGTTTCTCAAATGTTTCTGTGAGTTCTTCTAGCCAAAAAAAAGCTAGGACGGAAATAGTCTTTTAAATGGCCTGTTCCGTAGTCGCCGATAAATATCAAAATCAGAATCAAGGGTGACTATGTCAGTTAGTCCTAAGCGGTCAGAAACAGCAATCAAGGAAAGATCAGCAAAATCTGCAGGCACACTGCAACCCATTTCTAGAATTAGGTGTATATACACGCATTTAAACAAACAGAAACTAGCAAGCTCTGAGATTTAAACCAACACTGAATCGGGGGTCTTTAAGGCTTAGGCTGAGTATCAGCGTCAATCTCATCCAAATCGTCTTCATCGCCGATTTCGGAGCCATACTCTTCGTCTTCTGGAGAAGTACCGCGTTCGCCATCAGGCAAGCCCTTGTAGCTGATTACAATGTGACGGTCTGGACCTTCGCCTTCACTCTCTGAAGCAAGCTCAGGAAAAGCTTCTTGCAGATAGTTGTGCACCAGGCGGCGATCATATGCCGACATCGCTAGCAAAGGATAATGCTCATTATCACCGTTGAGGACAGCCACAGCACCTTGCTTGGCACTCTCTTCTAAAGTGCGTCTGCGACGGGTACGGTAGTCTAAGACGTCAACAATAAAGTGTTCACGACCAAGAGAATTGCTCTTCACCATCTGTCGCAAAACAAACTGTAAGGCCTCTAAAGTTTGACCATTGCGACCGATTAGCATGCGAGCGTCATCACTCTTGCAGTCGATACGATAACAGCAAGTACTGTCATCTACTTCTAATTTTTCTACAGAAGCATCGATGTCGAGAATGGCCAAAATCTTTTCGAGATAGTCTTTGGCGTTGTCATCCAGGGTGTTTAGATTCATCATAGCTTTTTCTTCTTCTTCTTAGATTTACCCGTGTCAATTGTCTCGCCGTTTTTGTCGGCTTGACCAAACTTGATTGTGCCGCCCTCATCTTTTTTCTTACCGTTTTTAGGCTCAGATGGAGTGACGTCGATAGTTCTAGGCGCTTCTTTCTTGCCAGAAGATCCTGGTGTTGATGGCGCTGATGCCATCATAGCTGCTGAATCAAAACCATCAGGATCAACCAATGGTTCTGGCGGAGTGCGCATAACAAGCCATGTTTGCGCAGTCTGGAAGAGGTTAGAAACGACCATATAGAGATAAACACCAGTGGGCAATGGAATAAAGAAGAAGCTCACCGACATTGCAATCGGCATGTACTTCATGGTGTCTTGGGTGACACGCTGACTCTCATCCATTTCATCAGGATTCTGCTTAGCCATGGTTAGCTTCGAAGATAAGAACATCGAAGCACCAAAAGCAATGATCAAGAAAACTAAGTCGTAATTCTCTGGTTTAAGTAAATCAACACCAGTAGCGGTCTTACCCAGTGAATTGACAAAAAGAAAACGATCGTTTTTGGCAATTCCGCGCACCACTGCTTCAATATGAAACTCTCCCGGCGCTGAGAAAACAGCATGGCCTGTTTGATCAATCAAACCTTCAGAAGGAGTAGCAGACTTGCCGCCAAATTTCATTACCCAGTATGGTTTGAAGTCTTCTGGTAATTTGCCTTCGGTTGCCCGAGTACCAAAATCAATGGAGTCGCCTACCAGAACAGTACTTTCACCAGGAAAAACAATTACTTTAGACAAGTCACCGGCGGGACTGACATAGGGGCTATTACCACCAGAAGTCTCGTTACGATGAACTTTGCTGGCATCCTTTGCCTCGACCACAGTCACTTTAACGTCGACTGGTTTATCACCAAAGGGAGGGCCGTTGAAAGTGCCGAAGAGAGCAAACAAAATAGGTAGTTGCACGAGCATAGGCAAACAGCCACCCAGAGGATTGGCTTTGTTCTTAGCGTAGAACTCCATTACTTTCTTCTGCAGCATCTCAGGATCGCCTTTATAGCGCTCCTGAATCAATTTCATGCGTGGTTGAAGCAACTGCATCTTTTGCATGCTTTTAGTCGAGGCCGTAACGAAAGGCCAAACAACGATTCGCACTGCTACAGTCAACAAGATTATTGACAAGCCATAGCTGTGAGTAAACTCGACAAGCTTCATCAACACAGGAATCATGCACTGGTAAGTAATATCCACTGGTTACCTTGTACCTCTGTTAATGCCGCGGCTAATAAATCTGCTGTAAGTTCTACTGTCTAGTTCGGTCTGACTGCTTGTTTTAGTTCTAGGCGGCACTTCATCAACTCCACCGTCATTGAGCGGATGACATTTACACAAGCGAATGGTACCTAGCTTAAGCCCCATGAAAACACCATGGCACTCAATTGCCTCAACCATATATTGTGAACAAGATGGGTAAAACCTGCATGATGGCTGTCTCAAGAAACGAGTCTTTTGATAGGCCCTTAAAAGCAAAAGTAATATTCTTGAAATCATTGCTTTTGACCAAACTTCTTGCCGGCCTTAATTAGACTTTCTCTAATGGCAGCCGCAATCTCTGTAAATCCTAGGGTAAGAGCTGTGGGATTGATGACATAAACCAGGGCGTACCACCGGTGCATTGCTGCTTCTTGCCTGAAGCTCTCGTCAAAACCATTCTTCACTAGCCGGTAAGCTTCTCTCACTCTGCGTTTAGCGCGATTTCTCTTGCAAGCGCTTTTGAAGACCTTCTTAGAAATGGAAAAACCAACTAAAGGTAGCTTTAGCTGGTTGCCGGACTTTGCTTTTACCGCAGCCTCAGGTCTGGCTTTGGCTCCAGGTTTACCACCCGGAGGCCGTCTATGTAACACATAAAGCGTCCCGCAACCAAACGAAACGCTATTCCTCGCTGCATAAGCACGCTGGAAAACGCTTGTTTTGCGTAGACGCTCATGAGCAGGTAACATTTTATGCTTAAAGCAAACCCGCAGATGACTCTAGACGGATAGTCTGTAGCGGCCCTTGGCGCGGCGAGCTCTGATCACCTTTTGACCAGATGCGGTGGACATTCTTTTCAAGAATCCGCTGCCTCTTTTGGCTTTACGGATAGCGCCTCTAAGTGTTCTTTTCATTACAACTAATACCTAAATTGAGACAAACAAGAATGGGAGCTAAAAATGTTTTTGGCATTGATGGCTATCATTCTATCGATAGGATAGCTATGCTATCATCTATTGCAAATACTTCGCGCTGTCTGTCCGTCTGGGCAGACTAAAAATTTACGAATCCACCCCCTTTCTTGCTCTTTTCTAACCTTGCCAAAGGTGCTGAGTAGGATGTCAGACATAATTGTCTTTTGAGGGGATGGGTTCGTCTTATTGTCGGACCCACAAAATAGGCGCGAGCCTTAAATCAGAGAACTAAGCGATGACGATCCATGACCAAGACGATGTGCGCCTGCTCAAACCCACCCGGGAGATCTGGAGCGAGGCCCAGAAGACACTTGTCAAAAAAATGTCGCAGCCTAGTTTCGAGAGCTGGATTCGACCATCTCAACTTATTGACTACAACAAAGGCATCGCTCTTATAGCCGTTAGCAACGACTTTGTCCAAACCATGATTGCTAATCACTATATGGAAGCACTGGCTCAAGCCATAGGCGAAGTTACCCAAGAAAAGGTAACAATCAAAGTCGTAGTCGATGCCAACGCCCAAAGCGAAAGCTATAGTGCCACCATCGCCAGTATCACATCGAGCCAGAGTAATACTTCAAGCACAACAATAACTACCGATAACAGGCAATCTGAGACTGGCTTAAACTCCAACGTTTCGTCATTTAGCTCCACCAGTGACGGCCTGGCTGACGTTTCCAGCCGCAGCTCTGGTCCAAACACTAACCATAACCTCGGTGGGTCCAATAGCAACTTCGGCAACGGCCTCTCTATGGTCGCTAGCTCTGGCGCCCATGCGCCAGGTGCTCTGCAAAATGGCGCTTCTTCCCGCTTGCCAGACCATGTCACTATCAGTCGCAGCAATCTCAACCCTAAATATGCTTTTGACTCCTTCGTGGTTGGCTCCCATAACCGCTTCAGCCACTCGGCCGCCCAGGCCGTAGCTCAAAGGCCCGGTCAAGCCTATAACCCCCTCTTTATATATGGAGGAGTTGGCCTAGGAAAAACTCACCTGATGCACGCCATTGGTCATGAGATTCTCAAGGGTTCACCCAACGCCTCTGTCCGCTACATTAGCTGTGAGAAATTCACTAACGAGCTAATTAACTCTATCCGCGATGACCGCATGATGGATTTCCGCAAACGCTATCGCCAGATAGACGTGCTCTTGGTTGATGATATCCAGTTCTTACAAGGCAAAGAAAGTACTCAAGAAGAGTTCTTCCACACCTTCAACGCCTTACGCGATTCTGGCAAGCAAATAGTGCTCTCCTCTGATCGCCCTCCTAAAGCCATTGCTCGCCTTGAAGAAAGGCTGAGAAGTCGCTTTGAGTGGGGTTTGATTTCTGACGTTCAGGCACCCGACCTGGAAACCCGTTTGGCTATCTTGCGCAAAAAATGTGCCCTTGAAGGCATGCGAGTTGACGATGAAATTCTTGAATACATCGCTTCGTTGTTTACAAATAACATTAGAGAACTAGAAGGAGCGCTGATTCGCAGCCACGCCTACGCCAATCTCACCGGCGAAACTCTAACCGTAAACGCTCTAGCTGGCATGCTGCAGCCCACTACACCAAGCCGCCCCAAGGTCACCCTTACTTGCGACCGTATTATCGACACAGTGGCTGCACACTACCGGGTCGAATCAAGCGAATTGCGCTCAGCTAAGCGTTCCCAAGACCTGGCCCTGCCAAGACACATCGCTATGTATTTGGCTCATGACATGATCAATATGAGTTTTCCCAGAATCGGCGAAGCATTTGGTAACCGCAAACACACATCTGCTTTATATGCACATAGCCGCATAAAAGAATTAGTGACCAAAGACCCCGGCCTGTCGCAATCGATCAAGCAAATCACCCACCAGTTGACCGATTAACTGCCTGTTCAAAACTTGTGCATAACTTGTTTGAACCATGTCAGCTCACTGTCGAAAGCCTTGAACCTAGCGTATATACAGCATTTATGTTTGCACAATCAGTACACAAGTTATCTACAGGGGTAAATGAATCGGGGCTTTGGTTTGCGGGGTTATCTACAGAAATTGGCTCCCTCTGCTACTTCTATATAACTTAATTTAAAGACCTAACAGCAAGAGAATTTCTAGAGATGGCTCAGGTTGCCAAAAAACCTTCAAAGATGAGCGTTGAGAGATTGAAAAACAGCGCCCTAACGAGTAACCTTTAAACACAGCGAACTTGAGGTTTTGAAATGCATTTTGCGGTCCAGAAAGATGTACTCGTAAAAGCCCTTAAAGATGTCACCAGTGCTCTTGCAACACGTGTAGTGCAGCCAATCTTGAGTAACGTGTTGATTCAAAGTGATAATGAGTCAAGCATCAAGTTTCACGGTACAGACCTCGACCTGACAATTGAAACCAAAGCATCTGCTGTGGTTTACACCCCAGGCGCAATTACACTTCCTGGCAAAAAGCTTTTAGAAATCGTCTCCAAGCTGCCAAACGATCTGGTTTCCTTTCAGATCAACAAAGAGACTTATGAAACAACCGTAACTTGCAAGCGCTCCAAGTTCAGCATTTCTGGCTTACCTGCTGATGATTTCCCTAAAACAATTGAGCAACGTCCAAAAGAAGCAGTGCTAATGCCTTGCGACGTTCTCAAGAAAAGTATTTTGCAAACAGCCTTTGCTGCCGCAAGTTTTGATGCTTCTAGCATCCTTGGTGGCGTCTACATGGTTATCGATGATGGCAACTTTGAATGCACAGCCACCGACGGTTCACGACTAGCTCATCGCTTTGAGAAGCTCAATTTAGCTGCACCTGTAGCCGCCGCTAAAGGCGAAGGTGATAGCGTTGAAGCTGAGGGCGAGGCAAGCGAAGCTAAAGTAGCTACAGCCACCCTAGAAAAGCCAGCTAGCTTGAAGGCCATTATTCCAGCTAAGGCTTGTTCTGAAATTATCAAAGTGCTTGATAGCCAAGATAGTGGCAATGAAGTACGTCTTGGCGTCATTAATGGCCAAATTACTTTTGAAACCAAAACCCACTATCTCTCAACTCGTTTGATTAGTGGTGAATATCCACGCTATCAAGAGCTTTTCCCAAAAGATTTCAGCCATTTAGCTAGCTTCAAGCGCGATGAGCTTATGCAGGCCATCGAGCGTGTGGCAGTTATGTCTGATGAGCGCACCCACCTGGTTAAATTGCACTTTGAAGCAGAGAACGTGCAGATCTCAGCCAATACTCCAGACGTTGGCCGCGCTCAAGAAGAAGTCTCAATTGGTTTTGAAGGCGAAACAATCGACATTGCTGTCAATGTGCGCTATCTGACCGATGTGCTCCAACGCCTGGTTGTAGAAGAGATCAAATTAGAAATGACTGGTTCGCTCAAGCCTTTAATCATCAAGGGCATTGGCGACGAAGGTTATAAGTATCTCTTGATGCCTGTACAAGCAAAATAAACCTAGTCACAATACTATTGTGATTAATGAAAAGCCTTTTTTTACCTGCAGCCAAGGCCTCAGATCGGGCTTAGTTCTTGACGCGCTGCTTTGTTTTTCTATTGCCCTGTTAACAGGTCAATCGTTAGTATTGCCAGCTATTGCAGCGCCAGTCGCACCCAAGAGCGCACAGAAGGCCACTCCGGCAGTTTCTGCTCCAGCATCTATCTACGCTCAGGGTGTTCAGGCTTATCAGGCTGGTCGCTTTAATGAAGCTGCCGCTTATATGTACGAATCAATCACAAAAGAGAAAGCAGGGGCCAATGCCTGGCTCTATATGGCTCATTCTTACTTTGCCCTGGGTCAGAGGAAGCGGGCTGAAGAAACCTATCAGAAATTGAAAGACAATTTCGCAGGAACGCCTCAGGCTTCTATGGCAGCGCAATATTTAGCGCGTTTGAACCCTAATGGCAGGAAAGAAACTGCTGAAGCAACTTCTAAATCGGCAGAGAGTGCGGCATTGCCAGCCGATATTGCCAGAAGTAAAGAAGGGATGAAACTATTGCGAAAGAGGGTCTCGCTGGTTAGACCGGTTTATGGTCATGACCCTGTCAACCAGAGAACTATAAATGCTGTTGATTCTTGTTTTGACAAGATTCCGCCAATCGTGCAAGAGATTCTGTTCAAAGGTGACATAGAGTTTGTTATTACCCCGACCATGATTGATAAATTTCCCGCTGGAGCCTACCAGGAAGTAGCTGGCTATGAAGGTGGCACTTCAAAAAGTTGTCCTGGTCTGTTTACCGGAAAGACCGTAGTGTTAAGTCAGGCAACGGTAGACGAAAATACTAATGAAGTGCGCAAAGCCAGAGATGCTGATGATCTGCGTGGAACCTTTTTGCACGAAACTGGCCATGCTGTTGACGCCTGCTTGCAGTGGTATTCGTGTACCGATGAATTTAGACATAACTACTATCTAGACATTGCTCATGTGCCCGACGATGTAGCGCCAAGAATCAAGTATTACCTGCAAAAGTCAGTGCGGGGACAAAGAGAGACCTGCGCTGAGCTAACCTCTATATTGCTAGGCAATGAGCGTGGTTACTACCAAGATATGATTACTTATTTTCCCAATACGATGAAATATATAAAGGGAAAGCTCGGTCTGTAGTGGCTTTTATTTCTTTTGCAGGTCGAGTTTTAGCTGTTCGTTTTCAGCTTTTAGTTGATTGACAGTGTCATTTAGCTTATTGATATTCTCATCTATTTCTATTTGTCGATCAGAAGTATGTTTAGAGACTGCATGCTCTAAGGCCAGACGACTTAGATAAAGCCATCTTTCGATTTTAGAGCGTTCGTATCCGCTCTCTAAAACAGCGTCATCAATTGTCGTTTTTTTAGCCATAATGTCAATTACGATTTGTTTGGGATCGCTGGTTACACCAGACTTGGGCTGTCTTCCGGTGAGGGTCCAAATCTTGTAAAAGTTATTCTCGCCAGCTAGTTCATAAGCCCCCATGAAGCGATTGAAAAAGTGGTATCTCTCAAGTAGTTCGTCCAATTGACGCTGCTGAACATAAATCACAGCTGGTTTGTTTTTGAGGATGTCTTGGCCATAGTTTTCCACTGCACTTTCAGCCATTTTCGTCCAGCGCTGGTCGTGTGTCTTGGTTGCGCAGTGATCTATGAACGGTAAATTGCAAAACAAATATCGACTGCCAAGTTTTCGTCCACTCTGCAGTATTGCGGGAAATCCAGGCTCTATGCCATTGCCGATGAAAATAACACTATCATCTAATTTTGTCAGGCTTAAAATTGAAAATACTAGTGGATCAAAATCTGAAGCAAGACAGTCGCCCTGGTAGCCGATATTGGCCAAATCGAATGGCTCAGTGCTGATGGCGCGGTTAGCGCTTTCAGAAATTAGCTCACTATAAGTCGTATAAGAAGCGATACCTAAGATAGCAAAAGACATGACTATGTTTGCAAATTTTGAGAGATTTGGTCTTGAAAAAATCTTTTCTACTAGCATACCGATTAGCAGCCCATCGAGCATGAACAGGCTGGCAGTCATAGGAATGAATCTATAGGGCCAGGCTTGATCGCCGTAGATATAGTGAAATAGAAAACTAAGTGCGAAAATACCTAATGGAGCTATCCACAGATTGAAGCGGGCGAAGACTAGGGCTAGTGGCAGTGTCACTAACAAGTGCACAAAAGGCAAGAAGAAATTAGGGTCGTGACGCAACATATAGATAAGCGCTCGACCGGAATAGCTTAAGCCATTGATGTAGAGCGGTACAACCTGATTGAAATAGAAATCCCATACCGAAAGTGGCAGTAACATCAGACCTGCGAGGTAGAGCATAAAGACTACTGCGACTGTATAAATTTCAGGTCGTGCGAATACTTTTAGTGTTCTACATTGGTAGTAAAAGCACAGTTCTACCAGGGCAGCAGAGACTGCGAACTGTGGTTTGAGAGCCATTCCTACAGCGGCTACGAAAGCGCTTAATATGGCATCAAACTTTGATAGTTTTTGGCCCTGCCATGCCAAGCCTCGTAGAATTAGAAAGGGTAAGTAAGCAACTGTAAATAGGTGCTCACGCTCACCAATGTTTATGGTCTGGTTCAAATTAAAATATGCCGCAGCAAATATGAATGGCAGAAACACAGTTAACTGTTGCTTGCTCATATACTTAGAGGCAATGTGCAAACTCATTAAGGTACTATAGGCGCAGAGCGCAATTACTGAATAGTTAAAGGCAGCAATTACGGGCACATGCAATTGCTTTGCAAATGCCAGTGGTATCAAATTTAGATACATTATCAGCGGTGGATTCCATTCGAAAAAATCCAGGTATGGTAGTTTTCCACTGGCAATTAGTTCAGCCATTTCTAAGTAGGCAGCTTGATCAGGATAGGTTAGCAGTGGATGGCCATACCAGAAAATAATTTTGCCAATAATCATGATGGCAAAAGCTAGGTACATGAACGTGGTAGTACTGTTGAATAGTTTGCTAGCAATAGCCTTTAGCAAGTTCATATGCCCTTGTCTCTTTTTCGCACCAAGAATCTAAAAGGAAAGTTGAAACCGTTATATTCTCGAGGCTGGTGGTTTTCGTAGCTGAAGTAATAGCCACTTTTTTGCAGGTCCTGAAAATTTTGTTCGGCTGTTTTTAAATATTGCTCTCGATACGAGCTATCGCAAGGTTCAGGATTTTCGAGAATGATTACTTTTGTGCTTTTCTGCTCTAGTTCCGAGCAAATATTGCTATAGGTATGATTGTAAAAATCTTTCATTGGTCCAGTCAATTTTGAGTCTGCCTTGAGTATGGCAAATAGCCATAGCGGTCTAGACCACAGTAAGTAGCTTCCCGGTTTTCTACCAGAGATAAAGACGAGTGGATAGATTGGTTCAATATTTTCACTGATTACAGTGACACCATCACCAACTTTGGTTGTTTGCTCGAGCAGTGTTTCTAACTGCTCTTTCTCCTTGCTGGAATTGGTGCAAATGTAATTTTGAAGCTGGGTTCTATCTCGATCGAGTAATTGCCAAATGGCTGCTGTTGCAGCTATGGTCAAGATCAAGGCGGCTGACTGATATGACAGGTTTAGCTTTATGGCCGCGTACTTCTCCTTTAGTTTGATTTCTAGTTGTTGGTAAGCGAGCAATATTGTATTAGCTAGAATTGCAGTGATACTGAAAATCGTTAAAACGAGGTCTTTAGATGAGCCTTGACCTTCTAGCAGATATAGAGCAAAGCCTGCGAACATGAGACTGGGCATAGTGATATAGATGCTGTGTTTCTTTCCAAACAGAAAAGAAATAGCAGCGGCAGTCACCATGCCATAGATTACATCTGATCGATTGGGACTGGCATGTGGAGCATAAATCGTGAAATTGAAAACTGAATAGTTGAACCATTTGAGAGGCATGGTCCACTTCCAGAAGGCCGTATGAACAGGCTCAGCTAGTTGACTGAGAATGAGAAGATTGGTTGCGAAAGTGATTGTGAAAGCTAACCATTCTCGCGATATAAGGCAGCGCCAACGACCAGATTGTAATGTAAGAATCAGTTCCAAAATGAGAAAGACAGCGACGTATGGAAGATCGAGGCAAGCACCAATAGCAGCTACTACACCGGTAGCGCTGGCCAGCACGGGATTGACTTTGATTTGCCTGTGGGCAAACCAACGCAGCGCAAGCCAGGGCACAACAGTGAGAAGAAAGAGATATTGTAAGTCGCCAAAATCGAAACGGGCAATTAGGGTGGTTAATACCAGGCCTATAAGGCACGACACTATAAAACTACGAGAGTCTTCTTTGCTTGCCTCATTGTCTGCTTGTTTTAGAGCCTGAGCGCATATGCTAGTGGTCAGTAAAGTAGAGCCAAGTATCAGGCAAAATATAAAGAGTGAGATGAAAACCCCATGGGTTATTGGTACATGTATGGTTTGCAGAGTTGTGCATAGCATGTAGGGGTATTTCAGAAATTCATAGATAATTGGTTGTGACCAATCCCAAAAATCATAGTATGGTTGTTCGCCTTGAATGAGTAGGCTAGCTGCTACTATGCGCATTGCTAACCCGCCAGACATGAGGGTTGGGTAATTCAAAATTTCAAGAAAAAGGCAGGCAAGAGGTACTAGACAAGCGAGGCCGAGCCAGAGAAAGAAACTATCCTTGCTCCTTTTGCTGCTGTCCAATTCTTCAGTATTGCTGCTGCACAAAGCCTTATCCTTGGATTGGTTTTTACCTTGTGTCAGCTTTTAGTAGGCTTCTGAAACGGGTCCAGTGCGTGGGTCTACTTTGCTCAAGTGAATATCTGGGTAGAGTTCTTTGAACTTACTGAGATCCCATTTATTCTTGAACAATAGAACTGGGTCTTCGAATTTATCGGTAGCCACAGTGCAACTTGTCAGATTAGGAGCGGTTTTTAGTGTATCCCAGGCGCCCACCACCCAGAGGGCTTTGTGGATATCTACGTTGCGCAAGGTAGTATTAGCGCCGTATTCAGCTTGTAGTCTGAACTGCACAACTTCAAATTGCAAGGCACCCACAGCAGCTAAGAGAGGATAGCGTGTATCTCTTTCGGTCATCCACAAGATTTGGATAGCACCCTCGTCTTGCAGAGCAATGATGCCTTTGTGGAATTGTTTATATTTGCTTGGCTCTTTATTTTCAAGGAAGGCGAAGAGTTCAGGAGCAAAGGTTGGAATGCCTGGATAAGACAGACGTTTGCCACTGCTAATAGTGTCACCAATAGCAAAAGCTCCAGGGTTGCTGAAGCCAACAATATCTCCTGGATAGGCTTTTTCGATTGATTGTCTTTCTTTTGCAAAGAGTTTCTTTGGTTGGCTTAACTGAATACTTTTTTGGGTGCGACTATTGATCACACTCATGTCTTTCTCGAACATGCCTGAGCAAACCCTGACAAAAGCAATACGGTCGCGGTGACGCGGATCCATATTGGCCTGTAGTTTGAAGACAAAGCCCGTGAAGTCAGTGAATGTCGGGGCAATGTCACCTTCGCTAGAAGGGAAGGAACCTGGTTGGAGAGCCAACTGAATAAACGACTTGAGGAACAGTTCAATACCGAAGTTATTCATAGCGCTGCCAAAATAAACAGGGGTTAGTTCGCCGCTGTGTATTTTTTCTAGGTCTAATGGGGCCGCTGCAGCATCTAGAATCTCTAATTCTTCATTGAGCTGAGCATAAAGTGCTTTGGGAATTAGCTCTTTGAGTTTCGGATCGTCAAGTTTATAGGTAGCTACTTCACCGCGGGTACGGCCACCGACTGTGCGTTCAAATAAGTAGACTGTTTGGGATTGTCTGTCGACAACTCCTTTAAATTGATCCCCTGTACCAATTGGCCAATTGACTGGATAAGTGGCAAGGTTGAACTCTTTTTCGATTTCGTCGATCAGCTCAAGAGGCTCTCGACTTGGCCTGTCTAGCTTGTTTATAAAGGTAAACAGTGGCAGTCGACGCAATCGACAAACTTCAAAGAGTTTTCTTGTTTGCGGCTCAAGACCTTTGGCTGAGTCAATCAGCATTACGGCGTTATCGGCGGCTGCTAGAGTTCTGTAGGTGTCTTCGCTGAAGTCTTGGTGGCCCGGTGTATCCAGTAGATTTAGACAGCAGTTTTTGTATTCAAATTGCAAAACGGTCGAAGTGATTGAAATGCCCCGTTGCTTTTCTAACTCCATCCAGTCAGATGTGGCGCTTCTCTGTTCACGGCGCGATTTAACAGCACCAGCTTCTTCGATGGCGCCCCCAAAAAGCAATAACTTTTCAGTCAAAGTAGTCTTACCAGCGTCAGGGTGCGAAATAATCGCAAACGTTCGCCGGCGGTCTGATTGCTCTTGTAGCTCAGCTTTGATATCGCTGAGAGCTGGCTCTTTGAGCTGAAAACTGTTTCCGTTCATCCGCGTTCCAATATGTTGTCATGCACCAATGCAGGAGTATACCACAGGCTCCTGGGCCGTTTCGGGCCATGCATTTAATTATTGCTAGCGCGAATTCGTCGTGACAGCTATTTTCCTTTGGACTTATTGCTCTTTCTATCCTTGTGCTGAGCTGTTTCTGGCGTTTTCAGTATTTTTGTTTTTGCTCTCTTAATGCCAGCTTTTTTGCACTCTGGGCAGGTCAGGCCAAAGCGAATGCGCAGGTGCACTTGTCTTTCGTACTCATGACCAGCAGGGCATTTAAACCAGGCTGGTTTAGTTGTGAAGGCAACTACATCTTTGGGCGTTAACTTGCCATTTTTAGTGGGATGCCATTCTTTAGCAACATCTGGAGCCAGTTTAGCCAAACTGTTTGAGACAGAGAGGCGATGGTTGCGACAGAAAGGACAACCTGCACCTTCGTAGGTGCGCTCATAGATCCTGCCTTCCCACTCGTGATCGGGGGCCTTGGGACATTTCCACCAAACCGTTCTAAAACTGCGAATGGAGATATCTTTAGGCTTCATCTTGTTGTTCTTGGTGGGATGAAACTCTTTCACCAACGCAGGCATCAATGTCAGGTTATTGGTGATTGATGGTCGCGAGCCTCGACAAAATGGACAAAACTCACCGACTTTTTCTTTAAAGGCCTGTCTCCATACGTGATCTGGCCCGCGGTTACATTTCCACCAAATTGGTTTGCGCGAAGGTAGTTTTTCTGGATCGATGCCTTTGTTGGCTTTTTTGTCAAAGAAGCGCAGGTATCTGTTTATGTGCTTCAGGTTGAGTAACGGTGCTTTGCGACAATTCGGGCATGAGGAGCCCAGTTGGGTTCGATTAGAAATGGCAGTTTGCCACTCATGATCACATTTGGAACAGTGCCACCACACTCTGCGACTTGAGCCATAGCTGACTTTAGAGAGTGCTAGACCATTTTTCTTTTCTAGGTATTCTTTGGCCAGTTTTGGAAAACGTTTGGCCAGACTGTTGTCTTTGGTTACTAGATCACCCTTGCATGCAGGACAACCTTTTGCGCCTTTGCGCCTTGCCAAAACCATTGATGAAATTGCTTTTTGGAAGACGTGTTCTGGTCCTTCCGGACATTTGAACCAAACTTCAATATTGGAACCAACCGAAAACTGGCTTGGCTTGAAGCTGCGGTTTTTTGTCTTGTGCCACATCGCCGCTATCTCAGGAAATTCCTCAGAAAGCGGCGTTCGCTGTCGAATATCAGGAGCTTCAGTCAAAGTTTCAATTTTGATTCTGCGTAAAGGCATCTATAAATTCCTCTCTCCCAGTTATTTTGAAGAGTTTTACAAACCGATTAGTTATTTGTGCTGTGAGCTATTCTTCTACTAATATACATTTACTAACTTGCATTAGCGACTAATTGTTTACCTGTGGGTCCAATTTCTTTTTGTCCAAGAATTATCGGGCAAAACAAGGTTGTAAAAAACAATGTGTTTGGCACCATATAGAGTATCAATGAAATATTGTCGTTAGCTGTATAGTCAATGATGACATTTGATTACAGCTTTTATCTTTATCAAGATAAGGTAAATCTTTTTGGCTTACAAATTTCCAAGTGGACTACTTGTGTTTGCCTGTTGAAAACTGATACAAAATCAAAAAAAACACTTTGTAATACTTATTAGGTAAGCTGTTGACCCGGATTAACGGCTTTGACGCTGTTGCCAGTGCAACGGAAACACCAGTCGGCTTCCATAACTGAGCCGCAAACTTCGCAACGGGGCATGCCTGAGCGCTTCTTGTTAGTTGAAGGCGCTGGATTGACGGCTGCGGGAGTGGTAGCTGGGGCAGCGACTTGAGCTGGTGCTTGCGCCTGACCTTGTATTTGAACAGCAGGCTGACTAACAGTACTACCTACAGGAGAGGCTGCGACCGCCTGAGGGGCTGGGGCGGGATTGGCCATTCTTTCTAACATGGCTATATTGCCGGCTATTTCATGGGTCTTGGGATGATTTGGACCGTAAGCGCTGCCATAGATTCCATGTACTTTCTTGCACATTTGTATGGCATCCGGATACTTACCCTGACGGTAGTAGAGCTCTGCTACAAGGTTCATGGTCGTAGCAATTTCAAGGGCGCTGGCGCCAATTACTTGGGTCTTTATAGTCCAGGCTTTGCTGAGAAAATGCTCGGCTAAACTAAACTTCTGCTGTCTCATAAGCGACCGACTAAGAGAGTCTAGGCTGTATGGTGTGCGCGGATCTTTGTCGCCGAAATGCTGCGCAATCAAAACAGTCATCGCCCACATTGCTTCCGCGTAGGGATAATTGGAGGAAGCCTCAGCTTGCTCGCCTAAAATTCTGTATCTGTCCCAGTCTTGATCCATGAAAGCCAGTATAGCCCTTCGTCAAAAAAAATTATCAGTCGGTAGTAATAGGTCCTAACAAGGTAATCAGTCCCTATTTTGACCAAGTGTAAACCTATTAATCGAGACAGTTTACAGCCCATAGGGTATTGGGCGCAACATTGTTGGTCTTCAGAATATGATTTTGTGATTATTCCCTTGACCACTGGGTAGGGCAAAGCTATCTTAAATTGCAAAATAGGGAGCATGATAGTGCCTGAAGATAAACCAGTTCGCACGGCCATAATTGGCTATGGCCTCGCCGGTGCCGCTTTTCACGCACCGTTGATTGCTTCTACTGCCGCCATGGAAGTGTCAGCTATTGTCACCCGTAGCCAGGGTAGGCAAGAACAAGCACAAGCTGATTTTCCTAAGGCCAAAATTTGTTGCAAGGTCGACGAAGTTTTTAAGGCCGCTGACCAGTATGACCTAGTGGTGGTGGCTACGCCCAACGATACCCATATGGACTTGGGCCTGGCTAGCATCTACGCTGGAATTCCCGTTGTTATAGATAAACCTGTAGCTATTTCTTCAGACCAAGTTGAACAGCTGATAACCGCTAGTACTGAGGCTAATGTTGCCATTTCAGTTTTTCAAAATAGGCGCTGGGACAATGATTTTTTGACGATCAAAAAGCTCATTGAGCGGGGTCAGCTGGGAAAAATTACCCGCATGGAGTCGCGCTTTGAGCGCTATCGCTTGGAACCAAAACCGGGTGGTTGGCGCGAAAGTACATCGCCTGAAGAAGGTGGTGGTTTACTCTTTGACTTAGGCAGTCACCTTATAGACCAGGCTCTGGTTCTCTTTGGCAAACCCCAGCAGGTTTATGCCGAAATTCTGCACAGACGCCCAGGTGTGGCGGGTGATGACGATACTTTTGTGGCTTTGCGCTTTCCTGATGCTGTGGTTGTCCATATATGGGTAAGCATGCTGGCGCCTGAGGTTGGCCCGCGATTTCGGTTGATAGGAATTCAAGGTGCCTATGAAAAATGGGGCCTGGACCCTCAGGAGAATTCGCTTAAGGATGGCCATAGGCCGGGTCTTTGGCATTGGGGCCGTGAGCATGCAGATCATCATGGCAAATTGACTACCTATACCAATGGCGTCAAACACAAGATGAATATTGAGTCAGAGCCTGGTTCTTATCAGAACTTTTATGAACAAATGCGCGATGCTATCCGCGGTAAAGGCCCTGTGCCTGTGCCAATCGAAGATGCCTTAGTTTGCATGAAAGTTATAGAAGCCGCCCGCCAATCAGCGCTCGTAGCTGGTCCAGTGGCCATATTTTGAATTGGATCAATTAGCAGGCGCCAAGTTAACTGAAGGGCAATAGCTGCTCTTAAGCGACTAAACTGACAAACATCTGTTCAAGCTGGAACTTATTTGCTGAATGCCGGTCACTAGCATTCACAGTTCTTAGGTCTTGGCAATTTTATTCTTGTAAAAGAAAAGGCAAAGCGGTATCACTTGGCTATCAAATCTCTCCCTCAACTAATTACGGCCGTCGGTCGTACCTGGCCCGTTGTTGCTGATGCAACAAGCCGTGGCAACATCAAAATGCTCAAGTCTTTTCTCGGTCCAGCCTATCGTGGCCTCTTTCAACAGTGTGCCAAAGGTGCTCCATTTTCGAGTATGGACCCGTCACACAAAGTACATTTTGACTGGCAGTACACCCGTGACTATCCTGAATTAGCCAAACTCTACAATGCCGCCAATTCTTCGCAGTGGAATGCCACCGAGAGCATCGACTGGAGTAGAGATGTCGATCCATTAGATCTAAACGGGCTGCTCTTGCCTGATGCATTTTGTCCAGCCAATGTTTTGCCCATGTGGAGCAAACTTAGCCCACTGGAAAAGTCAAAGCAACGACATTCACTGCTCAGCTGGTTCTTGAGTCAGATATTGCATGGTGAGCAAGCAGCTCTCTATGGCGCAGCGCAGGTAATGCAAGCAGTGCCATGGCTTGATGGCAAACTCTTTGGCGCCACCCAGGTTGTGGATGAAGGCAGACACATTGAAGTCTTTCACCGTTATCTCCATGAAAAAATGGAGAAGGTCTACGAGATCAATGAGAACTTGTATGTGCTGACCGAAGCTCTAATGGAAGATCCAAGATGGGATGTTAAGTTCCTCGGCATGCAAATTATGATTGAAGGCTTTGGTTTGGGATCCTTCTCAACCATACGCAAAGTCACCGGTGAGCCGGTTCTCAAAGACTGTCTTAAATATGTCATCGGTGATGAAGCTCGCCACGTTCACTACGGTGTATTGGCCTTAGAGCGCTATTACAAAACCGAGTTGAATGAAGCCGAATTGCGTGAGCGCGAAGAGTGGGCCTTTGAAGTTTGCTTACTTTTACAAAGACGTTTTCTTGCTCATGAAATTTATGATGAGTATTACACTCATTTATTCACCCCTAAGGCCTGGGATAAATTTGTCAGCGAGTCAGCTTTGATGGGCTTCTTCAGAAGTTCGATGTTCCGTATGATCATTCCAAATTTGAAACGTCTAGGTCTGATGTCAGAGCGAATTAGACCTAAATATGAGCAACTTGGTTTGCTTCATTTAGAGAGTGGCAGAGCCGCTCCTGAACTTTCAGTAGCACAAATTATTGATATGCCCCTGGTGAAGTGAGGGTTACTCTCCGACTATCTGTCTTTGTCACTAGACTAAGTCACTCCAAGAAGGTTTGTCACGCAGTAGTTGAGTAGGGCTGTACATATTAGAAGGAGTAAGCTCTTGTAGAATAGGCCGTTGCAATTTGCCAATGGCAGACTTTTCTAGCTGCGATACCCTACCGCTCGTTATTGCCATGCTTTCAGCTGTTTGGTTGATAGACAGACCATCGAAAAATCTTTTCTGAAGAGCTTCTACTTGTCTTTCCGGTAGTGCCTTCAACGCCTTTTCTACAATTCGTTGCCGGTCTTGCAATACCAGACTCTCAAAAGGATCTGAAACGTAGTTGCGCAACAGACCGAAATTCTCAGCAGCTTCGCTCCTTCCTTGTAGAAAGCGTTGAAAAGTTGCTCTGAAATCCAATGCCACTGAAGTCTTTAGGTATTGTTGTAGCTCGGTAACGGACTGTGGTTGAAGCTCTCCCGATAACAGTCCAAGGCGAGTTGTTAGTACTTGATCTTGTGCTAGTTCGGTCATGGCTGTTTTATGCGCTTCTGTTAAAGGCACACCCAATTCTTTTGTAGTTTGAGCAGCGGCCTTTTGCAAGGGCGATTCAAGTGTATTGATAAGGCTGGTGACTGCTTTGTCGTCATTAGGATTGGCAAAAAGTCTTTCGGCGCTTGCACCCCAACCTGGCGCGGCCGATTTAGCTGCTGTCGCCATTTGTGTTTCTGCTGTGCTGGCTGCCGATTTTGCTATTGAGCGACCGCCGATTGAGAGAAAATCATCTATCAAGGAGGCACCAGCTTTAATTGCGGCTTCAGCAGCAGACTTTACTGCTGGGCTCGTTACGATTGCTTCGCCCAGCTCGACTATGGCTTTGGTTGGTGGCATGGTAAGAACACTCCCTATTCTTTGCTGCGGGCTTGGTTGGGGTGTGATTTGACGATACTAGTGATTTTTGAAGGCCACTTGAAACTATGTACGTTTCAGTGGCAGCAACGTTTTACTAACAGCACAACTGGGGTGGTTGTAAAAAAGAGTATGAAACAAAATTGGGACTGAAGTGTGACTAATCCCTAGCTACATTGCCGCAAGTCTTCGTAGATCTCAGTGGCATTGGCAGCACTGCTGTATTGCATAGCCGGAGCAAACACAGTCATTTCTTTGTTCTCTGAAACCAGATCGATTTTGCCGTAGCGCATCAATTCAGATAGAGCCTTTAAGAACATGATGCGCGACTCTTCTTCGTTCTCATCGGGGCGATCGGCCCCGCCTAAGGCAAATTTCTTGCACTGCACAAACTCACCCTGGGGGCTGTGAATTTTATAAATGCGGCCGTCTTGTTTTAGTTGTCGCAGAAGGGCTTCTTTTGCCGCAGCTAGTGTCGAAATCGGAGAGGTTTGCTTTAGCTCAAATAAATCTAGATATTCATTGGTCAACACAAGCTCAGTGGCACCGTCTTCTATCAATGAGTCTAGAGCTTGCAGGTAGAGTGATCTAATCTCTTCTGGATGGTCGTAGGCGTGCTTACATTTGACAAACTCTTCGCCACCATTCTTCACTTTACTGATGGTATTGAGAGTCTTTGAAGCTTCACGTAGCAAAGCTATTTTTGTTTGTTCTAGCTGATTCATTAGCCCGCCACCTCGATAAATACACACTTCCACAGACACATGACATCCGCTTTGTGGCTTTAGTTCCAATATATTTGTCAGGCGAAGTTAAAGATTGCATTCCCGAAGACAACCATTCAGTACCAAGTATTTGATGAGCCTCTTTTGTTTAGGGGCCGATCGTTCCCAGGCTTTTAAAATGGTCAAAGTCATATCGATTATCTTTTGTGCTTTTCGCTCCTTGATCGAGCCGACAGCCCGGTGGTAGTGAAGCATTTAGGTTGATAATCTTGTCTCTAGACCATTTGGCTGTATTGATTTTTAGCTCGTGCAGTTGCCTAAAGCTAGTCAGTGTTTCAATCACCTCTGGACCGACGCGGCAATTAAGTATATTGAGGTGGCCAAGGCGTTTTAAGGGGGCGAGGTATTTGATGCCGTTGGCAGTTACTGCTGGATTGTCCGAAAGGCTGAGATATTCGAGATTTTGATCTTTACCTATCAGCTTTACCGTATTATCGTCTATGGCACTATTTGAGAGAGTGAGTTTATGCAGTCTGGTTGAGCCAGCGATGGCTTTAAGGGTGCTGCTCATATGGCCTAATTCTCTTGCGTCTAGCACTTCTAGACGTCTTAGTGCTGGCAGATTTGCTAAGGCTTTGTCATTTATATCTGTGTTTGTGATGTTGAGTTCTGTCAGGTTTTTCAAGCCATAGAGGCAACTAGCACAGTTAGGTGTGACATTACAATTGCTTAGATCAAGCTTGCGAATATTTACTAAATGTTTGATATTGGCTAAATCTTCATCAGTTAATATCAGGCAATCGCTGAGGTCGAGATCGCCTATCTGATTGGCTTTGAATTTTCTGAACAATTCTGTGTGCTTCATAAAATCACGACTTGGTTTAAAGCGAATCAGCTCACCTTCGGGAATAGTAACCTCGCCTTGAGCTTTAATCACGTGCTCGCCATTTAATGAGTAGATCGTTCCCAGCGAGACCTCTTTGGGAAAGTCAAAGACAATTACTTTTTGACCAGTTGGTAATTGACTTGAACGACTGAATGGCTTGTTCGATAAAACTAAAGGATCACGGCTGGCATTGGCAGAGTTCTTTGCAATCTTATAGGTAGGCTGGTTTGGGCGCAGCATGAATAGGGTTCCAATAGTTCCGACTACGAGAATTGCTGCCAGTACTAGAGCATTATAGTTGAACTTTTTCCATATTTTAGTCGTGACAGTCTGGCTTTCAGAGAGTTGGTCGAAGGTGTTGTCGGATATCTCACCTCCTGTATCGTCTGCTTTTGAAAATTTTGGAGTTACCTTAGCTACAGCCTTTTCTAGCGAAAGGGTTATTGGCGCTATTGCCTTAGCTGCTTGATTGGCTGCGGTTAAATTTGATTCTTGCCCAGAGAGTTTTTCTTGGGCTTGAGCGAAGCGAGGCTGTTTACCACTCTTGATCAATATCAAATCTTGAGCGAGGTCATCCATACTTTGATAGCGATGATCAGGATTTTTTGCCAGCATTACTCTGATTACTTGTTCAATGCTATCGCTAAAAGTCTTATCTGGTGCGGTTTGAGCTAGACTGGGTGTGGCTGAGTTTTGATGCATCATAATCACTTGTACGGCATTTTTAGCGATGAATGGTGGTAAACCAGTAAGGGCTTCAAACATGCAGCAGCCAAGTGAATAAATGTCTGAGCGGGCATCTATTTTCGCACCCAATGACTGCTCTGGGCTCATGAAATGAGGGCTGCCGATTACCTCGCCTGGCTTTGTTAGTGCGTTAGTGAGATCCTCATCGCTAATTAATTTGGCAATGCCAAAATCAAGAATTTTGACTTCGGTAATTTTGCCATTTGTGTCTTCGCTAAACATGATGTTGGCTGGTTTCATGTCACGATGAATGATCTTCTTATCGTGGGCATAGGCCAGTCCAAAAGCGCTTGGAATGAAAACTGAGAGACATTGCTCTAAAGTGAGTGTGCCTTTGAGTTTGACTCGAGCAGAGAGGGTCTGGCCTTGAACGATCTCCATCACAAAGTACGGAGTTACGGTTTCAAGCAAACCGAAATCGAAAACTTTTACGAGACCAGAGTGGTCTAGTCTGCAAGTAGCCTTAGCCTCACGCTGAAAGCGTTGCCAGACGCTGTCGCTTAATTTGTCTGTAGGAATTGTTTTAAGCGCCCTCTGGCTATTAAGAGAGAGTTGCTCTACTCGGTAAACAATGCCCATACCACCGATTCCGAGTATGTCAATTACTCGGTATTTCTCGTCGATTATTGTGTCTGGTTTGAGCTGTTCCAAAAGATTGAGCCTCAGCTTAAAGGCCGATTCTAGTAAGGTTATCCAGGTCTTTGCCAGCTTTGGTTGATTTCATATGAATGATTTGCAGTGAGCAGTTTTGCGGCAAATTTCTTTTTAAAATGCTCTCGTCTTCTTCTTTCCAGTCTAAACAAGAAAGTTTTAGGTTGTTCAGTTCTTTCAGGCTTGATAAAGTTGATATTGCGCTGGGGGTAATAGGGTCTTGAATGAGGTTGAGGTTTTTTAGCTGCTTGCAAGTTGCTAGAGCTTTTACTCCTTCACTGGTGATAGCGGGATTTAAAGCTAGATTGAGATAGATTAGAGAGGTGTTTTTGCCCATCAATTTTACATTTTGATCTGTCAGTGCGCCGTTGCAGAGGACCAATTTTTGGATATTCGTCGAGCCTGAGAGAGCCGCTAGTGTTTTGTCAAAGGCAGGAGTTTCTTTTGCTTCGAGAGTGATTAGCCGGCCCAGTATCTTCAATTTTGAAAAGGCTTGATCATCGATAGTGGCGCCATTAATAGTGAGATCCTGAAGAGCTGTAAGACAGTCTAAGTCTGCTATTCCGCTTGGGCTAAGGGTGCAATAACTGATATTCAGTTTGCTCAATTCACTAAAATGCCTGATCGCTGCAAGGTGTTCATCGTTGGCTCCTGGATGAACGCTCAAATCGAGTTCTCCAATTTCTTTGCTTTTGAATTGCTCTAGCAGCTTAGGATTTTTCATACAGGCTTTGTTTGCCCAGAAGTGGAAAATCTCGTTAGTGGGCAAAGTAACACGGCCTTGAGCGTTGACTCTGTTTTCATAGTTGGCCGTACAGATTTCTCCTATTGAATACTCTTTAGGAAAATCGAATACTAGAACTTTTGATCCGTCTGCCGTTGTCGATTCGTGTGAGAATGAGCGAACCGAGGCATAAGTGTCAACTGGCTTCTTCTCCTTCAATTTTTGTAGAACAATGGCAGAAGCAGCTGTCACTGTGAGAATGGCGGTGATAGCGAGAGTGGCATAAGTGATCAAGCTTAGTCTAGCTTTATTGCTTTTTCTATTGTCGTTTCTGTGATCTCTCTCAATTCCTTCTTCTTCACCTTCGCCGTCATTGTCAATTTCATCATTGATATCATTACTACCGTTGCTATCAAGTCTTTTGCTGTCGCTTTCTGTGCCTTCGTATGATTGTTTTTTGTTGGTGTTTTGCCAGTATTCTTTAGCAAAGAGTGGCTTGCGGCCTGCTTGAATTGCAATTAGGTCATGAACTACTTCAGCCATTTTTTGATGGCGGTCGATTGGTTTTTTCGCCAGCATTACCCGCACTAGCAGTTCGATTCTTTCATCAAACTCGCACTCATTGGCCTTTTCAGCCAGGCTGGGAATCGGCTCAGACTGATGCATGATCATAACCTCGACTGGATTGCTATCGAGATAAGGCAGGTTGCCCGTAAGCGCTTCGAACATGGCGCATCCCAGAGAATAGATATCGGAGCGTTGATCTAGTTTGTGACCAGCCGTTTGCTCGGGACTCATAAAAGTAGGGCTGCCCATTACTTCGCCGGCCTTGGTTAATGCACCAGCTTTTGTTAGGGCCCCGGCACCGGCATCGCTGTTGCTAAACATTTTTACAAGGCCAAAATCGAGAACTTTGACATGGCTAATTTTGCCATTGCTATCTTCAACAATCATTATGTTGGCTGGCTTGATGTCACGATGGAGCACGCCCTTGCTGTGTATGTAGTCTAAGGCTTGAGCTACAGGAATAAAGATGGCGAAAAATTGTTCAATGTTTATCGGCCCCTCAATGTTGATGCGTTCGCCAAGGGTCATGCCATCTACTACTTCCATGACATAGTAAGGTGTAAGTTTGTTAAAGAGCCCGTAGTCATAGACTTTGATCACATTGGTGTGTTCAAAAGTTGATGCTGCTCTTGCCTCAAGCTCAAAGCGCCGCCAGGAGTCGTCGGTCAGCTTGTCTGTATCTATAATTTTTAGGGCCCGAATCGCTTTTAGTGAGAGTTGTTCTACTTTGTAGACAATACCCATGCCGCCAATGCCAAGAAAATCCAGCACACAGTACTTGTTGTCGATGATGGTGCCAGTTGTGAGCTTTTGCATTTACTTGTTGCTAGTCATCTTCGCTTGCTTTTTTTATTTGGGTCGGATGGACTTGGTATAGCTATATAATTTTGGCGTAAATTAGCTGATCGCAAAATTTTCCGTCTTTTAGAGCTGATTTTTTCAAGCGTCCTTCAAACTCATAGCCCGCTTTTTCTAGTACTTTTGCTGAGGCGGGGTTCCAGTCAAATACCATGGCATAGATGCGAACGAGATCGTGATGGGCCAAAAAATAGTCGGTCATTGGAGGCAAGATTTTGGTCATAAGACCTTGGCCCCAATACTCTTTGCCCAGCCAATAGCCTAATTCAGCGCTTTTTCTGTGGACATCCTGATTAATTGCGAGACCGATGCCGCCTACGCATTTCTCGTCAACGACAATGGCAAAGTTAGTCACTGGTTGTAGCCGGTTAGCTAACTCAACCCATTCTCGAGCGTCTTTTTTGGTGTAAGGATAGGGAAAGCGATCGCGTAAATTTAACCAGACGTCGCGGTCGTTGGCATGATGGCTTAGTGAGTCTGCGTCACTGGAGCGATAGGGCCTAATAACTAAATTGTCGATTGCGAAAATCATGCGCTAATAGTAGCAATATTGCTCAAGTTTTTTTCGGCACCTTTGATCCAAATGGCTTGAAGATTGCTGCTTAGAATAAGCTGGAACAGCTCGCGTCTTGGGCAGAGACTATCATGAAATTGAGTATGGCGGGGGAAGATGCTGAGCCAAGCAGCAGCAGAGCGCCCAAGGCTACTCTGAAGCATCGTTTTCCATGGGGGATAGTTATGTTTTTAAGGCAGGTGATTATTATGGCAGAGCCCACTGTTGTGCCAACTGCTGATATTGTATAGGCGCCAATATTTAGCATTGTTTGAAACTGGAGCATGTTGTTAACCCTTACAGTACCGGCTGTGTTAACTCCGTTAGCCCCTGCTATTGTGACCGTCGATAGGGCAAGCAATACTCCTAGAAATAGCCCTACCGGAGCTGGTAGCAATCTCGAATTTGATCTACTCATTTTTTCTCCCTTATGTCAGTGTCTTTTTGACATTGGCGTCCCTTAATTTCCAGATACATGAGTCAGCGGCGAAGTGGTGCAGGCTAATGGCAAAAAATACCAGGGCCACACTCGTTTGAAATGGCGCACCCGTGAGCGATAGCAGTTTTGGTATGGCGATGAATAGAAGCAGACCGACAACAAAAAGCTCGGCCCAGCGGGTGATAATAAATTCGAATTTGGCTGATCGTGATAGGTGGTCCACTGCCAACTCGGCCTCTTCTTGTTTTAGGAATGAAGACATTGAGACTGCTAAATATTGGCTGGCATGAAAGAATGCCGGCACGAATATCCAAATAAAGTCATTGGCGCCATTCCAAATGGTAAGTAGTGCTATAGCGGTGAGCATGGTAAGAAAAGCCGGAGCTGGCATCGCTTTCTCATGCTTTCCAAAACGGTGAATTTGCAAAACTATCATTGCTGCAAGCATTAGAGCGATAGCAAGTTGTAGAAGCACTATAAGTGGTGCGCTAAAAAACGGAAATTGAAAGAGGTTTAAGTCAAGAAATTTGTGAGTTGGCCAGTCGCTTGAGAGCTGCTGGCAAACCGCTGCTGCAGTGCTTGCCCCGACTATTCCTTTGAGCAAGTAGCGCTCGAAACTGCTGAGCCGCATTTTCGCTCTGACGCAGTACATCAGAGTGATTCCGTAGCATTGCGCAATAATATGATGAATGGCAAAAACAATGTAGAGTGTGGCTTCTAGTCTTGCTAAGATTGGAAACCTTAGCGCCAGCAACAGTAAGCAGCCGAGCAAAAGTGGCAGTAAGTAGGCTACGAATTTGTGATTTTCTCTTTGTGATTTTTCTCCGTAAAGCCTGAACAGTGTTGCCGCTGAATGCGGCTGTGAGAGGGTGTATGTGCCGATTAGCACTATTATTTTTACAAGGTCGAAAGTGGCTCCTTTGTCGCGTGTGATATTTATGGCACTATTGACTGCGTTGGCTGATGCCGCTGAAAAAAAGTAATTGATGCTAGCTAGGGCTAGAAGCCAGCCGCCACAGACTAGCAATAGGTCTATTATTGGGTGATAGAGGTAGATATTACTTTCTCTGAATTTGCCGATGGTGAAATTTGCACTGGTCATGATCACTCCTACGTGGCGTGGGGGAGCACCTGCAATGGCCGTTTTGTTTGTTCCTGCAAGCAACGGCCAGGCCAAGCTGAAAATGCCAGCTCAGTATTTATTGGTGATGATTGTGGACTAGTAAAAGTGCTGATTAGAAGGTGCAGCCATCGTAACTTTTGAGTACGGGGTGGTCAAGTGGAGTAAACCCTAGGTATGGCTTGTAGCTTTTGCTGATTTTGTTATATATTAAAACATATAGTAAAACAGTTGCCAAAAAAACGAGCCCATAAGAGCGAAAAGTATCAGCGCGAACGCCGGTACTTTTCGCCTTATGGGTCGTTTCCTTGGTTGTTGAACACCAGTTGCTTGGCTTGAGCCGATAACGAAAACTTGGTTTTCGCTTGGCTTAGTTGGCGGTGGCGTCCAGCAAGAACATGTGCGCGCTGTCGGGACCGACCGTGATGCCCTGGTCGCTGTTGGTAGCCAGCTGGTCGAGCTTCTCGCCCACGGCATCGACCTTGAGAACGCCCACATGGACGATCTGGGTGCGAGTCTTCGGGTTGACGAAGAACGTGGTGGGAATCTTCTCGACATTGGCCTGGGTCAGAAGCGAGTTGAACTTGTCGTGGTCGACCTTGAAGAAGCGAGCTTTGCCGGCAAACTTGGCGGCAGCCTGCTCCATCAGCGGACCCTGAGTACGACAAGCGGAGCACCAGTCGGCGAAGAATTCGACGACGATGGGAAGATCGCTCTTCGCCATTTCAGCTTCGAAGTTCTCGTCGGTGAGCTCGATCAGGTCAGCGCGGGGGCTCGTGGGGTTGGGAAACTCTTCGCCGACCGTGCCATCGAACTCTTCAGTGTCGACGTCGCTGTCTGCGGGAGGGGCCGAAGCGGCCTTGCTGCGGAAGTGGGCAACGACGGCAATGGCAACAGCCAAAACCACCGACGCACCCATTACGTATAGGAACATGATGTGTTCTCCTTTGTGATTGGTAAGTGGTAGAAAGATTTAGAAAATGCCGAACGAACCTTGCTGCCAAATTTTGTCTAGCTCTCCCCTCAACGCGATTGAGCGTGAACTGGGTGGGGGAGAGGCAAAGTAGGTGTGAAGGTTGAGGTTTGGTTTTTATGTTCAGAAGAAAGGTAAGGCATTAGACTTTAACGAGATTAGTTCTAAAGAGAACCCTAGTTCAACCGTTCATGATTAGTATCTAGCTCTATTAACAAGAATTCGATCGCTGGCAGTACTTAGCGCACCTAGCGAACGCGGAGAACCTAGCACAACTGCGAAAGCTTGCTACACAAGGCTTGTCAAGCGCCGGGGTGGTTGTATTGTTCAGTTTTGTGTAAAGGCTTTTTGCTCGATATTGCCTTTGAAGTCTGACGACATATGCAAGCTGTGGTATCTTATTTGTCTCGATTGGAGCGCCACTTCGGTGTGGGCTTAGTCTTGGGATCGTAGCTCAGTTGGTTAGAGCGCCTGCCTGTCACGTAGGAGGTCGCGGGTTCGAGTCCCGTCGGTCCCGAATTTTTAAAAGACAAATGAAAAGCCAGCTGTTTTGATGCACAATAGCTACTAGTTAGCATTGGCAAAATGATGTTGGCTTTTTAGTTCTTGGTGCATTTGATTTTGGCGGAGCAGTGATGGCGACCTTTGCGGAATTACTAAATCCGGTCCATTCTCCTGAAAAGAAGAAAGTTCTTGAGGCAATAGCCACACGTGGGCCGCGCATTGTGCCAGTAGACATTGCTGCTGATACCGGTATGGCTTTGCCCCTTGTGGTCAGTGAGCTCAACAACATTGCTTCTGAAACCAATGCTCACCTCGAAGTGACCGAGTCGGGTAACATCGCCTACAAGTTTGCTGGCAATTTACAGCAAGCCTATGCCGCCAATGCTTCCCGTGAAGTATTGCGCTCTATTTTTCGGGTTATAGCCAACGTTTCGCTCATTGTTATGCGTGCATTTGTTGCTCTGATGTTCTTCATAGTCAGAATTTCTTTTGGACTGGCTCTGGTACTCGGTGCACTGTTAGTTGTTGTGCTAGTAGTAGTGGTGATCATCGCTGGCTTGAAGGCCCTGACAGGCGGTGATAGTGACAGCGGTGGCGGCGACTTTAATTTCGATTTTGGCAATATCTTTGATTTTGGCTACAACTCGGGCTATTCCTATCGACCGGCCTATCTGTACTGGATGTTCGACTGGTTCTGGGATTGGATTTTCTTCTGGCGCTACGTTACTCCGATGCCGGTCGGTTACGGTTCTTCTAACCTTCCTTATGATGCTCAAGGCGATTATCGCAATCAGCGCAATGCTGACAAAGCCACGCCCAACTTTCTGTTCAGTGTCTTTTCTTATCTGTTTGGCGATGGCAGCCCTAACAAGAACTTTGAAGAGAGCAAATGGCAGACAATTGCTCAGGTCTTGGAAGCCAATCAAGGTGTTGTCACCGCAGAACAAATAGCACCGTTTACAGGTCTTGACCCGAAGAACGAAGATTGGATGATAGGAGTGATGCAACGCTTCAATGGGTCACCAGAAGTGACCGAGGCTGGCCATATCATTTATGTCTTTCCTGCTTTTCAGAGCGTCTCTCAACAGCAACCCAATACAGCTCTGGGTTCAGCCAAGCAAGAAGACTTTGCTCCAGACAATTTAAGTCATTTGTTCAATCAGCATATCGGTCGACAAAAAGCTATAAAAACTAGTCAAAGTCGAGGTCTTGCTTTAGAGGGTTTCTTGCCAGAGAAAGAATGGCAATTCATGAGCGTAGAGGGCGGCCAGCTCTTTGGCATCATTGCTTTTGGTCTGGTGGTGCTGCTTGGCAGTATATTCTTGATTTTCAACATGTCGCTTGTGCCTGTTCTTTATACTCTGCAGCCTTTGCTCTACATACTCTTTGGCTACGGTCTTTTGTTCTTCCTCATACCGGCATTGCGTTTTCCTATTTTTCGTTTGATTAACGATGGCATTATCGAACGCAACGATAAGAAAATGGCTTTTGCCGTAGCTTTGAAAAATCCCACTCCAGAACTTAACGATAAGCTTCTAGAGGCTCGCAAAGTGCGCTTTAGCGGCTTACCCAAGGGGCCAGACAACACCATCTATACTACTGAGAAAGACGCACTTGATCAGCCTGATGACTTAGATGATAAGTTCAAAAAGCTTGAGGGTTAAATCATTTCTTGAGGCTGTTTAAGAGTGCCTGGGCCTGTTTCTGACTTGTCTCTGGCAATTCTTTACTTGTTTCCATTAGCCTGGTTAGTTGAGCTGCGTATGATTGCGCGGTCTGCGTTTCTTGTAGAGTTTGGAACAACTGGACAAGGAAAATAAGGGCTAGACATTCAGAGTTCTTAGCAGAGTTCTTAGCGGAGTCTTCAATAGCGGTTTTGTCTGAGTTCTCGTCTGAGTTCTTCTCTGTCTGGCTGGCCTGTGCTTGTCTTGCTTGGGCCAGGGCTTCTGTGCCTAGACGACGGGCTTCTGGGATGTTTCCTACCTGTGATTCAAGCTTTGCTAACTGCAGCTTTGATTGAATGATTTGTTCGATAGAAACGTTAGGATTGCTGGCTTCAAGTTTAGTTTTGACTTTCATCCAGTAGACAGATTCATTGATTTGGTTAGCGGCTGTGCAGATAGGAAAGTAGTTATCAAGGGCGCTATTTAGCTCTTTCTGATTGTGTAAGTTAGAGCGCAATAAAATTGCTATTGCTCTTCGATAGTATGGCGCTGCTTTTTCGTATCTAGCATCAAAATCTTTGAGCTTGTTGCTTTCGAAGGCCCCGGTTTGCTGCAAAAGCCACGCTAGAACACCGGGCTCTTGTTTTACTGCTTTTTCTTGTAGTTCTAGTGCTTGCTTCAATTGCTCTGGAGAGCCTTGTACATAGGCTAAGAGAGTGATGCAGCGTGCATACTTGGAGGGATCTGGGTTGGTACAGCCGTCAAACAAACTTTTGGCTTGATTTAGTTCTCGTATAGCCTCACTTGGTTTTTTTGCGGCTATTTTCATTTCGGCTAAGCTAGTTTTGACGAAGGCGGCTTGCTCGCTATTGCCTCCATAGGCCACTCTCGCTGTGGACATTGCCCTAGCTAGATATTTCGCTGCTTGGTCTATTCTGCCATCGTCTTTGCACAGTTTCGCTAAACAGATAAGCTCTGCAATTGTGGCTGGATCTGAGGGAGAGAGCTGTTTAGCAATCATCTCTATAGCAGCTTTGAAATGTGCCTCTGCTTCTTTATAATCGCCAGTTTTTTCGTAAGCATTGCCTAAATTGTGCAAGGTGCGACGAGCAACAATGTCTGGTGGGTTCAAAGCGTTACCGAGAGTTTCAGCCATTTGCAACAAAGCTAGCGACTTTTCCAGGTTACCGTTTTCCGAAATAATATTGGTGGTGTCATTGGTCTCCTCAATCAATGCCACTTTTTCTTCTTGGCTTAGCTTGTTTGGCTCTTTTACGGCGGTTTTTAAGCGCACTTCTAAATCGCCTAGTTCTTTGCTCAGGCGAGCCTTCTTGTGCTCATCTAACTGTTTTACCGTGTCAGATTCTAGCTCTACATTCTTTGAACATCTGGATAAATCTAACATTTGATTGAGGCATGGTAGTGTGAATTGGTGCAGGTTCATACTCGTTTTGCTAAAGATAATTGCTTGCGCTAGCTCTGATTGGGCGGCATTGTAGTCGCCAGTATCCAGCGATTTTTGACCGTTGGTATACAGTGTTTCCATTTTATTTGTGCCTGAAACGCTCCAGACACCTAAGTACCAGAGGGTGGAACAAATTGAGATTGAAAGGCTCAAAAGAGCCAAGGCAATTTTCCAGGTGGGAATTTTGAGCTTACCGGCCTTAAAGCGCAGGGCTATGGTTGAAGCGGTATTGCCGAACAGTGAACCGCCATTACCAAAAATTGAGTGAGTGTTTGAAGCTTTGTGGCTTTCTATTTGCTCCAGGGCAAGTAGCACTGCGTTTAGATCTTGATAGCGATCTTTGGGATCTTTGGCCATACAACGCAAAATAATTACATCAAAGGCCGATGCTTCTCTTAGCTCAGGTCGAAGCTTTTTGATTGAGGGAGGTGAATCGTTTAGTTGCGAAAAGTAAATTTCATAAACGTTGGTTGATTCGAAAGGTGGTTGGCCGGTAAGCAAAGCAAAGATAAGGCAACCGAGTGAATAGATATCTGACCGGGAGTCAACTTTGGCTCCTAAGCACTGTTCGGGGCTCATGTACTGCGGGCTTCCTAAGACCTCTCCTGTCGAGGTTTTAGCTAGCTGAGTCACTGCTTTTCCCGAATTATTCTGCACAATTTTTGCGATGCCAAAGTCGACTAAAACAGCTCTGACACCGGTTTCAGAATCCCAGCACATGACATTGCTAGGTTTTATGTCGCGGTGCACTACACCTTGAGAATGGGCAAAAGCTAAGGCGCGCACTATTTGTTTTAATATCGAAATTGCTTCTGTGATTTCTACTTTTTTATCGCTGCCGAACTTCTCTGAAAGCGAAACACCAGAGATAAAGTCCATAACTATGTAGGGTCTGTGACGTTCGTCCACACCGTAGTGATAGATGTTGATGATGCCTTCGTGCTTGAGTTTTCCTGTTGTTTTCGCCTCTTGTCTAAAGCGATCAAGGTAGCTGCTGTCAGAAATTAACCAAGGGTGCATAAACTTAATGGCAACTTTGCGCCCGAGGGACAAATCGAGAGCAGCATAAACCTCGCTCATGCCGCCAGAGCCAAGCTTTTCGTCAATGCGAAAGTGATTATCTAAAATTTGACCGGCAAGGTCTTCATTTTCGCTATTTGTTTGCTCAGCATCTGCATTTGCTGTTGTTGACTGCTTTTCGGTCTCATCCATGGTTGTTAATGACTGACAAGTTTCTTCCTTAATAAGAGACGCGAAAGTGCACTTATGCTCTTGCTGCTTGATTATCTTACCCCGAATTGGGGTACGTAATAACAGGCGGGTGGGCTTGAAGTGGTGCTCTAATATGGCTAAGATTTGGACGTTTAACAGGTTCAAAAGTAGGCGCTCTGCGTGTGGTTCGCAGATGGCTGAATTTTCAATTACGCTTTTTGTTCTGATGTTCTTTTGTGTTTTCCCCATGATCAATTTGCTGGCTTACGGCTTTTGTACAGGCTCAGCTAGTTTCATTGGTTCGCAGATAGCTTCTAATGTCGCTGTTTCTGACTCGTTTGATAAAGCCCTGGCGGCAATGAAAGCAGAAGCAACAACCCTAAACCAAAGTGGCATTGCCAAGTTTGCCAATCTAACTCCGGCGGGTGGCTATCAAAATTGTGGCTTCGATCTTTACACTGTAGTTACAAG